>Ga0190275_10000006_pt1 | contig 377712 bp, 358 predicted proteins | sample Popmic550T_FD_133745 | JGI IMG/M metagenome (GOLD analysis project Ga0190275, IMG submission 133745) | Populus adjacent soil microbial communities from riparian zone of Yellowstone River, Montana, USA - 550 T | ecosystem: Environmental > Terrestrial > Soil > Riparian zone > Trees stand...
CATCGGTCAAAATGATCACCGCGCTCTCGATCATGTCGCCCAGACCCTCGTCCGGATCGCTCGCCACGATCCCGGTCCCGATCGAAACCCCGGCTGAATCCTCACTGTAGTTCACCGAAGCATTGATTCCCGCGCCGGCGCCGTTGAGGTCGACCGCAGGCGGAAGATTGTCGGGCGCGATGTCGATGGTGATCGTGTTCGCCACCGGATCGCGATCGACGCCGCCATTGGCCATGCCGCCATCGTCCTGCACCCGGAAGGTGAACTGGGCATAGCCGTTGCCGAACTCGTCCGGGTCCGGCTGGAAGTAGAGGCGCCCGAGATTGATGTCGGAGACGTTGACGAACACACCGGAGCCGAGCGTGCTCAGATCGACCGGCGGGTTGCCGCCCGCACCGTCCGAATCCAGGAACAAGGTGCCGTTGGCCGGGAAGCTGTCGATGATGACCGCGAGGAAGGCATTGCCCTCGACCGGATCCGAGAAGCCGAAATCGGCCGCGGTGAAGACGAGTGGATCGTCCTCGCTGCCGGTCAGCGTATTGTCGGTCCCAAGAGGCGCGTCGTTCACCGAATTGACGGTGATCGCGACACTGTCATTGTCCTGCAAGGTGCCGCCGGTGCCGGTCTGGCCGTTGTCGGTGGTCAGCACCGCGATCGCATCCGGACCGTTGTAATGGGCGGTCGGGTTGTAGGTCAGGCCCGAGTCCAAAGCGGCATTGATCGCCGCCGCCGTTCCCGAGAAGGTCATCGTCAGGTCGGCGGTGCCGTCGCTGCCGCCCGAGAAGGTGAGCCCCGCGGTGCTTGCCAGCGTCAGCGTGCCGTTCTGCACGGTCAGGGTGACGGTCAGCGTGGTCGCATCGGCGTCGGCGACCTGGATCGCATTGCCGTTGCCCGCGCTCAGCGTGAAGCTCGCATCCTCGTTGATCGTCTGCGCGCCGGGCACCGTGTTCAGCGGCCCGTCGTTGACCGCGGTCACCGTCTGGCTCAGCACCACGGTGCCGGTCGAATAAGCGGTCGTGCCGCCGGTCGCGCCGGGGCCGGAGAGATCGACGACCTGGCCGTTGACGATGCCGAAGCCCAGCGAATCGTCGATCAGGTGGACGGTCAGCGTCGGCGCCGGTCCGTTATAGTCGGTCGCCGGATTGAAGCGGATCAGCGTCACGAGCGGATCGCCCAGCAGCACCGCCGCAGAGTCGGAGGCCGCACCGATGTCGGTCCACACCCCGCCGCTGAAATACTGCCACTGGCCGGTCGCGGCGCTGGAGCCGTTGGCGGTCACCGCGATCCCCGAGAACTGGCCGGGCGAAGAGGCACCGCCATTGGGCACCTGATTGTCGGCCGCGTCGGAATATTGACCGGCGAACAAGGCCTGGATGGTTTGGCCCGGGCCCGGCGTGTCTTCATCGATCGTGGTCGCGCTTTCGGTGCCGTCGCCGGTCCTCACCGGCGCGTCGTTGATCGCGGTGATGTTGATCGGCACCGTGTCGACGTCGGTCTGCGCCGGTCCGCCCGACTGGCCATTGTCGGTAGTCGACATCGAGATGGCGTCGGAGCCGTTGAAATCGGCGTTCGGATTGTAGGTCAGGCCGGCGGCGAACGCGGCGTTGATCGCCGCCTGGGTGCCGTTGAAGGTCATCGTCGCATCGGCGGTGCCGTCGCTGCCGCCCGAGAAGCTCAGGCCCGCGGTGCTCGCCAGAGTCAGCGTGCCGTGGGCGACCGACAAGGTCACGGTGAGCGTCGTCGCATCGGCATCGGAGACGGTGATCGCATTGGCGTTGCCGGTGGAGAGCGTGAAGCTGCCATCCTCGTTGATCGTCTGCAGGCCCGGCACCAGGGCGATCGGCGTGTCGTTGACCGGGTTGACGTTGACGCTCGAGGCGATGCCCGGCGCCAGCACCGCGTCGCTCGGCGATGTGTTCGAGCCGGAATCGACCAGCTGGGTGATGGTGACGACGCGATTGGCGTCGGTCGGGTTCTCGCTGGTGTTGAGATAGCCAAGGCCGTCGATCAAAGTCTGCAGCGCCGCCTCGCTCAGCGTCGAGGGGCCGACGACCACGGTCGCGGTGCTGCCGGCGAGCGTGACCGTCACATTGCCGGCGCCGGTGGCGACGACATTGCCGTTGGTCAGCGCAACGTTCATCCCGTCGACGACGAGGATCTCGTTGGCGCCGTCGGTGACGTTGGTGACGGTGAGGGTCAGCGACACGAAGGTCTGCCCGGCCTCGATCGTGTCCGCGGTGACGCCCGAGAACAGATCGACCGCCGCGCCGCCTTCGGTGAAGGTCGGGTTGACCGCGGTCGCGGCCAAAGTCGGCTCGTCGTTCACCTCGGCGATGTTGATCGTCGATACGGCGACGTTGCTGGCCGCGTCGCCGTCGGTCACGGTGATGTTGATGGTGCGGGTCGTGCCCGGATCGTCGCTCGTGTTGGTGAAGGTGATCAGCTCGAGCATCGCCTCATATTGGGCGGCGGTGCCGGTGCCGGTGATGATGATCGTGCCCGTTCCGGAGCCGGTGACGACGAAGCCGCCCTGGGCGCCGAGGACGAGCTGGTCGCCCGCCACCGGGCTGCTGATGGTGATCGTCGCGGCTTCGATCATGTCGCCAACGTCGGCGTCGGCGATGGCAACGTCGCTGTCGGTGATCAGCACCGCGGCGCCGCCCTCGGTGAAGCTGGCGCTATAGCCGGTGCCGACCGTGTTGCTGTCGTCGCCGTCGAGATCGAGCGTCGGTGCGATATTGTCCGCCTCGACGTCGATCGTCATCGTGTTGGCGCTCTGATCGGTATCGACGCCGCCGTTCAGGATGCCGCCGTCGTCGCGAACCTGGAAGGTGAAGCTGGCATAATCGTCGCCGAACTCGTCCGGATCGGCGAGGAAGGTGAGCAGGCCCCCGGCGATGTCGGCGGCGGTGATGAAGGTGCCCGCCACCGTGATGTTGACCCCGTTCAGGCGAAGATCGCCCTCGACCGGCAGGGTGGTCAGGACCACGCCGGCGAAAGCGTCGCCGTCGATCGCGTCGCTGAAGCCGAAATCGGTCGTCAGGAAGACGTAGGGGTCGTCCTCGCTGGCGGTGACCGAATTGTCGGTGCCGGCGGGCTCGTCGTTCACCGAATTGACGGTGATCGCGATCGTATCGCTATCCTGTTCGTCGGCGGCGCCGCCGGTGGCGCCCGGATCGGCGCCGGTCGCGCCGCCGTCATTGGTGGTGATGGTGAGCGTGCGCGGGCCGTTGGCATTGGCGGGCGGCGTATAGGTGAGGCCGTCGAGCGCGTCGTTGATCTCGGCGACCGTGCCGACGAGGATCAGGCTGTTGGTCCCCGCGCCGGTGACCGAAAGGCCGGCCATGGTCGCGCCGACGTTGAGCGCGCCGTCGGCGATGCTGACGGTGGTGGTGAGATCGGCCGCGCCTGCGTCGACGTCGGCGATCGAGATGAGGTTGCCGTTGCCGGCGTTGAAGGTGAGCGTACCGTCCTCGTCGACCGACTGCGCGCCGGGCACGGTGTTGACCGGCGCGTCGTTCACCGGATCGACGTTGAAGGTCAGCGTGTTGGCGGATTGATCGGTGTCCTGGCCCCCGTCGAGGATGCCGCCATCGTCGCGCACCTGGAAGGTGAAGGTCGCATAAGGGGTGCCATTCTCATCGGCGTCCGACTGGAAGACCAGCTGATTGCCCGCGATCTGGGCGGCGGTGACGAAGGTGCCGGCGAGCGCGATCGGAACGCCGTTCAGCAGCAGCACGCCGTTGGTCGGCAAGGTGGTGATCACCACGCCGGCGAAGCCATGCCCCTCGGCCGGATCGCTGAAGCCGAAATCGGCCTGGGTCAGGATACGCGAGCCGTCTTCGTTGAACGCGAAGGTCGCGTCGGTGCCCTGCGGCGCGTCGTTGACCGGATCGACATCGACCGTGCTGGTGAACTGAACCGTGTCCACGCCGGTATTGGCGGTGCCGTCGCCGTCGACCAGCGTCCAGGTGATCGTGCGGTTGCCGTCGGTCGGGTTGTCGCCGCCGCTATTGTTGTAGGCGATCGCGCGGATCAGCTCGGCCACCGCGGCCGGAGTGGCGTTGGCGTTGAAGGTGAAGACCAGAGGGCCGCTGCTGTTGTGGCCGCTATGGGTGCCGATATCGATGGCGTTGACGAACACGTTCGTGGCGTTGAACGAGACGGTGCCGGTGAGGCGGATGACGAGCCGGTCCTCGGCGGCGACGAGGCCGGAGGTGATCGCGACGGTCAGCGTGCCGGTGTCGAAATTGGGGCTGTCGACGTCGGCGACGGTCACGTTGGAGCCCGCGTCGAGCAAGGCGGCCAGCGCCTGCTGCTCGGTATAGGTGACGCTGTCGCCCGCGATGTTGGCCGTGGTCGGCGCGTCGTTGACCGGGGTGATGGCCTGGGCGAGCACGACGGTGCCCGCTGAATAGACCGAGCCGGGGCCGGTGGTCGGCGGCGCCGGGTTGAGATCCACGGTGCCGGCGTTGACGATCGCCGGGCCGCCGCTCTCGATCAGGTGGACGGTGAGCGTCGGCGCGGGGCCGTTGAAGTTCAGCGTCGGGTTGAAGCGGATCAGGGTCGCGGCAGTGAACGTCTTGGCCGCGTCCACCGAGGCCGCGCCGATAGGCTGCCAGGCGGCGCCGTCCCAATATTGCCAGCTGCCGTTCGCGTTCGAGCCGTTCGCCACGACCGCGATGCCGGCAAAGGTGTCGCCCGGCGAGCCGGTGGTGTTAGTGACGGGGACGAACTGAACGTCGAGCGCATCGGAGAAGCTGGTGCCGAACAGGCTCGCCACGGTGGGCGCATTGAGATTGGTGAAGGGCACGTCCTCCAGGATCGTCGGCGAATCCTGGGTGGCATCGATGACGGTCGGGGCGTCGTTGACGTCGGCGACGTTCAGCGTCTTGGTATCGCTGTCCTGCTCGGTCGTGCCGGTGCCGCCGTTGCCCGGGTCGTTGCCGTTATTGCCCTGGTCGTTGGTGACCATGGTGAGCGTATCGGCGCCATTGAAATTGGCGTTGGGCGTGTAGACCAGGCCGTTGGCGGCGGCGACATTGTTCACCGCCGCAAGCGTCGTGTTGATTTGCGTCTGAGTGCCGGTGAGAACCAGCGTGCCGGTGCCGTTACCGGTTACGTTGCCGGCGGCGAGTCCGCCCACCACGTCGGTGCGGATGTTGAGCGTGCCGTTGGCAACGCTCAGCGTCACCGTGAACAATTCGATCGTGGCGTCGGCATCGGCGTCGGCGATCGCCAGGCCGGTGATCGCGTTGACCGGCGCCGGCGGCGGCGCGGGGATGCCCGCCGTCCCGACCGTGTCCTCGTTGAAGTTCATCGCCGCGCCGACCGTATTGACCGGCGCGTCGTTGATCCCGGTGACGGTAACGGTGGCGCTGACCTCGTCGCTCATCGTCAGGCCGTCGCTGACCGAAACGTGGATGATGCGGGTCGCCGCGTTGCCGTTGTTGGTGACGTTGTCGCCGCTGGTCGAGAACTGCACGAGTTCGATCGCCGCCTTATATTCGGCGACCGTCGCGGCGCCGGTCAGCACCATCGCACCGGTCGAGCTGTTATAGGTGAAGGTGATTCCCGAGCCGGCGATCGTACCGCTCGTAAGGCCGTTGATGCGCAGGAAATCGACGGTCGCGGTGTGGCCACCGGCGGTCGAGGCGGCTTCGAAGGTGAAGCCGTTGCCGATGCGGACGACCGCGCCGGTGATTTCGTCGGCGGTCGTGGTGTCCACATCCGCGATGGTGATGCCGGTGAACAGGGTCACGCGGGCGGTCTCGCCCGAGTTCGGCGCGCTCGAGGCTTCGGTGACCGCAAGACCTCCTGCGGCGCTGCCGGTCAGCGTCGGCGCGTGGTTGAGGGTCAGGCCGACGGTGGCGGCGCCGTCGGGATCGCCGATCGTCTGGGTGAACTGGATGATGCCGGTGCCGTTGGTGTTCATCCGGAACCAGTGATTGTCCTCATTATTGCCGTTCACGCCGTTATAATCGAGCACGTAGAGATGCCCGTTCTGCAGATCGACCTCGAGATCGCCGAGCAGCCCCGGAAGGGCGCCGCCGAACTGGGCGGTTTGCTGGTGCAAAATCGTGGCGAGCCCGGTCGGGTTCCCGGTCAGCGCGTAGGACGCGATGACGCCTCCCGAATAGATCACTGGCGTCCCGGAGTTGAGATCGTGGTCGAACAGGATCTCGCCGGTCGAGAAATAGAGGAGGTTGGTGACCGGATCGATAGCCAGGCCGTCCAGGGACCCCCGCTCGTTCGGCCAAAAATAGGGCTGCTGAGCTGTCGTCGCCGGAGTGTGGGTGGTGCCCGGCGTCGGATTGTAGACATCGTCATTCTCGGCAAACGGCAGCAGTCGGGCAGTCCCGGTGTTGGCCCCTCCGTTCATGGTGAAGGCGTTGACGCCCGAGCCGGTGGTCAGACCGCTCAAGTCGTAAATGAAGTTTTTCGATATTTGGTCGCTGGCGCCTGAAACGACGCGCGTGCTCGAAATGTAGATGTGGCCGGTGGCGAAGTTGATCACCATGTCGTTGAAGAAGTTGTTGGTACTGCCGGCAGGATTGCCGGTGGTCGCCGAAAAGGCGCCCTGCGCATTGGCATCGAACATCATCGTTCCCGCCTGATTGGCGGTGTCGTAATTGACCTTGTAGAGCTTGCTGCCCGCGGTGAAGTAGACGATGTTGTTGGCGAGATCGACTTCGATATTGTCAAGACGGCCGTCGAGTTCCGAGGCAATTTGGGTGTAGGACCACAGCGTGGTCAGGGTGGGCACGCTGCCCGGATTGGCGAGCAGATCGGAAATATTGCCCTGAAGAATGCGGTTGACGCCGGAGATGTTGCTGTCGACCACGAAGAACTTGCCGTCGACCGTGTCGAAAACCATGTCGCGAAGCGAGGCGAAGACGTTCTGCCCCGCCTGGGGATGCCCGACCGGGAACAGCATCCCGTCATAGAGGCGGGTGTGGTTGTAATCGTCATTGCCGGACTGGTGCGTGGAATCGCGCAGCGTGTTGGCGAGGCCGCCATTGGCCATCGTCCCCCAGAATTCGACGTCGGCATGGGTGAACCACGGCCCGTTCTGGACCTCCTGCTCGCGGGCGTTGTCGCCGGTCGAATCGTCGCCAACCCAATTGGTCGAATCGGCGATGGCGTGCAGGATGGTCGAACCGGCGCCGTTCCACAGGAAGTTCTCGGCGTGGGTGGTCGGGCCGTTATAGGCGCCGCTGTCGAACCCAAACGCAACCGCGTTGAAGCCGGCGGTGAGGCCGGTATTGACCAGGCTGCCGCCGAAGGTGGTGTTGCCGTCGGCGAACTCGCCCGCATAGAGGAAGCTGGTCGGCGCGTTGATCGCGCCCTGATACAGATAGATCGCGTCGCCAAGGGTGTGATCGATGTCGAAGCCGCCGGCCGAGACGGGCGAGGTGGTGACGCCGTTGACGGTGAAAGTGACGTTGCCGCCGCTGATGGTCGCGGTGACGACCGTGCCGGCCGGGAGGTCGCCATCCGCCGTCCAGGTCAGCGTGCCGTCGCCCCCGGCAGCAGCGAAGCTGGTGCCGTTCCAGGCGCGGTCGGTGATGAAGATCTGGGTGTCGTCGCCCACCGGGCCGAGCAGGACGAAATGGAGCTTGTCCAGCGTCGCCGCCTGGGCCGGCGACTCGTTGTTCTGGCCGGTATTATAGCCGATGATCGCGACGCCGGCATTGGGGGTTGCGGGCAATAGATTCGTCGGAACGGAGATCGAGCCGGGGCCGGTCGGCGCGCGCTCGGTCTCGCCGCCGTCGCCGCCGAGGTCGGGCGTCAGCTGGCCGACGACGTCGCCGTCGGGGGCCGCCGGCTCTTCGCGCCCGCCGGCTGCGAACTCGGTAAACGCGCGAGTCTCACCGGCGCCGTCGAGCTGATCGAAGGCCTGCTGGTCCAATCCCTTCTTCTCGAGCAGAGAATTGAACTTGCTGCCATTGCGAAAGCCGCGCGACGAGATCGACATGATAGTTCCCACCCTTGCTTGAGAAGCGTCCCGCCCCTTGGGCGCGCTCCGGTTACCCTGCCTTCATGGCACAGCTTAACGCGGATCGCTAGTCACTACGCAGTGGCAGATGGCGCAGATTCGTTACGCCGCAGAACTGCTTAATGATTCACCATCATTGATTTACTTGGTTTTTTCCGGCGCCCGAACAAGCTTTGGGAATTCCGGCAATTGTGCACAGTATTTGTCGTTTAACGCAAGTCACGACTCTGCATTTGACACCGGATCGGAACCGGCACAAACTGTCATCACTGCCGGCGGGGGGAGCGTTCCGGTTTCCACCCTATCGCGCGCACTTTTTTGAAGAAGGGGAGGGGCGATGGGACAGCCTTATGTCGGCGAGATTCGCATGTTCGCGGGGAATTTCCCCCCGGTCGGATGGATGTTCTGCGAGGGAGCAACGCTTCCGATCTCCGAAAACGAGGTGCTGTTTCAGCTGATCGGCACCACCTATGGCGGCGACGGCGAATCGACCTTCAACCTGCCCAATCTCGCCAGCCGGTCGCCGCTTCACATGGGCACCGGACCGGACGGCACCACCTATCAGATCGGCGAGTCGGCCGGCACCGAGCAGGAGACGCTGACGACGCAGCAGATTCCGAACCACAGCCATCCCGAAGTGGCCGCCAATGTGGCGGGGACCGACCAGGTCCCGACCGGTAAGGTCCTCGCGCAGGCCACCAGTACGCAGCAGAACCTCTTATTCTACGGTACCGACAGCGTGGCGGCGATGAACAATCAGGCGATCCAGCCTGCGGGCGGCAGCCAGCCGCACGACAACATGCAGCCGTATTTGTGCATCAATTTCATCATCTCGCTGTTCGGGGTCTTTCCCAGCCAGACGTAAGGCGACGGCTTTCGCATTCCCCTTGAGGCTCTCATTCTCCGGAGACCGACATGTCCGATCAATTCGTCGCCGAGATCCGCATCTTCCCGTTCAATTTCCCGCCCAAGGGCTGGGCGTTCTGCAACGGGCAGCTGATGCCGATCTCGCAGAACACCGCTTTGTTCTCGCTGCTCGGCACCACTTATGGCGGCGACGGCAAATCGACCTTCGCGCTCCCGAACCTGCAGGATTGCGCGCCGATGCAGCCCGGCCAGGGGCAGGGCCTCTCCCAGCGCTTCCTGGGCGAGATGTCGGGGTCCGAGGCGGTCACCCTGCTGAGCTCGGAAATGCCATTCCACACTCACCTGCTCTCCGGCAGCGACGCCGACGCAACCACGAACAGCCCCGCTGGTCAATATCCGGCCAAGGGACTGTGGGACGCCGGGACATCGGCCGGCGTGATCGGTGCCTATAGCGACGCGAGCCCAGGGAATGCGGCAATGGCCCCCCAGGCGCTCAGCCTCGCGGGCGGCAGTCTGCCTCACAACAATATGCAGCCTTATCTGACGCTCAACTTCTGCATCGCCTTGCAGGGCATCTTCCCCGCGCGGCCGTAGCCGACCCCGCCGTGCCAGTCGCCAGATCGAATTGAAGGAACCGCAAGATGTCCGAACCCTTCCTCTCCGAGATCAAAGTCGTCTCCTTCAACTTCCCGCCCAAGGGCTGGGCCCTGTGCAACGGCCAGTTGCTGCCGATCAACCAGAATCAGCCGCTGTTCGCACTGCTCGGCACGACGTACGGCGGCAACGGCCAGACCAATTTCGCCTTGCCCAATCTTCGCGGCCGGCTGCCGATCCATTTTGGCGGCTCGCACAGCCTCGGCGAGGCCGCCGGGTCGACCTCGGTGACGATCAACCTTCAACAATTGCCGACCCACACCCATCAGCTGATGGGGCGCACCGACATCGTCGATGCGGATTTCGGACCGCAGGACCCGGCCGGCAGGCTCTACGCCGGAGCGCAGGTGTCGCTCCAGGGCGGCAATAAGACGCCTGGTTTGATTTACGCCAATCCGAGCAATCTCGTAACGCTCAATGCAGGCGCGGTGTCGAACGTCGGCGGCAGCCAGCCGCACAACAATATGATGCCCTACCTCACCCTGAACTTCATCATCGCGCTGCAGGGCATCTTCCCCAGCCAGAATTAGGCCGGGGTTCGCGATCGGGAATTGGCCGCGGGGGAAGCGGGCGACGACCCGTTAAGCGGCGCCTGCGCGAGCGGCGGGGTCTGCACCCAGCGGCCCTTCTGGTCCTTGAACAAGGGCAGGCTGCAATCTTCGCACAACGCGTCGAGCGTCGCGCCGTGCCGGGCGATCGAGATGAGCAACGGGCGATGGCGCCCGATCATGCAGCCGAGGCTCATCCGGCCGCCACCCTCTGGTTCACAACGCAACTCCCACACATAGGGCGCGCCCTTAGCCGCGCCCGGCGCTCCAATCCTATAGCTATGTTATTGATCGCGGTCCGATTTGCGGCCAGCTGAGAGGGCCGCTCTCGTCGCCGACCCAAGCCTGCGGAACTTTAACCCGCGCATGTCGCTTCTCGGACACACGATTTGGAGGCGACGATGACCAGGCAGAATCCTGCACAGCCGGAGGGCGACCGCGGCAAGCGCGCGTCGATCGATCGCAAGTCCGGCGAGGTCTCGGGGAGCGGCGCCGGCATCGCCAATCCCGGCGCGCCCGAGGACTATGACGACGATCTCGCGGTCGGCTCGGGCGGCGAACGCAAGGACGGCGATCCCTCGAACGCGGCCTGACGGCGCCCTGCCCCCAAAAAAACGCACAAAACTGTAACACTGCCGGTCCATCTCCGACAACGAGCGCGGGGAGGCCATGGCTCACGAAATCGAACTCAAGTTCGACCTTGGACCCGGCGACGTCGAGCGCTTGCGGGCCTGTCCGTCGCTGGCGGCCGAGCCGTTCAAGAGCGCCGCTTATGAGACCCGCTATTTCGACACCGGCGACGGCGCGCTTCGCCGGGCGGGCTATTCGCTTCGCGTCCGCCGCTCGAATGGCCGCTTCGTCCAGACCGTGAAGCGCAAGCGCTCGCCGGCGGCGGGCCTGTTCGTGCGCGAGGAATGGGATTGCGCGGTCCAGGGGTTCAGGATCGATCGCACCGCCCTGCTGGCGACGCCGCTCAAGCGGCTGCTCGGCGACGCGCGGCTGGTGGCGACCGCCCGCACCCGTTTCACCCGCACCGCATGGCTGATCGTCCGTCAGGGCAGCCGGATCGAACTCGTCCTCGACGAGGGCAAGGTGACCGCCGGCAAGGCACAAACGCCGCTGTGCGAGCTCGAACTCGAGCTGATCGAGGGCAAGGCCGCCGCCCTCTTCGCGCTCGCCGCCGAGATCGGCGCGGCGGTCCCGCTTCGCCTCGGCGTTCTGACCAAGAACGAGCGCGGCCAGGCGCTGGCCGAGGGCGCGCTCGGCCGGCCCGCTTCGGCGGTGCCGATCCAGCTCTCGGCGTCGCTTTCCGAGGCGCAGGCTTTTCGGGTGATCGCGCATGCCTGCCTGCGGCACTATCGGCTGAACGAGATCGTCCTGTTGCGCGAACCCGATCCCGATGCGCTCCACCAGGCGCGGATCGCGCTGCGCCGGCTGCGTTCGGCGCTGTCGCTGTTCGGGCCCACCCTGCGGGGGAAGGATTATCAACGGCTGCGCGACGAATTGGGCTGGCTCGCCGGCCGGCTGGGCGAGGCCCGCAATCTCGATGTGGCGCTCGCCGGCGAAGGCGCGCCGATGGCACAAGGCCTGCTCCGCGCCCGCCTGCTCAAGGCGCGCGGCAAGGCCTATGGCCGGGTCGCGACCGCGCTCGCTTCCGATCGGGTGCGGCGGCTGATGCTCGATCTCGCGCTGTGGATGGAGACCGGTTCCTGGCGCTTCCGGGAACGGAGCGGGCGCGAGATCGGCCCGCTCGCGGTTCGGCAGCTCGAGCGGCAGTGGCGAAAGGTGCGCCGGCAGGCGGCCGGGATCGGCAAAGCCGAGGCGGACGAGCGTCACCGCCTGCGTCTCGACATCAAGAAATTGCGCTACTCGGCCGAGTTCCTCGCCGGCCTGTGCGGCAAGCGCCCCCAGCAGGTGCGGCGCGACCGCTTCATCGCCGCGTTGAAGGAACTGCAGGACAGGCTCGGCGACCTCAACGACAGCGAAGCGTCGGCGGCGATGACCGCCAGGCTCGCCCCGAGCCTCAAAGGCAGCGCCGACCGGATCCGGCGCGAGGCGCTGGCCCGCGAGGCGATCGCCGCGGCCCGGGACGCACTGCATCGCGCCACGGTCGCCGCCGGCTATTGGCTCTGAATCTCCCGGCCGAGCCGAACCGCATCTTCCCCCGCGATCAGCCCTTCGGTCACCATCGCCCTTGCCACTCCGCCGAGATTGGGACGGTCGCGAAAGGCGTGGCTGGCGAGCACCGGCGAGTCGCCGCCGGCGGCGATCAGCGCGCGCAGCGCGCCATCGACGACGATCAGTTCGAACAGCCCGATCGGCGCGGCGCGGCCGCCGCCGGCGCAGCGTCCGCACCCCGCCGCCTCCCAAAGCACCGCGCCCGCATCGAAGCCGAGGCGGGCGCAGAGCGACGCTGAGGCCTGAACCGGATGACGGCAGTGCCCGCACAGGCGCGCGAGCTGTCGCTGCGCCAGAACCGCGCGCAGGCTCGCGGCCAGCATCAGGGGCTCCATCCCCAAAGCGCGGAACCGGGCCAGCGCGTTCACCGCATCCGCGGCATCGATCCCGGCGATGACCAGGCGCCCGCTCATCCCCGCCTCGACAGTCGCCTGCGCATCCGCGGCATTCACGATCTCGCCGACGAGATGAGCCTCCGGTCGCTGATCGAGTGCGGTCTGGAGAGCGTATTCGCGCCCCTCCCCGTCCGGACCGGTGAACAGGATGATTCCCGCCGGCGCGGACAGCGCCCGATCGAGTGCCGCGCGCGTCGCCGCGCTCATGCCGTCGAAGGCATCGCCGCGGAGCGGGAAAGCGGGAGCGTGTTTCAGCGCGCCATGCATCGCGCCGAGCCTAAAGGCCCGCGATGACGTGGCGGTTGCGATTTTGTGACGAGAATCTTGCCGGCGCTAGAAGCGGATGGTCATGCCCAGGCTGAACGTTCGCCCGACATCGTAGCTGTTGATGTCGACGCGATTCTCGCCGGCCTGCTGAAATTCCTCATAGCCCTGGCCCGTCAGGTTGCGCGCCTCGAATTTGACCTCCGCCCGGGCGCCGAAGATCGGCACCTCCTGGCGCAGGATGAAGTCGAGCCGCAGCCCCGGCTCCTCGATGAAGTCGGGCTGGCGCAAGAGGCCCTGGATCGGGCCGCGATTGGTCACCCGCTCGCTCGCATAGGTCAGCGCCAGCGTCATTTGCGAGAGGCTGTCCGTATCCTCGATGCCGAGCTGGAGATTGGCGAGATGATCGGATTGTCCGGTCAGCGGGGCGCCGTCGCGGAACAGCAAATTGGCGGCGACCGGCTGCAGGTCGGGGCCGACGATGATCGAATCGTCGGAGGTGATGCTCGACTGGGTATAGGTGTAATTGCCGATCGCCAGCAGGCGCCGCGATTCCCAGAAGCTCCCGCCGAACCCGCTCAAGGGGAGATAGGCCTGGAATTCGAACTCGACCCCGTAGAGCTCGGCCTGCGGCGCATTGGCGAAGCCCGCGCGCAGCTGGTTCTGGCCGCTGGCGAAGAAGGCCGCGGTCTCGATCGGATTGTCGATCTGCTTGTAGAAGCCCGCCAGCGTGACCCGCTGGTCGCGGGCGAAATACCATTCCAGGCGACCTTCGAAATTGAGCAGCTCGCTGTCGACCAGGAACGGGTTGCCGGTATATTCGCGATCGGATTCGAAATCCTGATAGACTTGCGGGGCAAGCTCGCGGAACTGCGGGCGGGCGATCGTCTTGGACGCGTGAAGGCGAAGCTGCATGTCCGGCATGAAGCGCCAGGTCAGCGTCGCCGCGGGCAGGAAATAGCTTTCGGTCAATTGGGTCGGGAGGATCGTTCCGCCGATCGGCAGCACGCTTTGCTCCGCATCCTCGTAACGTACGCCAAGCGTGCCGCGCAGGCCATCGACGAACTCGATCTCGCCCTGGGCATAGCCGGCATGGACGCGCAAAGCGGCGTCATAGGCGGCGGCGCCCTCCTGTCCGGAAACGTCGCGCAGCTGGATGTTGTAGGTGTAGACGTTGAAGTCGGAGAGGAGGAAATCCGGCCGCTCCTGCGACACCGCGAAGGGCAGCGCGCCGTCGGGACTGAAATAGTTGAACTGATAGCGGTACGATTCCCGCTCGGTCTGCATATAGGCGTAGCCGGCCGACAGCGTGATCGGCGTGTCGATGGGCAGCGCATAAGCGAAATCGATCGCGCCGGAATAGAGGTCCTCGCGCAGCTCGCTAAAGGCGATATTGGCGAATTGGCCGGCCGAGGCGAGGTTGTTGACATAGTCGTCCGCATCGTTGTCGCCCGACGTGTTCGGATTGCCGTCGCCGGAATAGCGATAACCGATGTTGCGCTCGTAGGGGGACTCGCGCTGGGTCGTCGCATAGGCGCCGCGCAGATCCACGCTGAAATCGCCGAAGCGCAGCTCGCCGACCAGCTGCGTGGTGATCAGCTGGCGCTCGAACCAATAGGTGTTCTGCTCCATCAGCGACGGCGGCAGGCCCTCTTCCTGGTCGTTCACATTGCGGTTGTAGCCGGCCTGCAGCCGCCCCTGCTTCAGCGTGTCGCGAATGTAGAGATTGGTCCAGCGGAAGCGATGCTCGCCGAACTGCGCGCCCACGCCGAGGAGGCCGCTGACGATGATCCGGTTGTCGGTGCTGACCGATTGGTAACTGGTTTGCGGGATGCCGGCGAGGTCGGGATCGCTGGACGTCTGCGGAAGCGCGTCGCGGGTCCGCCAGCTGTTCGAAGAGCCGCCGGCGGCGATCACGCCGATGCGGCCGCCGCCGCGGATCTCGGTGGAGGTGCCGAAGCTGACGTCCCCGCCGAAATTGGCCGGCGTGTCGCCCAAACGCTGAAGCAGGGTGGTCGGAGCGTTGACCAGGCTGGCGGCGAAGCCGCGCCGCTGGGCATCGGTGGTCGCGGAGAAGTTGCCCCCGACGACCGCGTTCTGCAGCGCCACGGGGAAATCGCGGGTGCCGTCGTCGAAGCCCAGGGGATCGAGATCGCTGCCGAAATAGGCATAGCCGAGCTGAGCGGTGGTTTCGGTATCGGCGGTCGCGCTGAAGCCGATTTCGAGGAAGGTTTCGCGCGGCACCGCGGGCGTGGTGAGGTTGATCACGCCGCCGCCGAATTCGCCGGGATAATTGACCGAATAGCTCTTCTGGACGAGCGAGCTGGCGATCACGCTGGTCGGGAAGATGTCGAGCGGGACGACCCGGCGGAGCGGCTCCGGGCTCGGCAGAGGCGAGCCGTTGAGCAACGCCTGCGAATAACGATCGCCAAGGCCGCGCACGAAGACGAAGCCGTTGCCGACCAGGCTGAGCCCGGTGACGCGCTGCAGCGCGCCGGCGATGTCGCCTTCGCCGGTCCGGGCGATGTCTTCGCTCGACAGCACGCTGATCACCTGCGGCGTGCGGCGGATCGAATTGGGGATGCGGGTGCCGGTGACGACCACATTCTGGTCGCCGCCGCCGGCGCCCGGCGCGGAGACCTCGATCTCCTGCTCTTGCGGCTCCGCCTCTTCGGGCTGCAGCGCCTCCGCCTCGGCCCCGGCTTCGGCCTCCACCTCGGCTTCGACGGGCGGGGGCGGCGTCTGCGCCAGGGCAGCCGCCGGCACGGCGAGCGCCGTCGACAAAAGCAGGCTGCGAATGATCCGTGTCGTTTTCATGTTCGTTCCCCCGTCGATGCGTAATCCGCGGCGGCGGCGATCAGAAAATCGGCACGGTGTTGCAGCTGGTGCTGGTGGCGCCGAAGCTCACATAGCCCGAATTGCAGGCCCAGCCGGCGTACCAATTGTCGGCGCCGTCCCTGACCGCGCCGATATAGGTGACGGCGGTAAACCGGTTCGGCGCGTTGGCGTTCACCGTCGCGAACTGATCGGCGGTGAACGGGGTCGGATCGGTGGCGGGGACCGCCGCTTCGTTGGCGCCGTTGATGTAGACCGAGGTCAGGGTCGAGGCGTGGGTCGAGCTGTTGTTGTTCGTGCCGGTTGCGAAGATGCCGGCGACCACGCCGACGGCGACATTGCCGTCGTCGCGGAACGCGGTCGGGCAGGCCAGCCGGACCGAGCGGAAGACGGGAGGCCCGAGATCCTGCAGCGCATTGTCGGCCGCCCGGGTGGTGGTGCCGCCGGTCGCGTCGATGTCGAGGCAGGCCGCGGTGCCGACCAGGACGGAATTCAGCAGCGCATAATCGGTGCCGCCGCGAAGCAGCATCACATTGCCGCCCGAGCCGTTCCGGGTCTGGACGAAGGTGGCACTGGAAACCCGCGTATATTGGCGCGGAAGCGCATCCTCATTGCCGTTCGAATCGGATTCGATCGCGGAGTCGCCGTCGCCGGTGGGCTTTTGCACACCGATCACGAACTGGACGGTGCCGCGATAACCGAGATCCGTATCGAGCATGTCGTCGTCGGCGCCCGTGACGACCAAATATTTCAGGTTGGGCCGGCCGCCGAAAATCTCGATGCCGTCGTCCGAACTGTTGTGGATCTGGATATTGTTCAACGTGGTGGCATTGCCGACGCCGCCGAGCGTCAGCCCCTGAAGCTCGTTGCCCGGCGCGATCTGGAAGCCCGAATAGCGGATCTGCACGAACTGCATGGTGCCGCTATTATCGTTCGCGGTGGCGCCGCCGTAGAGCGAGCCGGTCGTGCCCTCGATCACCTGCTGGCAATTGGCCGAGCCGCCCGCGACGGCGGTGTTGCAATCGCTGATCGGCGCGCGGCCGAGCAGGATGACGCCGCCCCACAGGCCCTGGCTGGTGTCGCTGACGGTGTTCTCGACATTGGCCCGGGCGGTGAAGATGATCGGCTGCGCCGCATTGCCGATCGCGCTGATCCGCGAGCCGCGGTTGACCACCAGATAATCGTTGCCGGAACTGCCGAAGAGGGTGACCCCGGCCTGGATGGTGAGCGTGACCTGATCGCCGCCGGCCAGCGTGCCGTCGCCGCCCACGTCGGTGCCGACATTGACCGGACCCGCGAGCGAATAGATCACGCCGGGAAGGCGCTGCACCGTATAATCGTCGCTGATCCGGCCGGCGATCTCGCAATTGCGGAAGGCGGTGGCGATGACGCCGCGGTCGGTCGTGCCCGCGGGGCAGGACGCGGCGGGGGTGCCGCCGCCCGCAGGAGGCGGAGGAGGGGGTACCGGCGTGGTGGGCGGCGGCACCACGATCGTGCCCTCACCCGGGGACGCCACGTCGTTCGGGCCGCAGGCAGCGAGCGGGATGACGGCGCTGATCAGGAGCAGGGCGCGAAAGTTCGGCATGGTGGAAAACCCCCTTGGCTGGCGTGCGGGCGACTCGCCGAAGAACGAGCGCCGATGCGCTGTTGGCTAGGTGTCGGGGATGATGGTTTTGTGACAGGAGCAAAGCGAATCTAAGGTTTTATTTTCAGCAACTTAACAGACATAAATAAGTCGCCGGAGAGTCATCTGGGAGTCGTCGTTCAGCGGCCCTGGCCCGACAGCCGGACGCGCCGTCCGCCCCGTTCGACCTCGAAATCGACGCGGTTCGAATTGGCCATCGTCCAGGCCAGTTCGAGCATCCGTTCCTCGTCGAGCACGCTGCCGTTGACCGAGACGATGACGTCGCCGGGCTGCACGCCGGCGCGGGCGAGCTCCGGCAACTCGGCTCCCGGCCGCACCGCGAAGCCGGTCACCCGCCCGCCCGCGATGCGCGGGGCGAGGCCGAGGCGATATTGCCGGGTGCGATCGCGAAGCGCCGCGTCGCCGGCGGGTGTCGCGGCCGCCTGGCCGGGCGGCGGGGCCTGCGGCTGCGCGACGCCGTCGAAGCCCAGCCGGATCTCGCCGCCCGCCGAGGCCAGCACGGCGTGGCGAACCTCGAGCCGGACCAGCCTCAGGCCGGGGGCGACGTCGCGGCCGAGCGGGACATAGCGTTGATTGCCGTCCGCGCCCGCGATCACGGCGCCGCGCCCCAAGATCCCGAACAGGCGCAACTGGCCGGGATCGGCCGCGGGAAGCGGTGCCGGCGCAGGAACCGGCGGCGCCGCGGGCGCGGGGGCGGCGGCCGCCACCACGGGCTGGGCAAGCGGCTCGGGGCCGACCGAGGACCCGGGATCGCCGTCCGGCCAGAGCAGGTAGACGAGGAGGACGGCGACGACGAGCCCGCCGCCGGTGAGCGCCCTGCGGTCGCGCGGGCTAAGCGCTATCATCGTCGAGCGCGTAGCCGGCCGAGCGCACCGTCCGGATCAGTTCCGGCCCGCCGCCGGCATTGATCGCCTGGCGCAGCCGGCGGATATGCACGTCGACGGTGCGCAGCTCGATATCCTTGTCGCGGCCCCAGACCGCGTCGAGCAGACGCGGGCGCGAGAACACCCGGCCGGGATGTTCGAGAAAATGGCGCAGCAGCCTGAACTCGGTGGGGCCGAGCGGGACCGTCCGGCCATTGCGCTTCACCTTGTGGCTGACGATGTCCATTTCGAGATCGGCGAAGACCAGCTCCTCGCCCGCCAGCGCCGGCCGCACCCGCCGGAGCACCGCCTTGACCCGCGCCACCAATTCCTTGGGGCTGAACGGCTTGGTGACATAATCGTCGGCGCCGGTCTCGAGCCCGCGCACCCGATCGGCCTCCTCCCCGCGCCCGGTCAGCATGATGATCGGCACGTTCGCCGTCTCCGGCGCGCGGCGCAGCCGGCGGCACACCTCGATCCCCGAAATGCTGTCGATCATCCAATCGAGCAGGATGATGTCGGGCGGCGTTTCGGCGGCGAGCAGCAGCGCCTCCTCACCGTCGGTGGTGTGCTCGACGACGAAATCCTCGCGCTCGAAATGCCAGGTCAGCAAATCGGTCAGCGCCGGATCGTCCTCGACCAGCAGAAGCCGTCCCTTGATCATTCCTCCCCTCCCGCGGCGAACCTCACCATCGACGCGACGCCGACGGCATGATCGCCAATCCGTTCGAGCTTCTGGGCGGTAAACAGCAACTGGATCGCAGCGCCGATGGTGCGCGGATCGGCCGCCATCAGCGCGATCAGCTCGCGCGAGATGCAGGCGCGGTAGCGATCGACCGCATCGTCCATCGCTTCGACCTGCGCGGCGGCGACGCCGTCGCGATGAGCGAAGGCGTCGAGCGCCGCCTTGACCATCGTCGCGACCTCCACCCCCATCGCGGCGATGGTCCGCAGCTGGGCGATGCCGCGGCAGTCCTCGATCGCATCGGCCCGGTGCGCGATATTCTTGGCGCAATCGCCCATCCGCGCGATCAGCCCGGCGATCTTGAACGCGGCGAGGACCTCGCGCAGATCGTCCGCGAGCGGCGAGCGCAGCGCGATCAGGCGGACCGTGGTCCGCTCGATCCCGGCGGCGAGCGCATCGACCTTGAGATCGTCGAGGACGACCAGCGCCGCCAGCCGCGTATCGCCTTGCACCAGCGCCAGCACCGCGTCGCCGACCGCGGCCTCGACCCGGCCGCCCATCTCGCACACGTCGGCGCGCAGCCGATCGAGATCGTCGTCGAAAACGCTCAGCGTATGCGGCGCAGCCCTCACCCCGGTCTCCTGCGCACCCGAGAAAAGCGGGCGCTTCAGGCCGGGCTAAAGCGCTTTGAAGCCGTTTCGGTGACGGTAAGGTGACAGTTCGGTGAAGGCGGCCGGGCGGGCCGTGGGGCATGGCCTCGCGGCGTCAGCAGGGGCTAATTGACCCGGGCGCGGAAACGGATCGTGAAGCTGGAATTTGCCGCCATGCTGCCGGTGGGCGTGAGCCGGACACCGTCGACATTGGCGTCGTAGCCCGCGCTCGGCGTGTAGGTATAGGTCGAGCCGTTATTGTTCGAATAAGCGCGCCCGCCTGCCGGCAGCGTCACCCCGCTCGATCCCGCGACCAGCTCGAACGGCCCCATGCCGGGCGAGGACGCATTATAATCGCCATTGTAGAAGGTCATGTTGGTGGGCAGCAGATCGGTGAGCACCAGCGTGCTCGCGTCGACCGGGCTGCCGCCGCTATTGGTGACGGTGAGCGAATAAGCGACGTCGGAGCCGGGTGCGTTGAACCTATCCGGTGAGCCGGCCGTCGTGATATAGGGCGCGGACGATTTGGCGATCGCGACGTTCGGCATCGGGCAGAAGCGAACCTGGGAAATGCCGAAGCGCTGCTGACCGGTGGAGGATTCGCCCGATTGAAGCGGGAAATTGCCGTAGCTGAGCGTGACCGAGGTCACCGGCTGCGCAAAGCTGACGACGACATCGCCCGTGGTCACGTTCTGGTCCGCGCTCGTGCTGATCCCGACCGCCTCGTTGCTGGTCAGAACGAAGGGGGCGTTGTCGGCGCCGAAATTGACCGAGGAGCCCGTCGCGGTGCGGGCGCCGGCGCCATTGTTGTTGCCGGCCGGGGCGGAAAGCGTCGGGATGAAGCTGGACGTCCCGTCCGAGCCGGTGACGTGCACCCAATCGCGAAACTGGTTGCTGGTGAAATCGGCATCGTGACCGTTGACGATGATATCGCGGACCGGGGTCACGAAGGCGATCGTCAGCCGGATCGTCCGGGTATTCGAGGTGATGTTCGCGGTTCGCGAGGAGAAGCTCCCGCCGATCTGGAAGGTCTTGCCGCCGGTACCGCTGGTGAGGTCGTTGCTGATCTGCGGCATATTGTCGCCGTTGACCTGGATCGAGTTCAGGCCGTTGTTGACGGCGCGGAAGGTGAATGTGCGTGTCGCACCAAGTGGGTTCGTTGCCGTGTAGGTATATGTGGTGCCGTAGTTGAGCGAAGCATTGGCGACGCTCGCAAAGGCGAAGCTATAGGTGTTGTTCGCGTCGCAAGCCGCATGAGCGGGCATGCTGGTCAGCAGCAGCGACGCCGCGGTGAGGCAGGACAAAGCGCGCATCAGCGCCTCCGCCCCAAGCCGAGCCCGGCCAGGGTCTGCTGGTCGAACTTGAAGCGCAGCGTCACGTAAGGCCCGTCGCGCGTATAGCGATCCTCCTGGAAATCGCGGTCGTGAAAGCCGACCACGTTCCAGCCGACCTGCAGCCAGCCATTTTCGAACGGGCGCAGGCCGACGGTCGGCCCGCCGGAATAGGAGACCGCCCGGCCGCCGACGCCGTGGCGCACGGTCGCGGACCCGCCGATCTCGAACATGTCGTTGAGATCGAACCTGATATCCGCCCCCACTACGTTGCTCCAGCCGGCGATATCGTCGCCGCTCACCCGTTCGGAGACGTAGCGCGTCCCCCAGAAGAGGGAAAGCTCGGTGCGGCCGAAGAAGGCCTCGTCGCCGCCGTAGGGCGAATAATTGACCGCCAGCGAGTTCACCACGCGGCGCGAGCGCGCGTCGCCGGTGATGGTGAAGGGCGTGCCGATCGGCCCGGCGATGCCGGCGACGGCGCCGATCACCCGGTCCTCGCGGATCTCGAGCTTGTCGAGGAAGGAAAAAGCGCTGTTCGGCGGGCGGTGCGCCCAGCTCACTTGCAGGCTGGCGACGCGGCTCGCGGCACCGTCCCGCGCCTCGGCGCTGAACCAGTTGAGCGCGGCGCCGACCGCGCGGCCCTCACCGATCTGGCGAAGTCCGGCGATCGTCAGGCCATAGCGGTCCTCGCGGTCGCCGGCGCGATATTCGGCGCGGCCGGTGATGCTCCAGCGCTGGTCGCGATAGGTCGCGCCCGCGGTCACCGCGACGAAATCCTCGGTCAGGGTCGAACCGTCGCCGACGAAGCCGCCGCTCGCCACCGGATGGAGCGGATTGAGCACCCGCGACGGATCGACTCCGCCGAGCGTGTGGTTGCCGTCGAGCGTGAAATCGACCGACCAGCGCTCCGAGAGCACGAAGGATTGCGAGAGGCCGAAGGCGGCGAAGCTGCGCGGGCCATATTCGGCGATGTCCTGGAAATTGCCGCTGACCGCGATCCGGGCGCCGGCCCAGGGGGCGAGATCGAAGCCGATCCGGGCGGTGCGCGAGTCGATCGTGTCGCCGTCGGCGATTTCGTAGGAGCCGACCAAAGCGACGTCGCTGGTCACCGCGAAGCGCGCGCCGATGCGATGGCGTGCCGGGAAATCCACGCTCTCCGCCTCGCCGCCGATCGGCAGCTCGGTCTGCGCGTCCAATTCCAGCCGATTGTCGAAGAAGCGCTTGGTGAGGCCCAGCTGAAGGATTTGCGAGCTGGCGCTGCGCCCGTCGGCGAGGCGATCGTCGGCGATGGTGATGCCGGCGCGGGCCGAAAAGCTGCGGCCGCGATATTCGAGCAAGGCGCGGCCGGCGATGCGGCGCGCGTCGCTATTCAGATAATCCTCGTGCCAGGCGCTGGCGACGATCGAGAGCGCCTCGCTCAAGCGGGCGCGGGCGTCGAAGCCGAATTTGCGGGTGCCGTTCTCGGACGCATTGAGCTGGCCGACGCCGAAGCCCGCCTCGCGCTCGCGGGCATAAGCGAGCAGATCGAAGCGGCGGTCGTGATGCTCGGCCTCGATCTGCCAGGCGGTGGCGGTGCCCCCCTGCCCTTGCCCCGGCACCGCGGCGGCGCCGGTCGCGCTTGTGTCGCTGACCGCCACTTCGGCGCGGATTTCGGTCGAAGCGGTCGGCCGGAAGCGGACGTCGATGCCGCCCAAATCGGTGCGGCGGCTGCCGTCATTGTCGTGAATCGCGGTGGCGGCGATCTGCAGGCGCTGATCGGCGCTGCGCCAGGCGACCCGGCCGCCGGCATTGAGCTCGCGCCCGGCAATCCCGTCCACTTCGTAATCGGCGACGATGAACTGCGGATCGAGCCCCGAGGAGCGGCTCAGGATCGGCTCGCGGAAGCGCAGGGTGCCGGCCGCATAGTCGATGTCGTAATCGACATGGCGGCTGAGCTGGCGGCTCTCCAGAATCCGCTCGGAATGGATGCGGTCGCGAACCTCGATCACGATCCGCTCCGAATTGGCGAGGATGTCACGGCTGCCGAGCGCATAGGGGCCGGAAAGGCCGTTGCCCTGAATCTCGTCGCGGCGGTGGCGAGTCGGCGTATCGGCGGCGAAGACGGTCGCCGACACCCGCTCGGTGCGATATTCGGCCTTGAGGCCGTTCATCGTGCGCAGATAGCGGGCGAGCTCCGGCTCATCGATTCCGGTCTCATAGTCGCCGAACAGAGCGTAGAATTGCGGCCGTTCGAGGCGCAGATAGAGGCGGCGCACCGAGGCGGCGTCGTAGCGCTGCTCGGAGCGATCGGCATAGATGGTGTAATAGGCCTGCGGATCGATCGTGCCGCCGAGCCGCCGGTCCTGCTCGCGGCTGTCGCTGTCATAGGCCAAGGTCATCAGCCAGCTGCCGAGGATCCGGCCGCGGGCGTAGAGCGCGATGCGGCCGTCGGTGACGATATCCTCGCCGCCTTCGCCCAGCGCCTCCATGTTGCGGTCGAGCCGGCTGAAGCCCACCGTGCCTTCGGCCAGGCCGACGATCGTCCAGGGGCGGTCGCCCGGATCGAGCCACGCCTCGAGACGCTGCTCGCGCACGATGTCGCCGTCGCGAAAGCGGAAGCGCACGATGACGTTGCCCGAGGCCGTGGTCGGCTCGAGCTCGACATAAGCGATGCCGTCCTCGCCATGGATCTGCCAGACGGGCCGCGCGCGCTCCAGGCCGGCGAGCTGGCGGGCCTGCTGGGCGTCGGCCTCGACCGCCGGATAATAAGGCGCGGGCAGCTCGAAATCGCCGGCCAGGCCGTGATGGACCGGGCGGCCGTCGCTGTCGGTGATGCGCAAAGCGATTACCGGCCGGGTGACGCCGTCGGCGACGAGCAGCGAGCGCTCGCGCACCAATTCGGCGCGCACCGCGACGTTGGAGAAGGTAACCGGCTGGGTCAGGGTCGCGACCAGGGCGCCGTCCGCGCCGCGGATTTCGGCGCTGAGCATGGTGGTGCGGCCCTCGAGCGGGATGCCCCGCCACAGGCTGACCGCGATCGTCCCCGCCTCGTTGGCGCGAACGCCCTCATACGCGATCGGATCGACCGGCCGGCCGCCGGCGAAGAGGCGGACGCTCTGCCCGGGCTGATGCTTGATCGCGACCCGGACGACCGGGGCGCGAGGATTGTGGGTGACCTCGGGGAACAGCCAGCCGATGCCGGGCTCCTGGCCGGTCAGCCAGTCGCGCTCGGCGCCGGCGGCTTCGCCATCGCTGGCGGCGGCGGGACGCTCGACGGTGCGGCGGGCCGCCTCGGCGCGCGGCGCGGTCTCGATCGCGTGGAAATCGGCGCGCACCATCATCCCGCCGCGCCCGCTGACGAAGCGCGAAAAGGCGCGACCGCCGGAGCGGACGTTGCGCGAGCAATCCACCGCCGCGCGGTCGGCGGGCAGGGTCGCGTCGTCGATCTGGACGACGTGGGTGCCGGGCATGACGCCCTCGAAATGGTAGAGGCCGTCGCGGTCGGTGACCGAATAACTGCCGTCTTCGAGCATCACCCGGACCCCGGCGATGCCCGGGCGGGTGCGCGGATCGACGCCGCAGGCGCCGTCGACGATCCGCCCGGTGATGATCATCCGGTCGGCGATCGCCTCGCGGCGGATGCGCACCACCGCGTCGGCGACGTTGCTCAGATTGCCCAATACGCCCTGCGCCTGGACGCGGTTGACCGCGTCGCCGCGCCGGGCGTCGGGGCGGACCTCAAGCACATAGCTGAGCAGGGCCTGCGCGTTCGGCGCGAGCGAAGGCAGGGTGAAAGTCAGGGTGCGGCCGGCCGCGGCAACCGGATCAGCGATAGCAATTCCATCTAAACGAGCCGATCCGGTTCTAAACCGCATCTGGACCGGGATTCGGTCGGTGATCGTCAGCGCGCCGGTGCCGCCGGCGTCGGGATTGCGGATCGTCACCCGATAATGGACGAGATCGCCCGCTTCCGCCTCGGCGCGCGAGGCGGTCTTGCCGACCACGATCGGCGTCGCCGGTCTGTCCAGGGGAATATCGGTCCTCACCGCAGCCGAGCCCGCCAGGACGATCTCCTGGCCATAGGATCCGGCGGTGATGGTGAAAGGCGGCCCATCGGGCCGTCGCAACGGCGCCAAATCCGCCGGCGTCGCCTGCGAGGGCGCCGTGTAGGGCGATGGCGGCTGGACGACGAGCCGGTAGGTGCCGGGCCGGACCAGCGGGAAGCGATAGTCGCCGGGCGGATAATCGTAGCGCACGCCGCCGCTGTCGGTGACGCTCTCGCCGGTGACGACGGTCGAGGGATAAGACGAGATTCCGTCCTCGCCGAACACCTGGGCGGGCTGGCCCGTCTGGGCGTCGACCAGAGTGATCCGGACGCCGGCGATCGGGGTGCCGTCGCGGCTGTCGAAGGCGATGCCGAACGGATCGACGAGGATGTCCACCTCGCCATCGACGACGGTAGCGCCGCCCCGCTCGTCGCTCAGGGTCAGGCTCAGCGTCTCTTCGCCATGGACCGTGAGCCGGCAGTCGCCGGAGAGGGGCGCGGCGGTCGTGGTGAGCATGATTCCGACGAAGCGGCCGCTGCCGGCGCTCGTCTCGATGAGCAGCAGCTCCTCGACGTCGCCATAATTGGTGCGCACGAAGATCCGCATCGTCTCGACGACCTGAGCGTCGCGATTGTGGCTCGCCCGCTCGAGCGCGAGCACCAGCGGGCGGCCCGCATGGAGCTCGCCGGTCTGGACCATGTCGAGGGAGGCGAGCGGCGGGGGCACCGACCCGGCCGCGGGCTGCGATGGCTGCGCCTGGCCAGGGGCCAGGCAGGTCGCGCTCAACACGGAGGACGGATAGCTGTCGCCGCTCAGCCGCAAGGTCTCGAGAGACACGGGTGACGGCGGTGAAACGAGGATGTCGACGCGGTTGGACGGGCGCTCGATGCGCTGGCTGCCGGCGTCCCAGCCGATCGTCGCGATATTGGTGATCGTGCGGGGTGCGGCAAGAGGCACAGTCGCCCCTGCCGGCGCCGCAACGAGCAGCGCCGACAGGAAAGCGAGCATAACCAGCCCGAACACCCGGGCGAGGTCAGTCTTCAAGGTGCCAAAGCCACTGGCGGGCATCGCCCGCTCCCCCCATTCCGCTTAGTTGATCGTGACGCGGAACAGCACGGTGCGGGTATCGCCCGCCACCACGCTGGGGATCGTGCCGCTGACCACACCGGACGCGTGAGCGCCGGCGATCGCGCCATCGGCATTGCAGGTGCTGCCGGTCACCGTGCCGTTCACCAGCACCCCGAAGCTCGCGAGATAGGTCGTCTCGCTCGGCAGGGTGTCGGAGATGGACACGTTGGTCGCGGTGGCACTGCCCGTGGCGTTGGCCGCGGTGATGCAATATTCCACCACGGCGCCAGGGATCAGCTTGGGATTGGTGGTCCCGTTGAGCGGATCGCTGATCACGCGGCTGGTCTTGGCTGCGGTGATCGACGCGGCGAGGACGGTATAGTCGTCCTCGTCGAAGTGGATGCCGTCACGCGCGGTATTGCCGTCGGCGGTGGTATCGCCGAACACGGTATCGACGCCGGCGGTATTGGCGCCCGCGGTCTGCGTGACCACGGCCCCGAGCGAACCCGCGGCCGTCGCTTCATGGGCGGTGCCGGTGAGGCGGACGCCCGCGACGTCGTTGGTCGAACGGCCGAGCGGAACATCGACAACGACGAACACGCGAGTGTTCGCATCGGCGGCGAGCTGATCCAGATAGGTTATCAGGAGATCGGTACCCGCATCGTAATCGCCGTCATTGTTGGTGTCGCGATAGACGTTCACATTGGAGACGTCGAAATTGTCGGTGCCTCCATGCGCCGCCGAGCCGCCCGCGCGGTTGGTCGCCGCCAGGGCGAAGTCGAGCGGAGCGTTCGACGTGTTGGTCACAATGAAGCTGGTCACCGCGGCCGACTGGCCGGGCGACACCTGCGTCGTTGCATTGCCTTCTTCGGCGACGGTGAAAGTGACCCTGCGGTCCACCGTGAAGCTGTTGCTCGCCGACAGGCTGTTCTGCGTCACGCCACCGACCTGGTAGGATACGGTGACGTTGTTGGTGATAGTGGATCCGGCGGTTGTGCCGGACGCGAAGGCCGGCGACGCCGTCCCCGCCACGACGGCGAGCATGCTCACCGCCGCGCCGAAGCGCTTGACTCTGGTCATGGTTCTGGTCCGTTTCTTCTGTCTGGCAGCGCGATCCCACCCCCGCCGCGCTGCAAAGCGGGTTCGGAGCTATTTTACGGTGCCCCGGAATCTGAGTTCGCCGCCCTGGCCGGCGGGAATCGGCTGCGCGAAGCGCCACTGGACGTGGGTGACGTCCGCCGGCGCCGCCGCGCGGCTGCTCCCGTCGGGCTGGCGCACGCTGAGCGCGGCGAGCGCGCCCCAAGTCTGGCCGCCATCAACGGAATAAACCGCATTGGCACTTTCCGTTCCCTCAAACTGAACCGAATCCGGGATTGGGTTGGTCACGACGAAATCCGCGGCCGGGCTCGCGCTGGCATTGTTGTAGCGCAGCACGAAGACGATCTTGTCGCCGGGCGTCACCACGCCGGGCGGCTCGAGCGCGACGCGGGTCGTGCCGTCGGGCGCGGTCGTGGTCCGCTCGACCAGCACGTCGCTGGTCAAGGCGACCTGGTTCTGGGCAAGGGCCAAGCTCGGCATCAGCAAGGCGAAAAGGATCAACAAAAGCTTCATCGGTTCAACTCCTTCAGTCGATCTCGACCTGGAACGTGACGGTGCGGGTGCTGCCCGCGGGGACGGTGCCGAGCCGGACGGCGATGCCGGTCCCGGAAAATTCGCCGGCGTCGGCGTCGGCGGCATCGCTCAGCACATTGCCCTCGAGCCGAAGCGAACCCGGCGTGAAGGTCGTGCCCGCGGGAATCGGATCGGCGATGCCGAGATTGGCGAGGCTGCCACCGCCGCTGATCGTGGCGACGAGCTGGTAGGTGATCACCGAGCCGGGGACCTGGGTGGCGCCGCCGAACGGATCGACCACGGTGGCGCTCTTCACGAAGGCGACGCTCGCGGCCGAGACCGCATAATAGCCGTCATCCTCGGCATCGGCGCCGGTCGCGCCGACGACGGCGTTGCCGCCGCCCTGGCCCATGCCGGCGAAGGTCGTGCCCGGCGCGCCCGAGCCGGTCGCGGCGACCGCGACCAGATCGACCCGGCCGCGCTGCGCGTTGGTCGCGCCGGCGGGGATCGAGGAGAGCACGAAGACCAGCACCGAGCCGTCCGGCGCAAGCACCGGATCGTTGGCGCCCGGCACATAGACCGTGTCGATGCCCGGATCGTAGACGCCGTTGCCGTTGTCGATCACGATCGCGGTCGCGGACGGGTCGAAATCGTCGCCGCCGGCATTGTCGCGCGCGGTCAGCCCAAAGGCTTCGCTGCCATTGCCGGCATTGGTCACCCGGAAGGTCAGGATCTGCCCGGTCGCGCCCGGCGCGACGCTGACGTCGCCGCCGTCGGTCGAGGCGACGCTGACGTCGAGCAGCTCGTCGACGGTCAGGCTGACCGTGTTCGAGGTGACCACGTTCTGGCCGCCGCCCGGCAGATCGTAGGTCGCGGTCGCATTGTTGTTGATGATCGTGCCGGCGGGCGTGCCCGCAGCATGAGCGGGGCTCGCGGCGAGCAAGGCGCCGGCCAGCGCCACGGCGGACGCCTGCGCGCGAAAGCGGCCGCGCCGCTGCGCAAACCCGCAGGCCGGGATTAACTTCAATTGGTCCATAGATCGGTCCCCTTCGAGGGCCGACCTACGTCAAGAAGGTTAACAAACTGCGGTTAATACGGTATTCGCCTTGTTCGCGTTGCGCGGTTGCCAACCCGGCGGCCACGCGCACGCCACCTACGGCATTCCCACACTCGGTAATGGAGAAGCAGCCCGCAAATGTCCCCGTGACGACGTCTCAAGCCGCCTGGCGGATACGGCCACGGTCGGCGACAAGGAGGCGCGCGACTTCCTCCTCCGGGATCGGCCGCGAGAACAGGAAGCCCTGCATCTGGTTGCAGCCCGCATCGGCCAGAAAGGCCTTCTGCTCCACGGTTTCGACACCCTCGGCGGTGATCGTCATGCCCATGGCGTGGCCAATGGTCACCACGGCCGTGACCAGGGCCGCGGAATCGACCTGGTGGCCGAGGTGCTGAATGAAGGATCGGTCGATTTTGATCTTGTCGAACCGGAAGCGCCGCAAATAGCTGAATGAGGAATAGCCGGTGCCGAAGTCGTCGAGCGCGATCCTGAATCCGGCACCCCGAAGCTCGGCCAGCGCCGCGTGTATCATCTCCTCGTCATCGAGCAGCACGCCCTCGGTTACCTCCAGCTCAATCTGGGCCGGAGTCACTCCGGCCCCACGGACGAGCGCGATCAGCTGCTCGGCAAAGCCCGGCGTGCGGAACTGCACCGGCGAGAGGTTGACCGCGATGAACAGGTTCGGCCAGCGGCGCGCGGCGCCGCAGGCCTGGCCCACCACCCAATCGCCGAGTTGACAGATCAAGCCGGATTCCTCGGCGATCGGGATGAACTGCTCCGGAGAGATGAGGCCACGCGTGGGATGCTGCCAGCGCACCAGCGCTTCGAGACCCTCGATCGTCTTTCCGTCCATGCCTATTTCGGGCTGATAGAAAAGTCGCAGCTGATCTCCCGCCGCAAGTGCAAGGCGAAGATCGTGCTCGATCTCATTGCGAATTTGGACTCGCTGATCCATACATTCGGTGAAGTAGCGGAAGCAGTCGCGGCCTTCGGCCTTGGCACTGTAAAGAGCAATATCGGCCTTGCGCATGATTTCCACACGATCCGTGCCCGATTCCGGGGCCGAAATCATGCCGATGCTGACACCGACGAAGGCCGAGCCGCCCAGAACCTTGAAGCGTTCCCGGACCGCGGCCAAGATGCTCCGGCACAAAGCCTCCAGCTCGTCATGTTCGTGAACGCCGGGGAGCAGGATCGCGAACTCGTCGCCCCCCAAACGCGCGACCGTGTCGCAATCGCGCAGGAGAGCGGCGACCCGGGCGCCGAATTCGCGGATGAGCTCGTCGCCCGCCATGTGGCCGAGCGTATCGTTGACCCGCTTGAATCGGTCGAGATCGAGCAGCAATACCGAAAGCGGCTCGTCCCGGCGGCGCGTTCGGCTCAGGGCATGCTCTAAGCGCTCCCGGAACAGCGCGCGGTTCGGCAGCCCTGTCAGAGGATCGTGAAAGGCGAGATGATGAGCCTGGGCTTCGCTCGCTCTCAGCTGAACCAGAGTGTCGCTGAGTTCCCCGGTCGCGCGCCGCAGCCAACGGCCGAGCAAAAGCATCAGGACGACCATCGCCAGAGCGAGAAAGGCTGTCGTCGGCCCCAGCACACTGAGGATACGGCTGCCGGGGAGTTCCGGACGCCAGATGAGATAACCGATCCGTCCCGTGTCTTCACTGTCGAGCGGAAGGGCCTCCTCACCGGGGGCTACGTCGGAGGCGGCTGAAAAGCGCGGCCCGGCGATCAGGTGACTATGTTCCAGCTCCGCGAGAAAGGCGCGATCCAGAAAGCGAATGCTGACCATGATCGGAGCGACGCCGGCCGGCTGCAGCCGGGGCGTGGAGGCCTTGACCAGCATCACGCTGACCGCGGCAGGCCGGCCGTCGATGCTTGCCATTTCGGTGTCGTGGGTCGCGCGAGCGGTGGTCAGAACCTCGCGCCCCGCATTCACCTGCCCCGGATGGCGATCGAACGGCCCGCTTTGTTCGGGGCGCCGGCCACGCACCTCGTCGATCATGAATCTGATGTCCTGCCTGACCTCCTCGAACCGCGCCGTCGGTGCCCGCTCGCCGGCAAGGCTGGCGTAGATAGGTCGGTCGTTTCCATCGAGGACAAAGGTGGCATCGTGGCCGTAGATATTGTGCAGCCAAAGACCGGTATTGTCATGCAGCCAGTTGAGATCGCGGTGCGGTCGCGTGACGTAGTGGATCGTCTCGTCCCAGACCGCGACCGTCTCCTGCTCTTGCGCGAGCCGGGCCACCCGATCCTCTATCGCCCGCTGAGTGGTTCGGATCTGGCGCTCGACCGAGACATGGTCGCCGGTGCTGGTCGCCGAATAGAGGCCCAGCGCGGCCAAGGCCACCACAACCAGCGTGACGACCACCATAGGGATCAATATCTTCGGCCCAAATTGCCAGGCCGGCTTCGCACTGTCTGGCAAAGGGGGGTTCTCCGAACCGCCGCCAAGGCTTCCCGGCCTCAAACGCGCGACTCTCCCTAATCCACCCCACGTGAAGATTCCGTCAGACAAAATGCTTAAGAGACAACGGGATCGCACTCAGCTTAGCGACGCTGCTCCTCATGCGCTCGGATCAGCACGGCCATATTCCGTCGTGTAACGCGAGGTGTCGCTGGCATCGCCGACATGGCCGGTACGAAAGTCGCCCGGCGGGGGCGGCGGGGCCGGGGCCGACATAGGGGCTGGTGGTCGCGCGCAGCGGCGTCGACCACCAGCCTTCCTCGTTCAGCATCCGGATCGCCGCGGCGGCGGCGGCGGGGCGGGCGTTCAGATCCGAGTCGACGTCGAGGCTCGCCGCGAAACGGGGCAGTGGCGCGTGGCCGGGCGCGCGGAGCGGCGAAGCGCGCGCTATCGCCTCGCGCGGCTCTCGCGCAGGGACCTGGGAAGGGCGATCCGACCATCGGAACAATGCGTGGGCTGCGCCGTTCGTTTATGACAACCCAACCACGCCGGACAATGAGGCGCGCCGCATGTCGGCAGCGCCGGGAGACGCCGCATTCGCAGCGTATTTGCCCGCCCCCAATCCGAAGGACATGAGATATGAAAACGATAGTCAAGATGGGCGCCGGGATCTGCGCACTCGCACTCGCCGCCTGCAATCAAAGTTCGGCGGACAACCTCGCCGAGCAAGTCGAAAACGCCGCCGACATGCGCGCCGACGCGATGGAGAACCGCGCGGACGCCCTCGAAGAGCGTGCCGAGGAAATTCGCGAGACCGGCACGGAACGCGCCGACGCGATCGGCGCCGCCGACCGCAATGTCGCGGGCATGACGGACGAGCGGCGCGCGGCGATCATCGCCAACGAAGCTCCGGCCGTGAGGTAGGAATTTGACGAGCGGCGGCGGCCGTCAGGGATATTCGAGCAACCAGATCGCGCCGATCAGAGCCGCGGTCGCCACGACCACGCAGGCGGCGATGAGCCGAAGGTGCGCGACCCGCGCGGTCTCCACGACATGCGTGTCGAGGCGGCGAACCACGGCGGTCGCGCGGCTCGCGGCGAGCACGACGACCAGGATGGCGAGCAACAGGAAGATCGTCGTGATCGCGCGCGGCACCCAGGGCGGCTCGATCTTGCCGAACAGGACATGGAAGGCCACCCCGATGCCGACGGCGGCGAAGCCGGTCCGCATCCAGCCCGCGAAGGTGCGCTCATTGGCGAGGACCGTGCGATCCTCGGCGAGGTCGGTCCGGCCGGGCGAGGGTGCATCGGTCATCGCGCGCAAGCCCTCAGGCGGCGGCGCGAAGCGAGCGGATGGCCTCGCCGCAGGCCTCGGCGCAGCTCCGGCAGGCGGCGGCGCAGAGCCGGCAATGCTCGTGGATCTGCGCGTGACGCTCGCATTCGTCGCCGCACAAGCGGCAGACCAGGGCGCAGCTGTTCAGGATCTCGGCCAGCAGCGCCGCGTTGAGCCCGGTGCCGCGGGAGACGATCCGGCCGATCGTCGCGCACAGATCGGCGCAGTCGAGATTGAGCCGGATGCACAAACGAAGCCCGGCGACCGACTCCTCGGCCAGACAGGCATCGGCACAGGCGGTACAGGTCTGCGCGCAGGAATAGCATTCCTCGATACATCGCAGCAGCGCGTCGTTCGCCTTCCGCGGGGCTTGCGGGTGGGTCGACATCATCTGCTGAACCTGCATGTCTTCTCCGTGAGTTAGCGCTTCGGCGGCCTGCCTGCTTCATTAACGGGCGAGCGCTCCGAGGTTTCCCTCCCGGGCGGCGCCGACCCGCGAGAGCCTAGCGGAACACTCCTCGCCCCTCCTTGTTTTCCCAAATGGGGCATCACAAACGAAGGACAGATCATGGAGCGGATCGCCGCTGCCATTCCCTTTTGGCTCTCGAGCCTCAGCGTCGTCGCGATCGCGCTCGGCGCGGCGCTGATCGCCCATTGGCTCCTGCTCGCGATCGCGCGCCGCGCCGTCGAGAAATCCGAAACGAGCATCGACGACATCGTGCTGCGGCGCCTGCGCTCGCCGTTTCGCTGGCTCCTCGTCGCCTTCGCGCTGACTGCGGTGCAGCCGGGCCTGGCCTTGAGCGAAAGCGGGCTCGTGGCGTGGGGCCGGATCGCCGCGCTGGTCTTCCCGGCGCTGATCGGATGGCTGGCGGTCGCGCTGCTCGGCGTCGCCATGGACGTCGTGACGGTGCGGGCGGACATCAGCGTGGCCGACAATGTCCGCGCCCGGCGGCGGCGCACGCGGGCCGACATCCTCCACCGGATCGGCGTCTTCCTCGTCCTGCTCGTGACCTTCTGCATGATGCTGATGAGCATCCCGAGCGTTCGCGATATCGGCGTGACCCTGATCGCTTCGGCGGGCCTCGCCGCGCTCGCCATCGGCGCCGCCGCCCAGCCCGCGCTCAAGAATTTGATCGCCGGGCTGCAAATGGCCTTCGCCGAACCGATCGCGATCGACGATGTCGTCGTCGTGGAGGGCGAATGGGGACGGATCGAGGAGATCCGTCTGACCTATGTCGTCGTCAAGACGTGGGACGAGCGGCGGCTGGTCGTGCCCGTCTCCCACTTCCTCGACGAGAGCTTCCAGAACTGGACCCGCAACACCAGCCAGATTGTCGGCAACGTCACCTGGCAGCTCGATCCCACCGCCGACATCCCGCGGCTGCGCACCGAGCTGGAGAAGCTGGTCAGGCAGAATGAGCGCTGGGACGGCCGCTGTCGAGGAGCGACAGTTCTCTTATCGGCCGCCGTTACCTCGCTGGCGCGTCCCTCGCGGCGGCGACCTCGAACAGAGCAGCCAGCAGGTCCCCCCACCTCGCATGCTGATCCGGTGTCGCCAGCAGGTCCTGTCGGATCTCCATTTCCACATAGCGTCGGCGCGCGCCGAATGCGTGGAGGGGGACGGTATGGTCGATCCCGTCCATCGCATAGGGTTGATTGTCGCCGACAATCAGCTCGCCACGCGCCTTGAGGAGCCGCAGGGTCGCAAGGGCAAAGCTCGCATTCCCGCCGGAGTGAAGCACACCGACCTGCCACGGCCGGGCCACACCCTGCATCGCGGGCGTGAAGCTGTGCAAAGAGACCAGGATTGCGTCTGACCCGGCCGCGTCGCGCCGCGCCAGTTCGGCGGCGATCGCGGCCTGATAGGGCGCATGGATCGCGCTCCTGCGTGCGGCGTGATCGGCCACAGTCAGCGCGCGATTAGCGGGGACTGGAATTTCGTCGCTAATGGCCGGGATGGCATCTGAAGCGTCTGGATCGCGATTGCAGTCGATGACGAGGCGCGAATATCTTTGATGAATAAACACCGCATCGAGCACCTTGGATAGGTGTTCACCGAGCCCGTCAGTGCCGATATCCCAGGCGATATGGCGCCTCATCTCCTCCTCGGTCAGTCCAAGCGATCCGAGTATCGCGGGCACCGCATTGCCGGCGTGATCACCGATCAGCAGGAACGGCGAGGTGCCGCAGGGGTTGACGATGCGAACCGGCGGCGGATCATTCGCCGAAAGCAGCAATTGGCTCGATTGCCTGTTCATGCCACGGATGCCCGATGCCCTTTCTCACCTTATCCCACCTAACCAGCTATACCTATCGTCAGCCAGTCTCGTTCGGCGAGCATCGCATCATGGTGCGCCCGCGCGAGAGCCATGACCAGCATTTGATCGATGCCCGGCTCAAGATCGTCCCCGAGCCGCTGGAGCTGCGCTGGCTTCACGACGTGTTCGGCAACTCCGTCGCCATCGCGACCTTCGACCGCAGGGCCAAGAGCCTAGTCATCGACAGCAAGCTGCAGGTCCAGCACAGCCCGGCGGAGCTTCAGGACGTTCACATCGAGGATTATGCTCGCCTCTATCCATTCACTTATTCGTCCGAAGAAATGCCCGATTTGCTGCGTTCCATCGAGCGGCAACATCTCGATCCGCAGCGTGAGATCGACAGCTGGGCGCGGCGCTTCGTCAATCCGTCGGGGCAGACCGACACGCTCGCGATGCTCTCGGCAATGACGGCCACGATCAAGCGCGAGTTCACCTATGTCGCGCGTGCCGAAAAAGGAACGCAAACGCCGATCGAGACGCTCATGCGCCGAAAGGGCACCTGCCGCGATTATGCCATGCTGATGATCGAGGCGACACGGGCGCTCGGTTTCGCGGCAAGATTCGTGTCGGGCTATGTGTACAGCCCGACGGCGAGCGACGATCATGTGGGCGGTGGCAATACCCATGCCTGGGTCCGCGTCTATCTGCCGGGATCGGGCTGGGTCGAGTTCGATCCCACCAACGGCATTGTCGGCAATCGCGGCCTGATCCGTGTCGCGATTGCCCGCGACATCTACCAGGCGGTGCCGATTTCGGGAACCTGGAGCGGATTTCCGGGAAGTTTCGAAGATATGAGCGTCGTCGTGAACATCTCGGTCGATCAGCGCGTTTCGCCCCCTTATCCGAAAAAAGTCTCCGGACTTGGGACCAGATGACGATGCTGATCAGGGCGGGCTACGAGATACGCTACGAGGCGGAAACGCCGACACCGATGACGGCGATGCTGAGTATCCATCCGTCGCGCCATAAGGATCTGGCGACCCCGCACAGGATCCTGGTCACGCCCGAAGTGCCCCTGTACGACTATGTCGATGCCTATGGGAATATCTGCACGCGCCTGACGATCCCCGAGGGCGGGCTTACGCTGAAGTGCGACTTTACCGTCGAAGACAGCGGCGAGCCCGATCCGGTCGCGCCGGAGGCGACCCAACTCCCGGTCGAGGAGCTTCCCGACGACGTTCTCCTCTATCTGCTTGGCAGCCGCTATTGCGAGACCGACCGGCTGTCCGATGCCGCGTGGTCGCGTTTCGGGCATATCCCGCTTGGCTGGGAGCGCGTCCAGGCGATCGTCGACTTCACCCATGATCATGTCGAGTTCGGCTATCATTTCGCGCGCCCGACGAAGACCGCATGGGATGCGCATCAGGAACAGCAGGGTGTGTGCCGCGACTTCGCGCACCTCGCGATCACCTTGTGCCGATGCATGAACATCCCGGCCCGCTACTGCACGGGATATCTGGGTGACATCGGTGTGCCGCCGGTCGATGCGCCGATGGACTTTTCGGCGTGGTTCGAAGCGTATCTCGGCGACCGCTGGCACACCTTCGATGCCCGCCACAACCTCCCCCGCATCGGTCGGATACTGATGGCGCGTGGCCGCGACGCGACTGATACCGCATTGACCACGACCTTTGGCTCGGCGCGGCTGGTTGGGTTCGACGTGCATACCGATGAGGTTTCGTCCGTTGACTAACCAGCTGGCGAACGACCCACTGCTCGACGAAAGCCCGTTGCCGTTCGCGGCGCCGGATTTTTCGCGGGTGACGACCGCTGCCTTCTTGCCCGCGTTTCGCCGCGGGATCGCCGAGGTAGCGCAGGAGATCGAGCGGATCGCCGGCAACCCCGCGCCGCCGACCTTCGCCAACACGCTGGAAGCGTTGGAGCGCGCCGGCGTTCGCCTGTCGCGCGTGCGCCGCATCTTCTGGACAATCTCTTCGGCCCAATCCGACGCCGCGATCCGCGAGATAGAACCGGCGGTATCGGAGATGCTGACGCGGCATGGCATCGCCGTCGCCCACAATGCGCGTCTCTTTGCGCGCGTTCGATCGCTTTGGGAGCAACGCGAGGGGCTCGGCCTCGATGAGGGTCAGCAGCGGTTGCTTCGCGACAGCTATCGCGGGTTCGTGGACGGCGGTGCCGAACTCGACGAGACTGAAAAGGCCCGTTTTGCTCAGATCGCCGAGGAGCTCTCGGCGCTCTCAACTTGTTTCGGACAGAATGTGCTGGCTGCCGCGGCGTCCTGGGGGATGCTGCTCAGCGATGCCGATCTCGATGGCCTTCCGGAGACGATGCGCGCCGCCGCGGCGCGCCGCGCCGAAGCGCGGGGGCATGAAGGGCGCTATCTGCTGACACTCGATCGCGGCGATGCCGAAGGATTGCTCACTTTCTCGAGGCGCCGGGACCTTCGCGAACGCATGTGGCGCGCTTTCACGACGAGGGGCGATGGTGGCGCGCACGACAACAATGCGATCGTCGATCGGATGCTCGAGCTGCGTCGCGAGCGCGCGACCTTGCTCGGATATGCGAGCTACGCCGACTATGCGCTGTCGGATAGTATGGCGAAGACGCCCGAGGCGGCGATGGCGCTCTTGATGCGGGTCTGGGGCCCGGCGCTTGAGCAGGCCGCAGTCGAGCAGGACGTCCTGGAGCGGCTTGCCGCCCCTGACGGACCGTTCGAGTTCGAACCTTGGGACTGGCGGTTTTACGCAGAGCGCGTGCGGCTCGAGCGCTATGCGCTGGATGGCGGCGACGTAAGGCGGCACCTGACCCTCGATCGCGTTCGGGATGCTGCGTTCGCAACCGCGGGCAAGCTCTACGGCCTTCGGTTCGAGCACCGGCCGGAACTGCCGGGATGGCATGAGGACGTTTGCGCCTGGGCGGTGTCGGAGACAAGCGGTGCGCCCCTTGGCCTCCTCTACACGGATTATTTCGCTCGAGTGGAAAAGCATGGCGGCGCTTGGATGGGCTCGCTTCGCGTCCAGGAGAAGCTGGACGGACCGGTGCTGCCAATCGTCTATCTAGTCGCCAATTTCGCAAAGTCGCCCCCCGGTGCCGCCACCGGCCTTTCGATCGACGAGGCCCGGACCTTGTTCCATGAGTTCGGCCACGCGCTCCACGCCCTGCTGTCCGATGTGACCTATCCTAGCCAGGCCGGCACCGCGGTGGCGCGGGACTTCGTCGAGTTTCCGAGTAAGTTCATGGAGCATTGGATCGTCGCTCGTGAGACGCTCTCCGAACTTGGCCTGCCCGACCCGCTGATCACCGCGATCGGCCATGCCGAAGACTTCGGTCAAGGCTTTGCGACGATCGAATACCTCGCCTCGGCAATCATCGACCTGGAACTTCATCGAAATACCGACCCAAAGCCCGACGCGAAGCGACTCGCCGCTTGCACCTTGACGAAGCTCGGTCTGCCGACTGCGATCACACCCCGCCACGGCCTGACGCATTTCACCCATGTTTTCGACGGCGGCTATGCCGGCGCCTATTACAGCTATCTGTGGTCAGAGGTGCTCGACGCCGATGCGTTCGAGGCATTCAAGGCCACCGGTGACATCTTCGATACCGCGCTCGCCGCCCGCTTTCGCCGCGAAATACTCGCGCCCGGGAATACCCGTGACCCGGCCGCCTCATTTGTCGCGTTCCGAGGCCGCGAGCCCGAGGAGGGCGCGCTCCTGCGCGACCGCCGACTGGCCTAGGGCGCGCGGCTGGCGATCATACCCAGACGATCCTCGTCCGTGTAAACCTGGAAGCGAGTGAGCTGCGCGCGGCCGAAGGTGTTGGTCAGCGCGACGTCGGTGGCGTCGCGGCCGCGCGCCATCGTAATCCGACCCTTGCGCGGATAATTGTGGCGCGCGTCGAACACGTACCAGCGTCCGTTGAGCCAGGCCTCGAACCAGGCCGAGAAATCCATGTCTCCCACCAGTTCGGGCAAGTCCATGTCGCCCATATAGCCGGTGCAATAGCGCGCGGGCACGTTCATGCAGCGGCATAAGGCGACCGCCAGATGAGCGTAGTCGCGGCAGACGCCGGTTCGCTCCTCATGCGCGTCCCACGCCGTCTTCTCCGAGCGCGCGGTCTTGTAGTCGAAGCGGATGCGTTCGTGTGTGTAGGTGACGATCGCCTGCACAAGCGCCCAACCCGATTGGTCGCTGAAGTTCGTCCAGGCGATCTCCGAGAGCCGATCAGTCTCGCAATAGCGGCTGCCGAGAAGGTACATCATGATTTCGTCGGGCAGGTCTTCAATCGGTTGCTGCCGCGCGCCCGGCGCTACTTCGTCCGCCAGGAACGGATCCTCGATCACGAAGCCGCATGAAATCGTTATCCCGCCGCAGGGGATGGTCAGCCGCGTGCACACGTTGCCGAAGGAATCGAGATAATCGTACATCGGCACGTCGGGCGTGGTCATAATCCGTTGCGCCGTTCGCAAATCCTTGTTGCGCAACGGATGGACACTGAGATTGGCGAGTGTCGGGACCGGATGCTCTGCGGCAAATCCGATATCGTAACCGGCGCGGATCAACATGCGGGGGACTTTCAGGTACTTAGGCTCGCGAGGAACCGATCACAAATTGCGCGGCATCGTTCAGCGAGATCGGGTGGTCGCATAGCCGATCATTGGCATCGCGATAGCATGATAGCACAACAACGCCTACGCTCGCCTGCAAACAGGAGACCGATATGCGCTTCTCCGGCCTGATCGCCCCTGCCTCGATGCTGCTGCTTGTTGCATGCGGCCGCGCCTCCGATGCCCCGGCCGAGCCGACGAACGCCGCTGCCAACGTCGGCGTGCCGCCTGCGGCGGGTCGCCGGGATCAGGATCCGCTCGGCGAACGATGGGACCTTCGCTCGAGTAGCGAGGGAGCGGCGCTGGCGCTGCTGACTGCGTCGGGGGGTACCACGGTCCGCCTCTTCTGCCCGTCACGCACGAACCGCCTGCTCGTCAACGTCTCCGGCTTCCGGCCGGTCGGTAGCGAAGAGCGACTGTCGTTCGGCAGCGGCGGCGCGGTCGTCGCACTCGTTGCCGACCCGCGCGGCGATGCCCGGCGAGGCGGCGTCACCGGCTCCGGGGAGGTGCCCGCCAACCTCGCCGCGCTGATCGATGGCCCCGTCGCCGTCAATTACGGCGCGCAAGATAGCGGGCCGCACCCTGCGCCGCCCGTCGGTCTCGCCCGAACCTTCGTTGCCGCCTGCGGCGAGGGAGTCCCCGGCACCGACCGACCCGCTCCGGCCGCCGCGACCCGGGCGGACGCCAGCGCCTGCTTTAGGCAGGGCAGCGAGCGGCTCGCGCTAACGCCTCTGCGCGCGATCGGCACCGAGCCATTCTGGGGCGCGCGGATCGAGGGGCGCTGCGTGACTTATTCGCATCCGGAGGATCAGGCCGGCACCCGCGTCTGGACGCACTACACGCCCTCCCCGAACGGTGGCACATGGGTCGGCTCGCTCGGCGGCCATCGGTTCGAGATGCGCACCCGCGCCGCGCCGGGTTGTTCCGATGGCATGTCGGACAGGCGATATCCGATTGCGGTCGATCTCCTCGTCGGCCGCGAGCGGCGCCAAGGTTGCGCCGAGCCACTTTGATCGGGGCCATTCAATCAACGCACCCGGCGGCAACGCTATCATCTGTCTACCAGCGGAGCTTGAAAAATTGGTCGTTGAATCTTGACCACACCCGCACGCAAATCTGGTCACGCAGGACCGAATTTAACCGTCGGCAGGCTAGCTTGACAGTGTCGCCCGATCCCCCGTTATCTGCACGCTATGACACAGAGGGAGCCCGCGAAGGAAGAAGATAACCCGGCCTCCATCACGGACACTGATACGGTGTGCGCCCTGGCCTCCTGCCTGCACCAGAGCTTCACCGCCGAGAATCATGACAGCCTGGGTGACGAGCTGACGCGACTGTTGCTCCACCTTTCCCACCACCCGGACCGACCATAAGGGGCGATGCCAGCCGCGGAATGCCCACGATCGGGCAGAAGCGGGCAAAGGCCACGCGGTGTATGAGCCGAGGGTCCACGGGCATGACGGAAGCCCAAAGTGCATGGGCACGAGAGAGGGGAACCGCGCGATCCGCATCACGTTCCGCCTCTACCAGCCGCGCCAGTCGGCTGCACGCGCGCGAACATCTCGGGAGCATGAATCCATGGATAAAGTGTATGACACGCCGAGCGCGGTGGTCGCCGAAGAAGGCGTGGTGATTGTCGAAGGGCCGGACGGCGTCGATGTTTCGCTCACGCCCGAAGCGGCGGTGGAGACTTCGGACCGGCTTTTAGAGGGCGGCATGAAAGCGAGAGGGCAGCAAATCAACGCTGAGCGGGAGGCCGAGCGGCGGGCGCAGATGCGTTCTGTACCTCCGCCGGAGGAGTGAAACTATTCGAGACGGCCCCCTCGCTGCATGCGATATCAACTCGTCTTTATTGTTTGGATTCAGTTGATTCGACATGCCAAGGAGATGGGTTCAAGGAGTAAGTGGAGACGCATTTGGCGTCCGAGTATCGGGAATCCTGCATGCAAATCGCCGAAAAACCACCCTCCACGGAGGCTGAGCGCCTGGCGGCAGTTCGACGTTATGACATTCTCGATAGTCCACCAGATGGGGCGTTCGATCGGATCACGACGTTGGCCGCACGTCGCTTTGGGGTTCCGATTGCGATCATCAGCATTGTCGATGAGGACCGGATTTGGTTCAAGTCGCATCACGGCTTGCCAGTGGAGCAGATCGACCGTGAGCCAGGACTATGTGCTTCGGCCATTCTAGGCGACACCCCCTACCTGATCGAGGACGCGCGGAGCGACCCTCGTTCGCTGGCAAACCCGCTCGTCGCAGGAGACTTTGGCCTTCGCTTCTATGCCGCAGTTCCACTCAGAACCAGTGACGGCCACAACCTCGGCACGTTGTGCGTGATCGACAAGGAACCCCGCCCGATCGACAATGAGCAGATCGAGGACCTGAAAGATCTTGCCTCGATCGTGATGGACCAGCTTGAACTTGGGCTCTCGGCCCGGCACGCGGTGGGCAAGGCAAACCTGATGGCGAAGGAGATCGATCATCGGGTGATGAATAGTCTCCAGTTCGTTTCGGGCCTGCTTGCAATGCAAAGCCGCGCACCTGATGTTGGCGAGGCTGCTTCGCATCTTGAGCAAGCCGCTCATCGCGTTGCGGCCGTAGCGCAGGTTCATCGCCACTTTTATGCGGATGCGGGCGAGGTTTCCTGCGTCGCGTACCTGCGGCGTCTCTGCGAAGACCTCGCGAGTATCCTGGGCCGGGAAATCGTCGTGGTGGGGGATGAGGAGACGGTTCCGGCAGCCTCAATCCAGCCAATCGGGTTGATTGCCAACGAGCTGGTGACCAATGCCGCCAAACATGGCGCCGGGAAGATCGATGTAACGTTCCGCGCGTCGGCCGACACGAATCAACTCATAGTATGCGATGAAGGGACAGGCTCGCTTGACGGCTTTGATCCGTACGCAGCAACGGCAGGTCTGGGAATGCGGGTGATCACCACTCTTGCCAGACAGCTTCAGGGCACGCTTGACGCTGGTCCGCGTGCGGATGGTAGCGGAGCGTGCTTCACGGTCCAATTTCCACGCAGCGCCTAACGTACGCTCTCACCGTGCAACATCCTGAGAGTCAGCAGCTCGAACATCGCAGACGCCGGTGTAGCGGGTGCCGGGATGGCTTTGACTTATTGTTTCTTGCCCGATGTGGGCGAGTCCGAAACGTGTCGAACGCGGCCGCTAGCGGACTGGCTGCTTTCGGCCAATTCTAGACGGCCATGTACCTGAGCGTGGGCTCGAATGAGGGAGCGCCCAAACCGCATGTGGGGAAATTGCATTCGAAAACATGCATTTAAGATTAATGAGGCTGCGGACGGTATGTCTGCCGAACCCAATAAAAAGGGCAGCGTTCAATGACCGTCAGCGAACATGGGCGAACAGCAAAATGGCGGAGAGGGTGGGATTCGAACCCACGGTACGGTTACCCGCACAACGGTTTTCGAGACCGCCCCGATCGACCACTCCGGCACCTCTCCGCTGGGATAAAGGCGAGCCGCCGCAAGGGGTGGCCCGGTCGATAGGCCGCGCGCTCTAGCTCAAGGTTCGGTCCTTGCCAAGCGGGTCCAAAGCGGTGCCGGCGCGGCTCGAAAGGGGTCGGTGCGCTTGCCGCGCGTCGGCAGTGGCCTATATGGGTTGGATGACCGGTCAGGACGACATCCCCATTTCCGCGCGCGGCCCCGCCGAGCTCCCTCCCGTCGCCCATGCGGATTTCTCGATCGGCGACGTGGTCCGCCACCGCCTGTTCGATTTCCGGGGCGTGATCTTCGATATCGATCCGGTCTTCGCCAATAGCGAGGAATGGTATCAGGCGATCCCGGAGGATATCCGCCCGGCCAAGGATCAGCCCTTCTACCATCTGATGGCCGAAAATGCGGAGTCGAGCTACATCGCCTATGTCAGCCAGCAAAATCTGCTGCCCGACGAAGAGGGCGAGCCGGTCGATCATCCGGCGATCCAGGGCCTGTTCGAAGGCTTCGACAAGGGGCGCTACCGCCTGCGCCCGGAGCGCCGTCACTAGGGCCCTCGGCTTGGTTGACAGCCGCGCCCGCCCTCTGTAGCAGCCCCTCTTCCCGTGCGGGCCCCGGCTCGCGCGTCAATGCAATTTGTTATTGGAAGAGCCCATGTTCGCAATCGTGCGCACGGGCGGCAAGCAATATCGCGTCGCCGCCGGAGACAAGATCGTCGTCGAAAAGCTCGCCGGAGAGGCTGGCGACAGCATCACGCTGAGCGACGTCCTGCTCGCCGGCGACGGCGGCGACCTCAAATCGACCGACGGCCTCACCGTCGCGGCCGAGATCGTCGCCCAGGCGAAGGCCGACAAGGTCACCGTCTTCAAGAAGAAGCGCCGCCAGAATTATCGCCGCAAGCGCGGCCATCGCCAGCAGCACACGATCCTGAAGATCGTCTCGATCGGCGGCAAGGGCGCGGAGAAGAAGACGGCCAAGAAGGACGAGGCCAAGCCCGCCGCCGAAGCCGCGCCCGAAGCGAAGGCGGCTCCGGCCGAAAAGCCCGCCAAGGCTGCGAAGGCGCCCAAGCCCGAGGCTCCCGCCAAGGGTGGCAGCGAAGCCGCTCCCGAGGCGACGGCCGAGGCGCCCAAGAAGGCCGCCGCGACCAAGAAGCCCTCGACGAAAAAGCCCGCGGCTGATAAGCCCGCGTAAACGGATACGGATTTAGAGAAGCACCATGGCACATAAGAAAGCAGGCGGCTCGTCGCGTAACGGCCGCGATTCACAATCCAAGCGCCTCGGCGTGAAGAAGTTCGGTGGCGAAAACGTCATCGGCGGCAACATCATCGTGCGCCAGCGCGGCACCAAATATTATCCGGGCACCGGCGTCGGCATCGGCAAGGATCATACCCTCTTTGCGCTCACCGCCGGCACCGTCGCATTCCGCGACGGCAAGCTCGGCCGCAAGTTCGTGTGCGTGGACATGCCGATGAGCGAAGCGAAATAGGGACAGTCGCAGAAGGGCTGTCCCGGGAGGGCGGCCCAGGGTTCTTAAGGACAGAACCAAGTGAGGGAGGGGCCGCCGCCTCTCCCTTTTTCTATGTCTCCCTCACACCAACGTCGCTGGGCCGTCATCCTTCGGAGGCACGGGCCGGTTCGGTGAGTGGAGGGACGACGAGATGTTCGCGATCACGCCTAGATTGCTGCTGAGACCCGGCTGGGAAGAGGACGCGCCCGCCCTCTTCCGCGCGATCGCCGACGAGGCGATCGTCCGCAACCTCGCCACCGCCCCCTGGCCGTACAGCTTCGCGGATGCGCAGACGTTCCTGATGCGCGAGCGTAGCGCGCATGAGCCGGCCTGCCTGGTCTTCCTGCGCGGCGATGGCGCGCCCCGGCTGATCGGCGGGGTCGGTTTCGGCCGCAAGCCCGGCGATGCCGATCCCGAATTCGGCTATTGGATCGCCCGCCCGCATTGGGGCCGGGGCTATGCGACCGAGGCGGCCGCGGCGTTGATCGCCAATGCGCGCGACTCGCTGCGGCTCAAGCGGCTCGAGGCCGGCCATTTCCTCGACAATCCCGCCTCCGGGCGGGTGCTGCGCAAGCTCGGCTTTCGCCCCACCGGCCGGACCGTGCGCCGCTTCAGCGCCGGCCGCGGGGCGGAGGCGCAGTGCCGGGAGTTCACGCTGGAGCTGCGCGGGGACGAGGCGTGCGCGGAGCCCTGTCCGATGGCGGCGTGACGCGCCAAATCCTCCCCGGCATTTGCCGGGGAGGATTTTAGCCGATCAAATACCGCGCCCCAGCCCCCTCCTGCGCGACCCGGTCCTCCGGGTTGCGCAGCGGGCAGTCGTCGACCGACAGGCAGCCGCAGCCGATGCAGCCGTCAAGCCGGTCGCGCAGCCGGGTCAGCAGGGCGATTCGCCGGTCGAGATCCGCCCGCCACGCCTCGGCCAGCGTCGCCCAGCCCTTTTTGCCCGCCGGCGCCGCCTCGAGCCGCGCCTTCACCTCGGCGAGCGGGATGCCGACCGCCTGCGCCACCTTGATGATCGCCACCCGGCGCAGCGTCGCGCGCTCGTAGCGGCGCTGATTGCCGGCGCTGCGCCAGCCGTGAATCAGCCCCTCGCGCTCCCAGAAATGCAGCGCCGAGACCGAAACGCCGCTGCGCCTTGCGAGCTCGCCGACGCTCAGCACCCTGGGCAGCGGACCGGCACGATTCATCGCTTGACCTCAACTATAGTTGAGGTTTCATAACCCGTCCCCGACACCGCCGCAACCGGGGATACGCCATGCCAGCCGAAGCCGCTCTCTCTCCCCCTCCGAATCGCCTCGACGGCTGGCGCGAATTGCTCGGCGAGGGGCGGGGGCCGGTGCTCGCTATGGTCCTGCTCGGCTGCTGGGTGGTGGCGGCCGATTCGCTGGTCACCGCGACGATCATGCCGAGCGTCGGCGCCGATTTGGACGGCTACGCCTGGTTCGGCTGGGCGGCGGCGGGGTTCATGACCGGGCTGGTGGTGGCCGGCGCCGCCGCCGGCTGGCTCGCCGAGCGGATCGGGCTTCGCGGCGCGACGATGCTCGCCGGGCTTGCCTTCGCACTCGGCTGCGCGCTCAGCGCCGTCGCCCCCGGCATCGCCCTGTTCCTCGCCGGACGCGTGCTTCAGGGCGGCGCGGCCGGGCTGATCGGCTGCCTGATTTACGTCGCTTTGGCGCTGCTCTTTCCGGGTCGCTTTTTGCCGCGCGTGTTCGCGCTCTGCACCAGCGTCTGGGGGATCGCCACCTTCGCCGGGCCCTTGCTGGGCGGGCTGTTCGCCGATGCCGGGAATTGGCGCGGCGTCTTCTGGCTGTTCGCCGGGCAAGCCCTGCTCTTCACCGCCGCCTGCTTCGTGCTGATCCCGGCGCGCACCGGGATCGACGCGGCGGGACGGCTGCCCGCACGCCCGCTCGTCCTGCTCGCAATCGGCATCGCCGCCATCGCCACCGCCGGCGTCGCCGTGGGCGCCACGCTCGCCATCGCGCTCGCCGCGGGCGGCCTAGCCCTGCTCGTCGCCGCGTTGCTGGGCGACGGCCTCGTCCCGCGCGCGAGCGGCCCCTTCCCGCTCGGCACCGCTTACCTCACCTATTTCGCGACCACCGCCGCCGGCACCGCCTTCGCGCTCTATGCCCCGGCTTTGCTCCAGCACCGCTTGGGTCTGTCGGCGCTCGAGGCGGGCTATCTGGTCGCGGTCGAGGCGCTGGCCTGGACCGCCGCCGCGCTCGTCGTGAGCGGCGCGAGCGAGGTGTGGCGCTCGCGGCTGATCGTCGCCGGCGCCGGCTCGATCCTGGCCGGGGTCGTCGGCGTCACTTTGCTGATGGACGGCGGCAGCCTCGCCGTGATCGCGGCCGCCGCGGCTTTGCTGGGCGGCGGCTTCGGCCTCTCATACGCCTTTCTCGGCCAGCGCGTCATCGGCTCCTTCGCCGATGAAGAACGGACGCGGGGCTCGGCGGCGATCGGGACGGTGCGCAATGCCGGCGGCGCGCTCGGCGCGGCGCTGGCCGGAATCGCCGCCAATGGCGCCGGTTTCGGCACGGGGCTCAATGAGAGCAATTTCGTGCTCATCGCCTGGGGCGCCTTCGGCAGCGGCATCCCGTTCGCTTTGGCCGGCCTGATCGGCGCGGTCTTGTTGACCCGTCCGAGCCCTCAGGCGGTCTTGGCGCCGGGCAGCAGCGCATCGGCATAGTCGCTCTCCGCCTTGCCGATCAGATTGCGGTCGTCATGCGTCCAGGGATGGAAGCCGGGCATGAAGAAAGCGAACCAGGCGCCCAAGATCTTGCGCAACATGCCCGGCCGCACCCAGGCGAACCACAGCATCCGCGCCCAGGCCTTCGGCCCGGTGATCCCGTCCTGACGAAGCAGCATGAGCGTGCCGATGCTCCGGTCGACGACGAAATTGCGGGTGACGAAGAGCATCACCTTCGCCTTGATCTTCCAGCGTTTCCAGCGCGAGAGGCCGCGGGTCGCGAAGAGCCAGGTATCGTAGGCGACGCCCTTATGCTCGATCTCTTCGATCGCGTGCCAGCGCCACATCGCCCCGCTCTCCGCGTCGGCGCCGGCGAGGTGCCTCGGCTCCTTGAGCAGCTGATGGGCGAGGATCGCGGTGAAATGCTCAAGGCACATGGTCGCGGCGAGATTGACGATCGGCGGGCGGCCCTTGGTCATCCCCAGCCGCCATTCGACCCGCTTCTCGAGCGGGCCGAGGTCGTAGCCGGCCTCCAGCGCGCGCTTGTTGAACTGCACATGCTCGCGGCTGTGCATCACCTCCTGGGTGGTGAACGCCTTGATCTCGTGGGCGAGCTTCTCCGGAGCGCCGTCGCGGAACATGCGGACGCTCTCGACGAAGAAGGCCTCGCCCTTGGGGAAGGTGGCGGAAAGCGCGTTGTAAAAGGCGGTGGCGACCGGATCGCCGCCCATCCACCAGCGCTCCTGCTTCGCGCCGCGGCCGAAGCGCCGGTCGCGCGGCGTGATGGTCAGATCGCGGGGTGTTTCGGCGCGTGCCATGCTGTATCTCCCTAGCGGCCACATCGGATAAAGAATACTTACACCCATGTCAATAACTCGCGAACGCCTAAGCCCCGAAGAAAGCCGCGCCGCCGCGCTTCAGGCGGCGCGCCGGCTGCTGATCGAAAAGGGGCCGCAGGCGGTGACGCTGAAGGCGGTCGCTTCCGAAATCGGGAAGACCCACGCCAATCTGCTCCACCATTTCGGCTCGGCGGCTGGCTTGCAATCGGCGCTCGCCGGGCTGATCTCGGACCGGGTCTGCGCCGGCATCGCCGAGGCGGTGCTCCGCGCCCGCGCCCATGAGGCCGATCCGATCGAGATCGTCGACCGCACCTTCGACGCCTTCGGCAAGGAGGGCGGCGGCGCGCTCGCCGCCTGGATGATCCTGTCGGGCAATCGCGAGGCGCTCAATCCGATCCTCGATGCGATCCACCAGCTGGTCGACCAACTGGGCGAGGGCCATGAGGACCGGCCCGTGCACGAGACCACGCTTTGGCTGGTCCTGCTCGCCGCCGGCGACTCGCTGGTCGGGGCCGAGATGGCGAGCGCGCTCGGCCTCGCTCCCGGCAAGGCCCGCGAGCTCGCCCGCCGTCTGCTTATCGCCACCACCAAATTGGAGGAAGGTCCAACATCATGATCAGCGGCGCCCATGCGATGATCTTCTCGGCCGACGAGGCCGCCGACCGCGCCTTCCTGCGCGACGTGCTGGAAATTCCGCACATCGATTCGGGCGGCGGCTGGCTGATCTTCAAGCTGCCGCCTGCCGAGCTCGGCGTCCATGGCGGCGAGAACGGCTTCCACCAGCTCTATTTCATCTGCGACGATGTCGACGCCTTCGTCGCAGCGATGCTCGAGAAAGGGGTGGCGACCGACCCGGTCAGCGACGAGGATTGGGGCCGGAGCACCGGCGTCACACTGCCGGGCGGCGGCAAGCTCGGCATCTATCAGGCCACCCACGCCCGGCCGTAACAGGCGCCGCCCACGGGCAGTCCCCGCTCAGTCCGCGCGCGAATCGCCGCCGATCGGCCAGGTCGCGAGCACCGCCCCGTCCGCGGGATTTTCGATCCTCACCTCGGCGAGAGTGACCGCGATCGCGCAGATCGGCCGCTGCTCAATCCCGGCCGGCTGGACGCAGCGGACCGGCCCGCCGCCGGGGACGCTGCCGATTCGGCCGAGCAACCGCACCCGAAAACCCTGGGAGCCATCGAATTCCGCGCGGGGCATCCGCCGCACCAGCTCGAACGGCCGCTCGCCGCGCAAGGCCTCGCGCCGTCCGTCGCCGGCGACGAACTGGGCCAAAGCGAGCGTCTGTCCCGGCAGCATGACCGGCTCGCTGCCCGCCACCGCCGCCTGCACGGTGCGCGGCGGACAGGTCCCGTGCGACGACCAGGGCCGGGGGATCCAGAAGCCCTCGATCGCGACGCCCGCCTCCGCGGCGATTCCCCAGTCGGCGGCGGCCCAGGCCGTCGGCTGCACCCGGATGCGCAGCACCTCCTCCGCTTCATCGTAGCTCCAGCTCAGCGGCGCGGTCTCCGCTTCGTTCGCCGGCCCGCCGCAGCCGAAGGGCAGCTCCAGATCGAACTGGCGCCCCACCGCCTCCCGGATCGAAGCCGGAACCGGCGTGCCCGAGGCCGCCGCGTCGGCCGCTTGCCCGGCCAGCGCTGCGAGGTCGGCGCGTTCGAGGGTACGGGTCTCGGCGGCCGGCGGCTCCTCGGGCGGCGTCGGAACGGCCACCACTTCGTTCGTCACCGGCGGCGGCGGCGAAAGCGTGGTGCGGCCGAGCAGGAAGCCGCCGCCGCCGATGCAAAGCACCGCCAGCAGGCCCCCGGCAATGGTCAGGCGGCTGGTTCTGGGACTTGGCTCGCGCATGCCCCACTCATAGCGAAATCCCCAGCCTGCTCCAGAGCTTGCGTGCCCTTTCGCGCCATTATCGCGTTGACAGGCACCGCCGCCCGTTCGAGTCAGGCGCGGCATGACCGTCGATCAGATCCTGACGCTGCTCGTCCTCACCGGCGTCGTTGCCGCGCTTATCTGGGACAAGGTGCGCGCCGACGTGGTCGCCCTGACGGGTGCGGCGGCGCTGCTGATGTCGGGCGTGGTTCGCCCGGCCGAGGTGCAGAGCGCCTTCGCCAGCCCGGCGATCATCGCGCTCGCCTCGCTGTTCGTGATCGCCTACGCGCTCGAGCTTTCGGGGCTGCTCGACCGCGGCATCGCGCACGCGGTGCGCCTGTGCAAACGGCTCGGCGCGACCGGCATGTGGCTGCTGCTCGCGATCATCGGCTTCTTCTCGGCCTTCCTCAATTCGACGCCGATCGTCGTGCTCGGCGCGCCGGTGGTGCGCGATGTCTCGCTCGCGCTGAAGCTCTCGCCCAAGCGCTTCCTGATCCCGTTGTCCTACATCGCGATCCTCGCCGGCTGCTGCACCCTGATCGGCACCTCCACCAACCTTTTGGTCGACGATATGGCGCGGGTCGCGGGCCAACCGCGCTTCGGCATCTTCGAGATCACCCCGGTCGGCGTGCCGATCGCTTTGGCCGGCGGGCTTTACCTGTTCCTGGTCAGCGGCCGGCTGCTCGGCGGGCGGCACGAGGCGGACGAGCGGGAAAGCGAGCCGGGCCGGATCGACGACAGCGAGATCGGCAGCGCCCAGGTCGGCGATCCGCAGCTGTTCGCCGAGCCGCGGCCGCTCGCGCCCGGCAAGGCCGCGATCGCGCTGGCGACCTTCGTCGGGGCGATCGCCCTTGCCGCGCTCAACGTCGTGCCGATCGCCGCGGCCGCCTTCGCCGGCGCGGTGCTGCTCATCCTGCTTCGGGTGATCACCGCCGACGAGGCCTATAGCGGGCTGAGGCCGCAAATCCTGATCCTGATCGCCGGCATGGTCGTGATCGGCATCGCGATGGAAGAAAGCGGGCTTGCGGCCGAGGCGTCCGACCTGCTGATCGCGAGCGTCGACGGGCTCAGCCCGCTGACTGCCCTGATCATGCTCTACCTCGCCACGATGGTGCTCACCGAATTGCTCTCCAACGCCACCGTCGCGGTGCTGGTCACCCCGATCGCGGTCGCTCTCGCCGAAAGCCTGGGGGTCAGTCCGCGCCCCTTCCTGGTCGCGGTGATGATGGCCGGCAGCGCCGCCTTCGCGACCCCGTTCGGCTATCAGACCAATGTCATCGTCTATCAGATGGGGGGCTATCGCTACATGGATTTCGTGCGCGTCGGCCTGCCCCTCAATCTGATCACCTTCGCCGTCGGCATCGTCGCGATCCAGGCCGCCTTCCCCTTCTGACCGGGCCTTCTTCCGCTTCCGATCCGCGACGGCCGGTTTGACTCCGCTCCCTCGGGGCCTACATGGCCGATCATGCATTTCCTCGATCAGGCGAAAATCTTCATCCGCTCCGGCGCGGGCGGCCCGGGGGCGGTCTCCTTCCGGCGCGAGAAATATGTCGAATATGGCGGTCCGGACGGGGGCGACGGCGGCAAGGGCGGCGACATCGTCTTCGAGGCGGTCGAAGGCCTCAACACGCTGATCGACTTTCGCTACACCCAGCATTTCAGGGCCCCGCGCGGCACCGGCGGTTCGGGCCAGAACAAGACCGGCGCGGGCGGCGACGACCTCGTCGTCAAGGTCCCCGTCGGCACCCAGATCCTCAGCGACGACAAGGAGCATGTCCTCGCCGATTTCACCGAGGTCGGCCAGCGCATCATCCTGTTGCGGGGCGGCGATGGCGGCCGCGGCAATGCCAGCTACAAGAGTTCGACCAACCGCGCTCCACGCCAGCATGGCCAAGGCTGGCCCGGCGAGGAATTGTGGGTCTGGCTGCGGCTCAAGCTGATCGCCGACGCCGGCCTCGTCGGCCTCCCCAATGCGGGGAAGTCCACCTTCCTCAACGCCTGCTCCAACGCCAACGCCAAGGTCGGCGACTATCCTTTCACCACCCTCCATCCCAAGCTCGGCGTCGTCCGCCACAAGGGCGTCGATTTCGTTCTCGCCGACATTCCCGGCCTGATCGAGGGCGCGGCCGAGGGCGCCGGCATCGGCGACCGCTTCCTCGGCCATGTCGAGCGCACCCGCATCCTCGTCCATCTGGTCGACGCCAATGTCGAGGACGTCGCCGCCGCCTGGCGCACCGTGCGCGACGAGCTCGAAGCCTATGGTGCGGGCCTCGGCGAAAAGACCGAGCTGATCGCGCTCAACAAGGCCGACACGATCGACGAGGAGCTCGCCGAAGCGCTCGCCGCGGAGCTGCGCGAAGCCTCCGGCGCCCGCGTCTTCATCGTCTCGGGCGCGACCGGCGCCGGGGTCGAACCGATCCTCGACGCGATCGTCACCGCGGTAGGCGCGCTCAAGGCCCCGGCTGACGCGCAGGCCGCGGATTGGTCACCTTTATGAGCCTCCCCAATCTCGTTCGTCCCGAGCGTAGTCGAGGGGCGTATGTGATGACTCCGTGCCAGCGCCCCTCGACTTCGCTCGGGACGAACGGAGACTTGGCTTGAGCGGGAGCGCCCCCACCCTCGCCGTCACCGGCGGCACCGGCTTCGTCGGCAGCCACTTGATCGCGCTTGCCCGCGAAAACGGCCTCGCCGTGCGCGCGCTCACGCGTGGCGGCCGTCCGCCGGAGCAGGGCCTCGCCTGGGTCGAGGGCACGCTCGCCGATCCCGCCGCGCTCGCGACCCTGTGCGAAGGCGCCGACGCCGTGATCCACATCGCCGGCCTGATCAACGCCGCCCGGCGCGAGAGCTTCGAGGCAGTCAACGTCGGCGGCACCTTAGCGATGGTCGAGGCCGCGCGGGCCGCGGGCGTGCGCCGCTTCGTCCACATCTCCTCGCTGGCGGCGCGCGAGCCCGAACTGTCCGATTATGGCTGGTCGAAGGCCGAATCGGAGCGGGTCGTCGCCGCCTCCGGGCTCGACTGGACGATCGTCCGCCCGCCCGCGGTCTACGGCCCGGGCGACCGCGAGACCTTCGAACTGTTCAAGATGGCGCGGCGCGGCTTCGTCGCGCTGCCGCCCCCTGGCCGCTTCTCGCTCCTCCATGTCGACGATCTCGCCCGGCTGATCCTCGCCGTCGTCGCCGCGCCTGAGAGCCATAATGAGACCTACGAGCCCGACGACGGCGCCGAGCAGGGCTGGACCCACCGCCATTTCGCCCGCACCCTCGGCCGCCTGTTCGGGCGCCGCACCGCGACGATGGCGGTCCCCGGGGCGGTGCTGAAGGGCGCCGCCCGGGTCGATCGCCTGGTCCGCCGCGACAAGGCCAAGCTGACCCCGGACCGCGCCCGCTATTTCTGCCATCCCGATTGGGTGGTGACCGCCCTCGCCCGCCCGCCCGCGTCGCTCTGGACCCCGGAGATCCGAACCCCCACCGGCCTCAAGCAAACCGCCGATTGGTATCGCGAACAGGGCTGGCTGAAATAAGGGCGTCAGCCCGCGATCAGGAATTGCTCCACCACATAAGCGGCGCAGCTCGCCACCAGCCCGAGCAGGAAGACCTGATAGGCATAAGCCAGCATCCGGTACTTCTTGGTCTGCAGCACCGTGCCGTTCTGGTAGATGTCGCGGGCCATCGTCCGATAGATGCCCTCTTCGGTGCGGATTCGCTGGGTGACCTCGTCGATGAACGCCTCTTCGCTCATCTGGGTGAACACGCCGAAGAACAGAATATTGCTCTGCCCGGTGCGCTTGGGCCGGGAGACTTTGGGGAGCACCGCGAGCACGGCGAAGATAGCCGAGAAGAAGGCCGCGCCGCCGAGGATCAGCAGCGGCAAAGGCGCCGCGCCGCCCCGCGACTGGCCGATGGTGATGGTGAAGATCACGAAGGTCGCGCCCATCAGGATGCTGGCCTTGGTGTCCGCCATCGCGCTCAGCTGCAGCTGCGCGAGCTGCGCGGTGCGCATCAGATGCACGGCGTTCACCGGATAATCCGGCGGATCCGCCGCTGTCTCTCGTGCGCTCGTGCTGTCGTCGGCCAAGTCCCGCCCCCCCTGTCACATCATTGTCATGCCAAGCCCGCCGCCGCTTGCCAAGCCGGTGCCGCCTTCCCGCCCTATTTCCTTGGCACGATGCCCCAGCGAACCTAAAGGGCTGCCATGACCGACAGAGACGAAACCTTCGACAAGGTCGCCAAGCTGATCGCGCCGTTCAACAAGAAGGGCGTCGCGCTGGCCGAGGCCACGACTTTCGCCGGCGACCTCGAATGGGATTCGCTCGTCGTCATGGATTTCGTCGCCAACGTCGAGGACGAGTTCGACATCCTCATCACGATGAACATGCAGGCCGAGATCGAGACCGTCGGCCAGCTCGTCGATGCGGTCGAGACGCTCAAGGCCGACAGCTGAGCGTGCGCGTGCCATGACCGACGCGATCGACACGCCCGACAACCCGGCCCCCAACAAGCTGGCCCACGCAAGGCCGCTCGGCCCCTCCGCGCCCGATCTGTTCGCCAAGTTCGATCCGCTGATCGCCGAGCGCGAGGCCCTGCTCGCGACCGGCGTGAAGGATCCCTTTTCGCTGGTCATGGAGCAGGTGCTCTCGCCGACCCGGGCGATCTGCAACGGCAAAGAGACGATCCTCTTGGGCACCTACAATTATATGGGGATGACGTTCGATCCCGACGTCATCGCCGCCGGCCACAAGGCGCTCGACGATTTCGGCTCGGGCACCACCGGCAGCCGCGTCCTCAACGGCACCTATGCCGGCCACAAGGCCGTCGAAGAGGCGCTCAAGGACTTTTACGCCATGGATCATGCCATGGTCTTTTCGACCGGCTACCAGGCCAATCTCGGGATCATCGCGACGCTGGCCGGCAAGGACGATTATGTCGTCCTCGACATCGACAGCCACGCCTCGATCTACGACGGCTGCGCGATGGGCAACGCCCAGATCGTGCCCTTCCGCCACAACGATGTCGGGGCGCTCGAAAAGCGCCTCGGCCGCATTCCCGCCGAGGCCGGCAAACTGGTCGTGCTCGAGGGCGTCTATTCGATGCTCGGCGACGTCGCCCCGCTGAAGGAGATGGTCGCCGTCTGCAAGGCGCATGGTGCGATGGTGCTCGTCGACGAGGCCCATTCGATGGGCTTCATCGGCCCCAACGGCCGCGGCGTCGCCGAGGAGCAAGGCGTGCTCGACGACGTCGATTTCGTGATCGGCACCTTCTCCAAGAGCGTCGGCACGGTCGGCGGCTTCTGCGTCTCCAACCATCCCAAGTTCGAGATATTGCGCCTCGTCTGCCGCCCCTATGTGTTCACCGCCTCGCTGCCGCCGAGCGTGGTCGCCACCGCCGCGACCTCGATCCGCAAGCTGATGCACGGCCATAACAAGCGCGCCCATCTGTGGGAGAATTCGAAGCGGCTCCACGCGGGCCTCAAGGCGCTCGGCTTCCAGCTCGGCACCGACGAACCGCAATCGGCGATCATCGCGGTGATCATGCCCGATCTGGAGCAGGGCGCCGCGATGTGGCAGGCGCTGCTGGCTGAGGGCCTCTACGTCAACCTCGCCCGCCCCCCCGCGACGCCCGCGAACATGACCCTGCTGCGCTGCTCGCTGTGCGCCGAGCATAGCGACGAAGAGGTCGGCCAGATCCTGCGCATGTTCGAAAATGCCGGCAAGGCGACCGGGGTGATCGGCTAGTCCTCGCCACTCCAGTTCTTCTCTGGAACGACGGCTTTCTCTGAAAATACGTGGTTAAACTGCGGCGAACCGCCCCGTGAAGGGCACCGGACGCCTGCGTCCGCGCTTTGCAAGCCCCGTCCCGATGCCGTATTCTCCCCGCTATGGCGGAGGCGGCAGTGGAGCCGGGGACCGACGACACCGGGTCCTCCTCGGGGCGCGCGCTGTGGATCAGCGCCGGGGCGCTCGTGGCGACGCTCGCCCTGATCGCCCTGATCTTCATGATCACGCTGTCCAACCGCGCCCGCGACGAGGCGCTGGGGTGGGAACGGCACACCTATGAGGTGATGCTGCTGACCCGCAACATCGACGCCGCGGTCGCCCGCTCGGAGGCCGCGCTCGGTCGCTATGTGCTGGACGAGGACCGCCGCACCGGCACCGCTTATTACAACGAATGGCGCTCCGCCTCCCACCAGGTCGGGCGGCTGCGACGCCAGGTCCGCGACGATCCGGCACAGGTCCGGCGGGTCGAACAGATGCGCGCGCTCTTCAACACCCGCTCCGCCGAGCTCGCCCCCGCCGCCACCGCCGCGCAACGAGGCGAGGGCGCCGGCGGCATCAACATCCTCTATGGGGCCGGCAATTCCGAGACCCTCCCCGCCTTCCGCGCCAAGCTCGAGGAGATCGCCGACGCCGAGCGCGCCAATCTGAACCGCCGGATGGAGGAAACGCAAGGGTTCGTCGCCCGTGCCGACGCCTATACCGAATGGCTGGGCTGGCTCGCCATCCTGATCGGGCTCGGCGCGATCGGCCTGGCCATGCTCGCTTGGCGGGCCTTCGTCGATGGCGTGCAGGCGCGGCGCGAGGCGGATGCGGAGGCCTGGCGCGCGCTCGATCTCGAACAGGCGGTGCAGGCCCGGACCAGCCAGCTCTCCGACGCTTATGCCCGGCTGCAGGCCGAAGCGACCGAGCGCGCCGCCGCCGAGGCGCAGCTCCGCCAGGTCCAGAAGATGGAGGCGGTCGGCCAACTCACCGGCGGCATCGCCCACGATTTCAACAATATGCTTGCGGTCGTCGTGGGCGGCCTCGATCTCGCCCGGCGCAAGCTGCACGGCTCCCGCCGCGAGGTCGAATTCCACCTCGACAATGCGATGGAGGGCGCCACCCGCGCCGCGGGCCTGACCCGCCGTTTGCTCGCCTTCGCCCGCTCCGAGCCGTTGCTTCCGGAGGCGGTCGCGCCATCGGAGCTGGTCGAGAACATGCTCGAACTGGTCGATCGGGCGATCGGCGAGCGCATCCAGGTCCATACCCGCTTCGCCGGCGAGCCCTGGCACGTCTGGGCCGATCCGACCCAGTTCGAAAATGCGGTGCTCAACCTCGCGGTCAACGCCCGCGATGCCATGGACGGCAGCGGCGACCTCCACGTTCAGGTCGACAACGTCCAGCTCGCCGAGGCCGAGGTCGATAATCTTCCCGCCGGCGACTATGTCCGGATCCGGGTCCGCGACACCGGCCAGGGCATCGCGCCCGAGCATCTCGACCGCGTCTTCGAACCCTTCTTCACCACCAAGGAGGTGGGCAAGGGCACTGGCCTCGGCCTCTCCCAGATCTTCGGCTTCGCCCGCCAGTCGGGCGGCGAGGTCGCGATCGCCTCGGTGGTGGGTCAGGGGACCACGGTCTCGCTCTATCTGCCGCGCTCCGCCGCCGCCGCCGAGCAGGCCGGCGCCCGCGCCCGGCCTTCCAAGACCCGCCAGCCCGCGCAGGTCGCGCGAAGCAGCGAAGGCGCGGTCATCCTGGTCGTCGAGGACGACCCCCGGGTCAGCCGCTCGACCGTCGCCGCGCTCGAGGAGCTCGGCCATCGCCCGCATCCGTGCGTCGGCGGCAAGGAGGCGCTCTCCATCCTCGCGCGCGACCCCAAGGTGGATCTGATCGTCAGCGACGTGATGATGCCGGAAATGACCGGCACCGAGCTCGCCGCCCAAGTCAAGCGCCTCTACCCCGACATGCGCATCCTCTTCGTCACCGGATATGTCGGCGAGGCGGGCGACGCCGGCGATCTCAGCGGTCACGAGGTCCTGCGCAAGCCCTTCACGGTCAACGCGCTCGCCGCCGCCGTCGCCGTCGCGCTCGACGGCGCGACGCTCAGCGGATCGCGCCCCGCCGCCACAGAAGCGGCAGCAGAGTAAGCGCGCCCAGGATCGGCCAGCGCCGCTGCCACGGCTTGACCGCGATCTGGGTCCCCGCATGGCGGTTGATCTTCCAGGCGATATAATCGACCCCGCCGGCGAAAGTCGTGGTTGCCTTGGCCAGCCGCACCAGGCTCAGCAGCTTGCCCCGCCGCCGAAACCGCCGCCACGCCCGCGCCGCATCGTCGCCGGGCTGAGCGAGCGGCAGCGCCGCGGCGCCGAAGCGCCGGTAGCGCTCCGGATCGGCATCGACGACCGAGCCCGATCGTCCCTTGCGCTCGGCCCGAAGCTCGCTGGCATAAGTGAGCGCGAAGCCCGCCCGCCACGGCTCGAGCGCATCCGTGCCCTTCTCCACCATCGGCAGCGCGTAAGCGAGCAAGGTCGGCGCCGCCCGCGCCACCGCTGCGACCGCCGCCTCCCGCGCCGCCTCGTCCTTGGCCCAGACCAGCCGCGAGGGCTGCGCGAACCGCGCCCAGACCGAGACGTCGCGCGCCTCGGCCCCGTTCAACCGCGCGAAATCGGCCTCGCTCAGCACCGCATATTTGGCGGCCAGCCCCTCATGCTCAAACGGAAACACATTGGGCGGGATCAGCGTGTTCGCGACGATCAGCCAGGACGAGCGATAGGCCTCCCGATAATCCGAAACGATCAGATAGAAATCGAGCATCAGCCCCTCGAGCGCGCGTTCCCTCAGGCACGACCCGTAAAACAACACCGCCCGCGCCGACCCCGGAAACTCAGCCGCAATCGCCCCCGCCATCGCGGCGACGCGCGGATCGACGGGCTCGGCGAGTTCGGCGCGGACGAGATCGCTCAGGCTGTCGCTCAAGGATAGGCCTCGGCATCGCAGGCCCGGCCGAACTCGGCGAGCTGGTCGCGTCCGGAGGCGATTTCGAGCTGATAGCCGGCGAGGCGGATACCTTCGGCGCTGCGCCAGACGAAGCCGGCGGCCTCGGCGCTCAGCAGGCGCCTAAAGAGCTCGGGCGCCACCCTGGATAGCGAGACGGTGTGACGGTTCATCGGGATGATCGGGCGGGGATCGACGCTCGGCTGCGCAGCCCCGTCGATCAGCCAATGCCCCGAGACCGCGCCCGCGGCGACCGCCCGGGGATCCTCTCCCAGTCTGAACAGCATCGCAACCAGCCGGCGCTCATTGTTGCACAGGAAGATGATCCGATCGCCCGGGTCCTGCGCGGTCGCGCCGCGAAGCGTGCGCTGCCCCTCGACGGTCTGGAAGCTCCACTCGGCCGGCTGCGGCGCGGGCGGTCCCGCTTGCGCTGTCGGCGTCGCGACGAGGAGGAAAAGAGCGGTGATCATCGCCCGCTTATAGCGCGCCCGTGCCCAAAGCCCTAGGCGCGTGCGCCGCTCAGCGCGACGGCGTCACCCCTTTGCGCAACGGCCCCGGCAGCTGGGGCGACACCGGGCAGCCGCGATGGTTCGCGGAGGCCTCGTAGACCTTCTTGCGCAGGCGGTTGATGCCGCCGAGCGGGCGGTGCGCCTCGAGCCCGTGCCAGGGGGTGTAGACCAGCTTCTCGCAAAACTCCCGCCGTTCGGGTGCGTCGAAAACCTGCGCGGGGATCGTGATCCGGGCGACGGTGACGAACGGGTCGTTCCACAATGTGCAGACATCCTCGATCTCGGTTTCGATCCGGTCGGCGAGCTGGGCGGCAGTGCGGACCTGGATTTTGAAATCGAAGCAGATGTCCTTGCCCTTGGCCTCGCTCATCCGCTTGAGCATCGCGGCGCGCAGATAGTCGCGCTCGCTGACGTCGCCGGGCGCGCCGGTGGCGGGGTTGACCGGCACGGCGCAGAATTTCATCGCCCGCCCCTCGCCGAAGAGGAACGGCGCGGCGCCGAAATAGCTGTTGTCGAGCGGGCTCATCGGCGGCGCCTGGAAGGAAGGGGGGAAGGTCAGCGACTTGATCTGCCCGACGATAGCCCGAGTGGCCTTGGCGCGGTCGCTGATTTTCTTGTCCGTGCTCGCCATCCGCTGGAAGAAGGCGTCCGGCACCTCCTTGTCCCGGAAGATGACCTGGTTGAGCGCCTCATAATCCTCGACATTGGCGAAGGCGAAAACCGGCTGATTGATCATCAGGAAGTCCTGCGTGCGCTCGCCGTCGTCCGGCAGCAGCCGGGGGCCGCTCACGTCGTAGAGCTTGATCGCCATGCCGCGGCTGTCGTGGCCGAGCATCGGCTTGCCGTCGGGGCCGATGACCGGCTTGCCACCCTGCATCACCGGCGGCGTATCGGGCATCACCAAGGGCGCGGCGTTGGAGAAGCGGATCGCGGCGCGGAAGCGCTGCCCGGGCTGCTGGAACACCCCCACCCGATGTTCCGGCGCGAGCGTTTTGGCGACGGTGAAGAGGGCCTCGACGCAGCCATGATCCTTGGGGTGAACCCCGCGCAGCACCCGCGGCTCGGCGGCATAGCGCCGCTCGAGCAGCTTCACGGTCAGCGCCGCGACGCTGTCGATGCCCGCTTCTTCGTTCGGCGGAATTTTTTCGAGTTCGTTGCTTGGCATGCCGCACCCCCAAATACTGCAAGCGAATATCTTGCAGAGCGGAAGCAGTATCGCACGCGGAGACTAGAGAGACAACTGGACGATGGCCGGATCGTTACTAGGCCGCGAGCCTCAGGAACGGCACCGGCGCGGTCGGCCTCAGCACGATCGGCTTGCCGGTGTCGGCCTCGAAGGTCTCGCCGTCGAGAATCACGTTCGAGCGCCGGCCTTCGATCCGGATCTCGTCGCCGCGCTCCAGGTGAACGCCGCGGATCCGGCTGGCGCCGAGCCGGCCGCGGATCGCCGCGAACAAGGCGCCCAGGATCGAGATCAGATTGCGCTCGACGACGAGCAATTGCATCGCGCCCGGCCGCGGCCCCGTGCCGGCCATGGAGCTGTTGAGCAGCAGCCGTTCCAGCGTCGTCACCATCAGGAAGGCGAACTTGCCCTGCATCTCGCCGCGCCTCACGATGCTGATCTTGAGCGGCGCCCATTTCGCCGGCAGCAGCCGCGAGCTGCGCCCCACGATCACCGACACCATCCCGAGCAGGAAGGTGACGAAATGGGCCAGCCAATTGGGCAGGCCGAGCGGATAGATTTTGTGCCGGCAATAAAGGATCGTGTCGGCGAGGCCGGCGCCGCCCAGGAACATGCCGAGCACCGCACGGCCGTCCTCGCCGCCGCCGGTCAAAGCGATCAGCTCGCGCGAGACGATATGCGGCATCAGGTCGCTGCGGCACAGCTCCAGCACCCGCTCGAGCGCCACGATCGGATCGCCGTCGGCGCCGAGATCGTGGGCGATGAGGTTGGTCTTGCCGTTGGGAAGCACCGCCACCGGCGGCGGATTCGCCCCGAAATGGCCGCCATGGTGAAGCTCGGTGAGGATCGCCTGGACGGTGCCGTCGCCGCCGTTGACGACCAGCACCTTGGGCTTGACCAAAGCGATCGTCCTCAGCGCCTGGCCGATCTGGCCGACATCCTCGACCTCGTAGTGGAAGATATCGCGATGCGCCGCGCAAAAGCTCCGCACCCGGGGCAGCAGCGACCGGTTGCCGGTCGACTTCGGGTTGGAGATGAGCGCGACCGAGGCCATCAGCCGACCGGCCTGATCGAAAGGCCGAAGCGATAGTTCAGCACGACCCGCACCCGGGTCACGCCGCGGCCCGCATCGATCGCCACATTCTCGAAGCGGGGCCGAAGATTGGTCAGCGAGACGCGCGGATTGCGCGAAAAGCCGCCGCCGTCGCTCCAGTCGCCGCTGGCATTGTCGCCGTCGACGTCGTGGCGCACCGCGACCGCGTAACGGCCGGCGCTCGGCACCGCGATGCACACGCCCATGATGCCGCCGGGGGTCACCCGCATGTTCACCTTGCGCAAGGTCCCGCCGCGCCGCAGGAAATTGGTCGAGCCGTAGAGCGCCACCCGGATGCTGCCGGTGCGCGCCTTGAAGCCTTCGATATTGACGAGGACGCCGGTGCCGCCCGGCCGGCAGTGGCGCGCGTCGGAGCCGAGCTGCGCCAGCGCCGGGGTCGCCACAAGCGCCCCCACCGCGCAGGCAAGGCCCGCCGCCTTCACCGTGAATTTCGTCATGACGTGCTCCACATCAGCCGACCCACCCGCGCCATCGCGAGCCGAGCCATAAAGGACCCCTCACCCTCCCAGATGGACAAGCCATGCGGCCAAAATGTGTTCCCCGAGCGACCAAAGGTTGAAACTTGGCGGTTGTCCGGGGCGGGCCTATAGGCCGGGGCTGCGCCACCCACGCGGCGCATGAGGACCGGCAGGCTTGAGATTTCCGACCCAGATCGATCGCTATCTCGCGAAGCTGATCCTCGTTCCGTTGCTCGGCACGCTCGCGCTGGCGGCGATGCTGCTGACGATGGATCGCATGCTGCGCCTGTTCGATTTCGTGGTCACCGCGGGCGGCCCGGTCAGCGTCGTGTGGCGGATGCTGGCTAATCTCATCCCCGAATATCTCGGCCTCGCCATTCCGATCGGGCTGACGCTGGGCGTCTTGCTGGCCTTTCGCCGGCTGGCTTTGTCCTCCGAACTCGATTCGCTGCGCGCCGCGGGGCTCGGCTATGGGCGGCTGCTCGTCGTCCCCTATCTCTACGCCTTCGCTTTGCTCGCGGCCAATTTCGCCATCGTCTCCTGGGTGCAGCCGATCGCTTATTACGAATATCAAAGCCTTCGCTTCGAGCTCAGCTCGGGCGCGCTCGGCGCTTCGATCAAGGTCGGCGAGTTCACCAATCTGGGCCGCCGGATCACCTTGCGGGTCGAGCGCAGCGAAAATCGCGGCACCGATCTGCACGGCGTCTTCGTGCGGATGATCACCCGCGACGGGCGCAGCCTCGCGGTCACCGCCGATCGCGGCACCTTCCTGTCGACCGACGATCCCGACACGATCCTGTTTCGCCTGTCCAACGGCCGCATGGTCCATGACGCGCCCAGCTATCGCAGCCCCCGCGTGCTCAGCTTCGTCCAGCAGGATCTGCCGATCGAACTGCCCACGATCGAGGCCTTCCGCGGGCGCGGCGACGGCACCAAGGAGCTGACCATCCCCGAACTCGCCCGGATCGGAAGCGACGCCGCCGCACCCGAAGCACGGCGCGACGCGGCGCGGGCCAATTTCCACTTCCGGCTGGTCGAGGTCGCGATGATGCTGCTCGTGCCCCTGCTCGCGCTGGCGCTGGCGGTGCCGCCCAAGCGAAGCTCGTCGGGCCTCGGCATCTTCGTCGCGATCATCTTCGTCGTCACCTATCACAAGATCAATCAGCAAGCCGAGAGCCTGGGTTCGCTCGGCCGGATCGACCCTCTGATCGCGCTTTGGGCCCCATTCCTGCTCTTCGCCGCGTTGATTTTGTGGATGTACCACACCTTGGCCCACCGCCCGGGCGGCCAACCCATCGGCGCACTGGAACGGGTGTTCGCCAGGATCGGCAAGAGCGTCAGCCGCCTGTTCCGCCGCCGCGACCGCAGGGCCGCCGACGCATGATCAACCTGCACTTCTTCCCGTCGCGCCGGATCGCCTTCTACATGGTGCGGCTATTCCTGAGCCGCAGCCTGGCGGTGCTCGTCGCCCTCGTCGGCATCCTCGTCGTCCTCGATCTGCTCGGCAATAGCGGCGAGGTGCTCGCTCATCCCGGCAATGGCGATGCCGAATTGTGGCTTTATGCGGGGCTTCGCGTGCCGCAGCTGATCGCGCGCTTCCTGCCCTTCGCGGTGCTGCTCGGCACCCTGATCACGCTCGCCGGTCTCAACCAGCATAGCGAGATCATCTCGATGAAGGCGGCGGGCATTTCGGCGCACCAGATCATCGCGCCCCTCTTGCTCGCGGCGGCGATCGTTTCCCTCCTCCACTTCGCCTTCATCGAACGGGTGGTGACCCGCGCCAACGCCACCCTGTCGGCGTGGAGCGCGGTCGATTACGGCCCGGTCCCCGACGAGACCGACATCCGCAACAACATCCGCATCGTCCATGGCGACGACCTCATCTTCGTCAGCCGGGTCAGCGGGCGCGGCAGCGACGTGCGCCTCGCCGGGATCGAGATTTTCGAGCGCGACGGCGGCACCTTGCAACGCATCCTGAAGGCGCGGAGCGGCCGTTATGCCGGCGCGCAGGGCTGGACGCTGGAAGGCGCGACCCTGTTCGACGTCGACAGCGGGCGCCTGCAGACGATGGGCAGCGTCCGCTTCGGCGCCGGGATCGCACCGGACGAATTCACCCTCGCCCAGGTCGATCCCGACGAGCAGAATTTCTGGCGCCTGCGCGAGACGATCGGCGAACTGCGCAGCGCCGGTCGGCCGACCGAGATGCTCGAGGCCAATATGTGGCACAAGCTGGCGGGCCCGCTCTCGACCGTGCTGATGCCGCTCCTCGCCGCCACCGCCGCCTTCGGCCTCGCCCGCTCCGGCCAGCTCATGCTCCGCGCGGTGATCGGCATGGCCTTGGGCTTCACCTATTTCGTCGCCGACAATTTCGCCCTCGCCATGGGCAATCTCGGCGCCTACCCGCCCGTCCTCGCGGCGTGGGGCCCGTTCCTGCTCTTCCTGCTGGTCGGGGAGGCGGTGCTAGTCCGAACGGAGGAATAGCGCCGAGGGGATCCCCCTCCCTGCAAGGGAGGGGCTAGGGGTGGGTGCGCGAAGCGCATTTTCTGCTACAATCTCATCATGCCCAGCCGCCGCGTCCCAAAGCGCCTGACGGACAAGGCCCGCGCCCTGCGCAGGGAAGCAACCCCGCAGGAGCGCGCGATCTGGAACCTCCTCTCGCGCTATCGCCCCAAATTTACCCGCCAGCTCTCCATCGATCCCTACGTCGCCGATCTCGCCTGCCGGCAGGCGCGGCTGATCGTTGAACTGGACGGCAGCCAGCACCTCGACTCGACGAGTGACCCGCAACGTACGCGGTTCCTCGAGGGCGAGGGCTGGACGGTCCTGCGCTTCTGGAACAGCGAGGTAGACGAGAACGCGGATGGCGTCGCCGAAGCCATCCTCCTCAAAGCCGCCGAGTGCCTCGGCGGCACCCACCCCCAACCCCTCCCTTCCAGGGAGGGGAGAAAGCGCCGCCCCCGCTTCCGCTGACGCGATCCCCCTCCCTGGCACGGGAGGGGTTAGGGGTGGGTACGCGTGCCAGCGCGTTTCTGTTACGCCTCCCTTATGCCGCCGGACTCCGAAGCGCCCGCACCTCCCGCCGTCACCCGCGGCGAGGTCGCGCGTGGTGCGGGGCTTGCGGGTCTCTCCCGCCTGGGCGCGTTGATCGAGGCGCTGGCGCAGCCGCTTTATACCTGGCTGTTCGGGATTGCGACCTACGGGCTCTATGTCGTGCTGTGGGGGGCGGTGAGTTTGCTGACCAACCTTGTCGATCTGTCGATGACCAGCGCGCTGCAGCGGGTGGTGCCGACGCAGGACAGCGAGGCGCGGGTGCATGGCGCGGTCAAGCTCGCTTTGCTCGTCTCGGTCATTCCCGCCGCCCTGATCGCGCTCGTCATCACGCTCAACGCCGGGGCCGTCGCCTCGATCTTCTCCGCGGCGCCGGACGACGCGGCGCGGCTCCCCACCGCGATCGCCCTCTTCGCCTGGGCCCTGCCCTTGTGGACCTTCGTCGAGGTCGCGACCTCGGCCGCCCGCGCGCGGCGCGCCTTCGGCCCCGAAATCCGGCTGCGCATCTTCTGGGAGCAGAGCGCGCGGATCGTCTTCGCGCTCGGCTTTTTCTTCGCCGGCTTCACGACGCTCGGGCTGATGCTCGCCCATCTCGCCTCGCTGACGCTCACCGCCTTGCTCTGCCTGCCCTTGCTCGCCCGTTATTACGATCTTCGCCTGTTGCTGCGCGCGCCGATCCCGGCCGATCTCGCCCGCGACCTCATCGTCTCGGGCATCGGCCTGCTCCCGGCCAATCTCGCCCGCCGCCTGCTGATCGATGCGCCGCCCGTGATCCTCAACCTCACCCTTCCGGGCACGCGCGGCGCCGCCGCGGCCGGTCTGTTCGAAATCGCGCGCAAGCTTTCCACCGTCCCCTATATCGTCCGCCAGGCCTTCCAATATGTCCTCGGGCCGCTCGCCTCGGCCCAGGCCCATGCCGATCGCGCCCAGATCGCGCCGCTCTATCTGTTCGCCAGCCGGGTCTCGACCGCGCTGGTCGTGCCCCTGTCGGGGCTGCTCGTCTTCGCCGGCGTCGACATCCTCTCCGTCTACCGGCCCGAGGCGATGGCCGCGCTGCCGATGCTCTGGGTCCTCGTCGCCGCGCGCGGGATCGAGGCGGTGGTCGGCCCGGCCTCGACCATCGTCGAGATGATCGGCCACCGCGCTCTGCCGTTGCTCAACAGCGTGATCGCCGTCTCGCTGTGGATCGGGTTCATGCTCTGGCTGGTGCCGGACTATCAGGAGCTCGGCATGGCGATCGCGGTCGCGGTCGCGGTGGTCGCCTCCACTTATGCGGCGACGCTCGAGCTGCGCATCGCCGACGGCCTCTCCCCCTTCGACCGCAAGCTCCTGCAGAGCCTCGCCATCGCGCTCACCGGCGTCGCCTTGATGGCCTTAAGCGAATATCTGTTCGACGGCCCGCTTCGCTTCGCGCTCGTCGTCCTGCTCTGGGCGATCACCTCCTGGCTGGCGCTGCGTTACGGCCTCAATCGCGAAGACCGGCTGGCGCTCGGCGGCCTGTCGCGGCGGCTGCGGCTGGTTTGACGCTCGCCCCTTCGCGGTGGATAAGTCTCGTCTCAGATCCGTCGCAAGGAGCTCTTGATGGCCCGGTCCTGGCGCTCGCCCCTCGCCTTCCTTGCCGTGCTTGCGGCACTGCTCCCGGGGGGCGCCCAGCCCCAGGCGCCCGCCCCAGGCCCGAGCCTCATCCGCGAGCGCGGGCCGCTCGTCGCGATCGAGCATGTCCTGGTGATCGACGGCACCGGCGCGGCGCCGCGGCCGAACCAGACGATCCTGATCGAGCGCGACCGGATCGCCGCGATCGGCCCCGACGGCTCGGTGGCGATCCCGGCGGCCGCGTCGCGCATCGACGGGCGCGGCCGGACCGTCATTCCGGGCCTCGTCGGCATGCACGAGCATATGTACCGCACCGCCTCCGGCGACGGCGCGTTCAGCGTCGTCCAGGCGCCGGTCAGCTTCCCGCAGCTCTATCTCGCCAGCGGGGTCACCACGGCGCGCACCGCCGGCTCGGTCGATCCCCATGGCGACCTCGGCATCAAGCGCGAAATCGAGGCCGGGCGGCTGATCGGCCCCGATCTCGATCTCACCGCGCCCTATCTCGAAGGCACGCCGCCGGCCATTGCCCAGCTCTATCCCTTGCGCGGGCCGGAAGAGGCGCGCCGCGCGGTTCGCCACTGGGCCTCGCTCGGCTTCACCTCGGTCAAGGCCTATATGAACATTTCGCCGGCCGAGCTTTCCGCCGCGATCGCCGAAGCGCGCCGTCACAATATGCGGGTGACGGGCCATCTCTGCTCGATCGGCTATGAGGAGGCGGCCCGGCTCGGCATCGACAATCTCGAACACGGCCCCTTCGCCGCTCCCGATGGCGGGCTCGACCCCCGGCGCGCCGCGGGCCGCTGCGCGCGCGAAGGCGCCGAGGCCGCGGCCGGCCCGGGCGCGGTGATGATGCACGTCATCCAGAATGTCGATCCTGCCTCGCCCGAGGTGCAACGGATGATCCGCACGCTGGTCGAACGCCGGGTCGCAATCACCTCCACGCTCGCCGTGCTCGAAGGTGGCGACCGGCCGGACCTGGCCGCGCTGCCGCAGCTCAGCAGCCTGTTTCCGCCCGATCTGTGGGCGATCCAGCTCCGCCGCGCCGCCGCTCAGCGCCCGGCCGCCGCCTTCTTCGCGACGATGCTCCGCAAGGAAATGGCATTCGAGCGTGCCTTCGTCGCCGCCGGCGGCCTGCTGATGGCGGGCTGCGACCCGACCGGCGACGGCCATGTCGTCGCCGGCCTCGGCGATCAGCGCAACATCGTCCTCCTCCACGAAGCCGGCTTCACCATCCCCGAAGCGATCAGGATCGCCACGCTCAACGGCGCGATCTTTCTGGGCCGTGCCGACCGGATCGGCAGCCTCGAAGTGGGCAAGCGCGCCGACATCGTCCTTCTCGCCGGCGATCTGATGCGCGACGTCCGCGCCATCGAGCGTCCGCTGATCGTGTTCAAGGGCGGCGTCGGCTACGATTCGCAGGCGATTTACGCGAGCCTCAGGGGGCAGGTCGGGCTTCACTAGGGCAGTGACCGTCCCACGGCCCTCCGCCCGTTGCGAGGGGCGGCGGAGGCCCTTAAGGATCGGTGGATGAGCTATGCCATCGCCGCGATCCTGATGCTTTACGGGCTGGTCTGCCTGCTCTGGCCCCGGCCCGTGTTTCTCGCCCTTCAGGGCGGCCTCGCAAAGGGGCTGCCGGGCGGATATATCGATTTCAGCGCCTGGGTGATCCGGCTGCTCGGCCTGGCCATCGTGATCGCCGTTCCCGCGATCTTCCTGCTCGGGCTCGACGCTTGAACGAGGCCAATCCGCTGCTTGGCTTTGGCGGCTGGCTCGCCGACACGCCCCCCGACTGGCCGCCACAAGCGTGGGAAGCGGCGCACCGCGCCTTCATCGACACGATCGGCGTCGCCATCCCCGGCGCCGCCGAGCCCGTCACCGCCAAGGTCCTGGCGACGGTCGCCCCTTGGGGCACGGGCGCCGCGACCGCGATCGGCCTCGGCACCAGCTTGCCCGCGCCCTGGGCGGCGCTGGTCAACGGCACCGCCGCGCACGCGCTCGACTTCGACGACAATTTCGATCCCGCCAAGGCCCATGCCAGCGCCGTGCTCGTCCCGACGATCCTGGCGCTGGCCGAGCAGGAAGGCGCCTCCGGGCGCCAGTGCCTCGACGCATATGTCGCCGGCCTGCAGATCCTCGGCCGGGTCGGCCAGGGCGTGAACCCGGTGCACCGCAACCGCGGCTGGCACGCCACCGCGACGGTCGGCGCGATCGGCGCGGCGGCGGCCTGCGCCCGCCTGCTGAAGCTGGACGCACGCGCGGCGGCCCACGCTCTGTCGCTTGCCACTTCGATGGCGGCGGGGTTCATGAGCCAGTTCGGGACCATGGCCAAGCCGCTCCACGCCGGCCTCGCCGCCAAAGCGGGCGTGCTCGCCGCCAGCCTGGCCCGCAGCGGCCTCGACGCCGGCCTCGCCACGCTCGATGGGCCGACGGGGATGAACCGGCTGATGGTCGGCCCGGATTACGAGACGCTGCGCGACACGCTCACCCATGTCGAGCACGGCCAGACGCTCCGCTTCGAGACGCAGCGTGTCGGCGAGCCGCTGCTCCTCCTCTCCAGCGGGCTCAAGCTCAAGCGCTTCCCCAATTGCGGCAGCGCCCACCGCGCCATGGACGGTCTCGCCGACATCGTCGACCCGCTCGGCCTCGGCCCCGACGAGGTTGCCGCGATCCACGTCCGCGCCCCGGTCACCCATTTCAACAACCTCATGTACACCGACCCCAAGGACGCGCTGGAGGCCAAGTTCAGCCTCGAATACGGCCTCGCCTGCCTCCTCGTCAGCGGCAGTTGCACGCTGGCCGACTTCACCGACGAAGCCGCGATGCGGCCAGACATCCGCGCCCTCTACCCCCGCATCCATCGCCACCCGGTCGACAAGGCTGAGGGCGAGTTCCCGACCGAAGTGAAGGTCGTCCTCCGGGACGGCCAAAGCTTCGAAAACGCCGTGCCATGGCCCTCCGGAAGCCTCGCCGTCCCGTTCACGGAAGGCCAGCTCTGGGCCAAGTTCGAGGGCTGCACTGCCGCGCTCCTCGCCCCGCTTGCGCTCGACACGTTGCGCCAGGCGCTTGCAATCTTGCCACAATCACCGCGGATAACGCCGCTCATGGCCGCGCTCGCCGGACCCTTCCCTTCCTGAGCGCGCCGGACCAGGCTGGGTTTGTGTCGCGATTTCCGAGCCGCTGACTGTTCCAGCCAGCTCGAAATCGCGCTAGGAGACAATCGATGGGGGAAGCCAAATATACGGCGCTGGTGCTGGCCGCGAGCCGCGGCAATCTCGATCCGCTGGCGCAGGCCGGCGGCGTCTCCCACAAATGCTTCATCGACATCGCCGGCCGGCCGATGCTGAGCCGCGTCGTCGAGGCGGTGATGGCGAGCCCGCGCGTCGGCCGCACCATCGTCGCGATCGAGCCGGGCTCGATGGCCGAGGCGCGCCAGCTCCTCGCCACCCTCCCCGGCGCCGACGCGATCGACTACGTTCCCTCCGCCGAGAATATCGGCAGCAGCGTCGCCGCCGTCGCCCGCGAGGAGCTGCTCCCACTGATCATCACCACCGGCGACAATGCGCTCCAGACCGAAGAGATGGTCAGCTATTTCTGCGACGCGCTCGACGCGGTGAGCGAGGACGCGGCGCTGGGCCTCACCCCGGCGCAAGCCGTCCTCGCCAAATATCCCGAAGGCAATCGCGCCTTCCACCGTTTCCGCGACGGCGCTTTCTCCTCTTGCAATCTCTACGCGATCCTCACCCCGCACGGCCTCGACGCCGCCCGCGTGTTCAATTCGGGCGGCCAGTTCGGCAAGAAGCCCCGCCGCCTGATCGGCGCCTTCGGGCTGTTCGCCTTCCTGCTCTACAAGAGCCGCCTGTTCACCCTGCGCACCGTGCTGCGCACCCTCTCGCGCGGCATCGGCGTCAAGACCGCCCCCGTCCTCATGCCTTTCGCCGAAGGACCCATCGACGTCGACCGCCAGGTCGACTGGGACCTCGCCAATAGGATCGTGAAGGCGCGCGAAAGCGAAGCCGCCCAGCGATAGTGCGCAGCACTCTCGCGGGAGTCGGCAACGCTTCGCTGAACGGAAGTTTCGGAAGGTTCAGCTTCCATAGAAGAAAAAAACCGAACCTTCGCCCACCGCCGCGCGCCTCGCATCGCCGCGAATGTTCCCAATGTTCGCACTGGCCATGGGACATGAATCCGGACCTTGCCGCGGTCGAAAAACTGATCTGTTCCTGCCGCCCATCCCGGACCGCTGTCCATCCGCCAATCTCCACCCCCCCGAGCCCACCCCCGATCCGAGTCGGGAGGGCGGGAGTGTCTCAGACAATCTCCAACATTTATCCAACAAAGTGCAGAGCGGGTGATTTGAATTGCCTATTTGGATAATCCAGCGGCTGCTTTGCAGTCCGTTCATCCGCCATTCAGCCGCTGATGCCACAAATGTAGCATCGAATCCGCACTACGACGGGAGAATGAAAATGCGAACCGCTCCAACCCTGATCACGATCGCCCTCGCGGTCACTCTCGCCGCCCCCACGGCCCCCGCCGCCGCCGATCCCGCCACTGCAGACGCCGGCGACCGTCTCGGCACCCTGATCAACGACCGCCCGCGCGCCGACGGTCCCTTCTTCACGCCGCCGGAGCGCGCCGTGATCGAACGCGCCTGCGGCTACGCCCCGGGAAGCTGGGACGGCTTCGAGATCAACATCAACAACGGCTCCCTCTTGTGCACCAACGGCCGCCGCGCCGAAGGCCCCGAAATCCGCGCCGTCCTCACCGCCGCCGAACCGAGGATCGAGGCGCGAGTGGAGCGGCTGATGGCAAGCGCCGAAATCAACGAGGCCATCGCCCGCGTCGCCGAGGAAGCGACGGCGGAGGCGTTGCGCGGGGTGGAGTTGGCGATGGCGGGGCTGGAGGATGTGGATGCGGACGACGTCACTGGCGACGAAAGGCGCAGGCAGTAGTCCTCGTCACCGGACTCTCGTCCGCACCCTGATGAGCCGTCGAAAGCGCTGAGGCATACCTCGAATTTGCGCTTTGCGAGGAGTGCAATTCAGGCTGGTCTAGGGCAACCTCCTTCTGAATGAGAGGGAGCGGTAGATTGAGAGGCGTGTTTCTGCATCGGCTGGACTCAATCTATGATGACCAGCCGGAAGTGCAGTACCAGTTTCCAAAGCAGTATCTCAGCCGAGCCGCGCAGTTCGTTGGCGACTGGATCGTCTATTACGAACCTCGCCGGGGACCGACCGCCAAGGGCTATTACGCCATAGCGCGAGTCGAGCAGGTTGTTCCTGATCCAGCCACCACTGGAATGTACCTCGCGCTGATCGAGCCCGGCAGCTACCTCCAATTCGAGAAGGACGTCCCTTTCTCCGGACCCGAAGGTCCTGTGGAGCGCGGCGTTCTGAACGACGCCGGCAGCATTTCCGGCCGAGCACAGGCAGCCGTCCGACCAATCTCGATCGAAGACTTCAACCGTATCATCGAACGAGGATTTCCGGACGAAGAGCCACTCCTGCCCCGCGCCGACAATCCGCCGGAAGTCTCGCCGACTACGACAGTGGCGGAGGAGCACGCGCCGTTTCTCGGGGACGTAGAGCGTGAGCGGGTGGGCTTCTACAGCTCCCGCGTCATCCGTGACCGAGTGTTTCGCCGCATCGTTCTCGACGCCTATGATTGTCGTTGCGCGATTACCGGCCTCAAACTGATCAACGGCGGAGGGCGCGCCGAGGTGCAGGCTGCGCATATCAAGCCGGTTGAGGTCAACGGTCCGGACATCATCACCAATGGCATCGCCCTTTCCGGCACGGCGCACTGGATGTTCGACCGTGGGCTGATCAGCCTGACGGATGATTTGGACGTGCTGGTCTCACGACAGGTCAATGACCCGGATAGCGTGTGGGCACTGGTCAACAAGTCCAAGCGGGCGGTCTCGCCGGCAAATTCCACACTTCGCCCGCACTCCAGCTATTTGTCTTGGCACCGCGAGCATTGCTTCAAGCAGTAGTACTCGCCGGATGGCGACGGACAAGCCCTCAGGCGCAATGCGTTCCAGAGGGGAACACGCGGCGCAAAAGTTGGACCATTGCGCGTTTACACCTCAGCACCAAGGCTCCCGCCGCCCCGACCACGTCCGCGCCAGTCCCTCCGCCACCAGCACGTCGCCCAGCGACTGGCCGCCGCGCGTGACGATCCGCAATTTGCGCCCGTAGCGATCCTCATCGCGACCGTTGCCGAGCGGGTGGAGTTCGAAGGGGCCGGCGGTGAGGAGGGCGCGCATCCGCCGGGTGGCGCGGGCGGCCAGCGCGGTTTCGTGGGGGCAGCGGCCGCGAATTTCGGGGGTGTCGATATCGGCGATGCGGATCCGCACGCCGCCATGGTCGAAGGTGTCACCGTCGATGAGGTGGACAGCGCTGCCGACCTCTTGGACATCGCCTTGGCCGGGCATCGCGAGGAAGGTGGTCAGGCCAAGGAACAGGCCTGCGAGCAGCATCAGCCGGATTTCGGCTCCGGAAACCCGAAGTAACCGCCTACCCGGGCGCCGCGGCTTGCCCCGAATGGGCCAGCGATGGCGGTCCCATCGGCCTGCCCAGGCTTTGGGCTTCGGGTTCCAGTGTTTCGACACCGGTCGGGCCTAGCCCGCCGAATCTATCGAACTTGCTAACGCCAGGGCGCCTTAATCAACCGAGAATACTATTTCCGGTCTTGGGAGCGCTGCCGCGGATGCCCGGTCGCGACGCCGCCGCTCAGCTCCGCGACCCAGGGATATTCCTTCGCCACGTCCTCGTCATAGCCGAGGTTGAAGACGGTCGGGCTCTTGTGCGGGCGGTCGCCTTTGGCGCGGTCGTAATAGGTGCCGAAGGCCTTGTCCCAGAAGAAGGTGGTGATCCCGTAATTGCCGTCTTCGTCGTGGAAATGGTGGGCCATGTGGCGCTTCTTCATCTCCGCCACCCATTTCGCCCGTGGCTTGTAGGCGAGGTGCTGGATGCAGTGGACGAATTCGTAGACGCAGGTGGTGAGCAGGCCGGTCGCCAGCGCGATGAAGGCCGCGCCCCAGGCGGCGTCGCTGCCCCAGCCGCCCCACGCCGCGCCGATCCCGTAGCCGAGCGGAATGACGCCGAGCGCGATCGTCGGCAGCGTCGTGTGGAGGGCGCCGAACAGGACCTCTAGATGATTGGGATCCTGGTGATGATCGTAATGGATCCGCTTCCAGGTCGAGGCCATCCACTTGCGCCGCCACATCCAGCGGCCGTGCAGGACGTAGCGATGGATGAGGTACCAGAAGAGCGGATAAGCGAGCGTCGCGGCGGCGACCGCGATCAGCGTCGGCGCGAGCGGCGCCGGCCGCCAGGCGAAAAGGCCGAGCGAAAGCGCGGCCAGCGCCAGATAGGCGATGATCGCGGGATATTGGAAATAGGCGACGACCAGCTCGCGCAGGGTCATCCTGTCGAGGTGATGCTCGCGTCTCCAAAAGGAGGGGCGAAAGGTCTGGGCAGTCTTCACGTGATCGATTCCGATGTCCTTGTCGCGCACCTGCGCTCTCCATTGGGGAGCATGATAGCGCATCAATGTGGCCAGCGGACATAAATTTGCAATGAGGCGATTCTGCGGCGCCGCCATTGCCGCTCGCGCCCGCGGAGCTTAGTGACGGGTGCGATGACCGTAACGATCCGCAGCCTGGCCTCCAAGGCGGACAAGAAGGCGTTTATCGACCTCGCTTACCGGCTGAACCGGTCCGATCCCAATTGGGTGCCGCCGCTGCGGGACGAAGTGAACGGGCTGATCACGCCCGGCAAGAATCCCTGGTTCGAACATGCCGAGGCGCAATTCTTCCTCGCCGAACGCGGCGGCAAGGCGGTCGGGCGGATTTCGGCGCAGGTCGACCGGCTGGTGCTCGAACATATGGGCGCAGGGCTCGGCCAGTGGGGGATGCTGGAGGCTGAGGACGAGGTGATCGCCCGAGCATTGCTCGAGGCGGCGGAAGCCTGGCTGCGCGGGCGCGGCATGACCCGCTCGATGGGGCCCTTCTCGCTCGGCATCTGGGACGAGCCGGGGCTGCTGGTCGAGGGCCACGATCATCCCCCGATGGTGATGATGGGGCACAACAACGCCGCCTATCAGGCCTGGGTGGAGGGCGCGGGCTATCAGGGGGTCAAGGACCTCTACACCTACGATACCGCCGTCACCCGCCCCTTCCCGCCGCTGATCGAGCGGATCGTCGCGGCCGGCGAAAAGAACGCCAAGATCCGCATCCGCAAGGTCGACAAGCGTCGCTTCGACGAGGAGGCGGCACTGATCCTTTCGATCCTCAACGAGGCGTGGTCGAACAATTGGGGCTTCATCCCGCTGACCGACAGCGAGATCGCTTATGCGGGCAAGAAGCTTAGGCCGATCGTGCTCGAGGACATGATCCTGGTTGCCGAATATGAAGGGGAGCCGGTCGCCTTCATGATGGGCCTGCCGGACATCAACGAGTTCATCGCCGATCTGGACGGAAGGCTGTTCCCGTTCGGCTTCGTCAAGCTGCTCTGGCGGCTGAAGCGGATGCGGCCCAAAGGCGGGCGGGTGCCCCTGATGGGGGTGGTCAGGAAATTGCACGCCAGCCGCCTCGCCAGCCAGCTCGCTTTCATGATGATCGAATATATCCGCCGCGCCGGTCACGGCCATTATCGCATCGAGCGGGCCGAGGTCGGCTGGGTGCTCGACGACAATGCGCCGATGATCTCGATCGCCGACGCGATCGGGGCGAACCGCAACCGGACCTACCGGATTTACGAAAAGGCCTTGTAAGCCATGGATTTTCCGGGGGTTCCGATTCCTCTGCCGGGTGCTTATGTTGGTCCCCTGGATTTCGTGGAGGCGAACGCGGGATGAGGGCAAGGGGATATGCGGCCATGGCCGCGATCGGCGCGATGCTGGCGGGCTGCGGCCCGCTCGGCGTCGCCGGCAAGACGGACGGCGAGCGCTCGGCCAATCAGAGCGCCGTAGTGGCGCCTGCGGTTCCGCCCGCCCAAGCGAAGGCGAACCCGGCCGGCGGCGACGGCACCGGGCTCGCCAACGTTGATTCGGGTGCGGTCCGGGCCAGCGCCGCGGTGAACGACGAGGCCGTGATCATCGACCGCGCCTATCTGCTCGGCAGGTGGACCGACAATGGCAATTGCGACAATGCGGTCGACTTCAGCCCCGACGGCCGCTTCCGCGGCTTCGACGGCACGATCGGCATGTGGAACGTCGCCGCCGACCGCCTGACGGTCACCACCGCTCAGCGCACCGTCACCATGCAGATCGTTCCGGTCGATCAGAACCGGCTGACCGTGGTCAACGCCGACGGCTCGCTGGGCCAATCCACCCGCTGCTGATTCCAATCCAGGCGATCGGCGAGTTCGCCGGTGAAACGACCCGGGCCGACGCGCTCGTTTGGCCCCGCGCGAGCCGGCCCGGCGCCCCCCGCAGCCGCCAGAAGAGCGCCGGCTGCGACCGGACGATCAGGTTCGGAGCCGCGAGGAGGGACGGCGGATGTTGAAAGTCAGTCGGAAGTAAAACGTTCTGGCGGACTTTCCGTCGACTCACTCTATACTTTTGAACGCGCATTTCACCATCTTATTTTGGGATATTCCGGCTACGTTCAACGCTTCGCCGCACTGTGCTTTCGAACCGCTGCGCGAGGCGCTATGCTGCGGGTGCGGAGGAGTGTGATGAACGCGTTCAGTATCTTGGCGGCGGCGTTGCTGATGCTGACCGGCCCCGCAACGGTCGCGGCGGAGCCGGCCGGCGAGCCCGAGGCCGGGACTGCGCGCGGCCCAGACGTCCGCGTAAATCGCGCCTTCCTGGTCGGAGCCTGGACCGACGACGGCGATTGCGGGCATGCGATCGAGTTTCTGGGCGACGGGCGCTTCTTCGGCAGCGACGGGCTCCGCGGCATCTGGCAACTGGAAGGCGCCGAGCTGACCATGGCCGGCGACAACATCCTCACCGTGCGGATCGTGCCGCTCGATCAGGACAGGATGGGCGTGATCGGTCCCGATGGCGCGCTCGGCCAGTCCACCCGCTGCGTCGCCGGGGAAGAGCTGCGGCCGGGAATCGATGAGATTGTCTGAGCCACCGCTCGCGGTGCTGCTCGCCTCCCTTGCGCTGGCCGCCCCCGCCCAGAGCCGAGCCCAGGACGCCCGGCCGAGCCCCGCCCCGATCCTCGCCGAGCGCCTGATCGGCCGCTGGACCGACAGCGGCGATTGCACGCGCTACGTCGCCTTCCGCGGCGACGGCAGCTTCCGCACCAATGACGGCGGCGAAGGCAGCTGGCGGCTGCTGCGCGGCCGGCTGACGATCAGCGGCGGCGGCCCCGGCCGGATCCTCACCGTCCGCCGGCTCGATGCCACCACGCTCGAGGTGGTCAACCCCGACGGCAGCGTCGGCCTCTCGCGGCGCTGCCCAAGCGTTCCGCCACAGGCCGCCCAACCGGGCTCGGCGAGCGACCGGCGCCCTTAACGCCTTTCGCCCATCATGCTATGGCCGAGTCGGCGCGCGTGACACGGTGAATCTTGCTGCCGTAGCACGGGTTCGGCCCCCAGGCCGTCCGAACGCATTGTGGGGAACGCAAGTCCCACCGCGCGCCACCACTCCCGCATCGACCCTCATCTCGCCACTTGCCGAAACATAGCATAATTGCTATACGCCCGCGATGTGGACGGTTGAAGTCCTTGATGACGTCGTCGCCGAGGAGCTCGATGATCTACCCGCCGATATGCGCGCCAAACTCGAGCATATCGTCAGGCTTATCGTGGAGTTCGGCCTCGACCGGGTACGCGAACCGCACGTCAAGCATCTCGAAGGGCGGCTTTGGGAGATGCGGTTGAGCGGGCGCGACGGGATTGCGCGGGCGCTTTACATCACCGTGATCGGCAAGCGCGTTGTCATAGTCAGAGCCTTCCGCAAGAAAACGCAGAAGACGCCGCGACGTGAGATAGCCCTCGCGCTGCGGCGGGCGGAGGACATCGAATGAGCAGCACCAAGCACATCCCGATTGGCCAATTGCTCGCACGCTGGCGTAAGGATCCAGCTTATGCGCGCGAATTTGCTGAACTGGAGGGCGAATATGCGATCGCCGCCGCCCTGATCTCGGCGCGTAGCCATGCCGGCCTCACCCAGGCTGAGCTGGCACGGCGCATGGGGACGACGCAGAGCGCCGTCGCCAGGATGGAAGGCGGAAAGGTCAAACCGTCCACCGCCACTCTTGAGAAAGTCGCGGCTGCGACAGGGATGCGGCTGAAGGTCGTTTTCGAACCCAAGGCTTCGGCGGCTTAGTCCAGCACCACCCAGGTCGGGGCATGGTCGCTGGCCTTTTCACGACCGCGATACTCCTTGTCGACGCCGGCGTCGCGCAGACGGTCGGCGGCCTGGGCGGAGAGCAGGAGATGATCGATGCGGAAGCCCGCGTCGCGCTGCCAGCAGCCGGCGGTATAGTCCCAGAAGGTGTAGACCGCGCCTTCGGGATAGCGCGCCCGGATCGCATCGGTGAAGCCGAGATTGAGGATGCGGCGCAAGCCCTGGCGGCTCTCCGGCTGCATCAGCGCGTCGTTGCGCATCGCCTTGGCCGAGAAGACGTCGTCGGGATCGTCGGTCGGGATCACGTTCCAGTCGCCCGCCAGCACCAGCGGCTTCTCCTCGGCGAGCAGTTCGCAGGCATGAGCGCGCAGCCGATCGAGCCAGGCGAGCTTGTAGGCGAATTTCTCGGTGCCGACCGGATTGCCGTTGGGCAGATAGATGGAGGCGACGACCACGCCCCCCACCTCGGCCTCGATATAGCGGCTGTGGGTGTCGTCCGGATCGCCCGGCAGGCCGGTGCGGCGCAGCGTCGGCGGCGAGGCGGCGGGGGTCAGGATCGCGACGCCGTTGAACCCCTTCTGCCCGTGCCAGACGCCGTCATAGCCCGCCGCGCGGATGTCGCCGATCGGGAAGGCGTCGTCGTCGCACTTGATCTCCTGCAGGCAGAGCGCATCGGGCTTCTGCTCATCCAGATATTCGATCAGCCGCGGGAGACGGGCACGGACCCCGTTGAGGTTGTAGGAGACGATTTTCATGGGATGGCGATAGCGGAGCCGATCAAGGTCGTCATCCCGGACTTGCTCCGGGATCCATGAACGCCGCCGGCATTCCAAGGACGGTGTTCATGGACCCTGAAACGAGTTCAGGGTGACGGCTAAGAGTGAGGCTCCTCGCGTTTCACCCGCGTTTATCCGCCCTTTACCGATGGCTGTTACGGCGGCTTATGGCGACGCGGGTTCTGCTGACCATCGATACCGAGCTGACCTGGCGCCATCTGGCGCGCGGGGCGGGCTGGCGCGACAATCTGACGCTCAGCGTCGAGCCCGCGGGCGTCGGCATTTCCTATCAGCTCGAGATGCTCAAGCGGCACGCGCTCGAGGCCTGCTTCTTCGTCGATCCGATGCCCGCCCTGGTCTATGGGATGGAGCCGATCGAGCGCATGATCGCGCCGATCCTGGAGGCGGGCCAAGAGGTGCAGCTCCATCTGCACAGCTTCTGGCACGATCTCGCCCACGGCCGCCGCGACGAGGCGCGCTACGAGCTTACCGATTTCGACGCGAGCGGGCAGCGCGCCCTGATCGAGACCGCGCGCGACCTGCTCGTCGCCGCCGGAGCGCCGCCGCCGGTCGCTTTCCGCTCGGGCAGCTATGCGGTCAATGTCGATACGCTGACGGCGCTCGCCGCGCTCGGCCTGCGCTATGACAGCAGCCACAACGGCACCGACCATCCCTGGCCGAGCGCGCTGCCGCTGGATCCCGCGCTGATCGATCCGGCCCATTGTTGCGGCGTCACCGAAATCCCGGTCAGCCAGATCCGTTACAATGGCGGCCTTCGCCATCTGCAGATCTGCGCGCTCTCCAGCCAGGAGATGGAGGCGGCGCTCGCCCATGCCGAGCGCAACGATCATCCGGTGACCACTATCGTCAGCCACAGTTTCGAACTCGCCACCCGCGACGGCAAGCGCGTCAACAAGCTGGTGCGCGGGCGCTTCGACCGGCTCTGCGCCTTCCTCGCATCCAATCGCGATGCGATGCCGACGGCAAGCTTCGCCACGCTCGACGCGGCCCCGCCGGCGCGGGCGTCGCAGCCCTTGCCCGCCGTCTCGCTGCGCGCCTACCGGCGGATGGCCGAACAGGCCTGGGGGACGGCGCGCTATGAAAAGCGCGCGGTGGGCGCGGCGATCGTCGCGGTGCCGCCGCTGCTCGCCATCGAGGAGCTGGTCGCCCTTGCCGGCCTCTGAGACCGCTCTGCCGCTGCGCATCGGCGCGCGCACCCTGTTCACGCTGCGCCGGAGGCTGGTGCGGCGTGGCGTTTCGCTCGACGAGGCACTGGGCGGCGCGGCGCCCGCTTTGCCGGCGCTCGAGGCGGGCGAGCACGGCTATCTGATCAACGCGCTGCCGGCGCAGCAGGTGACGGCGGTGACTGCCGGGGCGCCCGGCCTCAGGCCTTTCATTCGCCAACGCTACCGGCGGCGCTTCGCTCGCCTCGAAGGGGATTTCGACGCCTATCTCGGCGGCTTCTCCGCGAAGAGCCGCTCGACCTGCCGGCGCAAGCTCAGGAAGCTCACCGAGCGCTCCGGCGGAGCGCTCGACCTGCGCTGTTATCGAAGCGAATCGGAGATCGACGAATTCCACGCGCTCGCCAGGGCCCTCTCCGCCCGGACCTATCAGGAGCGGCTGCTCGACGCGGGCCTTCCCGATGGCGCAGAGGCGCTCGCCGCGATGCGCGCGCTCGCCCGCGCCGATCGGGCGCGCGGCTGGCTGCTCTTCCTCGAAGGGGCGCCGATCGCCTATCTGTGGGCGCCGGCCCAGGGGCTGACCCTGATCTACGCGCATCTGGGCTACGACCCCGCTTTCGCCGATTTTTCGCCGGGCACGGTGCTTCAGCTCGAGGCGATGCGGCAGCTGATCGAGGAAGGGCGCTTTCGCCTGTTCGATTTCACCGAGGGCGAGGGCCAGCATAAGAGCCTGTTCGCGACCGGCGGGATCGATTGCGTCGATCTGCTGCTGGTCAAGCCCAGCCCCGCGAATTTGCTCGCCGGCCATCTGCTCGGCTGGTTCGACGGTGCGGTGGCGCTCGCCAAGCGGACTGCGGGAGCGCTCGGCCTTTCGCGCCGGCTGCGGCGGCTGGGGCGCTGAGATGACCTACGCGGCCCCAATTCGCGCGGTGGCGGCGACGGCCGTGAAGCGCAAGCGCGGCCTGCCGCCAGAGATCGATGCGATCGCGCAGGTGCCGGACAGCGCCTTCCTTCGCCGCGCCTGGTTCGCGGCGGCGGGCGGGGAGGTCGAGACCCTGCTCCTGCTCCGTCCGAGCGGGCGACCGATCGCCGCGCTGCCGCTCGTCCCGGCCGGGCCCGGCGGGCGGCTGCGCGCGGTGCCGGGCAGCTATTGGCCGTATCGCGGGCTGCCGATCGCCGAGGAGGCGACGGACGCCGAGCTGGTCGCGCTGCTCGCGCCCGCGCCCCGGATCTGGCGCCTGGGCCCGATGTTCGACAGCGACCCGTCGCTGACGCGGCTCACCCGGCTGGCGCCGCGCGCAGGCTATCGGGTGCTGACCCGGCAAATCGGGACATCCTGGGCGCTCGACATCGCGGCGGCGCGCGCCGAAGGGCCCTGGCCCAAGCCCTCGACGATGCGCAATCTCCACAAGCATGAGAAGAAGCTCGCCCGGCTCGGCGACCTCGATTTCCGCTTCCTTTCCGGCCAAGACTGGAATGGCGGGCTGCTCGACGCGCTCGCCGCGATCGAGCGCAATGCCTGGGTCGGCAGCCAGGCCGGCGCCGACCGCAAGTTCGCCGACGCAGGGATGTGGCAAGGCTGGGAGGCGACGCTTCGCGATCCCGCCCTGGCGGCGATGCTCGGGGTCGGCCTGCTCACCATCGGCGGCGAGCCGGCCGCGTTCAGCTTCGGCCTGAATTGCGGACGCACCCGATATTGCATCGCGACCAGCTACGATGCCCGCTTCGCCAAATACAGCCCCGGCTATCTGACCGGCTATTGGACCTATCAGGCCGCGGCAGAACGCGGCGTCGAGCGGCTGAGCCTCGGCGCGGGCGACACCGGCGACAAGAGCAGCATCGGCGCCGAGCCGGAAGCGGCGATCGTGGATTGCCTGTTCGTGCGCGGTGCGGTTCCGGCCGCGCTGCTGCGCCCGTTCTGGCGCTCTAAACGCTGAAGCTGGTGCCGCAGCCGCAACCCGAAGCGGCGTTGGGATTGGTCACCTGAAAAGCCGCGCCGCCCAGACTCTCGACGAAATCCACGGTCGAGCCGCGCACCAGATCGAGCGAGACCGGATCGACCACCAGGGTCACGCCATCCTCCAGCGCGACTTCATCGTCAGCCGCCACGCCTTCCGCCAGCTCGAACTTGTACTGGAAACCGGCGCAACCGCCGCCGTCGACGGACAGGCGAAGGATGGCGGGCTTTTCCTGCCGCTGCGCGATCGCGGCGACACGGGCCGCGGCCGATGGAGAAAGGGCGATTTCGCTCATCGCCCTTAAATAGGGGGAGAGCGGTGCCGAAACCAGCCCTCCCGGATCGCGGCGCGCCGGCCTCTTGCCTGCGGGGATGTGCGATCGGCCGCGAACGCCAGGCGATAAGCTGCGACAATCGCTACAATTCGCGACCAATTTCCGCGGCTCCATCCCGCACCCCCTGTCGTTTTACCGATGACCGTCCCAACTGGGTCGGCACACCATCGAGGAGATATTTCATGTCCAGGATCTTCAAGAGCGCCCTCGTCGCCGGTCTGCTGGCGACGGCCCCGGCGCCGCTGCTGGCGCAGCCTCATCATCCCCAGCACGGCAAGGCCGATCAGGGCCCGCACCACCGCCAGGCCCAGCGTGCCCAGAACAATCGCGGCCCGCAGAGCCGTCAGGCGCCGGCGCGCGCGCGCTACCGCGAAGTCACCGTCTCGCGCAGCAATCGCTGGCGCCGGGGGCAGCGCATCGCCGTCAATCAGCGCCGCCACGTCGTCAACGACTGGAACCAGCGCGGCCTGCGCGCCCCGCCCCGCGGCCATCGCTGGGTGCGCGAGAGCAACAATAGCGGCGATTATCTGCTGATCGTGGCCGCCACCGGGCTGATCGCAAGCATCCTCAGCCAGTAAGCGAGGCTGCCGCACCCCAGGGTCGTTCCCGTCCACCTTCGGACGGGAACGGCCCGGGCGGACGCCAACCTCCCGGCTTGCGGCGCGGACGCCTTGCGGTCATAGCGGCGGTCATGAAAATCCGTGTCTTTGTGACGCTGAAAAACGGCGTCCTCGATCCGCAGGGCAAGGCGATCCACCACGCGCTCGAAGGGCTCGGCTTCGCCGGCGTCAACGATGTGCGGGCCGGCAAGCTGATCGAGCTCGACCTCGCCGACGGCACCAGCGACACCGATGTCGAGGAAATGTGCCGCAAGCTCCTCGCCAACACGGTGATCGAGAATTTCCGGATCGAGCACGTCGAGAGCGCGGCGTGAACAGCGCCGTCATCGTCTTCCCCGGCTCCAATTGCGATCGCGACCTGGCCGTGGCGCTCCGCCTCGTTTCCGGCCGGGCCCCGGCGATGGTCTGGCACCGGGAAAGCGAATTGCCGGACGGGCTCGATCTGATCGCCGTTCCGGGCGGCTTTTCCTATGGCGATTATCTGCGCTCGGGCGCGATGGCCGCGCAATCGCCGGTGATGCGGGCCGTGAAGGCGGCGGCGGAGCGCGGCGTGACCGTGCTGGGCGTGTGCAACGGCTTCCAGGTGCTGACCGAGGCGCGGCTGCTGCCCGGCGCCTTGATGCGCAATGCCGGCATCCGCTTCGTCTGCCGCGACGTGCCGCTGATCGTCGAGAACAGCCAGTCCGCCTTCACCGCGGGCTATGCGGCGGGCGAGCAGATCCGGATCCCGGTCGCCCACCATGACGGCAATTACCAGGCCGACGAAGCCACGCTCGACCGGCTCGAGGGCGAGGGCCGGGTCGCCTTTCGCTATGCCGACGAGGTGAACGGCTCGGCCCGGCGGATCGCGGGCATCCTCAACGACGCGGGCAACGTCCTCGGCATGATGCCGCACCCCGAGCGGATGGTGGAACCCGCCCATGGCGGCAGCGACGGCCGGGGATTGTTCGAGGGCTTGCTGGAGGCGGTCGGCCAGCCGGCCTGATGCGCCCTCGCGATAGCCGGCTCGCGAGCGCCTATCTGTTGCTCGCCGCGCAGGGGGTTTGGAAGCCCTTGGCGCTCAGTCGTGCTTGGCGATCCACTCTTCGAGCACCGGCGCGATCTTCGTGCGCCATTTGGTGCCGTGGAAGATGCCGTAATGGCCGACACCCTTGGCGAGGTGATATTTCCTGAGCTTGGTCGGCAGGCCGGTGGCGATGTCGAGCGCGGCCTTGGTCTGGCCGACGCCGGAAATGTCGTCGCGCTCGCCTTCGATGGCGAGCAGGGCGATGTCCTTGATCGCCGCCGGATCGACCCGCCGGCCGCGGTGGAGCATCTCGCCCTTGGGCAGGGCATGGCGCTGGAAGACGACGTCGATCGTCTGCAGATAGAATTCGGCGGTCATGTCGCAGACCGAGCGATATTCCTCGTAGAAATCCTTGGTTGAATCCGCGCTTTCGCCGTCGCCCTGGACGAGGTGGCGGAACATCTCCCAATGGCTGGAGAGGTGGCTGCCCAGGTTCATCGCCATGAAGCCGGCAAGCTGCAGGAAGCCGGGATAGACCTTCCGGCCACTGCCCGGATAATGATAGGGCACGGTCGCGATCACATTCTGCTCGAACCAGGCGAAGGGCCGCTGGGTGGCGACGGTGTTGACCTCGGTCGGCGCCATGCGGGTGTCGATCGGCCCGCCCATCATGCTGAGCGTTTTCGGCCGGCAGGGATGCTTGTCCGCGCTCATCAGCGCCGCCGCGGCGAAAGCCGGAACCGAGGGCTGGCAGACGGCGAGCATGTGCGCGCCGGGGCCGATATGCTCGAGGAAGGCGATCAGATAATCGACATAATCGTCGAGATCGAAGCGGCCCGCGTCGAGCGACACCAGCTTCGCGTCGCGCCAGTCGGTGATGTAGACGTCGTGGCCGGGCAGCATCCGCTCGACCGTACCGCGCAGCAAGGTGGCGTAATGGCCCGACATCGGCGCGACCATCAGCAGCTTGGGCTGGCCCTCGACGCCCTCCTTGCGGAAATGCTTGAGCTGGCCGAACGGCTTGCGCAGCACGATCTCCTCGTTGACCGCGACCGCCCGGCCCGCGACCGTCACCGTCTCGATCTCGAACTCCGGCTTGCCGCGCGGTGCCGAGGCGTGCGCGAACACGTCGAGCGCCGAGGCCACGATCGGCCCCATTTGCGAATAGCTCCAGGGATTTACCGGATTCCGCGTCCAATCCGCGCCCATGTTGGCGAGGGTGCTTGCACCGGCGAGCAGCGAACGCTGCACTTCATACGCGTCGTATAACATTCAATCTCCGCCCCGCTTTCGCCCCTTATGGGCCGTGGGGAGTCTCAGGTCCATATGGGAATAACCGACCGGTCGGTCAAAAGGGTCCGGATGTGCGCGCGAGGCGCATTGAGCCGCCCTCGCGGCGCTGCTAGGCCCTCCTCATGGCTAGGGGCAAAGCGCAGGACGGGCCGCCGGGCAAGATCGGCAACCTCAGGATCATCTGGCGCTATGCGATCCGCTATCCCGGGACGATCGCCGGCGCGGGTCTGGCGCTACTTGTGGCCGCCGCGGCAACGCTCGCCATTCCCGACGGCTTTCGCCGGCTGATCGACACCGGCTTCGCCACCGGCGGCGAGATCGGGCAGCTCTTCAACTATCTGCTCGCGATGGTGATCGTGCTCGCCCTCGCCACCGCATTGCGCTTCTACTTCGTCTCCATGCTCGGCGAGCGCGTGGTCGCCGACGTGCGCACCGCCGTCCACGACAACATGCTTCGCCTCGAGCCGCGCTTCTTCGAGGAGAATCGCCCGTCCGAGATCGCCTCGCGGATCACCGCCGATACCGCGGTGATCGAGATGGTGGTCGGCGCCACCGTCTCGCAGGCGCTCAGGAACATCGTGATGGGCGTGGGCGGGATCGCCTATCTGTTCACGCTCGCGCCGATGATGACGCTGGGCCTGCTGCTCGGCATCCCGATCATCGTCATTCCGGTCGTCCTCCTGGGCCGGCGCGTGCGCAATATCTCGCGCTCGAGCCAGGACCGGATCGCCGATCTGGGCTCGATCGTCGCCGAGACGCTGGGGGCGATGAAGATCGTGCAGGCGTTCGGCCAGGAGGGCCGCGAAAGCGACCGCTTCCGCGCGGCGGTGCAGCGCGCGTTCGGCACCGCCCGGCGGCGGATTCTGCTGCGCGCCATCCTGACCGCGATCGTCGTCGCCATGCTGTTCGGCTCGATCACCCTGATGATGCGCCAGGCGGCGATCGACGTCGCCCAGGGGCAGTTGTCGGGCGGCACCGTCGCCGCCTTCGTGATCACCGGTGCGCTCGTCGCCGCCGCTTTCGGGGCGTTGACCGAAGTCTATGGCGATCTGCTGCGCGGCGCCGGCGCGGCCGGGCGGATCGCCGAACTGATGGCGGAAGTGCCCGAGATCAGGGCGCCGGCCGAACCGGTGGCGCTGCCGCTGCCGGCGCTCGGCATGCTCGAATTCGACCGGGTGGAGTTTCGCTACCCGACCCGTCAGGAGGTCAGCGCGCTCGACGGCTTCAGCCTCAAGGTCGCGCCCGGCGAGATGCTCGCCATCGTCGGCCCGTCGGGCGCGGGCAAATCGACCCTGTTCCAGCTCGCCCAGCGCTTCTACGACCCGCAAGGCGGCGCGGTCCGCCTCGACGGCGTCGATCTGCGCGAGGCCGATCCGGCCGCGGTGCGCGCGCGCATCGCCTTCGTGCCCCAGGAGACGACGATCTTCGCCGCCTCGGCGCGCGACAATCTGCGCTACGGCAAATGGGAAGCGGACGACGACGCGCTCTGGGCCGCGGCCGAGGCCGCCAAAGCCGCCGAATTCCTGCGCAAATTGCCGGAAGGGCTCGACACCTATCTCGGCGAGGGCGGCGCGCGGCTTTCCGGCGGGCAGCGCCAGCGCATCGCCATCGCCCGCGCCCTGCTGCGCGATTCGCCTTTGCTGTTGCTCGACGAGGCGACGTCGGCGCTCGACGCGGAGAGCGAGCGGCTGGTCCAGGGCTCGCTCGAGCGATTGTTCGAGGGCCGCACCACGATCGTCATCGCCCACCGCCTCGCCACCGTCCGCGCCGCCGACCGGATCGTCGTCATGGAACAGGGCCGGATCGTCGAGGAGGGCAATCACGACGCGCTTTCGGCCCATGGCGGCCTCTACGCCCGCCTGGCCCGCCTCCAGTTCGAAGGCCTCGCCGCCTGAAGCCCGCCCTCGCCGGCCGTCGACCGGCTCCGCAACAGCCATTGTTTCACTCATCCGTCATGCCAGCGAAGGCTGGCATCCAAGCCGCCTTGGAGACAGTCACGAGCGCCGCTGGGACCCCAGCCTTCGCTGGGGTGACAGTTTAAAGCAACGCGGCCCGAGCCTAGCGGGAGGGAGGATACACCACCCACCCAAACGAAAAAGGGCGGCCCCGAAGGACCGCCCTGTCTCGGAATATGCTTCAGGCCGCTTACCAGCTCGTATAGGCCTCGTTGCCGACGAAGCCCATCGCGGTGACGTTGGCGCGCTTGGTGACTGCGAGCACCTCATCGACCAGCTCGTAGCGGGCCTCCGGATGCGGTTGCAGGTGAAGCTCGGGCGTCGGCCGGATCGTCGTCGTGATCTCGAGATACTGGCGAAGCGTGGTGAGGTTCACCGGCGCGCCGTTCCACAGCACTTCGCCGCCGGGCATGACCAGGATCTTGTTCTTGACCGGATCGATCGGCGGCGGCGTCTGGTTCGGCTGGTCCTGCGGCAGATCCAGCTTCACCGCGTGGCTCTGGATCGGGATGGTGATGATGAACATGATCAGGAGCACCAGCATGACGTCGATGAGCGGCGTCGTGTTGATCTCCATCATCGGTTCGGAGGATTCGGGATCGGTGACTGATGCACTCATCTTACTGCTCCTGGCCCGCGGCCATTAGAAACGGATGCCGCCCTGCGGCTCGGGCTCGGAAATGAAGCCGATCCTGGCGAAACCCGCGCGCTGCATCGCGAACACCGCGCCGCCGATGCAGCGATAGGGTGTGTTGACGTCGCCGCGGATATGCGCCTCGGGCATATTTTCCTCGGTGATGTTCTCCGGCCCGCCGACCCGCTCGATCAGCCCCCGCAGTTCGGCCACCGCCCGGTTGAGCAGTTCTTCCGAATTGACCGGCGTGAGATCCCAATAGACTTCGCACCGCCCGTTCACCGCGCGGACCGTGAGGTTCACGTTCTCCGGCTTGGTCTCGGTCGGCTCGTAGCGAACCTTCGGCAGATTCACTTCCACGGTCTGCAGCACCACCGGGACCGTGATGAGGAAGATGATCAGCAGCACCAGCATGACGTCCACCAGAGGCGTCGTGTTGATGTCGGACATCGGTGTGTCTTCTTCGCCGCCTGCTTCGCCGACCTGCATTGCCATGACTTATATCCTGTTCTTGACCGTTACGCCGCACCGCGGCGCGTGGAAGAGCAGGCGGGGCCCGACGAGGCCCCGCCGCCTTTCGTTCAGGTCCTGGTCGTGCTGGCGCCGCCGGTGCCCGTGCCGCCCGTGCCGGTGCCGCCCGTGCCGGTGCCGCCGCTGCCGGCGGTCGAGGCTGCCGGAGCAGGCCTGGCCGGTGCCGCCGGGCGCGTGGCCGCAGCCGGAAGGATCGGCTTCACCGCGCCGCCCGACATCATGTAGCCGTGCACATAGGTGGCGAAGCGGGCGAGCTCCTCGCTGATGGATTTGTTGCGCCGCATCAGCCAGTTATACTGCATCACCGCGGGCACCGCGACGGCAAGGCCGACGGCGGTCATGATCAGCGCTTCGCCGACCGGGCCGGCGACCGCGTCGATCGACGCCTGACCGGACGCGCCGATCTTCACGAGCGCGCGATAGATGCCGATCACGGTCCCGAGCAGACCGATGAACGGGGCGGTCGAGCCGACCGTCGCGAGGAAGGCCAGACCCGAGGACAGCTTGGAGGTGATCGCCCCCTGGCTGCGCGCCAGCGAACTCAGCATCCAGTCGTGCTGGTCGATCGGATCGGTCAGCTTGTCATGCTGTTCCTGGGCGAGCAGGCCGTCGTCGACGATCTGGCGATAGGCGCCGTTCTTGTCGAGCTTGTTCGCGCCTTCGCGCAGATTGGCCGATTGCCAGAAGGTCGTGCGCGCGCGGCGCCCTTCCTTGATGATCTTCTGCTGCTCGAACATCTTCACGAAGAAGATATACCAGGATCCGACCGACATGATGACCATGATGCCGAAAATGACCTGGGCCAGAATGCCGCCCTCTTCGAGCGCCTTCATGATGCCATAAGGGTTTTCTTCGGCGACAGGTGCTGCTGGTGCTGCCATGTGACTAACTTCCTCTCATTCCAAAAAACGAAATTAATAAGGCTGAACTAAACTTGCGCGATCACTCTTCCGGGAGACGCCAGGTAACGCTGGCACTGTCGGTGCCCGTCGTTGGATTGCCACTGGCGTCGCGCGCGGGCGTATAACGGGCCCGGCTCCGAAGGATGCGGCAAGTCGCCTGATCGAGCGCGCTGTTCCCGCTCGAGCCGGTGACCTGGCAGTCCGTGACCCGGCCGTTGGTGCCGACGGTAAGCCGGAAGCGCGTGACCCCCGACGCCTCGGCCCGGATCGCCGCGGCCGGATAGTCGTCGTTCGAGAAATAGGACGCCAGGCTGGCGCGCGCGCGCTGCGGCGGCACCGTGCGAACCGGCGGCGGTGCGGCCTTCGGCGGCTCCTGACGCGGCGGGTCGGGCGTGATCCGCGGCGGCGGGGCCTCGCGCTGCACGGTGATTTGCGGCGGCGGCAGAACGTTGGTCCTCACCAGCGGCGGCGGCGCCACGACCGGCGGCGGCGTGTTCGTTTCCGGCTCGGGGGGAGGCGGCTCCTCTTCGGGAGGCGGCGGCTCCTCCTCGACGTTGACGACCGTCAGATCCTCACTGACCTTCTTGACGAAATTGCCGGCGAGGCCGGTGACGAACGCGAAGCCGAGAAGCGCGTGGAGGACCGCGACGCCGATGATCGCGTAGAACCTGCCTTTCGTCATCCCTTGATCGACGTATGACATTAACCAGCCAAGCTCCTCTCAAAGCGGTACGGGCGACATGCTTAACGCCGCCGCCCCGGCATGGTTCATCCGACAAGCGGACATCCCAAGGCCGTGGTGTCTATCGCGGTGGCCAAGCCGACGCAATCCTTCTGTGACTTAGTTACGCGACAGCGACGAAATGGCGGATTTCCGCCGCAATCCGCGGTTAATCCGGGCGCGTCCAGGAGGATCCGCGGCATTCAATGGGAGCGATAATGCGAATCAAACTCTTCGGCGCGCTTGCGATGGCCTGCCTCGTCGCCGCGCAGCCCGCTGATTCGCAACCGGCTCCGGCGGCTTCGGAACTGACCTATGCCGATCTTGCCGACCTTGCCCTGGCCGCACCGGTGGTCGCGCATCTGCGGGTTCGCGACGCCGATCGGCTCGACCCCGAACTCGCCCCGAACGTCCCGCTTGGGCACAGGCGCTTTCTGGTCGAAGCGGAGGTCGTCGCCTTGATTCGGGGCAGCGGCGGGATCGAGGGCCGAGTCAGCTATCTGGTCGATCTGCCGAACGATTCGCGCGGGCGTCCGGCCCAGCTGAGGCGGCGCGCGGAAGTGCTCGTGCTCGCCGCTCGCGTGCCGAATCGGCCGGCGGAGCTGCGCCTCGTCGCCGCCGACGCGCAGCTTCCCTTCACCGCCGCCAATGCCGAGCGGCTGCGCACGATCCTGCGCGAGGCGAGCGCCGCCGATGCCCCGGCGCGAATAACCGGCATCGGCCGCGCCTTCCACGTCCCCGGCAATCTGCCGGGCGAGAGCGAGACCCAGTTTTTCCTGCAGACCGCCGACGACCGGCCGATCTCGCTGAGCGTGCTGCGCCGCCCCGATCAGGAGCCGCGCTGGGCGGTGGCGTTGTCGGAAATGGTCGACGAAGCCGCCGCGCCGCCGGCACCCGATACGCTGCTCTGGTACCGCCTCGCCTGCGCCCTGCCCGCCCGGCTTCCCCCCGAGGTGCTCCGCGAAGCCGACCCGAACCAGGCCCGTGCCATTCAGGCGGATTATCGGCTGGTGATCGACGGCCTCGGGCCCTGCCGCCGGACCCGGGCGGCGCGCTAAAAGCTCGCCAGCTCGACGCCGACGCCGGCGCAATCGGGATAGATGTCGGGCTTGCTGCTCGAGACGCGCAGCGCGGTGACGCCCCGCCGGGCGGCGACGAGGTCGTAAATCTCCCGCACGAAGGTCTCCTGCAGATTGAAGCGGCGGCCTTTGGCCAGCGCCGCGATTTCGGTGCGCAGGAAATCATAGTCCCAGGCGCGGGCCTGATCGTCGGAAGCGGCGAAGCTCGCCTCGTCGACCCAGACTTCGACGCTCACCGACAGCCTCTGCGGGCTGCCCACTTCGAAATCGTGGAAGCCGATATCGACCGGCAGCTCGAAGCCTTCGAGCATGATCTTGCGCGTCCGGGGCGCGAGCCGGTCAGGGACCAGGCCATCCAGGCGGGCGATGTTGAGCGTCATGTCTGCTCCAGGAATTGCACGTCGCGCGGCAGGGAAAGGAATCGCTGACCGCCGTCAAGCGTGATCGTCTGCCCGGTCAGGCTCGGCGCGGCGAGGATGAAGCGCAGGGCGGCGACGATCTCCTCGACCGTCACCCCCCGTTCGAGCGCGTTGAGGGCGTGCACCCTGGCGAAATTCGATCGGCTCTGCGGGCCGGAGACCATCGTTACCGACGGCGCGATTCCATTGACGCGGATGCCGGGCGCGAACGCCCGCGCGCACAGCTCGGTCAGCCCGGCAAGGCCGATCTTGGAGACGGTGTAGCTGAAGAAATCGGGATTGGGCGCGGCCAGCTTGGCGTCGAGCAGATTGACGATTTGTCCTTCGCCCGCATGCGCCGCGAAAGCGCGTGAGAGCAAAGCGGGGGCGCGCAGATTGACGTCGAGATGGGCGGCCCAGCTTTCGGGCGTGAAATCGCGAACGTCGTCGTGGCGGAAGAGCGAGGCGTTGTTGACCAGCAGCCGCGCCGGCGGCAGCCCCGCCAGCGCCGCGAGGATCGCGTCGGCGGCGCCCGGATCGGCGAGATCAGCGCGCACCGTTGAGCCCGAAACCTCCTCCGCGAGCGCCTTGGCCTCGGCCTCCGAGCGACGATAGTGGATCAGTACATGCCAGCCGTCCGCGGCGAGCGCGCGCACGAGCGCCGCCCCGATCCGTTTCGCCCCGCCGGTGACGATCGCCGTGTTCATGGCAAAGCGAATAGCGGCACGCTTTGCGCAAGGCCAGCCGGGCGGCTAGAGCCCGGTCATGCCGATGGCCCCCATCCCCGAAGACCTCTCCGGCCTCAGCCTCGCCGACATCGCCCGGCTGGCCGGGGACAAGCGCCTGCCGCCGGTCGAGAAATGGGATCCGAGCCATTGCGGCGACAGCGAGATGCGGATCGCGCGCGACGGCACCTGGTTCCACCAGGGCGCGCCGATCGGGCGGCCGGCGATGGTGCAGCTCTTCTCCACCATATTGCGGCGCGAACCGGACGGCGGCTTCGTGCTGGTCACCCCGGTCGAAAAGCTCGCCATCGAGGTGGAGGACGCGCCCTTTCTCGCGGTCGAGCTGAAAAGCGAGGGCGAAGGCGAAGGCCGCACCCTCGCCTTCCGCCTCAATACGGGCGAATTGGTCGTGGCCGGGCCGGAGAACAGGCTGCGCTTCGACGCCGGCCATCCTTATCTCCAGGTCCGCGGCGGCCTCGAAGCCTCGGTCGTCCGCCCGGTCTATTACGAGCTGGCCGAGATCGCTTTGGCCGAGGGCGCCAAGCCGCCGGGCGTGTGGAGCAAGGGCGCCTTCTTCGCGCTGGAGCCCGCGCCATGAGGCTCGCCGACACCTTGCGTTCCGCGCTCGAAGCGGGCCACCGCGCCACGCCCGAGCTGATCGGCTCGGACGTGCTCGAAGACGAATTGGACGGCGACCCGCTCGCCCCCGCAGCGGTGCTCGTCGCGGTGGTCGACCGGCCCGAGCCGACGGTGATCCTCACCCTTCGCCTCGAAACGATGCGCAAGCATCCGGGCCAGGTCAGCTTCCCCGGTGGCCGGATCGATCCCGGCGACGACGGCCCGATCGCCGCCGCTCTGCGCGAGGCCGAGGAGGAGATCTCGCTGCCGCCCCATCTGGTCGAGGTGATCGGCCTCGCCGACCCCTATCGCACCGTCACCGGCTTCGAGGTCACCCCGGTGCTCGGCATCGTCCCGCCCGGCGTGATCCTCGTGCCCCACCCGGGCGAAGTCGCGGCGGTGTTCGAGGCGCCGCTCCACTTCCTGCTCGATCCCGCCCACCAGCAGGTCCGCACCGCCTTCTGGCGCGGCCGCGAGCGCACTTATTACGAGATCCTCTGGGAAGACCGGAAGATCTGGGGCGCGACCGCGGCGATGATCGTCAATTTGAGCCGCCGGCTGGTGCTCGCGGCATGACGACGCTGCCGCAAGCCGCCTGGCAGGACCGGCCCGGCATGGACAAGCTGCTTGACGCGCTCGGCGGCGGCGAGGGCGAGACCCGCTGGGTCGGCGGCTGCGTGCGCGATACGTTGCTCGGGCTCGAGGTCAGCGACGTCGATCTCGCCACCCGGCTGCGTCCGGACGAGGTGATCCGCCGGCTCGAGGCGGCGCGGATCAAGGCGGTGCCGACCGGTCTTGCCCATGGCACGGTCACCGGCGTCGTCGGCGGCGCCCCGGTCGAGATCACGACCCTGCGCCGCGACGTCGCCACCGACGGGCGCCGGGCCACCATCGCCTTCACCGACGATTGGCGCGAGGACGCGGCGCGGCGCGACTTCACGATCAACGCGCTCTCCGCCGATCCGGCGAGCGGCGAAATCTTCGATTATTTCGAGGGGCTGGCCGATCTCGAGGCGCGCCGGGTGCGCTTCATCGGCGATCCGCTCGCCCGCATCGCCGAGGATCATTTGCGGATCCTGCGCTTCTTCCGCTTCCACGCCCGCTTCGGCCGCGACGCGCCCGACACCGCGGGCCTCGCCGCCTGCGCGGCGCGGGCGAACGACCTGATGGCGCTGTCCCGCGAGCGGATCGCCGACGAGTTGCTCAAGCTGCTCGCTTTGCCGGATCCCGCCCCGACCGTGGCGCTGATGGTCGAACAGGGCATCTTCCGCCCCGTCCTGCCCGAGATCGCCGAGGCCGACAGGCTCCTCGCATTGGTCGCGGCGGAGCAAAAGGCCGGCATCGCCGCCGATCCGCTGCGCCGCCTGGCCGCCTTGCTCCCGGTCGATGCGGACGCGGCGGCCGGGCTCGCCGGTCGCCTTCGCCTCTCGAAGCGACAGACCCGGCGGCTGGTCTCAGCCGCCCGGCCCGGCCTCGATTCGCCCGAGCGGCTCGCTTATTGGCTGGGCTCGGCGGAAGCGATCGACCGCATCCTCCTCCACGGCACGGCGGAGCCAGGGCTTGCAGGCCTGCAGCAATGGCAAAAGCCCCGCCTGCCGGTCGGCGGCGGCGATCTCGTCGCTCGCGGTCTGAAAGCCGGCCCTCTGGTCGCGGCCACGCTGCAGGCGATCGAGCGGGAATGGGTGGAGAGCGGCTTCCCGAAGGAGGTCGACGCCCTCGTCGGGCGCCACGTCGCTCAGGCGTTGCGGTCGAGCCAATAGGTCAGGGCCTCGTCGCCCGGCATCGGCTGGGCGTAATGAAAGCCCTGGCCGATCGTACAGCCGAGATCGGTGAGCAATTCGGCGAGCTCGGGCGAATCGATCCCTTCCGCGATCGTCTCCATGCCGAGCGCCCGGGCGAGGCTCAAAATCGCGCGCACGATCGCGCTCGAATCGCCGCTCGCGAGCATTCCCGAAACGAAGCTCTGGTCGATCTTCAAAACGTCGATCGGCAGCCGCTGGAGCAGCTCCAGCGAGGTATAGCCGGTGCCGAAATCGTCCATCGCGATGCGCACGTCGAAGCGCTTGAGCGCATTCAGCGCCTTGGCCGCGCCTTCGGGGTCCTGGATGATCGCGCTTTCGGTGACCTCGAGCGTCAGCCGGCCGCCGTCGATCCCGCTGGATCGCAGCGCGCTGGAGACCGCGGCGGCGATGTCGTCGCGACTGATCTGGATCGGGGAGAGATTGACGCTGACTTCGATCGGCAGCGAGACGCCGGTCTTGCGGTCCCATTCGGAAAGGGTGCGGGTCGCCGTTTCCAGCGCCCAGCGGCCGAGCTGGACGATCAGCCCGGATTCCTCGGCGACCGGAATGAATTCCGACGGCTCGATCACCCGCCCGTCATCCTCGGTCCAACGCGCCAGCGCTTCGAAGCCGGCGACCCGGCCGGTCTTGAGTTCGATCAACGGGTGATAAGCGAGCGTCAGCCGGTCGCTCTCGATCGCGACCCGAAGCTCGGTTTCCACCGAGAAGCGGCGGCGCACCGCCTGCGCCTGGATCGGTTCGTAAAGCTGGGTGGTGCCGACCTGCTTGGCCTTCTTGAGCGCCATCTGGGCGTTGCGGAAGACCTCGTCGGCACTGCTCACGCCCTGATTGAGGATCGCGCAGCCGATCGCGCAATCGACCCTGATCTCGAGCTCGGAGAGGCGGAAGGGCAAGGTCAGCACCGCCTTGATCCGCTCGGCGGCGCGGATCGCGTCGCCCGGGCCCCGATCGAGCCGCAGCAGGATGCCGAATTCGTCGCCCGAGGTGCGCGCCAATACGTCGGTCGGGCGAAGCGCCGAGACCAGCCGCCGGGCGAAGGTGATCAGCAATTCGTCGCCCGCGATCTGACCCATGCATTCGTTCACCCGGCTGAAGCGGGTCATGTCGACCGCGAGCACCGCCCAGGTGCCTTCGCGGAAGGCCGGATCGGCGAGCACCGCCTCGACCCGTTCGTTGAAGGCGAAGCGATTGGGCAGGCCGGTCAGCGTGTCGCGAAGCATTTCGGAGCGCAAGGAGCGCTCGGTTTCGACCTGCGCGGTCTTGTCGATCAGCGAGATCATCACCCGCACCGGCTGCCCCGGAAGCAGCGACAGGCGCGAAAAGCGCACCGTGAAATGCCGCCCGCCGACGCTCCGCCCCTCTGCGGTTTCGAACTGGAAGGCCGGATCGCCCTTCTTGAGGAAGGCGGCAAGCCTGGTGCCGATCGTGCCGGAGCGCAGCAGCGGCACCTGCGCGATGCGTCGCTCGCCGAGCCGCTCGTCCCATTCGGCGAGGAAGCGGAACTGGTCGTTCGCGCATTCGATATAATCGTCGTCGCCCAGCGTGATGATCACCGCGGCGATCGGCAAAGCGTCGAGATAGCGCTGCCGGACCGTCTCCAATACGCTGTTGAACTGGTCCGCAAGCTCCGCCGGCACGGCCCCGTGCATCGGCACCGCCGATCCCGCCTTCCCGCCTCCGCGCGTCTTTGCGTCCTGCATCGGCGGAAGACTAAGCGAATAAGGTTAACGCGGAGTTTGCAAACGGCCCGGTTAAACCGCACGAAGTGGGTCAATCCGGGTGACGATTTGGTAGCCTAAAACACCTTCCTGAGCCCCAGGCGGATCGTGCGCCCGAGCGGGTCCAGATAGTCGGGCTGATAGCTGATCGGGACCAGCCCGGTCTGGTCGCGGACGTCGAGGCGGCTGTCGAAGACATTGGCGATGTTCAGCGACAGCCGGGTGCCGCGCAGCCAGGCGAAACGGCGAACCAGTCCCTCCTGCTGGCCAAGATCGGCGAACAGGTTGAGGTCGACCGAGGAGAAGGCGCCGAAGCGCAGATCGCCGGCCCCGCCGACGCCGCCCGCCACCACGGTGCCTTCCTGCCAGCTGGCGTTGACCCGGGCGCCGAGGCCGTTGCGGAAATAGCCCGCCGTCAGCTCCAGCTCGTGGCGCGGTCGGCCGCCGCGGCCGCTGAACCCCGAGCCGCCAAGATAATCGAGCACCGGCACGCCCGGACGGATCAGCACCTCGTCGGTGAACCGCCAGGTGTGGAAGAGCGAAAATTGCATGCCGCCGCCCGGCCCGCCGCCGCCCATCATGCCCATGCCGCCGCCGCCACGCCCGCCGCCACCGCCGCGCGGTCCACCACCGCCCCCACCGCGCCGCCCGCCGCCGCCGGGACCGCGCCCGATACCGGGCAACCGGCCCCCCGCGCCAGGCGTGGCGGCGGGGGGTCCCATCGGCCGGAAGAAATTCACCCCCCAGCGCAGCTCCTCGCGGTCGGCGCGGGCGAAATTGACCGGGCGGGCGTCGATCTGGACGAGTTGGCCGGCGCCATCGCGCACGAACCGGCCGGGAAAGGCCGCCTCGATCTCGGCGGTCGCGACCGGGAAGCTCGAAATGAAGTTCGAGATCCGGCTGTTGCTGTAATTGGCGATGATCGAGAGGTTCGGCCTCCCGGGCCCGCTTTGGCCGAGCGGCCGGATGGTGAGCCGGGCGCTGAACACGCGGCGATTGTCGGCGATCAGCGCAGGGTTGCCGCCGTCGATCCGGGTCACGTCGACCGTCTCGCCGCGGACGAAATCGAAGGTCCGCGCATTGGGCGTGACGATCACCGGATCGCCGAGCTGCTGCATCGAGGGGGCGCCGTCCTCGTGCACCATGTTGACCGAGACTTCGATCGGCTCGATCGGCTCCCAGCGCACGCCATAGCCGAGCGTGGTCAAGCTGCCGAAATCGGACAGATGCTCGACCTCGCCATTGAGGTTCAGCGAGATGTCGCCGGCGGCCTGCAGGAAGCCGTCGCGGCGGCTGGTCACCGGCACGTCGAGACTGCCCCGCACCGCGCCGCGCTCGCGGCTGAGGTCGCTATACTGCTCGACACCGCCGCGCAGCGTCTCGCTTTCCAGCCCGCGCATGTCGCCGGCCAGATTGACGCTCGCCCGCACCGGCCCGGCGGGCAGGTGGAGCAGCGGCCCGTTGAAGACCAGTTGCGCGTCGGCCGAGCGGCTGCGCGATTCCGCGCGATCCTCGGGTCGGAGCACAAGCAGGTCGGTGCCGAGCGGCGCGAACGGGTTGAACGCCGGATCGCCCGCGTCCAGCCGCGCCTGGATCGCCGCCGGATCGGCATTGGTGTCGGTCCGCGTGACGTTGCTGGCGAGATCGTAATTGGCGGTGAACGTCCAGCGCCAGGGCGAAAGATCGCCGTCCAGGGTCAGCCCGCCATGATAGGTGCGCCCGCGCGCCATGCGCAGCAACGGCCCGCCGGCGTCGGCATAGCGGAACAGGGTGACGTCGTCGGCGAAGGGCGAGAAGGGGTTGGTCTCGGGCAGGTTGAGGGTCAGCGACGGCAGGCCCAGCCGGCTCTCGCTCGAAGTCTCGCCGAAGCGCAGGTTGAAGGTCGCCGAGACGTTGCCGAACAGGGTGCGGTTCAAGGTGCCGTTGAGGCTGAACGATTCGTTCGCCGGGATGAGGCTTCGGAAGCGGCCGAGATCGGTGACGTTCGGCCGGTTCGCGCCGGGGACGAAATCGGCGAGCGTCGGCACGCCGGTCGCGGCCGAGCCCGGGACCGCGGCAACAGTCACCGGCGTCCCCGCCGCGGCGCTCAAGGCGGGGTCGATCTCCGCCCCCGGCACGAACGGCGAGGCACCGACATTTCCGATCAGATCGAACGGAAAGGCCGGCTGCGACTGGATCAGGTCGCGCTCGCTCTCCAGCAGGGCCGAGCCATGCTGATATTGCGCCTCGACGCTCCACCGCCCGGCGGGGTCGATTCGCAGGATGCTGGCGTTCAACTCCTGAATCGAGCGCCCGCCGCCCGTCGGCAGGGTCACGTTCACCGCCCCGATGATCGAGCGGAAATTCTCCTTGAGGACGATGTTGACGACCCGCTGATCGGCGCGAAAGCCATAATTGAGCGCGACCTCCTCGGGCAGGATATCGACCCGCTCGATCGCCTCGGGCGGAAGATCGCGAATCTCGCCGAAGCCCGAAATGCGCCGGCCGTTGAGCAAAACGACCGGCCCGCCGCCGCCGCCACCACGGCCCCGGCCGCTGCGCGTCTGCGGTGCCAGTTGCTCGAGCAATTCGCTGATGCTGCCGGCGCCGTAAGCGCGGATCTGGGCCTCGTCGAGCTGCTGCTCGGGCTCGACATCGCCTTCGACCGAGCCGCGAAGCCGCGTGCCGGTGACGATGATCTGCTGGCCGCCCTCCTCGGGCGCGGCTTCGGGAGCGACCTCCCCGGGAGCGGCCTCCCGGGCGGGAGGCGCCACGGCAGGCGGCGCATCCTGCGCGAAAGCGGGCGACAGGCTGGTCGCGGCCAGCAGAGGCAAAAGACTGAAACGCACCCGTCGATCCCATGAGAAGAGGATTGGTTCGCCCCTCCAAGGAGGCCGCGACTGAACGGCGGATGTATTCAGGCGGCGCTGAAGGTCAATTGAGAGGGCCGCTAAACATTGTATCGATTTGTAGCGCGCGCGGATCAGCCGAAGCGGTTGTCGCGCGGGAAGCCGTTCGGCGCCATCCGCCCGGCCGCGCCGCGCGCGGTCCGCCACGGGTTCATGTCGCTCTCGGTGCGGGTGCGGCCGCTCTCGCCCCCCATCGCCCAGGACAGTCCTTCCGCGAAGGTGAAGCCGGTAACATCGCTCAACCCCCCGTCGCGGAAGCGCTGCAGCTGCACGCCCTGGCCCCGGCCCATTTCGGGCAGATCGGCGAGCGGATAGACGACGAGCTTCCTGTTCTCGCCGATCGCCGCGACATAATCGTCGCTCGCTTTCAGCGGCCGGACGACCTTGAGCTGCGCCCCGGCGCGCAGATTGACGATCTGCTTGCCCTTGCGGGTCTCGGCGACGGCGCCCGCCGCGATGGTGACGAAGCCGCGCCCGTCCGACGAGGCGAGCAGCAGTTTCTCCGTCCCCGCCGCGCGCAGCAAGGCGACGATCCCGCCCTCGCCCTCGATATCGACCATCGCCTTGACCGGCTCGCCAAAGCCCCGCCCACCCGGCAGCCGATCGGCGGCGAGTGTGTAGAAGCGCCCGTCCGACGAGGCGATCAATATCTTGTCGGTGGTGTGGGCGTGGAGCAAAGGAAAAGCGAGCGCGTCGCCCTCCTTGAACTTCAGCGCCTCCTCATTGCCCGGCTCGACATGGCCCTTCATCGCCCGGATCCAGCCGCGCTTCGACAGGATCACGGTGATCGGCTCGCGCTCGATCATCGCCTCCAGCGGAATCTCCCGCGCCGGCCCGGCCTCCTCGATCAGCGTGCGCCGCCGCCCCAGCTCGGTCCACTCGCCGTAGCGGGATTTGAGCGCGGCCAGCTCCTTCTTGAGCTTGGTCTTCTGCAGCCGCTCGGAGCCGAGCAGCTTCTCCAGCGCTGCCTTCTCCTCCTCCAGCTTCTCCCGCTCGGAACGGATCTGCATCTCCTCCAGCCGCCGCAGGCTGCGCAGCCGCATGTTGAGGATCGCCTCGGCCTGGCGGTCGGTGAGGCCGAACTCGGCGATCATCACCGGCTTGGGCTCGTCCTCGGTGCGGATGATCTCGATCACCCGGTCGAGGTTCAAAAAGGCGATCAGATAGCCGTCGAGCAGCTCCAGCCGGTCGGCGATCTTGGCCAGCCGGTGGTTCGAGCGGTTGACGAGCACCTCGATCTGGAAGGTCAGCCATTCCGACAAGACCTGCTTGAGGCCCATCACCCTGGGGGTGCGGTGCGCGTCGAGCACGTTGAGGTTGAGCGAGACCCGGGTTTCGAGGTCGGTCAGCCGGAACAGGCTGTCCATCAGCATATCGGGATCGACCGTGCGGCTGCGCGGTTCGATCACGATCCGGATATCCTCGGCCGATTCATCGAGCACGTCGGCGAGGATCGGCAGCTTCCTGTCGGCGATCAGCTGGGCGATCTGCTCGATCAACTTGGCCTTGGGCACCTGGAAGGGGATTTCGGTAACGACCGCGCTCCACGCCCCCTGCGGCCCCTTTTCCACCGACCAGCGCGCCCTTACCCGAAAGCCGCCCCGCCCGGTCGCATAAGCCAAAGCGATCGCCTCGGGGCTGTCGACGATCTGGCCGCCGGTGGGAAAGTCCGGCCCCTTCACGAACTGCATCAGTTCGGCATCGTCGGCCCTCGGCTGCTCGATCAGATGCGTCGCCGCGTCGATCAGCTCGCTGACATTGTGCGGCGGGATACTCGTCGCCATGCCGACCGCGATGCCGCTGGCGCCGTTGGCGAGCAGGTTCGGGAACAGGCCCGGAAAGACCTCGGGCTCTTCCTCTTCGCCATTGTAGGTGGGGCGAAAGGCGACCGTGCCTTCGTCGAGCCCGGCCATCAGTTCGCCCGCCGCCGCGGTCAGCCGCGCCTCGGTGTAGCGCATCGCCGCGGCGTTATCGCCGTCGACATTGCCGAAATTGCCCTGCCCGTCGACGAGCGGATAGCGAAGCGAGAAATCCTGGGCCAGGCGGACCATCGCGTCATAGACCGATTGATCGCCATGCGGATGATATTTGCCGATCACGTCGCCGACCACGCGCGCGCATTTCTTGTAGCCCGAGGCCGGATCGAGCTTCAGCAACCGCATCGCCCATAGAAGGCGGCGGTGCACGGGCTTCAGCCCGTCGCGAAGGTCCGGCAGCGAGCGCGCCGTGATCGTCGAGAGGGCGTAGACCAGATAACGCTGGGACAGAGCCTCGTCGAACGGATGCTCGACGACGCTATCGAATTCGTCATTCATGGGAGGGGTGCGTAGCAGACCGGATTCGACCGCGCGAGGGGCCGCTTGCATTTGTCTACCGAATCGGTAGACTCATGTGATAAGGTCACGGGAACGCCGAGTCGAACCGGCGAAATTCCCCTGCATCGCGGCTAGATTGTCTACTGTTTCGGTTGAGTACAACAACGGAAGAGAGGGAGACTGAACATGCGCCGTAGATATGCCCTGACCCTGATGCTTCTCGCCACCGTCGCCGGCTGCAGCCAAAGCGACTCTGCCCGCAACGCCAGCGGCTCCGGCGGCCAGGGAGCCAATGCCGCCGAGGAGGTGGCGGCCGATTCGCAAAGCGCGATCCCGCCCGAGCTGACCTCCTCGCAGGAGCAGGCCGGAACCCCCACCGGCCCCGATCTCGATCCGGCGTCCACGCCCGGCGTCGCCTTCGACTACAGCTACGCCTTCCGGCTCGAGGCGAATCGCATCGCCGGCGTCCAGCAGGAGCATCAGCGGCTCTGCGCCCGCTACGGCTCGCGCTGCCGGATCACCGGCGTCGATTATCGCGCCGCCAATGAAGACGATGTCGAGGCGATGCTCGCCTTCGCCGTCGCGCCCGAGATCGCCGCCCAGTTCGGCCGCGAGGGCGTCGGCGCGGTCACCGCCGCCGACGGCACGCTCGCCGACAATGCGGTGCGCGGCACCGAGGTCGGCACCGCGCTCAAGGACAATAGCCGGAGCCGCGAGGCGCTGGAGACCGAGCTCGCCCGGGTCGAAGCCAGGCTCGCCCAGCGCGGCATCGGCCGCCGCGAGCGCGCGCGGCTCGGCGACGAACGGCGCGAGCTGCGCCGGCAGATCGAGGCGCTGCGCGAGAGCGCCGAGGGGCAGGAGCGCCAGCTCGCCGAGACCCCGATCCTGTTCCGCTACGGCTCGGGCGCCTTCGCTCCCGGACCGGCGCCGCCGCCGAACGTGGGCGAAGCGGCCGAGCGCGCCGCCGACACTTTCCTCGGCGGGCTCAACCTCGTCGCGGTGGTGTTCGTGACCCTGTCGCCATGGATCCTGCTCGCCCTCTTGATCTGGGGCGCGATCCGCGTCGCGCGCCGCCGGCTCGCGAAGCCGGGAACAGACACCGCCTGAATCCGATCGTCCCGTCTCCTGCAGGAGACGGGGCAGGGGGCGGGTGTGAAGCGCCAAGGTCCAATCCTCGCCGGACGTCCGGCCGCGCACCCGCCCCACCCCGTTCCAATTTGCCGCTTGCGTTTGTCCGCCAATATGGGAGACTGATGTAACAATATAACACGAGGAGACTGACCGTGCGTCGTTCGATCCCCGTCCTCATCCTGCTTCTCGCGACCACCGCTTCCTGCGGCCAGCAACAGCGGCAGCAGCCGCAGGATTCCATGTCGCCCCCCAACGCTCCCGCCACGCAGGCCTTCGAATCGGCGGACGCGGCCCCGCCGGGCGTGGTGAGTCGGGCTGCCGCCGGCCCCAATGTCGGGCCGACCGCCGCCCCGGGCGTCGCCTTCAACTATCGCTACGCCTTCCGCCTCGCCGCGCCGCGCATCGCCGAGGTGCAGGAGCAGCACGCCCAGCTTTGCGAGCGGCTCACCGTCGCCCGCTGCCGGATCACCGGCCTGCGCTACCGCGTCGTCAACGAGCGCGACATCGAGGCGATGCTCGCCTTCCGGCTCGATCCGGCGATCGCCCGCCGCTTCGGCCGCGAGGGCGTCGAGGCGGTCGCCCGCGCCGAGGGCATGCTGACCGAGAGCGAGATCACCGGCACCGATGCCGCCTCCAGCATCCGCCAGGCCGGCCGCTCGATCGCGCAGATGACCGACGAACTGCGGCGGATCGAGGCCCGCCTCGCCGCCCGCCCGTCCGACGATGAACGCATCCGGCTCGAAGGCGATGCGGACCGGCTGCGCCAGGGCATCCGCGCCGCCGAGGCGGGCCGCGAGGAACAGGCCGATTCGCTCGCCACCACGCCGATGGTCTTCAATTACGGCTCGGGCGATCTCGTCCCCGGCTTCGACAGCGAGATGACCTTCGCCAAATCGTGGCGGCAGGCGCTCGATAATGTCAGCGCCGCGGGGCTCGGCCTGATGATCATCGCGATCACGCTCGCGCCCTGGATCCTCATTGGCCTGCTGCTCTGGTGGGCGGTGCTGCGCATCCGCCGCCGCTGGCTTGCAAAGCCCCCGGTCGAAACCGCCTGAGCTGCGCTCCACCCGTTTCAGGGCGCGACGAAAATCTCCGCCGGGCCGTGCGCCTTCTCGGCCGCGGCCTCGGCGAGCAGCCAGTCGCGAAAGGCGGCGATCTTGAGCTGGTTGCGGCGGCTTTCCGGATAGACCAGCCAGTGGCTGCGGCTGGTGACGTGGATGCGCGCGAACGGCTGGACGAGCCGCCCGGCGGCCAGTTCGGCGCGCCAGAACATCGGGCTCATCATCGCGATCCCGGCGCCGGCGAAGGCGGCATTGGCCTCCATCAGCTGATTGTCGAGCACTAGGCCCGCGTCCGGCGCCAAAGCGGGCGGAGCGACCCCTTCCTCGGCCAGCCAGTCGCGCCACCAATCGTCGCCCGGGCTCAGCCGCGGCACGTCGAGCAACTGTTCGGGCCGCTCGAGCCGGTGCTCGGCCGCGAAGGCGGGGCTGCAGATCGGGCTGAAATTCAGGCGGAACAGGAAATGGCATCTGAGCCCCGGCCAATCGCCCCGCCCCACCCGGATCGCGGCGTGGACGTCGCCAAGCGAGAAATCGACAAGGGCGTTGTCGCTCGACAGGCGCACGGCGAGATCGGGGTGGCGGACCTGGAAGGCGCCGAGCCGCGGCGCCAGCCAGGCGGTGGCGATGGTCTGCGCGGTGCTGATCGACAGCAGCGCCTGATCCTCGGCGACGAGGCCTGAAAAGGCGTCGTCCAGCGTCTCGAACGCGCTCGCCACCAAGGGCGCGATTCGACGGCCGGCATCGGTCAGCGACACCCGCCCTTTGATGCGCGCGAACAAGGCGACGCCAAGCCGCTCTTCCAACAAGCGAATTTGATAGCTCACCGCGGCCTGCGTCATCCCGAGCTCAGCCGCCGCCTGGGTGAAATTCTGATAGCGCGCCGCCGCCTCGAACACGCGAACGGCGCTGAGCGGGGGCAGTCTCTGCATCCCCGATCCATAAGGCTGACTTATATATACTGTCCAGCGTTTCGTTGGCGTAACCGCTTTGGCCATGCCATTTCCACTGCATCGCCGGACGCCCCCACCGGCTCTCGCACAGGGAAGGATTTTTCAGATGCGCGACGAAATGGATTCCCGCCTCTGGGCCGATCATCACGAGGCCTTTTCCCGCGATCTCGACCGCGGGCTCGAAAAGCTCAAGCTCGGCCTGATCCGCCTCTGGCAATGGGACGGCAGCGTCGCCCAGGCGGTCGCACTCGTCGCCGCCTTCGCGATCACCGCCTTGAGCTTCACCGCCACCACCGCCTGACACCCGTCGCATGACAAAGGAGACGATCATGACCAATTCCCTTCGCCGCCTCTGGGCCGATACCCTGTTCGCCCTGTGCAAGCTGAACCAGGCCCAGTTCAGCGCCCCCTGGCGGCACGAGCAGGGCCGCTGCGGATGAGGCTTTGACGCGCGGCCATGGCGGTCTATCCCGCCACCATCATGGCCCGCTTCGTCAAACCGCTTGCCCTCCTCGCCGCGCTGGTCTTAGCCGGCTGCGCGATGGACCCGACCAGCCCGATCCGCCCCACCGGCCCCGACGGCCTGATGGCCTGGCCCGATCTGCTCGAGCGGCCCCGCCCCCAGCCGACCGCCACCATCCCTTACGGCGACGATCCGCTGCAGGTCGTCGATCTGTGGCTGCCCGAGGGCGAAGGCCCGCACCCGGTCGCCATCATGGTCCACGGCGGCTGCTGGCAGAGCGAAATCGCCGACCGCACGATCATGAACTGGATCGCCGAGGATCTTCGTCGGCGCGGCATCGCCGTGTGGAATATCGACTATCGGGGCGTCGACCGCGGTGGCGGCTATCCGAACACCTTCCTCGACGCCGCCGCCGCCGCGGACGCGCTGCGCACCCACGCGCCGCGCCACCGCCTCGACCTCAGGCGCATCGTCGCCACCGGGCACAGCGCCGGCGGCCATCTCGCGCTCTGGCTGGCCGCCCGCCCGCGCCTTCCGGCGGACTCACCCCTGCGCAGCGCCAACCCGCTGGCGATCCACGCGGTGGTCAGCCTCGGCGGCCTGCCCGACCTCGAAGAGGCCGCGCGCGGGCCCGGCAGCGGCTGCGGCACCGAAGTGATCGCGCGCATCTCGGGCGGCCGCTACGCCGAAACCTCGGTCCCCCGCCTCGCGCCGCTCGGCGTCCCCCAAATCCTGATCAACGGCGACCGCGACCGCATCATCCCGGTCGCTTATGCCGAAGGCTATGCCCGCCCGATGCGCGCCGCCGGCGACGACGTCCGCGTTCGAATGATTGCACGCACCGGCCATGTCGAACTGATCGCCCCCGAAACCGCCGCCTGGGCGGCGGCGGCCGAGGAGATCGTGCGGGCGCTCCAAATTCGTCATCCCGGCGAAGGCCGGGACCCATGAACGCCGATTTGCGAGTGAAGGGCACTTACGCCGTCGCTGGCTTGACCACGCCTGTGTTCATGGGCCCCGGCTTTCGCCGGGGTGACGGGGAATAAAATGACCTTCACCCTCGCCGAGGCCCGCGCCGCCGATGCCGCCGATCCGCTCCGGCCCTGGCGCGAGCGCTTCGCTCTGCCCGAGGGGCTGATCTATCTGGACGGCAATTCGCTTGGGCCCCTCCCGAAAACCGCCCCGGCCCGCCTCGAAGAGGTCGTCCGCGAGCAATGGGGCGAGGAGCTGATCCGCAGCTGGAACAGCCGCGACTGGATCGGCGCGCCGCAGCGCGTCGGCGCGAAGATCGCCGGCCTGATCGGCGCCCAGCCCCACGAGGTGATCGTCGCCGATTCGACCTCGGTGAACCTGTTCAAGCTGCTCGTCGCCGCCGCCCGCCTGTCGGAACGCAGGACCATCCTCTCCGAAGGCGGCAATTTCCACACCGATCTGCACATCGCCAGCGGCGCCGCCGAGCTGCTCGGCCTAACCCTCGACATCGCCCCGCGCGCCGAGGTAGAGAGCCGGATCGGCCCCGACACCAATTTGCTGCTGCTCACCCACGTCCACTACAAGACGGCCGAGCGCTTCGACATGGCGCGGATCACCGCCAGAGCGAAGGCGGCGGGCGCGGCCACGATCTGGGATCTGTCGCACAGCGTCGGCGCAGTGCCGCTCCAGCTCAACGAGGCGGGCGCCGAGCTCGCCATCGGCTGCGGCTACAAATATCTGAACGGCGGCCCCGGCGCGCCGGCCTTTCTCTATGTCGCCGAGCATCTCCAGGAGCGGCTCGTCTCGCCTTTGCGCGGCTGGATGGGCCATGCCCGCCCCTTCGCCTTCACCGACGATTACGCGCCCGCCCCCGGCATCGACCGCTTCCTCGCCGGGACCCCGCCGATCCTCAGCCTCGCCGCGCTCGAGGCCGGAATCGACGCCTTCGAGGGCGTCACCATGGAGCGGCTGTGGAGCAAATCGCGCGCGATGTTCGACGTCTTCGTCGGCCTGATGGAACAGCGCTGCCCCGGGCTTCGCTGCATCTCCCCGCGCGGCGAGGCGCAGCGCGGCAGCCACATCTCCTTCGCCCACGAGCATGCCTTCGAAATCTGCCAGGCCCTGATCGCCGCCAACGTCATCGGCGATTTCCGCGCCCCCGACGTCATCCGCTTCGGCCTCACCCCGCTTTATCTCGGCTTCGAGGACATCTGGCACGGCGTCGACCGGCTGGCGGAGATCATGGACAGCGAAAGTTGGCGCGAGCCCCGCTATGCGGTGCGCGGGAAGGTGACCTAGCCAAACCCACCAACGCTCCTGTTCATGGATGCCGGATCACGTCCGGCATGACGACACTCTCAATCGTCATGCTGACGAAGGTCAGCATCCATGAACACAGTCGCCTGACCAGTGGTCTCAGCCGGACTTCGTCTCGACGGGCTCAAATCCCAGCCCGATAGCAAGGTCGATCCACTCTGGGTTGACCTCCTCGATCAGCGCGACCTTCCAGCCACGCCGCCAATTCTTGAGCCGTTTCTCCCGACTGATCGCCGTCTCCATGTCGCCATGTTGCTCGAAATAGAGAAGGCGCGTTACGCCATAGCGGCTCGTGAACCCTTTGATCATACCTGTCTGGTGCTGATAGAGCCGCTGGAGCAGGTTGGACGTCACCCCGACATATAGCGTGCCGTGCCGCCCACTGCCGAGAATATAGACGCAAGGCTCCCGTTCCATATCCCGAATGTCCATGTTCATGGATGCCGGATCAAGTCCGGCATGACGTTTGTGCGGTTTGCCCTCGCGCCTCCCCTCCCCTATACACCCGCTCCTTCCCCACGCAGCCGGAGGCTCGTACCTGAATGACCCGCCGCCGGATGATCTACGAAGGCAAAGCCAAGATCCTCTATGAGGGGCCGGAGCCCGGCACGCTCATCCAATATTTCAAGGACGATGCGACCGCGTTCAACGCGCAGAAGAAGGGCACGATCGCCGGCAAGGGCGTGCTCAACAACCGCATTTCCGAGCATCTCTATACCCTGCTCGGCACGATCGGCGTGCCCACCCATTTCATCCGCCGGCTCAACATGCGCGAGCAGTTGATCCGCCAGGTCGAGATCATCCCGATCGAGATCGTCGTGCGCAACGTCGCCGCCGGCACCTTGTCGACCCGGCTCGGCATCGAGGAGGGCACCGCGCTGCCGCGCACGATCATCGAATATTATTACAAGGACGACGCGCTCGGCGATCCTTTGGTCGCGGACGAGCATATCGCCGCCTTCGGCTGGGCGAGCCGCGAGGAGATGGACGACATCGCCGACATGGCGATCCGGGTGAACGATTTCCTCTGCGGCCTGTTCGCCGCGATTGGCATCCGCCTGATCGATTTCAAGCTCGAATTCGGGCGCTTGTGGGAAAACGATTTCGCCCGCGTCATCCTCGCCGACGAGATCAGCCCCGATTGCTGTCGTCTGTGGGACATGACGACCAGCGAAAAGCTCGACAAGGACCGCTTCCGGCGGGACTTGGGCGGCGAAGCCGAGGCCTATCAGGAAGTCGCCCGGCGCCTGGGCCTGCTCCCCGAAGGCGAGAGCAACGCCGTGCTCGACATGGCCGAGCACCGGGCGAAAAAGGGCAAATAGGGCTGTGCCCCACGCGCACGGACATGGCGGCCACCACCACCATGGCCCGGGCGGCCATCACCATCATCATCCGACCGATTTTGGGACCGCCTTCCTGGTCGGGATCGTGCTCAATCTGGGCTTCGTCGTCATCGAGGCGACCTATGGCTGGTGGGCCAATTCGATGGCCCTGCTCGCCGATGCGGGGCACAATCTTTCGGACGTCCTGAGCCTCGCCGCCGCCTGGGGCGCGGCGGTGCTGGCCAAGCGCCCGCCGAGCCGCCGCTTCAGCTATGGCCTCAGGGGCGCGACCATCCTCGCCGCGCTGACCAATGCCCTGCTGCTCCTCGTCGCGGTCGCCTTCATCGTCTATCATGCGGTGATCCGGCTGCTCATCCCGGACACGGTGGAAAGCGGCACGGTGATGATCGTCGCCGCGATCGGGATCGCGATCAACGGCGCCACCGCGATCATGTTCGCGCGCGGCCGCAAGAGCGATCTCAACATCCGCGGCGCCTATCTCCACATGGTCGCCGACGCGCTGGTTTCGGCCGGCGTGGTCGTCGCCGGCTTCGGGATCGCGGTGACCGGCTGGCTGTGGATCGATCCGGTCGCGGGCCTTGCCGTCGCCGGCCTGATCTTCCTCGTCACCGCCGATCTGCTGCGCGATTCGATCACCATGGCGCTGGCCGGCGTGCCGCGCGGGATAGATCCCGAGAAGGTCGAGGCGCATCTCCTCGGCCTCCCCGGCGTCACCCGCATCCACGATCTCCACATCTGGCCGATGAGCACCACCGAATTCGCGCTCACCGCCCATCTGGTGATGCCCGACGGCTTCCCCGGCGATCCCTTCCTCGCCGGCTGCGCGCACGACGTCGAGCACCATTTCGGCATCACCCACGCCGCCTTCCAGATCGAAACCGGCGCCGACTGCCGCCAGGACGGACACGGGCACGGCTAACCCACCGCACGGGGCCGCGCGCCGACCCCTGCCCGTCATCCCGCCCCCCAACGGAAAAGGCCCCGCCGTCGCCGGCAGGGCCTTCGGCCAATGAAGGCCTCTCCCTAGCTTGAGACGCGGCTCAGCGGCGGCCCGTATTGGGGCCGCCGATCGCGACCGGGGCGGTGAGGCCGCTGCGGCTGCGCAGCGAGGCGAGCGCATTGGCCTGCTGCATGAAGGGCAGCGGGTTGACCGCGCGGCCGTCGATACGGACTTCGTAGTGGAGGTGGCTGCCGGTGGAGCGGCCGGTCGAGCCCATATAGCCGATCAGCTCGCCGCGGCGGACGCGCTGGCCCGGGCGGGCGATCGAGCGCGACAGGTGGCCGTAGCGGGTCTGGATGCCCTGGCCGTGGTTGATCTCGACGAGATTGCCATAGCCGCCATTATTATATTCGGCGCGGCCGACGATGCCGTCGGCAGTGGCGTGAATGGGGGTGCCGATCGGGCCGGCGAGGTCGATCCCGGCGTGCATGGCGGCGCGGCCGCGGAACGGATCGGAGCGCACGCCATAGCCGCTGGTCAGCGCGACGCCGCCCTGGATCGGGTGGGCCGACGGGATCGCGGTCACGCCCTGCTCGAGCTGCTCGAGCTGGCGCCAGGTGGTGAAGAGCTCGCGGAAGCGGGGATCGCTATTGCCGGCCTGCTGAACCTCTTCGAGCGGGCCGCCCATCGCGCCGCGCCCGGCGCGGAGCAGCGCATTGGGGTTGAGCCCCATGTTGCGGACCGCGCGGCTGGTCTCGGCGACGCGCTGGCGGGCGAGGTTGCGGGTCTGCTCGGCGAGCTGCGCCTGCATCGCATCGACGCGGGCATAAGGCTGGGTGACGAAAGCCGGCGCACTGGCCTGGCTCGGCATGAGCGCGGCGAGCCGGTCGGCGTCGGCATCGCCCGAAAGCATGGTGGCGAGGAATTGCTGGCGGCGCTCGAGCAAAGCGGCGTGCTGACGGGTCTGGTTGCGCATGGTCGCGACATCGGCCTGCATCCGCGCGACCTGCGCCTCCATGCGGGCGACGTCGCCGTTCATCGCGGTGATCGCGGAGAAGGTGGCGAACGCGGTCCAGGCCAATAAAGTGAAGGCGGCCAAAGCGGCCGCCATCTGCACACCGGCGCCGATCGTGAAACGGCGCAGGCTCTTGCCATCATGGAGAAAAATGTCACGCGGCTTGAAGACATTGCGGAACCGCGCGGTCAATCCGGCGTTATTTGTCAGAAGAGCATTCGTCATTATGTTCCCCGCCCGATTTTCGGGCAATGCGGTCACGCCTGGTGGCCGCCTGAAGTGGTTGGGCATCGCGCCCGGTTCACAAAAACGCTGGTTGCCCCCAACGCGTGACCGGACATTGTTAAGCATCTCTTTGCGCGGCAACCCCTGAGTAGAATTCGCGGGACAGACCGGCTTGGTCGCGGGCTGAGTCGTTGAATGGCGGCTTCAGACGCCCCTTAAAATGCGTTCCGAGCAACCCCTGCCAATGCGAAATCGGCGGAATTCCTTGGGATTCGCACAGCCTTCTGAACCAATATGTGCCCGCCGCGACGTGCCTGATTTCGTCGCGATAGATGCGCGTCAGGATCGCCGCGGAGCGCGTGTCGCCGGCCCGTTCGAACGCCGCCACCGTCGCCGGGGTGACGTCGAGCCCGCGCGCTTCCAGCACCATCGGCACGACCGCCAGCCGCGCCAGCGGATCGTGCGCGGTTTCGGCCGCCGCCTCCCAAAGGCCGTCATGCCCGGGAAGCGCGCCATAAAACGCGCCCAGCGCCTTCAGCCGCCGGTCGAGCAAGGCGAAATGCATCGCCTCGTCCGCCCCCACCCCCAGCCAGTCGTCGACGAATCCGCGCGGCAACCCCTCCCCGAACCGCCCGGCCATGTCGAAGGCCAGATCGATCGCGCCATATTCGATATGGGCGAGCGCATGCAGCATCGCGATCCGGCTCCGCTCCGACCCCGCTTTCCCCCGCTTCGGCATCCGGTTGGGCGGGAGCAGTTCGGGACGCGCTGGCCGCGCCGGGCGCGCCGGCATGGGCACGTCGAACACATGAGCTAGCGAGCCAGAGCGCCACGCCCGCGCCACCGCCCGCGCGGCTTTGACCTTTTCTGCCGCTTCGGGGGCGAGCAGAACGCGGCGGCAAGCCTGGGCGATGGTTGTCACGCTGCCCACCTACCCCCCAGCCGTTCGGGCTGAGCTTGTCGAAGCCCTCTATTTCTGTTTTTTGATCGCATTGGGTTTTGGGCCTACATGCTCCACTGCGCGGACCGCAAATTCTATGTCGGCCACACCGAGGACCTGGAGGTGCGCCTCGCCCAGCACGAGCAGGGAGAGTTCAAAGGCTTCACGTCGACCCGCCTCCCGGTCACGCTGGTCTGGTGCGATGAGTTTCCCACCCGCTACGAGGCTCTGACGGCGGAGCGCCAGATCAAGGGCTGGAGCCGGGCCAAGAAGCTGGCGCTGATCAGGGGCGACTGGCCACTGATCAGCGCTCTTGCGAAAAACAAGGAAGAGAAGGAGAGGGCTTCGACAGGCTCAGCCCGAACGGAGTGTGGGGCTAACCACTTGCCTCCTAAACCCGCCAATTGACCACCGGAGCCGCCATGTCTTTCACCGCCAAAATCCTCCTCCTGGGCTCCGGCGAGCTCGGCCGCGAGTTCGTCATCTCGGCCAAGCGTCTCGGCGCTTATGTCATCGCCTGTGATTCCTATGCGGGTGCGCCCGCCATGCAGATGGCCGATGAATGCGAGGTCTTTTCGATGCTGGACGGCGCCGCCTTGCGCGCCGCGGTCGAGAAGCACCGGCCCGATTTCGTGGTTCCGGAGATCGAGGCGATCCGCACCGAGGAGCTGATCGCGCTGGAGGCCGAGGGCTGGCACATCGTCCCCTCCGCCCGCGCCACCCAGATGACGATGAACCGCGACGCGATCCGCGCGCTCGCCGCCGAGGAGCTTGGCCTTCGCACCTGCCGCTACCGCTTCGCCGCGAGCCTCGAAGAGGTCCGCGCCGGCGTTGCCCACACCGGCCTGCCTTGCGTGATCAAGCCGGTCATGTCCTCCTCCGGCAAAGGCCAGTCGACCGTCCGCGAAGAGGCCGCGCTCGAGCCGGCCTGGGACTATGCGGTCGCCAATATGCGCGGCGATCGGCCGCGGGTGATCGTCGAGGCGTTTGTCCCGTTCGATTATGAGATCACCCTGCTGACCGTGCGCACGCGCGACGGCATCCACTTCTGCCCGCCGATCGGCCACCGCCAGGAGCATGGCGACTATCGGGAAAGCTGGCAGCCGATGGCGATGAACCCGGCGGCGCTTGCCGAGGCGCAGGAGATGGCGCGCAAGGTGGTCGACAATCTCGGCGGCCACGGCCTGTTCGGCGTCGAGTTCTTCGTCGCCGGTGAGGAGGCGATTTTCTCCGAACTGTCGCCGCGCCCGCACGATACCGGCATGGTCACCTCGATCTCTCAGGAGCTGAGCGAATTCGATCTCCACGCCCGCGCGATCCTGGGCCTGCCGATCCCCGAGATCGTTTTGCGCGGCCCCGCGGCCTCGGCGGTGATCCTCGCCGACCGGGACGCGGAAAACTTCGCTTATGAAGGCGTGGCCGAGGCGCTGGCGCTGGGCGGCGACATCCGCCTGTTCGGCAAGCCGGTCACGCGGCCGCGCCGGCGAATGGGGGTCGCGCTCGCCCGCGGCGAGACCACCGACGAAGCCCGCGCCCTGGCCGCGCAAGCGGCCGCGCGGGTCAGAATCGTCTACTCCTCGTAGACGTCGTAATCGGCATAGTCCCGGCCGTCGTCGCGGGCGCCGCGGCCGTCGCGGGCATATTCTTCGGGCTTGGCCTCGATCGGATAATCGACGTAGCGCACGACTTCGCGTTCAGGGGCACCACGCGTTCTGATTTCGCCTGCGGGCCAGGGCTCGACCTCGGCCACCGGCGTCGAATCGCGCCAGGCGGGGCCGGCGAGCCGCTGTGCCGGCGGCACCGACGGCGCCTCGACAAAGGCGTAGGTCTCCTGCGCCGGCGCGCAACCGGGGCACTCGGCGGCCCGTGCCGCGCTGCCCTCGGCAAAGCCATAGCCCTCGGCATAAACGGCCCCGTCGCTCGCCGTCACCGGCGGGTCGGCCGGCCTCGGCGGCGGCGGCGCGCCCTGGAAGTGGATCGGGTTGATCGAGGCGATCGCGCTGTGCCCGAGCTGCACGCCGAGCAGGCCGCCGACCAGCAGACACCCGCCGAGCGCGGGCAGCAGCACATAGAGACGACGCCGGAACATGCCGGAAAAACGATTTCGCCACCGCCCCGTTCCTCGTTCCGTCGCACGTTTCACGGTAAGGAACGGCCGGTCACGGCAAGTCCCGCGCCGCGGCCAGCACCGCCTCGACATGGCCGGGCACCTTCACCTTGCGCCAGATCCGCGCGACCGTGCCGTCATGGTCGATCAGGAAGGTGGCGCGGTCGATGCCCATATATTTGCGGCCGTAGAGGCTCTTTTCGCCCCAGGTGCCGAACGCCTCGCAGACGCTGCCGTCAAGATCCGAGGCGAGCTTGACGTTGAGCCCGTATTTGTCGGTGAATTTGGCGTGGCTCTTCGGATCGTCCTTGGAGACGCCGAGGATCCAGGTCCCGGCCTTCTCGAACTCCGCCGCCGCCGCGCCGAACTCCTGCGCCTCGCGGGTGCAGCCCGAGGTGTCGTCCTTGGGATAGAAATAGAGGACGAGCTTGTTGCCGCGAAAATCGGCCGGGCTCACCGGCGTGCCGTCCATCCCCGTCAGGGTGACGTCCGGTACGGGATCGCCCTCGTTCAGCATGCGAGTCCTCCAAGCCTTGGCTTTTCCTCTGCCGGGGGAAGCGGCGCCGGGCAAGGGTGAAAGCGCCACTACCCCCTCTCCCCGTGGGGGAGAGGGTTCATCCGAACACCGCCTCCCAGAGTGCGCGGACGGTGGCGCGGGCCTCGTCGTGGGCCGCGGTCAGCGCGTCCCAATCGGCCAATCCGCAGGCGCGCGCGACCAGGGCGCGGCTCGCTTCGGGCGGCGCTTCCGAGCCCGGCGAGACCAGCCGCAGGATGACGAGGATGCGGGTCAGCAGGCGCAGAGCGGGATCGATCTCGCCCGAGACGAGGCCCGCCGCTTCCAGTTCGGCCAAGGCCACTTCGAGATGCGGATCGAGGCCGGTCCGGTGCCGTAGCTGAAGCACGTGCACCGCGAACTCCAGATCGACCAGCCCGCCCGGCCCGAGCTTGATGTCGAACGGCCCGCCCGGCGGCTTGTGCCGGTTCATGTCGGCGCGCATCGCCACCGCGTCCGCGGCGAGCTTGGCCGGATCGCGCTCCTGGCGCAGCGCCGCATCGACGACCGCGCGCAAGGCCGAACGCCCGGCCGCCGAACCATAGACCGGCCGCGCCCGGGTCAGCGCCATATGCTCGTAGGTCCAGGCCTGCTCGCGCTGATAGGCGTCGAAGCTTTCGAGGCTGATCGCGAGCAGCCCGTCCCGGCCCGACGGACGCAGCCTGGTGTCGACGTCGTAAAGCGGCCCGGCCGCGGTCGGCACCGACAGAGCGGCAGTGACGCGCGGCGCCAGCCGGTTGAAATAGTCGGTCGCACGCAGCGGCTTGGGCCCGTCCGATTCCGCCTCGTGCGTGCCGCTGAACAGATAGACCAGATCGAGGTCGGAAGCGTGGGTCAGCGCCTCGCCGCCGAGCCGGCCGAGGCCGAGCACGAGCAGTTCCGAGCCCGGGACGCGGCCGTGCGCCGCCTCGAACTCCGCCACGGTCGCGTCGGCGAGCACGCCGATCGCGGCCTCGGCGATGCGCGCATAGCCTTCGGTCACCTCGAGCGGATCGGTGCGGGCGGCGACGAGCTGGACGCCGAGCGCGAAGCGGCGCTCGTTGACCCGCCGCCGCACCCGATCGAGCAGCATCTGATAATCCTCGCCGGCCCGGTCCGAGCGCGCGAAATCGGCGAGCAACTCCTCGACCGGCGGCGCCGGCGCGAAGGCGCTGGCGTCGATCAGGCCGTCGAGCAGCTCCGGCCGCCGCCCCAATTGCTCGGCCAGCGGCGGCGCATGGGCGAGGATCGCGGCGAGATGCCGGCTCAGCACCGGCCGGGCCTCGAGCAGGCGGTAGAAGCTGAGGCCAGTGGGCAGCTTCACGATCAGATCCTCGAAGCGGTTGAGCGCGCGCATCGGCTCGGGCGAGCCGCCGAACGCCGCGATCAGCTCGGGCAGCATCGCCTCGAACGCCTCGCTGGCGGCGGCGGTGCGCAGCGAGCGGACCTTGCCCGAGCGCCAGCCGTCGATCCTGAGGCGCGCCGCCCGCGGCTCGGCGAAGCCCGCCGCCTCCAGCGCCTGCTCCAGCGGCACCGCATTGACCGGCAGCCGATCGCCCTCCGCCGCGGCAAGCGTGTCGTAGATCGCCCCCGTCCGCTCGATAAGCGGGTGCAGCAAATTCAGCAGTTCCCCGCCCGAGCCAAGGCCGTGCAGGCGCGCGACATTGTCGAGCGCCTCCGGGTCGGCGGGCAGGCTGTGGGTCTGTTTATCGTCGACCATCTGCAGCCGATGCTCGATCGTCCGCAGCAGCCGGTAGCTTTCGGCCAGCGCCGCCGCATCCGGCTCGGCGATCAGCCCGGCGCAAGCGAGCGCGGCGAGCGCTTCGAGCGTCGCCGGCACGCGCAGCATTGGCTCGCGCCCGCCATGGATGAGCTGGTGGATCTGGGCGAAGAATTCGACTTCGCGAATCCCGCCGCGGCCGCGCTTGACGTCATAGCCGGGGCCGAAGTCCTGGCCTTGCGCATAATGATCGCGGATCCGCCGGGTGATCGAGCGGATTTCGGCGATCGCCCCGAAATCGAGCGCGCGCCGCCACACGAAGGGATGCACGGCTTCGAGGAAATAGGCGCCCAGTTCGGCGTCCCCGGCGCAGGCGCGGGCGCGGATGAAGGCGGCCCGCTCCCACGGCAGAGCCGAGGATTCGTAATAGGAGATGGCGGCATCGACCGGCAGCGCCACCGGGGTCACCTCGGGCGACGGCCGCAGCCGCAGATCGACCCGGAAGGCGTAGCCCTCGCCGGTCCTCTTCTGCAGGATTTCGGTGATCCGCTGGGCGATCCGCAAGCCCGCCTGGTCCGGTTCCTCGCGCGGCCGGCGCGGCAGCGTCCTGGGATCGTAGAGGTAGATGAGATCGACGTCGGAGGAATAATTGAGCTCGCGCCCGCCCAATTTGCCGAGCGCGATCACCGCGAAGCCGGCCGGCGCGACGTCGGGCGTGCGCTCGGCGAAGGCGGCGGCCAGCGCCCGCTCGATCAGCCGGTCGGCAAGGCTCGACAGGCGCCCGGTAACATCCTCCAGCGAACAGACCCCGGCAAGATCGCCGATGCCGAGCGCAAGCGCCGTCCCGCTGCGCTCTCCACGCACCGCGTCCATCACGTCGGCGGCGGCGCTCTCATCGGCCGCGGCCGCGAGCGCGGCCTCAACGTCCCCGGCCGCCAGCAAGCCGGCGAGGTCAGGACGCCGCTCGAGCTGAAAGGCCAGAAAGGGCGAACAGCCCCGCGCCCGCGCCAGCGCCCCCGCGAAGGCCGCCTTCGTTCCTGTGTCATTCATGCGACAGCTTCGACCCCGATCCGTTCACCTGCGCAACAATTGAAACCGCAATGCTCACCGTACGTTAATTCGGGCGAGAAGGAATGGAACTTGAAGATGAAGGCCATGACCGAAAACGCGCGACGCTATGTGAAGGTGGCTCCCCCCACCGTTCACGCTGGCGTGGGCGATGCCCTGCGCGAGGCCTATCGGATCGACGGCGAGACGCGCTGTCTCGAGCCGTTCAAGGATTTGCTCAGGCGCCTGGACTAAATCTCCGCCTCATCGGGATCGCGGTCCCGGCTGAGTTCGTCGACCTCGTTCATGATCGTCTGCAGCGCCGTCTTGTCGCCGGGCGTGCTGTGCGAGCGGCGCGAGGGCAGCTTGCCTTCGGTCATCAGCGCTTCGAGCGCGACCCGGCCGCGCGCGACCCGGCTCTTGATCGTGCCGACCGCGCAGCCGCAAATCTCGGCCGCTTCCTCATAGGCAAAGCCACCCGCGCCGACGAGGATCAGCGCCTCGCGCTGCGGCTGCGGCAGATGCATCAGCGCGCGCTGCATGTCGCCAAGCTCGATATGGCGGTCCTGGCTGGCCGGGGCGGCGAGCAGTTTCGACGCGGTCAATTCGTCCCACTCGCCCTTGAAGCGCGCGCGCCGCATCTGGCTGAGGAACAGATTGCGCAGGATGATGAAGGTCCAGGCGCGCATGTTGGTGCCGGCCTGGAAGCGCTTGCGCGCCGCCCAGGCCTTGAGCAACGTCTCCTGGACGAGATCGTCGGCGAGGTCGCGGCTGCCGGAAAGCGACCGCCCGAAGGCGCGCAGGTGCGGAATGACCAGCGCCAGCTGATCCTTGAATTCGTCGTCGGGCAGCGGCTCCCAATCGCCGCTGCGCACCGCGCCGTCTTCCTGTGCCGGCCCACCCGGCCCGTCGCCCGCCATTGAAGCTGCCCTTCGTGAAATGCACCCGTTGGCCGCGGCCCGATCCGCCGCGACCCCCATCCGCGAGATAGGCTCTATTGCCAGACTAGCAAGACGATGACGAAGGCCACAATAACCAGGAGCAAGCCCCAGACGAGAATGTAGCGCGTCATGTGCGGGGTCGAACCGGCCCGCGCGTCGGTGGTGCTGATATGCTCTTCTTGGCCGTCGTCCATGCCGGTCGCCGCTCCTGAAAGTTCCATTCGTTTCACCGCAGCAACGCGGCCCGCCCGGGCCGGTTCCGTGCCCTCGGACTGGCCCCGCGGCGGAGAGCCTCAGGCAGGAACCGTGGTGGTATCGAAGAACAGGGCCTGGGCGATCGCCGCCTTCACCGTCGAGCGCTGGAAGGGCTTGGTGATCAGGAAGGTCGGCTCGGGCCGCTCCCCGGTCAGCAGGCGCTCGGGGAAAGCGGTGATGAAGATCACCGGCACCGCGAACTCGGCGAGGATGTCCTTGACCGCGTCGATGCCCGAACTGTCGTCGGCGAGCTGGATGTCGGCGAGGACCAGGCCCGGCCGCCGCGCCATCGCCTGGCTGACCGCCTCGTCGCGGGTGACGGCCACACCGGTGACGTTGTGCCCAAGATCGCGGACGATCGTTTCGATATCCATCGCGATGATCGGCTCGTCCTCGATGATCAGCACGTCGGCGCGGGTCTGCCGCTCGATCTCGGAAAGCGCCTCATTGACCAGATTCTCGACCTCCTCGCCCGAAGCGCCGATCAGATAGCCGGCATCCTCCGGCGTGAAGCCCTCCATCGCGGTCAGCAGCAGCGCCTGGCGCGACAGCGGCGTGATCCGCGACAGCCGCGCCTGGGCGATGCCCTCGGGCTCGTCCGGATCGGCGTGGCCGGGCTCTTCCTCGACATTGGCCGAAGACCAGATCGCGTGGAAGGTGCGATAGAGACCGAGCCGCGGATCGACGTCGCGCGGAAAGCTCTCCGGCGCGGCGACGATCGCCTCGAGCGTCGCCCGCACGAAGGCGTCCCCATGCGCCTGGGTTCCGGTCAGCGCCCGCGCATAGCGGCGGAGAAAGGGAAGGTGCGGGGCGAGATCCTGGCCAAGCGACATGGTATGTGCGACTCCTTCAACAACCAACGGGCCTATTGATTGCGCGCCGTTGCGAATGCAAGGTGTGACGGCTCCGCAATAGTCGAGAAAGGCAGCCCGCCCCGTCCTCGCACGGTGCTGGAACCATCCAGGGAGTTTTTTGTTTCCCAAGCTCGCGCGGCATGCTTATCCACGCCGCGCAACTCTATTGCGCCTGTTCGGAGGGGACGCTCTCTGACAGGCTTTGCTTGCAAGCGCGGGCGGCCGGTTTTCGGCCGTAGGGGTGAGACGATTTTGGCCGATATCGACAAAGACAAAACACCGCCCGATGCTCCCTACCGCCGCAAGCGCAAGCACGCTTCCGGCGAGGTCGGAGACGCGCTGCGGTCGGTCTACGATCGCGCGCTCGACGAAGGCATTCCGCCCGAAATGCTCGACCTGCTCGGCAAGCTGGACTGAGCCGTGCGGTCGCGATGAGCGAATCCGCCGGCGAGACAATCCCCAAACCCACGCGCTGGGATCGGCTTCCGACCGGTCTCAAGATGTGGATCATTCTGTCGGTCGGCCTGCTCCCTTTGGGCATCGTCGCGATCATGGCTTCGGTCGAAAATGCGAAGGCCAGCGAAGCGCAGGCTCAGGTGGAGGCCGGCGGTCTGCTCGCCATCCACGTGCAGCGCTTTACCCTGGCGCTGGCCCGCAATTCCTTCACCATCCGCGCGGCCCGCGACGCGCTGATCGATGCGCCCGATCCGGCCGCGATCTGCGCCCGCACTTTGGCCCGGCTGGCGCGGGCGCCCAATACGCCCGGCCGCTTCGCCCTTTATGGCGGCGGCGCGATGCCGCGCTGCGTGACCCCGGGCTTTGTCCCGCCCGACGCGCCGGCGCCGCGCCCCGGCGATTTCGTCCAGACGAGAATCCGGCCCGCGGGCGACCTGATCGAGGTCTTCCTCTACGCCCCGGACGGCAGCGTCGAAGGGGTCGCCGAATATCGCAGGGAGGTCCTTGCCGAGGTGATCGATACGCCGCGGCGGGAGGGCAATTTCGCGCTCGAACTGGTCCAGGGGGACCGGACCATGCCGTTGCGCAGCCGCACCTCGGCCCGGGGCGACGAGGTCAGCGCCGAATATCCCTTCGCCAACGGGGGCTATACACTGCACATCCAGGTCGCGGTGCCGCCAATCGGCCTGAGTGCGCTGCTCGTCATCGTCACCCCGATCCTGATGTGGCTGTGGGCCTCTCTGGTCGGCTGGATCCTCGTCCAGCGGCTGCTGCTCCAGCCGCTCCGCCGCGTCCAGGACGTGATCTCGGCCTATCAGCCCGGCGATCGCGCCCTCGATCTGCCCTCGATCAGCTCGCCCGCCAACGAGATCGCGGAGCTCGGCCGCGCCTTCGCCGGCGTCACCGAGACGGTCGCCCGCCACGAGGCCGACCTCGAAGCCGCGGTCGTCCGCCAGACCCGGCTGGTCCGCGAGGTCCACCACCGGGTCAAGAACAACCTCCAGGTCGTGGCGTCCCTGCTCAACCTCCATTCGCGCGGCGCGACCAGCGAGGAGGCCGCCGCCGCTTACGCCTCGATCCAGCGCCGGGTCGACGCCCTCGCCGTCGTCCACCGCAACCACTATGCGGAACTCGAGGAAAATCGCGGCGTCGCCCTCAAGCCGCTCATCTCCGAACTCTCCGCCAATTTGCGCGGCACCGCACCGGCCGGGGCAGCGGCGATGCAGATCAGGCTCGACGTCGCCTCGGCGCACGTCACCCAGGACGTCGCCGTCGCGGTCGCCTTCCTGGTCACCGAAATCGTCGAGCTCGGCATGCTCTGCGGCGCAACCATGGTGTCGGTGTCGCTCGACCGGGACGAGCCCGCCTCCGCCCTGCTGACGATCGAGATCGACAGCCTCGCCGGCGGGATCGAATGCGACCGGGCGCTGACGGAGCGCTTCGACCGAATCATCACCGGCCTCGCTCGCCAGCTGCGCTCGCGGCTCGACCACGACCCGGACGTCGGCCGCTATGCGGTCAGGATCGCGATCGTCCGCGGCGAGGATTGAGCGCGCTGACGGCGCCGGCGACTACTGCGCCGGCGGTACGCACTCCCAATCGAAATTGCCTGCCTCGGTCGAATCGCGCGCGCCCGTGCACGTCAGCCGGCCCTCATTGCCGCTGGCGTCGCGGAGCTGCGCGTAGCCGGTCATCCGGTCGTCGTCCTGCCGGGTCATCTGCACGTCGAGCACCTCGGCCTGGTCTGACAGATTCTGCCGGATCGTCGCCTCCATCTGGGTCAGCATCGCCTCGTCGATCGCGGGCACGCAGCGCCAGCTGAAGTTGGTCCCCGCCGCTTCGGTCCGCCGCGCGGTGCAGTTCATTCGCCCCTCGACCCCGGCGGTCGTGCGGACCACGGCGAAACCGGTCATATTGTCATTGTCGCTCTTGGTCAGCTCGACCTGCTTGACCTCGCCGCGCGACGACAGATTCTCACGGATCGAGTTTTCCAGCTGGTCTTCCTCGCTGGCCATAGTGCAGCCGCCGATGAACAAAGCGGCGCCGAGCGCGATCATATGGGCCTTCATCTGTCGTCCCCCCTGTTGCCTTCAGAAGGTGCGATGCTTTCGCCCGCTTGGCAAGGCCCGGCGCGTCGCCCCGCCTCAATGACGGCTGCGGTCGTCCCGGCTGTCTTCGTCGGAATGATCGGGCCGGCCCACCGCTTCCTTGCGGGCCAGTTCCAGGTCCTTCGTATCCTGTCCCGCGGCACTGGCCGCGTCCGTGTTCCTGACCGCGTCTTCGTTGACCCCGTCGAGATCGGAGTGAGGCGGGGATTTGGGCGGTTTGGGCATGAGGCGGCTCCCTTCACCCCTCTCAACCGGCACCGCGCCGGGGCGTTGCGAAAAAAAATCGTCGCCCGTGTAAAAAAATTTACGGGCGCTTGGAACTCACCCTTCGCCTTCTCGTTGAGGGGTTCGGATAGTGACCTTTTGCCCCCCCGCTCTCGCTATCCAGAAAATGAGCCCGGAAGCGCCAACCTCCCCCCCCCCCGGTAGCGCTTCCGGGCTCAACTTCCTCCCCCCTCCCAGCATTGCCCGTCTCCGCCGCAGCTTTGGCGCGCTTCGTCACGGGCGCGGAACCTAAGGGACCTGCGAACATTGAGAGCGCGTCCCCGCTTCGGCGCTTAAGCCGGGGGGTCCGGTTCAGGAGACTTTCGATGAAGAAGCTTTTCGCGATTCTGGCGCTTTCGAGCACTCTCATGATGGCCACGGCGTGCAACACGGTTCGCGGCGCCGGCCAGGACGTCGAATCCGCCGCCGACGCCGTTGACGACGAAATGTAAGCATCTGCAAATTCCGATCCGCCTTCGGCGGGGATATCGGAGGAATGTGGCGCCCCCTCGCGGGGCGCCATTTTTTATGGGGCGTCAGGCAGGCTCGACCGAAACCCCGAGTGCGTCCGCAACGCGCTTCAAGCGCCCGTCTCTCGTCCAAAGCCTGGCATCCGCCGTCAGGAGCGTCGCCGCAAGCAAGTGAGCATCGATCAGCCCGATGCCTGTGCCGAACCACGCATGCCGTTCCACCAGATGCAAAACCTCGTCGTCCTGAGCCGCGACCGCCTGCGGCATCTGGCTCAACCGGCCCAGGATTTCGGCCCGGTCGCGCAAATTCCCCAATGCGATTTCGCCGCGCACGTGCGGGTGCATCAGGATTTCGCCTGCGTCGAGCAGGGTCGCCATTTTCGCATCACCGCGATGCAGGTGATCGATCCAAATCGACGTGTCCGCCAGGATCAAGTAAAGCGCCGGCGCGGCGGTGCGACGAGATCGGGCTGAGTTCCGCCCAGCCGGGCGAGCCGGCGTGCCGCCTCGCGTTCGATCAGGGCCTGAAGCGCCGCGCGAACGAGCGCCGATTTCTCCTTGATGCCCGTATAGGCCTGGGCGTCAGCGACGAGCTTATCGTCGAGAGCAAGAGTCGTGCGCATCCGCGATCCTTCTTATGATCAGGCACGAAATGTAGCATCAATTGGTGAAGAAGTCGATGTCTTATGGCGTCGCGGTCTCCGCCGCCGCCACCTTCGCGCGCTTGCGCTCGGTGAACCAGATCGCGATCAGCGAGACTTCGTACAAAATCACCAGCGGCACCGCGAGCAGCAGCTGCGAGATCACGTCGGGCGGGGTCAGGACCGCCGCGACGACGAAGGCGATCACCACCGCATAGCGCCGCCCGCTCTTGAGCATCGTGCGGGTCACCAGCCCCGCCCGCTCGAGCAGCATCAGCAGCACCGGCAGCAGGAACGCCACCCCGAACCCGAAGATGAAGCGGGTGACGAAGGACAGGTAATTGCCGACGCCGGGCAACGCTTCCTGCTGCACGCCGGCGATATTGCCTTCGTAGCCGAGCAGGAAATGCAGCGCGACCGGCATCGCCACATAATAAGCGAGCGCCGCGCCCGAGAGGAACAGGAAGGGGGTCAGCAGCAGGAAGGGCAGGAACGCCCTTTTTTCCTTGCGATAAAGACCCGGCGCGATGAACTGCCACAGCTGGTTGGCGATGATCGGGAAGGAGACCATGATCGCGGCGAAAAAGGCGACCTTGATCTCGACGAAGAAGGCCTCGAACACGGCGGTGTAGATCAGCCGGTCCTGCCCCGCGGCGAGCAGGGGCTGGACCAGAAAGCCGAAGATCGGCCGGGCGAAATAAAGGCAGATCCCGAACGCCAGCGCCAGCGACAGCACGCACCACAAAAGCCGCCGCCTGAGCTCGATCAGATGGTCGAGCAGCGGCGCCTTGCTCTTGTCGAGTTCGCCTTCTTCCTGGCCGCGCGGGAGATCGGTCACGACGCCTCGTCCCTTGGCGGCGCGGCGGGCCCGGCCGGAACCGGGCGAGCGGCGCGCTTGCGCGGCGGCGGCTTGGGCTTGGCGGCCTTGGGCTTCGCGGGCCTGACGGGCGCGGCGGCCGGCGGCGCGGGCGAGGCTTCGGCATTTTCGAGCGCCGGCACCGGCTCGGCCCATGCCGCCTCGGGAACGGCTGCCTGAACGGGCGTGGGCCCATCCGCCGGATGCTCCCGCATGATCTTGTCGTTATTGGATTTCCACAGCTTCTCCATCTCGTCCAGCTCGGCTTCGCGCATCATCGCGTCGAGCCCGGAGCGGAAATGCTTGGCCATGCCCCGCGCCTGGCCGACCCAATTGCCCACCGTGCGCATCAGCTTCGGCAGATCCTTGGGGCCGACCACCACCAGCGCCACCAGCGCGATGATCAACAGCTCGGAGGAATCGATTCCGAACATGGTCCTCCGCCGCTAGCGCGCTTCAGACCTGCCGGTCGGCGTCGGGGACCGGCGCGGGCGCGGCTGCCGGCTGGGCGGCCGGCTGGGCCGGAGGCGGCGCCGCGGCCTGGGCGTCGACGGTGCGCTCGGCGGTCAGCCGGCGCTGCTCGGCTTCCTCATCCTCGCTCATGCCTTTCTTGAAGTTTTTCAGGCCCTTCGCGACGTCGCCCATCATGTCCGAGAAGCGGCCCTTCCCGAACAGGAGCAGGATGACGAGGCCGACGATCAGCCAATGCCAGATGCTGCCTAAGCCCATTTAAAATCTCCCAATGTCGCCTGGTATCTAGGCGTCTTCGCCGTCACTTTCCAGTTCGACCTCGTGTGCATCCTCATCGTCCTCGCCGGTCAGGTCCAGCCGCTCGAGCGCCGCATCGACCGGATCGAGCAGGCCGGCGGCCTTGAGTTCGTCGAGCCCCGGCAGGTCGCGACGGCTTCCTAGCCCGAAATGGGTAAGAAAGTCCTGCGTCGTCGCATAGGTCAGCGGCCGCCCCGGCACCTCGCGCCGCCCGGCCGGACGCACCCAGCCCGCCTCCATCAGCACGTCGAGCGTCCCCTTGGAGATCTGCACCCCCCGGATCGCCTCGATCTCGGCTCTGCTCACCGGCTCGTGATAGGCGATGATCGCCAGCGTCTCGACCGCGGCGCGGCTGAGCTTGCGGCTCTCCTCGCGCTCGCGGCGGAGCACATAAGCGAGGTCCGCCGCGGTCTGGAAATGCCAGCGCCCGCCGCGCTCGACCAATTCCACCCCGCGCCCCGCATAATGATCGGCAAGCGCGGCCAGCGCCGCCGCCACGTCCACCCCTTCGCCGACATAAAGCGCGATATCGGCCACCCCCAACGGCTCGGCCGCGGCGAACAAGGTCGCCTCCACCGCCCGCTCGCCATCGTCCAGCGCCCTCATGCCGCCCTCACATAAAGCGGCGCGAACACCGCGTCCTGGCGCAGGCTGACCTTGCCGAGCCGGGCCAGCTCCAGCGTCGCGACGAAGCTCGAGGCCAGCGCGGATTTGCGATAGCCCGGGTCCTGCGTCTCCGGCAAAAACGCCTCCAGCGCGGTCCATTCGAGCCGCGCGCCGAGCATCGCCTCGAGCCGGTGGATCGCCTCGTCCAGCGTCATCACCGGCCGCCGCGGGATGACGTGCACCGAAGGCTCGGTCCGCGCCCGCACGATCCCGTAAGCGGAGATCAGATCGTAGAGATCGGCCCGCCAGATCGAGCGCCGCTCGACCCGCAGCCCCTCGGCCATGCGGCGCACGAAGACGTCGCGGCCGACGCGGTCGCGGGCGACCAGCCGGGCGCCCGCCTCGCGCATCGCCTGCAGCCGCTGCAGGCGCAGCTGGAGCCGCATCGCCAGCTCCTCGGGGCTGGGGTCGACGCCGGGATCCTTGGGCAGCAGCAGGCAGGATTTGAGATAAGCGAGCCACGCCGCCATCACCAGATAATCGGCCGCGATCTCGAGCCGCAGCTTCTTGGCGTCGGCGATGAACGCCAGATATTGCTCGACCAGCGCCAGGATCGAGATTTTGGCGAGGTCCACCTTTTGCGAGCGCGCCAGCGTCAGCAGCAGGTCGAGCGGCCCCTCCCAGCCGTCGAGATCCAGCGTCAGCCGATCGCCCTCGGCCGGCGCCGTCTCGAGCTCGAAATCGTCCTCAATCCCCGCCATCGCCCCAGCCTAAGCCCCCGGCCACGCGAAGTCGAAGCCTAAGCGGGACTTTTCCACAGCGAAACGATCCTGTACCGCCCGGCCATGCGCAACCGCCTCGCCATCCTGCCCGCCCTCGCCGTACTGGCCGCCTGCGCGACCATGCCGGCCGAAGTGGCCGAGCAGGACGCCGCCCCGCCCCCCGCCGCGCCCATCATCGGTGGGGTCGCCTCGTCGGCCATCCCCACCGACTGCCCCCTGACCATCGTCTTCGGCAGCTATGCGATGGGGATCGACCAGCCGACCCGCGCCCGCATCGAGGCGCTGCTCGCCTCCGACCGCGGCGTCACCGGCTTCCAGGCCCATCGCTGGGGCCGCGAGGGCGAAGTGACCCTGTGCGTCCGAACCCGCGCCACCGCCGACGCAACCCGCCTCTTCGCCCGCGCCCGCGCCCTGGTCCCGCCCCGCCCGCGCGGCCCGGTCTCGCTGCGCACCGCCAGCGGCCTCACCTACGAAACCCCGCCGCTGGCGCGCTAGGGGACAGATGTCGGCGGCCCCGCAGCGCTAGCGCCGCCCAATGCTGTAATCGATCCTGATCCTGACCCAAGAGCCGATCAGTGGCTGTCCTCCCCGTCGCGGCGGGCGCACCCTGAATTCCCACGCCGCGGCGAGCACGGAGCGACTGATCTGCGATCCTTCCGGATATTCCTCGAGCGCGACGCAGTCCTCGACGCGATAGTCCGGCGCGGTGCGACAGGCGATCAGGCCCCAGCCTGGCCCGCGCGCGGTGGACAGATAGGAGCGCAGCATCGCGTCGTCCGGCTCACGATACCATTGCGCCGCATAAAGCGGCTCGCCATTGGGCGCCGTTCCGACCCGCTCCGTGTCGCGCATGGCGGGGCTGCGATTATCCACCGGTCCATAAGCCGGCCTGGCAGGTTGCGCCGGGCGCTCGGTGGTCCGGGGAAGCGACGGCCTCAGGTTCCAGCGCATCGGCACGAGGGCGGGCGCGGCGGGCGCGGCGGCCGGTTCGACAGGCCGCCGGGGGCGCGGTTCGTCGGGTTCCCGCTGCGCCTCGGGCCGCTCCTGCTCCTGCGCCCGCTCTTCGGTCTCGGGACTGCGCGCCTCGGGCGCTTCCTCCGCAGCCTCAGGGGCAATGAGGCTGACCACAATCGGGCGCTCCTCCTCGACCCCAGGCTGCTCCCTCCAATCCAGCGTGAGCAGCAGGATCAGAATCAGCGCTTCGATCAGAACGGCCAGGCCGAGGGCGAGCGTGCGCGGTCCGGCCACAAGACGGACCCGCTCGACGAAAGGAGTGGCTGGAACGGGCCTCGGCTGAATCAAAGGGTCTTCGGGGGGCTTGTGTCCGCGGGAGCAGACCCCGAGGCTATGGAAACGGGGGATAGTTTGGCGCCAGGCCCGTGGCAAGCCGGATTGCCGGGGCAGCAGCAAGGTCCGCAACGCGCGCTTGCTCTCACTCCGGTCTCTCCCGTCTTCGCGCCTCCGCGCCTCCGCGTGAACGAGATCGGGCCTCGACGCCCCTCAGGCGTAAGCCAGCAAGGCATCCCGCTTCGTCGCCAGCGCCGCATAATCCGCCGCCGCGCCCCTGCCCGTCCGCGCCATCGCCCGCGCCAGTCGCTCCAGCCCCGCTTCGCTCATCGCCCCCAGCGCCCCGGCCACCGCCTCATTCTCCGCCAGCACGCCCGAGCAATAGAGCGCCACGTCGCAGCCCGCCGCGATCACCGCCGCCGCGCGTTCGCCCGGGGTGCCGGACAGCGCCGCCATGACGAGGTCGTCGCTCATCAGCAGGCCGTCGAAGCCGATCGCGCCGCGGATGATCGTTGCGATGATCGTCGGCGAGACGCTGGCTGGCAGCGCCTCGTCCCAGGCCGGGTAGAGGACGTGCGCGGTCATCGCCATCGGCGCGTCCTTGAGCGCCCGGAACGGCGCCAGATCGCGCTCCAGCGCCTGCGCATCCGCCTTCACCACCGGCAGCTCCTTATGGCTGTCGGCGCCGGCGCGGCCGTGGCCGGGGACGTGCTTGACCACGCCGATGCAGCCGCCCGCCTCCAGCCCGTCGAGCACGGCCCGGCCGAGCGCCGCGACCCGCAGCGGCTCGTGGCCGAGCGCACGATCGCCGATCACGTCGTGCGCGCCCGCCTGACGCACATCGAGCAAGGGCAGGCAGTTCACGTTGATCCCGACCTCGGCCAGCGTCAGCGCGATCGCCGCCGCATTCACCCGCGCCGCCTCGATGCCGCTGATCGGCGCCCGCTCGTAAAGCGCCGCGAACCGCCCCTGCGCCGGAAAATCGGGCCAGTGCGGGGGCTTCATCCGCATCACCCGCCCCCCCTCCTGGTCGATCAGGATCGGCACGTCCGCCCGGCCGGAGACTTCGCGAAGGCTGTCGGTCAAAGCCCGAAGCTGAGCCCGATCCGAGCAATTGCGCGCGAACAGGATGAAGCCGGCGGGATCCGCCGCGCGGAAGAAGGCGCGTTCGTCGTCGGTGAGGGTGAGGCCGGTCAGGCCGAGAATCGCAGGAAGCATGCCGCCCTATAGCAGGGTCAGGAGACCACCGAGCAATCCTCACCGGCCACCCGCAACCGCCGGCACACATCCGCCGAGCCCGCGCCGCTGGCGCGCAGGCGGTAGACGGTGCGGCCGCCGACGGTGGCGGGGACGACATTGTGGGCGAGCGGGGCGAGGTAGCGGAAGCGCGCGGCGAGGCCGGTCCAGGCGCGGGTGGCCGCCGCCTGGCTCGAGAAGGCGCCGAGCTGGATGGTGGCGCCGCCGCCCGCCTGGGGCGCGGCCGGGGCCGGGCGCGGCACGGGTTGCGCCGGGGCCTTGGGCTGGGCCTGCGGCGTCGCGGGCGCCGGGCGTTGCGGGGTGACGGGAGCTTCGGGAACGCCGTCGGCATTGACCCGGCCCTGGGGCTGGGCGCCCTGGCTCGCCGCGAAGGCGGTGTCGCCCGCGCCGGCCACGTTCATCCCGCCGGGGTCGCTCGGCTTGATCTTATAGTCGCCCTCGGGCGCGGCGATCAGTTCGCCGTCGCTGCCGCCGGCCGGGCCGCCGCGATTGCCGAGCCAGAAGACGCCGCCGACGATCAGCCCGATCGTGGCGAGGCCGATGACGATCGCCGCGACCAGCTTGGCGAGCGAGGGGCCGCTCTCCTCATCCTCTTCCTCGACCGCTTCGAGCCAGGGCAGCCGGTCTTCGTCGGCCAGCTCGATCGGCCCGCCATCGTCATAGTTGGCCGCCTCGTCCTCGCCGGGCGCTTCGTTGAAGCCAGAATCTTCGTCTCCGCCACCGCGCCGTCTGGGCATTTTACATCTCCTCGGCCGCTTGCACTCCGACGATGGCCAGGCCGTTACGGATGATCTGCCCGATGCCGGCCGCCATTTCCAGCCGCGCCCGCGTCACCGCCGCATTCTGTGCGACGATGATACGCTTTGCCGGGTCGTTATTACCCTTGTTCCAATAAGCGTGGAACGCGGCGCACAGGTCGTTGATGTAGAAGACGATACGGTGCGGCTCGTGGGCGCTGGCGGCGGCCTCGACGATGCGCGGGAATTGCGCGGCGATCCGGATCAGCTCGAGCTCGTCCTCTTCGAGCAGCGCCAGATCGGCCACCTCAGGCAAATCCGCCAGCTCCGCCGGCGCCTTGCGCGTCACCGAAGCGATGCGGGCGTGGGCGTAGTTGAAGTAGAAGACCGGATTGTCCTTCGAGGCCTCGACCACCTTGGCGAAATCGAAATCCATCTGGGAATCGGATTTGCGGGTCAGCATCGAAAAGCGCACCACGTCCCGGCCGACTTCGTCCACCACATCGGCCAGCGTGACGAAATTGCCCGAGCGCTTGGACATCTTCACCGGTTCGCCGGCGCGCAGCAGCTTCACCATCTGGACGAGCTTGACGTCGAACGGGGTCCGCCCTTCGGTGAGCGCGGCGACCGCGGCCTTGATCCGCTTGACTGTGCCGGCATGATCGGCGCCCCAAATGTCGATCAGTTGATCGGCCCGCTGCGCCTTTTCGAAATGATAAGCGAGATCGGCGCCGAAATAGGTCCAGCTGCCGTCGGACTTTTTGATCGGCCGGTCCTGATCGTCGCCGAAGCGGGTGGCGCGGAACAAGGGCAGCTCGACCGGCTCCCAATCTTCGGGTGCCTCGCCTTTGGGGGCTTCGAGCACGCCGTCATAGACGAGGTCCCGCGCGCGCAGCCACGCCTCGGCGGCCTCGGGCTTGCCCGCCGCCTGCAGTTCGGCTTCGGAGGAAAACAGGTCGTGATGGATGCCGAGCAAAGCGAGATCGGCGCGGATCATCGCCATCATCGCCGCCACCGCCGCGGTGCGGAAGGGCGCCAGCCATACGGCCTCCTCGCGGCCGACGAAGCGGTCGCCATGCTCGGCGGCAAGCGCCGCGCCCAGCGGCTTGAGATAATCGCCCGGATAGAGGCCGTCGGGGATCTCGCCGATCGCCTCGCCCAGCGCCTCGCGATAGCGCAAATGCGCCGAGCGGGCGAGCACATCGACCTGGCCGCCGGCATCGTTGACATAATATTCGCGGGTCACCCGAAAGCCCGCATATTCGAGCAGACTGGCAAGGACGTCGCCGACGACCGCGCCCCGGCAATGGCCCATATGCATCGGCCCGGTCGGATTGGCCGAGACGAATTCGACATTGACCCGCTCGCCGCCGCCCAGGGTCGAGCGGCCGTAATCGGCGCCGGCGGCGACGATCGCGCCGAGCTCCTCTTCCCACACGGCCCGGGCGAGCCGGACGTTGATGAAGCCGGGGCCCGCCGCCGCCGCGCTCTCCACCTCGGCCAGCGCCGCGAGCCTGGGTACGATCGCCTCGGCCAGCGCGCGCGGATTGCTGCCCGCGGGCTTGGCCAGCACCATCGCGGCATTGGTTGAAAGATCGCCATGGCTCGGATCGCGGGGCGGCTCGACCGTGATCGCGGCGCGATTGAGCCCGGGCGGCAACGCGCCCTCGGCCTCGAGGGCGTCGAGCACGGCATTGAGATGCGCGGCAAAGCGGGCGTAGAGCGTCACGGATCACTTTCGAGAGCTTCGAGAGGGCGCGGCTCTAGACCATGCCGGACCGGATTTGAAGCAGATCGCGATTGTGGTGGACGAAGGTGCCGGGATCGCGCCGCCCGGCGAGCGCCGCGATGGCTTCGGCCACGGCGCTGGCATCGATCGCCGCGAAGCGATCGAGCCGGCCCCGAAGGAGGAGGTTGACGACCGGACTGACGAGGATGCCGAGACGCTCCCCGAGCCGGCGGTCGCCGCCGCGCGCCCCGCGCAAAAGGCCGGGCCGGGCGATGTCCATCCTGTCGAAGCCCATCGCCCGCACGGCAGCCTCCACCTCGCCTTTGACGCGCAGATAGAAAGTGGCCGATCCGGCATCGGCGCCCACCGAGGAGACCAGGATCATCCGGGGCACGCCGGCGGCGCGGGCGGCGGCGGCGAAGGCCGCGACCATCCCGAAATCGACCGCCCGGAACGCCGCCTCGGAACCGGCGGCCCGTGCCGTCGTGCCCAAAGCGCTGATCGCGACCTCGCCGCCGAGTTCGGCGACGCGCGCGGGCCATCGTTCGGGCGGGGCGATCTCCTCGTTCGGCCGGCCGGACGCCCGGCGCTGCAGCGCGCGCAGGTCCGCCCCTTCGCCCTCCAGCCGCGCGGCGACCAGCCCGCCGACCAGGCCGGTGCCGCCGATGAGCAGGATTCTGTGCGCCAATTACACGCCCTCGTGCAGCCGGGTCGGCCCAATCAGTTCCTCATAGCGGCGCACCGCATAGCGGTCGGTCATGCCGGCGATGAAGTCGCCGATTCGCCGCGTCACGATTATCGGATCGGCCGAGGCCGGGCGCCATTCCTCCGGCAGCAGGCCGGGATCGCCGCGATAGGCTTCGAACAACGCGGCAAGGATCGTCTGCGCCTCCGCGCGCACCCCCTTCACCGCGGGCGCCTCGTACATCCGGGCGTGGAGGAAGGCCTTCAGCGCCTTTTCCTCCCCGGCCATTGCTGTCGAGAAACCGGACAGGGGGCATCCCGCGGCGCGGACCTCCTCCGCGCTGGCCATTCCGGCAGTGCGGCGCCTTGTCTCGGTGAGCACGTCGTCGACCATCACCCCGATCAGGTCGCGGATCAGCTCGGGCACAAGGCGCTGCGCCGCGACTTCCGGATAGCGAGCCCGAGCGCCCGCCCAGGCGCGCGCGACGAGCGGCACGTCGAGCAATTCCTCGAGCGTCAGCAGGCCGGCGCGCAGGCCGTCGTCAATGTCGTGATTGTCATAGGCGATATCGTCGGCGATCGCCGCGATCTGCGCCTCCAGGCTCGGCCAGCTGCCGAGCTCGAGTGGGAACTCGGCGTCCGCCTCGGCCAGCGCCCAGGAGGGCGAGGTCACCGGCCCATTATGCTTGGCCAGCCCCTCCAGCGTCTCCCACGACAGGTTCAGCCCGTCGAAGCGCGGATAGGGGCTTTCCAGCCGGGTCAGCAGCCGGATCGTATGGGCGTTGTGATCGAAGCCGCCGGCGAGCGCCATCGCCGCCCGCAGCGCATCCTCGCCGGCATGACCGAAAGGCGGATGGCCGATATCGTGGGCGAGGCACAAAGCCTCGGTGAGATCCTCGTTGAGGCCGAGCGCGCGGGCCATCGTCCGGCCGATCTGCGCGACTTCCAGGCTGTGGGTGAGGCGGACCCGGAAATGGTCGCCGTCGGGCGCGACGAAGACCTGCGTCTTGTGCCGAAGCCGGCGGAACGGGACGGAGTGGATGATCCGGTCGCGGTCGCGCTGGAAGGCGTCGCGCGGCCCCCTAGCGGCCCGTTCGTCTTGCGCGTGCCGGCGGCCGCGGCTCCGGCTGGGGTCGGCCGCGAGCGCCGCGAGCGGGCGCACGGGCGGATTGGGACTGACTCCGGGCGGGAGTACGGGCCGACTGGGGCTGGCTGCGGGTGGAGCGGCTGGCATTGCTGGTCTGGACGCGGTCTATCTCCTGGCCCGCCTCGCTTGTCCAGGCAAAGGCATCGACCTCGGCGCGGCGCAGCTGGTTGACGAAATCCTGCGCCGCCCGGGCGGTGTCGAACGGCCCGACCAGCAGCCGGTGCGACGAGCGCCCATAAGGCGCGGTATGCGCGGCGCGGTTGCGCAGCGCTTCGGGCGCCCGGCCCCGCAGCCGCGAAAACTCGCCGGTGAGCCCGGCCGGGGTCGGCAGGGTGGCGAGCTGCACCCAGTTGCGCGCGGCGTGAACCGGCGGCGCCGGTCTGCGGGCAGTGGCGCGCGCCGGCGTCGGCCGGGTCTCGGCGACCCGGGCCGGCGGGCGCGCGGCGGGCGCGGGACGGGGCGGATCGGGCAGGTTGGCGACGACCGCGGCGATGTCGCTGAGCTCGACCGGGGCGGATTGCGGCACGGTCTGTACGGCGTGAGGAGGGGGCTCGGGCTGGGCTTCGGGCGGCGGCGTGGCCACCGCCTCATCCGGCCGCGGGTTGCCAGGATTCAGTTCGAACCCCGGCGCGATGGTGGTGAAGCTGCCGGCGTCGGCGATCTGCACCGGGGCCGAATGAACGGGTGCGGGCTCCGGCTCGCGAACCGGCTCGGGCTCGGGCTGACGGACCGGCTCGGGCTCGGGCTCGAAGCGGCGTGTTTCGGGCTGGCGACGTTCGACGGGCGCGGCGATTTCGGGGTCGCGAGCAGGCCGGCGGCCGGGTTGGCCCCCGCGGACGTCCCAGATCGACGGCGTATCGGGCCGACGCCGCTCCACTCGGGGCTCCACTCGGGGCTCCGCCCGGGCCCGCTCGGGCTCAGCCTGGCGGACCGGGACCCGCGCCTCCGGCCGAACGGGCTGCGGGACATTCGCCTGCGCCAAAGCGAGCGCCCCCGGATCGGCGCTGGTGTCGGTCATTGTGCTGGCCGAGGCGCGACCATCGCGCGGGAAATGGCCGAAATGCACCGCCATCGCCTTCTGGGCCGGGCTCAGCGAGGCGAGCCGCGCGAAGAACGGCCCCATCGACTGGCCGGCGCCGGGCATCATCCGCGACGCCGTCTCGGTCGCGCCGCGGGTGTCGCCGGTCAGCGCCAGGACGAAGGCCTGGGTCCGCCAGGCGGCGCGCTCCTGCCGGCGCAGCTGCGCCGAGATCGTCTCCAGCGCCTCCTCGCGGCGGCCGCTGATCGCCAGCGACAGCGCGAGGCGCCGCCGGACTTCGGGATCGTCCTCGCGGCGCAGCACCAGCGCATAATCCTGCTGCGCCCGGCGCGGATCGCCGGCCATGTCGTAGGCCAGGCCGCGGTCGCGGGCGATCTCGACCTCGGGCGCGCCGAGCGCGAGCGCTTCGGCGAACAAGGGCATCGCCGCCTGGCCGCGCTCGAGCAGGACCAGGGCCGAAGCCATGCCGGCCTTGACCCTGGGATTGCGCGGCTCGATCTCGTCGGCGCGGGCGAAGAAGGACAAGGCCGCCTCGCCGTCGCCCATCGCGACCGCCGAGCGCCCCGCGCCGACCAAAGCGGAGACGCTGCGCGGATTGGCCGCCAGCGTGGTGAGCGCGCGGCGGTGCTCGACCATCGCCGGGTCTTCCAGCGGCTGCACGATCGCGCCCGGCGGCAGGCGCGAGCGATCGAGCGCCTGCGCCGACGCGCCGTCGCCGATCGCCAACATGCCTCCCGCCGCGAGCACCCCCATGCCGCGGCAAACGCCCCGCATCGCCGATAAAGTCATGACCAAGGGCTAGGCGGCCCGGGCCTGTACCGGCAATGACCGATCGCCAGTCCTGCGGTCAATCGGTCGCAAGAGACGATGAATGGTCCTAGACCTTGATCGTTTCAGGCTGAATCAGCCTGAAGCGTGAATCAAGGTCTCAACCATTTGAATAGAGCCTGATTCACGCTTTCGGCGGAAGCGCGAAGCGCTTCCTCCTCAAACGATCAGGCTCTAGCCGAGCAGCCAGGCGAGCAGCTCGTCCATCTGCACCGCGCTCTCGGCGAAGGCGTGGCCGGCGCCCCGGTAGACACGCGCCTGGAGTTCATATCCCCGCCGCCAGCCCAGCTGCTCGAGACGCCGGGCGATGCCGATCTGGTGCGGCGCCATCCCTGCGTCCATCATCCTCGTGCCGTGGTCCAGCCACAGCCGCCGCCCGTCCGGGGCGCCGAGCCGGGCGAAATAGTCAGGCCAGATCGACAGCAGCTCCGGATAATCGACCATCTGGCTGTTGTAGATCGGCCAATTGGGCGAGATGCAGGCGCCCCGCCCAAACCACTGCTGTCCTTCGACGAAGATCGCGCCGGCCATCACGCCCGCCTGGCTCGCCCCGGCGATGGCGGTGTCGAGGCGGCCCGGCCGGGTGCGGTAGCGCGCATCGATATGCGGCTTCAGCCGGGTGGTGAGGAAATCGATGAATTGCGCGGAAATGAGCGGCCGTCCGTCCAGCCGGGCAAGTTCGCGGTCGATCACGGCGCGCAAGCCGCCCTGCGCCTGATCGGCGATCGTCTGCGGCATATATTGGCGGAAGCGCTCGTCTTCGAGATTGTCGATGGCGACGATCAGGACCGGCCGGATGCGGCCCGCGCCGGCAAGCGCGGCGACCCGGCGATCGGTCGCATAATTGGTGCCGTCGGAATCGCCCGCGAAGACATACTGCCCATCAAGCATATAGAGCGTGGGGTAGGAACGGGCGCCGTCGTCATAGCCCGGCGGCAGCCAGATCCGGACCCGGGGCACGGGATCCTCCCCGGGGCCGATGCGCCCAAGCGTCTCGATCCGCCCCGGCGGCGAGTTCTGCACGGCAAGCGCCGGCGAGGCCGCCGCCGCCGCGGCAAGCGCCACGAAGGTTCGGCGATCGATCAGCGGCTGGCCGGATGGGCGTTCCATCCCCGAACGCCCTCCCGCTTACTGATTGTTCTGCCGGTTCAGGAAGCGCGGGATATCGAGCGGATCGCGATCGGCGCCGCGCATGCGCGGGCCTTCGCTCTCCTCGCCTTCCTCGCCGACCTGCGCCTTGGGGGCGCCGCGGGCGATGCTCGACATGCGCTCGAACAAGGTGCCGCCCTCGCGCGCCGGCTTCGCCTCGGGCTCGGGGGCACTCTCGTCGCGGGTCAGCCAGGAGCGGGTGCCGATCGGGCGAAGCTCGTCCTCCTCGCCGGTGGCGGGGTTCTCCTCGGTCATCTCGGCATTGCCGAGGAGGAGCTCGTCGCCTTCCTCCTCATCCTCGTCGGCGGCCATGGTGTCGAGGGTCAGCGCGTCCTCGTCCGTCTCGTCCTCGATCTCGGTTGCGGTCGCCATCGTCGGCGCTTCGCTCTCCTCCGGCGCGGTCAAAGTGATCGCCGGCGGCTCGGCGGCAACCTCGGTGCGCGGCGGCTCGGCGGCGCGCGCGGCGGGGAAGGCGAAGACCTTCGCCGGCTCGGGCATCACCGCCATGTCCTCGGCGCCGATCCCGGTGGCGACCACGGAGACCCGGATCTTGCCGTCGAGATCGTTGTTGAAGGCCGAACCCCAGATGATGTTGGCGTCCGGATCGACCAGCTCGCGAATGTGGTTGGCGGCCTCATCGACCTCCATCAGCCGCATGTCCTCGCCGCCGGTGATCGAGATGATCACGCCCTTGGCGCCCTTCATCGAGACCCCATCGAGCAGCGGATTGGCGATCGCCTGTTCGGCCGCCTCGATCGCGCGATTGTCGCCGGCGGCCTCGCCGGTGCCCATCATCGCCTTGCCCATCTCGCTCATCACCGAGCGGACGTCGGCGAAGTCGAGGTTGATCAGGCCGGGCATCACCATCAGATCGGTGATCCCGCGAACGCCCTGCTGGAGGACCTCGTCCGCCATCATGAACGCTTCCTTGAAGGTCGTGTTCGGATTGGCGATGCGGAACAGATTCTGGTTCGGAATGACGATCAGCGTGTCGACATGCTGCTGCAGCTCCTCGATCCCGGCGTCGGCCGAGCGGCCGCGGCGATTGCCTTCGAAGCTGAACGGCTTGGTGACCACGCCGACGGTCAGGATGCCGCGGTCGCGCGCCGCCTTGGCGATGATCGGCGCGGCGCCGGTGCCGGTGCCGCCGCCCATGCCGGCCGCGATGAAGCACATGTGCGCGCCTTCCAGCGCCGCCTCGATCTCGTGGATCGCCTCTTCGGCGGCGGCCTTGCCGATCTCGGGCCTCGAGCCCGCGCCGAGGCCCTGGGTGATTTTCAGGCCGAGCTGGATCTTGCGATCCGCCAGGCTGTGGTTGAGCGCCTGCGCATCGGTGTTGGCGACGATGAAATCGACCCCCTGCACGTCCGAGTTGATCATGTTGGCGATGGCGTTGCCGCCCGCGCCGCCGACGCCGATCACGCTATCCGGGGGCGAAGCTCCTCCACTTCCGGACGGATGAAATCGATGCTCATGCGCTCATCTCCTTATATCGCGCGACGTGCGGCGTACCCTTCCCGGAGATTCTTGCACCAAGCGATTCCCGGGTGCGAGCGAAAAGTTAACGCGGTGGTCAGGTTTTCCCCAGTTTTCATCAATACTGAGTCCGAAATGCCGCAATCAGGCGCTGCAGCCAGTTGCCGCCGCCGCGATCGTCGGGCCCCGAAGGCCCGAACCGCGCGCGCAGATCGCCGCCCTCGTCGGACGCCGCGAACAAAGCGAGCCCCGCGAGGGTCGAAAAAGCCGGCCCGCTATGGGCGTCGGGAAGGCCCGGAAGCGCCGGCCGGCCGATGCGGACGGCGCGGCCGAGCACCCCTTGCGCATAATCGGCAATCCCCTTCAGCTCGGCGCCGCCGCCGGTCAGCACGACCTGGCGCCCGAACGGGCCGGCGAAACCCAGTTCCTTGAGCGCGGCCTCGATCCGGCCGGTAAGATGCTCGAGCCGGGTGCGGATCACCGACACCAGTTGCGCGCGGGTGATCCGGTTGGTCTCGACGCCCTCCTGCCCGCCCGCGATCGGAGCGAGCTCGATCATGTCGTGATTGTCGCGCGGGGAGGTCATCGCCGAGCCGTAAAAGCATTTGATCCGCTCCGCTTCGGCGCGCCTTGTGCCGAAGGCCGAAGCGATGTCGTCGGTGATGTCGCGCCCGCCCATCGGCAGCGACGCCACGCCGACCAGCATGTCGCCGGCATAGACCGAGATCGTGGTCACCCCGCCGCCCAGCTCGACCAGCGCCACGCCCAGATCGCGCTCCTCGTCGCTGAGGCACGCCTTGCCCGCCGCGATCGGCGAGGCGACGATCCCTTCGACGCCGAGATGCGCGTGGCGCACGCACTGATCGAGATTCTTGATCGGCGGCGGATCGGCGGCGATGACGTGGATGTCGACCGCGATCTTGTCGGCATGGAGCCCGCGCGGCTGCTTGACCCCGTCGATCCCGTCGATCGTGTAGAAGGCCGGGAGTGCGTGGAGGATGGTGCGCTGATCCTCCTCGATCGAATCCTTGCCGGCGTCGAGCAAAGCATCGATGTCGGCATCGCTGATCCGCCGCCCGCCGATCGCGACCTCCACGCTGGCGACGTTGCTGACCAGCCCGCCGGCCGAGAAGGCGACGAAGACCTGATCGATATTGGTGCCGGCGATGCGCTCGGCCTGCTCGACCGCCTCGCGGATCGCGATCTCGCTCTTCTCCATGTCGGCGATATAGCCGCGCTTGACCCCGCGGCTCTCGCGCTGGCCGGTGCCGAGGATCTTCAGGCCGCCATCTTCCAGCGGCTCCGCGATCAGCGCGCAGACCTTCGACGAGCCGACGTCGAGCGCGGCGATCAGGGTGCGCGTCTGCGGGACCTGGGGGCGGCGAACCTTCAAATGGTCCTCGCCAAATCTTCGGGAACGGGTCCCGGATCGGGGTTGGTGAGGTCGGGCACGCGGCCGCCGGGCTCGCGGGTCACGCGCACCACCATCCGCCGGGCATCGCGCATGTCGAAGCGGACGAAGCCGCGGCCGAGCATCTGGCTGCGCCGGTCCATCTCCGCGAACCGCGTCAAAGCGCGCCGCGCCGCCGCGTCGCCCTCGGGCAAAGCAAGCGTCTCGCCGGTCTGGAAGCGGATATCCCAGCGCCGGCCGCCGACCCAGGTCGCGCCGGTGATCTGCGGCCTCAAATGCGGCGCCTGGGTCAACAGGGCGTTGAAGCCCGCCACCTGGCGCTGGGCGCCCTGGCCGATCAGCAGCAACAGGTCCGGCATCGCCTCGACCCGGACCCGCTCGAGCTCGACCCCGTCGGCATCGATCAGGCTGAGCCGCTGGTTGCTCTGCCAGATCGCGACCGGCTCGCGCTCGACGATGTCGACGACGAGCGTGTCGGGCAGGCGCCGCGAGACGCGCGCTTCCTTGACCCAGCCCAGCGCCATCAATTGCTCGCGCACGCCGCGCAGATCGACCAAAGGCATGGCGATCCCGCGCTGGCTGTCGACGATCTCATAGACCTTCATCGGATCGAGCCGGGCGAGGCCCTTGGGCTCGATCCGGCGGACGGTGAAGCCCGCCTGGCCGATCCCCTCGCCCATCGCGATCCCGGCGAGCTGCGGCAGGCGAAAGGCGATCACCGCCGCGATCACCACCGCGACGGTCATCCCGCCGAGCAGCCAATTGCCCAGCCGCCGCGCGAAGCCCGGCGAGAAGCCGAGCGATTCCAGCATGGACTGCTGCGGCGCCTTGGCCTTGCTTCTGCTCGTGCGCTTGGGCTGCTGCTTGCGCTGTCCCCGGGGTTTGGCGCGGGATGGTCCGCCGCGCGCGATCCTCGCCGTCATAATGCCAACTCCACGATACGCTCGACCAAATCAGGATAATCGATCCCGCGCGCCTTCGCCTGTTCGGGGACGAGGCTCAAGGGCGTCATCCCGGGCTGGGTGTTCACCTCGAGCAGATAAATACCGGCCTCGCCCCGCTCGTCGTCCCAGCGAAAGTCCGAGCGCGAGGCGCCCTTGCAGCCGAGCAGCTGATGCGCCTTGAGCGCCATCTCCATCATCGCCGCCGCGATCTCGTCGGGCACCTCAGCCGGGCAGACATGCTCGGTCATCCCGTCGGTATATTTCGCGTCATAATCGTAGAAGCCGGATTTCGGCTGAAGCTCGGTCACCGCCAGCGCCTCGTCCCCGAGCACCGCCACGGTCAGCTCGCGGCCCTTGATGAAGGGTTCGGCGAGCAATTTCTCGAAATGCAGCCACGGCCCTTCCGTCGCGCGCGAGATCGGATCGCCATGATTGCCGCCCTCGCGGATGATCGCGACCCCGACCGAGGAGCCCTCGTTGACGGGCTTCAGCACATAAGGCCGCGGCAGCGGATCGCCCTAGTAGAGGCTCTCGCTCGCCACGATCGTGCCTTCGGGCATCCGGATTCCCGCCGGGACCAGCACCAGCTTGGTCAATTCCTTGTCGATCGCGATCACCGAGGTTTCGAGCCCGCTATGGGTATATTTGAGGCCCATCAAATCCATCAGCCCCTGCACCGTCCCGTCCTCGCCGGGCGTGCCGTGCAGCGCGTTGAACACGACGTCGGGCGCGGCTTCGGCGAGGCGCTGGGCGACGTCGCGGTCCATGTCGATCCGGGTCACCCGATGCCCCCGGCTTTCCAGCGCATCGGCGACGCCGGCGCCGGTCACCAGCGAAACCTCGCGCTCGGACGACCAGCCGCCCATCAGCACCGCGACATGGAGGCTATTCATCGCTCACCCCCACCCGCTGAATCTCCCATTCCAGCGTCACGCCGCTGTCCGCCAGCACCCGGCGCCGAACCTCCTCGCCCAGTTCCTCGATATCGGCGGACGTCGCCCCGCCGAGGTTGAGCAGGAAGTTGCAATGCTTCTCCGAAACCTGCGCCCCGCCGATCGTGAGGCCACGGCAGTCGGCCGCGTCGATCAGCTTCCAGGCCTTGGTCCCGTCCGGATTCTTGAAGGTCGAACCGCCGGTGCGCGAACGCAGCGGCTGGCTCGCCTCGCGCTCGGCCGCGATCCGGTCCATCTCGGCGCCGATCACCGCCGGGTCGCCCGGAACGCCTTCGAACACCGCCTCGACGATCACCGCGCCGTCCGGCGTCTCACTATGCCGATAGGTGTAGCCGAAGCGCTCGGCCGGCCAGTTGACGAGGCTGCCGTCGCGCAGCACGAGCGTCGCCTCCACCAATATGTCGGCGACCTCCCGGCCATAAGCGCCGCCGTTCATCCTGACGAAGCCGCCCACCGTCCCCGGGATCCCGCGCAAAAATTCTAGGCCCGCGATCCCGGCATCGCGCGCTTTAGAGGAGACCAGAATGCCCGAGGCCCCGCCGCCGCAGCGCATCCGGTTCCCGCCGAGCTGCTCGATCCCGGCAAAGGCCTTGCCCAGCCGCACCACCGCGCCGGGCACGCCGCCGTCGCGCACGATCATGTTGGAGCCGAGCCCGAGCGCCATGACAGGCACGTGCGGCTCCAGACCGCGCAGGAAATCCTGCAAATCGGCGACGTCCTTGGGCTCGAACAGCCACTGCGCCGCCCCGCCCGACTTGAACCAGACCAGGGGCGCCAGCGGTGCCTGGGCGGTCAACCGGCCGCGCACCCGCGCGAGGGTCGCCGCCTCGCTCATGCCGCCCTCGCTTTGGCGATGCCGTCCGCCAGCCCCGCGGCCCACTTCGTGATGTCTCCGGCGCCCAGGCAAATCACCATGTCGCCCGGCGCGGCGAGCCCTGCGAGCTGGCGGCAGACGTCCTCGGCATCGGCCGCGACATGGGCGCCGAGATGGCCGCGTTCCTTCAGCCCATCGACCAGGCTCTCATGACTGACCCCGTCGATCGGCGCCTCGCCGGCCGCATAGACCGGCGCGACCAGCACCAGATCGGCATCGTTGAAGGCGCCCTGAAACTCGCTCATCAGATCATGGAGCCGCGTGTAGCGATGCGGCTGCACCACCGCGATCACCCGCCCCTCGGCGCCCTCGCGCGCGGCCGACAGCACTGCCGCGATCTCGACCGGATGGTGGCCGTAATCGTCGATGATCGTCACCCCGTCGACCTCGCCGACCTTGGTGAAGCGCCGTTTGACGCCTCCGAACTTGGCGAAACCGCGGGCGATGACCTCGTCGGGGATGCCCATTTCGGCGGCGACGCCGATCGCGGCCAGCGCGTTCTGGACATTGTGCCGCCCGGGCATCGGCAGATGGATGTCGGTGACAATGCGCACCTCGCCATGGCGGTCGCGCAGCGACACGTCGAAGCGATTGCCGCCCGGCACCGGCTGGACATTCTCGCCGCGCACATCGGCTTGAGCGGCAAAGCCATAAGTGACAACCCGCCGGTCCCGAAGCCGCGGGATCACCGATTGCACCTCGGGATGATCGACGCACAGCAGAGCGGCGCCATAGAAAGGCACATTCTCGACGAATTCGACGAAGGCGTCCTTCACCTGCTCGAACGAGCCGTAGAAATCGAGATGCTCGGGATCGATATTGGTGACCACCGCGATCGTCCCGTCGAGCCGCAGGAAGCTGCCGTCGCTCTCGTCGGCCTCGACCACCATCCATTCGGATTTTCCGAGCCGCGCGTTCGAGCCGTAGGCGTTGATGATGCCGCCGTTGATCACCGTCGGATCGATTCCGCCCGCGTCGAGCAGGCAGGCGATCATCGACGTGGTCGTGGTCTTGCCATGGGTGCCGGCGACCGCGACGGTCAGCTTGAGCCGCATCAGCTCGGCCAGCATCTCGGCCCGGCGCACCACCGGGATGCGCCGCTCATAGGCCGCGACCACTTCGGGATTGTCCTTGCGGATCGCGGTCGAGATCACGACCACCGCGGCGTCGCCGATATTGTCCGCATCCTGCCCGATCGCCACCGGGATACCGCGCTCGCGCAAGCCTTCGACGACATAGCTCTCCGCCGAATCCGAGCCCTGCACCTTATAGCCCAGGATGTGCATCACCTCGGCGATGCCCGACATCCCGATCCCGCCGATGCCGACGAAATGGATCGTGCCGATATCGGTGCCAACTCCTCTCATGCCGGAACCGCCGCGGGCATCGGGGTCAAGACCGTCTCGCGCAACGGATCGGTGCCCGGCGCGGCGCCGGTGCGCTCGACCAGATCGGCGAGGTCGCGCGCCGCGTGGGGGCGGCCGGCGCTCTTCGCCCGCTCGGCGGCATTGGCCAAAGCGGCGGGCGCGAGGCCCAGTTTCTGCATCTGCTTGGCGAGCTCCACGGGCGTGAACTTCGCCTGCGCGATCATCCGCGCGCCGCCGGCTCTGGCCATTTCCCGGGCGTTGAAGGTCTGGTGATCGTCGGTCGCGCTGGGCAGCGGGATCAGGATCGCGGGGCGTCCGGCGGCGGTCAGCTCGGCGATCGTCGAGGCGCCGGCGCGGGCGATGACGAGATGCGACCAGCCGAGCCGCTCGGGCAGATCGGGCAGATAGGTGGCCAAATCCGCGGGAATGCCGAGCGCCGCATAGCGGGCGCGAACCTGATCGATATCCTCGGCCCGGCATTGCTGGGTGACCTGCAGCCGGCGGCGGAAATGTTCGGGGAGCAGGGCCAGCCCCTCCGGCACGACCTCCGAAAGGATCGTCGCCCCCTGGCTGCCGCCGGTGACGAGCAGACGGAAGATGCCGTCCTCGCCAAGCTCGGGGAAGGGCTGCTCGCCGAGCGCCACGATCTCGTCGCGGACCGGATTGCCGACCAGATGCACCTTGGCCGCGGCCTTGGCCGGGAGCCGCTGCACCTCTTCATAAGCGGTGGCGATCGCGTCGACCTTGGTCGCCATCAGCCGGTTGACCCGGCCGAGCACCGCATTCTGCTCGTGCAGCAGCGTCGGGATGCGGTCGCGCCGCGCGGCGAGCAAAGCCGGAAAGGCCGGATAGCCGCCGAAGCCGATCACCGCCGAGGGCAGGAAGGTCTCGTAGAGCCTCAGCGCCATCGCCCGCCCGGTGAGGATGTTGCGCGCCGCCCGGAACCAGCCGACCGGCCCGCCCGCCAGCCGCCCGGCGGGGAGGACATGGACCTGGACCTTCTCGAACAGGCCCGGAATCCGCGCGCCGCGGTCGTCGGTGACCAAAGCGACCCGGTGGCCGCGCAGCAACAGCTCCTCGGCGAGCGCATGGGCCGGGATCATATGCCCCCCGGTCCCGCCCGCCGCGAGCACATAATGGCGCGAGATGAGGCTCATCGGAGCCCGCTCCGCTTCACCACATAAGGCGAATTGTGCAGATGCGGATTGTTGCGGCTGAAGGCGAGTAGCAGCCCGAAGCCCAATGCCAGCGCGATCATCGAGGAGCCGCCATAGGAAATGAACGGCAGGGTCATGCCCTTGGACGGCGCGATATGGACGTTGACCGCCATGTTGATCAGCGCCTGCAGCCCGAACTGGCAGACGAGGCCCGCGGTGGCGAGGACGATGAACTTGTCCTCCTCGTTCAGCAGCCGGACCAAAACCCGCACCACGATCGTCATATAGAGGATGGCGATGGCGAGGCAGGCGATGATCCCGAACTCCTCGCCGATCACCGAGAAGATATAGTCGGTGTGCGGCTCGGGCAGCGAGAATTTGCGCGTGCCCGCCCCGGGCCCCGCCCCGAACAGGCCGCCCGAGGTCAGCGTACGCAGCGCCGATTCCACCTGATATTGGTCGCCCTCGGCGAAGAGGAAGCCGTTGATCCGCTGGGTGGCGACATCGTAGAACAGATAAGCGAGCACGATCAGCGCCAGGGCCGCCGCGCCGAGCATGTACAGGAAGCGCATCGAGGCGCCCGACAGCGCGATCAGCAGCACCCAGGCGGAGACGAAGATCACCGTCTCGCCAAGATTGGGCTGACGCATCAGCAGCAGCGCGACCACCCCGGTCAGCACCGCGGTCAGCGGCACCACCGGCAGGCGCTGATCCTTGTCCTTCATCGCCAGCAGCCAGGCGACGGTGACGATGAACATCGGCTTGAGGAATTCGGACGGCTGGAACTGGGTGAAGCCCGCGTCGAGCCAGCGCCGGGCGCCGTTCACCTCGACCCCGATGATCGGGACGAGGAAGAGCAGGCAAGTGAACACGATCGCGCCGATGATCGACAGCCGCCGCGCGGTCGGCTTGGCGAGCATCGAGACCGCGATCATCACCGGCACGGCGAGCGCGATCCAGACCAGCTGGCGGTAGAAATAGTAAAGCGGCGTCACATTATGGCCGCCGCCCGAATAGCGCGTCGCGGCGGCGGGCGAGGCGGCGGCGACCGCGATCAGCCCGATCGAAATCAGCACCGCGGCGAGCACCAGGAGCACCTTGTCGATGTCCCAGAACCAGCGCGCGACCGGGCCGGTGTTCGAACGATCGAACATCCCGCCTTTGTTGCGCTTGGCCTGCGGCGCGCTGCTCATAATGCCTCCACCGCGTCGCGGAACGCCTGCCCGCGCGCTTCATAATCCCGGAACTGGTCGAACGAGGCGCAGGCCGGCGAGAGCAAAACCACCTCGCCCGCCACCGCCGCGTCCGCCGCGTCCTTCACCGCCACGTCGAGTAGGCCCGATTGGGTCACCTTCACCCTATCCTGAAGCAGTCGCGCGAACATCGGCCCCGCCTCGCCGATCGTATAAGCGGCGCGGACATGATCGAGCTGATCGGCGCAGGGCCCAAGGCTATCGCTCTTCGCCACGCCGCCGACAATCCAGTGGATATACGGGAAGGCGGCCAGCGCCGGCGCGGTCGATTCGGGGTTGGTCGCCTTGCTGTCGTTGACGAAGAGGATGCCCCCGCGCTCGGCCACCCGCTCCATCCGGTGCGGCAGGCCGGGATAGGTATGAAGCGCCACGTCTATATCTTCATCCGACACGCCAAGCGCACAGGCGATGGCAATTCCCATTGCGGCGTTCTGACGATTATGCGGTCCTTGCAAAGCCGGCCAATTTTCCTGCCCTTCGGCGTCCTCAGGCCTGACCCAGTAGGAGCGTCGATCAGGACGCGAAAGCGATTGGCCAATACGGTGGCTCGCCTCATCCTCCTGTAGCAATATTGCAGGGTGTGCATTGGCCTGCATTTCGAACAGCCGGGCCTTCGATGCGGCATAGGCTTCGAAGCTCTCGTAGCGATCCAAATGATCCGGCGTGATGTTCAGCAGCACCGCGACCTCGCAATCGAGGCTGAAGGTGAGATCGATCTGGTAGCTCGACAGCTCCAGCACATAGACGCCCCCCTCGGGCAGCGGGTCCTGCGCGAGGATGGGGAGGCCGATATTGCCGCCCATCGTCGTCGGCACGCCCGCAGTCTCGAGGATGTGGTGGACGAGCGCGGTGGTCGTCGACTTGCCGTTGGTGCCGGTGATCCCGACCACCTTGTGCGGCGGCAGGCTCGCGCGGGACTGAGCGAACAATTCGATATCGCCGATCACGGGCACGCCCGCCGCCCGCGCCTTCGCCGCGATCGGATGCGTGTTCAGCGGCACCCCGGGCGAGACCACGACCCCGTCATAGCCGGCAAGATCGATCGCCAGCGGATCGGCAAGCCTAATATCCTCCCCTCGGTTTCGAGGGGAGGGGGACCGCACGAAGTGCGGTGGAGGGGGTTCTTCCGGCAGAAGGGCCCCTCCACCATGCTGCGCATGGTCCCCCTCCCCAGCAAATGCTGGGGAGGAGAGAAGCGCTGCCCGCGCTTCTTCGCGCTCATCCCAGGCCGTCACCTCGGCCCCGCTCGCCACCAGCGCTTCGACCGTCGCCAACCCCGAGCGCGCCAGCCCCAGCACCGCATAGCGTCTGCCGCGAAAGGCGGGGCTGGTGATCACCGCAGCTTCAACGTCGAAAGTCCGGCCAGCGCCAGCACGAAGGAGATGATCCAGAAGCGGATCACGACGGTGGGCTCGGACCAGCCCAATTGTTCGAAATGGTGGTGGATCGGCGCCATCCGGAAGACCCGCCGCCCCGTCCGCTTGAACACCGCGACCTGGATGATCACGCTCATCGCCTCGGCGACGAACAGCCCGCCGATGATCCCGAGCACGATCTCATGCTGGGTCGAAACCGCGATCGCGCCGAGCGCGCCGCCCAAAGCGAGGCTGCCGGTGTCGCCCATGAAGACCGCGGCCGGCGGCGCGTTGAACCACAGGAAAGCGAGCCCCGCCCCCACCATCGCCGAGCAGAGCACGGTGAGATCGCCCGCGCCCTTAACGTAGGGAATGCCGAGATAGGGCGCATAGACCGCATTGCCGACCAGATAGGCGATCAACAGGAAGGCCATCGAAGCGATGATCACCGGCATGGTCGCGAGCCCGTCGAGCCCGTCGGTGAGGTTCACCGCATTGCCGAACGCGACCACCACGAACGCGGCGAAGAGGATGTAAAAAGGCCCCAGATCGACCACCGGGCCGTTGTAGAAGGGGATGTAGAGACCCGTCCCCGCCCCGTCGAGAATCACCCAGCAGCCAATTCCGGCGACCGCGAATTCGGCGAGCAGCCGCATCCTGCCCGAGACGCCCTTGTGGCTGCTCTTCTTGACCTTGTCATAATCGTCGAGGAAGCCGATCGCGCCGAAGCCGATGGTGATGAACAGGCACGCCCACAAATAGCGGTTGGAAAAATCCATCCACAAGATCATCGCGATCGTGACCGAGGTCAGGATCATCAGCCCGCCCATCGTCGGCGTGCCGCGCTTGGCGAGGTGGGTGAGCGGGCCGTCTTCGCGGATCGGTTGGCCCTTGCCCTGGCGCACGCGCAGCCAGCCGATGAATTTGGGGCCGATCAGCAGCCCGATCAGCAAGGCCGTCGCGGTCGCCGCGCCGGCGCGGAAGCTCAGATAGCGGAAGAGGTTGAGCCCCCCCGGATAGCCAAGCTGTTCCGCAATCCACAGAAACATCAGTTTTTTTCCGTCCTGAGCGGAGCCGAGGGGCCGCCCGCCAGCGCCTCGACGAGAGCGGCCAGGCCGATTGAGTTGGATCCCTTAACGAGCAAGGCGTCTCCCGGCCCGATCGCCTCGAGGGCGAGCGGAATGGCCGCTTCCGCGTCGGCCACATGCGCTATTTTGACTTGCCCGCCAAGCGCTTTCGCCAGAGGCGCCATCTCTTCGCCAACGAGGATCGCATAATCGACATGGGCGTCTTCGAGCGGGTCGGCGAGCGCGGCGTGGAAGTCGTCGCTGTCGGCCCCGAGCTCGCGCATCGCGCCGAGCACCGCGATCCGCCGGCCGTTTACCCGCTCCTCGCCGAGCACCTTCAAGGTCGCCGCCATCGAGGCCGGATTGGCGTTGTAGCTTTCGTCGATCAGCAGCGCCTCGCCGCCGGCCACCTCGATCCGGTGGCGCTCGCCGCGCCCCTTGATCCCGCCGAGCTCGCCGAGCGCCAGCCCGGCCAGAGCAAGATCGCCGCCCACCGCCTCGACCGCCGCCAGCACCGCGAGCGCGTTGGCGACCCAATGCGCGCCCGGCTGCGAAATGGTGAAGCTGAGCTGCGCCTCGCCGAGCTGCGCGGTGACCATCGAGCCGCCGCGCGGGCCCCGGATCACATAGCTGGCGCGCACGTCGGCGCCCTCGCTTAGCCCGAAGGTCACGATCCGCTCCGCAAAAGGCCGCGCCGCCGCGATCAGCCGGACCCGGTGCGGGCTGTCATAAGGGATGATCGCGGTGCCGCCGGGCTCCAGCCCCTGGAAGATTTCGCCCTTCGCGTCGGCGATCGCCGCGTCGCTGGCAAAGAATTCGCGGTGCGCGGGGGCGATGGTGGTGACGATCGCGACGTGCGGACGCACGATCCGGGTCAGCGCGGCCAGCTCGCCGGCATGGTTCATGCCCATTTCGAAGATGCCGAAGCGGGTCGAGCGCGGCATCCGCGCCAGGCTCAGCGGCACCCCGGTATGGTTGTTGTAGCTCTTCACCGAGCGATGCGCGCGCCCCGGGCCCGAGCGCTCCAGCGCCGCCCACAGCGCTTCCTTGGTGCCGGTCTTCCCCGCCGAGCCGGTCACCCCGATCACCTTGCCGGCGCAACGCTCGCGCGCGGCCCAGCCGAGATGGTTGAGCGCCAGCTGGGTGTCGCCGACCAGAACATGCGGATGATCGACCGGCGCGGAGACGATCGCCCCCGCCGCCCCGGTCGCAAAGGCCTGAGCGACGAAACGGTGGCCGTCGGTCGCCTCGCCCTTCAGCGCCACGAACAAATCGCCCGGCCCGATCTCGCGCGAATCGAAAGCGACCCCGGCCGCATCGAAGGCGCCCTGCGCGCTGCCGTTGACCGCCTGCGCAATCTCCTCCGAGGTCCAGAGCGGCGTCATGCCCGACCCCCAGTCCGTTCGTCCCGAGCGTAGTCGAGGGGCGTGTGTGAAGAGTCCGTGCCAGCGCCCCTCGACTTCGCTCGGGACGAACGGACATTGGCGATACTGGTGGACGGCTTGATCATCATCCCGCCTCCTCCCGCGCCACCTGGACGTCGTCGAAGGGAAGCACGCGCAGGTCCTTGCCCGCGCCCACGATCTGCCCCTGCTCATGGCCCTTGCCGGCGAGCAGGACGATATCGTCCTCGCCCGCCTGGGCGATGGCGGCGCGGATCGCCTCGCGCCGGCCCGCCACCTCGGTCGCGCCGTGCGCGCCTTGGAGGATCGAGTGCCGGATCGCGACCGGATCCTCGCCGCGCGGATTGTCGTCGGTGACGATCACCATGTCGGCATAGCGCGCCGCCGCCTCGCCCATCGGCCCGCGCTTGCCGGTGTCGCGGTCGCCGCCGGCGCCGAGCACGATGATCAGCCGCCCCTTCACATGCGGCCGAAGCGCCTCGCAGGCCGAAACGATCGCGTCCGGGGTGTGCGCATAATCGACATAGATCGGCGTCCCCGCGCGGCTGATCACCGCCCGTTCGAGCCGGCCGCGCACCGGATGCACACGCGAAAGATTGGCGAGCGTCGGCGCGACCGCGCCCCCGGTCGCGATCACCAGCCCCGCCGCGGTCAGCGCATTGGCGGCCTGGTAAGCGCCGATCAGGCCGAGCTGCACGACATAGTCGGCGCCGTCCGCCCTGACCGTCAGCCGCTGTCCCATGGCGGTGGTCTCGCGCTTCACCAGCTTCAGCGCCTCACCCGCCACGCCGACGGTGAGCACACGCAGCCCCCGCCGCTCGCACCGCGCGATCACCTCGTCCGATTTCGCATCGTCGGCCCAGATCACCGCCGCCCCGTCCGCCTCGACGACCTCTTCGAACAATCGCATCTTGGCGAGGAAATAGGCCTCCATCGTGCCATGATAGTCGAGATGGTCGCGGCTGAAATTGGTGAAGGCCGCGGCCTGCACGGGCAGCCCCTCGGTGCGATATTGGGAGAGGCCGTGGCTCGACGCCTCGAACGCGGCATGATCGATCCCCATTCGCCTCAGCCCCGCCATGTTGGTGAGGAAGGTGACGATGTCGGGCGTGGTCAGCCCGGTCGTGACCTGCTCGTCGGCGGTGGTGACGCCCAGCGTGCCGATGCTCGCCGACGGGTGGCCCGCCATCCGCCAGAGCTGCCGCGCGAGCTCGACGCTCGAGGTCTTGCCGTTGGTCCCGGTGACCGCGACCACGGTGCCGGGCATCGGCCGAAAGAATTTCGCCGCCAGCCGCGCGAATTCGCGCCGGGGCTCGTCGGCCGGGATGTGGACCGCGCCCGCCGGCTTCGCCTGGGGCCTGGAGACCACCGCCACCGCGCCGGACGCGACCGCCTGCGCAATGAAGTCCTCGCCGTTGAAGCGCTCGCCCCGGAAGGCGCCGAACACGGTCCCGGGCGCCACTTTCCGGTGGTCGATGGCGAAGCCGGTGACGGAGGCCGTTTCGCCGCTGCCGGTCAATGCCCCGAGGTTCATCTACGGCGCCGGCGACGTCTCGACCGGTGGCATCAGCGCCGAAGTGTCGAGATCGCGGGTGTCGCTGGGGATCACGCCGAGCAGGGGCCCGGCCCGCGAGATCACCCGCGAGACGACCGGCGCCGCAGTGTAGGCGGCGGTGGTAACGAAGCTGTTGGCTTCGGTCGGGCGGGGGGCGTCGATCATCACGAGCACCACATAGCGCGGCGCGTCCATCGGAAAAGCCGCGGCGAAGGTGGAGACGTTCACGCGGTTCGAATAGCCGCCCGCGCCCGCCTTTTCAGCCGTCCCGGTCTTGCCCCCGACGCGAAAGCCGGGCGCTTCGGCGCGGCGCCCGGTGCCGTGGGTGACGACGAGGCGAAGCAATTGCCGGATCCGCTCGCTGGTCGCGGCCGAATAGACGCGCCGGCCGGGAACCCGGGTGCCGGGTTCGACCCGCAGCAGCGTCGCGCGCCGCAGGATGCCGCCATTGACCAGGGCCGCATAGGCGTTGGCGAGGTGAAGCGGGGTGATCGCGACGCCGTGGCCGAAGCCCGAAGTGAGCACCGTCGCCCGCCCCCAGTCGCGCGGCCACAGCGGGCGGGTGCGCTCGTTGAGCTCGATCTCGACCGGGCGGTGGAAGCCGAGCGCGCGGAACGCCGCCTGCATCCGTTCGGCGCCCATCTGGTCGGCGACCCGCGCGGTCGCGATGTTGGAGCTGTGCACCATCAGTTCGGCGACGCTGATCGGCCGGCCGAGCGGGTGATCGTCGCTGATCCGGAAGCGCCCGACCGCGACCGGCGAGCCGGCGTCCCAGCGTTGATGGAGCGAGGTGACGACGCCCGATTCCATCGCCGCGGCGATGGTGACCGGCTTCATCACCGAGCCGAGCTCATAGACCCCCATCGTCGCCCGATTGTACATCGCATTGGGATCGGAACGGGTGACGCTGTTCGGGTTGAAGGTCGGCGCCGAGGCCATCGCGACCAGCTCGCCGCTATGGATATCGAGGACGATGCCGGTGCCGCCCTCGGCCGCCATCGTCGTCACTGCGGTGGCGAGTTCGGTCTCCAGCACCGCCTGCACCCGGCTGTCGATCGACAGCGCGACCGGCTGGCCGCGCCGCGCCGGATCGATCAGCCTTTGCTCGAGCACCCGCTCCATCCCCGATGCGCCATGGCCGTCGCGATCGACCCAGCCCAGGACATGGCCGGCGATCGAGGTCTGCGGATAGAGCCGGCGCGGCTCGCGATTGAAGACGAGGCCGGGCTCGCCGAGCGCGTTCACCTGGGCGACCATCTCCGGCACGGCGCTGCGCGCGAGATAGACGAAGCGCCGGCGATCGTTGAGCAAGGCATGATATTGCGCGGCGCTGCGCTGCGGCATCAGGTCATGGAGGCGCCGCGCGAGATCGCGTTTGTCGCCGATCACCGCCTGCGGCTGAATCCCGATCGTCCAGCCGTCGAAGGTGCGGGCCAGCGCCACCCCGTTGCGGTCGACGATGTCGCCGCGCGGCGGCAGCAGCGGATCGCCGGCCAAGGCGCGGCCGGCGTCGTCGCTGAACAGCTGCAACTGGGTGAGCCGCGCGACGATCACGAAAGTGACGCCGACGAAGAGCAGCATCACCAGCATCAGCCGGTGGTAGGTGAGGCCCATTCCGTGCGCTTGCTCGACGGGCGGGATCGGCCTCGAAATCTGGGCGGCGAGCGTCGCCATCAGTCGCGCGTCCCTCCCCGGCGCTCGGAACGTGACGCGGCGCTGAGCTCGCGCTGGGTGCGCTCGTCGAGCAGACCCCGGCGCGGCGCGGTGCGCGTGGCGGCGCCACGGCGCGTCGGCTCGGCCGACGCAGTGCTGATGCGCTGGACGCGGGGCTGAGCCTGGGTGGTGGCGGCGAGCGTGCGGCTGCGCGTGGGCTGCGCCTGGCTGACGGGCGGGCGGGCCACGGGCTCGGCCACGGCGGTGCGGACCCGCGCCGGCTGGGTGGCGGAGCGCTCGGCGCTGGCGCTGGCGCGGGCACGGGGCGCCGCCGCCTTGGTCTGCGGCGCGGGAGTCGTGGTCGTATCGAGACTGGCGCGACGCACGACCGGCTGAGCGACGGGCGCGACCGGCGCGGCGGCGCGCGGCGGCGACGCGGCGACGGCCGTTACGGGCGCCGGCGTGGGCACCTCGGCCGAGGCCATCCGGACCTCGGCGGGATTTTCGAGCACGGGCGGGACGTTGACCGAGAAGCGCGCGAGCACCATCTGGCTTTCGAGGAACTGGCCGGCGGCCGGCGGGGCAAGGGCGAGCACTTCGTCGTTCCACTGCTGGAGCTGGACCATGCGCGAGCGCGTGCCGAGTTCGGTCTGCAGCGAGCGGATCGACTGTTCGGTCGAGATGATCTTGCGCTCCAGCCCGGCCAGTTCGGCCCGCTCCGCGGCGACCTGCAGCGAAAGCATGTAGCAGCCGAGTGCGGCCGTGCCGATGGCTGCGACCCAGGCGACGGGCTTGAACCCCCTGGCGATCATATCACGGCTCCTTCTTGCTGGTCCCAGGCCGGGGCGGCGGTGCGGCGCGCGGCGCGCAAGGTGGCCGAGCGCGCGCGCGGATTTCGGCTGAGTTCGGCGGCGCCGGCACGGATGGGCTTGGCGACCGCTTCGAAGGTCGGCGCCGGCCCGGTCTCGTTGGCCGCGGGGAGATGGCGCGAGCCCGCGGGCATGGCGCCGCTGCGGCTCTTCAAGAAGCGCTTCACGATCCGGTCCTCAAGGCTGTGGAAGGTGACCACGGCTAGGCGGCCGCCGGGTGCAAGCACCTGTTCGGCGGCCGCCAGCCCGCCCTCGAGCTCGGCAAGTTCCTCGTTCACATGGATGCGGATCGCCTGGAAGGTCCGCGTCGCCGGGTCCTTCTTCATCCCCGGATGCGCGCCAAGCGCCTTGCGGACCACGTCCGCGAGCTGGCCGGTGCGCTCGATCGGCCGCGCCGCGACGATCGCCCGGGCGACCCGGCGCGACTTGGGTTCCTCGCCATAATGATAAAGCACGTCGGCGATCTCGGCCTCGTCGGCATTGTTGACGAAATCGGCCGCGCTCTGCCCGTCGCGGCTCATCCGCATGTCGAGCGGCGCATCGCTTTGAAAGGAGAAGCCGCGCTCGGCCTGGTCGAGCTGCATCGAGGAGACGCCGATATCGAGGGTCACCCCGTCGACCTGCGCGACGCCGCGCGCGGTCAGCGCCTGACGCATCCGGCTGAAGCGCTCCGGCACAAGCGTCAGGCGCTCCCCGCTCGCGGCCAAGGCCTCCCCTTCTTTGATCGCATCGGGGTCGCGATCGAAGGCGATGACCTGGGCTGCCCCGTGCTCGAGGATGGCCTTGGTATAGCCGCCCGCCCCGAAGGTGCCGTCAACATGGGTCTCGCCCGGGGCGGGAGCGAGCGCATGGACGACCTCGTCGAGGAGGACGGGAATGTGGGCGGCGGCGGTCACTTGCGACCTCCGCGCTCGTCGAGCCGCATTTGGGCGAGCTCGCGAAGATCGGCGTCGGCGCTCTCGAGCGCGAGCCTGGGATTCCACAATTCGATGAAGTCGAACGAGCCGACGAACAGCACCAGATCCTCGATCTGGCCGAGCTTGCGGAGCGGCGCCGGCATCAGGATCCGGCCGTTGGCGTCGTAGGAAACGGGGTCGGCGAAGCCCGAGGCACGGCGCGAGCGGTTGAAATGCGCGCGCAGGTCGACGCCCTTCTCCTCGTCGCGGGCGCGGCGTCTGCGCACTTCGGCGGCGAGCATGCTGTTGTAGACCGCGTCATAGGCGATCAGGCAGGGCTCGGTTTCATGGCGGCCGATGAAGAGCGTCTTGTCCGCGACGCGCAGTTCGAGCTGGGCGCGGAAGATGGCCGGGACCGACAGCCGCCCCTTGGCGTCTATCGCGTTGAGCGCGCTCCCGTTGAAGAGATGCTCGCTATCCACGTCAGGCCCGTTCCCCAAGTTACAGACCTCCCCCGTTCGGACGCGCTTCCGCGCGCCCGTTCGCCCCATGGCGGTGAACAGGAAATGCCCCTGATTAGGAGGCCGTGGATAAACCACGCGACATGGGATTGCTAGGCATTTTCATGGCTTTTTATGGTATTTCATGGTTCAGGAGAGTAAATTCATGGTTTGTTCCGCCATTTATGAGCCTCCGAAGGCTATTGAGCGGCTGTGGATAAGACGGTGGATTCCGAGTCGCGCCGGCGACTCGACAGCCGGAAGACTCACTCGGGTGGCGGCGCCACGCTATTGCCTTCGGTATGGCCGGGAGCGACGCCCATCTTGGCCAGCGGCTCGGTCGGCTGCGCCTCGACCGCGTTGGGCGTGACCGGGGGGGCGCCCGCATGCTGCTCGATCAGATTGGGCGTCAGCGCCTCTTCGTCCGGCGCGCGCTGGGCGAACACCGCCGCCAGCAACACCGCCAGAAACACGAAGGCCAGGCCGGTCAGCCCGATCCGTACTCGCTGCATCCGCCGCTGATCCTCCCGCCACAGCCCCTCTGGGCAGGATAGCCGCGCCCGCCCGCTTTGTCGAACCCTCGGCGCGCTTGATCGAAAGCGGGATGGCGCGCGCGTACGCACCGCAAATTCAGCCTTGACGTCATTTGCTGCGCCCGCGAAGGAAAGCACTATGAAGAACCTCATCCCCGCGGCGGCGGCCAGCGCCGCCCTCCTCGCCCTTGCGGCCTGCAACAACGAACCGCAGACCGTGAACACCCTCGATGCCCAGGCCGAAGCGCTGAAGAATGCGCCGCCGGTCGAGCTGCCGCCGTCGATCACGGCGAGCAAGCAGTATCGCTGCAGCGACAACAGCCTCTACATCGTCGATTTCTACAACAACAATTCGGCCCGCGTGCGCACCTCGCAGGACGGCGCGCCGACCGCGCTGACTGCCGACAACCCCGCCGGGCCCTATGCCGGCGAGGGCTATACGCTCAGCGGCAATGGCGACAACGTCACCGTCAACGGCAAATCCTGCCACACCTGATCCGCGTCACCGGTTCGAAAAAGCGGCCGGTCCGGAACCCCCGGGCCGGCCGCTTTTTCGTCGCCGGATACTCGCCCGTCACCCCCTAGGCGGAGGCTGCCCGCCTCGCTAGGGATCGCGCCATGACAAAGACTGCGATCACGCCTGAGGTCGTCGCCGAGCACGGCCTCTCTCCAGAGGAGTACGATCGCGTGCTCCACGCCATGGGGCGCGAGCCGAACCTGACCGAGCTCGGCATCTTTTCGGTGATGTGGTCCGAACATTGCTCCTACAAATCCTCGCGCATCCATCTCAAGCGCCTGCCCACCCAGGCCCCCTGGGTGATCCAGGGGCCGGGCGAGAATGCCGGCGTGATCGACATCGGCCCGGGCCCCGACGGCAAGCCGCAGGCGGCGATCTTCAAGATGGAGAGCCACAACCACCCGAGCTACATCGAGCCCTATCAGGGCGCCGCGACCGGCGTCGGCGGCATCTTGCGCGACGTCTTCACGATGGGCGCGCGGCCGATCGCCAATCTCAACGCGCTGCGCTTCGGCCGCCCCGATCACCCGAAGGTGCGCCACCTGATCGCCGGCGTCGTCGCCGGGATCGGCGGCTACGGCAATTGCGTCGGCGTCCCCACCGTCGGCGGCGAGGTCAATTTCCACCCCGCTTATGACGGCAACATCCTGGTCAACGCGATGACCGTCGGCGTCGCCGATCAGGACAAGATCTTCCTTTCGGCCGCGTCGGGCGTCGGCAATTCGATCGTCTATGTCGGCTCCAAGACCGGGCGCGACGGCATTCACGGCGCGACCATGGCTAGCGCCGATTTCTCCGAGGACAGCGAGGAGAAGCGCCCCACCGTCCAGGTCGGCGATCCGTTCACCGAGAAATTGCTGATCGAGGCCTGCCTCGAGCTGATGGCGTCGGACGCGATCGTCGCCATCCAGGACATGGGCGCCGCCGGCCTCACCTCCTCCAGCGTCGAGATGGCGTCGAAGGGCGGCGTCGGCCTGCGCCTCGACATGAACGCCGTCCCCTGCCGCGAGGCGGGGATGACGCCCTATGAGATGATGCTCTCGGAGAGCCAGGAGCGGATGCTGATGGTGCTCAAGCCCGGCCGCGAAAGCGAAGCGGAAGGCATCTTCCGCAAATGGGAGCTGGATTTCGCGGTCATCGGCCAGGTCACCGATACCGGCCGGATGGTGCTGGAGTGGAATGGCGAAGTGGCCGCCGACATCCCGCTCGCTCCCCTCGCCGACGACGCGCCCTGCTACGACCGGCCCTGGACCAGGACCGAGCCCCCCGCCCCGCTCGCCGACCCGCCCCCCTGCACCGACATCGGCGCGGATCTCCTGAAGCTGATGGCCTCGCCCGATCTCGCCAGCCGGCGCTGGATCTGGGAGCAATACGACCGCAAGGTCGGCGCCGACACGCTCCAGCCGCCCGGCGGCGACGCGGCCCTGGTCCGCGTCCACGGCACCGACAAGGCGCTGGCGATCACCACCGATTGCACGCCGCGCTATTGCAAGGCCGATCCGGTCGAGGGCGGCCGCCAGGCGATCGCCGAAGCCTGGCGCAACATCTGCGCGACCGGCGCCCGCCCGCTCGCCGCCACCGACTGCATGAATTTCGGCAACCCGCAGCGCCCCGAAATCATGGGCCAGTTCGTCGGCTGCATCGAAGGCATGGCCGATGCCTGCGCCGCGCTCGACTTCCCGATCGTCTCCGGCAACGTCTCGCTCTACAACGAAACCAAAGCGGACGACGGCCCCGAGGGTCCGAGCTCCAGCGCCATCCTCCCCACCCCGGCGATCGGCGGCGTCGGCCTGATCGAGGATTGGACCAAGGCCGTCGGCATCGCCTTCAACGGCCCCGGCGACGTCATCGTCACGATCGGCGACAAGCGCGGTCATCTCGGCCAGTCGCTGTGGCTGCGCGAGCTGCACGGCCGCGAGGACGGCCCGCCGCCGCCGGTCGATCTCCATGGCGAGCTGATCGCCGGCGAGTTCGTCCGCGCCGCGATCGCCGGCGGCGCGATCACCGCCTGCCACGACGTCGCCGACGGCGGGGTCGCGGTCGCGCTCGCCGAAATGGCGCTCGCCGGCAATGTCGGCGCACTGATCAACCATCCCTCGCCCGGCGGCGATGCCGGCTTCTTCGCCGAGGATCAGGGCGTCTATGTCGCCACCATCTGCGACAATTGCCTGCTCACCTTCCTCGCCCGCGCCCATGCCGCCGGCGTCGAGGTCGAGGCGATCGGCCGCACCGCGGGCTCGCGCCTGATCTTCGAGCTGCCCGACGGCGACCATGCGGTCGGCCTCGCCGAACTGCGCGCCGCGCATGAGGGCTTCTTCCCTGCTTTGATGGGTGATAGTCTCGAAGCTCTATAGCCCAGGGCTCGGGCGTCTCGCAGTGGAGAACAGCCATGGCCCGCAGCCTCGCCCGCCCGATCCTCGTCGCCACCCTGATCGCCGGGACGCTCGACATTATCGCCGCAGTGGGCCTCACCCTCTATAACGGCCGCGATCCCGCCGACATGCTGCGCGGCGTGGCTTCGGGCCCCTTGCCGGGCGCAAGCGGCTGGGGCGAGGCGGGCGCCGCGCTCGGCCTCCTCGTCCATTTCGCCTTGATGGGGATCATGGCGGCGGTCTTCTTCGCCGCCGCCGCGCGGCTCCCGTCGCTGCGCGCGCAGCCCGTCCGCTGGGGCCTGCTCTACGGCCTCGCCACCTATGTCGTGATGAACCTCATCGTCCTGCCGCTGCGCTTCGGCGCCCCCTTGCCGCCGCCGACCCGCGCCATCCTCACCCAGCTCTTCTGCCACATCGTCCTGGTCGGCATCCCCATCGCCCTGATCGCGGCCCGCCATCTGCGGAGCCGGAGCCCGTTCGCGTGAGCGCGGGCTATTCAGGCACCCCGCTCGCAAGGAAGCTCTCGCTCAAGCCGGGCCTTCGCATTTGGTGGGAGGACATGCCCGACGCCGTCCGCGACGAGATCGAGCGTGAGGGCCTCCCCCTGAACCACCTTCCCGCCGCCGAGGCCCCGATCGACGCCGCCCACATCTTCGTCACCGCGCGCGCCGATCTGGAAGCCCGCTTGGGCCGCCTCCGCCCGCTCCTCGCCCCCAGCGGCTTCATCTGGGTGAGCTGGCCGAAGAAGGCCTCGAAAGTCCCGACCGACATCACCGAGGATGGCATCCGGGAGGTCATTCTGCCCGACACCGACCTGGTGGACGTCAAGGTCTGCGCCATCGACTCGGTCTGGTCCGGCCTGAAGCTGATGATCCGGAGGGAGCGGCGGTGAGCGCTCTGCAATATGCTATTGCGAGCCAGTCGCATTATCGATATATCCGCTCCATGATCGTTTGCGTCTGTAATGCGATTCGCGAAACCGAGGTGCGGGCCGCCGCGCGCGCCGGCGCCTCGTGCCCGACCAGCGCCTATCGCAGCCGGGGCTGCAAGCCGCGCTGCGGCCAATGCTTCTCCTTCGCCCGCGAGATCATCGCCGCCGAAATCGCCGCCGCCTGAGGCCGCGGATATCGGGGATCCGCAAATCCCCTTCTTCCCTACTGCCAGCGCCTCGCAATCGCACCTTCGCTCAGTTGCGAATGCCAAGCATCCGCACTCAATTTTCGGCGGTTTTCCGCCATTTTTCGCTGCCTTTGCGCGCGCCGATGCGCTATAGGTGCTGCCGAAACAGGAGGACCCCATGAAGGGCGACGCGAAGGTTATCGAGCTGCTCAACGAGACGCTCAGGAACGAACTCACCGCGATCAACCAATATTGGCTGCACTATCGCATGCTCGATAATTGGGGGGTGCGGCGGCTTGCCGATTACGAGCGCCACGAGTCGATCGACGAGATGAAGCATGCCGACAGCCTGGCGGAGCGCATCCTCTTCCTCGAGGGCCTGCCCAATTTGCAGATGCTGGGGCGGTTGCGGATCGGCGAGACCGTCGAGGAGATATTGCGCGCCGATCTCGACCTCGAAATCGAGGCGGTCGCCCAGCTGAAGGAAGCGATCGTCCATTGCGAGAACGTCCGCGACTTCGTCAGCCGCGACCTCTTCCGCTCGATCCTGGCGAGCGAGGAGGGCCATGTCGACTTCCTCGAAACCCAGTTCGAAATGATCGCCCGGATGGGCCTGCAAAACTACATTCAGCTGCAAAGCAAGCCGGCGGAGGAATAAGCGTCGGGCCGGCCCCGGCCAGCCTCAGACCTGGGCCCTCAAGATGCACTGCTGAAGCTGCGGCTGCAGCACGTTGAGCTGGATCTGCACCCAAATCACTTGCTGCAGCGCGACTTGCGCCGCCGTCATCCCCACGAGCCCGGCGCCGTCCACGGACGGCGCCGGTGCGGCGTTGGCGGCCGTGCTATTTTCCGTCTCCTCTTCTTCGAGATCCTCGATGCGGGCTCTGACGCCCTCGGCATCATAGGTGCCCCGCTGGCTGAGCCGCTGCGCCGCCGCGACCTCGACGCCGAGCAGGGCCGACGAGATCATCCGGAAATACTGGCGTTCGGGCGCGATCTGGATCTCGCTGACCGCCGCCTGCGCGCGCGCCTGGGCGAGGCGCCCCTGCGCATTAGCGAGCACCCCGTTCACGCGGTGAACCTCGTCCTGGGCCTCGGCCAGCGCTGACCGCGTCGCAGTGAGATTCGCTTGTGTCGTCGCCTGCGTCGCCAAGATTGCGCTGCGGTCGCCAGCTTCCGCGGCCTGGAACTGCGCGTTCGCATGCTCCGCGGCGTTCAGGGCGGCGGTCATCTGGCGCTCGCCCTGAGTGACGGCCAACGCGGCGACCCTTGCGTCGATTTCGGCGGCCCGTACGTCGGCTTCAGCCTCATTCACGCGCTCCTCCGAAACGGCCTGCGTAACGCGCGGCATCCTGGCGAAAGCGGACATGCCCACCGCCTCCATCTGAATGCAGCTCAGCGCCTCGAGCGCGTCGCGCAGGATCAACGCCTGCTCCTGCGAATCGTAATAGGAGTTGCCGGCCGTGAACATCTGGCTGGCGGCGCCGCCGGCGATCCCCCAATCCGTCCCGCCGCCCAGCGCCATCGCGGTCGCCGAACCCGCCAGCGCGATGAAGCCGGGCAGCTGCCAGGCCTGGCGGCCGTCGGCGGCAAGGGCCATCGTGCAGCGATAGGAATCGATGAAATTGTCGATCAGCGCGATCGCGCCGTCGACATCCTCGCGCAGCGCCGCGCCATTGTCGGCGGCGGGGACGAGGCATTCCTGCGATGGCGCGCGCGCCGCACTGCGGTGGGTGAGACTGACCTGCGGAGGCGCGAAGCTGTAGGTCGAACAGCCGGACAGCAGCACCCCGCCGACGGCAAGCATGATCGAGATCCGCGACATGTCTCCCTCCTCCCGACCGAAGCCGGTCCAGACCCCGCCTCGGGATCCGGGCCGAGCATGCACCCGGCCCGACGAGGGTACGCGTGACGACCGTCACGCCTCGCCAGCCGCGGCGGGCTCGGCCGCCGGGCGGCGAGGCGCCCCGATGGATTCTGGCGCGATCTCGACCAATCGGGCTATAGGTTCCGGCATGGATCAGATCGTCCCACTCCTCGCGGCATTTGGGCTCGGCTCCGTCGTGACTGCACTCGTGCAGTCCGGACTGTTGAATCGAACCAGGCGCTTCGATCGCATCTTTGCTGAGAAGCAAACCGCCTATGTCGGGCTCCTGGACGCCTGTCACCGTGCAGCCGTCGAAGGCACCGATGAGGCGGCTAAGAACTTCGCTTATTGGCGGATCCGTTGCGATCTTGTGGGCTCGGCTGCGGTCTGTGATGCAGTCAGACGCATGGCCGAGACGAACGATGACCGCGAAGGCAGGCTGAAGGCGGACGACGACTTGCGATCGGCAATGCGCTCGGACCTCAAAATATCGAAATGAAGCGGGTCTCCCTTGCAATGTAGGATTTCATCTGTTCTACACTGAGAGTGGAACATAAGATGAACATCGGCGAGTCGCAAGCGACGGCGGATGAATCGCCGCCTGATGAATCGCCGCCCGACCTGCCGGGCACCACCGACGAAACCCTGCCCGCTCTTCAGGACGGCTTCGAGCCGGTGCCACTGCGTGCCCGCCATGACGGCTGGACGCCGGCGCGGCAGCGTGCCTTTATCGAGGCGCTGGCGGAGAGCTTGTGCATCGCCGACGCCGCCGCCGCGGTGGGCATGAGCCCGCGCGGCGCCTATGAATTGCGCCGCCGCGCCGGCGCTGGCGGTTTCGCCGCGATCTGGGATGCGGTGCTCCGTCAGGGCTTTCGAGACCGCGTCCGACCGCTGCTGCTCGACAAGGCGCTGAACGGGACGATTGTCCGCCGCTTCTATCACGGCAAGCAGATTGCCGAGGATCGCGTCCATTCCGAGCGGCTGCTGCTGAGGCTCCTCGACAAAGGCGAGAAATTGTTTGCCGCGGATCCGGACGCCGATGCGATGCTCGGCGACTGGGACGGCGCCATGGCCCGGCTGGAAAGCGGCGCCTTCGAAGGCGGCTTTCGGCTGTGGCGGGACCGCTGGGGCCATTGGCTCACCAATTTCCCGCCTCCGCCCGGCTTCGACAATTATTCCGGCGAACCTTCCGACCCGGATTTCGAGCGCGCGCTGACCGAGGCTGAAGAAGAGGCGCTCGCCGCGCAGCAGCAGACGAGGCTGGAAACGGGCGAGGCTGCCCGCGACCGCTTCTTCGGATTCACCCCTCGCGGCCGCGCCAAAGATCGACGCAGTCGATTGAAAGAGCGATAGTGATCGAGCGGTTTTTTCTGATTGGCGAGCTTCGTGAACTTCCGCGATTGCGCGCGGCCTCCGATCCACTATCCTGCGCCCGCGAAACGAGTTCGGGAGGGGGAGCCGAATGAGCAGCGTCGCACCAGCAGCCGAAGCCGTGCCAGAATTGAGCCGGGCCGACACTCCGCCCCCGGCCCGCATCGCCACGCTCGACGTCGTCCGGGGGATCGCGGTGATGGGCATTTTGGCGATGAACATCGTCGCCTTCGCCATGCCCTTCGAGGCCTATATGAATCCCACCGCTTTCGGGCTTGAGAGCGATGCCGATCTCGCCTCCTGGCTGGTCAGCTTCGTGCTTGTCGACGGCAAGATGCGCGGTCTCTTCTCCTTCCTGTTCGGCGCGAGCACCCTGCTCGTCATCGAACGGGCGCGGGCGAGCGGGGCGAGCCCCGCCGGGGTTCATTATGCGCGGATGTTCTGGCTGCTCCTGTTCGGCCTCGCCCATTTCTACTTCATCTGGTTCGGCGACATCCTGACCGCTTATGCGCTGACCGGGCTGCTGCTCTTCTTCTTCCGCAACCTGTCGGTCCGCGCCCTGATCATCTGGGGGATCGCCTTCCTGCTGCTCCAGGGCCTGCTGATGGGCGCCGGCGCGTCGCGGATGGCCTATCTCGCCGAGGCCGCGACCGCGCCCGGCGCCGAGGCGGCGCTCGTCGAGGAGTGGGGCGCGATGCGTGAGGGGTTCGCGCCGCGCGACGAAGCCGGGCTCGCGGAGGATATGGCGCTTCACCGGGGCTCGTGGAGCGGCCTCGTCCACGACCGGCTGATCGAACGCGGCGCCGAGCCCTTCCTCAGCCTGATCTTCTTCTTCGCGGAAACCCTCGCCTACATGCTGTTCGGCATGGCCGGGTTCAAATCGGGCTTCCTGCGCGGTGATTGGCCGATCGCGCGCTACCGCAAATGGGCGCTGGTCTGCCTCGGCATCGGTATCCCCGCTTATGCCGTCATCGCCACCCTCCTGATCCGGGCGGATTTCGCGCCGGAGGCGGTGTTCCTCTATTCGCTGGCCGCGACCACGCCCTTCCGGCCGCTGATGATCGTCGGCATCGCCGCTTTGATCGTCTTGCTGGCCTGGCACGGCGGCGCGCTGGTCGACCGCATCGCCGCCGCGGGCCGCGCCGCCTTCACCAACTATCTCGGCACGTCGATCCTGATGACGACCCTCTTCTACGGCTATGGCCTGGGCCTTTACGGGACGCTCAGCCGGATCGAGCTGTGGCTGCCGGTGCTCGCCATGTGGGCGCTGATGCTGCTCTGGTCCAAGCCCTGGCTCGATCGCTTCCGCTACGGGCCGTTCGAATGGCTCTGGCGCAGCCTGGCGCGGATGCGGCTCGAGCCGATGCGGCGCGGCTCACCCGACGCCTAGATCGCCGGCGCGCCCTCGGACGCGGGTTCGCGCCAGTTGATCAGCCGGTCGACCGGGGCGGCGGGGACGATCTCGGTCGGCCCGTCCGAGGTCAGTTCGGGGAGCAGGCGGCCGTCGGGCAGGAAGATGCGGCTGGCGTAGCCGCCGCGGCCATTGTCGTCGCTGCGCACGCACAGCTCCTGATCCTCGAGCGCCAGGATCAGCAGCCGGAACATGATCGGCAGCGAATCGTCCTCGGCCGAAGTCGGCGCGTCGGGGATCTCGTAGAGGAGCGCGTTGGTGATTCCGTCGGTGCAGTCCACGTCGCCTCGCCGCCGCCACTGGGTGCGCGAGGCGAAGACGTAGCGCGGGCTGATATGCTGGAAATCCACTTGCGGGCTGTCGAGCGGGGCATCGGCCTCGCCGTAGGAATCGATCACCCGCCACGCCTCGGGCGCCAGCTCGGTGATCGGCCGGCTGGTTAGGATGCCGACCGAATCGCCGTCCTCGCCATGGGAGAGCATGTAGTGCCGCTCGGCGCCACGGCGGCGGATCTCGGCGTCGGGATCGTCGCCGCCGACATTCCATCGTTCGACCCGCTCGCCGGGCTGCAGCAGCCGGTCGCGCAACTGGCCGACGATCGCCCGCAGCTCGGTGATCCCGGCGACGGCGGGGTCCTGCCCCTGCCCGCTCGCCGGCGCCTGGACCGCCAGCGCGGCCCCGGCCGCGAGCAGGATGAAGAGCTTACGCATGGAGGACCTCCGCGAACACAGAGCGGCAGGCTAAGCGGGAATTCCGGCGGGAGGCAATGGGAATCGGCGGCGTCTACAGCCTTCCGAACTCCTGATTGCTCGGGTTGCGGGTGCCCGCCGCACGGCGCTGAACGAGCGGATTCGCCTCCTCGTCGAGCAGGCCGATGGTCCGCTCGTAGAGCGGCCGCAGCCGGGCGACCTGGGGCAGGATATTGTCCGGGAAGAAATGCCCCTCGACCCCGCGCCGCGCGGCTTCCTCGATCTCCTCGGCCAGCATGGCGACCGGCTCCGCGCCGAACTGGCGCGCCTCGGCCTTCAGCGTGTGCGAGGGGAGAACGAGCGCGGCGGCATCGCGGCCGTGCATCGCCTGCTCGATCTTGCCGACCGCCTTCTCCCCATCCTCGCGAAAATAGCCGAGGATGCGGACGAAGCTCGCGCCGAGCTCGGTCCGCATCTGCTGAAACTTGGTCCAGTCGACAATCTCGATGTCGGCTTCGTCCACTCTCTTCCCCTTCGTCGTCGTCACCTGCCTACGCCCTCGGAGTAAACAGGGCGTTGACGAAAGCGCCCGAAGATCACGGTAGCCGCCCGCTCAATCCGCCTTCAGGAAGGGATTCTTGGAGGCGCGGGCGTGCAGCCGCACCGGTACGGCGCCGAAGCCGAGCTCGCGGCGGATGCCGTTGATCAGATAGCGCAGATAGGAATCGGGCAATTGATCGACCCGCGTGCCGAACAGAACGAAGCTCGGCGGGCGGGTGTTGACCTGGGTGATGTAGCGCAGCTTGATCCTCTTGCCGCCCGGCGCCGGCGGCGGATTCTTCTCGACCGCATCCTCGAACCAGCGGTTGAGCTGGCCGGTCGACACCCGCTTCGACCAGATTTCCCGAGTCTCGAAGGCGGCGCCGAGCAATTGATCGATGCCCTTGCCGGTCTTGCCCGAGACGGTGAGCAAGGGCACGCCGCGCGCCTGGCTCAGTCCCTCCTCGAGCGCCGCCTTGATCCCGTTGAACAGGCTGGAGCCATGTTCGGCCACGTCCCATTTGTTGATCGCGATGATCAGCGCCCGCCCCTCCTCCAGGACATGGTCCGCGATCCGCAGGTCCTGCGCCTCGAGCCCGCGCGTGCCGTCGAGCAGCAGCACGACCACTTCGGCGAAGTCCACCGCGCGGCGCGCATCGGCGACCGAGAGCTTCTCGAGCTTGTCGTCGACCTTCGATTTCTTGCGCATCCCGGCGGTGTCGATCAGCCGGACCGGGCGTCGTTCGCCGTCTTTGGCCTGCCATTCCCAGTCGATGGCGATCGAATCGCGGGTGATCCCGGCCTCGGGCCCGGTGATCAGCCGCTCCTGCTCGATCATCCGGTTGATCAGGGTGGATTTGCCCGCATTGGGCCGGCCGACGATGGCGAGCTTGAGCGTCGGATCGCCCTCCTCGTCCGCCTCGCCGTCCGCCTCCTCGCGCTCGACATGGGGGCGCAGATGCTCGAACAGATCGACCACGCCCTCGCCATGCTCGGCGCTCATCGGGATCGGCTCGCCCAGGCCCAGCGACCAGGCCTCGAGGATCCCCGCCTCGCCGGCGCGGCCCTCGGCCTTGTTGGCGGCGAGAATCACCGGCGTCTTTTCGGAGCGCAGCCAGCGGCCGATCTCCTCGTCGAGCGGGGTCACCCCGGCACGGGCATCGATCAGGAACAGGGCGACATCGGCCTGGCGCACCGCCTCGGTAGTCTGCGCGCGCATCCGCCCGGGCAAAGTATCGGGATCCTCATCCTCATAACCGGCGGTGTCGATCACCCGGAATTCGAGCCCGATCAGGTGGGCATCGCCCTCGCGCCGGTCGCGAGTCACCCCCGGCCGATCGTCGACAAGCGCAAGCCTCTTGCCGACCAGCCGGTTGAACAGGGTCGATTTGCCGACGTTCGGACGGCCGACGATCGCTACGGTGGGCAGGTTGGCCATGAGGCCAGCCGCCCTGCCGGTTTAGCGGAAAGCGGTCAACCGGCCGTCGTCGGAGAGGACGTAGAGCGTGTTGTTCGCGACGACCGGCGGCAGCGAGAAGCTTTCGCCCGCTTCGACCGTCGAAAGCACGCTCCCGTCGATCGGCGACACGAAGGCGATCTGGCCGCGCGAGCTGGTCAGCACCAGCCGGTTGCCGGCGAGCAACGGCCCGCGCCAGAAGATCGGATCCTGGCCCTGCCGGACCCTGACCACGCCGGTCCTCGCATTGGGCTCGCTGCGTCGTTCCGGGCGGCGGAAAGCGGGCAGCTGCGAAGCCCAGCGGACCCGCCCCGAAGCGCGGGAGACGGCGAGCAATTGCGCACGATCGGTGACCACGAACACCCATTCGCCGGCGACCCAGGGCGTCGACAGGCCGGAGATGTTCAGCTCCCAGGCACGCTGACCGGTGATCAGTTCGACCGCGACCATGCGGCCGCCCTGGCCGATCGAGAAGACCCGGCCGTTGTCGATCACCGGATCGGCGTCGATGTCGGAGAGGTTGCCGACCACGGTCGAGATGCCGGTCCGGGCGAGCGCGTCCTGCCAGACGACCTGGCCGTTCTCATAACGATAGGCGGTGAGCTCGCCCGAGGAATAGCCCGCGACGACGGTCGATTGGGCGAAGGCGGGGGCGGCGCTGCCGAACACGCCGGCGAGCTCGAACGCGCCTGAGCCCTGCCAGCGGGTCTGCCCATTCTCCGCGTTGAGCGCGTAGAGCTGGCTGTCCTGGCTCAGCACGTAGACGGTGCCCGCGGCGATGGTCGGCGCGCCGCGCAAGGGGCCGCCGGGCTTCACTTGCCAAAGGACAGCGCCGGTCTGCGCATCGAGCGCGGCCACCTCGCCGACGCCGTTGGTGGCGTAGACGCGGCCCTCGGAGACGGCGACGCCGCCGCCGAACAGCGCTTCGCTGGGGCTGTTCTCGCCGCGCAGCTGACGCTCCCAGACCTGCGCGCCGCTGTCCGCGTTGAACGCGCGGATGCGGGCGAGGGTGTCGATCGTATAGACCTTGCCGCCGGCGACCATCGGCTCGGAAACCAGGCGGGTGCGGAAGCTGTTGCCGTCGCCGATGCTGACCGACCAGGCCCGGGTCGGCGATTCGCCCAGCGCGACGTGGATCATCGTCTTCGATTCATTGCCGCCCGGCTGCGGCCAATCCGCGTTGGACACCGGCCCGGGCACGGTGACGGGCACGTCGGCGAGCAGCGGATCGACCTCGACCCGGCTCTGCGCGCCGAGCACGGGCGTGCGCACGCCGATGGTCGGCGTGGTCGGGCGATCGCGGCCCTTGAGAATTCCGCAGCCGCCCAGAAGGCTGGCCGCGGCAAGAGCGAGGACGAGACGCTTCATTGGGCTTTTTCCCTTGTTGCGGCCGGCGCGGCGCGTGGGCCGCTGCCGCCGGATCCTTCGTCGAGGGCGTCGAACCCTAATGAGCCCGCCATCTGAACGGCTCTGGAACGGATCGAGGCGGGCACGTTCTCGTCTCGCGCGATGCGCTGGAAGATCGGCCCGGCCAGATCGCCACGGTTCATGCGGACATAAGCGATGCCGACCATCTCGCCGGCGCTGCCCAGCCAGGCGCTGCCCTCGCCGGCGAGCGGACGCAGCCGCTGGACGACCTCCTGCGGGCGCAGCGTATCGAATTCGAGCAGGGTCCGGCGGACCAGAGCGGCCTCGCGATAGCTTTGATCGAGGCCCTCGTCCTCGGCGATCCCTTTGAGCGTCTGGATCGCGGCGGGGACGTTGCCTCCGGCGATCTGGTTGTTGGCGCGGGTGAACAGCGCGGCGGCGCGATAGCCTTCGATCTCGCTGTCGGCGAGCTGATCGACCTTGCCTTTGGCGGCGACGCGGTTGCCGGCCTCCATCGAATCGAGCGCATCGATCAAAGCCTCGCCCTGCTGCGCGGCTTGTTCCTGCTGGCTGTTCTGCCACCACAGCCAGCCGCCGACCGAGGCGATGACGAGCACCACCGCGCCCAGGATCGCCCAGCCGTAGCGACTGACGAAATTGCTCATCTGCTCCTTGCGGAGCTCCTCGTCGACTTCCTTGAGGAACGTCTGGCCTTCGTCCGGCTTAAGCGCCAAGATCCATTCTCCAACCGGCCGGACTGCGCGGCAGCCGCCAAAAACTCATAGTGCGTAGCATTGTCAGCGGACGCGGGCGCTTCTTACCATGGCGACGCGGAAACGAAAGGGCCTCACGGCTTGGGCCGGTAGATCTGCTCTTCGGTCGGAAAGGCGCGGCTCTTCACCTCCTGCGCATAAGCCGCCGCCGCCGCGCCGATCTCGCCGGCGAGGTCGCCGAACCGCTTCACGAAGCGCGGCGTCCGCTCGAACAGGCCCATCATGTCCTCGGTCACCAGGATCTGGCCGTCGCATTGCGCCGAGGCGCCGATCCCGATCGTCGGGCAGGCGACCGCCGCCGTCGCCGCGACCGCGATCTCTTCCATCACCCCTTCGAGCACGAGCGCGAAGCAGCCGGCCTCGGCCACCGCCCTGGCGTCGGCGAGGACCTTGTCGGCCTCCGTCTCGTCACGACCGCGCGCGCGATAGCCGCCGAGCGCATTCACCGCCTGCGGGGTCAGCCCGACATGGCCGCAGACCGGGATGCCGCGCCGGGCAAGGAAGGCGACCGTCTCGGCCATCGCCTCGCCACCCTCAAGCTTCACCGCCGCCGCGCCGGTTTCCTTGAGTACCCGGGCGGCGCTGCGAAAGGCCTGTTCCGGGCTTTCCTCATAGGAGCCGAACGGCATATCGACCACGACCAGCGCGTGCCACGAGCCGCGCACCACCGCGGCGCCATGCGCGCACATCATCTCCAGGCTCACCGGGATGGTCGAGGGCAGGCCGTAGATGACCTGGCCCAGGCTGTCGCCGACGAGCAGCAGATCGCAATGCGGATCGAGCAATTGCGCCATCCGCATCGTGTAGGCGGTCAGGCAGACGATCGGCTCCTTGCCCTTGCGGCCCATGATCGCCGGCGCGGTCAGCCGCTTCATCGGCGCCGGCGTCGGCGTGGCGCGGCTCGTCGCCGTGTCGATCGTGTAGGTGGACATGGGCGAGGGTGTAGCGGATCGGGAGCCGGTCGGCAAAGCTCTGTGCCTTCCACCCCCCGACCGTTCGGCCTGAGCCTGTCGAAGGCCTTTCCTTTCTTGTTTTCTTAAGCAGGTAAGAAGGAGAGGGCTTCGACAGGCTCAGCCCGAACGGGTCTGGGCGTGGGTCGCCGCTTTCATCTCCTGGATGAAGTCCTGAACCGGCGCCCCGGCGGCGATCCGCTCGACGATCGCCGAGCCCGAAATCACGCCCGCAGCGCCCGCGTCGAGCGCCGCCCGCACATGCTCGGACCGCGAGATGCCGAATCCGAAGATGGGCGGCGGCGCGTTTGCTTCGCGCAGCGTCGCGAGCATGGCGCCGTGATCGAATCGGACCGTCTCCCCCGCCCCGGTCACGCCGGCCCGCGCCACGCAATAGGTGTAGCCGCCGCCGAGCGACGCGATCTCCCTCAGCCGCGCCTCCGGCGTGTTGGCGGCGGCGATCAGCACCGGCTCGACGCCATGTGTCCGCGCCCCGGCGGCATAAGGCGCCGCTTCGAACAAGGGCACGTCGGCGACCAGCACGCTGTCCACGCCCGCCGCCGCGGCGTTCCGGTAGAAGGCGTCGCGGCCCCGGGCCAGCACCAGATTGGCATAAGTGAGGATTCCGACCGGAACCTGCGGGTAGCGCACCCGGAACGCGCCAAGCAGGGCGAAGCAGTCGCCGGGCGTCACGCCCCGCCGAAGCGCCCGTTCCGCCGCCGCCTGGATCACGGGCCCGTCGGCGACGGGGTCGGAGAAGGGGATGCCAAGCTCCAGCATGTCCGCCCCGCCCTCGACCAAAGCATCGAGGATCGCCGCGCTGGTTTCCAAATCCGGGTCGCCGAGCATGACGAAGGCGCCGAACACGCCCTCCCCTTTGGCGAACATCGCGGCGTAGCGGCTCACAGCAGGGCCTCCGCCTGGGCGACGTCCTTGTCGCCGCGCCCCGAGATGTTGACCAGCACCAGCTCGGTTTCTTCGACGAGCTTCAGCGCGTGGGCCAGCGCATGCGCCGATTCGAAGGCGCAGATGATCCCCTCCGACCGCGCCAGCAAGGCGAAAGCGGCGAGCGCCTCCTGATCGGTCGCCCCGACATATTCGGCGCGGCCGCTGTCCTTCAGGAAGGCATGTTCCGGGCCCACCGCCGGATAATCGAGCCCGGCCGAGACCGACCAGCTCTCGCTGATCTGCCCGTCTTGGTCCTGAAGCACATAGGTCTCGGCCCCGTGCAGCACGCCCGGCCGGCCGCGCAGCAGAGTCGCGCCATGCTCGGCGCCGTCGAGGCCTTTGCCCGCCGCCTCGACCCCGATCAGCCGCACGCTTTCGTCGGCGATGAAGTCGGCGAACAGCCCGATCGCGTTGGAGCCGCCGCCGACGCAGGCGATCGCCGCGTCCGGCAGCCGGCCCTCCTCCTCGAGGATTTGCGCCCGCGCCTCCTTGCCGATCACCCTTTGATATTCGCGGACCATCAGCGGGAAAGGATGCGGCCCGGCGACGGTGCCGAGCAGATAATGGGTGTCGGCGAAGCTCGCCGTCCAGTCGCGCAATGCCTCGTTGATCGCGTCCTTGAGGCCCCGGCCGCCGCTCTCCACGGGGACCACCTCGGCACCCATCAGCCGCATCCGGAAGACGTTCAGCCGCTGCCGCTCGACATCCTCGGCACCCATATAGACGCGCGTCTTCAGCCCGAACAACGCGCCGGCGAGCGCGGTCGCGACGCCATGCTGGCCCGCGCCGGTCTCGGCGATCAACCGCGTCTTGCCCATCCGCCGAGCGAGCAGCGCCTGGGCGAGCACCTGATTGGTCTTGTGGGCGCCGCCGTGGAGCAGATCCTCGCGCTTCAGATAGATGCGCGCCTTGCCCGCGCCGAGGTTGCGGCATCGGGTCAGCGGCGTCGGTCGGCCGGCATATTTGGCGAGCAGTTCGGCGAGCTCCGCCCGAAAGCCTTCATCCTCCTGAGCGGCGAGGAAGGCGGCTTCCAGCTCCTCCAGCGCGGGCATCAGGATCTCCGGCACATAAGCACCACCGTACGCGCCGAAGCGGCCGTCCATCAGCATGACAGCGCCTCGCCCCGCACCGGCAGCCGCAACGCCTCGAAAAAGGCGCCGAGCTTGGCCGGGTCCTTGCGCCCCGGTGACGCCTCAACGCCCGAACCGACGTCGAGCGCCCAGGCACCGACATCGGCCGCCGCGCGCGCATTGTCGGGGTCGAGCCCGCCGGCGAGCAAGGCGCTGCCCAGCTCGCTTCGGCCTCGCAACCGGGACCAGTCGAAGGCGCGGCCCGTGCCGCCCGAGCGCCCGCCGACCTTGGTGTCGAACAAGGTCCGGTCCGCGCCGAGCCTTGGCTCCGGCACCTCCGCCCCGACCGCGCCGGCCGCCCACAGCTCGATCCCGTCCGCAAGCACGCCGCGCAGCCCGCGAATATAGAGCGCGTCCTCCTCGCCATGGAGCTGGACCGCGTCGAGCCCCAGCCGGCGCGCGATCATCGCCACCTGCATGAGCTTCTCGTTGCGGAACACGCCGACCACGCGGGCGCCGCCTTGCCGCGCGGCCTCGACGACCGGCTCGGCCTCCCGCGCCGTGACCGCGCGCGGCGTGCCGGGCACGAACACCATGCCGACGAAGCCGGCCCCGCTCATCGCCGCCCGCGCCGCGTCCTCGGCGCTGCGCACGCCGCAGACCTTGACCCGCCCGAACGCGAGCGCCCGCGCCGCCTCGGCCGGCCGCTCGGCGCGCATCAGGGCGGTGCCGACCAGGTAGGCGTCGGCATAAGGCGCGAGCCGGGCGACGTCGGCGCGGTCACCGATCCCCGATTCGGCGACCACAATGCGATCCGCCGGGACCAGAGCGGCCAGCCGTTCGGTCGTGCCGAGATCGACCTCGAGCGTGCGCAGATCGCGATTGTTGATCCCGATAATCTTCGCGCCGAGCGCGACCGCGCGGCGTAGCTCGCTCTCGTCATGCGCCTCGACCAGTGCGTCCATGCCGAACCGCGCCGCTTCGGCGAGCATCGCCCGCGCCTGCGCATCGTCCAGCACCGACAGCATCACCAGCACCGCATCGGCGCCGTGCAGCCGCGCTTCGATCACCTGGCGCGGATCGATCATGAAATCCTTGGCCAGCAGCGGCCCGGCACAGACCCCCCGCACGCTCGCCAGATCGGCCGGCGAGCCGCCGAAATAGGGGCCGTCGGTGAGTACGCTGACCGCATCCGCCGCGCCCGCATAGGCCGCCGCCTGCGCCGCCGGATCGACCGCGGCGAGCAGGCCCGCCGACGGCGAGGCCTTCTTCACCTCCATCACGAAGCGGGCGCCAGGCCGGGCCAGCGCCTCGGCAAGGCTGAGCCCGGTCGGCACGGCCTGCGCCCGCAACGCCTCGAGGCTCACGCCTGCGAAGCGCGCCGCGACGTCGGTTCGCTTGCGGGCTACGATCTCGCCCAGCACGCCCTTCGGTTCAGTCATTGGTGACCTCGATCAACCGCTTGAGAATGTCGAGCGGCCGCCCGGAGCCGAGCGCGCCGAGCGCCATGTCGGCGCCCTCCTTCAGCGTCGCCGCCAGGCCCGCCGTCATCAGCAAGGCGCCGGCGTTGAGCGCCACCGCGCGCCGCTCGGCGCCGGTGCCATAGCCCATCAGCAGCGCCTTCAGCCGCTCGCCATTCTCTTCAGGCCCGCCGCCGCGGATCGTCGCCAGCGGCGCCCGTTCGAAGCCGACATCCTCGGGCGCAATGGTCAGCCGCTCGACGCGGCCGTCGTTCAGCAGGACCGCCTCGGTCGAATCGTGAAGCGCGATCTCGTCGAGCCCGCCGCCATGGACGACCAGCGCCTGACGAACGCCGAGCGCAGCGAGCACCGCCGCGACCGGCTCCAGCAATCGCTCCTCCGCCACGCCCAGCAACTGCACCGGCGGTTCGGCCGGGTTCACGCAAGGGCCCAGGATGTTCATGATCGTGCGCACCTTGAGCGCGCGGCGCACCGGCCCGGCATGTTTGAGGCCGGGGTGGTAGGCGGGCGCGAACAGGAAACACAGGCCGATCTCGTCGAGCGCGCGGCGCGAGGTCGCCGCGGGCACGTCGAGCCTGACGCCCAAATGCTCGAGCACGTCGGCCGAGCCGCAGCGCGAGGTCACCGAACGGTTGCCGTGCTTGGCGACCGGCAGCCCCGCCGCCGCCGCGACGAAGGCGACCGCGGTCGACAGGTTGATCGTGCCCGAGCCGTCGCCGCCGGTGCCGCAAGTGTCGGCGAACAGATAATCGGGCCGCTCGAAAGGCGCGTCGGCGGCGCGCAGCGCGCGGGCGGCGCCGATCAATTCGTCCTCGCTCTCGCCCTTGAGCTTGAGCGCGATCAGCATCGCGGCGATCGCGCTGTCGTCGAGCCGGCCCTCGACCAGCGCTTCGAACAGCGCCTGGGCCTCGGTCTGGGAGAGCGATTCGCCGGCGAAGAGCTTCGGCAACGCCTCGACGGCGGCTTCGGCGACCGGAGCTTGGGCGGGGACCTCGGGAGAGGCCAGATTGGTCATGTACATGGGTGAGTTCCTGCAATGGCGCGACAACAAAAAACCCGCCGGGAGGGCGGGCCTTGGCGTTCGGTAAGTTCGGACTAGAGAGTCTTCACCATCGATGCAGGCGCGCCGCTTCGGCAGGGTTTCCCCACCACAGATGCCAGCAATGCGCGTGCGCGTTCATGGCCTTAGCATCCAGCCGGAACGTCTCCGGGTCAAGCGAATTTGAGACATGGACCGATGACCGAGCAATTGAGCTTCCTCGAAACCGACGGCCGCCCCGAGGGCCTGCGCGAGCGCGCCGAGCTCATCGACGCGGTGGAGGAGCGCGCGTTGGTGGAGCGGCTGGAAGCGCTTCCCTTCCGGCCGTTCGAGTTCCAGGGCTTCCTCGGCAAGCGCGAGACGGTGTCGTTCGGCTGGTCCTACCGTTTCGACGGCAGCGGCCTCGCGGAGGCGCCGCCGATCCCGGACTGGCTGCTGCCGCTGCGCGCCAAGGCGGCGGCCTTCGCGGGCCTCGCTCCGGAGGCGCTCGAGCACGCCTTGCTGATCCGCTATAGCGAAGGCGCGGGGCTCGGCTGGCACCGCGACCGGCCGGTGTTCGGCGACGTGCTCGGGATTTCGCTGCTCGCGGCGGCGCCGCTGCGCTTCCGCCGCAAGCAAGGCGCGAAGTGGCAGCGCTTCACGCTGACCGCCGAGCCGCGTTCGATCTACCTGTTGCGCGGTGCGGCTCGGGATGAGTGGGAGCACAGCATCCCGCCGGTCGAGGCGCTGCGCTATTCGATAACCTTGCGGACGCTGCGCCCCAATTCGCGATAGGCGCCGCTTAGCGGTAGAAGATGTGGGCGCCGATCCGGCTGCTGCGGCTGAGCCGGCGGCCCCAGCTCGGGCGGACGTAATTGGCGTGATACCAGAGCACGTCGCGCGGCAGGATGCGCTCGGCGCGCTCTTCGGCGACGCGGGCGACGGCGACGGCGCGGCGCCAGGCATCGGAGGCGCGGTTGGCGGCGGGGATGCGGCCGCCGCGGACGAAGGAGAATTGCGAACGCTGGACGACGACGCCGCACCAGCTGGCCGGATAGCGGCCCGAGGCGGCGCGGTTGAGGACGACTTCGGCGACCGCGAGCTGCCCTTCCAGGCTCTCGCCGCGGGCTTCGAAATAGACCGCGCTGGCGAGGCAATGCTGCTCTTCGCTGAGCGCGGCGCCGCCGGCGGCGTAGGTTTCGACCAGCGCGACCAGGCCGAGCGGGGCCGGTGCGGCGGGGGCGGTATCGAGGCCGGTCGCGGCTTCGATGAAGGCGGAGACCGATTGCGGGACCTGGGCGAGGGCCGGGTTGGCCCAGAGCGAGATCCCGGCGGTGAAAGCGAAGCTCGCCACGGCGAAGGCCGCGGCGCGGAACGTGCGAATCATGGAGTAACGTTTCTTTTGCGGTGCAGCATATCGGGGCCGATGCACATCGCATCGCCGCCGCCTTTGCTGTTCCGTCTTGCTCCGGCCGCCGGCGTCTTACGCTCTGGCGGCACCCGCTTCGTGAGTGGTGAGCGGCGCTTGCCCGGCCCCGGTTAACGAATCAACCCTTATGCTGCAGTGCAGCGATGAGGCGCGCGGCGACCGGGACGAACCGTGGAACCGGGCACTCGTTACGCCTCTTTACGGCCCCTCGGGCGCCAGCGGAGCGGCCTGGGAAGGCTGGGGCGGGATCCCCGAGACCTGGCGCACCCGGGCGCTGTCGACCCAGCCGGCCGCGCACGGCCCCGGATAATCACGGCGGCGGGCGATCGGCGCGGAGACGCCGCAGCGCGCGCTCGCCTGGCCGCCTTCGTCATAGACGATGCCGAGCCAGCGCTGATCGTGGCTGCGCGCGCAGATGAAGAATTGCGCGCCGGGCTCGAGCCGGTCGATCTGCTCGGCGGGCTCGAACGGCGCCGCGCGCACCGTCATCGGCCCCGCATCGGTGCGGTCGCGGGTCGTACCGCGCGCCGTGCAGGCGGCGAAATTGGGCCCGGCCTCGCCGATCCGTACCGCCGTCACGGTCTGGTTGAGCAGGCTCGAATCCTCCTCGGCGCGGACATAAGGCGGCGTGGTCGAGCCGCCGCCGGCCGGGTCGGGCGAGCGCTCGCCGCAGCCGGCAAGGGCCAAAGCGGCGAGGAGGAGCGTCGGGGAGACTTTCACGAGGGGCGATTTAGCCCTAGCGGTGCCGCATTGATAGCCCGCTCGGGGCCCGAGGAGCGCCTGATGGCCTATTGGCTGATGAAATCGGAAGCCGACGTGTTCAGCTGGGACGATCTGGTCCGCGACGGCAAGACCGAATGGGACGGCGTGCGCAACTACACCGCCCGCAACAACCTCGCGGCGATGAAGGTGGGCGACGAGGCGTTCTTCTATCACAGCAATGTCGAAAAAGCGGTGGTCGGGATCATGCGGGTGAGCCGCGAGGCGCGGCCCGACGGCGAGGACGGCAAATGGGTCTCGGTCGAGATGAAGCCGGTGAAGCCGGTGAAACGGCCGGTGACGCTGGCCGAGATGAAGGCGGAGCCGAAGCTCAGCGAGATGGCGCTGGTGAAGCTGTCGCGGCTGTCGGTCGGGCCGGTGAGCGCGGCGGAGTGGAAGGTGGTCTTGAAGATGGCGGGCGGCTGAGCGCGGCCATTTCCTTTCGGTACCGTAACTGTTAAATCCCCGGACGCCTGCAGCGAGGGGGAGACGCTATGGCGACGATTGCCGAAACCAGCACTCAGCACGAGCCGCCGCGCGATATCCTTTCGGGCACCCCGCGCGCGCACGCGATCGACCGCTGGATCTACGTCTTCACCGCGGCGAGCTTCATCGTCATCGTTCTGGCCGGCTTCGTGCCGAGCTCGATCGAGAAGGCCGCGGCGGTCGAGGCCGGAGCGCGCCCGCCCTTCCCGCTGGTGATGCACCTGCACGCCGTCCTGATGGGCTCGTTCCTGCTGCTCCTGCTCGCTCAGACCTGGCTGGTCGCGACCGGCCGCTGCGCCCGGCACATGCGCCTCGGCATGGTCTCGCTGGTGCTCGTGCCCGCGATCGTCATCGTCGGCTTCCTGCTCGCGCGCGGCAATTATCACGGCATCTGGGCGGCCGCTTCGGCGGCGCCTCCCGCCGCCCGGGCCGAGCTGCAGGGCCTGGTCGGCGAGCTCGACAATATCCTGCTGTTCCAGCTGCGCATCGGCATTCTCTTCCCGCTCCTCTTCTGGATCGGCCTCAGCGCACGGGGCGCGGAGCCGGGCCTCCACAAGCGCATGATGATCCTCGCCGTTGCGGTTGCGCTGCCCGCGGGGATCGACCGCATCGCCTGGCTCCCGACGACCCTCCCGGCGAGCCCGCTCGCGACCGATCTCTACACCCTGCTCGCGATCAGCCCGCTGCTGGTCTGGGACCTGATCCGCAACCGCTTCGTCCACCGCGCCTGGTGGATCTGGCTGGCCTTGTTCCTGCCCTTCGCGGTGGCGGTCAACGGCCTGTGGGACAGCGCGTGGTGGCATGGCGTGGCGCCGCGGTTGATGGGGGTCACTTGAGCAGCCGAGCGTAAGCGAGCGTTTGCGAAGCAAATGGGAGGTTAGGCGAACAGCCTGCGAAAGCCGGCCAGCGGGTCGGCATCGCCGAGCCCGACTGACGTCACGAATTCAGTTCGTGACGGCACTCTGCCCGCAATGGAGGCCGGAATAAGTTGAGGAAGTTGACGGGTGCCAAGAGACGGCGCTGAGCGGGCGCTTCGGCGGCGAATGGTCCCAATGTTCGCACTGGCCATGGGGGTGGCGGCCGGCGGGCTGGTGGGGCGATTGCGTTGACGGGCACGGGACCGGTGCTTCGCGCCGCTTGCGACCCATTGCGCTGCTCCGCCGCGCTCTTCGTTCCATGCCATCTCTCCTCGAGTCGGGGGCAACCGACCAGCTTATGCCTGATCCGAGGGGGTGTAGGAAAATGGTTTTTGTTCTTGGTTTGTGCACCGGCAACTGTGGGCGAACACCGCCGATGTTGCCAATGGGATCGGAAACCCAAGAGCGGTCGGTCCTAGTCATAGCAAAAGTGCGGGAACCTTCCCATATTATCCGCCGACACCGGCAAAGGGGGTGCAATCTTGGGTTTCGATGACAGCATTCGCCGACAGCGTCAGATGGAGGAGCTGCTCGGCCTCAGACGCTCCAGCTCGGCAATCGATGATGCCCTGAAAGCAAGCCAACCATTCAGCGAGCAACTCGGCCTGGTTCGCGGCTCCGCGGTCGATCAGGCGATGAAGGCGACGCGTCCGCTCAGCGAACAGATGGGCTTGGAACGACGTTCGGCAATCGACGAGTTCATCGATGGTAACGAGATCACACGGGCACGGATGGATGGCATTGGCTCCGTCCTGCGAGGCCGCGACGCCTTCAGCACAGGGGTGATCGATAGGAGCCTGACCAAACTCGCTGAGAATGCGAGCGCCGGCATCGGGGCACGCGTGACCGCGACTAAGTATTTCGAACAGATTGAGACGCTGAACGATCGCATATCGCGGGACATGCTCGGCGTGGGGGCGCTGGACAAGAAATTTGCAGGCATCGATCACCTCACAAAAACACTCGCCGTCGAGCGCGCCCAAGTTGATGCGATCACGCGTGCAAAGCAGTGGGCGATGGGTCTCGAGGGGCGCGCGCCCGACGCGGTCTCGAGGATTCTGAAGTCCACGCGAAGCATCGAGGACCAACTTGGCCACTTGACCCGTACGGCGACCGGCATCGTGCAAGCGGGAGATCTCGCGTCGCGCGCGACCCGCAGCTTGGCGGTCGGGGGAATCCACGACACGACGGTGCTGAAGCTCGCCACATTTGCCGGGTCGCTGGACCTGCTCGGCCCGAAATCATCAGCCGGTCAGGCGGCACTCGACTCGCTTCTTGGCACTTGGCGGATGCGGCCCGACCTGCCAGCGTCGTTCTTCCGCGACCCTGACACTCGCGTCCGTGTATATCGCGAGGCCGAGGTCGATCCTGGGCTCATCGATGCCGACAACGCCGAGGTGATCGAGGTGCTGGTGGAAAGTGGGGCCGTTTCGGGCGAACGGACCGCGACCGGCACTCGAGCCTTTGTCGATGTTGGCCCGTTGCGCATGGCGATTACGACACGGCGCGCGCGTCACGACGCGTTCCGTGCGATCGATGGCTTCGAGGTGTCGCTCCGGGCCTTTGTCGGCACTAAGCTCGCGGCGCACCTCATGGCGCGTGGCGAGGATGCGAACAAGTGGTTCACCCTGCGCGTTCCCGGCTCGCTCGTCGGCGAGGTGAAGAAGGTCCGACGCGAAGCCTACCGGGCCGGCGAGGCCCGACAGCCGCTCATCAACTTCACGAACCTCGGCGATCTGATCAGTATCATCACCTCGAACCGCAACTGGGACGAAGTATTCGGGGCGGTGTTTGACGATCGCGAGGGGTTCAAGGTGGATCTCCAGCGGCTGAACGCACATCGCCGGCCAGCCATGCACGCACGACCGATTGATGGTCCCCGGCTAGCGGAGATTTTGCTTACGATCCGTCGGCTGGCGGCTATGATGGACGCCAACGGCGCTTGGACTGACGGCTGGGACGACGATGTCTGAACATGGCCGATATTCGGCTGCAGTGTGCGAGGGTAGGTTGGCGGAGCCGACTTGATGCGGCCCTACAATAGCAAGGAGTGGCGGGAGTTCCGCGATAAAGTAATTTCGCTTGGACGATGGGCGATGCGTCCAATGCGGTCGGAGCAAGGTGGATGGTGTCATCTTCCACGTGCACCACAAAAAATACATCGCTGGTCGCCTTCCGTGGGAATATCCCTTCGAAGACTGCGAGACGCTTTGCGCTGGCTGCCACGCAGCCCATCATGGCAAGATTCCTCCAAAGGTTGGCTGGGAGGTGGCCGGCTATGACGATCTAGGGGAGCTTTGCGGGACGTGTGAGTTGTGCGGCACCGAATTACGCTACGTCTTTCTCATTCATCACGAGAACTGGCCTTCGATGGAGGTGGGCGAGATATGCTGCGATCACCTGACCTGCTCGGACATAGCGAGCAATCATATGGAGTCTGTGCGTCGCTACAATGATCGCCGGAAACGATTTGTAAGTTCACCACGCTGGCATGAATTCCGGTCGGGGCATGAGTATATACAGCAGCAGCGCATCTTCATCGAGTTGCGACGCCTGCCGGGCGGTTTCCAGCTTCGCATGAACGGCACGCAAGGGAAGGTGCTGTTCCCGGATGCCGTCGAGGCAAAAGCATGCGCTTTCGAAGTGTTGGAAGCGCAGGAACACGTCCAAGTGATGAATAAGATAAGACGGAAAGTCGCCGTGCCGTATCTGCTTCTGCGGCAGCCCTGACCGCTACCTGCTACGCTGCCCTAGCCTTCCGTCCATCCTAAGGAGGACCGCCACGGGACCATCGACCCGTGACGTCGGTCGGGCTCGCTTCGCGCCCCGCCGTCCGGCGGCAGCCGGCTCTACGCCTAACCCCGGGCCGCTACGCGTCGGCGGCCTTAGGCTCGGCGGCTAGGCCGCTTCCGCCTTCCGGCTCGCCCGCTTCCGCTCGTGGGGATCAAGGAATCTCTTCCGTATCCGCACCACCTTCGGCGTCACCTCGACCAGCTCATCGTCCTGGATATAGGCGATCGCCTGTTCCAGCGTCATCCGCTTCGGGGGCGTCAATCGGATGCTCTCATCCTTGCCGCCGGATGCCCGGAAATTGGTGAGCTGCTTGGCTTTGAGCGGGTTGACTTCGAGGTCCTGGGGCTTGGCGTTTTCGCCGATGACCATGCCTTCGTAGAGCTTCTCGCCGGGCGCGATGAAGAGGATGCCGCGCTCTTCCAGCATGTTGAGCGCGTAGGCGACCGCTTCCCCATTGCCCATCGAAATCAGGACGCCGTTCTGGCGGCCCTGGATCGGGCCTTTGTAGGGTCCGTATTTTTCGAACAGGCGGTTCATGATGCCGGTGCCGCGGGTGTCCGAAAGGAACTCGCCATGATAGCCGATCAGGCCGCGCGACGGGGCCGAGAAGGTCAGCCGCGTCTTGCCGCCGCCGGACGGGCGCATGTCGAGCATCTCGCCCTTGCGCTGCGCCATCTTCTCGACGACCGTGCCCGAATGCTCGTCGTCGACGTCGACGACCACCGTCTCATAGGGCTCCTCGCGGCTGCCGTTCGGGCCGTCGCGGAAGAGGACTCGGGGGCGGGAGATGGAGAGCTCGAAGCCCTCGCGGCGCATGGTTTCGATCAGCACGCCCAATTGAAGCTCGCCGCGGCCGGCGACTTCAAAAGCGTCCTTTTCGGCGCTCTCGGTGACCCGGATCGCGACATTGCCTTCCGCCTCGCGGGCGAGGCGTTCGCGGATGACGCGGCTTTGCACCTTGTCGCCGTCGCGGCCCGCATAAGGCGAATCGTTGACCGCGAAGCTCATCGCCAGCGTCGGCGGATCGATCGGGCGGGCGCGCAAGGGCTGGGCGAAGCCGGGATCGGCGATGGTGTTGGAGACGGTCGCCTTGGTCAGGCCCGCAATCGCGACGATGTCGCCCGCTTTGGCCTGTTCGACCGCGACGCGCTCGAGGCCGCGGAAGGCGAAGACCTTGGTCGCCCGGCCCTCTTCGACCGCATTGCCGTCGATGTCGATCGCCTTGATCGGCATGTTGACGTCGAGCGTGCCGCTTTCGATCCGGCCGGTGAGGATGCGGCCGAGGAACGGATCGCGATCGAGCAGGGTGACGAGCATCTTGAACGGCTCGTCGGCGTCGAGGCGGGGCGGGGGCACGTGCTTGACGATGGCTTCGAAGAGCGGCGTCAGATCGCCCGAGCGGACGTCGTCGGTGGTGCCCGCAAAACCGGAGCGGCCCGAGGCGTAGAGGGTCGGGAAATCGAGCTGCTCGTCATTGGCCTCAAGCGTCAGGAAGAGCTCGAAACATTCGTCGAGCACTTCGGCGGGGCGGGCGTCCGGGCGATCGATCTTGTTGACCACGACGATCGGCTTCAAGCCCAAAGCGAGCGCCTTGCCGGTGACGAACTTGGTCTGCGGCATCGGCCCCTCGGCGGCGTCGACGAGCAGGATCACGCCGTCGACCATCGACAGGATGCGCTCGACCTCGGCGCCGAAATCGGCGTGGCCGGGGGTGTCGACGATGTTGATGTGGACGGTGTCGCCGCCGGAAGGGGGCGTCCATTCCACCGAGGTGCACTTGGCGAGGATGGTGATCCCGCGCTCCTTTTCGAGGTCGGTCGAATCCATCGCCCGCTCCTCCACGCGCTGATTGTCGCGGAAGGTGCCGGATTGGCGGAACAGCTGATCGACCAAAGTCGTCTTGCCGTGATCGACGTGGGCGATAATCGCCACGTTGCGAAGGCTCATTGTGGGGTAACTCTCGGGAAGGAGAAAATGTTCGTTGCCCATAGCCGCTTTGCTGCAATGCAGCAAGCGCGCGGCCCCGGCATGGATTGCGGGGCGTGGATTTGCTAGACAGAGGCCGGGGAGGAAACGCCATGCGCACAACAATTTTTGTGATCGGCGCCTTGCTCGCCGCTCTGGCTTCCCCGGCCTGGGCGCAACCCCGGCCGCCGAACGAAGCGCTCGAAATCCGCTTCTGCCCGGCCGCGACCATTCGCCCCTATCCGCTCGATTCGCTGCGCGGCGTGCGCAGCCTGCTGCTGCACAATGTCGCGACGTTCAACCGGACAAGGCGGCCGATCGAACTGCAGTCGATCGAGATCGCTTTGCTTCAGGGCGGCGAGGTCCAGGACACGCGCCGGATCGCCGGCTCAGGCCTGGATCCGATCATCGCCGCCGGCCAGGCGGCCCAGGCGCAGGGCGTGATCCGCCTGCTCCCCTTCCAGTTTTGCGACGGCCGCCTGCTCGGCGACGCGGCGCTCGCCCGCTCGCGCAGCGTCGCGCCCGGCGAAGGCGTGCTGACCATGCAGCAGGTCTTCGCCTGGCGCGGCACGCGCGACGCGCTCAGGGTCACGGTCACCGGCCGGAGCGGACGCCGCACCGTGCGCGGCTCGGCGACCATCCGCATCGACCCAGCCACCTCCGCCACCCGCTTCCGCTGGCCGTTGCGCCGCGGCCCCTGGCTGGTCGCCGCCGGGGCGAGCTTCCACACCACCCATCGCTGGGCGATCCCCGAGGAGTTCGCGCTCGATATTATCGCGGTCGGCGCCGATGGCCGCTCCTATCGCGGCGACGGCGAGGGCAATCGCGATTTCCTCGCTTATGACGCCGAAGTGGTCGCGGCGGCGGCCGGGACGGTGGTCCGCACGATCACCGGCGCGCGCGAGGACCCGCCGATGCTCCGCCGCGCGGGCGAGGAGATGAGCGCTTATTATGGACGCATCTCGGAGCGGCAGGCGAGCAATATCATGGCCGGCGAGCCGGGCCTGATGGGCGATACCGTGATCATCGATCACGGCCAGGGCGAATATTCGATCTACGCCCATCTCGTCCCCGGCAGCATCCGGGTCGGCGCGGGAGCGGAGGTTCGTGCCGGCCAGACGATCGGCCGCCTCGGCTCCTCGGGCAATTCGACCGAGCCGCACCTCCATTTCCAGGTCTGCGACGCGCCCAGCGGGGTCTCGTGCGCGGGCATCGTCCCGAGCTTCGAGCGGATCGAGCTGCCGCTGGCGGACGGGCCACGACCGCTCCAGTCCGGCGATTTGGTGATCGCGGTGGAGCCGCGCGACTAGCGGCGAGTTCGGGTTAGCGGGCCAGGCGTTCCAATATCTCCACGCCCCGCGCCAGCGCCCGCCGCTCGGAATCGGCGAGGACGTCGAGGCGGGCGACGAGGGCGCGGACGCGGCGTTCGCGGCCGGCTTCGAGCAGGCGAAGGCCTTCGTCGGTGGCGGTGATCGCGATGGTGCGGCGGTCGCCTGGCTTGGCGCGGCGGGCGACGAGGCCGCGCGAGACCAGTGCCTCGACGATCCGGCTCATCGTCGGCGGCCTGACCTGTTCGGCCTCGGCCAGCGCGTTCAGCGACAGCGGCCCGGCATGGACGATCACCGACAAAGCCGACAGGCGCGGCGCCGAAAGGCCGCTGCCGTCATCCTCCCGGCGAAGCGTGCGCAGCAGCCGGATCGCGGTCGAGTGAAGCCGCGCCGCGAGCTCCCTGGTTTCGCCTTCGCCCACCTCTTGACTCCTATATTTAGCTTAGCTAACGTTTGTGAACGTGGAATTATTAGCATATAACGAAAGCTTAATCCATGGCGCTAAATCCTTCTTATATCGCGCAAATCGCCGTGCCCGTCCGCGACCTTGAGCGGGCCAAGCATTTTTACGGCGAACTGCTCGGCCTCACCCATTTGTTCGATGCGCCGCCCGGCCTGGCCTTCTACCAATGCGGCGAAACCCGGCTGATGCTGAGCCAGCCCGAGGGCCCGGAGACCGCCGCGGCGTCGCTCATTTATTATGCGGTGGCCGACGCGGCCGAGGCGCAGCGCACGCTGGTCGCGGCCGGCACGACCTTCGAAGCGGACGCGCATATCATCGCCCGGCTTGGCGACAAGGACGTCTGGCTGGCGGTCGCGCGGGACAGCGAAGGCAATCTGCTCGGCCTGATGAGCGAGCAGGCGGCGGGCTGAGCCCCGCAAAGGAGTCATCCCGGCGAAAGCCGGGACCCATGAACTCGAAACTCAGAAAAAGGGGCGCGCGACGACTGTGCTCGTTCGTCACAGGCGGGTGTTCATGGGTCCCGGCTTTCGCCGGGATGACTCTGGATGCCGTGACAAGCCGTCAGAGCCAGTTGCGTACGGACCCTAGCCGCGCGGGCGTGGTTCGACGGGCGGCAGCGCGACCCACACGAAGCGGCCGGCCGCGGTCGCGCTCAGATCGATATCGGCGGCGTATTCGGCCCAGGCGGCGAGGACGGCGCGGTCGCGGAGCGGGGCGCCGGACGGGGCGGTGAGCTGGACGAAGGCGATATGGCCGTCCGGGCCGACCAGGGCCCGAAGCCCGATCGGGGTCAGCTGTGCCGGCTCGTCGTCCGACGAATAAGGCATGGCGATCCGATATTCCCTGGTCATCACCGCGGCGATCCGATCGGCGTCGCCGGGGGCGAGCGCGACTTCGGGGGCGGCTCCGATCCGGGCCAGCATCGCGGCCAGCGCCTCGCGGCTGCCATGGCGGCCGTCGAGCGCGGCGGCGAAGAGGATGCGCAGGGCCACCGCGCGGGCCTCAGGCGTGCGCGCGGCGGCGGCGGCGAGGCGGCCGATGCGCAGCAGCTCGCGCTGTGGCGCGGCGGCGATCTCGCCGCGCAGGGCCGCGAGCATCAGGAAGGGCCGGGCCGCGCGGGCATAGTCGCGGGGGAGATGCACGCCGTCGGTGAACAGGCGCGAGACGCGCAGCCGGTTCTCCATATTGAAGGCGAGCATTCCGCTTTCGAGCAGCGCCCCTCCCCGGCGCGGATCATAATAGGGCCGGCCCCGCCGCAGCCTGAGCAGCCCTTCGGCTTCGAGCGAACGGACCGTGCGCAGGCCGAGCGCATCGTTGCGCGCGGCGAGCAGGGCGACGGTTTGCGACCGTTCGAGCCACGCCCGACGCGCGCGCTCGGGCCAGCGCGGCAAGGGCGGCGGGTGATCGTCGAACAGCCACAGCATCCGCCCGTAGCGATCGGCCAACACCGGATCGGGCGCCATCCCGCGCCCCTCCGCCGCCGCCCGCCAGGCCAGCTCGAGCAATTCGAGATCGACATCGCCACGCTCCGGGACGCCGAGCCTCACCCGGATCTGCCGCAGCGCCGCTTCGCGCACACCGGGACAGCGCGCCGGATCGACCCGCAGCATCGCCGCGACCAGCCGGCGGGCCTCGACGCGATGGTTGATCCCACGCATCGGCGGCAGAGCGAGCGCCGGACCGTCGCACTCGCCCGCCGCGCTGCGCGCCTCATTGTGCCAGGCGCGCTCCTGCTGCCAGGACGGCGGCTGTGCGGCGAGCAGCAGAGCGAGCAGCGAAGCGAGCATCGGAGCCGGATCCTCCCCGGGGCGTTTTGGCGGGGCAAGGAGAGCATGCCATGCCACAGGGCGACAAGGACAAATATACCGACAAACAGAAGCGCAAGGCCGCGCATATCGCGGAGAGCTATGAGGAGCGCGGCGTCTCCGAGAAGGAGGCGGAAGGGCGCGCCTGGGCGACGGTGAACAAGGATTCGGGCGGCGGCAACAAATCCGGCTCGGGCCGCGGCAAGCAGGACACGAATGCGAGCGAGGAAGGGCGCCTAGCTCCGCGTTGCGTGGCGGTGCGGGCGGAGTTAGGCGATTCCGGCCGCCATTTGGGAGCCAGTCATGATCGATCGCCGCAGCTTTCTCGCCAGTGCAAGCGCGCTTGGCCTCGCGAGCCTGGCCGGGCCCGTTTTTGCCCAGCCGGCGGCGGGCGAGCGGGATGTGGCGCTCGACCGCATGTTGCAAAGCTGGTTCGACGAGGACCTTGTCGACAATCCGAGCTTCGCGACCAATCTCGGCCTGGACACGGGCGCGCGGGCGGCGCTTCGCGGCAAGCTTGGCGAGGCGTCGCTGGAGGAGCTGGCGCGCGACCGGGCGCGGGCGGTCGCCCGTCATCGCGCGCTCGGCGAATTCGGGCGTGAGGGGCTCAGCACCGCGGGGCAGCTCAACCACGACATCGCCGAATTCCGCTGGTCGGTCGCGGCTGAGGCGGCGCGGTTCGATTATGGCGGTGCGGGCCGGCCGGCGCCTTATGTGCTGAGCCAACTCGGCGGGTCTTATTACAACGTCCCCGATTTCCTCGACACGCAGCACCCGATCCGCGATGCGCAGGACGCTGAATATTATCTCTCGCGGCTGGCCGATTTCGCCCGCAATCTGGGCCAGGAGGCGGAGCGGGTGCGCCACGATGCGGGCCGCGGCGTGATCCCGCCCGACTTCGTGCTCGACAAGACGATCGGCAGCCTCGAGCGGATGCGCGCCACGCCGGCGGCCGAGACGACGTTGGTGCGATCGCTGGTGCGGCGCACGGCGGCGGCGAACATCGCGGGCGAATGGGGCGCACGCGCGGCGGCGCTGGTCCGCGGCCCGATCGCGGCGGGACTCGACGGCCAGATCGCCGCCTTGCGCGCGCTGCGCCCGAATGCGGACCACGATGCGGGGGTGTGGCGGCTGCCGCATGGCGAGGCTTATTATGCGCTCGGCATAAGATCGAACACGACGACGACGATGACCGGCGAGGAGATCCATCGGACCGGGCTGGAGCAGGTCGAGGCGCTGAACGCCGAGCTCGACCGGCTGCTTCGCGCCCAGGGCTGGAGCGAGGGCACGGTCGGCGAACGGCTCAACCGGACCAACACGGAGGCCCGTTTCCTCTATCCCAACACCGACGCCGGCCGGGCCGATCTGCTCGGCGCCCTGAACCGCCAGGTCGAGGCGATCCGGCCGCTGCTGCCGCGTATGTTCAACCGCATTCCGAGCGCCGCGGTCGAGATTCGCCGGGTGCCGGTCGAGATCGAGATCGGCGCGCCGGGCGGCTATTATCAGGGCGCCTCGCTCGACGGCTCACGCCCCGGCGCTTATTATATCAACCTGCGCGACACCCATGAGCGGCCGAATTTGGGCCTGCCGACGCTCACCTATCACGAGGCGATCCCGGGCCACCATTTCCAGATCTCGATCGCGCGCGAGGCGGGCGAGCTGCCGCTCTACCGCCGCACCCAGGGCTTTTCCGCCTATAATGAAGGCTGGGCGCTTTATGCCGAGCGGGTCGCGGACGAGCTCGGCGTCTATGCCGACGACCCCTGGGGGCGGATCGGCTATCTGCAATCCTATCTGTTCCGCGCGGTCCGGCTGGTCGTCGACAGCGGCATGCACCACCGCCGCTGGAGCCGCGAGCAGGCGGTGCGCTACATGATGGACTATGCGGCGGAGCCCGAAGGCTCGGCGGTACGCGAGATCGAGCGCTACGCCGTCTGGCCCGGCCAGGCCTGCGCCTACAAGATCGGCCAGACCGTGATCGCCAATTTGCGCGGCGAGGCGGAGCGGCGGTTTGGGGAGCGCTTCGACATCAAGGCGTTCCACGACGTCGTGCTGAACGCCGGCTCGATGCCGCTGACGGTGCTGGAACGGCGCGTGCGGGGATGGGACGGCGCCTGAGTTTTGGCCCGGGGCCGGAGTCCGTGCTCAGTTGGCTTTGCCAGATTATTCATAGGATTTCATAGTCATCCCGGCGAAAGCCGGGACCCATGAACAGCCGCCTGTGAGGAACGATCACGGTCGCCGGGTGCCCCTTTTTGCTCAATTTCGAGTTCATGGGTCCCGGCTTTCGCCGGGATGACTCCTTTTGCGTGCCTTCTGAATTCGAGTTGAATCCGGAACCTAAAGCCACCAGCGCAGAATGAAGGCGACCGCGCCGACCGCGGCTACCCCCGCCGCCCAAAGCCCGACGAACCAGGCGAGGCGCTTCCACAGAGGCTGAAGCGCCTTCTTGTCGTCGGCGCGATGTGGCTCCAAGCCTCTTACCCCTCTGTTACGCACCGCAAAGCCTCCGGCTCCTGGGCCCCGGCCTTCGCCGGGGAACGGATTTTGCGCCGCAATCATCCCCCTCATGCTCCCCGGCGAAGGCCGGGGCCCAGGCCGGCGCGAGCCGGACTCTTGCAATCGTCTTCGTCCCTTCGCACTCAGTGATAGCCCTCTTCGCCGACCTTTCCGCGGAAGACCCAATAGGACCAGGCGGTGTAAGCGAGGATCATCGGGACGAGGACGAGCGCGCCGACGAGCATGAAGAGCTGGCTCGAATAAGGCGCGGCGGCCTGCCAGATCGTGACCCGGCCGGGGATCACGTCCGGCCAGATCGAGACGGCGAGACCGGCCAGGGTCAGTGCGAACAGGCCGAGCACGGCGACGAAGGGCAGCCAGTCGCGGCCGCGCCGGATCCCCTCCCAGGCGATGAGCGCGGTGATGCCGAACAAGAGCGGCATCGTCATGGTGAGGAGCAGGCCCGGCCATTCGAACCAGCGCTGATGATATTGCGCTTCGAGGAAGGGGGTGGCGAGGCTGACCGCGCCGACCATGAGCAGGAAGACCGGGAGCAGCCAGGTGGCGAAGCGGCGGGCATCGTCGTGGAGCGCGCCTTGCGTCTTCCAGATCAGCCAGGCCGCGCCGAGCAAAGCGTAGGCGACGGCGAGGCTGGCGCCGGTCAGCAGGCTGAACGGAGTCAGCCATTCCCACCAGCCGCCGGCATAAGCGCGGCCTTCGATCGTGATCCCCTGAAGCAGCGCGCCGAGCGTGATCCCCTGCGCGAAGCTGGCGACCAGCGAGCCGAGGCAAAAGCCCGCGTCCCAGAACTGGCGGTGGCCGGGATCGCGCCAGCGAAATTCGAAGGCGACGCCGCGAAAGACGAGCCCGAGCAGCATCGCCATCAACGGCGCGTAGAGCGCGGGCAGGATGATCGCGTAGGCCAGCGGGAAGGCGGCAAGAAGCCCGCCGCCGCCCAGCACCAGCCAGGTCTCGTTGCCGTCCCACACCGGCGCGATCGCGTTCATCGCCTGATCGCGCTCCGTGCCTACCCGAAAGCGCGGGAAGAGGATGCCGATGCCGAGATCGAAGCCGTCCATGACGACGTACATCGCGACCGAGAAGGCGATGATGACCGCCCAGACGATGGTGAGGTCCATCTAGCCCTCCCCTCCCCGCTCCACCGCGGCGGCGGGGGTGATTCCGGCGCTGCGGATCGGCGTTTCGGCGGGGCCGGGCTCGGCTTCGGCGGGGGCGTGGCCCATCAGCTTCAAAATGTAGAGCGTGCCGGCGCCGAAGACGATGAAATAGACGATCACGAAGAATGCGAGCGAGGTCGCCACGGCGGGCGCGTCGATCGGGGCGCGGGCTTCCGACGTGCGCATCAGGCCGTAAATCACCCAGGGCTGGCGGCCGACCTCGGTGGTGATCCAGCCCGCGATCACCGCGACGAAGCCCGAAGGGCCCATCAGCAAGGCGGCGCGGTGAAGCAGGCGCCAGTCGAAGAGCTTGCGGCGCACGCGGGCGGCGAGGCTCCACAGGCCGAGGCCGAACATCAGCAGCCCCAAGCCCACCATGATCCGGAACGACCAGAAGAGGATCGCCACCGGCGGCTGATCCGCCAGCGGCACCGTGTCCAGCCCGGCCATCGGCGCGTTCGCATCGTGCTTGAGGATCAGCGAGCCGAGATGCGGGATCTGAACCGCGCCGCGCATGGTCTGCGCCGCCTGATCGGGGAGGCCGAACAGGATCAGGGGCGCGCCTTCCGGATGGCTCTGGAAATGGCCCTCCATCGCCATGATCTTGGCCGGCTGATGCTCGAGCGTGTTGAGCCCGTGCAGGTCGCCGGCGAAAATCTGCACCGGCGCGACCAGGGCCAGCATCCACATCGCCATCGAGAACATGGTGCGGACCTCGGGCGTGCCGCGGCCCTTGAGCAGATGCCAGGCGCCGACCCCGCCGACGACGAGCGCGGTGGTGAGATAGGCGGCGAGCACGGTGTGGACGAGCCGGTAGGGGAAGCTCGGATTGAAGATGATGTCGAGCCACGAGCCCGCCGGGACGAACTGGCCGACCTCGTTTTGCGCCCAGCCCGTAGGCGTGTGCATCCAGCTGTTGACGCTGAGGATCCAGAAGGCGGAGATGAAGGTGCCGAGCGCGACCATCAGCGTCGCGAAGAAATGCAGGCCCTTGCCCACCCGGTCCATCCCGAACAGCATCACGCCCAAAAACCCCGCCTCCAGGAAGAAGGCGGTCAGCACCTCATAGGCCATCAGCGGGCCGATGATCGGCCCCGCCCGATCGGAGAAGACCGACCAGTTGGTGCCGAATTGGTAGGACATGACGATCCCGGAAACGACCGCCATGGCGAAGGCGATGGCGAAGATCTTCAGCCAGTATTTGAAGAGGTTGTGATAGCGCTCATGGCCGGTTCTCAGCCACAGGGCCTCGAGCATTGCGAGATAGGAGGCGAGGCCGATCGAGAAGGCCGGGAAGATGAAGTGAAACGAGACGGTGAACGCGAACTGGATGCGCGCGAGGAGCAATGCGGTTTCGCCGTCGGCCACTTGGGGTCCCTCGAATCGGCAACGCAGTAACCGAATCCGAAGATAGGTTCATCCCCCGATCGTTGCGGGTTTGGCGCGCCCGCGTGCAATTTTTGCACCTGGGACCCGCCCCCAATGTGGTATTTGCCACATATTCGTCGCTTCAGCGGGCAGGTTCGTCACGGCGCGCTTGGCCGGTGGCGACCCCCGAGCCATGGCACCGGCATGTACCGGAGCGCCCAATGAACATGATGGTCAACATGATGGCTCGTGACAGCCTGCCTGCCTTCCGGCAGGATGCGATCCCGACAAGCCGGGGAATTGCGCACGTGCCTTCGATGAAAAGTCATGCCCGCTGGACGGAGGCGCTGCGCTCGACGGTGATGCTGTGGTCGTTCGTGCTGATCGTCTTCATGCCGCTGATCATCCAGCGCCATTCCGGCGAGAGCTGGACCAGCATCGCGATCGATTGCTCGACCGTGATGGTCTCGATGAGCATCGCGATGGTCATGTTCGTCGCCTCGCGCGAGACGATCGGCATGGGGCCGCTGGCGCGGCTGCCGCTGCGCGCCGGCGCGGTGCTGCTCGCCGCCTGGGCCAACACCACCTTCGATCTGTTCTTCCAGGCCTGGGTCGCCGACAATGTCATCGAGGCCTGGCGAAATTTGCCGGCCGGCTTCCAGCGTTCCTATTCCTCGATGCTGAACTACATCCTCGTCTTCGGCGTCAACATGATCCTCTTCCATGTCAATTATGTGCGCCGCGCCAGCATCATGCAGGCCCGCCAGATCGCCGAAGCCAATATGGCCGCGCACCAGGCCCAGCTCGCGGCGCTGCGCTACCAGCTCAACCCGCATTTCCTGTTCAACTCGCTCAATTCCATCTCCGCGCTGATCGTCACCGGCCGCAACAAGGACGCCGAGGCGATGACCGACCGGCTCTCCTCCTTCCTGCGCAGCTCGCTCAACGCCGATCCGTCGGAGCTCATCCCGCTCGACGAGGAGCTCGCTTTGACCGAGGAATATCTGGAGATCGAGAGCGTGCGCTTCGGCGAGCGGCTCGACGTCTCGGTCGATTGCAAGGCCGACGCCTGCGCCGCGCTCGTCCCCTCCTTCCTGGTCCAGCCGCTGGTCGAGAACGCGGTGAAGCACGGCGTCGCCCGCTCCAGCAAGCCGGTGCAGATCGAGATCGACGCCGAGATCAGCGAAGGGTCGCTCCGGATCACCGTCGCCAATTGCCTCAACGAGAAGGCCGAGGGCGACGAGCTGCGCGGCAATCAGGGCGCGGGCGTCGGCCTGGAAAACGTCCGCCGCCGGCTGCAGACCGTGTTCGGCAAGCGCGCCTCGCTGACCGCGGGCCCCGCCGGCGGCCGCTTCGTCGCCACCATCCGCATCCCCGAGGTTACGCTGGCGAATTGAGGCGGGCCGCGAGTCCGAGTCGATTGCATCGTCACCGCTGAGGCAACTCCCTCCCCCTGGTGGGGAGGGTGGGGTGGGGGCCGGCGGCGTCTGCCGCCGAAAAGATGCTTCTCGGTCCCTGCGTGTGCGCCGCCACTGGATTCATTCAGCCGCAGACGCGGCTGAGCCCCCACCCCCAACCCCTCCCCACAAGGGGGAGGGGCTTTAGCGCCGCGCCTGCGACGGTCGGACGAGGGACTGACGAATTGACTTGAGCGCCAGCCTGCCTGAAACAACCCGAAACTCACTGTGCTTCGGGGGGCTCGAATGCGCGTATTGCTGGTGGATGACGAGCGGCTGGCCCAGGATCGGCTGCGCGCGCTGTTCGGCGACATCGAGGGGGTGGAGGTGATCGGCACCGCCGCCGACGGCAATGAGGCGCTCGATCAGATCCGCGCGCTGACCCCCGACCTCGTGATCATGGACATCCAGATGCCGGGCAAGACCGGGCTCGCCGCCGCCGCCGCGATCGACGTCGAGCCGCGGCCGGAGATCGTCTTCGTCACCGCGCACGAACATTATGCGCCCGATGCCTTCGAGGTCGAGGCGGCCGATTATCTGCTCAAGCCGGTGCGCTTCGATCGCCTGCGCCAGGCCGTCGACCGCGCCCGGCGGCGGCGCGCGCAACGCACCTCGATGAGCCGGGCCGAAGAGCTCGAGGCCGAGATGGCGGCGCTGCGGGAGAACGGGGCCGCGCCGGTGCCGGGCGACGACGGCTTCTGGGTGCCCGAGCGGCACGGCCAGCGGCGCGTCCCCATTGAGGCGATCGGCTGGATCGAGGCGGCGCGCGACTATGTGCTGCTCCACACCGAGCTTCGCAGCCATATGCTGAGGATCACGATGGCGGCGCTCGAGGAGCGGCTCGCCGGCACGCCGCTGATGCGCGTGCACCGTTCGGCCTTCGTTCGGCCGGACAAGGTGGGGGAGGTGAAAAGGGAGGGCCGTTCGCTGACCCTGGTACTCGCCGACGGCGCCGAAGTGCAGGTCGGTCCGAGCTATATTGCGCCGGTCAAGGCCGCGCTGGGGATGGATTGAGAAGGTCGCTCAGAACAAGCTTGAAGGTCAGAACACCGGGGCAAGGAAATCATCCGGGCCTTACAACGGCCCGAACGCCCTACCCCGGCATCCGATAAGCCCACATCGCGGCGTCAGGCCACGATCGGCATGGAGGTGGTCGCGGCGATCAGGAGCACGCTCACGAAGAGAGCGGCAACCATGGTCGAAACATTGCGAATCGCGTCGGCGTTCATCTCGATTTCCTTGTCCTACTTCGCGGCCCGATCGCCGCTGAAAAGGGGTTAGGCGCGATCGGCGCGGAGCGCGCGGCGGATGCGACGATGGCGGCGCAGGTTTCGACGAGGATGGCCATGGCTCGACGAAAGCGACGGTTGCGGCGACGAAATGGTTGGGCGATCGAACACCGATCTTGTCCCACTCCCAAATCCGTTCGGGCTGAGCTTGTCGAAGCCCTCTCCTTTCCTTCAGCCTCGGAAAGGAGAAGGAAGGCCCTTCGACAGGCTCAGGGCGAACGGTTGTGGGGTGTCAGGGCCGAGGTCTAAACGAACACCGACCACCCGGTCCGCTCGACCAGCGCCTCCAGCGCCGCCGCCCCCGCCGCGCTCGTTCCCGCCGGGTTGAGCGCAGGCGACCAGGCGGCGATCGCGCCGTGGCCGGGGGCGATGGCGAGGATGCCGCCGCCGACGCCGCTCTTGCCCGGCAGGCCGACGCGGAAGGCGAATTCGCCTGAATTGTCATAATGGCCCGAGAGCATCATCACGCTGTTGATTCGCCGTGCGCGGTGGGTGGGGCAGATTTGCTCGCCGCTCTGCGGATCGCGTCCGTCGAAGGCGAGGAACAGGGCCGCCCGGGCCAATTGCCGGCAGCTCATCGCCACCGCGCATTGCCGGAAATAGGCGTCGAGCACGGTTTCGACGGGATTCGAAAGATTCCCGAAATTCTTCATGAACCAGGCAAGGCTGCGGTTGCGGGCGCCGGTTTCGCTCTCGGACGAGGCGACCTCCTCGTCGACCGCGACCGAAGGGTCCCGCGCCTGCGCGCGCAGCAGTGCGAGCAGCGCCTCGACCGCCGCGTCGGCGCCGCCGGTGCCGATCAAGGCGTCGGTGACGGCGATCGCGCCGGCGTTGATCAAGGGGTTGCGCGGGATGCCGCGCTCATGTTCGAGCTGGACGATCGAGTTGAACGCGCTCCCGGAGGGCTCGCGGCCGACGCGTTTCCACAAGTCCGTGCCGACCTTGTCCAGCGCCAGCGCGAGCATGAAGACCTTGGAGATGGACTGGATCGAGAAGGGCTCCTCGCAATCGCCGGCGCCGTGCACCGCCCCGTGCGCGTCGGCGAAGGCGATCCCGAGCCGGTTCGGATCGACCCGGGCAAGCGCGGGGATATAGTCGGCGACCTTGCCGGTGGCGCGCAGCGGCGCCGCCGCGGCCAGCGCCTCGGCGAGCAGCTCATTCATCGTCGGCGTCTGGCTCCTGCTCCCCCGGCGTGGTGACGGTGATCACGGGCGGGCCGGAAGATGGCGGCGGGACCATGATCGCCATCCGCCCCTGCAACTCCTCGAGGCTGAGCACCGGTCCGGGCAGCGCGAAGACGGTTTCCGGAATCGGCTCGGCACTCGCGCTCGCAAGCGTGAACTGGTCGCCGATGCGGATCGGCACGCCGCGCGCGAACAGGGCTTCGAGCTCGCGCAAGATGTCGGGCGACTGGCCCAGGATCGCTTCGGCCGGGCCGTGCATCATGGCGAGCAGGCGGCGAAGCTCGCGGCCGGCCGGCTCCAGATCGGCGTCGGTGGCGAGCACGATCTCAAGCGTCGGCCCCTGCCCGCCCGCCGCCGGGGCGATGGTGTGGACCACCCCCTCGCGGCCGCCGACCGTCTCGCGGACCCCGGCGCGGACCTCGTAGGGCGCCGTCGCCATCGCCCGGAAGCTTGCCATCTGCCCCTGATCGTCGGCGGGGATCATCGCCACGATCGCAGCCATGAAGGCGGTCATGATCGCGAGCCCATCCTCCTGCCGACCGACGAACTCGCCCTGGGCGTCGCGGGAGATGAAATAGCCGGTGCCGTCGCGGGTGATCAGCACACCGCCGCCGCTGTCGAGCCGCGCCCGCCCGTCCGCGGTCGCCGAGACCACGATCTGCTTCGTCGGCTGGCCCTTCACGCTGTAGCGCAAGGTGATGTCGGCCAACGCCGGAGCCGCGGCCAGGGCCACCAGCCCGAACCAGATCAGAAACCGCCGCATCCATCCCTCCCCCGCGCGAAATTCCCCGATCCTTGTCTCGCAAGGAGCGGGCGGCGGCAAGCGGATTTGGAGGAGGAGGGGAGCTGGATGCCCGACGAGGACTCGAACCTCGATTGACGGATTCAGAGTCCGCTGTCTTACCATTAGACGATCGGGCAACGCGAAGGCGGGCGGATACGCCAGGGACGCTTCGCCTGTCAACGCGTCCCGGCATGCGTCCCATCGTGCTTGCGCCTTAACTTGCCGTAAAATCCGCCGAGGTGTAGAAGGTCCGCAAGTCAGAGGACGGCGACACGCCGCCCTAAACGAAAACATAAAGAGAAGTACCGGAAATGCCGCAGCAAGCCGCTCAGGCTCCGCAAGCGCAGGTTATAGAACCGGTTCAGGCGGTCCCCCAAGGCCCCCCCCGCCGCTGGACGCCGCGCCACACTTATGGCGCGATCGATCTTGGCACCAACAATTGCCGATTGCTGATCGCCCGCCCCACCGAAGACGGTTTCACCGTGATCGACGCCTTCTCGCGCGTCGTCAGGCTCGGCGAGGGCATGTCGACTTCGGGCAAGCTTTCCGACGGTTCGATGGACCGGGCGGTTTCCGCGCTCTCCGTCTGCGCCGAGAAATTGCGCCGCCGGCGGGTGAGCCTCGCCCGTTCGGTCGCGACCGAGGCCTGCCGCCGCGCGGTCAACGGCCGCCATTTCGTCGAGCGGGTGCGGCGCGAGACCGGCATCTGCCTCGAGATCATCGCCCCCGAGGAAGAAGCGCGGCTTGCCATGCTGGGCTGCCACCGCCTGCTCGAGCCCGGCGACGGCCCGGCTCTGATCTTCGACATCGGCGGCGGCTCGACTGAATTGGTGCTGATCGACACCGACGGCGGCGAGCCCAGGATCAAATGCTGGTGGAGCGCGCCCTGGGGGGTGGTTTCGCTGACCGACAGCGAGGGCCGGAACTTCGCCACCCGCGAGGAGCGGCTCGCCGCTTACGGGCGGATGCGCGAACGCGTCCGCCACGCCTTTCGCCACTTCATCGAACTGCTCCCCAAGAGCCGCAAGGACATCCGCCTGATGGGCACCAGCGGGACGGTGACGACGCTGGCGAGCGTCTATCTCGCTTTGCCGAGCTACGACCGGCGCGCGGTGGACGGCCTGCAGATGCCCGCCAGCGCGATGCGCGGGGTCAGCGAGATGCTGTCCGGCATGGACCATGCCGAGCGCGCCACCTTCCCGTGCATCGGTCATGAGCGCTCCGACCTGGTCGTCGCCGGCTGCGCGATCCTGGAGGCGATCATGGACATCTGGCCGGCCGAGACGCTGGGCGTCGCCGATCGCGGGATCAGGGAGGGCATCCTGCGCTCGCTGATGGCGCGCGATGGGCATCAGCTGTGACTGAAATCCTCCCCGGGACGGGGAGGGGGACCGCGCGCGCAGCGCGTGGTGGAGGGGGCCCGCGTCTTCGCTGCCCCACCGCTGGGCCCCCTCCACCATGCTTCGCATGGTCCCCCTCCCCGTTCCGGGGAGGAATTGCACGATGACCACCTCCGGCGGCGGGCTGCGGACCCGGGTCAAGACCGCCAAGGGGCGCCGGGCGAGTTCGACGCGCTGGCTCGAGCGACAGCTGAACGATCCTTATGTGAAGCGCGCCAAAGCCGACGGCTATCGCTCGCGCGCCGCTTATAAATTGCTCGAGCTCGACGAGCGCTTCGGCTTCCTCAAGGGCGCCGAACGGGTGATCGATCTCGGCATCGCGCCGGGCGGCTGGACCCAGGTGGTGCGGCAGCGTCTGCCCAAAGCGCGGGTGGCGGGGATCGACCTGCTCCCCACCGATCCGATCGAGGGCACGCTCATCCTGGAGATGGACTTCATGGACGATGCCGCGCCGGGCCTGCTCCAGGAGGCGCTCGGCGGGCCGGCCGATCTCGTCCTCTCCGACATGGCCGCCAACACCGTCGGCCACCCGCAGACCGATCACCTCAGGACGATGGGGCTGGTCGAGGCGGCGCTGGAGTTCGCGGTGACGGTGCTCCGCCCGGGCGGAGCGTTCGTCGCCAAGGTGCTCGCCGGCGGCGCGGATTCGGGGCTGGTGCAGGAGCTCAAGCGCCGCTTCACCGCGGTCAAGCACGCCAAGCCGCCGGCCAGCCGCAAGGGCTCGTCCGAATGGTATGTGGTGGCGCAGGGGTTCAAGGGGTAACTTCCGTCCGTCACCCCGGCGATTAACTGGAAGCCCGGGCCTCGCCGATCGCCTGTTTGAGCACGTCGTAGCCGACCGCGCCCTGGAGGACGCGGTCGCCGACGATGAAGGTGGGAGTGCCGCTGAACCCCAAGGCCCGGGCAAGCTCGAAATTGCGCTGCAATTCGGTGCGGCGATCGGCGGTGAGCGAGACATCGGCGAGGTTGGTCGCGGAGACCGCGGCGGCGAGGTTCGCCTCGGTCGGGCGGCCGGAGCCGAACAGAGCGTCGTGGAACTGGCGGAAGCGGCCGGCCTGGGCGGCGGCGAGACTCGCGGTCGCGGCCTGCTCGCTGCCCGGGCCGAGCACCGGGAATTCGCGCCACACGACCTTCAGCCGCGGATCCTCGCGCAGCAGCCGCTCGACGACGGGATTGGAGGTGCGGCAATAGCCGCAGGCATAATCGAAGAACTGGACGAGGACGACGTCGCCATTCTCGGCCCCGGCCCAGGCGCCGTGAAAGGGCCGTTCGAGCGCGGCGCGATGCTGGCCGACCGCGGCCGAGGCCTGGCGCGCCTGCAGCCGTTCCATCGCCTCGGGCAGGATTTCGCCATTGGCGAGGATATAGTCGCGCACGATCTCCTCCGTCGCGGCGCGATCGGGCGCGCGAAAGCCGTAATAGCCGGCCACCGCGCCGGCGCCGATCAGCAGGCCGCCCAGTCCGGCGAGCGCGCCGGTCTTCCAGCCTCCCTTGCCCCCGGCCTCGGCCACTAGCGGTTCCGCCGCCCGCGCTGCTGAACGGCGCTGCGCGACACCCGCGCGATGTCGTCCGCGCGCAGCCAATCCGGCGTGCCGACCTGAATGCCCATCATCGCGCGTTCGGCATTGGGCAGAGCGAGCTGCGGCTGGCCGATCAGATTGTAGCGCTCGGCGGTGGCGAGCGCGGCGCGCGCCTCATCGCCCTCGCGGTCGTAGACGATGCCGAGCTGGTACCAGGCGAAGGGATTGTCGTTGTCGCGGGCGATCGCGGTGCGAAGCACGCGCTTGGCCTCCTCGAAATTGGCCGCGTCTTCGGTCGAGATCAAAGCGTGGCCGAGCAGGGCGGCGATCAATGGCTGATCGGGGACGATGCCGACCGCCTCGCGAAGCGCCGTGAGCGCCTCGCGCGGGCGGCCCGATTCGAGCAGGATCTGGCCCTTGAGCTCGAGGAAATAGGGATCGTGCGGCCGGCTTTCGAGCAGGGCATCGACCTCACGCATCGATTCCTCGGGATGGCCGGTGCGGTGATAGGCGTAAGCGCGGGCGTAGCGGGCCGGGATCGTCCTATTGCTCTCCGGATAGCGCTGGAAGACGAGCCGGGGCGCGTCGACATAGCCGGCGAGCTTGGCGCGGACGCGCTGGAAACGCTCCTCGAGCGCCGGATCGGTCGGCACCTCCCAGGCCGGATCGGCCTGATAGGTCGCCTCCAGCCGCGAGATCCGCTCACCGGTCAGCGGGTGGGTGCGCGCATAGCCATCGTTTTGCGGGATGCTCAGCCGGTATTCGAGGTTTTGCAGGCGGCGAAAGAAGGCGAGGCTGCCCCGCCCGCTGATCCCGGCGCGGGCGAGATAACGGGCGCCGGCCTGGTCGGCGCTATTCTCCTGGACCCGGCTGAAGGCGAGGAAGCGGCCGATCGCGGCCTGCTGGCCGGCGGCGATGATGCCCATGCCCGCCTCGCCCGCGCCCAGCGCGACCGCGGCGGCGCCGAGCAACAGGGTCGCGATCATCACGCTCGTCGCCTGCTCGACGCCCTCGTGGATGCGGATGATATGGCCGCCGTCGACATGGCCGAGCTCGTGCGCGATCACGCCCTGCACTTCATTGGCATTGTCCGCCGAGGTGAACAGGCCGCTATGGATGTAGACGATTTGGCCGCCGGCGACGAAGGCGTTGATCTCCGAATCGTTGATCAGGACGATGCGGACGTTTTCGGGCTGCATCCCGGCCGCCTCGATCAGCGGCCGGGACATGTCGCGCAGCAGCGCCTCGGTCTCGGCATCGCGCAGGATCTGCTGCGCCAGCGCCGGCCGCGCCATGAAGGCCAGGCTCAAGGCGAGCAGCATCGCCATCCGGACCAGCAAGGTCACGGGCCGGCGCGCCATGCCGGGCGCAGTCGCCGCAAGTTCCGCCATGGCGCTACTTTCCCTTCATCGCCTTAACCGCGGATGAAACGCGGCCGTCCTTCTAGCGCGGCCGGGCTCAGGCGCCAAAGGTCCGCTGCCACCAGCCCGAACGGGGCGGGCCGCCATCCTCTTCCGGCTCGGCCGCGGCCGGCGCATCGGGCGCGGCTTCGGCCTTGGCCTTCTTCGGCGCGGCCTTGCGGCGGCCCTTCTTCGGCGCGGGCTCCTCGTCGTTCGCGGCGGCGGGCGCGGCGACCTCGGCGACGGGCGCCGGAGTTGCTTCGGGCGCCGCCTCGGGCTGGCCTTCCGCGTCCGCCTTCTTGCGCCGCGTGCGCTTGGGCTTGGCCGGGGCCTCCTGCGCGCTGGCTTCTACCGGCGCCTCGACCGGAACCTCATCGGCGACGGGCGCCACCTCGGCATCGGCGGTCTTGCGCGCGCGCGGCCGGCGGCGGGTCTTCTTCTCGGGCGCGGCTTCCGGCTCATCGGCGGGCGCCTCGACGATCGCGGGCTCGGCCGCATCATCCTCGGCGGCGACGTCGGAGGCCGGCTCTTCACCCTCGGGACGATCGCGACGGCGACCACCGCGACGGCCGCGACGGCGACGGCGGCGGGCGCCGTCTTCACGCTCGCCGCGCTCGCCACGCTCGGGGCGCTCGCCACCGCGCCCGGAACGCGCGCGGCGGGGCTCTTCCTCGGGCTCGGCTTCGTCCTCGTCTTCGGCCTCGACCTCATCGTCTTCGGCGACGGCCTCGTCCTCATAATCGTCCTCGTCGTCCGGCTCCGGCGCGGAGACGGCGGGCGTGCGGGGGCGCTGGACCGGCGGCGGACCGTGCGATTCGACGTTCATCCGCGCGCCTTCGAGGCCGTCGTCGATCAGCACCTCGATGAGGACGCCGTAGCGCTCCTCGACCTCGGCGATCTCGCCGCGCTTCTTGTTGAGCAGATAGACCGCCGCCTCGCGCCCGGCGCGAAGCACGATCCGGTTGCCGCGGCCGCGGGCGGCCTCTTCCTCGAGCATGCGCAGCGCCGACAGGCCCGCCGACGAGGCGGTCCGCATCAGGCCGCTGCCGTCGCAATGCGGACAGGGGCGAGTCGAGGCCTCGAGCACGCCGGTGCGCAGCCGCTGGCGGCTCATTTCCATCAGCCCGAACGAGCTGATCCGGCCGACCTGGATGCGGGCGCGATCGTTCTTGAGCGCGTCCTTCATCGTCTTTTCGACTTTGCGGATATGGCCGTTCGATTCCATGTCGATGAAATCGATCACGACCAGGCCCGCCATGTCGCGCAGCCTCAGCTGGCGGGCGATCTCGTGCGCCGCCTCGACATTGGTCGCATAAGCGGTCTGCTCGATATTGTGCTCGCGGGTCGAACGGCCCGAGTTGATGTCGATCGAAACCAGGGCCTCGGTCGGGTTGATCACGATATAGCCGCCGGACTTCAGCTGGACGACCGGCTGGTACATGGCGCTGAGTTCGTCCTCGGCGCCGTGGCGCTGAAACAGCGGCACCGGATCGGCATAATGGGTGACCCGCTTCACATGGCTCGGCATCAAGAGCTTCATGAAGCCCCGGGCATGCTTGTAGCCGGCCTCACCCTCGACGATCACCTCGTCGATGTCCTTGTTGTAGATGTCGCGGATCGCACGCTTGATCAGGTCGCTGTCCTGATAGACCAGAGCGGGGGCGGAGCTGTTCAGCGTATTCTCGCGAATCTCGTCCCACAGGCGGGCGAGATAATCGAAATCGCGCTTGATCTCGGTCTTGGTGCGCTGAAGCCCAGCGGTGCGCACGATCAGGCCCATCGACATCGGCAGGTTGAGATCGGCCATGATCTGCTTGAGCCGCTTGCGATCGGCGCCGTTGGAGATTTTCCGGCTGATCCCGCCGCCGTGCGAGGTGTTGGGCATCAGCACGCAATAGCGGCCGGCGAGGCTCAGATAGGTGGTCAGCGCCGCGCCTTTGTTGCCGCGCTCCTCCTTGACGACCTGGACGAGCAGCACCTGGCGGCGGCGGATGACGTCCTGGATCTTGTAGCGGCGGCGCAGATTCTGGCGCTTGCGGCGCAGCGTCTCGGCGGCGCTTTCCTCGGGGCCGCTGGCGTCCTCGGCGGGCGCGGGCTCCGAATCCTCGTCGCCATCCTGGTCGTCGCTGTCCAGATCGTCCCGGTCGTGACCGTCCGAATCATGCTCGGCCGACATCGGCTCGTCGTCGACCTCGACGAGTTCGCCCTCATGGTCGTCATCGTCCATCCGCAGCCGCTCTTCCTCGGCGGCATGCTCGGCCTCTTCGCGAAGCAGCGCCTCGCGGTCTTCCTTCGGGATCTGGTAATAATCCGGGTGGATTTCGGAAAAAGCCAGGAAGCCGTGGCGGTTGCCGCCATAATCGACGAACGCGGCCTGCAGGGACGGTTCGACCCTGGTCACCTTGGCAAGATAGATATTCCCTTTGAGCTGCTTGTGCTCGGCGGACTCGAAGTCAAATTCCTCGATCCGGTTTCCCTTGGTCACGGCCACCCGGGTCTCTTCCTGGTGGCGCGCGTCGATCAGCATGCGCATGGTCATTAAAAAATCTCCACGCGCGCAGCCCCGCTCCTTCATTGAGGAGGTGCGCGCGCTCGAAAATGGACGGCCGCGCGGAGCTTGAGAGCCGCGCGTCATATGTCCGGGTTGTGAGGTAAGGATGCGTGTCTGCTGAACGCGGCAGGCCCGTCAAAGCGGGGCCGGTCCCGAGCAGGCCGTCACCCAAAGGGCGGCGCATCGGCTCGGAGGAAAAATGCCACATACAGCGTCAACCTGGTAGGCCGGCCTCTCGCGCCGGCTCGAATGTCATCGCGCCCATGAAGGGGCGATGAGTGCAGCTAGCACTCGCGCCACCTCCCCGCAACCATTAGGGTTCGGGTTCGCTACTCGCAACGGCCGTGACGGAGCGGATTTTGGTTCAGGGCAAGGAGCGAGGAGGGAGCGATGCGTTCGCATCGTGACCGACGAGCGACGCAGCCCTGGGCCAAAAGCCGCCCGCCGCTTCGCGGTCGCCATTGCGAGTAGCGAACCCGAACCCTGGCCCCCGGAAAATCGCGATTTTCGCTGGACCGGAGCGGGACAGGCGCTGCACAGTTCCGGAGATGAACTGGTTGCTGCCCTTGCTGCTCGCGATCCTGATGCCGAACTGGGCGGCGGGCGACGGGGCGTCCGGGCCGGGCGGCGGAGTGACGATCCCGCTCGCGCCGCTCGGTGGGGACGAGCTGGGGCCGCTGCCGAGCGTCACCCCGGCGCGGGGCGACAATCCGCCGCTGGTGGTGATCGATCCCGGCCATGGCGGCCGCGATCCGGGCGCCGCCTCGCCTTTCACCGAGCGGCCGGAGAAGGACATCACCCTTGAGCTCGCGATCGCGATGCGCGACGCGTTGGCTGAGACGGGGCGGGTGCGGGTCGCGCTGACCCGCGAGGACGACCGTTCTCGCGGCCTCGACGAACGCTATGAGATCGCCCGCCGGCTCGACGCCGACCTCTTCATCTCGATCCACGCCGATGCCGCGCCGCTCAACGACGGCGCCCGCGGCGCGACCATCTACACGCTGTCCGAAGTCGCCTCCGACCGGCAGGCGGCCCTGCTCGCCGAGCGCCAGAACGCGCCGGCGGGAATGGCCGACGCCCGGATCAGCCGCGACCCCAACGTCAATCTGATCCTGATCGACCTCGCCCAGCGCGAGAGCATGAACGTCTCGGCCGAATTCGCGCAACTGCTCTACCGCGAGGCGGCGCCGGTCTTCCCCTTCCGCCCGCAATGGCACCGCTTCGCCGCCTTCATCGTGCTGAAAGCGCCCGACATTCCCTCGATTCTCTTGGAATCCGGCTATCTGACCAACGAAACCGACGCCGCCTACATCACGTCGCAAGAAGGCCGCCGCCAGATCGCCACCGGCATGCGCCGCGCCATCGAAGCCCATTTCGCGAGAAGGCAGCTGGGGCGGACGGGATAAGCCCGAACCGCCTTCACCCCGCCCGTTCCATCCGCTAGACCCGCGCCGATGACTGCCGAGCAAGCCGCCCAGCGTATCACCCTTCGCCGCGATACGGGGCTGGTGCCGCGTGCGCTCGCCCGCGCGCGCTCGGCCTGGCGGCGGCGCTGGGTGAAGGCGATCGGGATCCTGCTTGCCCTCCCCTTTTTGGCTTATGCGGTGCTCTGGTTCGTCTTCGCGCGGGGGCTGCCGTCGGCGGAATCGCTGCTCAGCTACGAGCCGGTGCTGCCGAGCTACGTGCGCGACATCGACGGCGCGCCGGTGCAGACCTTCGCCCGCGAGCGGCGGGTGCAGCTCACTTATGACGAATATCCGCGCCATCTGACTTTGGCCTTCCTCGCCGCCGAGGACCGCACCTTCTTCAGCCATCCCGGGATCGACATTCCCGGCATCGTCAGCGCCCTGTTCACCAACATGACCAGCGACGGCCGCCCGGTCGGCGCCTCGACGATCACCCAGCAGGTCGCCAAGAACCTCCTGCTCACCAACGAGGTCACCTACACCCGCAAGATCCGGGAGCTCTTCCTCGCGCGGCGGATCGAATCCGTGTTCGAGAAGGAGCAGATCCTCGAGCTCTACCTCAATCAGATTTTCCTCGGCCGGAACGCATATGGCGTGCAGGCGGCGGCGCGGGCCTATTTCAACAAGGACGTCGAAAACCTCACGCTGGCCGAGGCCGCCTATCTGGCGGTACTCCCCAAGGCACCCTCCAATTACGACCCGGTCAGGCGGCCAGAGCGCGCGGTCCAGCGGCGCAACTGGGTGCTGGGCGAGATGGCGCGCAACGGCTTCATCACCGCACAGCAGCGCGACTTGGCGATGCGCGAGCCGCTCGGCACGGTGCGCGGCGGCGGCGATACCGTGCGCAATGTCGGCGGCTATTTCATGGAGGAAGTGCGCCGCAACCTGATCGAGCGCTTCGGCGAGGGCGCCGAGGATGGCGAGAACAGCGTCTATGCCGGCGGGCTTTGGGTGCGCACCTCCTACGATCCGCGCATGCAGGAGGCGGCGCAGACCGCGCTTCGCGACGGCCTCACCCGCTACGAGCGCGGCCGCGGCGGCGGCTGGCGCGATCCGGGCTTGAGCATCGACGTCGGCGGCGACTGGCGCGGGCAGCTCGCGGTCGCTCCGTTCGGCGCGGGCTACGACACCTGGCGGGCGGCGGTCGTGCTCTCCAAGGAGGGGGGCGAGATCGAACTCGGCTTCACCGACGGCACCACCGGCCGGATGCCGGCCTCGCTCGCCGCGATGGCGCGGCGCGGCGGCGGCGGCTCCGCTTTCCAGGCGCTGCGCCCCGGCGCGATCGTCGCGGTCGAGCGCGAGGGCGAGGTCGGCTCGAACATCTGGGCGTTGCGCTCGATCCCGGAAGTGTCGGGCGGGATGGTGGTCGAGGAGGTCGCGACCGGGCGGATCCTCGCCATGCAGGGCGGCTTCGACGTGCGCGGCGCCGATTTCAACCGCGCCACCCAGGCCAACCGTCAGCCCGGCTCGACCTTCAAGCCGATCGTCTACGCGGCCGCGCTCGACAACGGCCTGACCCCGGCCTCGATCATCATCGACGGCCCGTTCTGCGCCAATCAGGGCACGCCGAGCCAGAAATGCTTCCGCAATTTCGGCGGCAGCGCCGGCGCCGGCCCGCAGACGATGCGCTGGGGCCTCGAACAATCGCGTAATCTGATGACCGTGCGCACCGCCAATCAGGTCGGCATGGACCGGGTGACCCGGCTCGCCCGGCAGATGGGGGTCGGCGATTATCGCAACTTCCTCGCCATCTCATTGGGCGCCGGCGATTCGACGGTGCTGAAGATGACCAACGCCTTCGCGATCTTCGCCAATCAGGGGCGGGCGCTCAATCCGACGCTGATCGATTATATCCAGGACCGCCGCGGCAAGGTGATCTGGCGCGCCGACACCCGGCCCTGCGTCGGCTGCAACGCGCCCGATTGGGACGGACGGCCGATGCCGCGCCCGCCCTTGCGCACCCGCCAGGTGGTCGATGCGATGACCGCTTTTCAGGTCGTCCATATGCTCGAAGGCGTGGTCCAGCGCGGCACCGCGACGCTGCTTCGCGATCTCAATCGGCCGATCTTCGGCAAGACCGGGACCTCGACCGGGCCGGGGAACGTGTGGTTCATCGGCGGCTCGGCGCAGATCGTCGCGGGCGTCTATATCGGCTTCGATTCGCAGGCGCGCAGCCTCGGCGGCTATGCCCAGGGCGGTACGGTGGCGGCGCCGATCTTCCGCCAATTCGCCCGGGAGGCGTTCGAAGGCATGCCCGTCCTCCCCTTCCGCGCGCCGCAGGGGATCAGGATGGTCGCGATCGACCGCCGCTCGGGCCGCCGCGCCTTCGGCACCTGGCCGGGCAGCGATCCGCGTGCCGGGGTGATCTGGGAGGCGTTCAAGCCCGAAAGCGAGCCGCGCCGCACCGAGGGCAGCGAGGAGATCGACCCCAATGCCCGCCGCCAGGTCCGCCGCACCGCCCCCGCCGCGACCCGCAGCCGCGACAGCGACTTCTTGCAAAATCAGGGCGGTATCTACTAGGTCCGCTCGAACGTTGCAGACCGTCATCCCGGCGAAGGCCGGGATCCCAGGACCAGACGTCACGGCGGTCTCCACGAGATCCCGGCCTGCGCCGGGATGACGAAAGGTAGGAATTGACGATGCGCGCCGAAGCGCAAACCTCCATCGACCAGATCCGGTCGGCCCTCGCGCTCCTGCGCCGCTTTCTCGATTGGGATCGCGCGCTCAAGCGGCTCGACGAGCTCGACGCGCAGGTCGAGGATTCGACGCTGTGGGACGATCCCAAGGCGGCGCAGATCGTGATGCGCGAGCGGCGCCGGCTCGACGAGGCGATCGGCGCGACCCGCTCGATCGAGAAGGAGCTCGCCGACACAAAGGAGCTGATGGAGATGGCCGAGGCCGAGGGCGACACCGCGATGGTCGACGACGCCGTCACCGCGCTGGCCGAGCTCGCCGAGCGCGCCGAGCGGGACAAGGTCGCGGCCCTGCTCGCCGGCGAGGCCGACGGCAACGACACCTATATCGAGGTCAATGCCGGTGCCGGCGGGACGGAGAGTCAGGATTGGGCGGAGATGCTGCAGCGCATGTATTCGCGCTGGGCGGAACGGCGCGGCTACAAGGTCGAACTGATCGATTTCCACGCCGGCGAGCAGGCCGGGATCAAATCGGCGACTTTGATGATCAAGGGCGAGAACGCTTACGGCTATGCCAAGACCGAGAGCGGCGTGCACCGGCTGGTCCGGATCAGCCCCTATGACAGCGCCGCGCGGCGGCACACCAGCTTCTCGAGCGTCTGGGTCTATCCGGTGGTCGACGAGAATATCGACATCGAGGTCAATGAGAGCGAGCTGAAGATCGACACCTATCGCGCGTCGGGCGCGGGCGGGCAGCACGTCAACACCACCGACAGCGCGGTCCGGATCACCCACCTTCCCACCGGGATCGTCGTCCAGTGCCAGAATCAACGTTCGCAACACAAGAACAAGGCCGAGGCCTATAACCAGCTGCGCGCGCGGCTCTACGAGGCGGAGCTGCAGCGGCGCGAAGCCGAGGCCGACATCACCGCCGCGTCGAAGACCGACATCGGCTGGGGCCACCAGATCCGCTCCTACGTGCTCCAGCCCTATCAGCTGGTGAAGGATCTGCGCACCGGCGTCACCTCCACCGCGCCCAGCGACGTGCTCGACGGCGATCTCGACCGCTTCATGGCCGCCGCGCTCTCGCAGCGGGTAACGGGCGAGAAAGTGGTCGTCGAGGATGTCGACTAGGGTGGCGGGACCCGCGTCTGTGGCCGTCGCCATCGCGGCGCGAGGCTTTCGGACGGCGCCCGCGCTCGCGCTCGCCCTCCTGCTCGCCGCCTGCGGGCAGAGCGAGGAGAAATCGCCCTTCCCCGAGCCGCACCGCCCGGTCGCGCCGATCTCGTCGCGCTATCTGAACGAGGATGCGCGCGACAGCGCCGGCGAGTTCGAGACGGTGACCCGGCTCGCCGAGGTCCGCCCCTTGATGTCGGTCGCCGATATCGGCGCGGGCGAAGGCTATTATACGGTGCGGCTCGCGCCGATGGTGCAGCCCAAGGGCCGCGTGCTCGCCCAGGACATCGTCCCCGCGACGATCAACGCGCTCGCCCAGCGCGTCCAGCGCGAGCGGCTCGACAATGTCGCGATCAAGCTCGGCCAGCCCAACGATCCATTGCTCCCGCCGCGCTCCTTCGACCGGATCTTCCTGATCCACATGTATCACGAGATCACCCGGCCTTCGGAGTTCCTGTGGAATTTGCGGCCGGCGCTCAAGAGCAGCGGGCGGGTAATCGTGGTCGACGCCGACCGCCCGACCGAGCGCCACGGCACCCCGCCGCGCCTGCTGCTCTGCGAATTCGCCGCCGTCGGCTACGGCCTCACCCGCTTCGAGCGGCTGCCCGACAGCGAATCCTATTTCGCCCAGTTCGAAGCCCGCGGCGCCCGCCCCGAGCCGGCCGACATCCCGGACTGCAATCTCTAGCCGATTTTCCTCCCCGCGATTTCGCGGGGAGGGGGACCGCACGAAGTGCGGTGGAGGGGCCTCTTGCTGTCTCAGAAAACCCCTCCACCATGCTTCGCATGGTCCCCCTCCCCGGCAAATGCCGGGGAGGATTAAGTCAGAGGAGCCCCAGCTCGCGGAAGCTGCGGCAATCGCCGCCGGCGAAGATCAGATGATCGTGCAGAATGATGTCGAGCGCGGCGGCGGTCTCGGCGAGGCTGCGGGTCGCGTCCAGATCGGCGCGGCTCGGGGTCGGATCGCCGCTCGGATGGTTGTGCGCGATCACCAGCCCGGCCGAATCGCGGCGCAGCGCCGAGGCGAAGATCGCGCGGGTCGGCAGGTCCATCGAATCGTGCCCGCCCGGATAGTCGTCGATGCCGAGCAGCATGCGCTGTGCATCGAGATGGACGACGGCCAGCTTCTCGCGCTCTTCGCCCGCGAACAGCGGCGCGAGCAGATCGGCGGCGTGGCGGGCGGTGGCGACGAGCATCGCCGGACCCGTGACAGCTTTCGCCTTCAGGCCGGTCCGAAACCGAGTCCATTTCGGATTGGAAAATGGTCCGATATGGCGCCATAGTTTGCCCATGCAGCCCTATCTCGATCTTCTCCAGCGCATCCTCGACGATGGCGCCGAGCAAAGCGACCGCACCGGCGTCGGCACGCGCTCGGTGTTCGGCCACCAGATGCGCTTCGATCTTGGCAAGGGCTTCCCGTTGCTCACCACCAAGAAACTGCATTTGCGCTCGATCCTGATCGAATTGCTCTGGTTTCTGCGCGGCGACACCAATGTCGGCTGGCTGCAGGAAAACAGGGTCAGCATCTGGGACGAATGGGCGGACGAGAGCGGCGATCTCGGCCCCGTCTACGGCAAGCAATGGCGGCGCTGGCTGGCGACGGACGGGCGCGAGATCGATCAGATCGCGGGGCTGATCGAGCTGATCAGGCGCGACCCCGGCTCGCGGCGGCAGATCGTCAGCGCCTGGAACCCCGGCGACATTGAGCGGATGGCGCTGCCGCCCTGCCATCTGATGTTCCAGACCTATGTCGCGAACGGCCGGCTGAGCCTGCAAATGTATCAGCGCAGCGCCGATGTGTTCCTGGGCGTGCCGTTCAACATCGCGAGCTACGCTTTGCTCACCCACATGCTCGCCCAGCAATGCGGGCTGGAGCCGGGCGATTTCGTGTGGACCGGCGGCGATTGCCACCTTTATTCGAACCATCTGGAGCAGGCCCGCGAGCAATTGCGCCGTGAGCCCAGGCCGCTGCCGACGCTGACCCTGCTGCGGCGGCCGACCGCGATCGACGAATACCGCTTCGAGGATTTCGAGATCAGCGGCTACGACCCCCACCCGCACATCAAGGCGCAGGTGGCGGTGTGACCGGACCCGTCACCCCGGCGAAGGGACCCCATCAAAGTACTACTTTGATGGGACCCAAGGCCGGGGTCTCGGGGAGACCCCCCGTGACTTCTCGTCCTGGGATCCCGGCCTTCGCCGGGATGACGGGCTGCTCATGAGCATCGTCACTTTGGTGGTGGCGCGGGCCGAAAACGGCGTGATCGGGCGCGACGGCGGGCTGCCCTGGCATCTGTCCGCCGATCTCAAGCATTTCAAGGCGGTCACCATGGGCTCGGCGATGGTGATGGGGCGCAAGACCTTCGAGAGCCTCCCCGGCCTGCTGCCCGGCCGCCGCCACATCGTCCTCACCCGCGATCCGAATTGGCAGGCGCCCGGCGCCGAAATCGCGGCGGACGTCCCCGCCGCGCTGGCCCTCGCCGGCGGCGAGCCGCGCGTGTCGGTGATCGGCGGGGCCGAAATCTTCCGACTGTTCCTGCCGCTCGCCGAGCGGATCGAGCTGACCGAGGTGCATGCCAGCCCAGAGGGGGACACCGTCATGCCGCCCTTCGATCCGGCGCGCTGGCAGCCGCTCGGGCGCGAGGCGCATCCGGCGCGCGACGGGCAGCCGGCGTTCAGCTTCGTGACGCTTGGGCGAAAGCCTTAGCCACAATCCCGTCATCCCGGACTTGATCCGGGATCCATGAACACGGTGCTCGTGGATCCAAATGTCCGTGTTCATGGATGCTGAATCAAGTTCAGCATGACGAGGGTGCGTTGCTCGTGTGTGTGTTGGTTCCTATACCCTCCCCATGCAGCGCCTGGACGGGGGCTCGGCGGTTCCGGACGCCTATCGCGGAGGGATCGTTGCGCTTGGCAATTTCGACGGCTTTCACAAGGGTCACCAGGCGGTGGTCGGCCGCGCCGTGTCGCGCGCCCGGGCCGAGGGGCGGCCGGCGCTGGTCGCGACCTTCGATCCGCATCCGGTGCGCTTCTTCAAGCCCGAGCTGCCGCCCTTCCGGCTGACCACGCTCGACCAGCGCGAGCGGCTGTTCGCCGCGGCCGGCGCCGACGCGATGCTGGTCTTCCACTTCGGGCCTGAGCTCGCCCAAGTCGATGCCGCCGATTTCGTCGCCGATCATCTGGCGAGCAGGATCGGCGCGGCGGGCGTGGTGACCGGCGAGGACTTCACCTTCGGCAAGGGCCGCGGCGGCAATATGGAGGTGCTGAAGCTGCTCGGCCAGGCCAATCGGCTGTCGGTCGACGCGGTCGCGCCGGTCAGCGATGGCGACGAACCGGTCTCCTCCTCGCGCATCCGCGAGGCGCTGGAAGCGGGGGATTGCGAGACCGCGGCGCAGCTGCTGACCCGACCGTTCGCGATCGAGGGCGTGGTCGAACATGGCGACAAAAGAGGGCGCGAACTCGGCTTTCCGACCGCAAACCTCGGCCTCGGCAATTATCAGCGCCCGCGCTTCGGCGTCTATGCGGTGCGCGGGCGGCTTCCCGATGGGCGGGTGCTGGACGGAGTGGCCAATCTCGGCACCCGGCCGATGTTCGATCCGCCGAAGGAATTGCTCGAAAGCTGGTTCTTCGATTTCGATGAGGACATTTATGGCCAGACGATCGAGGTCGCGCTGATTTCCTTCATCCGCGAGGAGATGATATTCGAGGGGGTGGAGGCGCTGGCCGGGCAGATCGCCGCGGATGCCGGGGAGGCGAAGCGGCGGCTGGCGGGCTGAGCAAGGGGGAGGGGACGATGGCCAACTTGGCGAGGCTGACGATCGCGGCGGCCGCGATCCTGCTGGCGGGCGGCGGCGCCCATGGCGGCCAAAGCGCGGCCGAGCCGGGCGTCACGATCACCGAATATCCGATTGCCTGGCCGGCGGGTGGGCCCGGACGGATGGCCCATCATGGCGGCAATGCGCATGAGGGCGGAGGGGTTCACCACAGCCCCGCTCACCACCGCGCCACCGCCGCCACGCCGCACGGTTCGACCCACGAGGTCGCGATCGACCCGCGCACGGGGCGTTTGTGGATCAGCGGCCAGAATTTCGACGCGCTGATGCATATGGCGCCGGACGGGACCGGGATGCGCTTCGCCCCGATGCCGCGGGGCAGCCGGCCGCACGGGCTTGGCTTCGATGCCGGCGGACGGCTTTGGGCGACCCTCGAATATCAGGGCCGGATCGTCCGCCTCGACCGCGAGGGGCGGATCCAGGCCTGGCACGACGTCCGGCTTGAGTGCCGCGCCTGCCCGACCCCGATCAACACCCACCCGCACGGGCTTGGTATCGGGGCCGACGGGCGCACGATCTGGTTCACCGGCAAGGCGACCGGGACGATCGGGCGCGTGGCCCCGAACGGCGAAGTCCGTCACTGGCAGCTGCCGACCGTGGGCTCGGTGCCGATCTACATTCGGCTGGGCCCCGACGGAAATATGTGGGCGACCGAACTGGTCGGCAACGCGATCGCCCGGGTGACGCCGGCGGGCGTCATCACCGAATATCCGATCCCGACCTATAACAGCCGCCCGATCGCGATCATCCCCGGGCCGGGGGCTGAGCGCGCGATGTGGTTCAGCGAGGAGGCGGGCAACAGGATCGGCCGGATCGACTTGGCCTGCCTCGCCCGCGCCGAGGCCGCGAACCGCCCGACCGCGCCCTGCATCGCCGAATTTCCGGTGCCCAAGCCGCAGGCCAATGTCATCCTCGCCGGCTTGGCCTTCGACGCCGCCGGCAACCTCTGGGTCCAGCAATATGTCGACCAGAACCATCCCGAGCCCGAAGGCCCGGACCATATCGTGCGGATCGACCGCGCGGGCCTCGCAGCGGGGCCGGACGGGCTGAGGCCCGAGCATTTCACCTCCTTCGCGGCGCCGACGCGCCGTTCGGTGATGCACCGGATCGTGATGGGCGACGGCGGCGCGATGTGGTTCACCGAGATGGCGGCCGACCGGATCGGGCGGATCGCGGTGCGCTAGACCTCCCGCACGGACGCGGCTAAGCCCCCGGCCGATGTCCGAACAACCCGATTACCGCTCGACCGTCTTCCTGCCGAAGACGGATTTCCCGATGAAGGCCGGCCTTGCGAGCAAGGAGCCGGCGATCCTCGCCCGCTGGGCTGAGGAGCATCTCTATGCGCGCCTGCGCGAGGCCCGCGCCGGGCGCGAGCGCTTCATCCTTCACGACGGCCCGCCTTATGCGAATGGCGATCTGCACATGGGCCATGCGATGAACAAGATCCTCAAGGACATCGTCGTGCGCTCGCAATCTTTGCTCGGCAAGGACGCGCCCTACATCCCCGGCTGGGATTGCCACGGCCTGCCGATCGAATGGAAGGTCGAGGAGCAATATCGCAAGAAGAAGCTCGACAAGGACGAGGTCCCCACCAGTCAGTTCCGCGCCGAATGCCGGGCCTATGCGGAAAAATGGGTGGCGGTGCAGTCCGAGCAGTTTCAGCGGCTGGGCGTCCAGGGCGAGTGGGACGATCCCTATCTGACCATGAAATATGAGGCCGAAGCGAAGATCGTCGAGGAGCTGCTGAAATTCGCCGAAAGCGGCCAACTCTACCGCGGCGCCAAGCCGGTGATGTGGTCGCCGGTCGAGAAGACGGCTTTGGCCGAGGCCGAGGTCGAATATGAGGACGTGGTCTCGACGCAGATCGATGTGGCGTTCGAGATCGTCGAGAGCCCGATCCCGGAATTGGTCGGCGCGCATGCGATGGTGTGGACCACCACGCCCTGGACGATCCCGGTGAACCAGGCGATCGCTTATGGCCCGGACATCGAATATGCGGTCTTCAACTGCTTTGGCGAGGGCTCCGGCAGGACTGCGGCTGAAGCATCGAAAGTCGCCGATCTGGCCGACTGGGGCGCAAGCAAAGTATTGATCGCCGTAGATTTGCTGAAGGAATTCAGCAAACGACTCCAGTCGGAATTGACAAGGATCGCGGCCGACGAGTCCGTGGCGGACGGAATCGATCTCGTATGCTACGCAGCCGACGCTCGAACCTACAAAGGCTCCGACTTGGCCGGGACTGTCGCCCGCCACCCGATGCACCATCTCGGCGGCTTCTTCGCCCGGCCCCGCCCCTTCCTGCCCGCCGACCACGTCACCACCGACGCCGGCACAGGCCTCGTCCATATGTCGCCGGACCATGGCGAGGAGGATTTCCTGGTCTGCAAGGCGGCGGGGATCGATCCGGTGTTCGCGGTCGACGATGGCGGTTTCTATCGCGCCGATTGGGAGTGGCTGGGCGGCCTGGGGAGCGTGATCAACACCAAGTTCAATTCGCCCGAGGGGCCGATCTGCTCGGGCCTGCGCGAGGCTGGGGCGCTGCTCGCGGCGAGCGCGGATTTCCAGCACAGCTATCCGCATTCTTGGCGCTCCAAGGCCAGGGTGATCTACCGCTGCACGCCCCAGTGGTTCATTCCCATGGATCGCGCGGAGGCGCGCGCCTCGACTTCGCTCGGCACGAACGAGGTTGGAGGTTCTCCGGAATCAGGGGCGGAAGTTTCACAGGAGTCGTTCGTCCCGAGCCCTTCGACGCCGCCTGCGGCGGCGCTCAGGACAGGCGAAGTCGAGGGGCGCACCCTCCGCGCCACCGCCCTCAACGCCATCGACCAAACCCGCTGGGTGCCCGAAAAATCCCGCAACCGCATCCGCGCGATGATCGAGCAGCGCCCCGATTGGGTGATCAGCCGGCAGCGGGCCTGGGGGGTGCCGATCGCGCTCTATGTGAACCGCAAGACCGGCGAGTATCTGAAGGACCCGGCGGTCAATTCCCGCATCATCCACGCCTTTCACGAAGGCGGCGCCGACGCCTGGTTCGCGGCCGATCACCAGGCCCTGCTCGGCAACGGCTACCGGCTCGACGATTACGAGCCGCAGACCGACATTCTCGATGTCTGGTTCGACAGCGGCTCGACCCACGCTTATGTGATCGAGGCGCGCTATGGCGAGGGCGTGCGCGCCGATCTCTATGTCGAAGGCTCGGATCAGCATCGCGGCTGGTTCCACTCCTCTTTGCTCGAAAGCTGCGGCACGCGTGGGCGTGCGCCCTATAAAGGCGTGCTCACCCACGGCTTCGCGCTCGACGGGCAGGGCAAGAAGATGTCGAAGAGCGACGGCAATGTCGTCGATCCGCTGGCGATCATCCGCGACAACGGCGCCGACATATTGCGCCTGTGGGTCGCCTCGACCGACTATTTCGAGGATGTCAGGATCGGCAAGGAGGTGCTGGCCGGCACCTCCGACGCCTATCGCAAGCTTCGCAACACCTTCCGCTATCTGCTCGGCGCGCTCGACGGGTATAGCGAGGCGGAGCGTGTCGCGCCCGCCGACATGCCGGAGCTCGAGCGCTGGGTGCTCCACCGGCTCGCCACGCTCGACGCGGAGCTGAAGCAGGCCACCAGCGATTACGAGTTCAACCGCTATGCGCGCGCGATCATGGCCTTCGCCAATGACGATCTGAGCGCCTTCTTCTTCGATATCCGCAAGGACAGCCTCTATTGCGACGCGCCCGATACGCTCAAGCGCCGCGCCTACCGGACCGTGCTCGACACCGTCTTCCACGCGCTGGTGCGCTGGATGAGCCCGATCCTGTGCTTCACCACGGAGGAAGTGTGGGGGACGCGCTTCCCGGACGGCGGCTCGGTGCATTTGCTTGAGTGGCCCGAGATTGACGCGGGCTGGCGGGACGAGACGCTCGGCCGAACCTGGGATGCCGTCCGCCTCAGCCGCGAGCGGGTGACCGAAAGCATCGAGCCGCTCCGGCGCGACAAGGTGATCCGCTCCAGCCTCGAGGCGAAGGTCGGCTTTCCCGATCCGGCACGCAGCTTCGCCCAGTGGGACTTGGCCGATGTCGCCGAAATCTTCATCGTCTCCGAAGTGGTGCCCGGGGCGGGCGAGGAGATTGAAGTGGCTCGGACGGACAGACTGAAATGCGGCCGCTGCTGGCGCCATCTGCCGGAAGTGGTCGAGGACGGGGCGTTGTGCGCGCGTTGCGAGGGGGTGGTGAATGGTTGAGGCGCCGGAGAATGAGTCGCGGGCGCCGTTGCCCGAGGAGCTGAGGCAGGTCCGCACCCGCAAGATCGCCTTGATCCTGGCCGCGTGCGTCTTCCTGTTCGATCAGGCGACCAAATGGGTGGTCACCTATCCGCTCAATCTGCAGTTCCGCCGGGACATGGAGATCGTCTCCTTCTTCGATCTGCGCTGGGTGGAGAATCGGGGCGTGTCGCTCGGCCTGCTCACCGCCGAGAGCGATCTGATGCGCTGGCTGCTGGTCGCCTTGACCGCCGCGATCGCCGCTTTCGTCGGCTGGTGGCTGTGGAAGGAGAAGCGCCGCGACGATTCGGCGGCGCTCGCCCTGATCCTCGGCGGGGCGCTCGGCAATATCCTCGATCGGGCGCGGCTCGGCTATGTCGTCGACTTCGCCGATCTCCATTTCGGCGAGTACCGGCCCTTTTTGGTGTTCAATGTCGGCGATGCGGCGATTACCATCGGCGTGCTGCTTTTGCTTGTCCGCGCGCTCCTGATGCGCGATGGGAAGGCGAAGAAGAAGGAATCGTGATTATGCGTATCGCTTGCGCCCTCCTCGCCGGTTCGGCGGCCCTCCTGCTCGCCGGCTGCGGCAATGGCGGCCCGTTCGGCGGCGGACCCGACGAATTCGCGGTCGCCCGCAACCAGCCGCTGGTCGTGCCGCCCGATTTCTCGCTGACCCCGCCCCGCCCGGGCGAGGCCGACGCCGCCGCCAACGATCCGCGCGGCCAGGCGCTGCAGGCCCTGTTCGGCGGGCCGCAGCCGCGCAGCGCGGTCGAGAACAATCTCCTCCAGGCCGCCGGCGTCGATCGCGCCGCTTTGGGCGCCCGCTCGGTCGCCGGCGATCCGCGCACCTCGGTGGTCAGCCGCGGCACATTGGTCCAGACCATGCTCCAGCTGCCGCAAGGCGACGGCCAGGAAGCGCAAGTGGTGGTGCCGCAATAAGGCGCTCGCCTCGCTGAGGGGGGCATCACAGCGCGACGGAGCGGGAAAAGGCGCCGATCGCCGCCTTCGTCACCACCACCGCGCCGCCCGGGCTGGTGCTCCGCGAAGCCGACGTCGTGGCCACTTCGCCGACGAATTCGACCGCGGCTGGCCAAGGCTGCAAATCTTGACCTTGGCGGAGCTGTTCTAGGGAAGCGCCCGCAAATCCCGTTCGTCGACCCCGCTGGTGGCGCTGCGGAAGGCCCGGCGGGAGGAGACGGAGACGCAGGGGGAATTCTTTAGGGCGCGGCCTTTCGGCACGTCGACGGCAAGGGGCGGCGACAGGTCTCAAGCCCGCCCCCAGACCCTCGCCCTCGGAGGGTATCTGTCAAAAGATCAAGCCCAAGCCGAATATTATTCTATGCTCGTTTGCAAAGGAGTCGGGGTTGATCCCGTCGACGAATGTCACCCCGCCCTCGATCGCGAACTGACCGTCGTTGAGCCAGCGCCGGTATTTGAGGAATGTCGAGAAGCGGTCTATGTCCGGGACGTCGCCGATCAGCGAGGCCTCGTAGCGGTAGTTCAGGCCGGCGATCACTCCCCCCGACCCGCGGAGTCGATCCCCCCGCCACTCGGCGATCTCCAGCCCGATCTCGCCGCCGGCTAGCGCGAATTCGTCATTCGTAGTCGGTGCCCTGGTCCCGCGATCCAGGAAAAAGTTCGCTTGGCCCCTGAACGTCAGTGAGCATCGCCCCGCAAGACCTAGCCCGAAAGGATGAAACTCGCCGAAGCGGCAGAGCGGAAGGGGAATATGGAGATCCGGAACGGCGGTCAGCGCGAACCTCAGCCGCTCCGAATTCGCCACGCGGTCGACGACAATCGATCCTCGGCCGGTCATGTCGAGGTTGAAACTGGCCTCATCGCCGCGGCCGAAGAGCCGGCGCGCATTCAGGCCGATTTCGAGCACGTCGGTGTCCTTAGCACGCTCGGTCGTCCCGGGCGCCAGGGCCGGCGGGGGCTGAGTCCTCAGCCGCTGCAGTTGATAGGCGGCGAACAGGATCGCGGAATCGCCGGCGGAGTTTTGCGCCAGCACCACGCCGAGCGCCGCCTTCACACCGATCGTCGTATCATGGCGGCGTGTCCCGTCGGTCTGTTCCACCCGCTCGCGCTGATAGCTGACCATTGCCGCCCCAGCAGTCAGGCGCCGCTGGTCGTTGTCGGGGATGCCGAGCTCGTCGGGCGTTGCCCGCAGCCTGAAGTCTGGCTGCAGCCCGCCCCCCTGACTGGTGGTCGTACCGGCCCCGCGGCGCGGCCTCTTGTGACAGTAAAGCCTCACATCGTCCGCGATTAGCCAGCCGTCGGGCCGCGCGCCCAGCCCGGCGGGCACGGCCTCGAGCCCGGCTTCCTCCGGACCGGGCCCGCTGAGGCTGCCGAGCCGGACCTGCAGGCTTGAGATCGCGTTGATCACGTTCTTCTGCGCATCGCTCGCACCGCTCGCCGGCGTGACCAGGGCGCGCCTGATCCACGCCTCTTCGTCCTCTCCGGTCCCCGGTTCGATAACGACACCATTGTCCGCGAGGAGGATGACGAAGAGACGGCGCCGCGACACCTCGGTGCGCTGGCCGTCGGGGGCATTGGCGCAGGTCCGGGTTATGACCGAGGCTGTGTCCGCCGACGCCGGCGTCGCGGTTCCGAACAGCCCTGCCGCGGCTCCGGCGAGCAGGATGCGCCGCTTTGCGCTCGTTCGGGGGGGGCGCGTCATTGCCCGGCCTCCGCCTTGGCGACGCTGCCGGCCAGCCGCCAGCGTAAATCCGAAAAATCCTTGCCAGCAGAGCCGGCGAATATCTCGCCGGGCTTCATCTGTGCGGGCGCGATCCGGTTCCGGAATTCGCGCCTGATGTCGTCGAGCCAGCCCTCCCAGGCGACGTCCGTCACGCCCCAGTCGCGCCGGGGTTGAATCGTTGGCCAGGTATATTGGGCAGAAGGTTTGCGTTCGATGATGACGGCCTCGATCGCATCGCCGGCAAGCTGGAAATAATCCGCGCCTGCTATTCCCCCCGTTGGGGCGTTGGCGCCAGCCGGTGCCCCGAACAGCCGCGCGTGACGGTCGTCGCGGCTGCTCGCCGAAATCGGCGCCCGGGACGGCGGGTCCCTGCTTTGAATCTCGCCAAGCTTTGCCTCGCCTGTGCGGCAGTTGAGTACGCCCGCGGCCAGCACTCGTCCGGTCGAGGGCTCGGTGACGGTGTAGCTAGCGACGAGCCCCGCGCTCACCCTGAGTGGGTCGGCCCCGATGAAGGTCTTGATGTTCTTGCGGACGACCAAGCTGCCACCTGCCTTCTCCACAAAGACGCGAAGCACAAGCGGATCCTCGTCGAGCAGTTGCTCGAGCAGTCCGGCCCGTGCGATCGGCACCCATCCCGCGGCGTCCGGAGTGAGGACTCGGGTGAAAAAGGTGTCGAAGCGAAGGAGCGTGGGCGCCACCTTCGGGTCGTCCGGCTTGGCTGCGGCCACCCTGTCGCGTTCCTCAGCCAGATGCATCAGGTCGTCAGCGAGCCGGTTGCCGAGCAACCGGCCGATGGCGGCGCCGGGAAGGATCGCCCGCGGGCCGAGCCTTCCGGCCGTCGCGGTCGCGAGCGGGCGGTGGCTGAGTTGCGCGAAGTCTATACCAGTGATCTCGGTGTCCGTTCGCAACATGCCGGCGATTGCCCCGATCGCGGCGATGGACGTCCCCAGGGCGACCGCCTCTAAAACCAGCGTCTCGGCCGGCGCGAGCCTCTGGAACAGCGCCTTGAAGGCGTCGATTTCGACGCGGATGGAGGCGGCGAGGCCGAAGTCGATCGCCTCGTCGCCGGCCAAAACAATGAATGGTCCGCGATGGGTGCCGCCATCGGGCCTCCGGGCAGAGCAGGCCGCCTCGGCGATCAGCGTCGCGGCATCGAACAGCGCGTCGGTGGCGAGGATCAGCCCCTCGATCGCCCCGGCACCGGCACTGAGCGTGGTCTTGCCCTCGAAAGACGGTAGCCCAATCGCCTTGATCCGTTCGCCGCGAGCTTTTTCAAGCGCTGCCTGCGCGTTCAGCCGGTCCGTCTCGGCCTTGATGGCGGCATTGGGATCGGGCCGCGCGGGCGGACTGTCTGGCATGTCGGCCTCCATGTGAAGGCCCCTTGATAGAGAGCAGCCGCACGCAATCGCGTGATCCCCGTCACGCCCCCGAAACTTTCTCCTTGTCCCGTTCCCCGCTTGTCCCCGCGCCCCCGCGACCCCATCTCCGCCCGACCCGCGTTGACGCCCCGCGCCACGCCCACTAAACCAAGAACAAATCTGGAACAGCGAGCCTCCATGCTGACTCATCTTTCCGTCCGCGGCGCGCGCGAGCACAATCTCAAGGATGTCGACGTCGATATCCCGCGCGAGACGCTGACGGTGATCACCGGGCTTTCGGGCTCGGGCAAATCCTCGCTCGCCTTCGACACCATCTATGCGGAGGGGCAGCGCCGCTATGTCGAGAGCCTGAGCGCTTATGCGCGCCAGTTCCTCGAGATGATGCAAAAGCCCGACGTCGATCATATCGAGGGCCTGTCGCCGGCGATCTCGATCGAGCAGAAGACGACCTCGCGCAACCCGCGCTCGACGGTCGCGACGGTCACCGAGATCTACGATTATATGCGGCTGCTATGGGCCCGCGTCGGCGTGCCCTATTCGCCCGCCACCGGCCTGCCGATCAGCGCGCAGACGGTCAGCCAGATGGTCGACCGGGTGATGGCTTTGCCCGAGGGCACGCGCCTCTATCTGCTCGCGCCTGCGGTGCGCGGCCGCAAGGGCGAGTATCGCAAGGAGCTGGCCGAATGGCAGAAGGCCGGCTTCACCCGGGTCCGCATCGACGGCGTCTTTTACGAGATCGAGGAAGCCCCCGCGCTCGACAAGAAATACAAGCACGACATCGAGGTGGTGGTCGATCGCCTGGTCGTGCGCGAAGGCATCGAGACGCGGCTGGCGGACAGCCTCGAACAGGCGCTGAAGCTGGCGGAGGGGCTGGTCTATCTCGACCCGGCCGATGCGCCCTCGGCAAATCTCCAAGACAAGAGTACCGCTCGGGCTGAGCCTGTCGAAGCCCTCTCCTTGTCTGAGTCCGAAGAAGAGCAGGAAGGCCCTTCGACAGGCTCAGGGCGAACGGGTGTGGCCAAGGCTCTCGAGCAGGCGGCCGAACGCAACGTCCTCGCCACCCACGCCCCCGAAGGCCGCATCACCTTCTCCGAGAAGTTCGCCTGCCCGGTCTCCGGCTTCACCATCGCCGAGATCGAGCCGCGCCTGTTCAGCTTCAACGCCCCCCAGGGCGCCTGCCCGGGCTGCGACGGGCTCGGCGAGAAGCAGCTCTTCGATCCGGACCTCATCGTCCCCAACGAGGCGCTCAGCATCAAGAAGGGCGCGATCGTCCCCTGGGCGCGCTCCAACCCGCCCAGTCCTTATTATATGCAGGTCCTGGGCAGCCTCGCGCGCGAGTTCGAGTTCGAGCTGGAGACGCCGTGGAAGGAGCTGCCCGAGGAGATCCACGAGATCATCCTGAACGGCACCAAGGGCCGCCCGGTCACCTTGCGCTTCGTCGACGGCCGCAAGAGCTACGAGGTCAAGAAGGCGTTCGACGGCGTGATCGGCAATCTCAACCGCCGCATGCTCCAGACCGAATCCGCCTGGATGCGCGAGGAACTCAGCAAATACCAAAGCGCCGCCCCGTGCGAGACCTGCCACGGCGCCCGCCTTCGCCCCGAGCCGCTCGCGGTGAAGCTCGCCGGCGAGCATATCAGCCAGGCCACCGCCCGCTCGGTCCGCCACGCGCTGGAATGGTTCTCCACCCTCGACGAAAAGCTCACCCCCACCCAGAGCGAAATCGCCCGCGCGATCCTCAAGGAGATTAACGAGCGCCTCGGCTTCCTCAACAATGTCGGGCTCGATTATATCGATCTCAACCGCACCTCGGGCACGCTCTCCGGCGGCGAGAGCCAGCGCATCCGCCTGGCCTCCCAGATCGGCTCGGGCCTCTCCGGCGTCCTCTACGTCCTCGACGAGCCCTCGATCGGCCTCCACCAGCGCGACAACGATCGCCTGCTGATCACGCTTCGCCGCCTGCGCGATCTCGGCAACACCGTCATCGTCGTCGAGCATGACGAGGATGCGATCCGCACCGCCGACTACGTCATCGACATGGGCCCGGGCGCGGGCCTGCACGGCGGCGAGATCGTCTGCCACGGCAAGTTGGACGAGGTCCTCGCCTGTACGCAGAGCCTCACCGCCGACTATCTCACCGGGCGCCGGATGGTCCCCGTGCCGGCCCAGCGCCGCAAGGGCACCGGCAAGAAGCTGACCTTGACCGGCGCCACCGCCAACAACCTCAAGAACGTCAGCGCGGCGATTCCGCTCGGCACGTTCACCTGCGTCACCGGCGTCTCGGGCTCGGGCAAGTCGAGCTTCACCATCGACACGCTCTACGCCGCCGCCGCCCGCCATTTGAACGGCGCGCGCCTCCAGGCCGGCCGCCACGAGACGCTCAAGGGCCTCGAATATCTCGACAAGGTGATCGACATCGATCAGTCGCCGATCGGCCGCACCCCGCGCTCCAACCCGGCCACCTACACCGGCGCCTTCACCCAGATCCGCGATTGGTATGCGGGCCTCCCCGAAAGCCTGGCCCGCGGCTACAAGCCCGGCCGTTTCAGCTTCAACGTCAAGGGCGGCCGCTGCGAGGCGTGCAAGGGCGACGGCCTCATCAAGATCGAGATGCACTTCCTCCCCGACGTCTACGTCACCTGCGACGTTTGCCACGGCCAGCGCTACAATCGCGAGACGCTGGAGGTGAAGTTCAAGAGCCACTCGATCGCCGACGTCCTCGACATGACCGTCGAAGCCGCCGCCGAACTCTTCAAAGCCGTCCCCCCGATCCGGGACAAGATGCGCATGCTGGAGGAAGTGGGCCTCGGCTACATCAAGGTGGGGCAGCAAGCGACGACGCTGAGCGGCGGCGAGGCCCAGCGAGTGAAGCTGGCCAAGGAGCTGAGCCGAAGGGCGACCGGGCAGACGCTGTACATATTGGACGAGCCCACCACGGGCTTGCATTTCGAGGACGTGCGCAAATTGCTCGAAGTGCTCCACGCGCTGGTGGATCAGGGGAACACCGTGGTGGTGATCGAGCACAACCTCGAGGTGATCAAGACGGCGGATTGGGTGATCGATCTGGGGCCCGAGGGTGGCGACAAGGGCGGGGAGATCGTGGCGGTGGGGACGCCCGAGGACGTGGCCAAGGAGGGGCGGTCTTATACGGGGGGGTATCTGAAGCCATTGCTCGATGGGCCGCGCTCGGAAGCCGTCCCCGCACCGAAAAAGAAACTCCGCGCGTCCGCTTCGGTTACGGAGCGAGAGCCAGCGGATTAACGGGCTGTTGCCTTACAGCGGCAACTGGTATTGCAACGCAGAACCTGAGAGCTTTCCATGCCGAATTGAAGGAGTTCGGAGCGCAGCAAGCAGATCATCCTTTGTGTCATATTGAGCTGCGTATGAGTATCGGTACAGCTCCCACTCCGTTACTTTAACGTGCTCAAACATTCTCGCTGTTAGGTTTTCTTCTAGGAAATCAGTCAGCCTTAATCCTGGGCGCATATTCCAGCCCAGAAGCCTCCGGACAGATCGGACCAAGTTGCCATCGATGCTCGGATTAGGGAGAAGGTTTATTTCTAGGCAGCCAGAAAGAAGCTGTAAAATATATTTTTCATCAGCTACAAGTTGACGCGAGTTTATTATATATATTATTGCATCTATATTGAAAAAAGTTGATTTTAGTAGATCATTTAGCGATCTGATGCTAGCGTATCCTTCTTGATGTGCCCAAGTATTTCGAAGGGCCCAGAAGTCTATTTTCCAGAGCGGGGTGATAAGGCCAAAACCACCGAAGCGATTTCTTTTGGCTCCTAGTCTCGCTGCAATACGTTCGACAGCTTTCGGGGAAGCATTCAGAACTAAGTCGACATCTGACCTAAAGCCTCTTGGGCCGCTTCTTGCGATGTCCCTAACTAAGCCACCGATAATCGCGACTTCTCCAAATGGTAGGAATTGAGAATCTAGAAGTTCGCGCAAGCGTCGGATAGGCAACTCGTCGCCGCGCCAAAGGTAGTCGTCGACCCTTCGTTTAATATGCGTGCGAGAGGGAGTGATAGAGTTCACTGTAGGCTCAGTATCTTGGCTGCAATATTCAGTGAGAAGCCATCTGTCATGCCAGAAATCATATCAGTGAGCAGCCGAAGCTCGCGATAGCGGAGGCGCTGCGCAATCTCGGTCGCGCCAGCCTGATCGGGGTCAGTCGCGGCCTCCAAGTAATTTGAGCTAAAGAGGCTGTAGACATAACGGGAGAGTGCGTCGGTTCTCCGAGAGTCGATTTTCTCTGCGTCATTACGGGTTATTATGGCGTGCCAGAAAGCACTCAAAAGTTGTTCAATGGCTTGACGGCCCTTGGCCTCAACGAACAGCACTTCTGTATTACCAAACGCATACTGAAGGGCAACAACCTTAAGTCGATTGCAGAGAGAGCTAGTCTCCATAAGCGGCATATCGCAGGTATAGTTCATTATAGACGAGAGCTGTTCGATATATTTTGTGGTTGCATGTTGGATTAAGTCAGAAATCAGGCGAGCGCGCACATATCCAATTTTGATATCACGAATTATCGCTGGCGGTCGTCCAGATGCGTCTGCTCTCTTGAAGTCAGAGGCAATGGCCTCATACACTTGGGAACCACATTCTGCCTTATTACATTCCAATATATTATGTAAATCTTCCGGAGAAATAATCCCTTTCTTCATAGCGTCTTCCACGTCCAAGACGCTGTATGCTATATCATCAGCGGCCTCCATAATCCACGTGAGAGGATGTCGTTGACCTTCTTTAAGACCTGTCTGAGTCCGAGCCCATTCTATAATATGTGCTTCTGAGTCGAAATATCCGACCTTTTTCTTGATAAGGTTCTTTTTGACCACATTGGTCGCACAGACCGGATATTTCAGCAGCGCCACAATCGTTGTGGCAGTCAGGTTCAATCCTGCCTTGCCTTGGGACGTCTGAAGGCGAGTTAGGAGTCGCATCGTTTGAGGGTTGCCATCGAACGATGTAAATTCTGCCCGTAAATTGGCGCGCACGCCGTCAACGTGCGTTTTCCTTTGGCTTTCGCTTCGACGATCGAAGATCCAATCCTGGCGATCGGAGAACCACTTGGCGATGCCCGCCTCGCCTTGATGGCCAAAGGGCGGATTGCCGAGGTCGTGGGCGAGCCCGATCGCGCCTAGAATTGGCTGCACGACACTCGCTATATCCTTGCCATCAAATGCGTCGGATTTCCTTCTTGCCACTCGCGCCCCGATCGACTTTGCAAGGTTGGCTACTTCGTGCGAGTGCGTCAGGCGCGTGCGGACTCCATCGTTCTGATCCAAGGGGAAGACTTGAGTTTTGTCAGACAGCCGACGGACAGGCGTCGAGAACAGGATGCGATCATGATCCTGCTCGAACTTCGTACGATGCCCCTCTAAACTTTCTTTCTCGTCCGTCGTCCCTGGAGTCATTCGAACGTCGGACCAGATATTTGCCGCCTCTGCCATTTACCATGTCCCGTTGGAGGCTCTCAGCCTACATCCGACGCGAATAGCACATCATTGTCTGCCGCCAAATTCGGCAGCTCCGGCCTCATGCCAACCCCCTCTCGATCAGCCGCCGGATCGCCTCGGAGCGGGTGGGCTTTGGCTCCGGCTGGCTTTCGATCCAGGTGCCAATGCGGGCTTCCAGGTCGAGAGGGATGCGCAAGCCCTTGGTCGGCGATTCACCGGTTCGCGGGCGGCCTCGAGGTCTTTTTTGCTGATCGGCTATTGACCCGCCCCTATTTTCCGTGCACGAAAAAGAAATCACCACCCGAACGAGGGCGATTCATGGCTGCCCGCGAGCATAAGGTCTCGCGCCGCGTCTTGCTAGGCGCGGCGTGCGCCCTTCCTGTCCTGAGCGCCGTCGAAGGGCCTCTTATCCCGCCTGTCCTAAGCCCGTCGAAGGGTCATCCCGGACTTGATCCGGGATCCATCTTCTCCTTACCGCCGCAGAAAGGCAGGGGGATTCCGGATCAAGCCCGGAATGACGAAGGAGAGGGCCAATCCTTCGTGGTCACTAATTGGGACCGCGCATTGACCCGCTATCGCCAGGCCGAAGCCGCCCTCGCCGCCGTCGACGGCGCCGACGAGGCCTTGTTCGACCGCCTCGTCGGCCGCCTCAACCGGACCCTCGCCCGCCTCTTTCGCACCCCCGCCCCGAACCTCCCCGCGCTGGCGACCAAGCTCGATCTCCTTATCGCCCACCAGGTCTGGGAACTGCGCTACGCCGAAGCCTCCATGACCGCGCTCAAACGCGATGCCCATCGCCTCGCCCGGAGCCCCCGGTGACAGGTACGTACCTGTCACCGCCTTCCTACAGTCATGTGGGACGCGGCTGAGCTGATGGCCTCAAGAGGCAACTTGTCGCCACGTTGCGACGTTCTCTCGGACTTTGCTAACTAGGTCGACACGAGCAACCCACTTCGGGTTACCCCTCAAAAGCACCGGCTTGTCGCCTCCGTAACGTAAGAGCCTTGGGGAGTGAACAGTAGCCTCCCATGTGACATTGTCCCTGAACCCAGAGGACGTAAACATGAAAAAGCTGGTCAGCTGCGTAGTCGGGATAGCGACACTGGCGCCCTCGCCGGCAATGGCACAACTCCACGACTGGCGAACCCCTGTCGCGAATTACAGGGTTGGGTGCGTTTATTTCGATCCCATCTATCGCCGCACGGAGAATAGGCAGCATCTGGGCATCGACTTACCGGTGAGGATACTCAGAGACCGTCGGGGCCGACTCCAACCCGTTAACGTGATTTCGCCAGTCACTGGCCGGGTAACGCGGAATTGGACGAATCGGTCGGTAAATCAGGCGGTCTTGATTATCAAAGAGGATACCACGCGCTACGAGCACGTCCTCGGTCATATAACTAGCAGCCTGCGGGTTGGTGCAACAGTTCGGCGTGGCCAGGTCGTAGGAACTGTAACTCGGTGGATTACCCCGAATGGGACAGACAATACTCACGTTCACTGGGGCGCAAATAGATTTACGGTTGCGACAGCCGAGAGGACGGCAGCGACCCGGCGCTCTATTTCAGAACTCGGTGGAGGTGAGTGGGGGTGGGGTAGAGCCCCGTCCCAGTCCACGACGCGTCACGCTTTCAATCGTGGCTGGATGGACTTGATCAATTATGTCCGAGGAAGGCCAGACTGTCGGTGAGGATTCGACAAGCCCTCATCCCAACTAGAATTCCGGGGACACAATACTCAACTCCCGGCTCGCTCTGCCCCGCGCTCTCATCCCCAGCCCGATCCGCGGTGCCCGTCCCGCTGCACCAGTAGGTCGGTTAGAATTGTTCACGCGGAGGCGCGGAGGAGAAGGGGAGGCGCGGAGAGGTTGGGTGCTGGCCGGGTGCGGAGCGCCCCTTCTGACTCCTCGGGCCCACTTGCGGTGTAATCGAAAATGACCTTCGGTCGGGGACCGCACAGAGCCTCCGCGCCTCCATTTCTTCGCGGCTCCGCGCCTCCGCGTGGACCAAATCCTTCTTCTTAACATGCCTTGGAACGTATCACGAACAAGTTGCTTGCAATGTAGGATTCGATCTGTCCCAATCGAACCATGAGCCCGCCCCGCCATCCCAGCCCCGCCCCCGCCGCCGCCCATGGCCAGTGCGAACATTGGGACCATTCGCGGTTTTCCGGCCCGCGCGGCGCCTTGCGGCCTACACGGCAATTCCGGGACACAATACCCAATTCAACGACGAGCCGCGCGATCGGCCGGCACACCGACGCCCGCCGCGAAGCGCGCCGCGTCTGGCAAGCGACACCGCGCCGGCTCAATAGCGGACGTGAATTGTGCGCCATTCGCCGACCCTATCCATAATCCAGACTCTTCCGTAACTTGCCTCGCTCTTTCGGTTTGCCCCGAACAGGTATAATATAGCTCGCGACTCGACACGGTCTTGACTCCCCTCGTCTCGAACGTTTCGGGCGCGACCGTGCTTGTCCCAAACGAGAGGAGCGTGCAATGCCCGATCAAACCGCAAAGATTACCGTCGACGATATCGTGGCCGCAGCGGGCTCAGGCGCGCTCCGGGCGATGAGCGCGCGCGGCGGCAGCGCCGGCGACCGGGAGCTCAGCATCGAAAGGCTGGTCGCCTCCGGCTTCGGCGTGCGCTTCGAAATCTGGGCGGGCGGCTGGCCCGGGCCGTGGGGCCCTGGCAACCTTCCTGGCAATCTTCCCGGCAAGGGCGGGATCGGCTGATGAGCGGGCCCGGGCGCGACGGCTCCCCCAACGCGCCCCTCGCCTGCCCGAGCGCCAATCCGGACTGGGACGACGTCCAGCTCCTGGGCGTCGTCCTCGGCACGCCGGATGAGCCCGAAACCTGGTTCACCGGCGTCCGTGCCGTGGAGCCCGAAATGCTCGAAGCCGCGAAGCCGGCGCGCGCCGCCGAGGTGTTTCGCTTCACCGCCCGCTGCCGCGAGGGGGCCTGCGCTCAGTTCCAAGGCGGCAAGTGCCGGGTCGGGGCCGCGGTCGCCGCCCATCTCGAACCGCTTGCGGAGCACGCGCTGCCGAAATGCGGCATCCGCCTCGACTGCCGCTGGTGGGCCGAGCAGGGCGCCGCCGCCTGCCGCCGCTGCCCAAGCGTGATCACCGACGACAGCGTCCACGGCGGCGCCTATGCCAAGGCGCTCCGCCTCGAGCCCGCGCAGCCGTTCGCGCCGGACGCGCGATGAGCGCCGATGCCAATCTCGCCACGCTTCAGGGTGCTTATACGCGCTGGTCGGAAACCAGGGGCGGCAATGCTGCCGAAATCCTCGAAATGTTCGACGAGAATGTGGAAATGGTCTCGGTGCTCGGCCCCGACATTCCGGACCCGGTCGCCGGCATGCATTTCGGGCGGGCGGGCGCGGCGACCTATTTCGAGGGCCTGCTGCGAGACTGGGAGATGGTCGATTGGGAGATCCAGCAATATGTCGATGGCGGTGACGTGATCGCCGTGGTCAGTCGCTGCGCATGGCGCAACAGAGCGACCGGCAAGGTCATCGACACGCCCAAGATCGACGTTCACACCTTCAACACGAACGGCAAGGTGATCCGCTTCCAGGAGGCCTACGACACGCTCGGCTTCGCCCGCGCGCTCGGCGCGGTCTAGCCGCCGCGTCCTCGCGCGCGCGCCGCTGAGCTTGTCGAAGATCGCCACTGCTTCCGGCCCGGTCAGTTCTCTGCGATCCCCGGAAAGGGCTTCGCCTTCAGCAGCCCCGCCGGATGCGCCGCGCTCGCCGCCGCCATCTTGACGCCGGGCGCAAGAGTCTGCGCCACCCGCCTCAGCAGCGCCGCCCCTGCTGCACCGGATCCGCGCCCGCGCCCCGGTCGGAATCGGTGCAATGCCGGGTATGACCCGGCGGCCGGCGGACCGGCGCGGTCTGGCCGTTGCAGCGGACGCCGCGGCCGCCGGGGTCCGCGCCCGGGCCGCCGTCGCTGTCCGAACAGGGCGCGGCATATTCGCCATAGCTCCCCTGGCCCGAGGTCGAGCCCTCCGGGCGCGCTGCCGGCCCCCGGCCGTGGAACTGGGCGTCGGCATCGGGCCCCGTGTCCCGGTCGGTATAGCGGTTGCGGGTGCCGGTGCCGTAGCCCGGCCGGTCGGCATGCTCGCCGGTGTCCGCATCGGTCACTCCGGAATAGATCGTGTTCTGCGCCGCGGCCCGCCCAGTCACCAGCACGGTCGCGCCGCCCGCCACCACGCCGCTAAGCACGCTGCTCACGAACGAACGCCGGTCCAACTTGCGTGAAGCCTTCATCTCCCCCTCCCGCCGTTGATCGGGCAATCCTCTGCCTCTTGCGCCGGCCGGGCAAGTCGAAACCGCCCGCCCCTCAACCCGCCATCCGCGCCAGAGCGAACCAGAAGTAGAAAGCGAGCATCCCCGCCAGCATCGCCCCGGTCAGCCAGCGCGGCCTCGCCAGCGCCGCGATCGCCATCATGCCGAGCAGGCCGCCGTTGATCACGAACGTCTCCGCCACCCATTCCTCCGGGCGCGGGAGCAGCACCGCGATGGTGGCGATGAGGTTGCAGGCGAGGATCCCGCCCATCACCTGGCGCTTGTGGCGCGCCGCCCATTCGTCGAAATCGGGCCACTCGCCGGGCTCGTCGGGGAAGACCATCGAGGCCGAGAAATAATAGAGCCCGGTCACCGCCAGCCCGAGCAGCATGGTCGCGAAAGTGGCGGGAATCGACTCGCGGGCCTGCCAGGCGATGCTCCAGAAGCTGGTCAGATCGACGAGCACGAAGAGGCCGAGCAGCGGCGTCAGCCAGCCCACCCTGACCTTTCCCCGCAGCTTCAGCGTGCGCACCAGCCCGGAAAGCACCTCGACCAGGCTGAAGCCGAGCAGCAGGCCGAACAGCGAAAAGACGAACTCGAAACTGCTCATGACCCGCGCCCCCGGCCTGCACCCTGCCGGCCGGCAGCCTAGACGCGCCGGCGAGGCTGGCAAGCCGGACGCGCGCGGGCGATCCCGCGCGCCCGCCGCCGCCGCGGCGCCGGGGGGTGTCCGTTCGTCCGCGACCGGCCTTCAAATGACCGACCGCCGAGGCCCATGCGGGCCGTGGATTAGGACCGCGAGCCGATTCGTGCTAGACGCTTGGCTATCGACCGGTGCCTATCCTTCGAGACCTAAACCGACCAGCGCGGCAGTTGAGCGCGGTCGATCTGCAGCAGGCCTGATCCTCGGGCCCCTTGTCCCGCGATCCATCGGGGTCGACCATCATCCCCGCCGTGTGCGGCGCAACGGAAAGGCCGATATTCATGGCAGTGACCGAACTCTATTATCGCGAGCGTGCCGAAGAGGCGCGGGCCGAGGCCGGCAAAGCGGGCCTGGACAATGTCCGCGACCGCTGTCTGCGTTCGGCCGAAGCCTGGGAAGTGATGGCCACCCGCCTCGCCCGCACGACGCGCCTGCGCGCCGCGACCGAGGTCCGCAAGGCGGAAGAGCGCGCCCTGCTCACGGAAGAAGCCCAATTCGCGGAAGCAGACGCCGAAGAATCCTGAGGCGCGAGGCGAGCGGCGCGGGCCCCTTATGGCCCGGTCGTCCGCCTCGCCCCAACCGCAACCGCCCGGGCTTCGGGGCGTTGTCCCACAAGCAACTCAAGCAATCCCGACAAGGAGCGACGACATGAGCGTGTTCGCAATGATCAACGATGCGGTGATGGCGGCCTCCCGCCAGGCGCAGGGCGCGGTCGCCCAGGCGCAGGGCCAGGCGCAGCCCGCCCAGGCGGTCGATCTCGAGGCGGCGTTGACCGCGCGGCAGCAGGTCAAAGGGGCGGAGCTGAACTGGCGGACCTCGATCGTCGATCTGATGAAGCTGCTCGATCTCGATTCGAGCCTCGACAACCGCAAGGCGCTCGCCACCGAACTCGGCTACACCGGGGCGCTCGACGGCAGCGCCGAGATGAACCTGTGGCTGCATCGCCGGGTGATGGAGGAGCTGGCCCGCAACGGCGCCAACGTTCCCGCGTCGCTGAGCAGCTGATTGATGCGTCGCGGCGCCAATGTGGCAAATGCCACAGACGGGCCGGCGGGCGCGCCCTAGCATTGAGAGGTCAGAGGAGGCCGGTCGTCGGGGCGCTCGATTCGTCGGGTCGCTACGGCGGCCGGTTACTTGTTTGCTGGGGCGCAACGACTTATCCACGATATCCCCGTTATCCACAGGCACGATCGCTCAGAATCCGCTTTGCGCGACTCGCAACGCCGGTCATATTGGCCCTTCGCGATGAGGAGCGGATTTCCAGAAATGGAGAGAAGTTCCGAAATGCGGCCACCGCGGAAGCGGGCAGCGTCCTTCGGGAAGCAGGCCACGGAAGCAGTGGAGCGGGCGATCCAGAAAGAAGCGTGAGGCGCAAGCCGATCCCACTTTTCTAGAACGTCCAGCGAAACCGGCGCCTTCGGGCGAACGGACCGCGAAAGGGAACCGACCGGGGTCGTCAGACCCCGGCCGGAACCCGACCCGCCCAGGAATGACGCCAAGCCCTCACCGGCGCGGCAGTTCGGACCCGGGACAAGTGGGGGCTGGCAGCAATGCCAGCTCCCATTTTGTTATGGGCGCCGTTGCCAGGCGCCGTTTGTGATCGGCCCTGATGCTCGCGCATGAGGCGCCGCCCGGCCCCGGACGTGGCTCGAGATCAGCAGGGCGGCTCCGTCGCGATCGCGCTGTCGCGACGGTCGCGCAAGAAGCAATTCGATCGCCGGTGACGCGCTTCAGCGCGACGCTCCGGCGAACGGCCGCCAATCAGCGCGACCCCATGCCCCCGCCACGCACATCGCCGCGCACATGGGCGCGGGCGGCTTCGTTCGGATCGACCATCGGCGTCGCGCGGGCCGTCGGCGCGACCGCTTCGCGCTGCGAACGCCTCGCTTCGAAGCGGCGGCTCTCGACGCTGGATCCGCTCTTGCTTTCGCGGCGCATGCCGAAATCGTCGAGACCGAGCGGCGCCAGCGGCCGCCCCGCTTCGATGTCGTCGGCCATCTCCCCCATGAACTGGGCGAACTGGTTGTCGATGAAGCTGTCGGGCACCAGAGCGAGCGCGACTCCGGCTTCGGTTTCGAAAGCCGAGCCGAACTCCTGCGGATCCACGTCGAACTCGGCGGTCAGCCGCGTCCCGCGGCCCTCGGGGCCGGGCTCGAAATGGAGCTCGGCCTCGACCGCCGGGCGATCGTTGAGCAGGAATTCGACGGTGATCGATTCGCCGCGCACCTTGACCACGCGGCGAGTCAGGCTCGGCATGTCCTCGGTGGCGGGCTCGGTGATCTCGCCTTCCTGGGCGAGCGCCGAGAAGGCCGCATAGACGGCCAGCGGCGGACGATCGATCACCCGATCGAAATCCGGACCCGCGCTGCCCGCCCAAAAGGCCGCGCCCCCGGTTCCCATCGCCGCCATCCCGAACAGCAAGCCCCGCATCCAATCTCTCCCCCGAGTTTCGAGGGCGTTTTAACGCGGGATGATTTAACAAAGACTTGCCTGTGCCGTCGCCTTCACGCGATCACGATCTCGCAATTGAGGCTGTTGGCGATGAAGCAGCGTTCGTGCGCTTCGTGGTGCAGACGGGCGAGCTCGGCCTCGTCGGGTGGCGGGCCGGCGAAGGCGACGTCCGGGCGAAGCGTGATCCGGGTGACGGCGGTCCGGCCGGAGGCCAGGCGGCCGAGTTCGGCTTCGGCCCGGTCGCGATAGGAGGCGACGTCCAGTCCCGCCTGCTGGGCGAGCGCGAGGAACCAGAGCATGTGGCAGGACGCGACCGAGGCGGCGAGCGCTTCTTCCGGATCGACGCCGGCGGGATCGGACATCGGCGCGGCGACCACCGCCGGCGCGGACGAGCCGGTGACGATCGCGCCGCCGTCGAAGCGCCATTCGTGGCGGCGGCTGTAGCGCCCGCTCAGGAAGGCGCCGTCGGACTGCCAGGCGATCTCGGCGAGTTGAGCGCCCATCTCAGCCGGCCGGGCCGGCCGCCGGATCGGGGATGGTGAGCCGGGGCTGATCCGGCGCATCGTCGGCCTTGCGCGCCGGCGAGAAGGAGACCGGTGCCCCGAGCCGCGGCGCATCGTCCTCGAGCCCGAGCGCGGCGCGACGCGCCAGCCGGCCTTCGATCTGCGCCCCCGCCTCGATGCTGATCGTTTCGTAAGCGACGTCGCCGAGGATCTTCGCGCTCGCCTCGACGATCAGGGTTCGCGCGCAGACCGTCCCCTCGACGGTGCCGGCGAGGCGCGCGTCCTCGGCGTGGATCGAGCCGGCGATCATTCCCGCCGCGCCCTGGATGAGCTGGCCGCATTTGACGTCGCCATCGACGCGGCCGTCGACATGGACCTGGCCCTCGGTGGCGAGATTGCCGCTGACCACGGCCTCGGCGGCGATGAAGGACAGGCCCGGCGTTGCCCCGCGGGCCGGCTTTGCTCTCGGCGCCGGGGCCGGCGTGCTGCGTGAAAACATGAATAGCGCCTCCGTCCCGCCGGCGAAACTATCCGCCCGTCATTGCGCAAGATCAAGCCGCGTTTCGACATGGAAGCGGCGCGGCGCGTACAAATTCCCGCGCACAAATTAATGGGGGCCGGCGTTGCCGCCGGCCCCCACTGTCCCGTCGCATCTACCCTGCCTGGGAGGCGAGGCGTTCCGCGCTGGGCGGTTTCGAGACGAATTTCCCGAGCCGGGGGCTCGATCGATCCTGTCTCCGGAGTCCATCGCCGGCTTAAAGCCGTTTCCGGTTTCCCCGCTGGCTCCCCGACAGGGCCGAAGCCCTGACGGTTCGCCGCTTGGCGGTTTCGGAACTCACGTTCCTCTTCCCTTCACTTCCGGTCCCTTTGCCGGAGCATCGGTTCCTTCGATGACGGGATCCGCGGGCCGAAGCCTTTGGTTCCGCCTGACGGTCCATGAGCCGAAGCCCTGGGTTCCGCCGGGTTCGCAGCCCCCGGGCCGAAGCCCGGTCCTGCCCGACCGATCCGAGCCGAAGCTCTTCTCCGCCGGTGGCGACGCGCTGACCGAAATCCCGCTTTCGCCCGGGCAGGTCCTTGACCCGAAGGTCCGGTCTCCCGCCTGTCCCGGTTCCTCCCGCCCGAAGGCCCTTGGTCCCGGATGGGCGCTTCACGAAGCCTGCCGCTTTCGCATCCGCTGAAGGGCAAGCCCGCCATCGTCCGCCTCGCGGCGGCTTCGTCAGCCGCCCTGCCTTGTGCCTCAAGTCCGTCCTGCCGCCCGAAGGCGACCGGCCGGGCCTCAAGCTCCGGCTGTGGCTGGGAAGGCTCTCCTTCGTTTCCGAAGGATCGTCTCGGCCACCAACCAAAGCTGTCATGAAAAATGCTTCGGTCCAAGCACAATCCGCCTGTGGATAATGAGGATAACGGGCATAAGTGACGGCCCCGAAATGGCGTTCGCTCCGCGGCCGTCATTCGAGGCGGCGGCGCGGGGCCGAGGCGACGGCGCGGCTTGCGGCGGAGGCGCGGCCCGCATAAAGGAGCGCCAGTCAATCTGGCTCAGGGGCCCCTTTAAAAGGTTTATAGCGGCATGGACGGTCGGTTCAACACGATGGCGGGTTGGGTGCTGGGCGCGGGCATCGTGCTGCTGGGCGGCAAGCTGGTCACCGACGAGATCTACAAGGGCGAGCGCCCCGAGACGATGGGTTATCCGATCGCCGGGGTTGTGGAAGAGGGCGGCGGCGCCGAGGCCGAGCAGCCGATCGCTTTCTATCTGCAGACCGCCGACGCCGGCCGGGGCGAAGCGGTGTTCCGCAAATGCACCGCCTGCCATACGATCAACCAGGGCGGCGCCAACGGGCTCGGCCCCAATCTCTTCGCGACGATGGGCGCTAACCTCGCCCATGTCGCGGGCTTCGCTTATTCGGAAGCGCTCCGCTCGAAGGGCGGCGCCTGGGACTGGGATCGGATGAGCGAGTGGCTGCGCAGCCCGCGCGCCTTCGCACCGGGCACGAAGATGACCTTCGCCGGGCTCAGCGACCCGCAGGATCGCGCCGATCTGCTGCTTTATCTGAACAGCCAGGGCGGCCGCCTCACCGTCCCGCCGCCGCCCGCCGCGGCCGCGCCGGCGGAAGGCAATGAAGCCGCTCCGGCCGACGGCAATGCGGTCGAGGCGAACGCGGCCGCGCCGGCGGCCAATGCCGCAGCGCCGGCCGGCAACGCTCAATAAAACTCAAAACGAGTCATCCCGGCGAAGGCCGGGACCCATGAACTCGAGATTGAGCAAAAAGGGCGCGCGACGACGATGATCGTTCGTCACGGGCAGGTGTTCATGGCTCCCGGCTTTCGCCGGGATGACTCTGAATCCTATGACAATCCGCCAGTGCCAATTGGGTAGTGACCTAAGCGGCGCTCAGCAGGCCGTGCCGCTGCCGTCATAATGGCGGCAGACGAGGTCCCAGGCTTCCTCGGCGGTTTCGCAATAGCTGAACAATTTGAGGTCGTCGGGCGAGATCACGCCCTCTTCCGCAAGCGCGTCGAAATTGATGACGCGCTCCCAGAAGGCGCGGCCGAAGAAGACGATCGGGATCGGCTTGACCTTGCCGGTCTGGATCAGGGTGAGCAATTCGAACGCCTCGTCGAACGTGCCGAAGCCGCCCGGGAAGACCGCGACCGCACGCGCGCGGAGCAGGAAGTGCATCTTCCTGAGCGCGAAATAGTGGAACTGGAAGGACAGGCTCGGGGTGACGTAGGGGTTAGGCATCTGCTCGTGCGGAAGCACGATGTTGAGCCCGATCGATTCGGCGCCTTCATCCCGAGCGCCGAGATTGGCGGCCTCCATGATCGACGGGCCTCCCCCTGAGCAGACCACGAAATGGCGCTGCCCGTCATCGTCCGGCTCGACCCGGCTGGCGAGCCGGGCGAGCTGGCGCGACACGTTGTAATAATGGCTGTTGGCCTTGAGCCGCTCGGCGGTCCGCCGCTGGCTGTCGGTCGATGCCGCCGCGATCAATGCATCGGCGCGCTCGGGCGCGGGAATCCGGGCCGAGCCGTAGAAGACGAAGGTCGAGGCGATCTTCGCCTGATCGAGGAGCAGCTCCGGCTTCAGCAATTCGAGCTGGAAGCGGACCGGGCGCAAATCCTCGCGGAGCAGGAAATCCATGTCCTGAAAGGCCAGCCGGTAGGCCGGATCCGAGGTCTGCGGGGCGAGCGTCATCTGCGCCGCGGTTTCGGCCTCTTCGCGGGCCGGCTGGAAGACGCGTTTGGGGGGGACGGGGTCTGTCATCCCACGCCCTTAGAGCATGCGCGAGGCTACCGGCAATACGGGCCGCGGCCCATGTCGAAATGGAGGTGGTTGTAATGGTAGGAATCGGAATCCGGGCCGAGCCCGACGCTGAACCGCCGGCAGCCGCCCTGATGGACCTGGCGCAGGAAGCGGCGGACGCGCTCATCGTCGCCGGTCCAGCCGCCAAGAACCATGATCCTGCGGCCGTCGGCGAGGACGAAGCCGGAGACGTCGACCGCATTGGCGAAGGCATGTTCGGAGAGGCGCGCGCCCGGCCGGCTGTTGACCGGGCGGCAGGCATAGGTGCCGAAGGTCTCGACCCGGCGCACGCTGCTGCCCAGCCATTGTTCGGCCGCCGGCTGCACCGATTCGCGCACCCAGCGCGCGAACTGCCGCGCCGTCGGGCAGGTCATCGCCCGCAAATTGGAGGCGGGCGTCCCCATGTCCAGCAATTGCACCGCGCCGAGCGCCGAGCAGCCGCCCGAGAAGGTCTGATCGGGCAGCCTTCGGAACTCGATCCGCTCGCGGGCGAGATCGAGATGGCATTGCAGCGTATCCGGGCTGCCGCGCTCGCCGCGAGGCTGGGCCGCTGCCCGCGGCGGTTCGCGCCGCTGTTCGCCGCCGCGCGGGATGCAGGCGGCGAGCATCGCCAAAGCCAGAAGAGCGAACCCCCACCGCATCGCCCGAACTGACCGCAGGCGGGGCACGTCGTCAAGCGCCGCGAGTCGAAGCGTGAGCGCCTTGCGACGGACACAGTTCGCCCTTATCGCGGTCAGCGGGCCACGCCGTCCCAACGCGGCGCGTGCTCTCTGCGAGGAGAGTTAGACAGTGACGAATTTCAAGCCGGAAGCCGCCGGTGCGCTTGCGCGCCGGGAAAAGCCTCAAATACGCCCCGCGCGCCCCTTCTTCTCTTCCGGCCCCTGCGCGAAGCCGCCGGGCTGGGCGGCCGCCAAGCTCGCCACCGGCAGCCTGGGCCGCTCCCACCGTTCGAAGCTCGGCAAGGCCAGGCTCGGCCATGCGATCGAGCTGACCCGCCATGTGCTGCGCGTGCCCGCCAGCCACCGCATCGCCATCGTCCCCGCCTCCGATACCGGCGCGGTCGAGCTGGCGCTGTGGAATCTGCTCGGCGCCCGCCCCGTCACCCTGCTCGCCTGGGAGAGCTTCGGCGAAGGCTGGGTGACCGATGTGGTCAAGCAGCTCAAGCTCGAGCCCGAGGTGGTCCGCGCCGACTATGGCCTGCTCCCCGATCTCGCCGCGGTGGATTGCGACCGCGATCTGGTCTTCACCTGGAACGGCACCACTTCGGGCGTACGCGTGCCCGACGGCGACTGGATCGCCGAGGACCGGGCGGGGCTCACCATCTGCGACGCAACCTCGGCGGCCTTCGCCACCGATCTGCCGTGGGACAAGCTCGATGTCGTCACCTTCAGCTGGCAAAAGGTGCTGGGCGGCGAGGGCGGGCACGGCATGCTCATCCTCTCGCCGCGCGCGGTCGAGCGGCTGGAAAGCTACGCGCCGGCCTGGCCGCTGCCGAAGATCTTCCGGCTGACCAAGAGCGGCGCCCTGATCGAGGGTATCTTCAAGGGCGAGACGATCAACACGCCCTCGATGCTCGCCGTCGAAGATTATCTGTGGGCGCTGGAATGGGCCGAACTCAACGGCGGTCTCGACGCCCTGATCGCCCGCGCCGACGCCAATGCCGCCGCGCTTTCGGACTGGGTCGAGCGGACCGACTGGATCGACCATCTCGCCGCCGATCCCGCCACCCGCAGCAATACCAGCGTCTGCCTCAAATTCGCCGACCCCGAACTCGCCGGCGAGGATGGCCGGGCGCTGGCCAAGGGCATCGACTCATGCCTCGAGCTCGAACATGCCGCCTATGACGTCGCCGCCTATCGCGACGCCCCGCCGGGCCTGCGCATCTGGTGCGGCGCCACCGTCGATACCGACGATGTGGAAGCGCTCGGCCCCTGGCTCGACTGGGCCTATCACGAAACCGCCAATAGCTAGTCATCCCGGCGAAAGCCGGGACCCATGAACATCCGAGGCCGAGGGAAAATTCCAACGTCCGTGTTCATAGGTTCCGGCTTTCGCCGGAATGACTCCCAAGGGAGTACTAAATGCCCAAAGTTCTCATCTCCGACCCGATGGACCCGAACGCCGCCGAGATTTTCCGCGCCAACGGGGTCGAGGTCGACGAGCGGCCCGGCCTTTCGAAGGACGAATTGAAGGCGATCATCGGCGATTATGACGGGCTCGCCATCCGCTCGGCGACCAAGGTCACCGCCGACCTGCTCGAGGCCGCGACGAGCCTCAAAGTGATCGGCCGCGCCGGCATCGGGGTCGACAATGTCGATATCCCCGCCGCGACCGCGCGCGGCATCGTCGTCATGAACACGCCCTTCGGCAATTCGATCACCACCGCCGAGCATGCCGTGGCGCTGATGTTCGCGCTCGCCCGCGAGCTGCCGGCGGCGGATCTTTCCACCAAGGCCGGCAAATGGGAGAAGAACCGCTTCATGGGGGTCGAGCTGACCTCCAAGACGCTCGGCCTGATCGGCTGCGGCAATATCGGCTCGATCGTCGCCGACCGCGCTTTGGGCCTTCGCATGAAGGTCGTCGCCTACGATCCCTTCCTGACCCCGGAGCGCGCGATCGAACTGGGCGTCGAGAAGGTCCATCTCGTCGAATTGCTCGCGCGGGCGGATTTCATCACCCTGCACACCCCGCTGACCGATCAGACCCGCAACATCCTCGATGCCGAGGCGCTGGCGAAGACCAAGCGTGGCGTGCGGATCGTCAATTGCGCGCGCGGCGGGCTGATCGACGAGGCGGCGCTCAAGGACGCGCTCGACAGCGGCCAGGTCGGCGGCGCGGCGCTCGACGTCTTCGCGCTGGAGCCGGCCACCGCCAACCCCTTGTTCGGCACGCCGGGGCTGATCGCCACCCCGCATCTGGGCGCCTCGACCACCGAGGCGCAGGTCAATGTCGCGATCCAGGTCGCCGAGCAGATGTCGGACCTGCTTGTGCGCGGCGGCGTCACCAACGCGCTCAACATGCCCTCGCTCTCGGCCGAGGAAGCGCCGCGCCTGCGCCCCTATATGGAGCTGGCCGAAAAGCTCGGCAGCCTGGTCGGCCAGGTCGAAGGGCGGCGGATCCACGGCGTCTCGGTCGAGGTCGAGGGCGCGGCGGCGCAACTCAACCAGAAGCCGATCACCGGCGCGGTGCTCGCCGGGCTGATGCGGGTCTATTCGGACAGTGTGAACATGGTCAACGCGCCCTTTCTCGCCAAGGAGCGCGGGCTCGACGTGCGCGAAGTCCGCCACGATCGCGAGGGCGATTACCACACCCTCGTCCGGGTCACCGTGGAAACCCCCGACGGGCCGCGCTCGGTCGCCGGCACCCTGTTCGGCAATGCGGCGCCGCGGCTGGTCGACATGTTCGGAGTCGCGGTCGAGGCCGAGCTGGACGGCGAGATGATCTATATCGTCAACGAGGACGCGCCGGGCTTCATCGGCCGGCTTGGCACCAGTCTTGGGGAAGCTGGCGTCAACATCGCCACCTTTCACCTCGGCCGGCGCCAGGCCGGTGGCGAGGCGGTGGCCCTGGTCTCGGTCGACGGAATGATCGCGCCGCCGCTGGCGCGCGAGCTCGAGGCGATCCCCGGGGTCAAGAGGGTGAAGCCGCTGCGCTTCTAAAGGGAACGCCGGGCGCCTACGGGAATTGTGCGGACGGAGGGATTTTTCCAATGCGCCTGTTGCCGCTGATTGCCGCTTTGCTGCTCGCCACTCCGCTGGCGGCGCAGCGCGTGCCCGAATGGCGGACCGCGCCCGAAGCCGACGTGTTGCTTCGCGCCTTCGCCTACGAGCCCAGCACGATCCGCTTGCGCGCCGGCCAGCCGGTGCGGCTGCGCTTCGTCAATAACGGGCGGGCGACGATGAGCTTCAGCGCGCCCGCCTTCTTCCGCGCGGCGCGGATCCGCCCGCGCGACGCCGCTGCGCTGCGCGGCGGCGCCATCCGCCTCGCGCCCGGCGAGCGGATCACCGTCGCGCTCGTCCCCGCGGCGGGCCGCTATCGCGTACGCAGCGCGAACGTCGCCCACCGCCTGCTCGGGATGAGCGCCCTGATCCTGGTCGAATGAGCGCCACCCTTGCAACTTCGCTAGTGTGTTATTACCTTAACACACAGGAGGATCGACCATGGCTGGAAAAGTGAAGATACCCAAGCACATCGGCCCGGTGAAGCTCTCGAAGAAGGTCCGCAAGAAGGCCAAAGAGGCGATCGAGGCCGCGTCCAGCCCGTTCGTGCGCGGCTTCGCGACCGCCGCGATGGGCGCCGCCGCGCGCGAGGAGCGCGAAGAGCGGGCCCAGGCGCGGGAGCGCGCGGAATTCCGCTTCTGCGATGGCGACAGCAGCGTCCATATCGAGGGCTCGAAGGTCGCCGAAGCGCTGCGCGACGCGGCGATCAGCGGCGTTCGCGCTTTCCTCGAAGGTCTCGACGAAGGGCTGCGCAAAGCCCAGGCCGAAGCGGCGGCGAAGGCGGAGCCCGAACCGGAGCCCGCCCCGAAACCGCCGAAACCGCCCAAACCGCCCAAACCGCCCAAGCCGCGGGCCAGACCCAAGGCTCCGCCCAAGCCAAAGGCCCCGCCGAAACCCCGCAAGCCCCGCGCTACCCCACCCGCGGCTGGCGCGGGCTAGGGCCGCCGCCGCGAAGCTGGCCCCGGATCGCGCCGGTCGGGAAGGCGGCATTGTGCACGTTCACGTAGAAATCGTGGGATTGCATCGCGATCTGCCGGGCCAGCATCGGATCGAGGGTGGCGCAGCCCTGGCTTCGGCCGTTGGCGTCGGGGGTGGTCAAGGTCACCACCGGCGGACCGGCGGTGCCGGCGGCGCCCCGGTGGATGTGGGCCGCGGTGGCCGGCTCGATGGCGCGGGCGTAAAGATTCCAGCACAGCTGGCCGTCGCGCGGCGTCAGGGTGATCTGGACGGTGCCGTTGCCGTCGGCATCGCCGGACCCCGGGACTTGCTGAAGCCCGGTCATCGACACGTTGAGCAGCTGACGATTCATCATTGGGCCGCCGCCGCCCGCGCAGCCGCCAAGTGCCATCAGCACGCTCAAGCCGGCGCCGATCGTCAATGCTCTCATCGCAACTCTCCTTGTGGATGGCCCGCAACCCAGCGGGTCAGCAGCGTATTGGCAATGGCAAAAGCGGGCGGCGCCAGAAAGGGCGCGGCGGGATCGCCGGCGAGCGCCGCCTCGACCTCGGCCCGGGTTGCCCAGAAGGCGGCCTCAAGTTCGGTCTCGTCGAGGGTGAGCGCATCGCTCTGCGCCGTCGCCAGGCAGGCGATCATCAGCGAGCCGGGAAAGGGCCAGGGCTGGCTGGCGACATAGCGGACGTCGCGCACCTCAATCCCAGCTTCCTCCATCAGCTCGCGCGCGACCGCCTCCTCGATCGATTCGCCGGGCTCGACGAAGCCCGCGAGCGCCGAAAAGCGGCCCGCCGGATAGAGCGGCTGGCGGCCGAGCAGCACCCGCCCATTATGTTCGGCGAGCATGATCACGACCGGATCGACGCGCGGGAAATGCTCGGCGGCGCAGGCCGGGCAGTTGCGGCCCCAGCCGGCGCGAAACATCGCGGTCTGCCCCCCGCACGACCCGCAAAAGCGATGCCGGTTGTGCCATTCGTTGAGGCTTCGCGCCGCCCCCCAGATCGCGGCGTCGCGAGGGCTCATCAGGCTGAGCAGCCGGAACACGCTCCACGCACGCTGACCGGGTCGCGCATCGCTCACCAGGGGCGCGAACAGCGGCCTGCCCTCGTCCAGCCCGAGGAAGAGATGCTCGCCTTGCGCGCCAGCGAGCGGCGACCAGGCCAGCCGGCCCTCCTCGTCGAGCACCGGGTCGAGCTCGGCGAGGCAGAGCAGGCGCGCATCGCCGACCGCGATCAGCTCGGCGATGCGCCCGGCATCGAGCCGCAGATGATCGGCGCGGTCGAGGCCGGCGCCGGTGAAGCCGGGCGCGCTCATGCCGCCTCGCGCCATGCCGCGCCGCGCTCGGCGAGCTTGGCGAACAGGGTCGGCAGGCCGGCCTCATAGATGCGCTCGACCGGCCACCAGATGCCGTCGGGCCGCCCCGGCGCCGCGGCGCATTTCAGTTCCATGGTCAGCGCGAAATGGGTGAAGACGTGGTCGACCGCGCCGGCGTCGCGCCATTGGGCGGTCGCCGGCTCCGCTTCGGGGAAAGCGAGCATCCCGCCGAGCAGGCCCTTGGGCGGCCGGCGGACGAGCAGCACATGCCCGTCATGTTCGAGCCAATAAGCGGTGCCCCGGCGGTGCGGGCGCGCCGCCTTGGCCGCCTTGACCGGATAGGCCTCCGGGCGCCCTTGCGCGAAGGCGGCGCAATGCGCCGAGATCGGGCAGCGGCCGCAAGCCGGGCTTCGCGGCGTGCAGATGGTGGCGCCGAGGTCCATCATCGCCTGGGCGAAATCGCCGGCGCTTCCATCGGGGGTCATCGCATCGGTGAGCGCGCGGATCCGGGGGCGGGCGGCGGGCAGCGGCTCGGCCAAAGCATGGAGGCGGGCGATCACCCGCTCGACATTGCCGTCGACCACCACCGCCCTTTTGCCGAAGGCGATCGCGGCGATCGCGGCGGCGGTATAGGGGCCGATCCCTGGCAGCTTGCGAAGCTCGATCTCCTCATCGGGAAAACGCCCTTGATGATCGGCGACCACGGCCCGGGCGCAGGCGAGCAGATTGCGCGCGCGGGCATAATAGCCAAGCCCCGCCCAGGCGGCCATCAGCGCTCCGTCCTCCGCCGCGGCGAGCGCCCTTACGGTCGGCCAGCGCGTCGTGAACCTCTCGAAATAGGGCTTCACCGCGGCGACCGTGGTCTGCTGAAGCATCACCTCCGAAAGCCAGACCCGATAGGGATCCGGTCGCACCCCGGATTGCGCGCGCCAGGGCAGCCGTCGCTTATCCACAGCATACCAACACAAAAGCGCTTCGCGGGCATCGACGGGCATGGGCGGCCTATGCCATGCTTTGCCGCGATGGCGAAACCGGTGACGAGAATTACGACGCGCAGACGGCAAACCGCCGAGCCCGCCCGCTCGCGCCGGGCCCGGCCCGTCTCCGATCTCCTGCCGAACGCCGGGGGCGCGGCCTTTCGCCGTTTCGGCTTCGTCCAGTCGGCGGTGGTGAGCCGGTGGCGCGAGATCGTCGGCGATCGCTATGCCGCCGTTTCGTCGCCTGAATCGATCCGCTTTCCGCACGGCGCCAAGCGCGACGGGGTTTTGACCCTGGTCGTCGAGGGCGCCCATGCGCCGCTGCTGCAGCATGTCGCGCCGGTGATCGTCGAACGGGTCAACATGTTCTTCGGCTATCCAGCGGTGGCGCGGGTCTCGTTCCGGCAAGGCATCGTTCAGGCGCAAAAGGCAAAGCCGCGCACGGCCCCGCCGTCGCTCCGGCCGATGCCCGCCGAGCTCGGGGATTCGCTTCGGGAAGTGGCCGATCCGGAGCTGCGCGCCTGTCTGGAATCGCTTGCGCGCGAGCTCGGCCAAGGCGATGGAGCGCCGGTGGTGACGACAATTCCGGTCGTCGGCAGAATAGGTGGAGAGAAGAAGTGACCATCGCACGGATCAGCATCGGCGCGCTCGCGCTTACCCTGGCGCTCGGCGCCTGCGGGGGCGGCGACGCCAATCAGACCGCGTCGGCGGAGAACAACGCCCCGCTCGAACAGGTCCCGGCGCCGAACAACGGCAATTGGGCCGAAGTGGTCGAGACCACCCCCGAAGGCGGTTATCGCATGGGCAATCCCGATGCGCCGGTGAAGCTGGTCGAATATGCCTCGCTCACCTGCCCCGCCTGCAAGGCCTTCTCCGACACCGGCACCGCGGCGCTGCGCGACACCTATGTCCGCTCGGGCCAGGTCAGCTGGGAGTTCAGGAACTTCATCCTGGGCGGCCCGGACCTCGCTTTGTCGATGCTCACCCGCTGCTCGCCGGCGCCCGCCTTCTTCCGCACCGTCGAGGATATCTTCACCCGCCAGTCGGATTTCCTGCAGGCGATCGACGAGAGCGAGCAGCAGCGCATTCTCGCGCTTCCACCCGAACAGCAGATCATCCCGCTGGCCCGGGCAATGGACCTCGACACCTATTTCGCGCGGCGCGGCATGCCCGAGACGCGCTTCAACCAGTGCCTCGGCGACAATGCGGCGATCGAAGGGATGATGCAGCGCACCCAGACCGCCAGCCAGCAGGACGACGTGCGCGGCACTCCGACCTTCATCATCAACGGCACCAAGCAGGAGGCGTCCAGCTGGGCGCAGCTCGAGCCGATGCTGCGCACCGCGCTGGGGCGGTAGGATGAAGCGCCGGGCTCTCCTCGCCGCATTGAGCGCGACCATTCTCGTCGCCTTGCCGGCCGCCGACGGCATCGCCCAGCGCGGCAAGGCCGCCGCGGCGCGCGACTGGAGCCAGGCCGTCGCGCGCACGCCCGAAGGCGGCTTTCGGATGGGCAATCCGAACGCGCCGGTCAAGGTGATCGAATATCTCTCCTTCGCCTGTCCGCATTGCGCGTCCTTCCATGCCGCGAGCGGCGCCTCGCTGATCCAGAATTACGTCCGCCCGGGCCGGGTCAGCGTCGAATATCGCAACATCGTGATCAGCGCCCCGGACATCGCCGCGACCGTGCTCGCCCGCTGCGCCAGCCCGCGCAACTATTTCGGCATGGGCCACGAGCTTTTGCGCACGCAAAGCCAGTGGCTGGGCCGGGTGAACGGGCTCAGCGAGGCGCAGCGTGCTGAGCTGAGGGGAGTGAGCCCGAACCAGATGGTGCAAAGGCTCGTGCCGATGATCGGCCTCGACGCGATCGCGGCGCGCCACGGGCTAAGCCCGGCGGCGCAGCGGGCCTGCATCGCCAACCAGGCCAATTTCACCCGGATCGAAGCCAATCAGGAAGCGGCCCACCATCAACATGGCATCACCGGGACGCCGACCTTCGTGATCAACGGACGAGTGATCACCCAGACCAATGAATGGTCCGGGATCGAGCCGCTGCTGCGCGGGCAATAGATGACGATGATAAGAAGATTCATCCTGCTGGCCGTTCTCATGGCCGTCTCGCCGCTTTCCAATGCTGCGGATGCGCAGCGCGGGGAGAGCGAGGGCCGTCGAAGCGAAGGGCCGCGCCAGGACAATTACACGAATCGCACCGCTCTCACGCCCGAAAACGGCATTCAAATCGGCAATCCGAACGCCCGGGTGAAGGTCGTCGCCTATATGTCGATGGCCTGCCCGGAATGCGCCGAGTTCGTCGAGCGCAGCGACGAGCGGCTATTCCTGAGCCTGGTGCGCCGGGGCGTGGTCAGCGTCGAATATCGGCCCTTCGTCAGCAACGGCTTCGATCTCGCCGCGACCATGGTGGCGCGCTGTGCGAGTCCGCGGCTCTATTTCGATCTCACCCACGCCCTGCTCGGCAACCAGCCGCGCTGGATGGGGCGGATGCAGGGGCTGAGCGACGCCCAGCGCAACGAGCTTCGCGGCCTGCCCCAGCTCGCGGCGATGCAGCGGCTCGCGACCTGGCTGGAGCTGGACCAGATCGCGGCGCGCAACGGCCTTCCCGCCGCCGAGCTTCGGACCTGTCTCGCCGATCAAAGCGGGCTCGACCGGATCGCCGCGCTGCAGACCGGGGCGCAGGCCCTGGGCGTCACGCGCGCGCCCAGCTTCATCGTCAACGGCCAGCTGACCGACGCACACGATTGGCCGGCGCTCGAGCGACTGATCCGGGCCGCCCAGTGAGAGCGGCCGGCGTGGACCCGTCGTGCGGGTAAGGCGGCTCAAACTTTCCGGCTTCAAGAGCTTCGTCGAGCCCGCCGAGCTGCGCGTCGAAGACGGGCTGACCGGCATCGTCGGCCCCAATGGCTGCGGCAAATCGAACGTGCTCGAAGCGATTCGCTGGGTGATGGGGGAAAGCTCGCCCAAATCCATGCGTGGGTCCGGAATGGACGACGTCATTTTCGCGGGCACGACTTTACGGCCCGCGCGCGATTTCGCCGAGGTCTCGATGCTGGTCGAGCGCGACAGCGGCGATCAGAGCGGCGACATCTCGCTGGCCCCGCTGGGCGAGGTCGAGATCACCCGCCGGATCGAGCGCGGCGCGGGCTCCGCCTATCGGGTCAACGGCCGCGACGTCCGCCAGAAGGACGTCGCTCTCCTGTTCGCCGACGCCGCCACCGGCGCCCATTCGCCGGCCCTGGTCAGCCAGGGCAAGATCAGCGCGGTGATCTCCGCCAAGCCGACCGAGCGACGGCTGATGCTCGAGGAGGCGGCCGGGATCGCCGGGCTGCACGTGCGCCGCAAGGATGCCGAGCAGAAATTGCGCGCGACCGAGGCCAATCTGATCAGGCTCGACGAAATCCTCGCCGAAATGGAGCTGCGCGAAGGGGCGCTGCGCCGCCAGGCCAAGGCGGCCGAACGCTATCGCCGGCTCACCGATCAGATCCGCATCGCCGAGGCGCGGCTGATCTTCGCGCGCTGGCAGGAGGCCGATGCCGCCGCCGCGGGCGCGCGGGGCGAGGCCGAAGCCGCCGAACAAGCCGTCGCCACCGCCGCCGAAGCGCAGCGCGCCGCCGCCGCTCATCAGCATCAGGCCGCGACCGCGCTGGCCGACCGGCGCAAGGCCGCGGAAGGCGCGCGGGAAACAGCGTCGGCGCTCGGCCACAAGTTGGCCGCGCTGCGCGCCGAGCGGGACTCGGTGAGGCGCCGGGTCGCCGAACTCGAGGAGCGGCGCCGCACGCTCGCCGCCGATCGGCTGCGCGAGGAGGCGCTCGGCACCGACGCCGCCGCGGCGCTGCGCCGGCTCGACGAGGAGCTGGCCGCGATCGCCGCCCGGCTCGAAGCCGCCGACGGCGCGCGCCTCACCATCGACGTGCGCAGCGTCGCGCATGAAGACGAAGCCCGCGCCGCCGAAACCGCGCTCGGCCAGGCCCGCGCCGTCCAGGCGGCCGAGCAGGCCGAAGCGCGGGTCGCGGTCGCCGCGCTCGACGCGGCCAGGCAGAAGCTCACCCGGGCCGAGGCCGAAGCGCAACGCATCGCCGAACAGGTGTCGAGCCTCGGCGGCGATACGGATCTGCTCGCGACGCTCCAGCAGGCGCGGGTCGCCCGCGAGACCGCCGAGCGCCGGCTCGAACAGGCCGGCGCCGCCGTCGCCGCCGCCGAAGCCGCGCGTCAGGAGGCCGCCGCCGCCCGCGACTGCGCCGAAAGCGAAGCCGCCGCCGCCCGCGCCGCGCTCGCCGCACTGCAATCGGAGGCCCAGTCGCTGATCAAGGCGGTCGAAACCTCGGGTGGCGACCGGGCGATTGGCAAGATCAGGGCCGAGCCGGGCTATGAGCGCGCCCTCGCGGCGGCGCTCGGCGAGGATCTCGACGCCGCGCTGTCGGGCGACGGGCCGCGCCGCTGGACGGGCGCCGAGCCGCAGGCCACCGATCCCGCGCTGCCGCCCGGCGCCGAAGCGCTTGCCAGCCGAGTCGAGGCGCCGGCGGCCCTGCTTCGTCGCCTTCGCCAGATCGCGGTAGCGGAAACGGATGACGGCGCCACGCTCGCTGTCGGCCAGCGGCTGGTGACGCGCGACGGCCGCTTGCGCCGCTGGGACGGCTATGTGGCGACCGGAATGGGTGCCGCCGCGGCCGAGCGCCTGATCAGGGTCAACCGCCTCGCCGAGATCGAAACTGCTTTGCCCGGCGCGCGCTCCGCGCTTGAGACCGCGGAGCGCTCCACGGCGGACGCGCTGGCCCGCATGAGCGCCGCGCGCGACGCCGCCGATGCCGCCCGCCGCGACGAAGCCGGAGCCGGCGCCGCGATCCGCGAGGCCGGCCGCGCCGAGGACAATGCCAAGGTCGAGATCGAGCGGCTTGAGCTCAGGCGAGGCGGTCTGGCCGAACGCGCCGCGCTCGCCGAAGCCGATCTCGCCGATGCCCGCAAAGGTCTCGCCGAGGCCGATGCGGTCGCCGCGGGCCTCGCCGATGCCGCCGCCACCGACGCCAAGGTCGCGGCATTGCGCGCCGCCGCCGAGCAGGCCCAGGCCGGGCTCGCCGAAGTCCGCGCCGAGGCCGCCACCCAGGCCCGCGCCGTCCAGGCCGATCGCCAGCGCACCGAGGCGGCCAAGGCCGAGCAGGCCGATTGGCAGGCGCGCGCGCTCGAAGCCGAAACCCGCTTTGCCGAATTCGACCGCCGCATCGCCGAGGCCGAAGCCGAGGCGCAGCGCCTCGCCGAGGCGCCGGGCCTCCTCGATCAGCAGACCGAGGCGATGACGACCGACTCCGTCGCCGCCGCCGAGGCCGCCCAGGCGGCCGCCGCCCATGAGCGCGCCGCCGAGCAGGCGCTGCGCGAAACCGAGGCGCGGCTCGCCGAGGCCGGCGAGGCCCAGGCTCTGGCGCGCGAGGCGAGAGCCGGCGCCGCCGCCCGCGCCGAGGCGCAGGAGGCGCGCCGCGCGGAAATGGCCCGCATCTCCGGCGAGAAGTTCGAATGCCCGCCCCCGCTCCTCCCCGAAAAGGCCGGCTTCAAACAGGACACGATCCTCGCCGTCGAGGTCGAATCCGGCCGGCTCGACCGCAACCTTGCCGAGCGCGAGCGGATCGGCCCGGTCAATCTGGTCGCCGAAAGCGAGCTGAACGAATTGGAGGAGAGCCGCCTCGCCAGCCAGGCCGAGCGCGAGGAATTGGGCGTCGCGATCAACCGCCTGCGCGGCTCGATCGGCAGCCTCAACCGCGAAGGCCGCGCCCGCCTGCTCGCCGCCTTCCAGGAGGTCGACCGGCATTTCCGGAGCCTGTTCACCACCTTGTTCGAAGGCGGGCAGGCGCATCTCGAATTGATCGAATCCGACGATCCGCTGGAGGCCGGGCTTGAGATCATGGCCCAGCCGCCGGGCAAGCGCCTCTCCGCGCTCACTTTGCTTTCCGGCGGCGAGCAGGCGCTGACCGCGGTCGCCCTGATCTTCGGCCTGTTCCTGACCAATCCGGCGCCGATCTGCGTCCTCGACGAGGTCGATGCGCCGCTCGACGACGCCAATATCGAGCGCTTCTGCGATCTGCTCGACCGGATGACCGCCGAGACCGACACCCGCTATTTGATCGTCACCCACAATGCGGTGACGATGAGCCGGATGCACCGCCTGTTCGGGGTGACGATGATCGAGCAGGGCGTCTCGCGCCTGGTCAGCGTCGATCTCGGCGGCGCCGAACGGCTGCTCGCGGCGGAATAGCCTGATGGAGCCAGTCAGCGTCGCGTTCCTGCTCTACCCGCAAGTCACCCAGCTGGATTTCACCGGCCCGGCGCAAATCTTGTCCCGCCTGGGCGAGGTTACGATCGATTATGTCGCCGAGAGCCCCGCTCCGGTGCCGACCGACGCCGGCTTTTCGGTCCTTCCCACCGCGACCTTCGAGACGGTCAGGCAGGCCGACATTCTCTGCGTCCCCGGCGGCATCAGCTGCGTCGAGGTGATGGAGGATGGCGCCGCGCTCGCCTGGGTGCGCGAAATCGGCGAGACGGCCCGCTGGGTAACCAGCGTTTGTACGGGCTCGCTGATCCTCGGGGCGGCCGGGCTGCTGAGAGGCTACCGGGCTGCCTGCCATTGGGCGTGGCGGGACCATCTCGCTCTCTTTGGCGCCGAGCCGATCGCCGAGCGCGTCGTGTTCGACCGTAACCGCGTCACCGGCGGCGGGGTCACCGCGGGCCTGGATTTCGCCTTGGCGCTCACTGCGGCGGTGCGGGGAGAGGCGCATGCGCGGCTGGTCCAGCTCGCCCTGGAATACGACCCCGCGCCGCCCTTCGATTGTGGCACACCCGAGCGCGCCGGCGAGGCGATGGTGGGCTTCTATCGCCAGCGGATGGAAAACATGGCGCCCGGCCGCGAGGAGCGCATCCGGGAGGTGGCGACGCGCAATGGCTTTGACGGCTGACCGCTTCATCCGCCCACGTTCGCCGCGACTTCCCGGCCCGGCGCCGTACCGCGCCCTCGCGCTTGCCCTGTGCCTGTTGCTCGCCGCCTGCTGGGGCGGCGAACGCCTTTATGCCGCCGCCGAAAGCCGGCCCGCGATCGCTCCCGGCGACTATCGAATGAACGCCGAGGCCGCCGGCGCCGCCGACGCTTTGGTGCGGGTCTCGCTCCTGCCGGACGGAATGACCCTGATCACCCCGCTCGGCGAGGAGGGCGATGAGCCCGACGAAGGCGACGCGATCACGCTCGGCTTCGCTCCGCTCGGCACCAGCGGCGACCGCTTCGTGGTCTGGGTGACCTCGATCGGCGGCGAGGGCTTCAGCGGCGGCGCGCAGATCTACGCCCTGATGCTGGCCGAGCGGACTGGCTTTCGCCTGTTGCTCCCCCGCTGCCAAGAGACCCGCTCCTGGCTGCCCTCGTTCGGCGTATCGGTAACCCCCGAGGTTGATTCGCTCTGCCAATTGCCCGATCGGGCCAGGCTGGAAGCGGCCCTGACCCGCTTCGCCGAAAGCGGCCGGGAAGGCGCGATCGTCGCGACCCTCGTGCCGCGATGAGCGCCGACGGACCCTAAAACGGCCCGCCGAAGAAGAGCTTCCAGCCGAGCACGATCAACCAGTGCGCGGCGATACAGGGCCAGAGCGAGGAGGTGGCCAGATAGATCCGGCCGAGCGCGATCCCCAGGATCGCCGTCGCGGCGAGGAACCACGGGTCGAGCAAGGCCCCGGCCCAGGGCGGCCCGAAGGTGAAGGCCTGAAGCGGATGCCACAGCACGAACAGCGCCACGGAAAGCGCCAGCCACCACTGCCGCCGGGCCTTGCGCGGGATGATGAGGGCTCGAAACAAAAGCTCCTCGCCGAGCGCGGGGACGAAGAAGAGGGTCGCGGCCAGCTGGAGCGACGTGATAGGGTCGGGCGACCCGCCAAGCCGAATGAGGCCGCCGAGATGAGCGACGAGGAGCAGCAAAGGGATTGCCCAGGCGAGTTCCAGCGCCGCTCGGCCCCAGCCGCGCGGACCGGGCCAGCAGCGCAGTCCGGCGATCGCGTCGGCGAGGCGGGCGCTGAGCATGCCCCTCCCTTAGCAGCAAAAAACGCGGCGCGCTTCGTCCCGCCGCATCCGCCGCGCGGGCCCGGTCCGGTGCCGGTGTGGCGCGGCTTTTTCGGCGAACGGGCGAGGAACGCGATTTACGGCTGGTCGCAGGTCGCTTTCCGCCAGCCCTACATGCAGCGCAAGGTGGCGGGCTTCAACGTCCATATCCCGCTCGAGCCCGCGCTCATCCAGCGCGTCCTGCTCGACAATGCCGCCAATTACGAGAAGCCGAGGATCGTCAAGACCCTGCTCGCGCCGGTGATCGGGCGCGGGCTGCTCACCTCCGACGGCGAATTGTGGCGCGGGCAAAGGCGGATCGTCGCGGCCAGCTTCGTGCCGCCCGCCGTCGATGCGTCGCTTCCGATCTTCGCCGGCGCGGCGCGCGCGGTGATGGCGCGCTGGGACGCGACCGGGCCGGTCGACATGGCCGCCCAGGCCACCGCGACGACGATGCGGATCATTTCCGACAGCCTGTTCGCGGGCGACGAGCGGCTCACCAGCGATGCCGCCACCGCGCACATTGCCGCCGCGCTCGACGCGTTCAGCGGGCGGCGGCTGCAGGCCCTGCTCGGCCTGCCCGAATTCCACCTGACGGCGAAGGCGCGAGCGGGCCGGCGCGGCCAGGTCTACCTGCGCGAGACGTTGACCGAGGTGGTGCGCGATCGCCTACGCGCCGGCGGCTCGGACGATTTTCTGGGCATATTGATCAAGGCGCTGGGCGAGCGCTTCGAGCCGGCCGAGGCCGAGGCGCTGGCGATCGACAATGCCGCGACCTTCTACCTCGCCGGCCACGAGACCACCGCCAATGCCATGGCCTGGGCGCTCTTCCTGCTGTCCGAGCAGCCGGCGCTGCAGGACGAGGTCGCGGTCGAGGCGAAGGCGGCGCTTGGCGGAGGCGAGGACGATCCCGGCCTGCCGGAGCGGCTGCCCCTGCTTCGCCGGGTGATCGAGGAGACGCTTCGCCTCTATCCGCCGGCGCCCCGGATCGATCGGCAGGCCGTCGCCGCGGACCGGCTGGGCGAGCATGACATCGGCCCCGGCGATATCGTCTCGATCTGGCCCTGGCTGCTCCACCGCCACGAAGCGCTGTGGGACGATCCCGACGCCTTCGATCCCGAGCGCTGGCAGCCCGAAGCCAAGGCCGCGCGCCACCGTTTCCAGTATATCCCGTTCGGCGGCGGCCCGCGTTTATGCGTCGGCGCGCGCTTCGCCACCGTCGAGGCGCTGACCGTACTCGCGCACTGGCTGAGCCGCTGGCGCTTCGCCCCCCTGCCCGGCCGTGCGGTAACGCCGTCCGGCATGGTCACGCTGCGTCCGGCCGGCGGGCTGCCGCTACTGTTGTCACGTCGCTAGTAGCGAAGCCCACAAAGAGCCTCCCTCCCCCTTGTGGGGAGGGATGGGGTGGGGGCCGGCGGCGTCCGCCGCCGAGAAGACTTCTCACGTTCTCCGCGTCCGCGATGAAGAGTCATTCAGCCGCGGACGCGGCTGAGCCCCCACCCCAAACCCCTCCCCACAAGGGGGAGGGGCTTAAGCGGCTGCTCCCTCGCCAGCTTTCCGCTCGATCGCCACAGGCCCGACCTTCCGCCCGGCCGCGCTGTCCTCGATCAGGGAGGCGAGCCGGCGCGCCCGCGTTTCCGCCTTCTTCGCGCTGGTGATCCAGTGCAGCGCGACCTTCCGGTAGCCCGGCGGGCGTTTTTCCCAATCCGCCCACGCGGCCTCATTCTCGCGGAACGCCGCCGTCTCCGCCTCGCTCAGCGTCTTGAGCTCGTTCTCATAAGCGTAGACGCCGGTCCGCCCCTTATTCTCCTCATAAGCGCGGACGCCCGCTTGCGTCATCCGGCCGTCCGCGCTCAGCGCCGCAAAGCGCTCTACATTGACCCGCGACCAGATGCTGCCCTTGCGCCGCGGCGTGAAGCGGATCGTGTAACTCTCCTCGCCGAGCGAGCGCCTGACCCCATCGATCCAGCCGAAGCACAGCGCCTGATCGCGCGCCTGCGGCCAATCGATCGAGGCCTTGCCGCTGCTCTTCTTCCAGAAGCCGACGAGCAGCTCCGCCGCGGTCTCGTGATGGCTCGCGAGCCAGCATCGGAACGCCGCCTCATTCTCGAAATAGCTCGGCGCGCTCACTCCGCGGGCTGCGCCGCGCCGGCCGCCTTCGCGGCCCGCTTCTTGTTCAGCGCCGCCTTCCAGCCGCGGCTTCGCCACCACATCACCAGGCCGGTAACCGCGAGCAGCGCCGGGATGATGCCACCGATGAAGATGATGATCTGCCAGATCAGCCCCATGCCGGTACCGTCGTGCCAGCGGCGCATCAGCCGGGCGTTGGTTTCGGCGCGCGGCGGGCGCGGCGGTGTCACCTCGCCATTGGCGTCGTCCACCTCGACCTCGGCCGGGCCGCCCTCGCGGGCGAAGGAGATTTTCCATTCGCTCGCCTGATCGGTCGGGAAGCTGATCACGGTCAGCGCCCCGGTCGCGTGCGGTTGGGCGGCGGCGAGCGCGGCGTCGGCGGTCAGCGCGGTGCGCTCCAGCGGGCGGGCGGGCGGCGGCCGACCGCCGCTCCGCGCGGGCGGCGGATTGGCCTCGAACAGGCTGAACACGCTCGGGAACGAGATCCAGAAGCCGGTGAAGCTCAGCATCGCCAGCGGCACCGCAATCCAGAAGCCCATCTGGTGGTGGAGGTTGGCGTTGGTCGAATTCTGCCTTTTCCAGCGAAAGCCGCGCCTGAAGCTGCCGGTGATCGGCCACCACAGCCAGATCCCGGTGAGGCAGGAGACGAACATGAAGACGCCGACCCAGCCGACGATCGGCCGGCCCCAGCCGCCCGGGATCATCATGCTGCCGTGGAGGACGTGCATCACCTGGACGAGGCCGCCGCTACTCGGGGCGGTGTCGAGCACGCGCCCGTCCGCGGGGTCGAGCCAGACATTGGTTCGGACGGGCCGGCCCTGGCCGGGCTGCGGCAGCTGGGCCGCCTGGACCATGATCGGCCCGGGGCCGTGATCCGGATAGCGGATCGAGGCGACCCGCTCGCCGGGCGCCAGCGCGGCCTCGGCCGCCGCCTTATAAGCGGAAGGGGGATGCGCCGCCTCGCCGCTCGTTATGGCGTAGCGCTGCGGGTTGACCGTCTCGTCGACCCAATCGTGCCAGACGAGCGCCGAACCGGTCAGCGAGATGGGGATGATCAGCACCGCGAGCGAGATGCCGATCCACTTGTGCACCCAAAGCCACCAACCCCGTAGACGCAGATTCGTCGATTGAGCCACGTTCGTCCCCTTGAGTGCCGTTTCGGCAATCCTAGAAGCTATTGAGAATAGATTGCAAGAAGGAGCTTGTATCAGCTGGCCATCAGCTGTCGGCCCAGCGCCTCAGCAGATTGTGATAGACCCCCGTAAGCCGCACCACTTCGCCATCGTCCTGGCCGCGATCGGCGGCGACCGCCTGGATCGAGCGGTCGAGATCGAAGAGGATCGTCCGGGCGCCGTCGTCGCGCACCATCGACTGGATCCAGAAGAAGCTCGCCACGCGCGCGCCGCTCGTCACCGGCTCGACCCGGTGCAGGCTCGACGCCGGGTAAAGGAGCAAATGGCCCGCGGGCAGCTTCACCGCTTGCGCGCCCAGATTGTCTTCCACCACCAATTCCCCGCCCTCATAAGCGTCGGGATCTTCGAGGAAGAGCGTCGCCGAAAGATCGGTCCGCACCCGGAACTCGCTCGCACGGTGGATTCGCACCGCATTGTCGATATGCGTGCCGAAGCGCTCGCCCCCCTGGTAACGGTTGAACAAGGGCGGAAAGATCTTGAGCGGCAGCGCGGCGGCGACGAACAAGGCCGAGCGGCCGAGCGCCTCGAGCACCAGCCGCCCCGCGTCCTTCGCCGCGGCGCCATCCTCGGGCAATTGCTCGTTCTTCTTGGCCAGCGCCGATTGATGCCCCGAAGTGACGTTGCCGTCCCGCCATTCGCCCGCATCGATAATCTGGCGGACGCGCGCCACCCCCGCCGTGTCGAGCAGATCGGGAATGGCGAGCATCATGAGCGGGAGCCTAGCCTGCTCAGAACGCGTAGAACAGGCTCAGCACCGCCGAGCGGCCCTCGCCCGGCATCGCCCAGCCGCCGGTCACCGCGCCGTTGTTCGGCGTCGCCCCGGTCAGCGTCGTGCTGACATTGTTGCGGACGTTGGTGAAATAGCGCTCGTCGGTGAGGTTCTGGATGTTGAGCTGCGCGGTCAGCCCTTCGCGGATCGTGTAGGACACGAACAGGCGATGGATCAGATAATCGTCGGTCAGGAATTGGGTGCGCTGCAGCAGCGTGCGCTGATGGGTCGCGAAGCCGCCCTGATAGGTGAGGCCGTAGCCGAGCTCGAGCCCGAACGGCAGCCGGTAGGAGGTGAACAGGCTGCCCGAATGGCGCGGCGTCTGGATCAGCCGGTCGCCGGCTTGCGGATCGGCGATGGTGACCGAATTGGCCTGGTCGCGATTGAGGCAGGCGACGCTCGGATTGGCGAGGCAGAAATCGGAGACGCTCTGCAGCACCTCGCTGTCGAGATAGGTGTAATTGGCGAAGATCGTCCAGGCCGGGGTGATGTTGCCCGAGACGCCGAGCGCCAGCCCGTCCACCCGCGAGCGGCCGTCGACAACCTGAAGCGTCGGATTGACCGGATCGTTGGAGGCGACGCGAAAGTTCGAGCGCTCGTTGCGGAACAGGGCCGCGGTCAGCTGCAGCCGGCGGCCGAACAGGTCCGCCTTGGCGCCGATCTCGTAATTGCGCGCGGTTTCCGGCGCGGCGGCGCATGGATCGGGGGCGCCGGGGGCGGCGACGACGCCGCAGCCGAGCCGCACCGTCGCCGACGTCGGCGTGCGCGAATTGCCGTAAGCGAGGTAGAGGCTGGTCGTCGGAGTCGGCTTGAACACCGCTCCGAAGCGGTAGGAGAAGAGCCGCTCCTCGCTCGCCTGCGGCGCCAGCTGGAGCGCGGTCAGCACCGCCGTCCCCGGCGGATAGGTGGGCAATGCGACGTTCTGGAAGACGGCGCTGGCCCATTCGTAGCGAAGGCCCGCATTGAGCTCGAAGCTCGGCCCGATTTCAAGCGTATCGAACAGGTAGATCGCCTGATTGTCGGACTCGCCGCGCGCGCGGGCGGTCACGGTGTAGTTGAGCGGGCCGCCATAGACGGTCGTTGGATTGGAGATGCTCTCGATCGGCAGTGGCGCCACCGGCGAGCCATCCGGGTTTCGCGGAAGCGAAGCGGTCTCGATTCCATAATCCTCCCAGGCGAAGGAGGCGCCGACGACGAGCGTGTTGCGCAGGCTTCCCGCCACCCCGCTCTCCACCCGGACATCGGCCTGCGTGTACCAAAGCTCGTTGCTCTGATCGCGGACCAGCCCGCGCGGGCCCGAGGGCAGCCAGAAGCCGGGTGCCAGGCCGACCGGACAATCGGCACCCTGGGGCGCGTTCGCGGTAGCGGACACCGGCTGACGCCCTGTGCCGGCCAGACAGAAGGTGCCCTGCGGCGCGCTGGTCTGGCTGTACTGATCGACCTTCTGCCAGCGCGACAGGCTGCGCAAGGTGATGCCTTCGGCGACGTCCTGGTGGATGGTCAGAGTGAGCCGATCGACCGTCTGATCCTGCCCGTCGAGGTTGCGATAGCCGAAATAATCGCTGTCGTTCGCCTCGGGCAACGGCCCGTCGTTGAGCTGGTTGAGATAGAAGGGAACGCCGTAGATCGGGACGTTGTCGTCCTGCTGATGGACATAAGCGAGCGTGACCGTCGTCGGCCCGCCGATGCCGAAGCTGATCGACGGCGCGATTCCCCAGCGCTCGAACTGCTCGACATCGCGGCCGGCATAATCGTTGCGGTGAATCATGCCGTTGAGGCGGATGGCGACGCCGTCGCCGATCGCATGGTTGGTATCGACGGTCGCGCGGAAATAATCGTCGGTGCCGGCGGCGGCCGAGAGGATGGTCAGGTCCTCGGCCTGCGGGACCTTGGAGACGAGGTTGATCGTCCCGCCGATGCTGCCCGAGCCGTTGAACACGCTATTGGCGCCGTTGAAGACCTCGATCTGCTGCAGGTTGAACGGGTCGGAGCGGCTATATTGCGCCGAATCGCGGACCCCGTCCTGAGTGATGTCGTTGTTCGCGCTGTAGCCGCGCAGATTGATCGAATCGCCATAGCCGCCGCCGCCTTCGCCGGCGCCGAAGGTGATCCCGGGCACGGTGGTGAGCACGTCGCGCAGGGTGAGCAGATTCTGCCGGCGGATCACCTGGTCGCTGATCACCGTCACGGTCTGCGAGCTATCGACCAGCTCGTTGGTCTGCTTGGGCGATTCGAGCGCGTTCCGGGGGCGCTCACCGGTGACGACGATGTCCTGCTCGGTGCGGACTTCGCTCTGCCCCTCACCCTCGGGGGCGGCGAGCGCTGGCGAGGAGATGAAACCAACGCAGCCGAGGGCCAGATAGAGCGGAGCCCTCGCCGTGCCGCCGGTGGAAACCTGCCTGATCATTCGAACGAGCCCCTTGCGATGCGCCGCTGTTGCGGTCGCTGGGGCAGCTATTGCAATTCATTCGCAATAGTGTCAATAGTCGTTGCGAACGGATCGCAAAAGGCGGGCAACCCTCTTCCCAAGGGCCCGTCCGGCGCCGGCGTGACAGCAGCCGTCACGCCGGCGCTTTTCATTCGTGGACCAAATTGGCCGTCATGCCAGCGAAGGCTGGCATCCAAGCCGACTCGGAGAGGCTCGCGACTTCCGATTGGACCCCAGCCTTCGCTGGGGTGACGACAAACTGGCCGCCCCGCCTAATTTCCCAGGAATGTCCGCAGCTCGCGCTGGAAGGCCTCCGGCTGGTCGAACATGATGAAATGGTAGGAGTGCGAGATCTGCCGCACCACCGCCTGCTCCGCGCCGGCATAAGAGGCGGCGTAGAAGGCAGTCATCTGCTCCTGGGTGACCGGCGCATTGGGCGGCGTCACCCACAGCACCGTGAACGGGACTTCGATGCGCGCGACCTCGGGCCTCAGATCGGTCGTGATCAGATCGTACATCGCCTGGGCGACCACGACCAGGTCGCTGGTCATGCTGTGCTGGACCGGGCCCGCGCGAAGCGCTTCGGTGCGAACCATGGTCGCGATCGTCCCTTCCGCCTGCTGGCGGCGCACCTGCTCGCTTTGAGGGGTCGTGATGCCTCGTCGGAACTGCTCAGCCATCGGCCGGATGGTCTCGACCGTCGCGGTGGGGCCGCCGAACATCGCCGCCATGAACGGCATCATATCGACCACCATGACCCGCGAGACGAGCGCCGGATGGCGGCCGCCCACCATCATCGCCCAGCTCCCGCCGAGCGAGTGACCGACCAAAGCGGGGCGGCTCAAGCGCTGCTCGCGGATGTAACGGGCGATCTCCTCCGCGACCGGCTCCAGCACGGCCCCGCTCGCGTTCGCGCCCGCCGGGCGCCCGGCAAAGCCGGAGACGTGGACGAGGTGATAGCGATAGCCCGGCACCGCGGCGACCGTGCTTGCCCAAACCTCGGGCGATGAGGTCAGGCCCGGGATCAGGACGACGTCCGGACCCGAGCCGACCACGGTCACCCCGATCCGTTCGCTGGTGAAGGCGGGCGCCTGCGCTTGCGCGGGGGCGGGGGCGGACGCGGCGGCGGCGGCGGCGGCGGCCGGTGCCGCAGCGAGTGCGGCAAACAGCAATGCGAGAAAGCGAAACATCAATTTGTCCTTTGCTCATGAGGATTGGGAAAGACCTGTTCCACCGGCACCGCGAAGGCACCGGCAATTTTATAGGCGAGTTCGAGCGACGGATCGTGCCGTTCGGTTTCGAGCGCGTTGATCGCCTGGCGCGAGACGCCGATCGCCTCGGCGAGCTGCTCCTGCGTCCAGCCCTGTTCGGCTCTCAAAACGCGCAGCCGGCTCTTCACGGTCGGGAATCCCCGATGAACGGCGTCACCAGGCCGAGCGCACCCCAGAAGAAGGGATAGACCACCCACATCGGCACCTCGGGCGCACCGAGAAACTGCTCGGTCAGTCCCCACAAGACCGCGACGGTGATGGTGACGCCCGCCGCCGCGATGCCGCGCTTGGCCGCGACTCCGCGGACGAACTCGTCCTGCGCGGCGATCAGCCGGTAGGCGGCGACGAACTGCGCGGCGACGGAAGCCGCGAGGATGGCGATCACCGCCCCAATGGCGAAGGCCGGCAGGCGGCCCGTCGCGCTTCCCCAAGTGAGCGCAAACACCGCCAACAGGAAGGCGGCCCAGTTCGCCACCGAGCCGATGGCATAGGATCGCGAGCGCGGCCAACCGGCATCCATGGAAGGTGCTCCAAACAAAATGTAAGGAGCACTTTACATCGCTTTTCGGCGGCGTCAATGCCCGTTCGTCAAATCCCTTGTGTAAATCCCGCGCAGGCTTCGGGGTTACCGCCGCGATAGCCGCGCATCAGCGCTTCCTGGCGCTGCGCCGCGGTGCCGTGGGTGAAACTTTCCGGGACCACCGCGCGGCCGCTCGAGCGTTGCAGCGTGTCGTCGCCGATCGCGCTGGCGGCGCGCATCCCTTCCTCGAGGTCGCCCGGCTCCATCGCACTCTGTTCGCGCGAGGCCCACACGCCCGCATAGCAATCGGCCTGAAGCTCCATCCGGACCTGCAGCGCATTGGCCTGGCCCTCGCGCACCGCGCTCTGCGCCCGCCGGATCCGGTCCGACGTGCCGGTCAGCGTCTGAACATGATGGCCGACCTCGTGCGCGATCACATAGGCCTGGGCGAAATCGCCCGGCGCCTGGAAGCGCTGGGCGAGCTCGCGGAAGAAGACGACGTCGAGATAGATGCCCTGATCGGCCGGGCAATAAAACGGCCCCATGCGCGCGTCGGCGGTGCCGCAGCTCGATTGATCCATGCCCTCGAAGATCACCATTTTCGGCGCCTGATAGGTTTGCCCCTGCGCCTGAAACAGCGCCGTCCACTGATCCTCGGTCGAGGCCAGGGTCTGGCAGGCGAAGGTGATCGTCGGCTCGGTCGAGCAGTTGCGGGTCGCGCTCGGCTGGCCCTGGCCGCCGCCGCCGACCGCCTGCTGGCCGCCGCCGCCGGTCAGGCCGCCGAGCCCGCCGAACACCGCCATGACGATCACCAGCACGACCACCCCGCCGATGCCGAAGCGGCTGAACACCAGCCCCAGCAGCATCCCGGCTCCGCCGCCACCGCCGCCGCCGAAGCCGAGGCCACCGCCGCGCCCGCCTTCGCGGAACTCCACATTGTCGCTGTTTCTGCGTCCGCCAAATCGCATGGATCATCTCCCTGCCGTCACAATCCATGGAAGCCGCTGCGGTTGCAATCGTCGATGCGACGCGCAAAAGGAGCCGCACCGACTTGAAAGGCCATTCATGTTTCTGACCGGAAAGCGCGCCCTCGTCACCGGCTCCACCTCGGGCATCGGCCTCGCCATCGCCCGCGCGCTCGGCGCTGAAGGGGCGGAGCTGATTCTCAACGGCTTCGGCGATCCCGGCGAGATCGCCCGCCTGCGCGCCGAGCTCGACGCGGGCTATAGCGACGCCGATCTCACCAGGCCCGACGCGATCGAGGCGATGATCGCCGATGCGGGACCGCTCGACATCCTGATCAACAATGCCGGCACCCAGCATGTCGCGCCGGTCGATCAATTCCCGGTCGAAAAATGGGACCTCATCCTCGCGCTCAACCTCAGCGCCGCCTTCCACACCATTCGCCTCGCGCTGCCCGCGATGAAGGAGAAAGGCTGGGGCCGGATCATCAACACCGCCTCGGCGCACAGCCTCGTCGCCAGCCCGAACAAGAGCGCCTATGTCGCCGCCAAGCACGGCATCGCGGGTTTGACCAAGACCGTCGCGCTGGAAGCCGCCACCGCCGGCGTCACCGTGAACTGCATCAGCCCGGGCTATGTCTGGACCAGCCTGGTCGAAAATCAGATCCCCGACACCATGCAGGCCCGCGGCCTGACCCGCGAGCAGGTGATGAACGACGTCCTCCTCGCCGCCCAGCCGACCAAGCGGTTCGTCACCCCCGAACAGGTCGCCGCGCTCGCCGTCTTCCTGTGCCGCGACGAAGCCGGCGCGATCACCGGCGCCAACCTCGCCATGGATGGCGGCTGGACCGCTCAGTAGCGCGGCACGGGCGCGCTTTCAGATGTCGCCATAATAGGTGCGCGCGATGGGCAATGGGAGCACTCGGCCGATTCGCTCCAGCGCGGCCCTTACCGCGGGGCGCGCCGCCAGTGCCCGAAGGCGCTCCTCCAATGGGTCCGCTCCGGCTGCCGGGCCGGCCAGCTGATAGTCCTGCAGCGCCAACACCGCGTCGACCGGATCGTCGCTCTCCAGACGGGCGATCATCAGCGCCTCGGCGGCGGCCATGTCGTTCAGGCAAAGATAGGCCCGCATCAGCGCCGCCTGATTGCGCTCGCTGTTTGCACGCATCAGCGTCAGTGTCGGGGCGGCTTCGGCGGCACGGTCGAGCGACGCCAGCGCACAGACGATGGCGGAGCGGATCCACATCTTCCCATATTCGCTGGCATTGCTCGCGGCGTCGCGCTCCAGCAGCCGCGCGTGGGCCAGCGAATCCTCGAAACGGCCGACTTCCCAAAGTACCTCCGCATAGTTGATGCTCGCGCTGATCAGCTCCGGATGTTCGGCGATCGGCAGCCCGACGAGCCGGCCCATCAGCGCGGCGGCGTCCTGCCTGCGGCCGAGCGAAAGCAGGGCGTAGACGGCCTCGTTGATCAGCCACATGCCGAGGTCGTCCGCGGCCACGGTCGCCCGCAGGTCACGGGTCGAGGGCTCGAGCAGGGCGAGCGCCTCGGCGTCCCGGCCGACCGTCCGCAGGAATTGGGCCCGATCGAGCAGCCGCCTCACGTTCGACGGCGTGGCGGCGAGGGCCTCGGCGGTGCGCAGGTCGCGGCGCTCCAGAGCAGCGTTGAATCTCGCCAGCGGATCGGGCCCGCCCGCGAAGACACCATCATATTTGCGCTGAACGACCAGCTGGAGGATCGGCAACGGAGCCGTCAGTCCGGATGCGGCTTCGATCGCTCCGGCGCGGTCGCCCCGGGCCACCCGGTAGGTTACCAGCCTGGCACGCAGGCCGTCCGCGGCCTCACCCTCGTCCGGCGCGGGCCAGCCGATCCTCAGCAAGGCTTCGGCCATGCGCGCCTTGGTGTCCTGATCGTCCGCTTCTTCCAACCCTTGCATGACTCTCCAGACGGTCTCGCGGCCGAAGAGCTCGCGAAGTCCGGCCCAGCCTCTTCCGGCGACGTTGCGGCTGGCCTGCTCGATCACGGCTGCCGAACGGCGATGGTCGGCCATCCTCTGCGAAGCGTACCAGGCGCCCGCGTAGAATCGGGGGTTGGTCGGCCGCGCTTCCAGGATCCGGTCGATCATGATCCCGGCGTCCTCGTTGCGCTCCAGAACCGCCAGGATCAGGGCGCGGAGATTGTCGAGCCACAGGGCGCGATCGAGATCGTCACCTGCCGCGGCGGCGAGGCGATCGACATGGACGAGGATCTGAGCGGCATAAGCGCGGTCGCGGAACAGGCGGTCGAAATCGGTCGCGGCGACCGCGGCCCGGGATTCTTCGAGTTGTGCGGGGGGTTGCGCGCGGGCCGCGGAAGGCAAGGCGGCTCCCGCCAGCAACGCGACGGCGATCGGCAGGATGACGGCTTTCATAATTCCCCCTATTCCTCTCAATGGCTTAGTGCGCCTTGCGGGCAAGGCAAGCGGCTTTGCTTTTCTGTGTCGCCTTCGCGATCCCGCCTGCTAGTAAGAGGAATGCGCCGTTTCCTGCCGCTCTTCGCCCTTCTGAGCTTCGCTTGCCCCGCCGCCGCGCAGGTGATCGAGGCGCCGGCGGGGATCGGCTGGCGCTCGATCGCCACCAATGACGATCGCGAGCGGCTGCGCGACTGGCGCGATGCCTGGGTCGAGGCGCTGACCCAGATCCGCGCCGGCCCGAACGCGTCGGAGATCGCGGGCGGCGGCACCTTGTTCGAGCCCGACACCGCTTTGCCCAACGCCCTGCCGCCGGTGGGCGATTATGATTGCCGCACGATCAAGCTCGGCAGCCCCGATCCGGCGGGGCTCGATTATGTCGCTTATCCCGCCTTCCGCTGCCGCCTTCATATGCGCGGCGGCCGGCTCCATTTCACCAAGCTGACGGGCTCGCAGCGGCCGGTCGGGATCATCTTCCCCGACAACAGCCGGCGGATGATCTTCCTGGGGACTTTGATGCTCGGCGACGAGCGCCTGGCGCTGCGCTACGGCCGCGACCGCGAGCGCAATCTGATCGGCATTGTCGAGCGGGTCGGCGACCGCCGCTGGCGGATCGCCTTCCCCCGCCCCCATTTCGAATCCCTGCTCGATGTCATCGAGCTCGTCCCCCGCGATTAGAAAGCCCATGCCATGCGACGCCAGCTTCTCGCCGCTTTGCTCCTGGCCTCGGCCATGCTGAGCCCCGCGGACGCCCAGAGCCTGAACCAGGCGATCTCGGGAGACATGCCCTCGCTGATGACGCTCTACCGCGAGCTTCACGCCAATCCCGAACTCAGCATGCAGGAGACGCGCAGCGCCGCCCGCATGGCCGATGAAGCGCGGCGGCTCGGCTTCACCGTCACCACCGGAGTCGGCACCACCGGCGTCGTCGCGGTGCTCGAAAACGGGCCGGGCCCGGTGCTGCTGCTGCGCGCCGACATGGACGGGCTCCCGGTCGAGGAGCGCACCGGGCTCGCGTTCGCCAGCCGGGTCCGCGGCACCACCCGCGAGGGGCTGGAGACCGGGGTGATGCACGCCTGCGCCCACGATACCCACATGACCGCCTGGGTCGGCGCCGCCCGCCGGCTGGTGGCGATGCGCAACCAATGGTCGGGCACGCTGGTGATGATCGCCCAGCCGGGCGAGGAGACCAGCCAGGGCGCCAAGGCGATGCTCGAGGACGGCCTCTTCACCCGCTTCCCGCGCCCGACCCACGCCATCGCCTTCCACAACAGCGCGACGCTGCCGGCGGGCACGATCGGCTATTCGGACGGCCCGGCGCTCGCCAATGTCGACAGCGTCGACATGGTGGTGCGCGGCGTCGGCGGCCATGGCGCGGCGCCGCACACCACCCGCGACCCGATCGTGCTCGCCAGCCGCATCGTCGGCGCGCTCCAGACCCTGGTCAGCCGCGAGCTCGATCCGCTCGACAGCGCCGTGGTCACCGTCGGCAGCTTCCAGGCCGGGACCAAGCACAACATCATCTCCGACGAGGCGCGCCTGCTGATCACGGTGCGCAGCTACACGCCCGAGGTCCGCCGCATGCTGCTCGACGGCATCGCCCGGATCGCGCGCGGCGAGGCGATCGCCGCCGGCGTTCCCGAAGACCGCCTGCCGCAGGTGACGGTGCGCGAGGCCGAGGCGACGCCCGCCACGGTCAACAGCGACGGCCTCACGACCAGCACCGCCGCCCGCTTTCGCGCCCATTTCGGCGAGGCCCGCGTCCGCCAGGTCCGCCCGGTCATGGCCGGCGAGGATTTCGGCCGCTTCCGGATCGCCGACACCAACCTCGAAAGCCTGATCTTCTGGGTCGGCGGCGTCCCCCAGGCGCGCTGGGACGCGGCCCAGGGCAACACCTCCCGCCTGCCCTCGCTGCACAGCCCCTTCTGGGCGCCCGACCCCGAACCGACGATCGCGACCGCGACAGAGGCGATGGTGGTGGCGGCGCTGGGGGTGCTCGCCCGGCCCTAGGCTCGGCCCCGTTGCTTTGAACCGTCACCCCAGCGCAGGCTGGGGTCCAAGCGGTGTCGATGACCGTCTCTGAGTCGGCTTGGATGCCAGCCTTCGCTGGCATGACGAGTGTTCAATCGAGCGTCTGGAGACCTAGTGCGCCGCGCCCTGGCTGCCCCACACCGCGCGGACCCGCGCGTCCTTGCCGCAGCCGCGCCGGTAGCGATTGTAGTGGGCGGGATTTCGCCGCGCATAATCCTGATGATAAGCGTCGGCCGGGTAGAAGCGCGCGGCGTTACGGATCGGAGTGACCACGCGGCCGCCCAATATCCGGTTCGCCTCGGCCCGCGCGGCTTCCGCCTCGCGCCGCTGGCCTGCGTTCAGCGCGAACACCGCCGTGCCATATTGCTCGCCCCGGTCGCAAAACTGGCCGCCGCGGTCGGTCGGATCGATCGTCCTCAGGAAGCGGCGGACGAGCTGGCGGTAGGAGATGCGCGCCGGATCGTAGACCACCCTTATCGCCTCCAGATGGCCGGTGCCGCCGCGCACCACCTGCTCGTAGCCGGGATTGGCGACTCGCCCCCCGGCGAAGCCCGACACCGCCTCGACCACGCCCGGCACCGCTTCCAGATCGCGCTCGGCCGACCAGAAGCAGCCGCCGGCGAACAAAGCGGTCTGCGCATTGGCGGGGCGGGCCGGCCGCTGCGCCGCGTCGGCGCTCTCGCCGCTCGATTGGCCGCAGGCGGCGAGGAGGAGCGAGGCGATCAGCAATTTCCTGGTCATGCGCCGCCCTTAGCGCGATTTGATGTGAAGCGCGGCTGAACTTGAAAGCGTGCCGACGATGCCGCAGAGCGCCTGACATGGCCGAGACGCTGACCATCCGCCGCCCCGACGATTGGCACGTCCACCTTCGCGACGGCGATATGCTCGCCGCGGTCGCGCCCTACACCGCCCGCCAGTTCGCCCGCGCGATCGTCATGCCCAACCTCGTGCCGCCGGTGACGACGGCCGCCGCCGCCCTCGCCTATCGGAAGCGCATCCTCGCCGCGCTGCCGCAAGGCGCCGGCTTCACCCCGCTGATGACCTGCTACCTGACCGACGAGGCCGATCCGGACGAGCTCGCCCGCGGCCACGCCCAAGGCGCGTTCACCGCGGCCAAGCTCTACCCCGCCGGCGCGACCACCAATTCCGCCAGCGGCGTCACCGCCATCGCCAACATCCGCCCCGCGCTGGAGCGGATGCAGGCGATCGGCATGCCCTTGCTGGTCCATGGCGAGGTCACCGACCCGGATATCGACATCTTCGATCGCGAGGCGGTATTCATCGAGCGGATCCTCAGCCCCCTGATCCACGACCTGCCCGCCTTAAGGATCGTGCTCGAACATATCACCACCGCCGAGGCCGCCGCCTTCGTCGACGCGGCCGGCCCGCAGGTGGCCGCCACCATCACCCCCCATCACCTCATCATCAACCGCAACGCCCTGTTCGAAGGCGGGCTCAGGCCCCACGCTTATTGCCTCCCCGTCGCCAAGCGCGAGCGTCACCGCCTTGCCGTCCGCCGCGCCGCCATTTCGGGCTCGCCCAAATTCTTCCTCGGCACCGACAGCGCCCCGCACGGCGTCGACAGGAAGGAGGCCGCCTGTGGCTGCGCCGGCATCTTCAACGCCCCCTTCGCGCTCGAGACTTATGCGCAAGTGTTCGAAGAAGAAGGCGCGCTCGCCCGTTTCGAGGGCTTCGCCTCGGAACATGGCGCGCGCTTCTACGGCCTGCCGCTGAACGAGGCGCGGATCACGCTCGAGCGGGCGCCGGTCGCGGTGCCCGAGCGGATCGGCGAGGTCGTGCCCTTCCTGGCGGGCCAGACCCTGCGCTGGCGCTTATTCGATGGGCAGGCCGTGGAGCCTCAGGAAGCTTAGCTTGTCCCAATAGCCCCGCTGGAACGCGATCAGCCCGTCCCGCACCGTGAAGAAGCCGCAGCCGCGCAGGCCGACCGGATCGCGCCATTCGAGGATCGCCACCTCGCCGGCCTCGTGGATCGCCTCGACGATGCAGTGCATCTTCGCGCCGGCGAACTCGCGGACGAACATCTCCCGAATCGCACGCCGCCCCGCCACGGGCGCTTGCGTGACCTGATCGTTGATCGCGTCCTCATGGTAGAGCGCGGCCAGGCCGTCGGCATCCCCGGCGTTGAATCGGCCGACCCAGCTTTCGACGAGTTCGACCGGGCTCAGAAAGGCAGCCAGCGATTGCGCTCCGAAAAGCGCATATAGCCGGCATTCACGCCCAGCCGCATGCCCACGCCGAGCCGGATCGGGATCAGCACGACGTCGCCGCGCCGCATATATTGGGCGCTGAAACCGCCGACGAAATAGGCGCGGCCCTCACCGCCCGGATAGCGGCGGAAGAGCTGCGCGCTGTCGTTGAGGTTGTAGACGAGCACGAACACCTTATTGGCGTCGGCGCCGAAATCGAAGCCGACCGAAGGGCCGGTCCAGTAGACGGTCCGCTCGCCCTCGATCTGGTGGCGCATCACCCCCGAGCCGTAGCGCACGCCGAAGACGAAGGCGCCGCCCGCTTCGGAGCCGGCGATATAGGCCACCGGGTCGCCCTGCTCGCGCAAAATGTCCTCGAGGATGCCGGCCAGCCCCTGCGCGCCGCGGCCGAAGACGTCCTCGGCGGCGTTGAACACGTCGTCGCGCGGCACCGTGGCGCCCTGCTCGGTCGTGGTCGTGGCGAATTCGTCGCTCGGCGCGGTCGCGGGTGGGGCGGCGGGGTCGGACTCGGGGGTGGGCTCGGGCGCGACGTCCAGCGGCTCCTGCGCGGTCGGAGTCCAGTCGTCGGCGGGCTGGGCCTCGGCCGCCGGCATATCCTGCGGCACGCTCCAGCTGTCGGGCTGGTCCGGATCGACGCTCTGGATCTGCGCCAGAGCCGGCGCGGCGCCGACGAACAGGGCGGCCGCCGCGGCGATTTTCACGAATGATTTCAGCATGGCAAATCCCCCACACGCTCAGGCACGCGCTCTGGTCGCAGGAGTTAGCGCGCCCGGACATTGCCCGTCCATGAATCGGCGGCAAACCGAGTCGATAGCGCGCCCAAGCGAGTCGGAATGGAGATTATCCGTACGAAGCGGCCGGCGAAGACGGAGGAATCCCTTGGGGATTACCCGGCCGCTAGAGCGACCTTCCCCAGTGACGCGCCTCGCAACCGCGCCGTACGCAACGCCTTGCGCTCGTCGTCGGTATAGGTGTTCGCCGCGGGCCGAGTTGAAGGATCACCCGCCAGCCCGGCCTTGTCGAGCGTCCAGCCCATTTGTTCGGCAAGGCATTTGGCGAAGGCTTCGGCCATAGGCGGCGGAACGGCGTTGCCGACTTGCCGATACTGTTGCAGGCGGGGGATTCGATCCGGCCACAGGAAGTCGTCCGAAAAGCCTTGCAGCCGCGCGCTCTCGCGCACGGTAATCACGCGATGGTGCTTGTAATGCACCGGCCGAAGCGGGCTGAAATTCCCCGATCCCGCGCGTAATGTGTATGACGGGCGTTCGGGGTGAAGCCGATCGTGATACGATCCGCGCTCGCGCCTGCCCGGCTCCAAGGCCGTCAAACGTTCAATCATATCTTCGGAATGAGCTGTCGGTTCGTGATTGAAAATCCCGGTTTCGCCAAACTCGCCCGCGTCCGGCAGGTCATCTATCGCGCTCGACGCCGTCACGAACGGTTGTCCGGCCGTCCCATGCGTCGGCAGCGGGAACCGTACTGCCCTCTTCCCCTTCATACCGAGCACGACGAGGCGCTTGCGGTTCTGTGGAACCCCATAATCGGCAGCCAGGACGATGCGATGATCGACGACATAACCAAGCGCGCTCAATTCGGCTTTTACTTCGTTGAGAAATTCCCCGCCTGATATCGCGGCAAGGTTCGGTACGTTTTCGAGCATGAAGGCGGACGGTGTCAGTTCGTCAACGATACGAATGAAATGTCCGATCAAGTCGGCCCGAATGTCGCGCTTGCCCTGTCGTTTGCCGGCGATCGAAAACGGCTGGCACGGGGGGCCGCCGATGACGAAATCGGCTCGCTTGAGTCCGGCGCGAAGCAGCAGTTCAGCCCCGGATGCGACATTAAGGTCCGTTATGAACCCTCGACTGCCGCGATAGGCGTGATTGTAATTATAGGCGTCGACCGCGCGAGCGTCGAGTTCGAAGCCCGCCGCGACATTGAGCCCGGCGTCGAGAAAGCCGGTTGAGAGCCCGCCGCACCCGGCGAACAATTCAATCCCCAGCGGCTTCGTCGTCATTGTTTCGGCACCTTGGTTGCGCGGATCATGGCGATTTGAGCCTCCGACGTGTTGATGGCGTAGCTGGCCGACCGAACGATCCGCAGATCGCCCGGCCGGGTTGCGACATTGAATTCGATAAGGTGGACGGCGGACTGATAATCGACCTTCAGCGCCAGCGGCCGGACAGTCAGGCCCGGATAATAGTGCGCCGCGTATTGGACCATGTTGAAAATCTGTACGCGATTGAGCTCGTCCGAAACGGCTTTCGCTTCGATCGGGAATATGACTGGGATTTCGTCCTCACCTGCCGCTATGCCCACGTCGATCGCGTCAAGTTCGGCTTGGCCGACGCCGGGCACGCTCTTTCGGACATGCGAGCGGAGACGGTAAATCTTCATGCCGGTAAAATGATCGAGCAAGCTGCAATATCCGACGACGGAGAGCAGCGCCTGCTCGTCCATCTCGGCCATTGTTTCTGGCAGCAAGCGGCGCACCGGCATGGGCGTTTGGTCGATCGCCGGGATAAGGTCGTTGACCGGCGTGTCTATGATCCCGCTCGACGCCTTCTCGAACTGGTAGCGCCCGCGTCCTACGGCGCGCAGCACGTGAAAGCCCTTGTCGAGAATTTCGGCCGGCAGGACCGTGCGCGAGCGCATACGATACACGACGTCGGCAGGGTTGCGGGACGATATGGCGTCCGGATTGGCTGACACCGCCCGCACCGCCTCCACGGCCGTACGCACATCGTCGAGGGAGAAGACGACGGTTGCAGCACCCGGCCGCCAGCGATCCTGAAACAGTTTCAGAATGACGGGTACATAGACTTTCGAATTGCGGCCGTGGCCTTGACGGCTCTTGCCCTCCGGCCTGGCAGCGGCCGGCGCCACCGCATCCGCCTTTGCCGCCTTACGACGTTTGGGCGCAGTCGAGTCTAGATCGGCCTCATCACTCATCCAGACCCCGATACCGCATATGGAACAAAGAAGGAACACATAATCGTGCGACTTCTACCCTTCGAATCAGAACCGGGCGTCGGCGTCAACGCTTACCGATTCATCCTCGAAGAAGAGGCAGGCTCCAAACAGCAGTTGCGCTCTCACAGCAAGCCAACAGCCTACGAACGGAACTGGCGGAGACGGAGGGATTCGAACCCTCGGTAGGGGTGTACCCCTACGGCGGTTTAGCAAACCGCTGGTTTCAGCCACTCACCCACGTCTCCAGGATCGGCCAGGAGGGACGCCTATATAAGCGCCCATCGCAAGGTTCAACCGCCCCGGCGATGTTGGCTTTGGCCGCTTTGGCCGCTAGGCGACGCGTATGCTCAGCCTCCAGTATATTCGCGACAATCCCGATACGGTCCGCACGGCGATCGCGCACAAGCACGTCACGCTCGATCTCGATGCCCTGCTCGCCCTCGACGGCGAGGTGCGCAGCTTGAAGACCCGCGCCGATGCGCTGCGCCAGGAGCGCAATGCGATCAGCGACGGCTTCAAGAGCGCCGCGCCCGAGGAGCGGCCCGCGCTTGGGGCCAAAGCCAAGGCGATCGGCGTGGAGATCAATGAGGTCGAAGGCGGCCTAAGCGAGAAGCAGGCCGCGCTCGACACGCTGTTGCTGCGCGTGCCCAATATTCCCTGGACCGGCGCCCCGGTCGGGCCGGACGAGAGCGCCAACACCATCGTTCGCCAGGAAGGCACGATCCCCGAATTCGATTTCGAGCCGCTCGATCATGTCGCTTTGGTGGAGAAGAACGACTGGGCCGATCTCGCCCGGATCACCCAGGTCTCCGGCTCGCGCACCTATTGCCTCAAGGGCCGCCTCGCCATGCTCGAGCAGGCGCTCATGCTGTGGGCGCAGCAGCGGCTCGCCGCCGACGGCTTCACCCTGATGACCGTGCCCGCACTGGCCCGGCCGCAGGCGTTCGTCGCCACCGGCCACTTTCCGGGCCATGAGGAAGAGGCCTATCACCTCCCCGCCGACGAGCTCTACCTCGCCGGCACGGGCGAGATTGCGCTGACGTCGCTGCATTCGGGCGAGATCATCGATCCGGACAAGCTCCCCATCCTCTACGCCGGTTTTTCGCCCTGCTTTCGCCGCGAGGCGGGCAGCGCCGGGCGCGACGTGCGCGGGCTGCTTCGCGTCCACCAATTCTACAAGCTGGAGCAATATGTGATCTGCCGCGACGAGGAGGAGGAGAGCGCGCGCTGGCACGCCCGCCTGCTCGCCAATGCGGAAGCGATGCTGCAGGCGCTCGAAATCCCCTATCAGGTGGTCGAGACCTCGACCGGCGACATGGGCAACGGCAAGTATCGGATGAACGATATCGAGAGCTGGGTGCCGTCCTTGGGCAAATATCGCGAGACCCACAGCTGCTCGACCCTGCACGATTGGCAGGCCCGCCGCGCCAACCTTCGCTGGCGCGACGAAGAGCGCAAGGTGCGCTTCGCCCATACTCTGAACAACACCGCTTTGGCCTCGCCGCGCATCCTCGTGCCTTTGCTCGAGAACCACCAGACCGCCGACGGGCGGGTCAGGCTCCCGGAGCCGCTGCGCGCCCTGATGGGAGGCGACGACTATCTCTAGGCGCCCCGACGATCGCGCGCCGCCCGGCTGGATGCGGGCGCGCGAAGCCGCGGCGCTGGCCGCCCGGGTCTACCGCTCGTTCGGGAGCCTCGACGAGCGCGGCCCGGCCGGGGGCGCCAAGCTGATGGTGATCCCGGGCTTCCTCGCCAGCGACCGGACGACCCTGGGCCTGCAGCGGGCACTGGCCGAGGGCGGCTTTCGGGTCTGCGGCTGGGGAATGGGCCTCAACCGCGGCGTTACCGAGGACATCGTCGATCGCATCGCGCTGCGCGTCGAGCGCTTCGGCGCGGGCGAGAAGGTGACCCTGGTCGGCTGGAGCCTCGGCGGCCTCTATGCGCGGGTGGTCGCGCAGGAGCGGCCCGAGCTGATCGCCAAGGTGATCACGCTCGGCTCCCCCTTCGCCGGCGACCGCCGCCGCAACAACAATGTCTGGCGGCTCTACGAATGGGTCGCCGGCCACCCGGTCAACAGCCCGCCGATCGACAAGGACCCGCAGACCAAGCCGCCCGTCCCCACGCTGGCCATCTGGTCGGCGCGCGACGGCATCGTCTCCCCCGCCGGCGCCCGCGGCGAAGCCCACCACCGCGACGCCGAGCTGGAGCTCGATTGCAGCCACATGGGCTTCGCGGTCAGCGGCAAGGCCTATCCCAGGATCGTGGCCGCGATCCGGGAGTTCTGAGAGGTCCCGTCATCCCGGCGAAGGCCGGGACCTCAGGACCAGAAGTCACGGCCGTCTCCACGAGATCCCGGCCTTCGCCGGGATGACGAGGGTGAGCCGACGTGCGGGCTTCACGCCAGAAACGGCGCCGCGACCTCCGCCGGCACCCGCAACGGCCGGCCTGTGGCCTTGTCCAAGATCGCCCAGGTCGTCTTCGCCCGCACCCGCGGCTTGCCGTCGTCGCCGACGAATTCGACATGGCGGTCGAAGCGCGCGCCCTTCGGCGCCTCGCCGACCCAGGTCCGCCCGGTCACGGTTTCGCCTGGGCCCACCGCGCGCAGATAATCGATCTCGTGGCGGATCACGACCCAGACATAGGCCTGCGTCTGCGCGGCCGACGCGACCGCATGCCAGTGCGCGGTCGCCATATCCTGGATCCAGCGCACCCAGGCGGCATTGTTGACGTGACCGAGCTCGTCAATGTCCGCCTCCCGCGCGGTGATCCGCTTTTCGAAGGGGGTCATCGCAGCCTCGGCACCCCGTCCGGCCCGGCTTCGAAGCGCACCCCCGCGCGGGTGAAGAGCGCGGCGATCGCCGCCTTGGGATCGGCCGCGCCCCGGTCGATCATCCTGCCCATATCGCGGGCCAGCGTCGGCTCGCCCGAGACCTGGGTCAGCAGCGCCAGCCATTCACCGCGCGAGACCACGCCGTCCGCCCGATTGGCGTCGATCAGGCTCCGCACAAAGGCGGTGAACGGCCGCCCCGACGAGGCTTCGGCGACCAAAGCAAAGACCGCCCCGCAGGCATAATAAGCGCGATGCTCGCCCCGCTCGTTCGCCGCCGCGATCGCACGGCCGGCGCTCAGCCGCACGCAATCGTCCACCGCGCTCTGCAGCGGCGCCAGCGGGTCGTAGCCCGGATCGGCCGCCGCGACCGCGCGGAAGGCGAGCAGATCGGCGCCGCCCTCGGTGATCCAGCCGTCGCGCGCGCTCTCGTAAGTGACCGCCTGCCCAAGCCAGAAATGCGCCGCCTCATGGGCGATGAACCACAAATTGGAATGGCGCGCCGCGGCGCTTTCGACGAGGATCCCCTCCCCTTCAAAGCGCATCACGATCAGCCCCCTGAGCGAGCCGCCGCCCATCGAGCTCATCCCGCTGGTCGGCCCGGCCCAGCTCACCATGATCGTCGGCCGCCCGCCGGGCCAGGGCCCGAGCGCCTCGGTATAGCGGGCGAGCATGGCGGGCGTTGCCTCGGCGATCCCCGTGCGCAGCCAGGCCGGCAGCTGCGGATCGACCACCAGAGCGAGCGTGGGCGTCACCACCGGCGCGCTCCCGCCGAACAGGATGTAGCCGCCCTCGCCCTCGCTCACCACGGTGGCGACGGCGCTTCGGACCCCGCCGGCCAGGACCGGCCCCGCCCGGTCGCGATAGCGCACCCGCGCCGTGCTCCAGGGAAGGTTGCCGCCCGGCCGAAAGCGCGGGATCGCGGCGAGATCGTCGGTCGGGAAGGCATCGAACTGGCGCGAATAGAGCGCCACCGCGCCGTCGCTGAACACCAAGGACGGATCGTAATCGCCCGCCATCCGCTCCGGCGTCGGGGTGAAGCGGATCCGCACCCGCCGCGGCACCGGCCGCCCGTTCGCGCCGACCAGCACGTCGTGAAAGCCCCGCCGCTCGATCCTCACGCCCGGCGTCTCCACCGTCCAGCCGGGCTGGCGCCATGGTCGCGAACCATGTTCGGTGAGCGGCGAGCGCGCGAACACCCACGCCCGCGCCGAGCGCGGCAGCTCGAGCTCGGCCGTCCAGACATCGCCGGCGCGGCGGACCTCGACACTCAGAGCGGGCGCCTGCGCCGCTGCGGGCGTCGCGCCGAGCAGCGACAGCAAGGCGGCGAGGAGAAGCCTCACCGCGCCTCGGCGCCGCCATTCTGGGTCAGGATGAAGGCATAGGCCTCCGCCACTTCCCGCAATCGAGTCCAGCGCCCCGATTGGCCGCCATGGCCGGCGCCCATGTTGATCTTCAAGAGCTGCAAATTGCTGTCGGTCCGCGTCGCCCTGAGCCGCGCCGCCCATTTCGCCGGCTCCCAATAGGTCACCCGCGGATCGTTCAGCCCGCCGGTGATCAGCATCGGCGGATAGGCTTGGGCTCGCACATTGTCATAAGGCGAATAGCTCTGCAGGAAGCGGAACACGGTCGCGTCGGCGATCGGGTTGCCCCACTCGTTCCACTCGCCCGGCGTCAGCGGCAGGCTCTCGTCGAGCATCGTGTTGAGCACATCGACGAACGGCACGTCGGCCACCACCGCGCCCCAAAGCTCAGGGTCGCTGTTCACGACCGCGCCCATCAATTCGCCGCCCGCCGAGCCGCCCTGGATCGCGATCCGCCCGGCTTGCGTGTAGCGCTCCGCCACCAGCCCCCGCGCGGCATCGACGAAATCGTTGAACGTATTCGTCCGCCGGTCGAGCTTGCCGTCCAGATACCATTGATAGCCCATGTCGTCGCCGCCCCTTATATGGGCGATGGCGAAGGCATAGCCGCGGTCGAGCAGGCTGAAGCGGTTGGTGCTGAACCCCGGCGGCGTCGCAATCCCGTAGGCGCCATAAGCATAGAGAAACACCCGTCCCTGCCCGTTGCGCTCGAAGCCGCGCTTGTAGACGATCGAGACCGGAATTTGCCGCCCGTCGCGCGACGGCACCATCAGCCGCTCCGTCACATATTGGCTGGGATCGAAGCCCGAAGGAATGCGCTGCACCTTCAGCGTCTCGAGCCGGTTGTCCGCGGGGTGATAATCGTAAGTGGTCGGCGGAGTGACCATCGAGCTGTAGGACAGCCGGTATGCCGCCGGCGCATATTCGGGATTGTTGCCGAGCCCCGCCGTGTAGCTCGCCTCGGCGAACGGCACCCGCCGCTCGCTCCCGTCATAGCCCCGCAGCCGCACCTGATCCAGACCGTTGACCCGCTCGCTGATCACCAGATGATCGCGAAACGCGGTCACGCCCCTCAGATAGACCTCGTCCGAGCCCGCGATCACCGTGCGCCACTCGCCCGGCCGCGCCGCATTGGCTTCGGCCAGGCGGAAATTCACATGCTCGTCATTGGCGAGCACCCACAATTTGTCATGGGCGGAATCCACCGAATAGACGATATTCGGCCGCCGCCGCGCGATCAGGATCGGCGCCGCCTCCGGGTTGTCGGTCGGCACGATGCGGACCTCGGTCGAATTGTTCTCGCCGGTCTGGATCACGATCCAGCGCCGGTCCTGGGTCCGGCCGACGGCGACCGTGAAGGCGATATTCTCGGTCTCCTCATAGAGCGTGCGATCGCTCGCCGCCGGCTGACCCAAGCGGTGCAGGCGGGCGCGGTAGGAGCGCCACTGATCGTTGACCTCGGTGAAGACGATGGCGCGGCTGTCCGCGGTCCACACCGGCTGGCCGATCCCGACCTCGCTCACCGTCTCGATATCGCGGCCGGTGGAAAGATCGCGGATGCGAAGCTGGAAGCGCTCCGAGCCGTCGTCGTCGACCAGCGTCGCGAGGTAGCGCCCGTCCGGACTCACCTCCATCGCGCCCAGCCGGAAATATTGCTTGCCCGCGGCTTCGGCGGGCTCGTCGAAGATCGTCTGCTGCTCGCCGCCCGCCACCGGACGCCGGTACCAGGTCCGATATTGCGAGCCCGGGCTGAACGCCCACCAATAGAGGAACGCGCCGTCACGCGCCGGGACCGAGCTGTCGTCCTCCGGAATGCGCCCGCGCATCTCCTGGAACAGGGTCTCGATCAGCGGCTGATGCGGCGCCATCGCCGCCTCGAAATAGGCGTTCTCGGCGCGCAGATAGGAGAGCACGTCCTCATCGTCGATCGTCGGATAGGACTGGTCCTTCAGCCAGTGATAGGGATCCTGGACGGTGATCCCGTGGCGGGTGAACGAAAAGGGGCGCTGCTCCGCGATCGGCGGGGCGGGCAGAGATTTGGTGGCTGTCATCGGTTCACTCTGAGTTTGGGCAGCGGCGGATGTCCCCGCCAATAAAAGGGCTGCGATCAAGAGGCGCATCGGCGGGTCCTGAAACGGGCGCCGGGCCGGCGCGGTGGCGGGAACGGCCATCTAGCGGTCCTGGACGGCATCGGGGAAGACCCAAATCCGCTTAAGAAGCCCGCCGTCGGGCAAAGAAGGCGATGCCGGCGGTGAGGACCACTGCGCAGAAGATGCTGCCCTCAGGCCCCTGGGCGCCGCCCGTCAGCCAGTCCGGCCCGACCCGAACCAGCCTGACCAGCAGCGCCGGCACCCCCGCGTCGAGCCCGGTCACCGGCAGGTCGAAGCCGGTCGCGAGCAGCCAGTTCCACCCCGCATGCCAGCCCATCACCCCCCAGATGTTCCCGGCCTTCAACGCCCAGCAGCAGGCGAAGACCGAAAAGAGCAGGATGTTCAGCGTCACCAGCCACGGCTGCCCCGGCGAGAAGTGCAGGAAGGCGAAGACGATCGAGGTCACCGCCACCGCCGCGACAATGTTGAACTTGCGGGCGATGACCGAGAGCAGCCAGCCCCGGAACAGGATTTCCTCGACGCTCGATTGCACCGCGAAGGCGAGGAGCAGGAAGGCGATGTTGCCGAGCGCCGCCGGCGAGGCGAAAGCGGGGGCATAGCCGGCTGCGTCGAGGGCGCCCGCAATCCAGCTCGCCGCGACGACGGCGAAGATCGTGCCCACGCCGATCGCGAGGCCGAGCAGGAAGCGCCGCGGGCCGCCGGGCCGGGTCAGGCCGATCGTCGCCAGCGGGCGCCGTTCAACGAAGCGGACCCAGCCGAGTACGAGCAAGCCGGTGAGCGCGAAGGGAGGCAGGAGGAAGGCGATCAGGCCCCGCGCGCCGCCGATCGGGTCGCCCCACCCGTCCACCAACCCCATCGCCTCCATCGGCGCCAGCGTCGCCAGCACCGGAATCACCACGAAGACGATGGTCAGGAACGGGGTGAGGGCCCCCCAGGGAAGCCAGCCCCTCGCGGGCTCGTCCGAATAAGGCGCTGGCCGGGGCTTCTCGATCCGCTCAATCATGCCCCTGTGTGGGCTTCGTCATGCGGCCAAGTCTTGAACGATCGTGCAAAGGGCGCAGGGCGTGGCGCCAGACATCCGGCGTGAGCCCGAAGGCGCGCTTGAACATTCGGCTGAGATGGCTCTGATCGGCAAAGCCGCTGCCGAGCGCGGCTTCAACGATGCTCCGCCCGGCGAACATCATCCCGCGCGCCCGATCAAGCCGACGCAGGACCAGATAGCGATACGGGCTGGTGCCGAACATCGAACGGAAGTCCCGCGACAATTGCCAGCGGCCATGGCCGGTCGCGGCCTCCAGATCGGCGAGCGAGAAATGAGCGTCGAGATGCGCCTCGATGAAATCGCGCGCCCATGCCGCGGCCGCGCGGTTCGCGATCACCGCCACATCGGCGCGTCCCGCGGCCCGCTCCAGCGCTGTCGCCAGATCATAGAGCGCATCCTGCAGCTCGAGCCCGGCCAGCGGCCTGTCGAAGTCGGCGAGCAACGCAAGCACGGCGCGGCGAAGGTGCGGGCTCGCCGAAACCCCGCCCTCGACGAACGGCAGCGAACGGTCCTCCAGCACGGTCCGGATGTCGGCGGGAGCGACATAAGCGGTGCGGTAGCGGAACCCGCCCGCATCGCCGGCGCGGCCGTCGTGCAGCTCGTCCGGATGGAGGATGACGAGACCGCCGGGCAACGAGTTTCGCGTGGCGCCGCGATAGTCGAAGCGCTGCACGCCCATCAAGGTGATGCCGATCGCATAAGTGTCGTGGCGATGGGGCGCAAAGGCAGCGCTCGCGAAGCACGCCTCGACGCGATCGAGCGATCCCGGCGCGTTGACGAGCCAGAAGCCGCGGTGGCCGATCACCTCCATCTCCGCCTCTCCACAAACCACCCAATCACACTCAGTCTTGCGATTGAGGGTCGCGCTTACGCCTTATGCCCCTGACGAGGGTGCTGCTGGCTGTAACCCCGGCGCCGAAGCCGAGCGGCGCCCAAAGCACGGCTGAGTAGAGTACGGTTTTGGTCAGCGTGTCTTGCGAGGCGCCCAGCAGAGACGCGACGACGTAGATCGGGAGCGCGATCACCATAGCGGCGGTCGCCAGCGCGACCGAACAGAAGATCAGCATGATGGCCCCGACTATCCAGAGCATTCTAGGATCGTGCATTCCTCGCATGTCCCGGACCCTATCGTGATATCGGGCGCCCCACCATAGGGAGACCGGCCACCGAAGCGACCCGATGGTTGGTGCCGATGCGGGGACGGAGGCGACCATCTCAATGCCGGGTTTTGAGCCCGCTCCCCTCTGCGATTTTCCTACACCCCCGCATCCATGCCATAATTGGCGCATGCCCGACGCCCGATTCGCCGCCGCTCAATCGATCCGTCCGGAAGCCGCCGTGCGCGACGGCGGCCCCCGCAATTCCCCTCCATGGGCAGTGCGAACATTCGGACCTTTCGCGCCTTTCGAGCCGCCACAGGCTTGGCGGTTCCCGGAGCGAACCCTACAGGAACCCCATGTCCACTTATGAAGCCCGCCTCTCGGCGCTCCGCGACCAACTCAAAGCCGACCGCCTCGACGGCTTCGTCGTGCCGCTGACCGATGAGCATATGAGCGAATATGTCGGTTCCTATGCGCAGCGGCTCGCCTGGCTGACCGGCTTTCAGGGCTCGGCGGGCTCGGCAGTGGTGTTGCCCGAGGAGGCGGCGATCTTCACCGACGGGCGCTATACGCTGCAGGTCCGCGATCAGGTCGATGGCGAGCATTGGAGCTATCAGTCGGTCCCCGAGACGAGCATCGCCGACTGGCTGAAGGCCCACGCGCCCGAGGGCGGGCGGATCGGCTACGATCCCTGGCTGCACACGAAGGATTGGGTGACCAAGGCCAAGGACGCGCTGGCTGGCAAGGGCGCCGAGCTGGTCGCGGTGCGGCGCAATCCGATCGACGCGGTGTGGGACGACCGGCCCGAGCCGTCGCGGGCGCGGCTCGTCGTCCATCCCGAGGCGCACGCCGGCAAGAATTCGGCGGCCAAGCGCCAGGAGATGGCCGATTGGCTCAAGGAGCAGAAGGCCGACGCCGCCGTCCTCGCCGCGCTCGATTCGATCGCCTGGACCTTCAACGTGCGGGGCCAAGACGTCGACCGAACGCCGGTCGCGCTCTCCTTCGCGATCGTCCATGACGACGGCACCGCGGACCTCTTCGTCGCCGGCGAGAAGGTGGGCGACGACGTCCGCCAGCATCTCGGCAACGGCGTGCGCCTGCACGAGCGCGACGCCTTCGAACCCGCGCTCGCCGCCCTGTCCGGCAAGACCATCGCGGTCGATCCCGAGCGCTCGGTCGCGGCGATCTTCGAGGCGCTGGAGGGCGCCGGCGCGACGATCGTGACGAAGCGCGATCCGGCGGTGCTGCCCAAGGCGCTCAAGAACCCGGCCGAGATCGCCGGCCACCGCGCCGCCCAGGCCCGCGACGGCGCCGCGCTCTCCCGCTTCCTCCACTGGCTCTCGGTCGAGGCGCCCAAAGGCGGGGTCGACGAGCTCAAGGCCGCCGCCCGCCTCCATGCCTTCCGCCAGGAGACGGGCGACCTCAGGGATTTGAGCTTCGACACCATTTCCGGCGCCGGCCCCAATGGCGCGATCGTCCATTATCGGGTCAGCGAGGCGACCAACCGGCCGCTGGCGATGGACCAGATCTATTTGGTCGATTCGGGCGGCCAATATCCGGACGGCACCACCGACGTCACCCGCACGATCATCGTCGGCACGCCCACGCCTGAGATGAAGGACCGCTTCACCCGCGTCCTCAAGGGCCATATCGCTCTGGCCACCCAGCGCTTCCCGGCCGGCACCCGCGGTGGCCAGCTCGATACGCTCGCCCGCCAGTATCTGTGGCAAGTCGGCCTCGATTACGCCCATGGCACCGGCCACGGCGTCGGCTCCTACCTCTCGGTCCACGAAGGCCCGCAGCGGATCGGCACCTCGGCGGGCGGTCAGGCCGGCACCGAGGAGGTGCTGCGCGCCGGCATGTTCCTCTCCAACGAGCCCGGCTATTACAAGGCCGGCGAATATGGCATCCGGATCGAAAATCTGGTGCTGGTGATCGAGGTCGACGTGCCCGGCGCGGAGAAGCCGCTGCTCGGCTTCGAGACCCTCACCTTCGCCCCGATCGACCGCACTCTGATCGAACCCACACTGCTCAGCGACGCGGAGCGAGCCTGGCTCGACGCCTATCACGCCGATGTCCTGCGGATCGTCGGCCCGCAGCTCGACGGCGACGCCGCCGACTGGCTCCAGACCGCCTGCGCCCCGCTCGGCTAGCTCTCGCCGACCGTGGTCCGCACGATCCTTCCCTACGCGCTGGCGCTCGGTCTCGCCGCCGCCGGCCTGCAATGGCTCGAGGCCCGTCATGCCCTGCGCCTCTTCTCCACCGAGCTCTATGTCGCGATCCTTGGCCTGGCCTTCGTGACGCTCGGCATCTGGGCCGGGAACAAGCTCACGGCGCGCTCGCGCCCGGCCGAGTTCACGCGCAACGACGCCGCCGTCGCCTCGCTCGGCATATCCCCTCGCGAGCTGGAGATCATCGAGGCGCTGGCGACGGGCGAATCGGTCAAGGAGCTTGCCCGCCGCTTCGGCATCTCGCCCAACACGATCAAGACCCACATCGCCCGAATCTACGAGAAGCTGGAAGTTCAAAAGCGCGTGCAGGCGATCGAGAAGGCGCGCTTCCTTGCGCTCATCCCCTAATCCGAAAGCCCGATCGGGCGCCAATCACCCATTCGGGCGATAGGCTGAGCCAGTTCAGACTGTTAGCCTTACCCTTTCTGAGGGGAGAAAAGCCATGCACCGCACCATCCGCTACGACCTCGTTTACGGCGGCCTTGCCGGCCTCATCATCGTCGGCATTTCGCTGGTCGCCTACGCCACGGGCCTGGTCGGCCACAGCAGCTCGCCGACGTTCGGCTATCTGGTGATGCTGGTCGGGCTGACGATGATCTTCGTCGGCGTGAAGCGCTATCGCGATGTCGAACTGGGCGGGGTGATCGGCTTCGGCCGCGCGCTGCTCGTGGCGCTCGGGATCGGCCTGGTCGCCGCGATCATCTATGCGGCCTCGTTCGAAATCTACATGGCGGTGACCGGCTTCGACTTCATCACCTGGTTCAGCGAGGTGCGGGAGCGCGAGCTGGTCGCGAGCGGCGCGGCGCCGGCCGCCATCCAGGCCGAGCTGGCCGAAATCCGCGCATTCGGAGAGACCTACAAGAACCCGGCGATCCGGATCCCGATCCACTTCCTCGAGATCGGCCCGGTCTGCATCGTCGTGGCGCTGCTCTCGGCGGCCCTGCTGCGCAATCCGAGGCTGCTGCCGGCCAGACGCGCCGCATGACCGCGTCGGCTAGACCTCGTCTTGCGCCAGCCGGAAGCGGGCGAAGATCAGGCGGAAGATCAGCGCGGTGACGATGCCGTAGAGCGCCCCGATCCAGGCGAGCGGCGGCGTCGGGAACTGGGTGAAGAGCCCGAGCAGGACTCCGCCCAGCAGCCCGCCGGCCAGGCCGAAAGCGCCATAAGCGAGCCGGCCCCGCTGCTCGATCCGGCGCAGCAGCCAATCGACCGGCAGGCCGAAGGCGACCAGCCCGACCGCCACGATCGGCAGCGCCGCCGCGCCTGCGCCCGCGATCCAGCGTGCATAGCTTCCAAGGCCCGCCCAGTCCCAGTCCGAGCCCGGCCCGGCCACAATGAAGACGAGCATCGCCGACGCGAGCAGGCTCGAAACGCAGATGGTCAGCAGGCCGAGGCCAAGCGCGCGCAGAACCGCCCTCACGGTGGCGTCGCGCCCTCGCGCGCCCGCGCTTCGCTCACCATCCGCTCGACGCTGGCGAGCAGGGCGCGGGCGTCGTAGACCACGCCGTCCTTGATCGTCCATCGGACCCCGCCGACCCGCTCGACCCGCTGCGTCTCGGGGTTCAGCCGCATATGGCCGGTGCCGTAGAGCAGCTTCAAATTCTCCAGCGGGTTGCCCGGCACGATCACCAGATCGGCGAGCATGCCGGGGCGGACCATGCCGAAGGGCGGCTCGGCCCCGCGCGGTGCATAGATCTCGCGCGCCCCGTTGATCGTCGCCGCCTGCACCACCTCGAGCGGCGAGAAGCCCGCCTCCTGCAGCATCTCCATCTCCTGCACATAAGAGAAGCCCCAGGTCTGGTAGATATAGCCGGGGTCCGAGCCCAGGGTGACCCGTCCGCCCATATTCTTATAGTCGTTCATCAGCCGCATATAGGGCCCGTAGAAGCGCCGCCAGGCGACCTCGTCGGCGGTCGTCCAGTCCCAGAAATAGGAGCCGTGATGGGTGCGGCTCGGATCGAAGAAGCGCTGCAGCGACGGCAGCGTGTAGCGCGCGTGCCAATCGGCGTTGCGCGCCCGCATCACGTCGCGGCCGGCCGAATAGATGTTGAAGGTCGGGTTGAAGGTCACCCCGCGCTCGAGCTGGCGCTGCAGATAGGCGGTCCATTCCGGCCCGCCCGGCTCGACGATCTGATCGGCCAGCCGCGCGACCTGGCTGAACCGCCACTGCTCGTCGCTCATATTGTAGTCGTTGGGATAGGTCGGCAGCCGGCGCCCCTGCAACAGCGCCTCGAAATGGCCGTAGAAATGGGTGACCGAGCCCAGCCCCATCTCGCCGGCAATTTCTGCGTTGATCTCGGCGACGCCGCCCTGGCCGAGATGCGCCACGGTGCCGAGCCGCAGCCGACGCGCTTCCTCGATCGCCGCGCGGGTGATTGCGGGCGGATCGTTGAACAGCTTGATCCCGTCATAGCCCTGCGTCGCCGCCCAGCGGACGAAGGCCCGCGCCTGCTCGGGGGTCGCGATGTCGCCCCCGGCCCAGGCGTCGCCGAGGGAAATGTAGGCGAACAGGCGCGGCGCGACGATGGTGTTGGCGGCGCTGCGCTGCCGGTCCGACAGCGACATGTTGTTGGGCCCGAAATAGAGCGAGACGCCGCGCACCGTCGTCACGCCATGGGCGAGCCAGAGGCGGTAGCCGTAGCTGGCGTTCGGCGCCTTGTCCGGATCGCCATTATGGCCGTGGGTGTCGACGAAGCCCGGCAGCACGTACATGCCGGTCGCGTCGATCTCGCGGTCGGCATCGGCGGGCGCGCGGTTCGGCCGCAGCGGCAGGCCGGGGGTGCCGGCCCCGGTGATGCTTTCGATCCGATTGTTGGCGACGACGATATCGACCGGCCCGCGCGGCGGCGCGCCGGACCCGTCGATCAGCATCGCGCCGCGGATCACCAGCCGGCGATAGGGACCTTCGCCCTCGCCCGGCTGCCGGTCCGGCACTCGCTCCATCCGCGCCTCGCCGCCCTGTGCCTGAAGTGCCGGGCCGGACGCGATCAGCAACGCCGCGATCGCCGCAAATTTCACCGCGCGCATGCCTGTCCCCTCCGCCGCCTCGTCAAAAACGTTAAGCGCGTCCTACAGCCGCATTCATGGCCTATTCAATGCTTTGCCCTTATGCACCCCCCTTACATTCCGCGAAAACCGGGTTTTGATGTTGTGAAGCGTATCCCAATTTTGCTTGCCGCCGCCGCGATCGGCGTCGCTCTGTCCGCCCCGCCGGCCCATGCCCAGCAGGGTCGCGGCCTGGAGGAGCAGGGCAATGCCTATCGCGCCAATCGCGAGGGACATATTCTGTCGCTTCCCGAAGTGCGCTCGCGAATCCGCGTGCCCAACGCCCAATATATCGGCGCCGAGATGCCCTCCCCGCTCGTCTACCGGCTCAAATATATGCGCGGCGGGGCGGTGATCTGGATCGACGTCGACGCGCGCACCGGCCGCATCGTGGCCCGCACCGGCGGCTGATCGTCAGGCGTGGCGTTGCCGCCGCGCCCCTGCTATTCCCCGTCCCGATGCAACCATTCGCGGTCGCGCCTTCGCGCGCGGCGCGGACGAGGAAGGACGAAGTCTATGCGGGTCCTGATAGTCGAGGACGAGCCCAATCTGGGCCGTCAGCTGCGCGCGACGCTGGAGGGCGCCGGCTATGCGATCGATCTCGCCACTGACGGCGAGGACGGCCATTATCTGGGCTCGACCGAGACCTACGACGCGATCATCCTCGATCTGGGCCTGCCCGAGATCGACGGCCTGACCGTGCTCGACCGCTGGCGCAAGGAGGGGATCAAGGTCCCCGTGCTGGTGCTCACCGCGCGCGACAGCTGGTCCGACAAGGTGGCGGGGCTCGACGCGGGCGCCGACGATTATCTCGCCAAGCCGTTCCAGACCGAGGAGCTGATCGCCCGGCTGCGCGCCCTCATCCGCCGCGCCTCGGGCAATGCCAGCTCCGAGCTCACCGCCGGCGACGTCCGCCTCGACACCCGCTCGGGCAAGGTCACGCTCGACGGCGAGCCGGTGAAATTGACCGCGCAGGAATATAAATTGCTCTCTTACCTGATGCACCACAAGGGCAAGGTGGTCAGCCGCACCGAGCTCATCGAGCATATTTACGACCAGGATTTCGACCGCGATTCGAACACGATCGAGGTCTTCGTCACCCGCATCCGCAAGAAGCTCGGCCCCGAGGTGATCACCACCATCCGCGGCCTCGGCTACAGCCTCGAGGACGTGAAGGCATAAGCCAGCGTTCATCCGCCCACCGTCATTCCACGCCCGTGACGACGAGACGATGAAATTGCGCCTGCCCCGCCTCCGCCGCTTCTGGGTGCGCAGCGCCGCCAAGCGCCGCGCCGGCTCGCTGACCGGGCGGATGATCGGCATCTCGGCGCTGTGGATCGCGCTTTTGCTCGGCCTCGGCGGCTTCACGCTCGACCGCTTCCTCACCTCGGCGATCACCAGCAATTTCGATTCGCAGCTCGATTATGTGCTGACCGCGATGATTTCCTCGTCCGAGATTGGCGGGGACGGCGAGGTCCTGTTCAGCCGCGCGCCCGCCGATCAGCGCTTCTTAGAAACCTATTCGGGCCTCTATTTCCAGATCTCGGGCGAGGGCCACGAGCCCTTCCCGTCGCGCTCGCTGTGGGACCGGCGCCTCGAAGTCCGGCCGGTGCAGAACCCGTCGGACGCTTATTATTACGACAGCGAGGAATTCCCGGAGGCGACGCTTCGCGTGATCGAGCGCGAAGTGCGTCTGCCGGGGTCCGAAACCCCCTGGCGCTTCCAGGTCGCGCAAAATCGCGACGAGCTGGACGAGCAGATCGGCGTGCTGCGACGAACGATGGTGCGCTCCTTCGGCATCCTCGCGCTCGGCCTGATCATCCTCGCCGCGCTGCAGGCGGTCTATGGGCTGTGGCCGCTGCGCCGGGTGCGCCGCGCCGTCGCCGCGATCCGCTCTGGCGAGAAGGCGCGGATCGACGAGACGCTGCCGCGCGAGATCGAGCCTCTGGTCGACGAGCTGAACGCCTTGATGGAGCATAATGAGGTTCAGGCCGAGGAGGCGCGCCGCCACGCCGGTAATCTCGCCCATGCGCTGAAGACGCCGCTCACCGTCGTCACCAACGCCGCCACCGCGCGCAGCCCCGATCTCGCCGAGACCGTGGTTCGCGAGGCGCGGACGATGCGCCGCCAGGTCGATCACCACCTCGCTCGCGCCCGCGCCGTCGGCCGCCGCTCCTCCGCCCACGCCCGCGCCCCGGTCTGGGAATCGCTGCAGGCGGTCGAGCGCGCCGTTTCCAAGATCCACGAAAACGTCACCGTCGATCTCGCCGGCGACAAGGGCGCGATGGCCCGGGTCGAGCGCCAGGATCTCGACGAGATGCTCGGCAACCTCATCGAAAACGCCGCCAAATATGGCAGCGGCCGGGTCTTCGTGACGGTGACGACGACGCCGGATTGCGTCGAGATCGAGGTCGAGGATGACGGCCCGGGCATTCCCGAGGCCGAGCGCGTCTCGATCTTCGACCGCGGCGCCCGGCTCGACACCGGCAAGCCCGGCACGGGCCTCGGCCTCGCCATCGTCCGAGACGTCGCCACCATCTACGCCGGCTCGATCACGCTCGAGGAGAGCGAGGATCTGGGCGGCCTGCTCGCGAGGCTGAAGTTGCCGCTGGCGGAGGTGACGGCGCTGGTTCTGCCGCCGATGCGGCGACGGGGCCAGACGCCCGGCTGATCCGCACCGGCGCCGGGGCCTTGCCTTCGCCGCAATCCCGGCGCACATCGCGGCCGTCATGACCGCCACCGTCCATCCGATCGGCGCCGAGCGCGCGCCTTCGCTCGATCCGATGATTCAGCTGGTCGCGGCCGATCTCAATCATGTCAACGCGGTGATCCTGGCGCGGATGCAGAGCGAGGTCGCCCTGATCCCCGAGCTTGCCGGCCACCTCATCGCGGGCGGCGGCAAGCGGATGCGGCCGATGCTCACGCTCGCCTGCGCACGGCTGCTCGATTATCCGGGCGCGCGCCATCACAAGCTCGCCGCCGCGGTCGAGTTCATCCACACCGCGACCTTGCTCCACGACGACGTCGTCGACGGCTCCGGGCTGCGGCGCGGCAAGCGCACCGCCAACATCATCTGGGGCAATCCGGCGAGCGTTCTGGTCGGCGATTTCCTGTTCTCGCGCAGCTTCGAGCTGATGGTCGAGGATGGCAGCCTCAAGGTCCTCAAGATCCTCAGTCGCGCCTCGGCGGTGATCGCCGAGGGCGAGGTCAGCCAGCTGACCGCGCAGCGCCGGATCGACACCCAGGAAGACGATTATCTGGCGATCATCGCGTCGAAGACCGCCGCTTTGTTCGCCGCCGCCTGCCGGATCGCGGCGGTGGTCGCCGAGCGCAGCGAAGCGGACGAACAGGCGCTCGACGCTTATGGCCGCAATCTCGGCATCGCCTTCCAGCTGGTCGACGACGCGATCGATTATGCCTCCGACGCCGCCACCATGGGCAAGGGCGTGGGCGACGATTTTCGCGACGGCAAGGTCACCTTGCCGGTGATCCTGGCTTATGCCCGCGGTGCCGACGAGGATCGCGAATTCTGGCTCGACGCGATGGCCGGCCGCCGCGCCGAGGATGAGGATCTGAGCCGGGCGATCCGGCTGCTGCGTACGTCCGGCGCGCTCGACGACACGATCGAGCGCGCGCGCCTCTACGGCCAGCGCGCGATCGATGCGCTGCGCCCCTTCCCCGCCGGGGCGGCCAAGGATGCGCTGATCGAAGCGGTCCGCTTCGCCATCCAGCGCGCTTATTGATGAGGCCGTTCAAGTCCCGCCCCCCGCTCAAAAGCGGGCTCGATACGGTGGGGCCGTTCCATCCCTATTTCGCCTTCGCGACCGTGATCCTGATCGACCTGATCGGCCTGCTCCTTATCCTCGCCGCGCTCACCTGGATCGGCGACCGCATCGAGGATCTGATCTGGCCCGGCGGCACCGAATGGGTGCCATTCTAGAGCTTCCGATCCAGGCCGTGCTGCCGGAGCTGCTCGCCGCGTTGCGCGCGAATGCCAACGCCGTGCTCGTCGCCCCGCCCGGCGCCGGCAAGACCACCGCGGTGGCGCCCGCCTTGCTCGGCGAGCCGTGGTGCAGCGGCGAGATATTGCTGCTCTCGCCGCGCCGGCTCGCCGCCCGGGCGGCGGCCGAGCGGATGGCGTCGCTGGCCGGGGAGGCCGTCGGCGGGACGATCGGCTATGCGACGAGGCTCGACAGCAAGCGTTCCGCGCGGACCCGGATCACGGTGCTTACCGAGGGCATCTTCCTGCGGCGCATCCAGCAGGACCCCGAGCTTGCCGGGGTCTCGGCGGTGCTCTTCGACGAAGTTCACGAGCGCAGCCTCGACAGCGATTTCGGCCTTGCGCTGGCGCTCGACTCCCAGGCCGCGTTGCGCCCGGACCTGCGCCTCCTCGCAATGTCGGCGACGCTCGACGGGGCGCGTTTCTCGGCGCTGATGGGCGATGCGCCGGCGATCGAGAGCGAGGGCCGCGCTTATCCGATCGAGACCATCCATCTCGGCCGCGCCGCCGAGAGCCGGATCGAGGACGAGATGGCGCGCGCGATCCGCCGGGCGCTGGCCGAGCGCGAGGGCGGGCTGCTCGCCTTCCTGCCCGGGGTGGCGGAAATCGAACGGACCGCCGAGCGGCTCGATGCCCTGCCGGCCGACGTCGCCCTCCATCGCCTCCACGGCAGCCTCGATCCCGCCACGCAGCGCGCCGCCATCGCGCCCTCCCCGCCGGGGTCGCGCAAGCTCGTCCTCGCCACCTCGATCGCCGAAACCAGCCTGACCCTCGATGGCGTCCGCATCGTCGTCGATAGCGGCCTCGCCCGCCGCCCGCGCTACGATCGCGCCGCCGGCCTCACCCGGCTGGTCACCGAACGCGCCAGCCAGGCGGCGATCGCCCAGCGCGCCGGCCGCGCCGGTCGGCAGGGGCCGGGCGCGGTCTACCGGCTCTGGGAAGCTGCCGCGAGCACCAGCCTGCCGCGCTTCGATCCGCCCGAGATCCTCGAAGCCGATCTGTCGGCGCTGGTCCTCGATTGCGCTTTGTGGGGCGTCGCCGATCCGCGCACGCTGGCCTGGCTCGATCCGCCACCCGCCGCGGCCGTGGACGAAGCGCGGACGCGACTGCTCAGCCTCGGCGCGCTCGATCCGGCCGGGCGGCCCACCGCGCACGGCAAGGCGATCGCCGCATTGCCGCTGCCGCCGCGCCTCGCCCATATGCTGATCGAGGCCGCCGCGCGCGGCTGGAGCGCGACGGCCGCGGAGGTTGCGGTGCTGCTGTCGGAGCGGGGGTTGGGCGGGAGCGACGCCGATCTCGACCTGCGCCTTCGGCGATGGCGTACCGAGAAAGGCCGGCGCGCGGACGCCGCCCGGGGCCTTGCCCGCAACTGGCTGCGCCTCGTCGACACCAAAGGCAGCCAGGGTGACAGTGGCGCCTGCATCGCCTTGGCCTTCCCCGACCGCGTCTCCAAGCGGCGAGGTGCCTCGGGCGCGGAGTGGATCAGCGTCGGTGGGCGGGGCTTCCGGCTCGATCCGGCCTCGCCGCTTGCCCGTGAGCTTTGGCTCGCCGTCGCCGAGGTGAGCGGCGCCGCGAGCGGGGCCCGAATCCTCGCCGCCGCGCCGCTCGATCAGGCGATGGTCGAAACCCTCTTCGCCGATCGCATCGCCAGCGGCACGCAAGTCGTCTTCGATCCCGCGACCGGCGGCGTGCGCGCGAGCCATGGCCGCCGGCTGGGCGCGATTCTGCTCTCGGGCGGGCAGGACAGCCGCGCCGAGCCCGCCGCGATTGAGGCGGCCCTGCTCGAGGGGGTGCGCACGCATGGGCTCGCTGTGCTGCCGTGGAGCGAGGACGCCCTCTCGCTCCGCCAGCGCACCGCCTTCGCCCGCCGCACCGATCCCTCGCTCCCCGATCTTGGCGACGAGGCCCTGCTCGCCGCGCTCGACGATTGGCTCCCACCTGCGCTCGCGGGGAGGCGCAAGCTCGCCGACGTACAAATCCACCTCCCCCTCGGCTGGACGGAGCGACAGGCGGTCGACCGGCTCGCGCCAAGCCATTTCGAAACGCCGGCCGGCAGCCGCCACGCGATCGATTATGCCGCCGAGGCCGGCCCCACCGTCACCGTTCGCGTCCAGGCGCTGTTCGGCCTCGCCGAGCATCCGCGCGCGGGTGGCGTCCCGCTGATCCTGTCGCTGACCTCGCCCGCCGGACGGCCGCTCCAGACCACCCGCGATCTGCCCGGCTTCTGGCGCGGCAGCTGGGCCGAGGTCGCCCGCGAAATGCGCGGCCGCTATCCCAAACACCCGTGGCCCGACGATCCTGCCGCGGCGCGCGCGACCCTCAAGACCAGCAAGGCGACGGCGCGAGGCCGTTGATTTCGCCCGGGGTTTCGGGGGTGCTACAAAAATAGCAAGTTCGGTCAATCGCGTTGCTGTCTTAATGCAGTAAGACGGTTCTCGTGCACTCGGGGGGGAGGGACCGCACGAACGTGCAACGCTGAATGAAAAGGATTTGTCATGCGTCATCTCGTTACCGGCCTTGGCCTCGCCACCGCCGCTTTGCTCGTCAGCACCGCCCCCGCCGCCGCGCAAGGCCCGCAGGCCCGCCAGCCCGCCCGCGCCGACAACACCACGCAGGAGCGGACGATCTGCATGCGGGTCGAACTCAGCAACTCGCGCATCGCCCGCTCGGTCTGTCGCACCGAGAGCGAGTGGCGGGCGCGCGGCGAACTTGGCGACGATCCTCGCTGACCCGCCCCCTCGCTCCTGCCGCCGCAACGGCGGGAGCGAGATCCGGCCCTCCCTGCCCCAAAAGGGAGGGTGCCGGGAGGCGGGCCACCGCATGCTCGCCTCCCGGCCAGGCCGCCATCGACAGCTGAGGTTCATGAAGCCGCAGCCAACGAGTGGGAATGTACGCCCCGCCATTCGCGAAGCTTGAGATCAGGGCCGTCGTCCTTGCCCTCGCTTTGTCCGCCGTCCCGGCCATCGCCCAGGAAGAGCAAGACGAGGGCGCGCCCGACCGCGAAAGCACGATCCTCGTCTACGGCAATGACGATTGCCCGCCGTCGACGGACGACAATGTCGTGGTCTGCGCGCGGCGACCGGAGGAGGAGCGCTACCGCATTCCGCGCGATCTGCGCCACGCCAACGAGGTCCCCGAGCAAAGCTGGGCCTCGCGCGTCGAATCGCTCGAAGAGGCCTCGCGCCACGGCCGGCCCGGATCCTGCTCGGTGGACGGCAGCTACGGCCAGACCGGCTGCATGGCCGCCGCGATCCGGCAATGGCAGGCCGAACGCCGCGCGCGCCCCAGCCGGGGCTATTGAGCGCGGCTACGCTCGCTCCTGGCCCCCGGCCGCCCCCGCCATCACCTTCACCAGCGCCAGCGTCCGATCCGCCAGCGCCTGCAGTTCCGCCCGGCCGTAGCCGGCGCGCGCGCGCCCCGCGATCTCGTAATGATTGGCGACCATCACCATCGCCAGCGCCTGCGGATCGGCATCGGCACAAATCTGCCCGGCCTCGATCGCTTTCTCGAAGCGGCGGACCAGCGCCCGATCGAGCGAATCCATCGATTCGCGCACCGCCCGCGAGATATCGGGATCCTCGCTCGCCTCGGGCATCGCGGTGTGCATCATGAAGCAGCCGGTGCCGGCCTCGTCCTTGCCCATGAACTTGTCGATCGACCATTCGGTCATCGCCTTGAGCGAATCGAACAGGTCGGGCACGGCGAAGGCTTCGGCGAACTCGGCGCGCACGTCGGCGAGATAATTGTCCAGCGCGGCGAGGTAGAGCTTCTTCTTGTCGCCGAACGCGCCGTAGAGGCTCGGCTTGTGCAGCCCGGTCGCGGCCGAGAGCTGGTCCATCGAGGTTCCCGCATAGCCGTAGCGCCAGAAGGTATCGCGCACCTTGTCCAGCACCGCGTCGGTATCGAAGCTGCGCGGACGGCCGCGCGCCGGGGTCGCCAGATTTTTTTGTACCATGCGTTACAAAACCCTTGCCATCGCCATTTATGTACTATACGGTATGGTACATTAATAGCAGATGGAGGTGAAGATGAAAAGTGCACTCAAGCTTTCGGTTCTGCCGGCGATCCTCGCGACCGCCTTGCTGAGCCCGTCCCCTGCGGCGGCGCTGGGCCCGACCGAACGGGCCGTCGCCTTGTGCCGCAGCCAGGCGCTGGCCGGGTTCGGCGAAGACGAGGTCCGTTCGCACCGGATCGGCACGATCGCCGGCAATGCCCGCCGCACCCGGGTGACGATCTACGTTTCGGCCGACCGCCGCTACACCTTCCAGTGCGCGGTGGGCGTCGACGGCCGGCTCGAAACCGCGGCCTTCAGCCCGGCGCGCCCCACCGGCCCCCAGCTCGCCGCCGGCGCGCGCTGACGCAAGAGGGCACCCCCGCCCGAACCGTCCGCATCGGACCCCAGCCCTGCCCCTCCCCGGTCCGCCGGGGAGGGGTTCTTGTTGTTGAACGCGGTTCGCGCCTTCACGCGCTCAGCCGCTGCTGCACCCCGTGGACCAGCTCGCTGGCCTTTTCGAAGCTCATCGGGCGGCCGAACAGATAGCCCTGGATCTGGTGGCAGCCGAGGTCGCGCATGCGGGTGAAATCGTCGGCGGTCTCGACGCCTTCTGCGGTCACCGTCATCCGGAAGCTCTTGGCGAGCTGGACGATCGACTGGATGATCGCGACCGTCTCCTTATTGTCGCCGGCCTCGCGCACGAAGCTGCCGTCGATCTTCAATTTGTGGAAGACCGCCTTGTTCAGATAGCCGAGCGAGGAATAGCCGGTGCCGAAATCGTCGAGCGCGATGCCGACGCCGAGCGCACGGAGCCGCTTCAGCACGTCGAGCGCATGGGTCGAATCGCCGAGGAAAATCGATTCGGTCACTTCGAGCTCGAGCCGGTCCGGCTGCAGCCGATAGCGGCGGATCGCCTCGTTGATCGTGTTGGGCAGCGCCGGATAGATGAGCTGCTTGGCCGAGACGTTGATCGCCACCCCGATATGCTCAGGCCAGGTCGAAACCGCACGGCAGGCTTCATGGATCACCCATTCGCCCAATTCCATGATCAGCCCGGATTCCTCGGCGAGCGGGATGAAATTGTTGGGCGGAACGATACCGCGGGTCGGATGGTGCCAGCGGATCAGCGCCTCGAAGCCGACCAGGCTCTGGTCGTGGGCGTTGATCAGCGGCTGATAGAGCAAGCGGAACTGATCGGCCTTGATCCCGGCGCGCATGTCCTGCTCGAGCTTCAGCCGATCCTCGGCCTCGTTCTGCATGTCGGCGTTGAAGAAGCAGCAGGTGCCGCGGCCCATCGCCTTGGCCTGATAAAGCGCCAGATCGGCCTTCTGGATGAGATCGTCGACGCTCTGCCCGTCGACGGGGCCGAAGGCGCAGCCGATCGAGACGCCGATGCGGATTTCGGCCTTGTCGATGTGAAACGGCTCGGCGATCGCCGCGATCAGCCGGTCGGCGAGGGTTTCGACCATCCGGCGGCTGTTCGCATCCTTGATGACGATGGCGAATTCGTCGCCGCCCATCCGCCCGACATGGCCGTGCGCGCCGACGTCCTTGAGCAGCCGCTGGGCGACGCTCTTGAGCACGGCATCGCCCTTGGGGTGGCCGAAGGTGTCGTTGACTGGCTTGAAGCCGTCGAGATCGAGGAACATGATCGCGCAGGGCGCGCCGCCGCCGGCCGAGCCCGACAGGGCCTCGCCGAGCAATTGCCGCACCCGGCCGCGATTGGGCAGGCCGGACAATACGTCCATATTGGCGAGGTTGGTCAGCCGCTCCTGGGTGCGGCGGACGTCGGTAATGTCCTGACCGACGCCGCGAAAGCCCTGGAAGGTGCCGGTGACGTCGATGATCGGATCGCCGGACAGGCTGATCCAACGGCTGCCGCGCCGGGTCTTCAGCTCCATTTCGAGATTGCCGAAGGGCTGGCGCGCCATCAGCGTCCTGCCCAGGGCGCTGCTCCCGCCCAGTGAGGCCGGAAGCGAATGGCCGAGCAGCTGGGTCGAGGAGCGACCGAGCAGCGCCGTCATCCGCGATGAGATGTAGACGACGCGATTTTCCGCATCGACCTGCCACAGCCAGCCGACCCCGCGATGCTCATATTCGTTGAGCAGGAGCCGGATCGATTCGCCCTGCGCGCGGGCGCCGGCGAGGACCTTGAGCTGCGCGAAGATCCAGCGGGTCAGCCGGGTCACGCCGAACGCGCCGGTCGCGGCGACGAGCAGGAAGGTCGCGGCGACCTTGGGGTCCAGGGTGTCGCCGCCGAGATAATAGCCGAAGCAAAAGCCGACGGTCAGCGTGCCGATCCAGGCGATCGCCGCGGCGGGAATCGCGGCGAGCGCCACCGCCGCGCCGATCATCGCCACCATCGCGCCGCCGATCACGACCTGGACGTGCAGCGGCTGGGTGGCGAAGGCATAGGTCGGCAGCGAGGCCCACAAGGTGGCGAGGCCGACCGCTTCGGTGATCGCGAACCAGTTTCCGCGCGACCGCGCCGTGCGGCTGGTGCCCCAGGCGGCGATTTCGAGCGCGTGCCGGCACGACACCCAATTGGCGAAGGTGACCGCCGCCCCCCAGGCGATGATCGCATTGGTCGCGACCGAGCCGTACATCGCCCAGCCGGTGATCAAAGCGGCGGCGACCGCGGTGACCGCGAAAAAGCCCGCGAACAGCCCGCGCGCCTGCACCTGGCCGTTGTGCAAATGAGCGTCACGCAAGCGGTCGTTGCCGAGGTCGAGAACGACCGATTCCACGCCCTCGTCGGGCTGCGTCAGATCATCGGCATCGGAACCGGCCGGGAGGGGGGCATGAAACATTGCCCCTCGTCCTAGTCCGAAGACTTTGATGGATCGTTAAATTCTGCCTTGAAGACTGTGGATAATCTGGGCTCAGCCGCCCGCGCCGGAAAGCAGCCGATCGACCGAAGTCGTGGTGACGCTGTGATAGGAGGGCCGGGTGCGCTGATAGGTACGTTGCGCGATCGGCCGGCCCCACTCGGCCTCCCCCTGCAGCGTCTCGAACAAGGGCAGTACGAACTTGCGCCGGCCCATCTGCGCCAGGAAGCGCTCGGCGGCCGGCACCGCCGGCTGGTAGCGGTTGGCCAGCGCGAGCTGCAGCCAGGCGAAGAGCGTCTCCGAATTGCCGCTCTCGGTCAGCCGGAAGGCGCCATCGAGCGCGCCGAGCTTCTCTTGGGGCAGCTCGCGCGGCAGGGCGTTCAGGAAGCGCAGCCGCTCGGCCGTGTTCCAGTCCCCATAAGGCACCGCGCTCTCCGCGCCGCCCGCATTGTAGGCGGCGAGCGCCCGATCGACCGCGGCGAAGGCGGCCGGATCGGGCCGGGCGACATTGGCCGGAAGCCCGGGCTGATAGACCCACTGATCGAGCATCAGCCGCCGCTCCAGCCCGGCATCCCCGCGCACCAGATTGGCGCGCAGATCGGCGAGGAAGCGGGCCGAGGTCATCGGCTGGAAGGCATGGCGATCGAAATAGGAGCGCAGATAGGCGTCCCAGCGCTCGCGCCCGACGATCCGCTCGAGCGTGCGCAGGAAGACCGCGCCCTTGTCGTAGACGATCCCGCTCGTTCCGGCATCGGGATCGTCGCTGCCGCGCAGCCTCGTGCCCGGCGCGTCGCGGCCCAGCTCGGTCAGCGCATTCTCGACCTCGGTGAAGGACAAGGCCGCCTCCTGCGCGGCGCGTTCGGGGCCGTAAATCGCCTCCATGATCCTATTTTCGAAATAGGAGGTGAAGCCCTCGTTCAGCCAGCTGTCCGCCCAGGTCGCATTGGTCACCAGATTGCCCGACCATGAGTGCGCCAGTTCGTGCGCGACGAGCCCGTTGAGGCTCTTGTCGCCGGCGATGAAGGTCGGCGTCAGGAAGGTCAGCGTCGGGTTCTCCATGCCGCCATAAGGAAAGCTCGGCGGCAGCACGATCACGTCGTACCGCCCCCAGCGATAGGGCCCGTAGAGCCGCTCGGCGGCCTCGACCATGCGCTCGGTATCGGCCAGCTCCGCCGCCGCCCGATCGAGCATCGCCGGCTCGGTCCACACGCCGGTGCGCGGCCCAAGCTCGCGAAAGGCGATGTCGCCGGCCGCGATCACGATCAGATAGGGCGCCACCGGATTGTCCATCCGGAAGCGATAGGCGCGCCGTCCCTCCCCGGCCGGCTCGCCCTCGGGGGTCAGCCGCTCGCCCGACATCACCACCTTCAGCGGCTCCGGCGCGGTGATCCGCGCCTCCCAGGTCTGGCGGATGCCGGGGCTGTCCTGGGTCGGGATCCAGGTCCGGTTGAGGATCGCCTGGCCCTGGCTGAGCAGATAGGGGTGGCGCTTGCCGACGGTCTGCGCCGGCGTCAGCCATTGCAGCGCTTCCGCATTGGGCGCGCTCTTGTAGCGAATGACGATCCGGCGCGCGTCACCGATGCGCACGGTCAGCGGCTGCCCGCGCGCCGCATCGCCCGCGCCCAGCGCATGCTGAAGCGCATTGCCTTGCGCGTCGGCGATGCTTTCGATCTCCAACCCCTTGGAATCGAGCACGATCTCCTCAGCCCCCTGCGCGGCCTGAATATCGAGCGTCGCCGTCCCCGCCATCCGCTTCGCCTGAAAATCCGCGTTCAGATCGAGCGCGACATGGGTCACCCGCGCCACTTCGGGCCGGGCGAAGCTGCGCGTATCGCGCGCGTCCTCGCCGGTCAGGATCGGCGCCACCTGGCGCGCCTTCTCTTCGGGCGTTTCGGTAACGGTGCAGGCGGCGAGGATCAGGGCGAAAGCGGCAACGAGGAGGGGACGCATCAAGCAGCTCCGGTAAGCGAACGAGAGCGGGCTCGCTAGCCGAACCCGGCCCCGCTGGAAAGCGGCGCCCGGGGCGAGGCGTTCGCCGGCCACGACAGGACCCCAGCCTCGCCGCGCTCTCTTTCGGGGGAGGCTTCCCGCTAAAGCACTGCGGGGCTTGGGGGATTGGAATGACTGTCGGAATCGATGTCGGCACAACGAACAGTGCCGTCGCGGTCTGGCGCGACGGCGAGGCGGTGCTGATCCCCAACAGCATCGGCGGCGGGCTGACCCCGTCGGCGGTCCGCGGACCATAGGCCGCCCGTGTGCCGACAAGGCACTGAGTTCCGTTCCAAGACACGACCAGCGAATTCGCCACGCCCACAACAATCTAGTTGCCGATAATAGAGAAGAACCTAATTTGCCCTGAAAGCAGTTCGGGAGGGGGCGATGCGATTGGGGGAAGCGGTAACCTTTAGATATTTGCGTCGACACTATTTCGACGATGCCAAACTCCGCGATCTCGCCATTTCGGAGTTCGTCCGGGCAATGCGGAGCGGCCGATTGATTGCCTTTACGGGGTCTCTCTCGACTTCGCCAATGGGCTATCCAAACTGGCCCAAGCTCGTCGCCGAAGCGCTCAAGATCGCAAGAGCTGAGCTCGGCAAAGTGCCAGGCGAGGCGCGGAGCAGGGCCGAAAAACTGATCGACACCCTGGCGAAGGTGGAAGATCGGGATTCGCGGTTTGATCGGCGGGTGACGTTCAGCGCGGTGGCTCAATTGCTGGACCACGTCAGCGCCTCGGACGAGGCGACGAGGAAGGCGACCGCTAAAATCGCGGCATTGTTCCAATCCCCGGCCCGCCCGCCCGGTCCTCCCTACCAAAAGATCGTGGAGGCCATTTTCAACACTCTCAGAATTGATCGCGTGTTGACCACAAATTACGATTTCGAACTGGAAGGCCACGCGATGGACATGGGGCTGAGCGTGGCAACCAGCGTCCCCGGGCCTGGCGCATCATCACCGCGCGGCAAGGCCGTCACTCCCTACCAATGGATCACGGAACGACGAAGCGAGCGCTGGTTCGACAAGGACGGTCTGGCACGGGACGGCTACTCGCTCGTCCTGAAGCTTGCCAATGGCGAGCGAATCGTGAGCGACATGATGCATCGGGAAAGGCCGGAGGCCCTGATCGAATTTTCGATCGGCTGTCCCGAGAATGACAAGCACATCTTCCATCTTCACGGCCGCGCGGATCATCCGGAAGAAATGATCCTGAGCTATCGCGATTATGACCGGATGTACCGACGGCACACCCTGGGGAAGGTGCCGTTCGAACATGCGCTCCGAATACTTTTCGCGGGAAATCCGATCCTGTTCGTGGGCCTCGGCATGGACGAACCCGAACTGAACAGGACGCTGGAGGAGTTCGTCGGCAACAACCCCTATGCCCGGAAGGCGCCGGCCTTTCTGATATGGAACATGCCGAAACCACTGCCCGAACTCAAAAAGGGCCAGGCGGATCAGGAAGGTTTCGTTTCCCGGCGCACCGAGCCCTATCCCGAGATCAGCACCGAGGAGCGCAAAGCCGCCTTTCGTCTCGACAAGCTCCATCGTCTGGGGATTTTGACGCTGTTTGCGGACGACCTCATCGTTCCCTCGAAGCGCTCTTTTTCAGGTTCCGCCGCCAGCCAGCTTCATCGCAGTCTGATCGCGCTCGCACAGCGCGTCTTTGACGCCCACACGAACCGCCTCGCGCGTATCCCCGACCCGAGGTGGCGCCACGGCCATGCTCGCATAAGGAGCGGTTTCGCAACCGGGGGCGGAATCATCCAGTCCTGGCACGTCGAATGGCGCAACGCCGCGAAAGGCTATCCCGGCTATGACCCGGACCGTCTCCACGGGACCTTCATGAACGTCCTGATTGCGCCGCCGGGGGCGGGCAAGACGGCCATGGCGCTGGCGTTGGCCGAACGGTGGCGCAAGAGCTGCCCTGCCGGCACGGCGGTCATCATCAACTTCAATATGCGCATCGATACCGACTCGATCCTGGCCTTCATTGCGGCCCTGTTTCGGTACGATGGTTCGGGCGGACCCGATGGGCTGGATGATTGCCGACGCAGTCGGGAAGAGCAGTTTCTCGACCCGCAGTGCACCGGCCTGAAGAATCGCAATCCGCTGCTGATCGTGCTCAAGGGGATCGAACGAATTTTCGACGTCAATGGCCATCCGCTCAGCGCCGAATTCGATCAGTTTCTGCGAAGCTTCATTGAGCGGCTGGACCAGACCGTGGAGGTGCAGTTCCTCGTTCTCGGCACCGATCGCATCAGGGGCTATTTTGAGGGTTGGCGCAAGCATTGGATCGACCGCGAGGCCAGGAATGCGAAGGCCGCTCAGCCTCCGGCAGCGCTCGTGAAAATATTCGTCGACTCACTACGGCCACCAGCCGGCAAATCGGCACCGACCTATCTTGATTGGCTGCGATCCCGCCATCGATCCAGCAAGCTGGATATCGCCCGGCTCGTGAACAAGGAGCTCGACGGTTATGCGGCCCAGCGGCGCACGACCTATCAGACCCTCCTCTCCCCGTCCGCTCTGCCCTCACTCGGCGTACAGCCGGATCAGGCCGATCTCGCCTTCGACATCATCTCCGTCATGGCGTTCATCGGTCAGCCTGTTGAACGCGCTGTTTTGTTTCACGCGCCGCGCATCCAGCGACGTTTTACCGCGGACACGCGCACGCCGGCAGGGCTCAGGAAGGCGAGGAAGGACTTCGACACCGCCTTCAACGCATTGCTCGATAAACGCTGCAAGCTGGTTGGCGAGGTCAATCCGAATTCAGGAAAGACCGAGCCTGAAAAGCGCTACGCCCTTCATCTCAGCCTTCAGTCCGAAATCCGGGACAGGAACGGCATCCCGCTTTCCGACGCGATCCTGTCCACCGCCTACAACATGTCGCTGTTCAGCGCCCAGCCCGCGGACGGCGCCTTGCCCGAGGCGGATCTGCACGACGAGCTTGGTCATCTGATCGATTGGCTGGTCGGCGCCTACAAAGATCCACCTTACGATAGCAGCGTGCCGGTTTCTCGGGCGAGCGGCGAAGCCCCTCGTGATGCGCCGCATGTCGCGGCGGCGTTCCGAGCTGCCGTTTCGCTGGTGCGAGGACTTTATTCGATGTCCGCCTTGCTATCGGTCGACCGCGGCGACCGCTTGGTCAGCGAGGATCGCGACGGTCTGCTGACCGAACATGCGCAGCGTCTGGATCGCATCCTGAGCGCGTTCGATCAAATCTGGAGGGCACGCGGTGACAAGATACTCGCGCGCAATGCAGAGCCTATCTATCCCGACGAACTGGTCTGGCTTCACAATGAGCGTGGCGTGGTAAAACTCGCCCAGGGCGATCTCTACGAGGCCCGCTTTTCCCTCAACGAAGCGGCCCGCATCAATCGCGAGTATGTGGAATTCGGCGACGAGAGCCACAATTGGCGACGCATCACTCTCAATCAGATTGTCGTCGACATCGAACGCGGCAAGCTGCAGGCGGCCGAGGATCGAATGAATGCGATCGAGCGCAAGCTAGGGGCTGACAAAGCCGAGCATATCCGCAGGGAATACCTGGAATCTTCGTCGCCGCGCCGCGTAAGATTCGATGCTGTCGCCGCTCACGAGGACATCCTGGCGATGGCCCTCATCACCGGCTATCGCGGCCTGACCAGCCATTTACGCGGCGAGCTGGATGCCGCGGAGCGCTATTACGCCCGCGCCGTCAGAGTCCTCCAGCGCATGGACGAGCAGCGGGCCTTGGCGCTGTTCAGACGCCACAAGGCGTCATTGCATTCGGATCTGGGGGATGGCCCCGAGATGGCGAAGGAATGTCGGCTCTCCGTTTCAGGCGCCGAGTCGGTTCGCCAGTTGGACATCGTCTATGCGAGCAGGGTGACCGCGGCCTGCGCCTACGACAGAAGCAGCGATGCCGCCGAGAGGAGACGAGGCTTCAGGGCGGCCATGGAAGCGCTGGAATATGCGGGACTCGCGGATCTGCATCGCTTGTCGATAGAAGCGCAGGCTCGTCTCGCGTTGGCCAAATTCGGCAATGGCGATCACAACGCGGCGCTCGAGCATGTGTCCGAGGCCATGGCGACGGCCACGCGCTACGGAATGACGCTCCACAAGATAAGGCTGCGAACGCTGATGGGACGCATCCTGATCGCGCAAGGCAGCATTGAATCGGGCCGCACGCTGATCCGCAATTCAATCAACGGGGCCGTTCGCATAGGCTATCAGCGCGCCATCGAGAGCGCCCGCAGCGCGCTCGCCGAAACCGAGGCTTAGCGCCTCGCTGAGGCCGGTTGCCGGCAACGCGAGCCGGGTGCGCCCGGACCGCCCGATCGTTCGACGAACCGCGCGGCCACTTTGAATCCCTCCGGATCGGTCCCCGTTTCGGATCAAGCTCCCAAAGCCCGCCCTCCCCCCACCCGCTACCCCCCGTATGAGCGCTCGCCGCCGCGACCGCGCTGCAGACGGTGCGCCCGTGAAATCTCGCCTGTTCGATCAATTCGCCAGGAAGGTCGCGTTGTTCGACGACTGCGTGAAGGCGGGCGCGAAAGGCCAGCTTTCGGAGGCGCAGACCCGGCTCGATTATATCGATCCGATGTTCCGCGCTCTGGGCTGGGACGTCGGCAACGAGAAGGCGCTCAACCAGTTCGATCGCGAAGTCCTGGTCGAGGAACCGACCGAGAGCGGCGAGAACGCGGCGAAGAAGCACCCCGATTATACCTTCCGGATCGCCGGCGCCCGCATGTTCTTCGTCGAGGCCAAGCGCCCGTCGGTCGATGTCGGCACCTGCCAGACCGCGTCGCTGCAGATCCGCCGCTACGCCTGGTCGGCCCAGCTCCCGGTCAGCGCCTTGACCGACTTCGAGGCGCTCGCCCTCTACGATTGCACCGTCCCGACCAAGCCCGGCGACGATGCGCGCACGGGGCGCGAATTCTACCAGACCTACGATCGCTATCTCGACGAGTGGGAGCGGCTCTATGCGGTGCTCTCGCGCGACGCGGTGCAGGCGGGCTCGCTCAACCGCCTCGCCCGCCCCGAAAGCGAGCGCGAGCCGTTCGATCGCGCCTTCCTCCAGGATCTCGACAAATGGCGGCTGCTGCTCGCCCAGGCGATCTTCAAGGACAATGGCGCGCTCTCGGTCGACGATCTCAACGCCGCGACCCAGCTCATCCTCGACCGCATCGTCTTCCTGCGCGTCGCCGAGGCGCGCGGCGTCGCCCCGCGCGGCACCCGCTCGCTGCTCGATCTGGCGACCGCCGACCAGCCGCTCTACGACCTGCTCAAGGGCGCCTTCCGGCAAGCCGACGAGCGCTACAATTCCGGCCTGTTTCGCCACGAGCCGGACCAGCCCACCGCGAACCTGGCGATCGCCGACCAGCCGTTGCGCGCGATCATCAAGGGCCTCTACCCGCCCGAAAGCCCCTATGCCTTCGCGACCGTCCCGGCGGACATTTTGGGCAGCGTCTACGAACGCTTCCTGGGCAAGACCATCGTCATCGGCCCCAAGGGCAAGGTCAGCATCGAGCTGAGGCCGGAGACCCGCAAGCAGGGCGGCGTCTTCTACACGCCCGCGCATATCGTGCGCTACATGGTGAGGAGCGCGATCGGGCGCTGGATCGACACGCACAAGCGCGACGCGCTCCGCTCGATCCGGATCTGCGACCCCGCCTGCGGCTCGGGCGCCTTCCTGGTCGCGGCCTACGCCTATGTCGTCGAGGCCCATATCCGCCGCTATGCGAAGCGCGACGACAGCCGCCGGCGCTTCCTGATCGACCATGGCAATGCGGTCTATTCGCTGATCATCCCAATTCTTACTTCTTGCTACCGTAACAAGGCGTAATTGGACGTGATGACTATTAAATGCTAAGTTCTTGCATGACCGACTTGCCCGCAAAGCATCTCAGCGAACTTCGTGCTGAATGTGTCGCGAACGATCAGACGTTCATCATTAGTATTCGCGGCTACCTGCGCGCCGTGTCCTTCCCCCCGGAACATCAGTTGATTGTAGTTGATCCCCCTCTGAAGCTGACCCCCCATTTGCTTCGCCGGTTGCTTAGGTGTCATAGGACGTAACTGTTACATGGTGCGCGGCGCGAGAGCGCGTGACCGTCGACAAGGCCGGGCTGACCCCACTTCCTCCATTCCGGACCCAATTCCCACCGCCCACCTGTCCTGAGCGGCGTCGAAGGGCCTTGAGAAGTTGGAAATGTTCTGGCTCCGTTCCGCTTTTACGGAAAGGAACCGCTTATGGTCGTCCGCAAGGCCGAGCGCCGCCGCGTCCCCAAGGGCCAGCTCCCCGCATTCACCCCCGTCCCCCGCAAGCAGCCGCGCCACGACGGCTGGACGCCCGAGCGCCAGAAGGCGTTCATCGAGGCGCTCGCCGACACCGGCTGCGTCGCGATCGCATGCCGGATGGTCAATATGAGCCAGCCGAGCTTCTACTACCTGCGCCGCCAGCCCGGCGCCGAAAGCTTCCGCGCCGCCGCCGACGCCGCCCAGACGCTCGGCCTGCAGCCGGTCAAGGACGAAGCCTTCGACCGCGCGATGAACGGCGAGCTGATCCCGGTCTTCGTCGCCGGCAAGCTGATGGGCTTCCGCCGCAAGAAGAACGACCGCCTCCTGATGTTCATCCTGCGCCACTATGGCGAAGACGCAGCCGGCCGCCGCACCACCATCAATTATTTCAGCACCCGAGCGACTGCGGGAGCAGCCGCAGCCCAAAATTCCTCCCCTGGATTTCCAGGGCAGGGGGACCAGTCCCGGACCCGATCCGGGGATGGTGAAGGGGCCGGCAGCACAGCTGCCGGAGCAGCCGCAGAATCCTCAACCACAACAGTCAAAACCGTAATCACGGGAAATCCGGGCCAAAGTACCACTTTGGCCCGAGAAAATGATGCCACCGCCCTCATTAACGCCTTCGAAGGCGTCGAGCTCGACGCCCACGCCCAGGCCGAAATCCGCCGCACCCTCGAAGCCTGCGCCGAACGCCGCCGCGCACTCGAGGCCGACCCCGAACACGACCCCGAACGCCTCTTCATCGGCGAAGAGGAAACGAACGGCTATCTCGGCCAGCTCGAAAGCGGCATCGAAGGCGACTGGATCGAATACCGCCCGGACGCCGATCCCGAGCTGGGCCTGGGCAGGGAGCACCGCTGGGAAAGCCTCGGCGAAGGCGGCCAAGCCGCCGAAATCGACCGCGTCGTCGCCGAAATGCAGGCCCGCCTCGCCGCCGAATCCCCCGAAGACCGCGCCACAAGAGAAGCCGCCCAGGACGCGATGAGCCGCGCGGCATTCGCGAAGGCGAACCTGCCGCTACCCGGCTATCTCGGCGCCTCCCCCGCTCTGCCGGCACCTGTCCTGAGCGAAGACGAAGGGCCCGAACCGGACGCCGACGATCCACGCCTCGATTGGCGCAACTGGCAGACCGGGTCGTATGCCGACCCTTCCGATTCGCCCCGGACCGGGGAGGGGGACCGTCCGTCGAAGGCGGATGGTGGAGGGGCCGACGCCCCCGCGTCGGAACAATTGCCGCCCCCCAGTCGCGCTGTTGAAGGCACCCGGGCGAAAGCCGGAGCCAAACCACGCAAAACCTACAAAAAACGCAGCCCCAAGCCTCGCTTCGTCCCGCCCGATGACCAGCAAAAGGCGAAAGCCATTGCAGACGTCGCAGAGGAGCGCCGCGAGGCTGCGGCGGCCGAGGCGGAGCGGCGGAAGCGACGTCGACCGAACGGGATCGAGCGGGCAGACCCGTGATCCAAATGCTCAGACGGTAAGTGGAATATTCTGCTCGACGTATCGTGATCCTAGTGGAGATAGCTGGACATCGTCCGTCTTGCTATCGAAGTGGATAAGAGCCTCTTTATGTGCCGGCTTCAAGATCTTCTTCCTAAATACCGACGCGTTGGAGTACTCAATGGAATCGACGATATCCTTAGCTTTGATTGATCCTGGCGTCCCATAGAGGAGCACGAAGGCTTTATCTCTGTAGCTCATTGTTGCGCTCAATATTCTGGTTCGGTTTCCGACACGCCAAATAAGCGGTATTTTACGCTCAACCAGATTCTCGACGGTGGCAGTGGCCTCCTCGACCGTGACGTCGTGAAAAATTCGGACTAGCTCGGCCATCAGCCACTGCGACATGTTCACTACGAGACCCGCGTCCATGTGATTTGGGTCTACGTCGCCCCCTACATGTCCGACGCTCCTTCCGTTTCGCACCTCGTAAAGAGCAATCAGAAGTCTTGGGATTTGGAGGCGAATCGATCGCGAGGACTTAGAAGCCTTCTCGAAAGCACGGCAGGAGTCCACCATATTGCGAGGCTTGGTCGGCTTAGACGGGAAGCTCCCGTCAACGTACCCCTTAAGAATGCTGTAGATTACCTCGCAAAGCTTGCCCCCATTGAGTTCCGCTGGTTCCCAACGCATTTCTCCATAGTTTCGCAGTAGCTTTTCGTATTCGGCCAGTAGCGGATCTCGCAGGCCGCGAGGAATGCCCGCCAGAACAACCCGAGGCTCAATCGCGTTCATAGCGAACCTAACCGCCCTTTTCTGTCTTCAACGGCATGCTCTCAACAAATTCGCGGCCAAGGAACTTAGCAGCAAATCCGCCGGCTTCCCTCGTCACAAACTGGTCTTGCGACATTCGAGAGAGGACTACGTCGATGGCTTTTGGAAGTGGTTTGACCCCTCCCAATCGCATCAGAGTATATATCTCATTATACGTGAAGCCGCGGCGATCGAGGAGTTCCTCTCCCTTTACAATCGCTACCAGAACTTGGTGACTCTGTTCGACCGGCGCCTTTTCAACGAAGAATAAGCGAAGTTCTCGCTCCTGAGGCTCGGATAGAAGGCCCTTCACCTCCTCGAAGCTCCCGATGCGACCGGGCCGACCTGCCGACCCTCCAGGAGATCGTGCCCGGCCTTTTGTGACTGTTGAAGCCGATGTCTGCAGGATTTCAGGCTTAGACGTCTCGACCTCAGGCGAAGGGTCTGACTGCGCCGCCGCGCTAGCACTCGCTGGGCTGAAATCCAGGCTGCTCGCAAGTTCCATGGTTTTTGAAACGGCCTGATCGAAGCCCTCGGCCGGCGCGTCTAGCTCGATAACCCCCTTTTGTAGGTCAATTTTCAGGCTAACCCGCTTTTCGTCGGCCATGGCTTTTCTCTCCACTGCTATACCAGCCTTACCACGCGCAACATATCTCGTCAACTGGCAGATGGCATGGAAGCGCACTGCTTGCCGTGGAAGCTATTCGGCAACGCCACTATCGCGCCATTTTCGCCTTATGTTCGTGATTATCTAGCCGATATCAGCCTTGCAAGACGATCCATAAGCTGCACGCGCATAGTGATCGTATTATATATTATAATCAGTATATTAGCCTGATTAGTTGCATATCATGGTGACGCATGGGCCACTTGTCCGCCAGCCGACTCGGCGGCCGTCATCCGCAGGCGTGGCTCGGATGCCCGCGAACCCTAAAAACGAGCTCGGTCGCAAAAACCGCTAATTATCAAGTGCTTGGCTGAGCCTAACCGAGAAGATGTGAATGCGCAGTCGCTAGAGCGGCGACCTCACTGCGACGGCTCAGTCGGTCTAGGGTGCTCTGTCGAGGCGGTCCGCTAGCTCTTCAAAGAGTCGAAATCTCAGCTGTGCGTAGATGTGGCCGGCGGCGACGGCAACCGGCGCGGCAGCGGTCATCTGCAGGCATGGCTCGGACGCCCACGAACCCTAAAGACGGACCCGGTAGCAAAGAGGATGAGTTATCAAGAGGTTAGCTGAACCTAAACGAGAAGATGTGAATGCGCAGTCGTCAGAGCGGCGACCTCACTGCGACATTCTGATGTTTCGAGAGCTGGCTCCGCCTACTCCTCCCCCATCCGCAACGCCGCGATGAACGCCTCCTGAGGAATGCTTACAGAGCCATATTCGCGCATCCGTGCCTTACCAGCCTTCTGCTTCTCAAGCAGTTTCTTCTTCCGCGAAATATCCCCCCCATAGCATTTCGCCGTCACGTCCTTTCTCAGCGCCGCGATCGTCTCGCGCGCGATCACCTTGCCGCCGATCGCGGCCTGGATGGGGATTTTGAACAAATGCCGCGGAATTAAATCCTTCAGCCGCTCGACCAGCTGCCGCCCTCGCGCCTCGGCCGCGACGCGGTGGACGATCATCGCCAGGGCGTCGACCGGTTCGGCGTTGACCAGGATGTTCATCTTGACGAGGTCGCCCTCGCGGTGGCCGATCTGGTGGTAGTCGAAGCTGGCATAGCCGCGGCTGATGCTCTTGAGGCGGTCGTAGAAATCGAACACCACTTCGTTGAGCGGCAGCTCGTAGGTCACCTGCGCCCGCCCCGCCACGTAGGTGAGGTTCTTCTGAATGCCGCGCCGGTCCTGGCACAGCTTCAGGATCGCGCCGAGATGCTCGTCGGGGACGTAGATCACCGCCTCGATCCACGGCTCCTCCATCAGGCCGATCCAGGTCGGATCCGGCATGTCCGCGGGGTTGTGGATCTCCTTCACCTTGCCCGCGTCCGGCCCGCCGGTCATGTGAAGCTTGTAGACCACCGACGGCGCGGTGGTGATCAGATCGAGGTCGTATTCGCGGGTCAGCCGCTCCTGGACGATTTCTAGGTGGAGGAGGCCGAGGAAACCGCAGCGGAAGCCGAAGCCCAGGGCGGCGCTCGTCTCCATCTCGAAGCTGAAGCTGGCGTCGTTGAGGCGCAGCTTGGACAGGCTGTCGCGGAGCTTCTCGAAATCCGCCGCGTCCGCCGGGAAGAGTCCGCAGAAGACGACCGGCTGGACTTCCTTGAAGCCGGGCAGCGCCTTCGCGGTGGGGCGGCGGGCGTCGGTGATCGTGTCGCCGACCCTTGTCTCGCTGATGTCCTTGATCTGCGCGGTGATGAAGCCGATTTCGCCGGTGGTGAGCGTCTCGAACTGCTCGATCTTGGGGCGGAAGACGCCGACGCGGTCGACCAGGTGGGTGGTGCCCGCGGCCATGAAGCGGATCTGCTGGCCCTTCCTGACCGCGCCGTCGATCACCCGGATCAGGATGACGACGCCCAGATACGGATCGTACCAGCTGTCGACGAGCATCGCCTTCAGGGGCGCGCTCGCGTCCCCGCTCGGCGGCGGGATCCGCGCGACGATCGCCTCGAGCACGTCGGTGATCCCGATCCCGGTCTTGGCGGAGGTCAGCACCGCGTCATCCGCCGGCAGGCCGACGATGTCCTCGATCTCGCGCTTCACCTTTTCGGCGTCGGCCGCGGGCAGATCGACCTTGTTGATCACCGGCACGATCTCATGGTCGTGCTCGATCGATTGGTAGACGTTGGCGAGCGTCTGCGCCTCCACGCCCTGCGCCGCATCGACCACGAGCAGCGCGCCCTCGCAGGCGGCGAGGCTGCGGCTGACCTCATAAGCGAAGTCGACATGGCCCGGCGTGTCCATCAGGTTGAGCACGTAATCCTGCCCGTCCAACGCCCGGTAATCGAGCCTGACCGTCTGAGCCTTGATGGTAATCCCGCGCTCCTGCTCGAGCTCCATATTGTCGAGCATCTGCCCGTGCGTCATCTCCCGCGCGGTCAGCCCGCCGGTCTGCTGGATCAGCCGATCGGCCAGGGTCGATTTGCCATGGTCGATGTGGGCTATAATACTGAAATTACGGAGTTTTTTTAGATCTGTCATGTTCGGCTGTTTCGGGAGTGCGAGCGCGCATTAGCAGGGCCTCGCTCCCCGGCAAAGGGCGGAACCGGGAGCGGGTCCGGGCGATTGCCGCCTTATGAGCGAGAAGATCCGCGTCGGCACTGCCGGCTGGGCGCTGCCGACGCCGGTGCGCGACGCCTTTCCCGAGGCGCCGTCCAACCTGGCGCGCTATGCCGGCCGCCTCGACGCGGTCGAGATCAACTCCTGCTTCCACCGCCCGCATCGCCGCTCGACCTACTAACGCTGGGCGGCGAGCGTCCCCGACCATTTCCGCTTCGCCGTCAAATTGCCCAAGACGATCACCCACGGTCTGAAGCTCGCGGGGTGCGAGGCGGAGATCGACCGCTTCGCCGACGAGGTCGGCGGCCTCGGCGCCAAGCTCGGCCCCGTGCTGGTCCAGCTCCCACCAAGCCTCGCCTTCGACGCGGCGCTGGCCATCGCCTTCTTCACCCGGCTCGGCGAGACCTTCACGGGCGCGACCGTCTGCGAGCCCCGCCACCCGAGCTGGTTCGACCCGCAAGCCGACGCCCTCCTCGCCGCCCACCGCATCGCCCGCGTCGCGGCCGATCCTGCCTTGGTCCCCGACGCCGCGCTTCCGGGCGGCTGGCGCGGGCTCGCTTATTTCAGACTGCACGGATCGCCCCGCATCTACCGGTCTGGCTATGAGCCTGAGGCGCGCGCCTTATGGGCAGAGCGCGTCCGCCCCCACGCCGCCGATACGCCGGTCTGGGTGATGTTCGACAACACCGCCAGCGGCCGGGCGACCGAGGACGCGCTGGCGCTTGTCGGGGATATTGGGGCGTAGACATTAGACTGGTATTCGATCCCTACAACATCGCCCAGCGGGGGTTATCCATGGCGACCACGTCGCTCGTCCCACTCCTCCATACTAGCGAACGCCCGGTCGGTGCGGGCGACCCGCGCAGGGTCCCTGAAGGGCGGCACTTCCCAGGCAGCAAGTTGCGGCGGCGTGGGCACACGCGGCGTCATGAAGGACAGGTCGAGCGCGATTGCCGATGGCGCCTCGCCACTACCCAGCCGCGTCCTAACCTCCGTCGCGTTGTGATCGATGACCTCCTCGCTGAACACCACGCGCTCTGCCTTCCGTAGTGATCGCCAGTGCTCCGCGCGGGCCTGCAGTTCACCCCCTGGTATGTCCGACGCCACGAGAAGCACGGCATGCGCCGCCTCCCATTGCAGGTCGTTGATCAGCCGCACGTCCTCGGCGCGCTGCAACCGGACGATGCCGTCGCCATCCCGCTTGGCGTCGTAGGCAGCCGCGTCATAGCCGAGGAGCGCGAGTCGGGACCCGAGCGGCAGGAACAGTTGGAGGCCGACATTGGCATAGCCAGTGACTCCAATGCGCTGGCCCTCGTAGACCCGGTTGTGGAGGACAACGGGAGCATCGGACGCAACGAAGGGCAGGTCGCTCTCGTTCTCGACGAGGATGAGCGTCAGATCGGCCAGCAGGTTGGCGCCGATGGTCGCGTAGCCCACGACCTCGGAGACGGCATTGGTTCGCGTTATGCGGACTGTGTCGAGAGCCTCGAGGATACGATTGTCGCCCTCGAGTTTGGCTTGGCGCCGTAGCATCGCTTTAAGCGCTTTCACCGCTCCCTCGTTGTGCTGCTGTGCCGCGCTCATCGTCCGGGAATGCTGGATGCCAAGGAAGAAGATGAGCCACTCGTGGTCCTCGCTGCCTGGCCCAGGGAGTCTGCGGTACTCGATGGCGTCAGCGAATATCCTAGCGGCCTGGCCCTCGATCTTGCCGAACGCCTGTTCCGCGCGTGGGTCCTTGCCGTAGAAGTAGTCCCGGCACGCCTGTCCGTTGATCGGAGCGCGCGGGATAAACTTGCCGCTTCCTATGACAAATACGCCCACCCGCATGCCGTCCGCCGAGAACAGGCGCATGTACATCTGCGGCACATAATGATGGCTCTTATAGGCTGGCATCTCGTCCCTTTGCGCGTTGGTCTAGTCCGGATAGGTATCTGTCCGGCAAGATGTTTACGCAACGCTCACAGCTGATTCGCCCTTCGACTGGGCCGCGAGCCAACCGTTGCGCGTCGTGGGAGATATTTGGTGATGGGCGGGGCAATCTACGTCGATGATTCGGGGAACCCCGGAGCAGATTCCGGATCGGCTTATCTGCCGTCTTCGCGCAAGTCCTGGACCGCCGTGATCGTTCCGACGGTCATCGCCGACAATGTGAAGGCGGCAATGGACATCTTCCTCGCTGGCGTGCGTCAGGATTTCGGCGCCGACGAGCTTCACTTCACCGAGATCTGGAGCGGCAAAGGGCCATGGAAGGGCATTTCGACCAGCAAGCGCGCGGAGATGATCGGCCTCATGGCGGGCCTGATGAGCAGCTTCAGCCTGCCTATCGTGCAACAAACTGTCAGCGAACAAACGCTTGACGACCATCCCGACTTCCGAGCCTCGCTCGAGGGGGAACGGGTCGGCGACTGGAAGCTGGACGACATCTCCCACCTGGGCTTACTGCTACTCTGTTCGAGCGTCGCGCGGCATGTCCGGGAAATGAAGGTGGCCGGGCCAGACGAGTTCAACCTGCCGTTCCCACTCTACGTCGATGAGGGGATGCTGCCCGCTGGTGGCAGCAAGAGACTGCCGAACTGGTCGGATGTGATTGAGGGGCCGGAGGCGCACTTCCGGCGATCGACCGATGTGTCCGGCATTCAGCTTGCCGACTTCGCCGCGTTCATCATCACGCGGACGCAGTGGGAAGCGGTCAAGCGCGCCCCCGGTCCGGTGTTTCAGCCCGCCGAGGACGTGATTCTGCGGGCCGCGGCGGGATTAAACATCCTGAATCTGCCTACGATCCGCACGACTCCAAGCCAACTCGGACGCGAGAAATACGATGAGTGGCTGGCGAAGGACCGGAAGGTGAAGGGCCTGCGCCCGGTGCGGACTAGGTCGGATCAGGTCTGAGGGCGGACTGGCTGGCCTCGCGCTGGAGCGCCGCCGTTTTGGAAGGCGAAGCAGCGTCAGCCCCCCGGCCCACCTCCCGGGATCGGCGGCGGGCCGCTTTGCGGTTGCTGTTGCACGCGCGGGCCTTGGCCCGGGGCGCGGAAGCTCCAGGTTAGAGCGAGGGTGATGCGCTGGGGCGAGGCGAAGGCGCGGACGTCGCGCGACTGGCTGTTGAGGCCGGTGGTCACCGTCTCGATCGGGTCCGACAGCCTGAGCTGGGCGACGGTCAGCACGCCCGACAATCGGTCGGTGATCGCGTGCGTCCAGGTGAGCGTGGCGAAGGCGTTGGCCGACGTGCGCGTGAAGCCGCTGTCGGTGGGGCCGAAATAGCGCAGGGTCAGGTTGACGCGGTCGGCGCCCGCCCTTCCGTCCTGGCCATCGCGATATTCGAGCTGGCCGGTCCCCGACCATTGGACATTGTGCCGGCCGGGCAGCGGGCCGCCGGCGTCCTGATCGAGGCTCTGATCCGAGAGGTTGGCGGTCAGCACGTAGCGCAGGCCCTCGACGATCGGCCCGCGCGCCGAAAGCTCTGCACCGGTCAGCCCCTGCGCGCCGAAGTTGAACGGCCGCGTGACCAGCACCCCGTCCGGATCGACCTCGCCGCGGAAGGACCAGATGTCCTCGGTGGTTCGCCTGAAGGCGGTGAGCTCGAAATTGTGGCGGGCGAGATTGGCGCGCAGCCGGATCTCGTAGGAATCGGTGAGCTGCGGCCGCAGCAGGGGGTTGCCGGCCTGGGCGGTGGTCGCGTCCTGGAAGCTCAAAGCCGGATTGAGCAGCTGGATCGGCGGGTAGGTGATCCGGCGCGAATAGCTGGCCGAGCCGGTCAGCCATGAGCTGAGCTGGCGCTCCATGTGCAGGCTCGGGAAGAGATTGGTGGTCTTGAGATCGGGCACGCCCGTGGTACCGCCCAGATCATATTCGCGGCCCTCCAGCCTGAGGCCGGGCATGATGGTGAAGCCGGCAAGCTCGAACTGGTAGGTGAGGTAACCCGCATATTCGAACCAGGAGCCGTCGACGATGGAGCTGGTGGCGAAGGGGGTGCCGGACGGAAAGGTGCCGGTCGCGGTCTGGGCCAGCCGGTTGCTGGTGGTGACGAACTGGGCGCCGAGCGAAAGCCGGTTGGCGCCGCCCAGGGGCCGCACATAATCCACCTTCCCGGTCCAGTTCTCGTCGGACAGGGTCCGCTGCTGCTGGAAGATGTTCGCCGGGCCGGTGGCGGGATCGACCGAGAACAGGCTGTCGAACCCGCCCGAGAAGCGCGCCCATTTCACCGAGGCGGTGAGCAACTCACCCTGCCGCGCGGTCGTGCCGCGATAGTCGAGCGCGAGATCGCGATAATTGAAGTTCGCGTCGCTGGTGGAGAGCTGGTCGGCGCTGCCGCCGGGGATCGCCGCCGCGGTCAGCAGCGAGGGCCGCTCCTGGGCGAGATCGCTATGGGCGAGCGTGCCGGTGAGGGTGAACGTGCGCCGGTCGTCCGGCCGGTAGCTGGCCGAGGCGTTGCCATAATAATAACGGAATTCGTCGGTCTGCCGCCCCTCCTCGCTGCTGAGCAGCAGCGGCCCGCCCGGCTGGAGCAAAAAGCGCTCGCGCTCCAAGCGGCTGCGGTTCTCGCCTCTGCCATGGCCGAAATTGCCGGTGAAGGTCCAGTTGCCCGCGCCATAGGTGGGGGAGGCCCTGAAGTCGTAGCTGCCATAGCTGCCGCCGCTGGCCGTGGCCGAGCCGCCGAGGCCGTTCTGGGCGTTGCGCCGGGTGACGATGTTGACGATGCCGCCCGTTCCTTGCGCCGGGAATTGCGCGCCGGGATTGGTCAGCACCTCGATCCGCTCGATCTGGTTGCCGGTCATGTTCCGCAGCTGCGTCTGCGGGTCGGCGACCCGCCGGCCATCGATCAGCACCGTCGCCGTGCCGGCGCCGACCAGCCGGACGGTGCCGTCCGCCTGCACCTCGACGGAGGGGATCCGCGCGAGAATGTCGTTCGTGGTCGTACTGCGCGCCTCCGGGGTGTCGCGGACGAGATAGGTCTGGCGGTCGATCGACGTCATCTGGGAGGGCGCCGTCACCACGATATTGTCCTGGCCCGGCTGCGGTTCGGGTTCGGGCGGCGGGCCGGGCGGAGGCGGCGGGGCCGGTGCGGGCGGAGGCGGCGAGCCGGTCGTTTGCGCCCATGCGCCCGTCGCCGGCGACAGCAGGCCAAGCGCCACGCCGGCGCACAACCTCATCTTGCGATTCTTTCCCCGCCCCTTGGTCACGCTTGTACTCACTCACCCTGTTAAGCCGGGCGGAGGTGTATCAGTGGAATGACACACCCGCAATTGATTCATCTTGCGAATTTACGAAGAAAAACCGTGCAGTTCCGACGGATAGGCTGTGCAGGCCGGCGCGGGCCGCTCCGGGCCCTGCAAGCCTCGGACCTGTCAGGCGTAGACCGACCCGCCGCAGGGGCTGCTCGCGCCGCGACCGTCGGCGCCCCATTTGCGGAAGCCGTTCGAATCGACGTGGAAGCGGCGGCCCGAATAGAAGCCGAGGCCCGCATCGTAGCCGCGGCCGTCGCGGGCGTGGGCGGCGCAGATCCCGCGGATCATCTGCGGGCGGCCGACTTCGGCGCGAACCGGGGTGAGATCGAGCGCGAAGAAATGGCGGTGGGCGCTTTGCGGGGCGCCGTCGGAACAGGCGTTGAGCGACTCGTTGCGATAGGCGCTGAGCGCCTCGACCGGGCCGATCGCGGGGACGACGTCGTCGCGCACGAACTTCAGCGTGCGCACGATATTGTCCCATTTGTCGCGCGGCGCGACCTCGAAGGGCTGGGCGCCGCACTGCCGCCAGGACGAAGAGGTGCGGACCAGCTGCCAGAGCGGAACGACGCGCTCCACGCCCTCGGCGGCGAGGCGATCGCGAAAGGCGCCGAGCGCGGCGCGATTGGCCGGCGAACGCGCGAGCCAGGCGGTGAAATCGGCCGGGGTCTGGCCGGGGGCAAGGCCGGCGGTGCGATCGTTCGCGCGGGATGGCTCAAGCCCGAAATCGGGCGCGGGGGGCGTCACGTTGGGGGCCGGTGTGGGCGTGGCGTGCGCGGAAGGGAGCGCCAGCGGCGGCACGTCGGCAAGGCCGGCGGGGCCCGCGGCCGGCGTCAGGAAGAGCGCTGCCGAAAGCACGGCCGATCGAATAAACTGTCGCATTTCAGCGAGGTGGCGGATCAGCTCGGATTTTCAACCGGGGCGGGCGGGGTTGGTGCGGCGGGTTGAGCGGGCGGCGGGACGGACTGAGGAACGTAAGGCGTCGGGCTCTGCGCGGGCGCTGGCGGCGGCAGTGGCGGGGCGAGCGGATCGCCGCCGCGCTCGATCACCGCGCAGGGCGATTCGTTGCCGGCCGGACCCGCCGAGCCCCAGCGCCGGAAGCCGCGCGAGTCGATGTGGAAGCGCTGATAGGCGTAAAAGCCCAAGCCCGCCGCCGCGCCCCGGCCGGAGCGCGCGTGCATCGCGCACAACCGCCGGAACAGCTCGCCCCGCTCGACCGGCTGCAGCGGCACCAGATCGAGCGCGAAGAAATCGAGATGGGCGCTGCGCTCCGAGCCGCGCGCGCAGCGGTTCAGCGCCGGATTGCGATAGCCCGACACCGCCTGCAACGGGCCCAGCGTCGGGCGGACATGATCGCGGATATAGCGAAGCGTGCGCACCATATCGGGCCACAAAGTGAAAGGCGGCACCTCGAACGGCTGGCCGCCGCATTCGCGCCACATGCTGGCGGTGCGCAGCAGCTGCCAGGTCGGCAGCACGCCCTTGACCCCGGCCGCGTCCTGCCAGGCTTCGAACGACAGGATCCGCCCCTCCTGCGACGGATCGGCGGCGCGCCAGGCGCGATAGTCGGCCTCGTCCTGGCCCTCCGGCAGCTCCTGCGCGAGGGCCGGCCCCGCCGCCAGCGCGGCCAGAACAAGCAAGATCGATCCTTTGCGCCGCATCGCGCCGGGGACTAGCATCGCGCGGGAAAAGATGGAGCCTTAAAAATGAAGCTGCCGACCGCCTTCGCCGCCTTGTGCCTGTTCGCCTGCGCGCCGACGGGGGCCTTCGCCCAGGGCGGGACCTTGCTGATCGGCAACAAAGGCGAGAACACGCTCTCCTTCGTCGACCTGGCGAGTGGCCGCGAGCTCGGCCGTGCCACGACCGGGCGGATGCCGCACGAGATCGCGATCTCGCCCGACGGGCGCCAGGCTGCGGTCGTCGCTTATGGCGGCTCGACGATCGACATTTTCGAGGTGGCCTCGCGGACGAAATTGCGCACCATCGAGCTCGCGCCCAACCAGGGGCCGCACGGCCTCTTGTGGCTCTCCGACGGGCGGATCGTCGCGACCACCGAGCGCAGCCGCTCGCTGGTCGTCGTCGACACGCGCAATGGCGACCAAGTGAGCGCGATCCGCACCGATCAGGAGGGCACCCACATGGTCGTAGTCGGCCCGGACCGGCGCCGCGCCTACACCGCCAACATCGGCTCGGGTACGGTCAGCGTGCTCGACCTCGAGGCCGGGACCAAGCTGCGCGACATCGCCGTCGGCGGCCGCCCCGAGGGGATCGCGCTGACTCCCGACGGGCGCACGCTCTGGGTCGGCGATCTCGAGGGCGCGCGCGTCCAGGCGTTCGATACGACGAGCTTCGAGCGGGTCGCCGAGGTCGCCACCGGGCCGGTGCCGATCCGGGTGCTGGCGAGCCCGGACGGGCGCTGGATCGTCACCTCGAACCTCGGCTGCGGCTGCCTGACAATCATCGACGCGCGCACCCGCGAGCGCAGCCGGCAGATCGAGGTGAGCGGCGAACAGGCGGCCGGCCAGGTCACCATCCTCTTCTCGGCCGACGGGAAGCGGCTCTACGTCGCCGAAACCGGCCGCAACCGGATCGCCGAGGTCGAGCTGGCGAGCGGCCGGGTGCTGCGGCGGCTGCCCGCCGGGGCGCAGGGCGACGGCCTCGCCATCGCGCGCTGAAGTCGCGCCAATCGCGGGTCAGATATTGGGCACCGCGCGCGGGATCGGCACCGGCGCCTGCTGCCGATGCGCCTGGCGAAAGGCGGTCGGATCGCAGCCATAGGCGTCGCGGAAGGTGCGCGAGAAGTGGCTTCGACTGGAAAAGCCGACCGCGGCGGCGACCGCCTTGACCGGCTCCGAGCCGCCGCGAAGCATGGCTGCGGCGCGGAACAGGCGCGCCTTGGCGATGAATTCCATCGGCGATTGGCCGAGCGCGTCGGCGAACAGCCGAACGAAGGTCGAGCGGGCGACTCCGGCCCGCTTCGCCAGCGTCTCCAGCGTGTGCGGCGCGGCCGGGCGGTCGATGATCAGGGCGACCACGCCGGCGAGCCGCGGATCGGTCAGCGCGCTGACGATCTTATGGTCGATCCCGGGCCGTTCGAAAAAGCGCCCGAGGAGCATCAGCAGGCAGGTCTTCATCAGCGCACCGAGGATCGCGGACCCGCCGAGGCCAGGCTCCCGGGCGCTGCCGATCCTCAGCATCTCGACGAAGCTGAGACGAACGAGCGGGGAACCGCCGAAATCCTCGACGACCGGCACGCGCGCGCGGTCGAGCAGGCCGAGCGTTCCGCCAAGGCTGGCGCGGACCAGGCCCGCCGCGACTTCCACTTCGGGGTCCGTGCCGAGCGGGATCAGCCGCGCCGTCAATCCCGGCGGAAGCACGATCATTGCGCCGGTCGGGCAGATCCGGGGCTGCTGGCCCGGTGCGGAAAGCTCAAGCGCGCCGCGCATCACGCACAAAGCGAGCACCGCGCCCGCCGGCGCCGGCGTGAGGCTTCGTCCGGCGCCGATCTCGCAGGCCGCGAACCGCTCGACGCCGACGTTCATCGTGGCCAGCAGGCGGTCAAGATCGGGGAGGGATTTCATTGAAGGCGGGGAACCCCGCAGAACCCGTCCTGTTCCGGATCATCGCTAACGGAGCGATAACCTTCTCGTTTGAGCCGACATTCACTTTAATCGGGCAAAGCCCTCCGTCGAAGAGCCGCAAAATGGCCTCTGGAGGACCAGATGTTCGGTTGGAAGAGTGCAGCGAAAGCCGCGGCCGCGAGTCGCGGCGCCAGTTTCCTGAGCCGGCTACGGCGCGACACCCGCGGCAATACGCTCGCCATCGTCGGCGCGGCTTTGGTGCCGCTCGCCGCGATGATCGGCTCGGGCGTCGACATGAGCCGCGCCTATATGGCCAAGGCTCGCCTGCAGAACGCCTGCGACGCCGCCGCGCTGGCCGGCCGCCGGATCATGGAGGCCGAGACCCCGATCGCCGATGTCGAAGCCGAGGCCGAACGCTTCTTCTACTTCAACTTTCCGCAATCCGGTGAGGGCGCGGACGCGACCGGGCCCTACGGCACTGCGGGCGTGGATCCGACGGTGACCAGCCCCGCGGCGGGCACCGTCCGAGTTTCGGCCCAGACGGAAATCCCGACCACGATCATGGGCATGTTCGGCTTCGAGAGCCTGCCGCTCAACGTCACCTGCGACGCCTCGCTGAATTTCGTGAATACCGACGTGATGCTGGTGCTCGATACCACTGGCTCGATGAACCGGGACGTCAACGACAACAACACCAGCGTCGACGCCGACCGCAAGATCACCGCGCTCCGCGGGGCCGTGATGGCGCTCTACGAGGAGCTGGAGCCAATCCAGGCCCAGCTCGAGGACGCCGATATGCGCCTGCGCTACGGCATCGTGCCCTATTCGAGCACGGTCAATGTCGGCGCTCTGATCCGGGAGACGCAACCGAATGGCGTCAATTACCTACGGGGAGACACGCCCTATCAGACGCGCGAGGCCCATTATAACACGGCCGTCAATGTCCCGACCGATACGCCGATCACCTCGAGCCAGACGGGCCTGCTCGTCAATCCCGGCGTCCAGCGCTTCCGGACCGGCACCACGGACAGGCTGATCTCCAACACCAATTGCACCAATTTCGGCAACAACGCGGGCTTTACTCAATCCGGCACCTCGCCGACAGGCGGAACGTTTACTGCCACCGGGGTCAACAACGACGCCGACATTTACGATCCGGACGGCTCGGCCGGGCCGCAGGCAAGCATGCCGAATGCGCCGACCGGATATGTGCGCTACCAATTCTCGCGCAACACGGCGAACTGGACCAACAGTCCGGCCAACCGCGTCTGCGACCGCAACGTCACGATCACCCGGCGCTCTTATACGACCCGCTACAGATTCTCGAATACGTATCGCTGGATCCAATCGAGCTTCGACACGTCGGAGTTGCGAGAGGGAAGCACCACGATCGCAACCAATACCGATGGCACGGTGGCGACGGCCGGCTATTACAACGAACGCAGACTCGCGACGTCCGCTTCCACCACCGTGACGCCCATCGTTACGGGCACGACCGCAAGCACGGTGCCGGGAATCCTCACGACATCGGCGAGCTGGAACGGCTGCATCGAGGAGCGCGACACGACCTCAACGATCACCGGGTCCTCGAGCCTGACGATCCCGAGCGCCGCCGAGGATCTCGACTTCGACCTCATCCCCAACGACGAGGGCTCCCGCTGGCGCCCGCACTGGCCCGCAGTGCTGTGGGGTCGAACCACGAGCTCGGCCAGCACGACCAGCAGCAGCAGCGCCACCTACATGGGAGACAATACCGACGACAGCGTCGCCTGTCCCTACGAGGCGCGGCGACTGAAGTCCTGGACGGAGGCGGAACTGCAGGAGTATGTCGATGACCTGGCCCCGCGCGGGTACACCTATCACGATATCGGCATGATCTGGGGCGCCCGCATGCTTTCCGGCGAGGGCATCTTCGCGGCCGACAATCCGGACGAGTTCAACAGCATGCAGGTGAACCGGCACATCATCTTCATGACGGACGGCGCGCTCACGCCGCAATGCTCGGCCTACAGCGCCTGGGGCATGGAACGCAACGACCGGCGCGTCACCAATGCCTTTGGTTGTCCGGATCAGTACGCTCGCCACATGCGGCGCTTCCACATGGTGTGCGCCGCAGCCAGGAGCATGGGCGTCACGATCTGGGTCATCGCCTTCGGCACCACGCTCACCGACGAAATGAAAAGCTGCGCGAGCAGCGACAACCACGCGTCGGTCTCGACGAGCAGCGACGATTTGATCGCCCGCTTCCGCCAGATCGGCAACCAGATCGGCGCGCTGAGGCTGACCCAGTGAGGCGGCTCCTCACCTTGCCGCGCCTGGCGCGCGACGACCGCGGCGCGACGATCGTCGAATTCGCGATCATCCTGCCGGTGCTCTGCATCCTGCTGATGGGCACGTTCGACCTCGGCTACCGCTCCTACGTCATCTCGATGGTGCAGGGCTCGCTGCACGAGGCGGCGCGAATGGCGACCGTCGGCGGGACCACCACGGAGGAAATCCAGGCCCATGTCGAGGCTCGGCTGCAGGACTTCTCGCGCAACGCGACGATCGAGACCAGCACGCAATCCTTCCGCGATTTCAACGGCATCGGCTCCGCGGAACCGCTGACCGAGGACGCGGATGGCGACGGGCAGTATGACGAGGACGACGATTGCTATCGCGACAACAATTTCAGCGGCTCATTCGATTCCGCGCAGGGCTCGGACGGCATGGGCAGCGCCGAGGACGCAGTCCGCTTCCGGGTCCAGATGACCTATCCGCGCATGTTCCCGATGGCCGGGCTGCTCGGCTGGAGCGATGAAGTAGAGGTCGTCCAGAGCACGGTGCTTCGCAACCAGCCCTGGGCCGCCCGCACGGAGGCACCCGAAATATGTCCCGATTGATCGCCCGCACCCTGGGCTTCGCCGCGCGGCTTCGCCGCTGCGACAACGGCCTCGCCTTCGTCGAGTTCGCGATGGCGCTGCCGGTGCTGACCACGCTCAGCCTGGCGGGGCTGGAATCGGCCAATCTCGCTTTGGCGCATCTGCGCGTCAGCAACATCGCGATGATGGCCGCAGACAACGGCTCGCGGGTTCGCGACAGCATCGATGAATCGAACATCATCGAACTGTTCACCGGCACCAAGCTGACCGGCGACAGCATCGATTTCCGCAACAACGGCCGGATCATCCTGTCGAGCATCGAGCAGAGCCCCTTTGACGACGAGAATAACGGCAACGGCAACGATCCTGGCGGCTGCGACGAAAGCAATCCGGGCAATGGCGAGTGCGACCCCAACGGGGCACAGTGGATCCGCTGGCAGCGCTGCGACGGCGCCCGCAACGTCGCCTCCGCCTACGGGGCGGAAGGGGCTGGGCAGAACGATGCAACCCTGCAGAGCGTCGGCTCCAGCGACAACCGGATTTCGGCCGGCGAGGGGACCGCGGTCATCCTTGCGGAGGTGGTCTACGAGTATCAGCCGCTGGTGTCGGATGCGATCTTCGGCCAGCCGATCATCCGCTACGAAGCCGCGTTCAACGTCCGCCAGCGGACCAATCAGACGCTGACCAACACCTCCAACCTCAGCGCCGCCCAGATCCGCACCTGCAACTGGCGCCAGCCTTGAGCCGTCCCCCGTCCGTATTATATCGATAATACAGCTTGAAGCGCCGCCCAATCTGCCTAGATTGGCGCTATGAGCGGACCGATCAGCGTTTCCCTGCCCCACAAGCTCGGCGCCGACGAGGCGAAGCGGCGGATCGCGGCCAATCTGGACGGGCTCGTCGCGCAGCTTCCGGCCAATGCGAGGGTCACGTCCGCCTGGCACGGCGATGAGCTGGCGATGGGCGTCGCCGTGCTCGGGCAGTCGGTCGATGCCCGCATCCTCGTCGAAGAGAAACTGGTCCGGGTCAGCATCTTGCTGCCGCCGGCGCTCGGCATGTTCCGCGACGCGATCGCCAAGCGGCTCGGCCGGGATGCCGGCGGGCTCCTTGGCGACGCCAGGAAGAGCTAGGAGCGGTTTCGATTGCGACGGCGCGACGGCGGCGCTTCGCTTCGGACCAGCGAATGGATCCGGCAACGTTCGCCCTCGACGATGAAGCTCGATGAGTTGTCGAGCGTGCTTCCGTAGCGCGTATCGACCCCCAGCCGGAACGCGCTCTGGATGTTGAAGCAGGAGACCGCCAGCGTCGCCCGATACCAGTTGCGGCGCTGATCCTGCAGATAGACGATCGTGTCGCTGACCGGACGGAAGGTGCGGATCGCGTTGAAGCCGACGAACGGAATGCGCGCTTCGGGCTCGCGTGGGCCACGCTGGTCGGCGAGCGCGGGCGTTGCGGCGAGCAAAGCGACGATGGGGATAAGAAGCGTTTTCATGGGCTTGCCGCTAGGCTCTCGCGACTGAACCGGAGCTGACCAATGGCCCCTGTTCGCCCGCCCCGCTTCACGCTAGATCGTCCGTGGCAAGAGGAGGCGGGATGCGGCACATCGCGGTGATCGGCTCTGGGCCGGCGGGCTATTACAGCGCGGAGGCGCTGCAAAAGGCCTATGGCGACGAGGTGCGGGTCGACATGATCGATCGCATGCCCGTGCCCTACGGGCTGATCCGCTTCGGAGTGGCGCCGGATCACCAGTCGATCAAGGGGGTCTACAAGCGCTACGAAAAGGTCGCGCTCAGCGACAATGTCCGCTTTTGCGGCAACGTGCTGGTCGGGCGCGACGTCTCGATTCCCGAGCTGCTCGCGCTCTACGACGCGGTGATCCTCGCCACCGGCGCGCCCAACGATCGTCCGATCGGGATCGAGGGCGACGATTTGCCCGGCGTGATCGGCTCGGCGGCCTTCGTCGGCTGGTATAACGGCCACCCCGAATTCGCCGACATCGCGCCGCCGCTGGAGGTCGAGGCCGCGGTGGTGATCGGCAACGGCAATGTCGCGCTCGACGTCGCCCGCATCCTCTCCAAGACCCCGGCCGAGTTCGTCGGCTCCGACATCGTCGCCCATGCCTTCGGCGCGCTCGGCAACAGCGCGATCAGCCAGATCCACATCCTCGGCCGGCGCGGGCCGCACCAGATCGCGATGACCCCCAAGGAATTGGGCGAGCTCGGCCATCTCGCCAATGCGGCGCCGCGCGTCGATCCCGCCGATTTTCCGCCGCTGCTCGACGATGCCCTGCTCGAGCCCGGCCAGCGCAAGTCGGTCACTCATTTGCGCGATTTCGCGCTGCTTGAAGGCGGCAAGGCGAAAACCATCCACTTCGATTTCTTCGCCAGGCCGGTGCGCATCGAAGGCGCCGGCAAGGTCGAGCGGATCCTTGTCGAGAAAACCAGGCTCGACGAGCGCGGCGCTGCGATCGGCACCGGCGAGACCTACACCATCCCCTGCGGCCTGATCGTCTCGTGCATCGGCTACAAGACCCCGCCGATCGAGGGCGTCGCTTATGAGGCCGACCAGGGCCGCTTCGCCAATGCCGACGGGGTGATCGGCGGCGGCCTTTATTGCGTCGGCTGGGCGCGGCGCGGGCCGACCGGAACGATCGGCACCAACCGCCCCGACGGCTATGAAGTGGCCGAGACGATCGTCGCCGCGCTCGGCCCCGGCAACAGCCGCAAGCCCGGCCGCGCCGGCCTCGACGCCCTGCTCGAAGGGCGCGGCGTCGAACTCGTCACCTTCCGCGATTGGCAGCGGATCGAGGCGGCCGAGACGGCCCGCGCCCGCGAAGGATCCCCACGCGAAAAATTCGTCGCGATCGAGGAGATGCTCGGCGCCCGCAAGGGCTGAGCCCCGCACCGCCTTGCCCAAGCGGGGCGCAGCCTTTAGCGTTGGGCGCGACGCACAAGGGGGGACGCATGGCCGGCCACGTCTTCATCAGCCACGGTTCGGAAAATCGCGACGAGGCCGACGAGATCTCCGCCTTCCTCGAGAGTCGCGGGATCAAGACCTGGATCGCGCCGCGCGACGTGCGCCCCGGCATGGATTATTCCGAGCAGTTGCAGAGCGCGATCGAGGAGTGCCTGGCCTTCGTCGTGATGGTCAGCGACATGGCCAACAAATCGCCTTATGTGCGCGCCGAGACCGAGATGGCCTTCTCCAACTCGAAGCCGATCTTCCCGGTCCGCAAGAGCGATATCCAGCCGGCCGCCGGGCTCGCTTTCTTCCTCAAGATCCGCCACTGGACCGACGCCTACGGGCCGCGGGCGCAAGCGGGCATGGACCGGCTTGCCGAGGAGCTGCGCACGCTGAGCGGCCTGCCCGCTGAAGAGGCGCCGCCCGCGCCGCCGCCCGCGCCTCCTCCGCCTCCGCCTCCGCCGCCTCCGCCTCCGCCTCCGCGCCAGCCTACACCGCCGCCGCCATCGCCGGCCGGATCGCAGGCGCCCACCGGTCAGTCGCTGCCGCCGGCCCCGCCAATTGTGCCGGCACCGGCCGAGCGCACCTCACCGCCCGCCCCCGCCCCAGCTCCGGCCCCGGTCACGGCGGAAGACGAAGCCCTGCTGCGCGCCGCGATCGGGCCCAATGCCGATCTCTATCTCGCTCGTTTCCGCGAGATGGAGCAAAAGAACAGCGTGGCGAGCTGGAACACGGCCGCCTGTCTCGCCAATTTCTTCTGGTTTGCCTATCGCAAGATGTGGCTGTGGATGGCGGTGGTCGGCTTCGCGGTGATCCTGATCACCGTCGTCGGCCTCGCCAATCCCGTCGCCGGCACGGTGCTGACCATCGCCCTGCTGATCGCGACCTTCCCCGTCGGCATCTTCGGCAATTATCTCTATCGGCAGCAGCTCAGATCGACGATCGCCAGCGCACGCTCCGCCTGCGGCGACGTCGCGCGGACGGTGGCGAGCCGCGGCGGGGTCTCGAAAATCGCGCTGATCGCGTCCATCGCCACCGTCGCGGTCATCGTGATCGTCGGCATCTTCCTGGTCGTGCAGCAAATCGAGCGGCAGAAGGCGGCGAATCCGGTTCCGGCTCCGGCTCCAGTTCCGGCTCCCGCGCCTGCCCCGGGCCCACCCGTCAATCCCGTCCCGACCTCCGGCATCGATCCGGCCCTGATCCCCGGGCGCTGGACCGACACCGGCGATTGTGCGAACGCCCTTGAATATACCGCCGATGGCCGGGTCAACGCACCCGACGGGTCGTCGGGAGTTTGGCAGCTGAACGGCGACCAGCTGACGGTCTCCGGCGCCAATGGCAGCCAGACCGTGCGGATCACCTCGATCGACCAGAGCGCCGCTTATGCGGTGAACCCCGATGGCTCGGTGATCGCCTCGCAGCGCTGCTGAGGCGAGAGGCGGCCATGCGCGCTTGCGCTGGGCCGACCCCCTCCCTATAGACCCCCGGCCCCGCCGGCCTCGATGAGGCCGCGCGTAACGGTCGGGGAGTAGCTCAGCCTGGTAGAGCACTGTCTTCGGGAGGCAGGGGCCGGAGGTTCGAATCCTCTCTCCCCGACCATTATTCATTGAACACGGTGCGGGGCACCATGTTCAATGAATAATCCACCGGAGGCAAACTTCCCTACGCTCTATTGCTCTGGCCTGGTTTCAGCGGGACACCCCGTAATTTCCACAGCCACCCGGAAACCATGATGCAAGCGGCTGTGCGCTAAACGAAATTCCTGCCGGTTCCAGTTCTGGTCCGATCCGGTCACGGCGGGTCCCCTCCACCCCAGGGGGCCCGCCGCTTTTTCGTTTCAGCTCTTTGCGGCCCGCCTGAACCATCAGCCTCTAGATGACGGCGAAATATGTCGAGTCGAGGCTGAACGGGCCGCTGATGTAGGCGAACAGTTGCGCTGCCGCGGCGCCGTTGCCGTCGGCATCGAACATCAGCGCGCCCGTCGTCGGATCGTAGATGATGCGATCGTTCGCGTCCGCCGCGGCGGTGCCCGTGACGAAGGCGCCCGCGGGCAGCGCCCCCGGCGTCAGGCCGAAGCGCGCGGCATCCAGCCCGATCTTGTCATCGAAGGTGAAGCCGTGAATCTGGTCCACATTGGCCGTGGCCGCAAGCGCCCCGAACGCCGTGCCGGGGGCGGTGTTGAGGGCGGTGCTGAACAGGAAGATGTCCGCGCCGCCATTGCCGACCAGCACGTCCTTGCCCGCGCCGCCGTCGAGGATGTTGGCGCCGGCATTGCCGTAGATCGCCTGGGCGAATTCGTTGCCGGTGAGGTCGATCGCCGCGACGCCCGGATTGGAGTTGGTGGTGATCATCTCCACCTCTGCCCCAGCCCGCAGACGATAGTCGGCAGCCGTGAGAATCCGGTCGCTGCCGCCGCCGACGCTTTCGAAGATCGTCTCCTGGCCGTCGATGAGATAATACCAGTCATTGCCGGCCAGGCCCACGAGACTATCGGCGCCGCCGCCGCTGTTCAGCTGATTGTTGCCGGCATTTCCGTAGATCGCCTGTGCGAACCCGTTCCCGGTCAGATTGATCGCGTCCGTTCCGCCATGGTTTGTGGTGGTCAGCATCTCGATCTCAGCTCCGCTGCTCAGCACGTGGCTGACGCTGGCGAAGACGCGGTCCGTCCCCCCGGCCCCTTCATGCACCCGGTCGTCTGCGTGACGAACGAAATACCAGTCGTCCCCCTGGAAACCGTACATGTGATCCCCGCCCCCGCCGCCATCCAGGATGTTCGCGCCCGCATTGCCGAGGATGCTCTGGCGGAATTCGTTGCCGGTGATGTCGATTGCCGCGGTGCCCGCCTGAAAATCGGTGCTGATCTCCTCCACTGCGGACCCCGCCCGCAGACGATAGTCGACAGCGGTGAAGAGCCGGTCATAGCCGCCGGCGGCGCCCGCGGTTTCGAACACGACCTCGCGCCCATCGACGATCACGTAACTGTCATTGCCGTCCAGCCCGACCAGGCTGTCCGCGCCGCCGCCGCCGTTCAGCTGGTTGACGCCGGCATTGCCGTAAATCGCCTGGGTAAAGGCATTGCCGGTCAGGTTGATCGCCTTGGTGCCGACATTGAGGTAAGTGGTCATCATCTCGACTTCCACGCCCGCGGCCAAAATGTAGCTGGTGCTGGCGAAGATCCGGTCCGTGCCACCGCCCACGGCCTCAAGCACCACGTCCGCGCCATCGATGACGAAGTACCAGTCATTCCCGCCGAGGCCGATCATGGTGTCGCCGCCCTCGCCGCCGGTGAGCTGATTGGCGCCGGCATTGCCGCGGATCGTCTGCGCCAGCTTGTTGCCGGTCAGGTTGATCGCCGACGTGCCGGCATCGTCCAGCGTGGCCAGAGTCTCGATCGATTGCCCCGCACCAAGGGCATAGCTCAGGCCGGTAAGGAGCGTGTCATTGCCTTCCCCGGCGATCTCCTGAACCTCGTCGCCCGCGCTGTCGACCCGGTAGGTGTCGTCTCCGCCATAGCCGACCATGATCCGGTCCGCCGCGCCGCCGCCGTCGAACGAATCCGGTGCGGACGTGCCGAGCAGGACGTTGGCGCGGTCGATCTCCCAATAGCTCAGTGCGATGTCGTTGGAAGATGCGGACGCGGTGACAAAACCGTGATCGCCGTGCCCATCCATGCTCCAGCCATAGGTGCCGTAGCGCCAGCCGTCCGACCCGCCGCCGGGTTCGAGGACAATCTCAGCGCCGATCTTGCGCCCGTTCATGTCGAACAGCTGGGCATGTTCGTCGAGGCCCCAGGTGATGAGGAAGAGATCGTCATCGACGACCGTCACGTTCGAATAGGATTGCTCGCCCGCGGTAATGGTGTTCGCGATGAACTCGGCGGTCCTCGCCGTGCCGTCGGCATTGAAGATCCGGGCAACGATCCCGTAGCTGCTCCCGTCAACGACCGTGCGCGAGACGGTGAGGACGAAGCCGCCGTCCGGCAGCGCGGCGGCGGTCATGAGCTTGCCGCTCATGACGATCGGGGCGCCGAGCATCGTGCCATCCGCCGCGAAGCGCTGGGCCGCCGGGTTCACCGCGAAAGGGGTATAGATGAAGCCGATGAAGCCCCCGCCCTCCAATGCCTCATAGCGGTAAAAATCCGCCGAGTTGTTCGAGCCGATCGCGAAGCTGGAGCCGACCGTCTGCAGCGCGGAATCGAGCAATTGCCCGGTCACGGTGACGGTGCTTCCGGACGTAATGGTGGTGGACGTGACGAGGATATTGCCGTCGTCGAGCTCGACAAGCTGATCGACCGCGGTGATGGGGAAGCCGAGGTCCGGCGAAGTCGCCAGCAGCGTTCCCGTACGGCTGTACTGGTTGACAACGGTGTCGGCGCCGGCGGAATCCAGCGCGACGAAGCTGCCATCCTGCAGCCAGATCGGAGGTCGGGCATTGGACGTGGCGATCTCCGCGCTGACGTCATTGCCATCGGCGTCGAGCACCTGAATGCGGTAGCTGTCGGTCGACTGATACCAGAAGACGAGGACGTCGCCGGTCGGGGACGTCAGGACGATCTGCCAATTTTGATCGCCCGCCGTGACGTTGTTGACGACCTGGCTGCTGATCTTCAGGAATGGGTTGGCCACAAATTACCTCCACCAATTGTGCTGAGCAAGACGGTTCGAACGGGAAATCCGCGCTTCCCGCGCGAACCGCGATAATGCAGCTTTAGATCACCACGAAATAGCTGGCGTCGAGCGGGATCGGGCTGTTGATATAGCCGAAGAGCTGTGCCGCGGCGGCGCCGTTGCCGTCGGCATCGAACATCAGCGCGCCGGTCGCCTGATCGTAGATGATGCGATCGTCCGCATCCGCCGCGGCGGTGCCGTTGACGAACGCACCCGCCGCCAGCGCCCCCGGCGCGAGCCCGAAGCGGGCGGCGTCGAGCCCGATCTTGTCGTCAGTGCCAAAGCCGTGAATCTGGTCCACATTGGCGGTGGCCGCGAGCGCCCCGAACGCGGTGCCGGGGGCGGTGTTGAGCGCGGTGCTGAACAGGAAGATATCCGCGCCGCCATTGCCGACCAGCACGTCCTTGCCCGCGCCCCCATCGAGGATGTTGGCGCCGGCATTGCCGTAGATCGCCTGGGCGAGTTCGTTGCCGGTGAGGTCGATCGCCGCGGTCCCGAAATTGGAATTGGTGGTGATTAGCTCCACCGACGCGCCCGCCTGCAGTTCATAATCGACGCTCGCGAAGACCCGGTCGTTGCCCTGGCCGGCGCTTTCGAACACCGCCTCGCCGCCGTCGACGATGTAGTACCAGTCGTCGCCGCCGAAGCCGGCGAGGCTGTCCGCCCCGCCGCCGCCGTTCAGCTGATTGGCGCCCGCATTGCCGTAAATCCCCTGCACCAGCGCATTGCCGGTCAGGTTGATCGCCGCCGTGCCGGGGTTGAAGATGGTGGTCAGCATCTCGACCTCCGCCCCCGCCGACAGCGTGTAGCTGACGCTGGAGAAGACGCGGTCGTTGCCGCCGCCGGCTTCCTCGGCGATCACGTCCCTGGTGTCGCTGACGAAATATTGATCGTTGCCGCCGAGGCCGACCATGAAGTCGCCGCCTCCGCCGCCGGTCAGCTGGTTGTTCCCGGCATTGCCGTAGATGATCTGGGCCAACTCGTTGCCGATGATGTCGATCGCCGCCGTGCCGATATGCAGGTCGGTGGTGATCATCTCCACCGACACGCCCGCCTTGAGGCGATAATCGACGCTCGCGAAGATCCGGTCGCTGCCCTGGCCCGCGCTTTCGAACACCGCCTCGCGACCGTCGACGATAAAGTACCAGTCGTCGCCGCCGAAGCCGGCCAGGCTGTCCGCCCCGCCGCCGCCGTTCAGCTGATTGGCGCCGGCATTGCCGTAAATCCCCTGCACCAGTTCGTTGCCGGTCAGGTTGATCGCGGTCGTACCGATATTCGAGGTGGTGGTCAGCATCTCGACTTCGGCACCGGCGGCAAGCGCATAGCTGGTGCTGGCGAAGACCCGGTCCGTACCGCCGCCGACGGCCTCCTGCACGACGTCGTTCGCGTCGCTGACGAAGTAGAAGTCGTTGCCGCCAAGGCCGATCAAGGTGTCGCCGCCGCCGCCACTGGTGAGCTGATTGTTGCCGGCATTGCCGCGGATCGTCTGGGTCAGCTCGTTGCCGCCCAGGTTCAGCGGCGTCGTGCCGGCTTCGTCCGAAGTGATCAGGAGTTCGACCTCGGCGCCGGCCCGAAGCTGGTGGCTGACGCTGGCGATGACCGTGTCATTGCCCTCGCCCGTCCACTCGTGGACGATATCGCCCGCGCTGTCGACGTCGAAGACGTCGTCGCCGCCGAAGCCGGCCATGATCCGGTCGGTCGCCCCCGCGCCGTCGAACGTCTCGCCACTGGCATCGCCGATCAGGATGTTCGCGCGATCGACCGACCAGTAGATGAGCTCGGTCGGATTGCCCGAGCCCTGCCTGCCGATCGAAACGAAGGTATCGGCATCGATGCCCTCGATGCCGTCTTCCAGGGCAAAGAAGGGGGTCTGAATCAAATCGCCGAGGGCGCGCCCGCTCGCATGATAGATCTGGGCACGCGATGGCTGGCCGACGATGAACAGGCCGTCGTCCAGCGCGGCAACCGAAATCGACTCGGCGACGTCCGTGATGAAGGTGCGCTCGTTACGGGCGGAGCCGTCGGCGTTGAACACCTGCATGTAGGAATTGAAGACGATGAAGGGGCCGGGGAGAACGATCCTCTCGGTCCCGACGACGACATAGCCGCCGTCGGAAAGCGCCTGAATCTCCGAGCGATAATATCCGCGGTCGAGCGCCGTCGCGGCGGCGAGCGGAACCCCGTTCGCGTCGAAGGCGTGGATGGTCTGGGCCTCGCCCAAGACCTCGCCGAGGACCGCGAAGCCGCCGCCCGTCAACGCGGTCACTTCGGACGCGAAACCGGTCGAGGCGGCGACTTCGAAGTTGGAGCCGATCAGGTCGAGCGTGGAGGTCAGCAACTGACCCCGCAGGTTCCCGTTCGCGTCGTTATAGGTGATGAGGATATTGCCGTTGGCGAGCTCGGTGGCGCGACCGGGGCCCGGGGTGAAACCGGTGGTCTGATCGACGATCTGGCCGGCCGAATCGTAGCGGACGACGGCGGCGGCATTGATCGCGACGATGTCGCCATAGGCGAGCAGGGTCGGCGAGGTCTCGAAGACATTGGGGGAGTAAGGAGGAACGACGACGTCGCCATCCTCGTCGAGCACGGTCACGGTCGTGCTACCGTTCGAGCCGACCTGGAGGAGCTGATCCGCCGGAGAAGCGAAGAGGAAGATGTCCGCGCCTGCAACAGGCGCGACGGTCCGCACGATGGTGATGAAGGGCATAAATTCTCCGGTCTGGATTTTGGCCTAGGACTCACTCCTATCAAATCGGCGCCATTTTGGATATGCGAAAATCACGCCGATTCATGGGCTTCAGCTGCACTGACCCATGTCAATGTCAAAAGCCCGGCTTTGCACGGTTGCGAACCGTGCGCGCCCTTCCGCTTCAGGCCAGCAGATGCTTCTGGATCTTGCCGGCGGCGGTGCGCGGGAATTCGGCGACGAAATCGAAGCGGCGCGGGACCTTGTAAGGGGCCAGCCGCTCGCGGCAAAAGGCGCTGAGCGCATCGCCGTCGGTGGGGCCGGCGCCCGGCGCGAGTTGGACGAAGGCGTGGCCGACCTCGCCCCATTTGGGGTCCTGCTCGGCGAGCACCGCGGCGTCGGCCACGGCCGGATGCGCGAAGAGGACGTTCTCGACCTCGGCCGGATAGACGTTCTCACCGCCCGAAATGTACATCTCCTTGCGGCGCCCCGCGATCCAGTAGAAGCCGTCCGGATCGCGCCGGGCGAGGTCGCCGGAGATCAGCCAGCCGTCGTCGCTGAACGCGGCCCGGGTCGCCTCGGCATTGCGCCAATAGCCGGGCGTCACCCCGGGGCCGGCGAAGTGCAGCTCGCCGACCTCGCCATCGGGAAGCGGGCGCCCGTCCGGTCCGACGATCCGCGCCGAACAGAGCAGTTGCGGCTTGCCGACCGAGCCCACCCTGTCCCAGGCGTTCGCCGGATCGACCAGGAAGGCGGTCGGCCCGGTCTCCGTCATCCCCATGCCGTTGCAGACCCGGACGCCCAGATCGCGATAGCGCAGGACGAGCGCGTCGGGGAGCGGCGCGCCCCCGCAGCCCCAATGGCGCACCGCGTCGAGCGGCGCGGCGGCGAAGCGCGGATGATCGATCAGGCTCTGATAGACGGTCGGCACCGCGAACACGGTGTCGAGCCGGCGCCCCTCGAGCGCCGTCACCAGCGTCTCGGCGTCGAAGCCGTCCATCACGCTCACCCGCCCGCCCGCGATCAAAGTCGGCAGCGCGTGCAGGTTGATCCCGGCGGTGTGGAAGATCGGCAGGAAGCTCGCCGTCCGATCGTCGGCGCGCAAGTCGATGCAGGCGCCGATGCTGACATAATTGGCGAGCGCCATCCGGTAGGTGTAAATCACCCCCTTGGGCCGGCCGGTCGTTCCCGACGTGTAGAGCAGATACCAGATGTCGGCGGCGGGCCAGGTCGCGCGGCACAAGACGGGCGGGGCCGCGGCGAGCGCCGCTTCATAGTCGCCGTCGAAATCGATCGCCGGCGGCGCGGCGAGCGCGATCACCGCTTGCGCCTCCCCGGCGCCGTGAAACAGCAGGCTCGGCTCGGCATCGGCGAGCAGGCCGTCGAGCTCGGCCGGCGGCATCCGCCAGTTGAGCGGCACGAGGATCGCGCCGAGCCGCGCGCAGGCGAACAGGAGCTCGAAAAATTCGACCCGGTTGCGGGTCAGCACCGCCACCCGGTCGCCGGCCGCGATCCCGCGCGCCGCCAGCAGCGCCGCGACGGCGTCGGCCCGCGCGTCGAGCGCGGCATAGCTCAGCGTCCGTCCGCTCGCCGCATCCTCGAACGCGATCTTGTCCGGGGTCAGCGCGGCGCGCTTGGCGATCAGATCGGGGAGGTCGGCGATCATCGCTGGCGAAGACCTTCCGAGACCATGTCGATCGCCCGGTCGGCGACCTCCTCCGGCGCGACATCGTCGCCCCAGATGCCGTAGCGCATGCCCAGGAACACGCTCATTCCGATCAACGCCCAGGCGCGAAGCTCGTCCGGCCCCTCGGTGATCTCGCCCCGCGCGCGGGCCGCCGCCAGGCCTTGGCGATAGCCTTCGACGAAGGTGAGATAATGGGCGCGATAGACGTCTTCGGCGACGAACTGCGCCTCCTCGATGATCCGGTAGAGCTCGGGATGCCGGCGGGTGAAGGCGATGAAGGCGGCGAGCCCGAGCCGCTCGGCGGCGAGCCGGTCGGGGGCGCCGCGCACCGCCTCGGCGACATGCTGGCGGGTGGCCCGGCTCATGTCGCCGACCAGCGCGCGGAACAGTTCCTCCTTGCTCTCGAAATAGGTGTAGAAGGTGCCGAGCGCGACGCCCGCTCGCTGGGTGATGCCGGTGATCGCCGCCTCATGATAGCCGCGCGCGCCGAATTCCTGCGCCGCCGCCTCGAGCAGCTTGCGCACCGTCTTGCGCCCGCGCTCGGTGCGCGGCGCCTTGTCGGCCGAAACCGCGGCTTGCCCGAGGTCGTTCATTCGAAGCTCCTCCCCGCGCCCGAACCTGAACCGACTTTCAGGTGAGCGCAAGCGCCCACCGGCAGATCGTGTGCGCACAAATAATTGTGCGGCGAAAACCCCTGTTTAACGATTCCGGACCTAGTGTTGCGATGCTACGGAGGCGGGGCGGCAATGAAATTGGTAGTGATGCGTAAAGGCGGCGGCGGCCAGGTCGCGATCAACCCGGAGGCGGTGACCTTCGTCCGCTCGGCCGCGGGCGCCTTCACCGACATCTTCTTCGACGGCCAGCAGGTCGCGGTCGAGGGGACGTTCGACGAGGTCGTCAGCCGGCTGTCGCTGGTCGATCGCCGCAGAGCCTCCGAAGACCAAAGCGGCCAAGACGGTTCGACCTTCGGGAGTTGGAGCCGCTAGGCTGAATCGACGCCCTACTTGAACATTGACTCAGGTTTCAGTTTGAGGCATTGAGCCCCCGGCCGCAGACCCCGTGAGAGGGTGCGCGGCCCAGGAGGGGTCTTGCTGGAATTCACCGCTTCGGACGGCGTGCGAATCGCCTATCGCGACACCGGCAACGGCACGCCGCTGGTGCTTTTGCACGGGCTGATGGCGCATGCCGGCTTCTTTCGCGCGCAGGACGATCTCGCCCGCGATCATCGGGTGATCGCGATCGATCTTCGCGGCCACGGCGCTTCGGCGCATGGCGGCGAGCGGCCGGCGGTCGAGCGGATGGCCGCCGACGTCACCGAACTGGCCGAGGCGCTGGACCTGAGCCATGCGATCGGCATCGGCTGGTCGCTCGGCGCGACCATTCTTTGGCATGTGCTTGCAGGCCCCGCCGCCGCGCGCTTCGCCGGCGCCGTCGTCGTCGATATGACCGCGCGGGTCCGCAACGACGCGGAATGGGATCTGGGCCTGTCGAGCGAAGCCTGCGAGGCGCGCAGCCTGGCGATCAGCGACGATTTCGAAAGCTTCGCGCTGACCGCCGGCCAGGCGATCTTCGCCCAGCCGGTGGCGGCCGAGCATCGCGGCCTGGCCGATTGGGCGAGCCTCGAATTCGCGCGCAACGATGCCGGCGCGATCGGCGCGGTCTGGGCGAGCCTGATCCGTCAGGACGTCCGTGCGCTGCTCCGCCGGATCCAGCATCCAACCTTGATCGTCCATGGCGCGCAGAGCGAGCTTTACGGCGAGGACACCGCCGACCATCTGGTCGCCGCTTTGCCCGACGCCCGCGCCGTCCGCTTCGAGAAATCCGGCCACGCCCCGCATCTCGAAGAGCCCGAATTGTTCAACGCCACGGTCCGCGCTTTCGCGGCGCGCCTGTCTCGCGCGCCCGCCCCCCACGCCACTGATTCCCAGGGAGACTGACGATGAAAACCACAGCCACCAGCCTGAAGCTCGGCGTCGCCATCGCGGCGCTCACCGCCTTCGCCACCCCCGCGCTCGCGCAGGACGACCCCGCCGCCGTCGACTCGGTCAGCGAGGCCGAACTCGAGGCCCAGTCCGGCGACGATCAGAACGTCGTCGTCACCGCCCGGCGCCGCGCCGAGAGCCTGCAGGACGTGCCGATCGCGGTCAGCGCCTTTTCGGGCGAGGCCCTCGAGCGCCAGGGCGCGACCGACATCACCGACCTTTCGGACATCACCCCGAACGTCACGCTGGAGACCTCGCGCGGCACCAACACCACGCTCACCGCCTTCATCCGCGGCGTCGGCCAGCAGGATCCGGTGGCCGGCTTCGAAGCCGGCGTCGGCCTTTATCTGGACGACGTCTTCCTCAATCGTCCGCAGGCGGCGGTGCTCGACATTTACGACGTCGAGCGGATCGAAATCCTGCGCGGCCCGCAAGGTACGCTCTACGGCCGCAACACGATCGGCGGCGCGATCAAATATGTGACCCGCAGGCTCGACGCCGATCCCAATTTCCGGGTCCGCGCCAATGTCGGCACCCATGAGCAGGCCGATCTGATCCTCACCGCCAGCACCCCGCTTTCCGACCAGGTACGGATCGGCGCGTCGGCCGCGAGGCTCAGCCGCGACGGCTATGGCGAGAATCTGAACAACGGCCTCGACAATTACAATCGCGACATCTGGGCCGCGCGCGGTACCATCGAGCTGCAGCCTGCGGACAATGTCTTCATCCGGATCACCGGCGATTACAGCCGCGACAATAGCGATCCGCGCAACGGCCATCGCCTGATCGCCGGCATCGCGACCGGCGCGCCGGTGCTCGACGACGTCTTCGACACCCGGGCCGGGCTCAACACGCCGGAGCAGAGCGTCGAGGCCTATGGCGGCGCGATCCGCGCCGAGTTCGAGTTCGGCGATTTCACGCTCCGCAACATCCTCGCCTACCGCCAGGACCGGACCAGGACGTCGATCGATTTCGACTCGCTGCCCGCAGCCGACGTCGATGTGCCGGCGATCTACCGCAACCGGCAATTCTCGAACGAGACCCAATTGCTCTACCAGAACGACGGGCCGCTTCAGGGCCTGGTCGGAGTCTATTATCTCGACGCCAACGCCAACAATATCTTCGACGTGATCCTGGCGACGACCAGCCCGATCTTCCTGCCGGGCTTGACCGCCTCGACCTTCGGCGACGTCGATACCTCGACCTGGGCGATCTACGGCGATTTCACCTACGATCTGACCGACCAGCTCCAGCTCTCGGTCGGCGGCCGCTACACCCACGACCGCCGCGAGGCGACGGTGATCCGGGCGAACCTGCTGAACGGCCCGTCACCGGAACTTGGCGGCCTTCCGATCAACGGCATCTTCAATGCGGTGACGAACCCGACCGGACGCCAGTTCGGCGCGCTGACCTCCAATTTCAGCGGCGAGGAGACCTTCAACGAGTTCACCCCGCGCGCCTCGCTCAGCTTCCGCCCGAACGAGGACCATACGATCTACGTCAGCTATGCGCGCGGCTTCAAGGGCGGCGGTTTCGATCCGCGCGGCCTTTCCACCGCCGCCCCCGATCTCAACGGCAACGGCACGCGTGAGCAGGATGAAATCTTCGACTATTTCCTGTTCGAGCCTGAGACCGTCACCAGCTACGAGATCGGCTACAAGGCCGATCTGTTCGACCGCCGCCTGCGCCTGGCCATCGCCGGCTTCTACGCCGATTATACCGACGTCCAGGTGCCGGGCTCGGTCGGCGCGGTGATCAACGGCGTCCCGACCTTCGTCGGGGTGACCACCAATGCCGGCGCGGCCTCGTTCAAGGGGATCGAGATCGAAGCTTTCGCCAACCTCCACCGCGGCGCCGACGGGTCGCGACTCAACTTCTCGGGCACGCTCGGCTATCTCGACGCGCAATATGACGAGTTCATCACCAACGTCGCCGGCTTCGACGCGAACGGCGTTGCGACCCCGGGCTCGCCGGCCCGGCCGGTCGACGTCGCCGATTTCCGGCGCATCCAGAACACGCCGAAATGGACGATGTCGGGGACGCTGGATTTCTCGACCCCGCTGGGCGGTGGCGAACTCTCGGCCGCGACCACTTTGTCCTACCGCAGCAAGACCTTCCAGTTCGAGACGCCGAGCCCGTTCCTCGATCAGCCCGGCTATGCTTTGTGGGATGCAAGCCTGGTCTGGAGCAGCGCGGACGACCGCTACACGGTCGGGCTCCATGCGAGGAACATCCTCAACAAGGAATATATCACGTCGGGCTATCAGTTCTTGACGGTCAACCCGGTCACCGGCGTACCGTTGCGGACCGCAGCCGGCGCCCTGCGCCCGAGCCTGGGCACCGAGGGCGTGGTCACCGCCTTCTACGGCAATCCACGCCAGATCACGCTCAGCCTCGGGCTGAATTTCTAACATGGCGCAGGCGGGGAGCAGGAGCGAAGCGGACGTGGCGGGGCGCCGGGTCCTCCTCGTCCTGCTCCTCGCCTACATCTTCAACTTCGTCGACCGCCAGATCATCTCGATCCTGGCCAAGCCGATCCAGGCCGACCTTGGCCTAACCGACACGCAATTGGGCCTGATGGGCGGGATCGCGTTCGCGCTCTTCTATTCGGGATTGGCCATCCCGATCGCCTGGCTCGCCGACCGTAACAACCGGGTGAACATTATCGCCTTTTCGGTCGGGCTCTGGAGCCTGTTCACGGCCGCCTGCGGCTTCGCCCAGAATTTCTGGCAATTGTTCCTCGCACGCATGGGCGTGGGGATCGGCGAGGCTGGCGGCGTGGCGCCGTCCTACGCGCTCGTTTCCGATTTCTATCCGAAAGAGAAAAGGGGGCGCGCCCTCGCCTTCTTCTCACTGGGTATCCCGATCGGCTCGGCGCTCGGCATCTTCTTCGGCGGCTGGATCGCCACTCAGCTGGACTGGCGCGCCGCCTTCCTGATCGTCGGTCTGGCCGGACTCCCGGTCGCGCTGCTCGTGCGCCTGCTGATCCGCGAGCCGGCCCGGGGCGGCCTGGACGGGGGCGGTGCCGCCGCGACCCCGGCCCCGCCCTTTCGGATCGTGGCGGCCAGACTTGCGCGAACCCCCAGTTTCTGGCTGCTTTCGTTCGGCGCGGCCTCCGGTTCGATTCTCGGCTACGGCCTGATCTTCTGGCTTCCAAGCTTCTTCGGGCGCAGCTTCGACATGGCGGGCATGGCGCCGCTCCTTGATTTGATGCCGGGGTGGTTCACCGGCGGATCCGATCCCGATTTGCTGCGCGTCGCCGTCTTCTACGGATCGATCGTGCTGGTCGGCGGCGTGGCTGGAACCCTGCTTGGCGGCTGGCTCGGCGACCGCGCCGGCCCCGACCGACCCGGCTCATACGCGCTCGTGCCGGCGATCTGTTTCACGCTTGCGGCGCCAATTTTCGCCTTCGGCCTGTTCGCCCCCAGCCTCGGGCTCGCCTGGCTGCTTTTCACCGTCGGCCAGATGCTCGCTCTCGCCTGGCTCGGCCCGGTGATCGCCGCCGTCCAGCACATCGTCCCCGCCAATATGCGGGCGACCGCCTCGGCCAGCTTCCTGTTCATCAACAATTTGATCGGGATCGGCTTCGGGATATTCTTCCTCGGCTTCATGTCCGACACGATGGGGCCGCGTTACGGCGACGATTCCCTGCGCTATTCGATCCTCTACGGCCTCGTCTTCTACCTACTGAGCGCAGCCATCTACTTCGCCGCATCGCGCCGGCTGAAAGCGGACTGGGTGGGCTGAAGGGGCTGGAAAGGGCCGCGCAGTTCGGCCAAGTTCGCACGATGAAGCCGGCCTTTCTCCTGGCCCTGATCCTGATGGGCGCGTCGATGCCATCAGCCGCGACCGCGCAGGCGCCGACGGAGCCCGCCACCGCGGCCCCGCGCCAGCTCTTCCTGTTCCTCTTTCGCCCCGGTCCGGCCTGGCGGGCGGGCGTGCCGATGCACCAGCAGGATCTGCGGGCGCACGGCGCCTATCATGCCCGGCTGGTCCGCGAAGGCCGCAGCGTCGCCGGTGGCGGCTATGTCGGCGAGGAAGGCGGCATGGCGATCGTCCGCGCCGCCAATCTCGAGGAGGCGCAAGCGATGCTGGCCGCCGATCCGGCGATCGTGAACGGCGTGTTCGCCGCCGAACTCAGGCAATGGACGCCGCGCTTCCACAGCGACGCCCCTTTGGTCGAAGGACCCCGCTGAGCCCCTAAAGCGAGTTCGACCTCGGTCGAATCGCTCCAGGATATTTTTTTTGCCGCGATTTCCGAGCCGTTGGCTGATCCAGCCAACTCGAAATCGCTCTAGGTCGCGAAGGACGGATCGAGCCGGTAGGCCTTCCGCAGCAAGGCCGGCCAGGCGAGCAAATTCGCGCCCAGCTTCAGGCTCGCTTTGCCCATTTGCGCGCTGAGCTCCGGCGTGCCTTGGGGCGGATTGCTGACATTGCCGTGGCCCGCGGAAAGCGCCTTGATCTGCGCCTCGCAGGCGCGCTCCAGGAAGTAGATTTTGACGAACGCCTCGCCGACCGTCTCGCCCACCGCCAACGTGCCGTGATTGCGCAGGATCATCGCGCTCTTGTCGCCCAGGTCGGCGATGATCCGCGCGCGCTCGTCGAGATCGACCGCGACCCCCTCATAATCGTGATAGGCGACCTCGTCGCGGACCAGCATCGCGGTCTGGGTCAGGGGCAGCAGCCCGTCGCCATGCGCCGAAACCGCCTGGCCGTTGGGCGTGTGCAGATGGATCACCGCCTGCGCGTCCTCGCGCGCCATATGCACCGCGCTGTGGATGGTGAAGCCCGCCGCATTGGTGATGAACGGCGTCGGTTCGACCGGGTGGCCCTGCATGTCGACCTTGACCAGGCTGGACGCGGTCACTTCCTCGAACATGAGGTTGTAGGGGTTGAGCAGGAAATGATGCTCCGGGCCCGGCACCCGCGCCGACAAATGGGTGAAGATCAAATCGTCCCAACCATAATATGCGACCAGCCGGTAGGCGGCGGCCAGATCGATCCGGATCGCCCACTCCTCGGGGCTCACCCGCTCCTTCATCGGCGGGATCTCCACCGTCGAAAGCGCATGCGCCTCGGCCATGCTCTGGGCGATTGCGTCGACACGTCCCATCGGTAAGCCTCCTCGATTCCCCGTCTTCTTAACCCGCCGCGGCGGCCGGCGCGACCCTGTCGGGATGCGCTGCGGCGAAGGCGTCGAGCGCGCTCGCCTCCTGGTCCGCGCGGACCAGGGTCGGCCATGGTCCGAGATCGACGTCGAACCGCCGCGCATTGTACATTTGCGGGACCAGGCAGATGTCCGCCGTGGTCACCCGATCGCCGAACAGGAAGCGGCCGGCGCGCGGCGCGGCGAGCACCTCCAGCGCGTCAAAGCCTTCGCGCACCCAGTGGCGGTACCATTCGTCGCGCTCCGCCTGCGCCACGCCCATCGCCGCCAGCCGTTTCAGCACCCGCAAATTGTTGAGCGGGTGGATGTCGGCGGCGATCGTCAGGCTCAGGGCGACGACATGCGCGCGCTCGTCCGTGTCCGCGGGCAGCAACGGGGGTGCGGGATGGGTCCGATCCAGCCAGCCGATGATCGCGAGGCTCTGGGTCAGGCGCTGCCCGTCCGCCTCCAGCATCGGCACGAAGCCTTGCGGGTTACGCGCGCGATAGGCTTCGCCTTTCTGCTCGCTCTCCAGCAGGTCGACCGGGACCCGCTCATAAGCGAGCCCCTTGAGGTTGAGCGCGATCCGCACGCGATAGCTCGCCGAGGAGCGCCAATAATCGTAGAGCGTGAGCTTCATGGCACCGCATCCTAGCGGTGCGTCGGGGGGAAGACCATGGTTGCGGGCGGCGGCATCTGGGCCAAGATTCACAAATGGCTGGCGCTGCTGATGGCGATCCAGATCCTGTTCTGGATGGCGAGCGGCCTGTTTTTCGCGGCGGTGCCGATCGAGCGGGTGCGCAGCGAGCATGCGATCGCCGAGGCCGCGCCCATCGCGCTCGCCGACGCCGCGGCGGGGCTTCAGCGCCTCGCCGCATCCGGCGCGGCGACGGGCGAGAAAGTGGAGCTGCGCATGCTCGCCGGCCGGCCGGCCGCCTTGATCACCGCCAAGGGCGCCAGGCCGCGCCTCTACGATCTTGCTACCGCGCAGCCTTTGTCGCCGATCCCGATGACCCATGCCGCGCGCATTGCCGAGGCGGATTTGGAGGGCGACGCCCGCGCCGTGCGGGTCGAGCGGGTGACGCAGGCCAGCACCGAGTATCGCGGCGCGCTGCCCGCCTGGCGGGTCGATTTCGAAGGCGAGACCAGCCGCTCGCTCTACGTCGCCGCCGATAGCGGCGCGGTCGCCGCCCGCCGCTCGACGCTGTGGCGGACCTACGATTTCCTGTGGGGCCTGCACATCATGGATTGGCGCGGTCGCGAGGATTACAACAGCCCGCTCCTGATCGTCGCCTCGGCGCTCGCCCTGATCCTGACGATCACCGGCATCGTCATCATCCCCGGCCGGCTGGGCTTCACCGCCTGGCGGAGGCGCCGCCGCGCGGTGCGGAACCGGTCACAGGAGGCCGCAGCCCCACCCACGTCATCCCGGACTTGATCCGGGATCCATGAACACGGTGATAGCCAGTTCCTCGCCAAACCGTGTTCATGGATCCTGACTTTCGTCAGGATGACTGAGAAGCGCGTCTTTCCCTCAATGCTGAGCGAACAGGCTCCGGCGGCCGTCCCGGGTGAACAGGATCACCTGATAGGGCTCACGCACCCCGCTTTGCTCCATCCCCGGCGAGCCCATCGGCATGCCCGGCGCGGCGATGCCGGCGGCGTCGGGCCGCTCGGCAAGCAGGCGGCGGATGTCGGCGGCGGGGACATGGCCCTCCACCGCATAGCCGCCGATCCGGGCGGTGTGGCAGGAACGCAGATCGTCCGGCACGAACAATGAGCGCGCGACCGGCGTCAGATCGGGCAGGTCGGTGACCGTCACCTCGAAGCCCTCGCCGCGCAGATGATCGACCCAATGCCCGCAGCAGCCGCAGGTCGGGGTCTTCATCACCTCGATGCTTTGCGTCGCCGCCGCGGCGCTGCCGCAGGCGATCAGCGCCAGCGGCGCCAGCGGCGCCAGCATCGCCGTCCGTCTCGTGATCATCATCCCTTTCGTCCCCCTCAATCGACCCGCAGCCGGACGAACAGCATCGCCCCGTCCGGATCGCCATCATAGAGCGCTTCCAGCGCCCCGGGCACGAAATTCAGCGCATATTGCGCGCCGAGCCCGAAGCGCACGTTCGGCGCGACGCGAAAGTCGCGGATCGCGCCCGCGGAGACCTTGCCGACCTCATAGACCGGCCCGTGATGGCCGCCCGCGAAGGTCAGCTCATTGTTCTCGGCATATTCGGCGCGGCCGTAGAGCGTCCACGCACCCAGGCCCACGGCGCTTTCCAGCACCAGGGCCTCGGCGCCGTCGCGACTGCCCCAGGCGAGCGTCGTCGACCACCAATCGTCCCCGCGCAAGCGCCGCGTATAGAGCGCGCTGGCGGACCAGCGCCGGCTGTTCTCGTCCGGCTCGAGCTGCTCGGGTGAAATCAGCCGCGCCCAGCTCGCCTGCAAGGAAAGCTCGCGCGTCGGGTTCCACGACAGCCGCAGCGCGGTCGAATCGAGCGGCCCGGTCTCGATATCGAAACGCCGCTGATCGGGCTCGCGGCCGTTGAAGCGCGAGCCTTCCAGCTTCACATCGCCGAGCACCAGCCCGGCCGTGACCACGCCGAAACTGATATGGGTCGAATCGAGCCAGTGATGGCTGATCGGCGCCTCGGGCGAATCCATGATCGACATCCGGTGCATGAAGGCGGGCGGGCCGAAGGCGGGCTCGCCCGGCAGGCCGGCATAGACGAAGACGCTGGCGTTCTCGCCGAGCCGGTGGCTGTAGCTCGCCGACAATTCCATGAAGAGATCGTGCGGATGCTGGCGGTCGACGAGCGGCGCGACCCCGTCGGCGCTCTCCCCCGCGGCGAGATGGAGCGGATAGCCGCGCCGGCCCATCAACGGCTCCGGGCTCAGCATCGCGCGCAGCTGCAGCGTGCCGCGTGTCCCGACCTCGCGGCGGGCCGCCCCCATCGCCATGCCGGAGACGAAGCCCATCTCGCCGCCGCGCGGGCCCTGCTGCCAATCGTAGACGCCGTTGAGCATCAGATGCCCCATCAGCATCCAGTCGCCGGTCATGACGTGAAGGCCGCCATGGATCGAAGCGTCGGGCTGCCAGGCGGTGCCGGAGGCCTCGCGAGCGCCGGGATAGGGCCCGAACGCGCCGGTCATTGTATCGGAATCGTGACCCTCATGGGCGGCGGCGGGCTGGTGCGCCGAATGGTCCTCCGGCGGCGGCGATGGCGGCGCGTGCCCCTCATGCCCCTGATGCTGGGCAAAGACGGTGCCGGGAACGGTCGCGAGCGCGACCGCGGCGAGAAAGCGTTTCATGAAAGACTCCTGGATTTCGAAAAGACTTGAGATCGTCAGGAGGGTCGCGGCGGCGGCGGCTCGAATTCGGGACGGATCCCCGTCGCGGTCAGTGGAACGGGGGCGTGGCGCAGTGGATCGGCAAGCAGCGGCGGAGCGATGAGCGGCATGGCCGCACTGGCCACGCCGGCGCAGGCGATCATGCAGTCGATCCCGGCACCGGCATCCTGCTCGTCGGCGGGCGCGCGTTCGCCCGCGCAGTGGCCCGGCATCTGCATCGCTTCTTGGTGATGGCTCGACGCCTCGGCCGCGCCGATTCGCCCGAACGGGGCCAGCGCCAGCGCGGCGAGGATCAGCAACGTCAGGAGGCGTGTCACTCGGCCGAAATAGGCTCTGGCCGACCGATCCGCAACGTCACGGTCCGATATCTTCCAGCCTGGCCCGGGCGGCGCGACGCGGGCTGGCGGGGAGGCCGAGCGCCTGGGCGACGGCGTCGTCCCAGCCATAAGCGTCCTCGACGATGATCACCCGGCCGTCCTCGACCCGCGCGGTATGATAGAGCAGCCGCACCGGGATCGGCGTCGGCAGCGGCACGAACGCCTGCTCATACTCCTCCTCCTCGTCGTCGTCGCGGCGCCGGGCGCGCTCCCACTGATCGAGGATGCCGGCATGTTCGGCGAGCATCCGGGCGAAGCCGAGCGCGTCCGAGACCCGCACGCAGCCATGGCTGCGGTGCCGCTCGTCGCTTCCGAACAGGCCCTTGGCCGGCGTATCGTGCAGATAGATGGCGTGGGTATTTTCCATGTCGAACTTGACCAGGCCGAGCGAGTTGCGCGGGCCGGACCCCTGGACGATCTGGCCGTCGCGCATCTCCATATTGTTGCGGGCCATGTAGGCGGCGCCCTTGGGCGCGATCTCGCGCTGCTGGATCGAGCGCGGCACCGTCCAGGTCGGGTTGGCGACCAGCCGGGTCATCGGCGAGGCGAGCGAGGGCGTCTCTGTTCCAGCCTGGCCGACGACGACCGCGCGGCGGTTGGCGAGCTGATTGTCGCGATAATATGAGAGCACCGCCGCGCCGGTATCGACGTCGATCCGGGTCGCGGGCGGCTCGCGCTCCAGCCAGCGCCGTCGTTCGAGATTCACCGCGAGCGTCCGCGCCCGATCGGACAGCCCGGCACTCGCCCGCCCCTGCGCCGCCGCGATCTGCTGGCGGGTTTCGGTATAGGCCGCGGAGAGCAGGCGATATTCCTCGTCCTGCGGGGCGAGGCCGCCGAACCATTCGGCGAGATCGCCGCCGTCGAGCGCCCGATTGAGCCCTGCTGCCAGATCCGGATTGGGCCGCGGAATCTCGTAGACGTCGCGCAGCCGCGCGGGATCGGCGCGGCCGCGGGCGAGCGCCTCGGCATAGCCCAAAGCGGCGAGCGAGAACGCCGCGTCGCGCGCCGCCGGATCGGCGCCGTTGGCGATCCGCGGCGCGAACATGTCGGGATCGAGCCCGTGTTGCTCGGCCCCGCCGATCGCGCTTTCCAGCGCCGCGCGTTGCTCGTCGGTCCAGGCGGTGCGCCACTCGCGCGCCTCGTAGAAGCGCAGCACCCGGGCATCCTTGGCGGCGGCGCGCAGCCCTGCTTCGTCCTGATTGGCCTGGGGGGTATTGGTAACGGTGCACGCCGCAAGGGCGAGCAAGGCCGCCGTCATCCAGAGCTTCATTTTCACCAAGGTTCCCGCTCTTGCCAGTTGGTTGTCCCGGTTCAACGTCCGCACACCCCGCACGATCCCGGTCGTGCCCGCAAATCTTCGTTTAAGGCTTGTTTAGCCATTCCGCGGCTAAAGCGATGCAGCCGAATAAGGAGTCTTCCGTGGCCCACGCCCAGCTCGCCATTCTTCCCGTCGCCGAGGGCCGCGGCGCCGAGCGCCGCATCGTCAATCTGGCGGCGCGGCTGCGCGATCCGGGCGCGACCCTGGTCGAGGCCGAGGTGCGGGATCTGTCGACCGACGGCTTCATGGCCGAGACCGATCTGAAGCTCGAAATCGGCGCGACGGTCTGGCTGAAGCTTCCGGGCCTCGAGCCGCAGAACAGCACGGTCGCCTGGGCCGAGGACGGCAAGGCCGGCTTCCAGTTCGTCACTCCGGTCCACCCGGCCACCATCGAGATGGCCATCGCGATGGGCCGCAAGCCGGTGAAGAAGCGCCACTTCGGCCCGCAAGACCATCTCCTCCCCGGCCGCTGAAGCCCCCCGCTTGTCATCCAGGCGGCCCGCTGATAGGAGCCGCCCTCCTCCGGTTATGCCGCTTTAGCTCAGCTGGTAGAGCACATCATTCGTAATGATGGGGTCAGGTGTTCGAGTCACCTAAGCGGCACCATATTTCAAATCACCAAATCGGATTTTCGGAGCCCCGGGGCGAAAGCCGGCAGGCGCGAGCAAGCTCGCCCTTTCGGCTTGCGTCACCGCGCCATGCTGGCTTCGGACGAAGCCGGATCAGGGTCCCGGCCGGTTCACTGTCGTCTGCCGGACCCGATCTGTCTGATTCTGTCGCAAGGATTCGCCTGCCTTCGTGGCTTCATCATCCCATTCCGCCTGGGTACGGCACCGGCGTTGGGTGAGCCGGGTTCCGCTGGGGGTGATGTCCCGACAGACCCGGCGGGCGGATGTACCCGAACTCGCCTCCGACTGGACGAGCGACCATGCCGGGGACGCGCCCGCCGGGCCGGCGGCCGCCGCGAAAATACCAGAAAACGTTAGCAGGCCGGCAGCAGGCAAAAGCTTAGCAAGCATCGACATGTATCCCTCCTCGATCGAGCGCATCGACGGCGCTCGATACGCTAAGTACATAATATTGTCGGGAAATGGGAGCCCCCCGGCGCGATTTACCTGGAACGGCCAAACTGCCGCCGCTGCTTCGGCCGGCGAGGGCTCGCGTACCGGCCGTCCTGGCCGCTGGTTTGATCCAGGTCACGCCCGCGATCTGCCAACTCGGATCGGCCAGCGACTGCGCGTCGATCGTGGATCGAACATCGGCCTTTCGTTTGCTTCCCGCATCGGGCATCATCGGCGCCGAAATCGAATGGAGGAAGATGTCCTATGGCGCAGTTTCTCGTTGCGGCATTGATCGCCGCCGGTGCGGCATCTGTGCAAGTGCAGTCCACGCCGTCCGTGCCGGTTCAACCTTTTGTAGACAGCCCGGAACAGCGCCGGGATCTGCGCAACCTGTCCGCCTGTCTGGCCGAAGCGCGGCCTCGCTGGGCGCGCCAGACGCTGGCCCAGCCCTATTTGAGCGAGGAACAGGCGACCCTGGTTGCTCGAGCCCTTACCGGCACCGACACGTGCCTGCGGGGGCGCGATGCCGCCTACACGTTTCGGACGTCCACCATGGTCGGAAGCCTCGCCGAGCATTTTTTGCGGGCGGAGGTCGGCCGGGCCGACTTCGCGCGGGTGACGACGGCGTTGGCGACGATGCGGCCGTCAAACAGCTCGGAGGATTTTGCTCTGTGCGTGGCGGCGCGTGCGCCGGGAGCGGCTCGCGACCTGGCGCTTAGCGAACCGGGGACGCCGGCGGAAACGCAGGCGTCCCGGCAAGTTTCGGCTTTCGTCGATGATTGCGTCGATCCGGGCGAGCGGTTGACCGTGGACATGCAGTCGCTTCGTTCGTTGCTCTCCACGGTTTTGTATCGCGGGACCGTCGTCAGCCTGGCGACAAACTGAGGGAGGGCACGAGGACCGCTGCCATGGCAAGCGCTCTCCCGGCCGGAAGGCCGTTCACATCGGTACGGTAGTAAAATTACGGTATATGGTTTTTGTAGCCGCTTCAATATCTTACCGTGGATGGGCTATAGGTACAGATACCGGACGCCGGCGTTGCTCGGCGGGTGGTTCAGGAGCGCGGACCTCGCTTGCGCGGAGGCGGTCAGAACGCGCCAGGCTTATCGCGACGAGACCGGAGCTTTGGTCTGGCGGGGTAGCGCCAGGCTGGAAGCCGCTGCAGGCAACGAGGATCATTGTGCGAAAGTCCCGGAGACCCTGGTTGGCAGGCGTCCGCTCCAGGCTCCTCCGCCGGCCTTTATCGCATCGCTGAACCCGTGCCTTACCGTTCACCCTCAGGCCCCTCGCGCCGACGAGGCGCAGGACGCCGCAGCGGGCGGAGATCTGGTGGCGATCGTCGACGACGACGAGTCGGTTCGGATCTCGACCGCCTTCCTGTTGGAGAAGGCCGGCATTCGATCTCGATCCTTCCCGAGCGGAGAAGCCTTCCTCGCCGCGAACGCCGGATCGTTCACCTGTGTCCTGCTCGATCTGCGCATGGCCGGCGCCGATGGGCTGTTCGTTCTCCAGCAGCTGGCCGACCGCGGATCCGCGCCGCCGGTGTTGGTGATCACCGGTCACGGCGACATCCCGACCGGCGTGAAAGCGATGAAATTGGGCGCCTACGACTTTCTCGAAAAGCCGTACGCGCCGGAGGATCTGATGAGCGCATTGGCGGTTGCGTTCGATTGTGGGCGGGGAATTCGCGACGGCCGGGAGATGCGGGACCGAGCGGCGGGCCTGTTGGAAGGCCTGTCGGAGCGCCAGCTCCAGGTCGTTCAGGGGATCGTGAGGGGCCTGCATAACAAGGTCATCGCGTTCGAACTCGGCCTCAGCGTCCGCACCGTGGAAACCCATCGCGCCGAGGCTCTGAAGAAGCTCGGCATTCGCACGACCGCCGATCTGGTCCGCCTGGTCGGGCAGGCCGATTTGCCCGCCGTCTAGAGCGATTTCGAGTTGGCTGGAACAGCCGACGGCTCGGAAATCGCGGCAAAAAACATCCTGGAGCGATTCGACCGAGGTCGAACTCGCTCTAGCTCACGATACCAGCGCCGGTCGCTCCGCGGGGAATTCTTCGAGCATTTTGAGCAGGCCCTCGCCTTTCGCTTGAGTCCCGTGCCTGGCGATTTCGTCGAGCGCCCGAGCGACGGTCCGACTGACGAAAATCGAGGGTCCGGAATAGGCCAGTGCCCATTTCGCGAAGCGCGGCCGTGGGATCTCTCCCGCCTGGATGATGACGATGTCGGCATGCCTCGGGTCCCGATTGATGCTCGTCATCAGCTCCTCGACAGCGGCGCGCGCGCCCTCGAGCACCTGTGCGAACCTCGCGCCCGTGAAGAGCAGTGCCCCGCAGACCCCGAGCTGCGCGTTCCGCTGGCGGGCGGTGCCGACGATGTCGGCCACGGCCACCTCCGCGGTCTGCCCGGTGACGAGACTCCTGCTGACGTAGAGCAGCGAATATAATGACACGCTCAAATCCCTTCATTGTCGGCCAGCGCCCGCTTGGGCGCCCGGCTCGACGATAGCTGCAACTAGGTTCCGCAAAGGTGGCGGGCGAGCTGTGGTTAGTACGATTCGCTTTGGGCTTTCGGCCCGCGCCAGGCGGGCGTCAGGTCGCGCCCGCTTGCCCTTCCAGGATCGGAAGCGTGAAGCAGAAGCGGGTTTCCGGATCGTGCCCTGCCTCGTGCCAGATCCTGCCCTGGTGCGCCTCGATGATGGTCCGCGAGATCGACAGGCCGATCCCGGTCCCCTCGGGCTTGGTCGAATCGCCCCATTCGAAGAGCCTCTCCGCGGCTTCCGCCGAAACGCCCGGTCCTGGATCGTCAACGGCGACGCGCACTTCGTGTCCTTCCTTCCAGATGGAGATCGTGACCCGGGCGGCGGCAGCTGTCTCGGCGGCCTCGCAGGCATTTCTCAGGAGATTCATGATCACCTGCTGAATCTGGACGCGATCGGCGTTCACGAAAATCGCCGCGGGGCGGTGAAACTCGATCACATTGCCGAGGCAGGCCCCGGCCCGGACGAGCGCCAGCGATTCCTCGACCGCCTCCCCAAGGTCGAACTGTTCGCGTTGCGTGGCTCTCCCCAGCGTCATCTCTCGAAGCCGCCGGATGATGTCTCCCGCTCTCCTCGCACCCTCGCCGACCTCGATCAGCGCGCGATCGAGCGAGTCCGTCCCGTCGCCCGACGCGAGGATCGCCCGGCACGCCGCCGCATAGTTGGAGATGGCGGTCAGCGGTTGATTGAGTTCATGCGCGAGCGTCGCCGCCATGGTGCTCATGGCGTTGACTCGAGACGCATGAATAAGCTCGCGCTGGAGCACCTGAACCCGCTCCTCGGCCGCGGCGCGCTCGGTGACGTCTTGGCCTGCGCAGAATATCCCGGTGACCACGTTACGAGAGTCCCGAACCGGCTGGTAGACGAAGTCCAGCAAGAGGCGCTTCGTCGTTCCGCTTGGACCGCCGCCGAGGCTCAGCTCGATATCCTTGCCGACGAAGGGCTCTCCGGTCGCGTAAGTATGATCGAGCAGCACGACAAGGCCTTGCTCGGCAAGTTCGGGTAGCGCCTCCTCGACGGTTCGTCCGAGGACCGGGCGATCGATCAGGGCGCGGTACGATGCGTTCACGAACGTGAACCGGTGGTCCGGTCCGGTCACGATGGCGATGAACCCGGGCGTGTTCTCGTAAAGAGTATGAAGCGCCAGAATGTCGCGCTCGGATTGCCGAACCTGGCCGGTGAGATCGAACAGGGAGGCGCAGTATCGGACAACCCTGCCCTGCTTATCCAACGTTGGACTGATGTAGATGGAGGCCAGGAATTCGGTGTGGTCTTGCCGCCTGCATTGGATCGTCGCCGGCTGGTCGCCCTCCCCCCTGAAGGCCGCTTCGATCTGCGCGCCAGCACGCGCATCGGCCGGAGCAGCCATCAGGACATCGAACGGTTTGCCGAGGATTTCGTCCCGCGCATAGCCGGTCAGCGTCAGGAAGCCGTCATTGACGAAGATGATGGGATGACCCGGCTCCTGCACGTCGCAGAAAAGCAGAGGCATGCGAGACGCTTCCGCCGCGACCGTCAGTGGCTCGGGCGGCACTTCAATTCGCTCTTCCGCCTGCCTGTCAGCCGGCGGCTCGCGCTCTTCCATTGAGTCTTCTTTCATCGTTGCGGCCCCCCGACACTAACGCGATCAACGAGCAACGGTTCAGATAATCCCTCGTCCGGCCGGGGCCGCCTCAGGCGCGTAAGTGCATTGCGGTCGGCGCTGCGGCTACTCCTGTGTCAAGCTTATCATTGGCTTAAGGCCGCCGCCCGATGACGGAGCCTGCTTCGGGAGGGCTGAATGCAGCACAGGTCACTGGCGTCGAACATGCGACCGATCGAGGGAAGGGCCGGCCATCGCGCCAGAGGTGTCGTCGCGAATCTTGCCGCTCCGGACGCGGCCGCGCGGATTCCGGCGAACCCCTGGGATCTCGAAGACCACGCACTCGAGCTTCTGCCTGCGGTCGGCTGGGTGGCCGACGACACCGGTGTCATCGTCCGGCAGACCCACCGCTGGACGGAATGCGCGGTCGGGCGGACGCTTCGTGACCGGTGGGCCCAGGCGGCTCACCCAGGTGATCGCGGGCGCCTGACGCAAGCATGGGATCGCGCGCTTGCGAAGCGTTCGCGCATGGCCAGCGCCTTCCGCTTCCGGATGCACGATGGCGGCTATCGCTGGTTCGAGGCGCGGGCCTCGTTCAGAAGCGACGAGCGGGGCGAAGCGCGCTGGTTCGGGGCGCTGGTCGATATTCATGAGCGAAAATTGGCCGAGATCGCGCTGGCGAAGAGCGAGAGCCTGCACCGCGGCGTGATGGAAGCGAGCGCCGACTGCATCAAGATCATGAGCGTCACCGGACGCTTGCAGGTCATGAACGGGCCCGGGCTGTGCGCGATGGAAATCGACGACTTCGCGCCGATGGTGGGCGCCGAATGGCCCTCGCTTTGGCCGGCCGAGGCCAGAGGAACCGTGGAAGCCGCCATGCGCGCGGCGCGAAAGGGCGAGGTCGCGCGCTTCTCCGCACCATGCCCGACCGCCAAGGGCACCGATAAATGGTGGGACGTGGTGGTCAGCCCGATCAGGGATGGTGACAATCGTGTGCACCGGCTGCTCGCCATTTCACGCGACGTCACGGAACAGCGCAGGGCGACGGAGCGTCTGCGCCGGACGAGCGAAACCGATGCGCTCACCAGCCTGCCCAACCGCCGCTCGTTCCAGCTGCGTCTGGACGCGGCCGCGTTGCGGGCGATGAAGCGCGGCTCCACCGTCGCTTTGCTCTTGCTCGATCTCGATCATTTCAAGCAGGTCAACGATACCCTCGGCCACCCCGCCGGCGATCGTTTGCTGACGACATTCGCGACCCGCCTGCGAGGATGCGTGCGAAGCACCGACTTCGTCGCGCGGCTTGGCGGCGACGAGTTCGCCGTGATCATCGAAGATCTCGCTCAGGACCAGGATGTCACGTCGCTGGTTTGCCAGATGCTGGAGCGCCTGAAGACGCCGGCCGCCGATGAGGATGGCGTCGTCGACAGCCTCGCGGCGAGCGTCGGCGGCGCGCTTTTCCCGGCCGACGCGGTGACCGCGAACGAGCTCTTCAAGGGTGCGGACATCGCCTTGTCCTCCGCGAAACTGGAAGGGCGGGGCGGCCTGAAGATGTTCCGCCAGCATATGCGGCAGGAGTCCCAAAGGGTCGCGTCCCAGCTCAGCCTGTCCAGAATTGCGATCGCGGAAAGAACGATCGTTCCCTATTATCAGGCGAAGGTTCGGCTTGAGACGGGCGAGCCCTATGCCGTCGAGGCGCTGCTGCGCTGGAAGCATGCGCGCCTCGGCCTGCAGCTGCCGGACACCGTGGCCGAGGGGTTCAAGCTCTACGAGACCGCGTCAGAGTTCGGCGAGCTCATGCAGACCGCCGCCTTTGGGGACATGGCGTGCTGGCGCAAGGCGGGGATCGGGTTCGGCCATGTCGCCTTGAATGCCTCCCCCGCCGAGTTCTTCCGCGACGATTATGCCGAGAAGCTGCTCGCGCGTCTCGACGCCTTCGGGCTGGAGCCCGGCTCGGTCGAGGTGGAGGTGACGGAACACGCCTTTCTCGACCGGGCCGCCGCTTATGTCGCCCGAGCGATCGAAAAGCTCAGCAAGGCGGGTATACGGATCGCCCTCGACGACTTCGGCACGGGCTCCTCCTCGCTGTCCCATGTCAAGGATTTCCCCGTGAACGTGCTCAAGATCGACCGCTCGTTCGTCTCCAGCATCGAAGTGGATTGCGAAAGCGCCGCGATCGTGGCCGCCGTGATCGGCCTGGGCACCAACCTGTCCCTCGAAGTGGTGGCCGAGGGCGTGGAGACAAAGGCCCAGCGGGATTTTCTGGTCGCCAGAGGCTGTTCCAGCGGTCAGGGTTTCCTGTACGGCGAGGCGATCCCCGCCGAGCGCGTCCCGAGCCTGTTCCAGGCCCAGGCCACCGAAGGCGGGCGCCAGCGCAGACCATGCCCTGATCGTGATTAGGTTGCGCTATATAAATGGGTTAAGGCGCGGCTATCATCAGCCCTTACGGTGCGTTCTGGTGGCTGAGAGACTATCGCGCTCCCGCCCGTGTGGAGAATCGCGATGCCAGGCCCTTCCGTTCTCCCAACCCCCTCCGCTCTCGAGGCAATGGTGCGCAAGCTTCAGCAATGGCGCCCGCTTGACGCGGACGATCAAGCCGCGCTGCGCGCATTGCCCCATCGACTGATCAAATTCAGGCCGCACGAATATATCGTCCGCGAGGGCGACACGCTGCAAACCGCCTGTCTGATGATTTCCGGTTTCTCGTTTCGGCACAAGGTCGCGGGCAATGGCGGCAGACAGATTTTCTCGATCCACATGGAGGGGGATCTCGCCGGTCTGCAAAATGCGTTGCTCGGCACGGCCGATCACAATCTCCAGGCCATGGACCATGTCGAAGTCGCGATGATCCCGGTCGAAGCCATTCAGGACATCGCCTTCACGCGGCCGGCGGTGGGGCGCGCCATGTGGCACGAGACCCTGGTCGACGGCTCGATCTTCCGCGAATGGACGCTCAATGTCGGCCGGCGCGACGCGCGGACCAGGGCGGCGCACATGCTTTGTGAATTCGCCCTGCGGCTCGAGGCGGCGGGCCTGGGCGAGCGCTGCAATTACGAGCTGCCGATGACTCAGGAGCAGCTTGCCGACGCCCTCGGCCTCACGTCCGTGCACACCAATCGCACCCTGATGGGCCTTGGCCGGGACGGCCTGATCGCGCGGCATCAAAGAGCCGTTCAGATCGTCGACTGGCCGGGCCTGATCAAGGTCGGGGACTTCGATCCGGCCTACCTCCACCTCGGCGAGAGCGCGCGCCGGGGTGCGAAGCACCAGCCCGTGGACAAGCCTGAGTAAGGTGCAACCGTCCGAACGAATCTCGCGCTTAGCGACAAGGGAGACAAGCCCATGGCCCATTACAACATCGAATTGAGGACCGCGGGCCAAGTCTGGGAAACCGTCCCCGTCGAAACCGACGACATCACGGGCCTGCGGATCGAGCTGGCGAAATTCGTCGGCGAGCTGCTGAAGGACCATGCGGACAAGATCTGGGCGGATGAAGAGTGGCGCGTGGACGTGACGGACGAGGAAGGGCTCATCCTCTATGTGATGCACCTCTCCGCGACGGACAGCGCGGACACCGTCCCGCTGCGCTGAAATGCCCCGCTGGTGACTAAGCGGCCTTTTTGAGCCGTCCATGCAAATAATTGTCGTCGAAGCCCGCGATGCGCGCCAGCTTGGCCGCGTCGAGGATGGTCAGCGATCCGGCGCGAAGCTCCATGACCTTCCCGACCCGAAGCGTCTTGAGCACCCGGTTGACGTGCACCGGGGTCAGCCCCACCGCATCGGCGAGCACGATCTGGGTGAGCGGCATCTCGCACTGATCGTCGGTCGCCAGGGCCGATGTTGCGCATCCGGATATAGAGCTCGCACATCAGATGGGCGACGCGCTGCACGCTCTTGCGCCGGCCCATGCTGACGATCCAGGCGCGAAGCACGCCCTGATCGACGAGCTGCGACCACCAGAAGGCGCGCGTGATCGCCGGCCGCGCCTCGACCAGCGCCTCCATCTGTCGTCTCGGCAACGAGGCGACGCGTGCCTTGGTCAGCGTCACGATGCTGTGATCCATCTCCTCCAGGACGGCGATGTGGATGTCGCAAAAATCGCCCGGCAGCATGAACGCCATGATCTGCCGGCCGCCGTCCGGCAGGATCTTGTAGCGGCAGGCCCAGCCTTCCAGCATCACGAAGACGGGATCCGGCCGGTCGCCTTCCCTGATCAGATGATAGCCCGCGCGCAGCGCCCGCGTCGTGCTGCAGGCAGCGGTCAGCAACGCGACATCGTCGGCGCTCAGCGGACCATGGCCGCGCAGGCGTTCGGCAAAGGCGTTGGTCATAACTGCTCCCGCCCGCGCCATATCGGGCGGACGGAGCGCCGCCTTAACCCTGGTTGTGTTGCGCGCGCGCGATTCGTGCATGACGCACCCATAAGGAAAAAGGCAACTGTTCAGATTCCCGCCACTGGGGTCGCGCCCTTCCGCCAAATAGCCTTAACCATATCTCAACCACGAGAAGTGCATTGTCCGGCGCTAACGAGAGGGCCGGTGGACGCCGAAATATGGATAGTTTGCGCGGATTTGACGACGAAGGCGGGCTTCCGGCCACGGCCGAGGACGAGCCGGCGATGGATCGTCCGCCCGAGATCGGCGTCGACGAGCGGCGGATGCACGTGCGCGCCTACAATTATTGGGTCTCGCTGCTCGGCGGCCGCGCCTACCCCTCGATCCAGGATGTCGAGCCCGCGACGATCGAGGATTTCGGCCCGCACAGCGTCCTGCTCGATTTCTCGCGCGACCCGACCGATCCGGAGATCGCCTTTCTGGGTCGCGCGCTGCGCTACGAATGCGGACTCGACGCCGCGATTCGCAAGATCAGCGAAGTGCCGAGCCGCTCTTTGCTCTCCCGCCTCACCGACCATTATATGCAGATCATCGCCAATTGCGCGCCGATCGGCTTCGAAGCCGAGTTCGTCGGCCAGCGCGGGCTCAACACCCTCTATCGCGGCATCTTGATGCCGTTGTCGTCGGACGGCGAGGCGATCGACTTCATCTACGGCGTGATCAACTGGAAGGAGATCGCCGACGCGGACACCGCCAGCGCGATCGCGGCCCAGGCCGGCGCCGTCGCGGTCGCGGCCGCGCCGAGCCTGGCTTACGGTGCCGACAGCCCGGTCTGGGCGGACGGGCCCCATGCCGATTTCATCGAGATCTCGGCGCCCGCCCAACCCGCGCCCGCCGACGACGATTCCACTTTGAGCCTGTGGCCCGAACCCGCCGAGCTTGCGGATCACCTCTGCGCCGCCCGCGAATCCGCGCTGCAGGCCCGCGACAGCAGCGAGCGCAGCCGCTCGGCGCTCTACCGCGCGCTGGGGCAAGCCTATGATTTCGCGCTCGCCGCCGACGATGCCCCCGACGACTATGCCGAGATGCTCGCCGACGAAGGGCTGAAGGCGCAGCAGCGGGCGCCGATGACGCCGGTGGTGAAGCTCGTCTTCGGCGCGCACTATGACAAGACCCGGCTGACCGAGTTCGCCGCCGCCCTTGCCTGGGCGAAGCGCGAGGGCGTCCCGGCCGGCGCGCTTGCCGAGCGCATCGAAACGCAGGCGGGCGGGCTCAAGGCGATCGTCGCCGCCGAGCGCGCTTATCGCCGCCCGGCGCCCAAGCCCGACCGCTGGGCCGAGATCCGCGCCGCGCTCCACGCCGCGCCGCCGCTCGCCCGGGTCGAACTCGCGGTCGAGGGCGACGGCGAGTTCGTCTTGCTCGTCGCCCGCCGCGACGCCGACGGTCTCGCCATCCTCGCCCCGGTGAGCGATGCCAGGCTGATCGACCAGGCGATCCGCAAGAGCGCCGCCTGACCTTCAAAAAAATCTCCCTGATCCAGATCAGGCGCACCTTCGAAAATCGGAACCGCCCCGGGCGGCCTCATGTTCGAAGAGCGGTTGTCACCTCCCGGCGGCCCTGAGGGATGTGCACGAATGGCCGAACCGGCGGCGCCGCTCGAACTATGGGGCGGTGCGGAATGCACGATCGTCCGCCTTGGCGACGAATGGCGCGACCAGAGCGAGGAGACCGGCCACCGCGCCCGCGCCGACGATGTCGACCGGATCGCGGCGCTCGGCATCGCCCGCCTGCGCTTCCCGCTCTTGTGGGAGAAAATCGCGCCCGACCATCCCGACCATGTCGATTTCGCCTGGACCGATGCCCGGCTCGAGGCGCTGCGCGAGCGCGGCATCGCGGTCGTCGGCGGTCTGCTCCACCATGGCTCGGGCCCCCGTTATACGAACCTGCTGGACCCCGAATTCCCGCGCAAGCTGGGCGACTATGCCGCACGCGTCGCCGAACATTATCCCTGGATCGACCTGTGGACCCCGGTCAACGAGCCGCTGACCACCGCGCGCTTTTCCGCGCTCTACGGCCATTGGTACCCCCATCGCCGCGACTATCCGTCATTCCTGCGCGCATTGGTCAATCAGTGCCTCGGTACGCTGGAGGCGATGCGGGCGATCCGTGGCGTGAATCCCGTCGCCCGCCTCCTCCAGACCGAGGATCTCGGCAAGACCTTCGCGACCGCGCCTTTGCTCTATCAGGCCGAACATGAAAATAGCCGCCGCTGGCTCAGCCTCGACCTGCTTTGCGGCCGGGTGACCCCACGGCACGAATGGCATGGCCGCCTGCTCGATGCCGGCATTAGCGAGGCGGCGCTCGACGCCCTGCAATCGGGCGAGGCGGCGCCGGACCTGATCGGTATCAACCATTATCTGACAAGCGAGCGCTTCCTCGACCACCGCCGCCATCTCTATCCGGGGCAGGCAAGCGGCGGCAACGGCCGGCATGCCTATGTCGACGCCGAGGCGGTGCGGGTGAAGCACCTCGACGAGGATGTCGGCCTCGCCCCGCGGCTGCGCGAGGCCTGGCAGCGCTATCGGCGCCCGCTCGCGATCACCGAGGTCCACCACGGCTGCACCCGCGACGAGCAAGTGCGCTGGTTCGCGGAATGCTGGCGCATGGCGCTGGCGTTGCGCGGCGAGGGCGTGGATTTGCGCGCCGTCACCCCCTGGTCGCTGTTCGGCAATGTCGACTGGCGCTCGCTGCTGACCCGGCGCGAGGGCGTCACCGATGTCGGCGCCTATGATGTGCGCGGGCCCGAGCCGAGGGCGACCGTGATCGCCGAGGCGGCGAAGGCCTATGCCGCCGGCCGCGACTTCGATCATCCCGTGCTCGATCTGCCCGGCTGGTGGCGGCGGCCGGCGCGGCTTTATCCCTGGCAAGGCGATTGCAGGGATCTGGGCGGGCGCGGCCGCACGCTGCTGATCACGGGGGCCACCGGCACGCTGGGCCAAGCCATGGCGCGGATCTGCGAACATCGCGGCCTCCCCTTTCGCCTCACCGCGCGGAGCGAACTCGACATTTGCGATTCCGCTTCGGTGCACGAGGCCTTGGCCCGCCACCGGCCCTGGGCCGTGATCAACGCCGCCGGCTTCGTCCGGGTCGCCGACGCTGAGCGCGAGCGCGCCACCTGCTTCGCCTGGAACGCGCAAGGGCCGGAGACGCTCGCCCGAGCCTGCGCCGAGCGCGACATCCCGCTCGTCACCTTTTCCTCGGACCTGGTCTTCGACGGCCGGCTGGGCCGCTTTTATTCCGAGGACGATCCGGTCAGTCCCGCCTGCGCCTATGGCGAGAGCAAGGCCGAGGCCGAGCGCCGCGTCCTCGCCGCGACGAAGCGCGCGCTGGTGATCCGCGCCGCCGCCTTTTTCGGCCCCTGGGATTCACACAATTTCGCCTGGCACGTGCTCTCGGCGCTCAGCCGGGGCGAGCCGGTCGAGGCCAGCCCGCACGACTTCGTCTCGCCGACCTTCGTGCCGGACCTGTGCCATGCGGCGCTCGATCTGCTGATCGACGACGAAACCGGAATCTGGCATCTTGCCAATGTCGGCAGCGTCAGCTGGCACGATTTCGCCCGCCAGGTCGCGGTGGGCGCGGGCTTCGATCCGGTCCTCGTCCGGGCCTCGACCGGCGGCGAGACTCGCAGCACCGCCCTCATCAGCAACCGCGGCGCCCCGCTCCGCCCGTTCGAACAGGCGCTGGAGGCGTGGCTGCACGAAGTGAGAGCGGCGGAACCGGCCTCGATCGCCGCGGAATAAGGGTCACAACGTCACGCCCTCGCCGTTCCACGGCGAAGGCCGGGGCCAGGCCCGGCGCGAGCCGGGTCTACCGCCCCCATCGACCGCAAAGCCTTCGGCTCCTGGACCCCGGCCTTCGGGGTCCCCGCAAAGTACTACTTTGCGGGGTGCCCCTTCGCCGGGGAACAGCAGAAACTAGCTCAGTCCCCCGCAGTCGCTGAAGCTGCCGTCGGCATCACCTGTCCGTCCGCATTGACCCTCCGGCGATCCAGCTTGCGGAAGGCGGACAGCGCCTGGCCGACCACCTGGTCCATATTGTAATAGCGATAGGTGGCCAGCCGCCCGACGAAAGTCACCCCCGGCGTCGAATCGGCCAGCGCCTCATATCTTTTGTAGAGCGCCTGATTCTCGGCGCGCGGGATGGGATAATAGGGATCCCCTTCCGCCGCCGGATATTCGTAGGTGATGCTGGTCTTCGGGTGAACCTGGCCGGTCAGATGCTTGTACTCGGTGATCCGCGTGTAGGGCACGTCCGGGTCCGGATAGTTGACCGTCGCCACCGGCTGATAATGTTCGACCTGTTCGATGCGATGCTCGAAGCGCAGGCTGCGATAGGGCAGGCGCCCGAAGCGGAAGCCGAAATATTCGTCGACCGGGCCGGTATAGACGATGTGCCCGGCCTCGACCCGATCGCTCACGTCGCGCCAGTCGGTACCGAGCATCAGCTCGATATTGGGATGGCCGAGCATCCGCTCGAACATCGCCGTATAGCCGTCGGCCGGCATGATCTGATGCTTGTCGCCGAAATAGCGGTCGTCGGTGTTGGTCCGGGTGGGAATGCGCGCCGTCACCGCCTTGTCGAGGCCGCTCGGATCGATCCCCCATTGCTTGCGGGTATAGCCCTGGAAGAACAATTCGTAGAGCTCGCGGCCGACCGCGGAGATCACCACGTCCTCGCTCGTCCTGATCTCGGCCACCGGCTCGGCGCGCGAGGCGAGATAGGCCGCGGCCTCCTCGTCCGTCTCGAGCTGAAGATCGAACAGCTTGTTCAGCGTCGTCCGGTTGATCGGGATCGGCACCAACTGGCCGCGGACGTGCGCGAGCACGCGATGCTCGTACGGCCGCCAGGCGGTGAATTGCGAGAGATAGTCGACGATCTCGTCGGAATTGGTGTGGAAGATGTGCGGCCCATATTCGTGGATCATCACACCGGCCTCGTCCTTGCGGTCGAAGGCGTTGCCGGCGATGTGCGGCCGCCGATCGACGACGAGGACCTTGGCGCCGTGCTGGCTGGCGAGCCGCTCGGCGACCACCGAGCCGGCGAACCCGGCGCCGACCACGATATAATCGTAGCGCTTCTTCGGGGGCCGCGCGCCGATCGCGGGGCGCTCGGCGGCGGGCGCGATCACATTCGCGATCAGCCCGGCCATGCGGGCGTGGGTGATTTCCCAGCTGAGATTGGCGAGCAGCAGATCGACTTCGCTCTGCCAGGACCCGTCGCCCTCGGCGAGGTCGAGCGCGGCTTCGCAATCGCGGATGAATTCCCTCGCGCCGTCGGCGATGAACACGCCTTCGAGCTCGCCATAATGGCGGATCACGTCGGTGATCGGGGTCGAAACCACCGGCTTGCCGCCGCACAGATATTCCGGCGTCTTGGTCGGCGAGATGAAGCGCGTCGATTCGTTGATCGCGAACGGCATCAAAGCGACGTCCCAGCCGCCGAGATAGGCGGGCAGCTCGTCATAGGACTTGCCGCCGAGATAATGGATGTTGGCCCGGCGCGGCAGATCGGCGGCGTCGACCTTGACCACCGGCCCGACCATGACCAGCGACCATTCGGGATGGGCATCGGCGACCGCGGCGATCAGCTCCAGATCCATGCGCTCGTCGATCACGCCATAATAGCCGAGCCGGGGCCCCGGGATCATTGCCTGATCGGACGGCTCCACCGCCACCGCGCGCGCCTGCGAGAAATGGTCGCGATCGACGCTCGAGGGGAAGGGGTGGACATGGGGATGCCGGCCCTTCTTCGCTTCGTAGAGGCTGAAGCCGCCGGTGAAGACCAGATCGGCCTGATCGAGCAGCCTTTGCTCGAGCGGGAGCAGTTCGGGCGGCGCGAAGCGGAACGCCGAAAGCTCGTCCATGCAATCGTAGACGGTGGCGATCGTTTCGACATGCTCGGTGAAGGGGAGCATCATCGGCGTATAATACCAGGCAAGGAACGGCCCCTGCTCGCCCGCCAGAAAGCCGTCGAGCAGGCGCTTCAGCACATCGTTGCGCTCGGCGTCCGCAAGGCCTTCGGGGAGCGACGGGGTGACCACGATCACACCGGTCTCGGCGCAGGTCCGCACCCCGAGCGCGGGCTCATATTCAGGCATGGCCGATTCGGGCTCTTCCCACACGATCACCCGCCGGTCGCGCGCGAACCGGCTCATCAGATGCTGCGGCCGCTGAAAAACGAAATTCCAGCGCAGGTGGGAAAAGCAAAGCAAAGTGAAAGGCGGAAGGGTCGCGGACGCAAACGGGTTACGTCCCGAAGCCAGGGCGTCGGTAAGCTGAATCAATGGAAACCCCTGTATGTAAAGCAATTAGCCGTCATAACGTGGACGCGCGGGGGGCAGTTCCGCGCCTCCAGCCGAATCGCCTTAATCCAGGTTATCGGGGTGACGCCTGCCCTGTTTCGTGCTCCACTGGTCCCGAAACGCGGACAATGCGATGGGTAGGTCGGCGCGAAGGGAGGGTCATAAGATGAGCATGTTCGATCAGCTGATGCAGCAGGCGCAGGGCCTGGATCTGAACGCGGTGGCGCAAAAGGTCGGGCTGACGCCGGAGCAGGTGCAGACAGCGGCGCGCGCGCTTTTGCCGCAGATCGCCGATCCGAACGCCGACAACGGTCAGGCCACCGCCGCGGTCGCGTCGCAAACCGGCCTGTCCGCCGACAAGCTCGCCGCGATGGTCCCGGCGCTGCTTCAGCAGGCGCAGGGCCTCGGCGCGTCGGGCGGCGCGTTCGGCAGCGTGCTCGCCGGGCTCGGCGGCGGCGGCGCAACCCCCGGCGCCCCGCAAGGCGGCCTCGATCTCGGCGGCATCGCCCGCTCGCTCGACAAGGACGGCGACGGCAATCCGCTCGACGACGTCCTCGGCATGTTCAACCGCCGCTGAGCGGTGGGCGGACCCAACTAGATTTCAGCATATGGCTCGCAAGATGAGTCATCCCGGCGAAAGCCGGGACCCATGAACTCGCAATTCTGCAAAGAGGGCGCGACCACCACGCTCGGTCCTCACAGGCGGTGTTCATGGGTCCCGGCTCTCGCCGGGATGACTCTTGAATTTTATGACAATCCGCCAAAACCGATTTGAGTACAGACCCTAAGCGGAGGCCGCCCGCGCTCAGTCGCCGAACGCCGCCTTCAATTCCGCCAGCCAGGGATCGGCATTGCCGTCGCTGGGCGCGCGCCAGTCGCCGCGCGGGCTCAGCGCGCCGCCGGCCGAGACCTTGGGCGAATTGGGGATGCAGCTGCGCTTATACTGGCTGAGCTGGAAGAAGCGGAAGAGGAAGACCTCGAGCCATTTGCGGATCGTCGGCAGATCGTATTCGCGCTTCAGATGTTCGGGATAATCGAGCGGCCACAGGCCCGCCTTCGCATCCTTCCAGGCCTCGTGCGCCATGAAGGCGACCTTGGACGGCTTCTGGCCGTGGCGAAGGATGTGGAAGAGGAAGAAATCGTGCAATTCGTAGGGGCCGATCCGGTCCTCGGTCGATTGCATTTGGCCCTGCTCGTCGGCGGGCACCAGCTCCGGCGAGATCCTGGTGTCGAGGATCGCCTGCAGCACCTGATCGGTCGCCGCGTCGAACTGGCTGGAGCGGATCGCCCAGCGCACCAGATATTGGATCAGCGTTTTGGGGACGCCGGCATTGACCCCATAATGGCTCATCTGGTCGCCGACCCCGTAGGTCGACCAGCCCAAAGCGATCTCGCTCAAATCGCCGGTGCCGATGACGAAGCCCGCCCGCTGATTGGCGAGGCGGAACAGATAGTCGGTCCTCAAGCCAGCCTGCACATTCTCGAAGGTGATGTCATAGGTCGGCTCGCCGCTGGCGAACGGATGGCCCATGTCACCGAGCATCTGGGTGGCGGCCGGCCTGATGTCGATCTCCTCGCCGACCACGCCGAGCGCGTTCATCAGCGCCCAGGCATTGCCTTTGGTCGCCTCGCCGGTCGCGAAGCCGGGCATGGTGAAGCCGAGGATGGTCGAGCGCGGCAGCCCCATCAGATCGCAGGCCTTGGCCGCGACGATCAGCGCATGGGTCGAATCGAGCCCGCCCGACACGCCGATGATTAGATGCTGGCCGGCGGTCGCCTTGAACCGCCGCGCGAGACCCTGCACCTGGATGTTGAACGCCTCATAGCAATCCTGGTCGAGCTGCTCGAGCCGGCCCGGCACATAAGGAAAGCGGCGAAGCGCCCGCTCGAAACCAAGCTCGGCGAAGTCGGGCTGGTGCTCGAAGCGCACGGTCCGGAAGCTCAGTTCGGGATGACCGGCGGCCCGCGCGCTGTCGTCGAAAGTGCCGTTGCGCATCCGCTCGAGCCGCAACCGCTGGACGTCCACGTCGGCGACGCACAGCTCCGCTTCCCATTCGAATCGCCCGGTCTCGGCGAGCAATTCGCTCAGCTCGTAGATCGAGCCCTGCCCGTCCCAGGCGAGGTCGGTGGTGCTCTCCCCCGGCCCCGCCGCGGAAAAGACGTAGGCCGCGTGGCAGCGGCTCGCCTGGGCGGCGCAGAGCAATTTGCGCTCGTCGGCCTTGCCGATCGTGATGTTGGAGGCCGACAGGTTGGTGAGGATGAGGGCGCCCGCCATCGCCCCCATCGTCGAAGGCGGCAGCGGCGCCCAATAATCCTCGCAAATCTCGATATGGAAGACGAAGTCGGCGAGGTCGTCGGCGGCGAAGATCAAATCCGCGCCGAACGGCACCGCTTGCCCCGCGAGCTCGATCTTCAGCCCCTCCAGCCCGATCCCCGAGGCGAACCAGCGCTTCTCATAATATTCGCGATAATTGGGAAGATAGGATTTGGGCACCACGCCCAGGATCCGCCCGCGCGTGATCGCCAGTGCACAATTGTAGAGCCGCCCCTTGCGCCGCACCGGCGCGCCGACGACGAGCACGGTCTTAAGCGCCGCGCTCGCGGCCGCCAGTTCCCCGATCCCCGCCTCGACCGCATCGAGGAACGCGTCCTGCAGGAACAGATCGTCGACCGCGTAGGACGAAAGGTTCAGCTCCGGAAACACCGCCAGATCGACCCCGCGCGCAGCGGCGTCGCGCGCCAGCTCCAGCGTCTGGGCGACGTTGAAGGCGATATCGCCGGTCGAGGCGAGCGGGCTCGCGGCGGCGACGCGGACGAAGCCGTGGCGGTGGATCGAGCCGAAAGGCGCCATGGTCAAAGCATCTCCGTCATCATCTCGATCGCCGTCCCCAGCGCGGCGACCCGAACGGCGCCGCGGCCGCGCGGCCCGAAATGGGCCTCGCGATGCGCCGTTATACGCCCCGAACGCGCGCAGGCGAAATGGACGAGGCCCGGCTCGTCGCCGGCATCGGCGAATCCGGTGACGGCGAGCGCGATATTGGCCCGGCTGCGCTCCAGCGCGCCCTCGGCCATCGCCACCGCAACTTCACGAGAGACCGCGCCTTTCTCCGCGATCAAAGCGGCAGGTACGCCGAGCAATTCGCTCTTCGCCTCCTCGCTATAGGTGACGAAGCCGCGGTCGAAAGCGTGGGCGACGCCCTGCACGTCGGTCAGCAGGCTCGCCAGCATCCCGCCGGTGCAGCTTTCCGCGGTGGCGAGGACGAGGCCGCGCTCGCACGCCTTCTCAAGCAGCCGCGTCGTCGCCTCCTCCAGTTCGTCGGGCAGCGCCGGCGAAAGCGTTTCGGTCTCGTTCAAGCTCATTGCCTCGGCTGCATTTAACCCGGGAACCGGCCCCATGCTCCGAATGTTCCGATCCCGCAATCAAGGAGACCAAAGATGGCCGATACCGACCAAGCCCAGGACGGGCTGCAGCTGCTCGCCGCCGATCACCGCAAGGTCGAGGCATTGTTCGAGAAGTTCGAGGCCGCCAAGGGCGCGTCCGTCAAGCAGCAGCTGGTCCGCCAGATCTGCACCGAATTGAAGGTGCACGCGCAGATCGAGGAGGAAGTCTATTATCCCGCGATCCGCGGCAAGGTGGAGGAAGACCTGCTCGACGAAGCCTATGTCGAGCATGACAGCGCCAAGCTGCTGATCAACGAGCTCGAGGCGGCGGACCCCGACGAGGATTTTTACGACGCCAAGGTCAAGGTCCTCTCCGAGTTGATCGAGCATCACGTCAAGGAAGAGGAGAAGGAGCGCGACAATCTGTTCCAGCAGACCCGCGCCGCCGACATCGACCTGCAGGCGCTCGGCGCCCAGCTCGCCGCGCGCAAGGCCGAATTGATGGCCCAGGCTGAGGGCGAAGGCCTTCCGCCCGCACAGGCCGCCACCCTCCAGCACGAGGAGATCTGAATATGGCCCTCAACCGCAAGGGAACGATCCTCGCGGGCATCGGCGCCGCCATCGCCGGCGGCGCCGCGGCCCTGTTCATGCGCAAGCGCCGCGCCGAGACGATGCCTGCGGCCGCGCTCGACCGCGGCGAGGCGGCGCCCGGCTCGGTCGGCCACTCCGGCGCCGCCCGCGCGGCGGGCCCCGAAGCGATGCGCGATCCGCCCAAGGATTGGGAGAAGGTCGATCAGGCTTCGGACGAAAGCTTCCCCGCCAGCGACCCGCCGGCGATCAGCCCGCACGTCGATTAGCTTTGATCAGGCGTCCTTGTCCGGCCCCGCGGCGAAGATCGTCGCGCGGGCCGCGCCGAGCTCGCGGATGCCGATTGCGGTCGACCACCCCCAGACGAAATGCACCGCCAGCATGAGCGCGTTGCGCCTGAACGGGTGGCCCGTCGCGGGCTTTAGCACGCCGAAGGCCGGGACCCAGCCCATATAGGAGCCGAGCCACACCGCGCCGCCGGCCATCGCGCCGGCCGCCTTGCCGATGCGCGGATCGGCGGCGGCGAGCAGCGCGCCGCAGCCGGCGCCGTAGAAGAAATGCGCGGCAATGGTGAGATCGGGCGCGATCGCCGCGGGCGGATCGAGCGTCTCGTCCACGATCTCGCGCGGGGTGAGCGGATAGCGCTCCTCGGCCGGCAGCCGCGCGTGCAGCCGACGCATCGCCGCGGTCATCGCCATCGTCGCCACGAACCCGGCGATTGCGCCGATCGCGAGCCTGGAGCCGAGCCCGGGGTCCTTGTCCTGTACCATCCCCGCCGCGCCTAATCCCGGCGGCGGCGCAGGTCTAGAGCTCGACCCCGCTGGCGATCTCTTCGAGCTTGCGCAGGCGCTCGCGGACTGCGGCGAGCTCGATGCGCAGCGCCATGTCCTCGCCGGGAACGGCCTCCGCTTCCGCCTCCGGCGCCTGCCGCCGCGCCAGTTCGAGCCGCTTGAGGTCCAGCCAGCCGCGCCAGGCCCGTCCGCCCGCGAGGCAGAGCATGGCGGTGACCGCCAGGGTGGTGAACGCGAGAATCAGGCTGGTCGTCATGGCGTCTTTCCTGAGGCATTCGCCGCGGACCGCCCCGCCGGTTTCGGCGGAGCGGCCCGGGCTTTCGATGAACGTCCTATTCGTAGCGCAAAGCGAGGATCGGATTGGCCCGCGCCACCTTGATCGCGTGGCCGGCGATGGTGCCGATCGCGATCGCCAGAGCGAGCAGCCCGGCGAGCAGGAACGGGGTCAACCCAAGGTCGATGCGTGCATCGAAGGTGTTCAGCCATTCGCGCATCAGCCACCAGGCGACCGGCCAGGCGATCAGATTGGCGACGATCACCGGCTTGGAAAATTGCCAGGCGAGCAACCGGACGATGTCGCGGGTGCGCGCGCCGAGCACCTTGCGGATGCCGATCTCCTTGGTGCGCCGCTCGGCGGTGAAGGCGGCGAGCCCGAACAGGCCGAGGCAGGCGATGATCACCGCGAGGATCGCGAAGGCGGCGAAGGTTTTCGCCCGCGCATCCTCGGCCGAATAGAGTTCCAGCATGATATCGTCGCTGAACTCGGCGTCGAACGGGACGTCGCGGGTGATGCTCTGCCAGGCCCGCTCGACGCCGTCGCGGACGACCCGCGGCTCACCGTTGAAGCGGACGATCATATGGGTGTGCGAGCTGTTCGGCGTATGCTGGAACATGATCGGATCGATCGGCTCGCGCATCGAGCGGAAGCGGGCGTCGCGAACCACGCCGATGATCGTTACCGGGACCAGGCCGTATTCGTTCTCGACCAGGCCGGCGCGCACCGTCTTGCCCACCGCCTGCGCCGGATCGCGGAAGCCGAGCCTGCGCGCGGCCAATTCGTTGATCACCACATTGGCGCCACGCGCGACCAGCGCCCGCTGCGTCTCCGCATTGGGCGGGTAGGGCAGCGACATGTCGTCCATCGGCCGCGCTTCGTCGAACCAGCGGCCGGCGACCAGGGTCAGCCCCATCGCGTCGTAAAAGCCCTGATCGACCTGGTACTGGCCGATATTGATCGGCTCGGTTCGGCCCGGAACCATCACCCCGCTATTGTTCTGATTGTCGGTCGCCACGCCAATCGTGGTGCGGCCGACCGCGACCACCCCGGGAACCCTCCGGGTCCGCTCGGCGATCGCGCGATTCTTGTCGAGCAATTGGTAGCGGGAGAGTTCGTCGACCTGCAGAATATGGTCGCGCCGATAGCCCGGGTCGACGGTGCGGGCGTAGACGGTCTGCGCGTAGATCACCGCGGTGCAGATGATCAGCCCGATCGAGACCGCGAACTGCGCGACCACCAGGATCGAGCGAAGCCGGCCGCTGCCCGGGGTCTCGGCCGAGCTCTTATTGGCCTTGAGCACCGTCGCCGGCTGGAAGCGGGAAATGAAGAAGGCCGGATAGAGCCCGCCGAGCAGCCCGACCGCGAGCACCAGCCCAAGCACGGGCAAGGCGATCCCGTCCGCGCCGAAATAGCTGGCGGTGATGTCCGCCTCCAGGAAACCCGCGAAGCTCGGCAACAGGAGCTCCATCAAGGCGAGGGCGAGCAACATCGCGAACACCGCGATCAGCAGCGATTCGCCGACGAACTGAACGATCAGCTGCTTGCGCGACGCGCCCAGCGCCTTGCGCAGGGCGACTTCGCGGGCGCGCTGGCTGGCACGCGCGGTGGCGAGGTTGGTGAAATTGACCGCGGCCATGCCGAGGATGAGCAAGGCGATCACCGCGAAGGTGACGATGGTGCGGCTGTCATTGCCCGGCCGCATCGCGCCATCCTGCGCCTCGCCGAGGTGGATGTCGGCCAGGTTGACGAGGTGCCACTCCTGCTCGTCGCCGGCGTTGAACCGCGCTTCTCCGGCATTCTCATCGGGGATGTTGCGCCGCTCCCAGGCCTGCAGCCCGGCGCGAATCGCGTCCGGATCGGCGCCGTCGCGCAGCCGGACATAGACCCAGCCGTTCTGGCAGCCCCAGCAGGTCAGCGCCTGCGGGGTGTCGGCGTTGAAGGCGTTGATGTCGATCCGTGCGATCACCGACGCCTTGAGATGCGAATTGGAGGGGATATCGGCGAGCACGCCGTTGATCCGGAAGTCGCGCGTGACCCCGCGGCTGATCACCGACAGGGTGCGGCCGACGACATTGGCGGAGCCGAAGCGGCGCACCGCCTCGCTGCTGGTGATGACGGCGGTGCCGACTTCGTCGAGCGCGTTATGATCGCCCTGCAGCATCGGCAATTGCACGACTTCGAGCAGATTTCCGTCGGCGTAGACGAAATCCTCGATGGTGACCGCCTCGCCGTTCTGCATCATCACCGGCTCGGTCCTGAACGCATAGACCTCCTGGGCGATCTGCGGGAAATCCTGGGCCAGGCGCTTGCCGGCGATATAGGGCGTCATGCGGAGCTTTTGCTCCTCGCCCGTATCGTTCGATTTGTACCAGCTCTGAAACTGGTAGGCATTCTCGTAGCCGGGGATCCAGCGATCGAAGCTTTGCTCGTGGCGAACGAACAGCAGGATCATCAGGCAGGCGGTCATCCCGATCGCCAGCCCGAAGATGTTGATGAAGGCATAGGTCTTGTTCTTGACCAGCGCCCTGACGCCCACCGTCACATAATTGCGCCACATGACTTAGCTCCTCCCGATAATCGCTTCGGCACCGACACCCGTTCGGGCTGAGCCTGTCGAAGCCCTCTCCTTCTTCTTGCTCCGAAAAGAGCAAGGAAGGCCCCCTTCGACTGCCTGAAGGCAGGCGCTCAGGACAGGCTTCGACAGGCTCAGGGCGAACGGAGCGGGTTTCACATCTTCCGCCATCACGCGGCCCGCCGATGTTCGACCAGGATCCGCCCGTCGAGCATGTTGACCACCCGGCCCGCATAATCGGCATGGGACGGCGAGTGGGTGACCATGCAGATCGTCGAGCCTTCGGCGTTCAGCGCCTGCAGCATCTTCATCACCTCCTCGCCATGGGCGGTGTCGAGATTGCCGGTCGGCTCGTCGGCGAGGATCAGCTTGGGGCTGGCGACAAGGGCCCGGGCGACGGCGACACGCTGCTGCTGTCCGCCTGACAATTGCGACGGGCGGTGCTTGGCGCGGTGGGCGATACCCACCTTGTCCATCACCTCGTCGACCCGGGTACGCCGCTCCCCAGCGGGGACGTTGTGGTAGAGCAGCGCAAGCTCGATATTCTCGCGGACGGAGAGCTCGTCGACGAGATTGAACGACTGGAAGATGAAGCCGATGTTCCGCTTGCGAAAATCCGCGAGCTTGGCTTCCGACAGGCCGGCCACTTCGGTGCCGTTGAACATGTAGGAGCCGCTAGTCGGCGAATCGAGCATCCCGATCACGTTGAGCAGGGTCGATTTGCCGCAACCCGACGGCCCCATGATCGCGACGAACTCGCCGTCGGCGACGTCGAGGAAGATGCCGTCGAGCGCGGTCGTTTCGACCGTGTCGGTGCGGTAGACCCGTGCAACTTCGCGCATGCTCAGCATCGATAAGCTCCCTTCATTCGCTCAAGGACAGGCTGTCGCGCTCGGCGAAGCCGGTATAGGCCGAGGTGATCACGCGCTCGCCCGGATCGAGCCCGTCGAGCACCTCGATAAAATCGTTGTTGCGGCGCCCGAGGCGGACGTTGCGGCGCACCGCGGTGCCACCGTCGGGCGAGACCACGAACAGCCAGGCGCCGCCGGTGTCGTTGTAGAAGGCGCCGGCCGGGATCAGCCGCGCCTGGCTCGGCGCGCCGAGCACCAGCCTGGTCTGCACGGTCTGGCCGCGCTGCAGATCGGCGGGCTCCTGGCCGATGAATTGCAGGTCGATCTCGAAGACGCCGTTGCGCACCTGGGGGTAGATTTTGCTGACCCGCATGCGGAACGGACGGCCGCCGATCTCGGCGCTCGCGATCTGCCCCTGGCTGACCCGCCCCAGATAGAATTCGTCCACTTGCGCGCGCAATTTGTTGCGCCCGGCGCTGTCGACCTGGCCGAGCCGTTCGCCGCGGTTGAACGACTGGCCGACCTGGATCGAAAAAGCGGTGAGCTGGCCCGCGACCGGGGCGCGCAGATTGAGCGAATCGAGGCTCGCGCGGGCGAGCTCCAGGCTCTGGTTGAGCGCCGCGGTCGAGGCGCGAAGCTGGGCGAGCTGCGAGGATTGCAGCCGCTCGTCGGTCGCCTGGGTGCGGCGCAGCAACGCGGCCCGCGCGCGGGCCGCGTCATAGGCGTCGCGGCTGTCGGCGAACTGGCGGGCGGGGATGAAGCCGCGCTCGGCGAGCGGGCGCTGGGTTTCGAACGCGCGGCGGGCGGTCTGCGCGGAAAGCTCGGCCTCGATCACCGCGCGCTCGTTGGCGGAGCGGGTCTGCGACAAGGCCAGTTCCTGGCTGCGCATCGAATTGATCTGCTGGGTGACCTCGGTCTGGCGGGCGAGGACGTTGAGCTGCAGGTCCGAATTGGAGAGCACGGCGAGCATCTGGCCCTGGCTGACCATGGCCCCGTCCTCGACGAGCACCTGCTCGACCCGGCCGCCCTCGACCGCGTCGAGATAGACGCTGACCAGCGGCTCGACCCGGGCCCGCAGCGGCAGGAAATCGTCGAACCGTCCTTGCGTGACCGTCGAGACGGTGAGCCTGGAGACCGGCACGGTCTGGCTGTTCACCCTCGGCCCGAAGACATAGAACAGAGCGATCAGCAGCAGCACCGCCGCAGCGCCTGCAGCGAGCTTGAACTTGAGCGGAAGGCGTCGCGACGTGACGACCTTGTCCATTCCGCCGCCGCTCTGCGGGCCATCGCTCTGCTTGATGCGCACCACGCTCATTCCAGGCTTTCTCGTTCAGGCGGGGCGGCGGCGCTGTGTCCGAAACCGGACACAGACTGTCCGCCGCCGCACATGGGCCTTACGCAAGCGGCAGCGCCACGAGCGTGAGGAAGCCGGTCATCACGAAGCCGGCCGCGAAGGCGATCGCTTCGAATTTCGCCAATTTCCTGCTCATCTGTCTTACTCCCTGACATTCGGGTGATCCCTGTCGAAACTCGCTTTGCACACGCCATGCCAGCGCCCGAAAAGCGCAGTTTCCGTGAGTTCTTGCTCAAGCGGCGCGCCGCGGCCCGCATCGGATTTGTGCGCGGGCGGACACTGGCACGGTCCGTGAATGTCCGGTATCGAACAGACCGGGGGAGGGCTCAGTGACCGGCAAGCGATTCAACCGCTGTATCGTCGTCGACGACGACGAGGACATCCTGCTCTCCGCACGGCTGCTGTTGCGCGACATCTTCGCCGACATCGCGACCTTCAAGGCGCCCGAGGAGGCGCTCGCGGCGATGGAGGCCGAGCTTCCCGACGTCGTCCTGCTCGACGCCAATTTCGGCCGCGGCGCGACCGATGCGCAAGAGGGCTTTCACTGGCTCGGCGAGATATTGCGCCGCGACGCGCAGGCGGTGGTGGTGATGATCACCGCTCATGCCGGGATCGGCGTCGCGGTCGATGCGATGAAGCGCGGCGCCACCGATTTCGTCTCCAAGCCCTGGTCGAACGAGCGCCTGCTCGCGACCGTGCGTACCGCCGCAGCGCTGCGCGCCTCGCGCGCCGAAGTCGCGACCGAGCGCAGCAAGGCCGCGGTCGTCGCCGCGCCCGCCGCCGGGGGCGAGACGCCTTTGCTCGGCAACGCCCCGGCAATGGCGCGGATCTGGTCGCTGATCGAACGCGCCGGGCCGACCGACGCCAACGTCCTGATCCTCGGCGAAAACGGCACCGGCAAGGAATTGGTCGCGCGCGAGCTTCACCGCCGCTCGCGCCGCGCCGAGCAGATCCTGGTCTCGGTCGATCTCGGCGCGGTCTCCGAGAACCTCTTCGAAAGCGAATTGTTCGGCCACATGAAGGGCGCCTTCACCGACGCCCGCGCCGACCGCATCGGGCGGATGCAGGCCGCCGACCGCGGCACCCTCTTCCTCGACGAGATCGGCAATATGCCGCTCCATCTCCAGCCCAAATTGCTGACCGCGCTCGAGCAGCGCCAGGTCGTCCCGGTCGGCGCCAACCGGCCGGTGAAGATCGACATCCGGGTGATCGCGGCGACCAATTGCCCGCCCGATCAGCTCGCCGACGAGAGCCGCTTCCGCCAGGATCTGCTCTTCCGCCTGAACACGGTCGAGCTCCACCTTCCACCTTTACGCGAACGCCGCGAGGACATCCTTCCGCTGACCGCCCACTTCATCGCCCAATATGCGAAGAAATACGGCAAGCCGGTCCGCGAGCTGCCCGACGAGGTCGCCCGCGCGCTCACCGGCTACGATTGGCCCGGCAACGTCCGCGCGCTGCGCCACGCCTGCGAGCGCGCCGTGATCCTGTCGGACGGCGCCGCCTTTACCGCCGACGATTTCTCGCTCTCGCGCGGCCTCGCCCCCTCCCGCCCCGCCGCCCCCGCGCCGGCCCCCGAAGCGGCGGCGGTGCGCCACGATCTCAACCTGGAGCGCGCCGAAAAGCAGATGGTCGAAGAAGCGCTCAGGAAGCACAGCTACAACATCTCGCTCGCCGCCGCCGAACTCGGCCTCACCCGCGCCTCCCTCTACCGCCGGATGGAAAAGCATGGGCTTTAGGATGAGCAACCGGAACCGCTGCCTTACTCCCTCTCCCCTGTGGGGAGAGGGTTGGGGTGAGGGGGTTCTGAGTCAGAGCCTCAGGCGCAAACGTGGGAACCCCCTCACCCTGCCCTCTCCCCCCAGGGGAGAGGGTAAGTAATGCGCTTCCACAACCGCTTCATCCTCGGCCTGGCCTGGCGCCTCGCCCTGCTCGTCGCCTTGGTCTTCCTGTTCGTGGCGGCGCTCGGCCGGCCCGAGCTTGGCGCCGCGCGGATCGTCGCGGGCGCACTCGTGCTCGGCGCCGCGGCCTTGCTGTGGCGCCATGTCCAGCGCACCAATATGGAACTCAGCCGGTTCATCGACGCGGTCCGCTTCGGCGATTTCAGCCAGGGCTTTTCGAACCGTGGCCAGGGCAGCGGCTTCGCCGAACTGACCGGGACGCTCGACGACGCGATCAAGAAGATGCGCGACGAGCGCCACAAATTGATCGACGCCAACCGCTTCTACGAGGCGGTGCTCGACGACGCGCCGACCGCCCTGCTCACCGTCGACGACGGCAAGGTCGAGCTGGCCAACAAGGCCGCCCGCCGCCTGCTCGTCCGCCACCAGGGCGTCCGCGTCGAGGATTTCCGCGAATATGGCGAGGCCTTCGCGCAGGCGCTCGAAGGCGGCGCGGTCGGCCGGCCCCGGCTCGTCCCTTTGGTCAGCGACGGCGTCCCGCAGACCATGCTGGTCAGCGCCGCGATCGTCCATCGGCTCGGCGGCCTCGTCCGGGTCGTCGCGGTGCAGCCGATCCAGGGCGAATTGAACGCGATCGAGATCGCCGCCCAGTCGGACCTGATCCGCGTCCTCACCCACGAGATCATGAATTCGATGACCCCGGTCACCTCGCTCGCCCACAGCGCCGCCGCGCTGATGCGCACCGTCGACAAAGGCGGCGACCGCGACCTCGCCGACGCGCGCGAGGCGGTGGAGACGCTCGCCCGCCGCGCCGACGGGGTGATGCATTTCGTCGAAAGCTACCGCCAGATCAGCCGCGCGCCCGAAATCCGCGCCCGCGCGATCGACGTCCCCGCCTGGGGCCGCGAACTCGAGAGCCTGTTCCACGCAAGCGAGCGCACCGCCGGGATCGGCTTCGGCCTCTCGATCGAGTCCGGCGTCACGCTCGACGCCGATCCCGATCTGATGAGCCAGGTGCTGATCAACCTGATCCGCAACGCCGCCCAGGCCGCCCGCGCCCACGCCGACGCGCCCCACGTCACCGTGGCCTTCTCCCGCACCCGCTCGGGCCGCACCGCGATCGAGATCGGCGACAATGGCGCCGGCGTGCCCGAGAAGCTGCGCCAGGACATCTTCCTCCCCTTCTTCACCACCAAGCAGGAGGGCACCGGCGTGGGCCTCAGCCTCGCCCGCCAGGTCGTCCTCGCCCACCGCGGTTCGATCGACGTCGGCACCAGCGAGGCCGGCGGCGCGCTGTTCCGGATCGTGATCTAGACAGCCTCGTTCGTCCCGAGCGTAGTCGAGGGGCGTCCGTGATGAGTCCGTGCAGCGCCCCTCGACTTCGCTCGGGACGAACGGGACTTGCGGTCGCGTCCTAAGCGGTCAGCCGCTCGGCCACCCGCTCCGCCTGGGTACGGATGTCGGGCACGGCCACACTCTCCCAGAAGGTTCCCCGGGTCACCGGCCCGATCACCGACAGCGTCTCGCTCGGCCTCCCGTCGGCGCCGATCGCGCGGCACATTTCGTCCACCTCGATGCCGATGCCGAGCCCGTCCTGGCGGATTCGCCCGCTCCCCAGCAAGGCGGCAAGCAACGGCTCCCCCGCCCGCACGATATCGGTCTCCGGCCCGGTGCAATTGACGATCCGCGCCACCCGCAAAGACTCCACCGTCTCGCTCCCCCGCGCCCGGAAGCGGACCAGCGCCTGCCCGTCCGCGGCCTCGACTGAGACCAGCTTGCCCGCCGCCACCGCCAGCCGCGCATCGGCCTGCATCGCCTCGATCGTCGCCCCGACCGCGGGCGCGACCTTGTGGCGGTGGACGTCCCACCAGGGTCGCAAATGCCTCAGGAAACGCCGCTGCTCGGCCTCGCCCGCGGAGCGCCAGAGCGCCTGCGTCACGCTGCGCAGTTCGTGCACGGCGCCCCGCCAGCCGATTTCTTCGGTCCGCGCCCGCACCCGCTTTAGCATCGCGCTGCACGACGGCGGCAGCGCCTCGCCCGGCGCCACCATCGGCTCGCGCATCCCATGCGCGCGCGGCGCCAGCCCGCGCCGCGACAGCGCCACCACCCGGCCCTTGAAGTCCTGCGCGTCGAGGGTCAGCGCGACGTCGACCGCGGTCAGGCCGGTGCCGAGCAGCAGCAGGATGTCGCCCGCCCCCAGCCCGTCGGCGAAGCCCTCTGTCCAGGGATCGTCGACCCACAGCGAGCCGAGCGCGGCGGGATCGATCCCGCGCGGCGTCGCCGGCCTGAAATTCCCCGGGGCGAGCACCGCCGCCTCGGCCTCGACCGCACCGCCGCCTGCGAGCCGCACCGTCCCGTCCGGGGCGATCTCCACCGCCTCCCCACTCGCGATCGAAACGTCGGCATGCTTCAGCAGCTCGGCGAGATAGTCGCCATAGAGCATGCGCGGCGCGAAATCCTCGGCCGTCCCGCCCGCCCGCTCCCCGAACCAGCGGACGAAATGCTCTGGATCGTCGCTGAACGCGCTCATCCGCCGCGCCGGCACGTTCAGCAGATGCTCGGGCCGCGTGGTGGAATAAGCCACCCCGCGCCCCGGTCGCCGGGACCGCTCGATCACCACCACCTCGGCTCCGCGCCGCGCCAGATGCAGCGCCTGCAGCGTGCCCGAGGCGCCGCCGCCGATCACCGCGATCCGCCGCCCGCTCATCCGATCGGCTCCCCCAGGTCGACGGAATCGGCGAGCGTCAGCCCGTCGAGAATGCGCGCGGTCTCGTCGCGGACCAGCAGCATCGCCCGGTGCAGCCGGCATTTGTCCTGGGTGATGCAATTCTTGCACTGTTCGTAGGCGAGCCGGCTGGCGCAGGGCAAAAGCCCGAGCGAGCCCCGGGTCAGCCGGACGATCTCGCCATAGCTGATCTCGGCGGGCGGCCGCGCCAGCCAATAACCGCCCTCGCGCCCGCGCATCGTCTCCACCAGCCCCTCGCGGCGCATCTGCGACAGGATCACGGTCAGGAACTTGGCCGGCAGGTTCTGCGCGCTCGCGATCTCCGACAATTGCACCGGCCCGTCGCCGTAACGGTCGGCGAGGTGCAGCAGCGCCCTGATTGTATACCGTGTCCGTTGAGAAAGCATGGCGTTCCCTTACACTCCATGCCGCTGGTGGCAACGGCGCAGGCCCCGCAGACGCGGGAAAGCCCGGCGAAAGCATGCTGAACGCGGGATAAGCGGCGCATTCAGGCCGGACTCAAGCCCGTCGAGGCATAAGCGCAAGCGGCCGTGCTCCACCCCTCATCCCCGGTTTACCGCGCGTCGCGTATCGCGGGAGGGGCCGGCGTCCGTCTGCGGCGGGCGCCGGCCCCGAATTGGCCCGGCCGACCCCTCGAAATTTCGCCTCGCCGCACCCATATTTTGCGACGAAGCGAGTCGTTGTAACGAATTTACCATATTGCGTCTGGCCGCAGATGAGGCACAATGTCTGGTGGCGCTCAGATGGGGGAGCCGCTAGAGCTTGTGTGCCGCACCGGCAGGGCCATTGGCCGCCGGGTCAGGCCGCCATGTCCCTTGTGGATATCGGGGACAAGCTGAAATGAGTCCACCGCTCCCCGGCTGAATGGCCTAGACGTGGGACGAATCCTACTGGAACGAATTGAGAACAAGGGGTAGAGAGATGGACCTGTCCGGCAGCCGCGAAGTGAGTATGGAAGACGTGGCCACTACCGCCCCCGAAGCGCCCCGCAAAACGAAAGCGGCGCCTAAGGAGGTGCACGATTCGAAATCGATCAAGCCGCAGCTGTTCGACGTCCAGGTCGATCGCTCGCGCGACGATCTGTTGACCGATTTCGGCAAGGACACGCTTCAGGACCGCTATCTGCTCCCCGGCGAATCCTATCAGGATCTCTTCGTCCGGGTCGCTTCGGCTTATGCCGACGATGCGCCGCACGCGCAGCGGCTCTACGACTATATCTCGAAGCTGTGGTTCATGCCGGCCACCCCCGTATTGTCCAACGGCGGCACCGGCCGGGGCCTGCCCATCTCCTGCTACCTGAACTCGGTCAGCGACAGCCTCGAAGGGATCGTCGGCACCTGGAACGAGAATGTCTGGCTCGCCGCGCGCGGCGGCGGCATCGGCACCTATTGGGGCAATGTCCGCGGCATCGGCGAAGCGGTCGGCCTGAACGGCAAGACCAGCGGCATCATCCCGTTCGTGCGGGTGATGGACAGCCTCACGCTGGCGATCAGCCAGGGCTCGCTGCGCCGCGGTTCGGCCGCCTGCTATCTCGATATCTCGCACCCCGAGATCGAGGAGTTCCTCGAGATCCGCAAGCCCAGCGGCGACTTCAACCGCAAGGCGCTCAACCTCCACCATGGCGTGCTCGTCACCGACGCCTTCATGGAGGCGGTGCGCGACGGCGGCGAATGGACCCTGCAAAGCCCCAAGGACGGCTCCGAGCGCGGCACTGTCGACGCCCGTTCGCTCTTCCAGAAGCTGGTCGAGACGCGGCTGGCGACCGGCGAGCCCTACATCATCTTCATCGATCAGGTGAACCGCTCGATGCCCAAGCATCACCGCGATCTGGGGCTCAAGGTCACCACTTCGAACCTGTGCAGCGAGATCACTTTGCCGACCGGCACCGACCATCTCGGCGCCGAGCGCACCGCGGTGTGCTGCCTCTCCAGCCTCAACCTCGAAACCTGGGACGAATGGAACGGCGACAAGCGCTTCATCGAGGACGTGATGCGCTTCTTAGACAATGTGCTCAGCGACTATATCGAGCGCGCGCCCGAAGAGATGGCGCGGGCCAAATACAGCGCCGAACGCGAGCGCAGCGTCGGCCTTGGCGTGATGGGCTTCCATAGCTTCCTGCAGGCGCGGTCCATCCCCTTCGAGGGGGCGATGGCCAAGATGCTCAACCTCAAGATCTTCAAGCACATCCATGCCCAGGCGGCCGAGGCCTCGCTGATGCTCGCCAATGAGCGCGGGCCCTGCCCGGACGCCGCCGACATGGGCGTGATGGAGCGCTTCAGCTGCAAGATGGCGATCGCGCCGACCGCGTCGATTTCCATCATCTGCGGCGGCACCTCGGCCTGCATCGAGCCGATCCCGGCCAACATCTACACCCACAAGACGCTGTCGGGCTCGATCTCGATCCGCAACCCGCATCTCGAGCGGCTGCTGATCGACAAGTCGAAGAACAGCGAAGGCATCTGGTCGACGATCCTCGAGCGCGGCGGCTCGGTCCAGCATCTCGATTTCCTCACCCCCGAGGAAAAGGACGTGTTCAAGACCAGCTTCGAGATCGACCAGCGCTGGTTGCTCGAGCTGGCTGGCGACCGCACGCCCTATATCGACCAGGCGACCTCGCTCAATCTGTTCATCCCGGCC